>Ga0214919_10000024_pt1 | contig 223361 bp, 257 predicted proteins | sample LL1503_MetaG_FD_177994 | JGI IMG/M metagenome (GOLD analysis project Ga0214919, IMG submission 177994) | Freshwater microbial communities from Lake Lanier, Atlanta, Georgia, United States - LL-1503 | ecosystem: Environmental > Aquatic > Freshwater > Lake | place: USA: Georgia | collected... | reverse complement strand
TTAAACTTTATTACCACGATCACTGGTTCTGGCATCTCACTCTTCGTTCATCCGTTTTGGAACAACGATATCTTGATTCGGATTGTTCCTTGGATGACTATGTAAGTTGTGATTCCTCTTTTCGCATTCTGAAATTTATAAAAGAGACTCTATTCTCGTGATTAACTGCTCATCTAAGCTTAACTTTTGATAAATGATGGACTCATCGTAGATACACGTTATTAAATATTTACCTTTTTTTACAAGTATACGAGCACCATCCTCCTCTATGTTTACCTTTATTACAAAGCCATTTTTCCATTTCTTTTCATCTAGTTTCAACCATTTTATATATCTCCCATCTTTGATTTCGTGCAATTCTTGAATCAACTGATAATCCATTATGGTTTAGAATGATTTATTTTTATATCTTTTACATAGACTCCACATAAGATACTAATGCGCTCTCTGTTCTCTCTCCATCATACGTTGCCGTCACCGCCCCATTGTCCAACACTATCATCGTAGGATAAGAATTAATCTTAAACTTTGTAGTAATGGTTTTGACTGCCATGTCCGATGCATTTGTTACATCAACAGCAACCATTTTATCTCCCATTTTTGCTTCTGCTTTATCCCATTCTGGCTTTAATGTTTTACAATGTCCACAATCCGTATTGTAGAACAACACAAGGACCTTTTTATTCTTTACATCCTCTAATAAACTGCTTGGACTACTCGTAAACCCTTCTATACTTATCTTCCACACTAAAAGAAACATTAACAAAAGACCGTAAAGTACAAGTTTCATACTTTACGATTTTATTTTAATTCTTTATCTTATGGATACAAAATGGATCATTTTGATAATCTTTAGTTTGATAGCCAATTACATGTACCACGAATACAAACAATGTGAAGACAATTTTTCATCCCATGAACATTATAAACTCGTTTCCGAATACTTTTTAGACAAAGGCAATAAGAAAAAACCTATTCTATGGATTCATACCAGTACCGAAGTCAATGCACGTAATTGGGAATCTTTTTATTCTAGAAATAGTAAAAAATTAAACCAACCTTACCTTCAAATGACCATGAAAAGTATCTATGATCACTGTAAAGATTCCTTCAATATTTGTTTGATCAATGATGATTCTTTTTCTACTTTGTTATCCTGGAATATTCTTTTGGATGATTTAGCCGATCCTATTAAAAGCCATTACCGTCAACTTGGATTATCCATGCTTCTCTATCACTATGGTGGCGTCGTTGTCCCGCAATCGTTTTTATGTACCCAAGACTTAAAACCGTTATCTAAAGAATGTTTCTTTGTCACAGAAATGATCAATCGTGGAATTACTCATGATCAGCGCGACTACTTTCCGGATGTTACGTTTATGGGATGTAAAAAAAATAACGAAACCATGAAACGTCTCGTAGATTATCAAGAAGAACTATACAAAGATAAAACGGAACAATCCGATTTTATTGGAAATGTATCCCTTTGGTTACAAAGACAAAAGGTCACCGTGATTGATGGTTCATGGATTGGTATCAAAAAGGTAGATGGGAAACCCGTTGCATTAGCGGAAGTATTAGGTACATCGGATCTAGAGTTACCACCTCATTATGGTGTTTATCTTTCACAAGAAGAAATCTTAACAAGGCCAAAATATAGTTGGTTTGCAAGAATGTCTACTGATCAAATTTTAGAAAGTCCCTTTTACTTTTCTAAAAAGGTAAGATCCGTTTGAGAAAAAACTTTTTTGGGAAATGAAAATTTTAATCTTTGTTTTTTTTTCATGAAAAAAATGTGCACTGTGACTGAAAAATGTGCACCATTCTTTTATGTGATCGTTCTTACGATAGTATGGTAAGGAACCCCCCGTACTTCATCCTTACTGAAAAAAAGAATGGTGTGAATTTACCGTGTCATTTTTATGTTGTTTTAAATGAAAAGTGTTACTGAGCGCCGTTTACATCAGGGGTAAAAATTTTTAAATATTAAAAAAACCTTATTCGTTTGTTCACAAAATAAAAAAATCAAAAAAATGTTATGGTCTGAGGCGTTTACTCCACACCATAACATTTTTTTGTTTGAAAATTTCCTTATGGGGTTTCATCACAAAAATACAAAATAAATAAAAAGTTATGGTGGTTCATTTTTATAAAATCGGGGAAGCTGATTCCAGGAAAACTTTTTGAAAAATATTTTTTTTTCAACTTTCCCATTTTGCATGAAAATTTTGTGCACTCTGACTGAAAAACTTGCAACATTAATTTATCAAAAAGTTCTGACGATATTCAGTAACAATTGGAATCCTCGGAATCTGTTAAGTCATTTTGTATCTTCGTTTTTAAAATAAACGTAGAGGTTACTATTAGGGAAATAAATAGGCCCGTAGAAAAGTAAAGAAACGTCTTATTCCAAGACGGCTTATAATGGGTCTTTAACCAAAAGACAATCGCCGCCGATACGAGTACATTTGGAATCATATGGGTTGTATTTTCCCATAGAGGTGTGTCTACGTGTTTCGTGCCGAACAAGGCATCTAGTATATCGGGGGCAATATTGGCATCTATTCGCTCGTGATGTTTCTCGTGGTACTCGTTTACGTGTAGCCAGCTACAGTTAATGTAGTGGACGCTAATGTAGTTGAGGGCATTAAACAGCAAAGACCATGGATTAAAGGCAAAAAAATTACCTAGAACGGTGAGAATAGAAAATTCAGATAAAATGTTAAAGAAATAAGTAAAGGGTGAATGATTTTCATGATGATAACGATGTAAAATAGAATAGGGTACAAAGTAAAAAAGATCATCATGTAGGGCCATGTGTCCTACATAATTACTTAGGATAGCAAATACCAAGCTTGATATACTATCTGGACCAAAAAAGAGGGCTATACAAAACATGAGTAGAAATGCAATCATTGTTTATGAGGTAAGAAAAAAAGATGGCTTATTTAAAGTGATTGAAAAAGGAAATAAAAGAAGTAAAAATAAAACAGCAATTTTTAAAATGAACAAGGCACCTACATTGATTAATATTTCCAAAGTAGATTCGTATTGGTGGTTACATTTGTAATCAATGGAAAAGTCGCGCAAAAGGGACATTCTTTCGGTGATCCAGGTTTTTTCCAAGTATTTATTTTCTAGAATGGTAAGTGGACAATTTTTCAAGAGGACACAGGTGAGGGCATCTACGGCTAATAAATTAAACATGATAATGAGATGTAGGACATTGTTGTCAAACAAAAGAACGGTGCAGCAAGCAACGGTAATGACGAGGTGAAGTAGGCCATAATAAATACCTATGCACGTTTTGACTTTTTTTTGGATACCCATGTAAGAATGGTATCTATTTTTTTAGAATAGTAAACGTGTGTCTTTTCTAAAAAAAAGTAGAGAATGTACGTAAAAGCAACAAAGTAGAGAAAGGCGACCAATCCTAAACAAAAAAGGGGGTCCATGTTATGCAGCCCGAATAATTTTGGTGTAATAGATCCATAAACCAATCCCCACAAAACATTTGGATGTTAAATCTAAATAATTATAAGTGATATTTTTTTGTTCTTCCTCAAAATGATAGGCTACTCCGTAGATGCTCCACACGATAACAAACATGCTAAAGATGATCATATTATCACGATTGTATTTGGTCAAGTAGTTGACAAATATCAACCCATACGTAAGGAAAAAGAAAAGGAATCCTAGAATGGAAGCCGTCCCTTTCTCCATTTTATCCGTTTCACCTAGATAGCCAAAGTAAAGCATGAGATAGTTAAATACGACCGTAAGAGCATACCAATGTAACTTTATTTTGGTATTTGTGTTGAAGGATAATACGAGAGATAAGACTAAGAGCATGATGGGTGTAGTAATGCCCCAATCTACGTAGCGAAGCATCGTTATTTCCTTCCAGTTTATTTCCTTCCTTTTTTTGAGTTTCTCATTGATGACGGAATAAAAGTAACCGGCCACTACGGAGATACAGGTTTCTAAATTCATAATGTGTTGAACCATGATGTTTTTGTTACGCAAGGCTTCAATCAACGTAATGGTTCCAGTAGTGAGTAGCAACACGTATGTGATATAAAACGAAAAGGGCATTACTTTACCATAAGATTATCTATGTTCATGCAAACACAAGGTTCACATTGAAACGCTTGAAATAGGGGTCTGTCTAATTGTGCAATGGGTGTATGGAGATGTACCGTACGAGCAATCATTCGGTATAATTCAAAGTCAGGGTATCGTTCGCGTCCATCTTTGAAAAGAACGCTTTCGCCTGCGTCGTCTTGTGTCCACTCTTTCAGGATCGTAAAGATTTCCTCTTCTTCTTCGTATCCTTCTAGGATGGAGCAGGCAAGTCTACAAAGGTCAAAGCTAGGGTTCGCATCTAAAGGTTCTGATGCGCAATCAAAATAAGGTTCCATGTTGTATTGAGTAGCGGCATCACCCTCTGGATGAAAACTATCCGATACGAAACGTTTTCCTTGAAAGGTATAAATGGATCGTCCGTAATCAATAATCTTGTATAATTTTCCGTAAGTGGGTACGCGGTAGTATACGCCATGATAGCAGTAAGTGAGATGCGTTAACTCAGTCTCTACATACATGATGTTGTTGGTGTGAAGATCATTATGCACAAAGTCAAAGACGCGTTGATAGGCGAGGAGTGTCATGATGACTTGCATCAAACAGGCAGTGAGTTCAATCGGGGTCATTTCATCTAAAAAAGAGTCCAAAGTATCCTCGTACTTTTCCATGGCAATGATTTGAACGGGAAATTGTTTCATGACGGCATGTAAATCCATACAAAACTTTTCTTCTTTGGAATGAACAGAAACGTCATCTAGCGAATCCAATTCAAGCTCCACGGGTTCATCACTTAGGACAACCTTCTCCTTGTATTTGCGCGAATCGGAAAAGTGATAGTCTTGATCTAATTCAAACAAAGATCCGTGATTACGATGAAAGAATTCACAATCTTCCAATCGGTCTACTTCTTCCGAAATATCGTACAAAAAATCATTTTTGATTCCTAAAAAGCTTCCATGAAAAAGGGTACCGTGTAAAAACCCCTGGTTCAAGAGAAGGTTAGAGAGGTAATAGAAAAATCCGTCTACGTAGGAAGAGTTGTTGACGTCGGCCATTTTAGCATGAGGGGTATACGTCAAGGTAGGAAGGGAGTTATCGTAGGTATCGTAACAACCGGTTAAATATTTGAGAGGATCTAACAAGGGTGAAAACTTGAAGAAAAGAGGTGCCCCATTCATGGTAATCTCTTCACCTACTTCAAGGCCTTGCATGGGTGGATGGTCTAAATTGATGGAGTTCCAATTGGTTTCATTGAGTTCAAAGAAGCGGGTGTACAAAGGGATAAAGTTTTGAATGGCAGTTACGTCAAGCATTTCTTCCAATTGTTTACAAAAGGATGCATTTTTATTTTTTCTATAGTTCATACAAGTCCTTTCCTAAAAGTTTGGCAAAATTAAACATAATTAAGTAAGTTCATAAAAATTGGGTTGTACTTGAAACGATGGTTTGATAGAATCTGGCCTCAACATGGTAATTTCAATACTAAAACTAAAATTGGTCAGTCCAAAATCAACAATACGTCCATCATGATATCTCAATTTAAATTGAAACTTTTGGACACGTTCTAACGGTGGGTCACTGAAAAATAGATTACTTAAAAAATTTGCCTTACTTACGTAGACGGGATTACCTGGAACGGCAATTCTGGGTATTTTGGCAAAGGCACAATTATGTTTCCCGCTGTACTTGGCACTTGTGAGATTATTGCTTCTCATGGTATAGGGTGTGAGTTCATCCATACTGTTATACAATTCTAACTCCATGTAAAGGTAGGGTTCGCCTTCCAGAGAAGCTGGAAAGGGAGAGACAATGGAATAATAATTGGCTGGAATGACTACTTGATAATTGACGTTGGTACCGGAAGTGTATACCTTTTTTTCAAAGCCGAGGTAACTTCCTAATCCCCATTGTGACGATTGAGTAAATAGAGGTGACGTAGAATGGGTAAAATCAAAGTAAAAGGCGTGAGGATTATAAAAGACAAATTTAAAGGAAGCAGGATCATACGTTACTGTAAAACTGGTGAACCCGGGATAAGTTAATGTATAGGCAGCATTCATACGACCCTGTAGTTCAGTGGCGAGTTGAGGACCGGTATACGTGCCTTCAGAGATGGTGATGGTTTTAGTAGTGGCAATATAAGTGACAAATAAGGTAAGGTTTTGATTTTGTTCAGAAAAGACGTAAATAGGAGGGAGATCAATCTCTGCTAAACGTAAGGATACGACGTTTTTGTACTCTACGGGAGGATCCACCGCAAACACGGTAGAAGAGGGCCACTTTGCAATGTCTCTATCTTCCGAATGAACGGAAAAGATTTTTTTTTGAACGACAAAGTTCTGCATGTATTGGATGTTTATTTTATTGGAATAGTACATGACGTATTTAAGTGATTCGGCACCAATTATATCAGGGTTTGCTTTAGCTGGTTTGGCAGGATGTATGATGGACATACGTACTGCAATAGTGGGGGGTATGGGATTAACATGGTTTATGATTGTGATCCTGTTCTTTCTTTCTTTATCGGTATTGAATTCGGAGAATTCAAAAATGTTATTTGTTGATTTTTGTATGAAATCAGGAATGTCCCTTATTACGTTGATATTGGTAGGATTTTATTACTTTTGTGTCACAAAGAATAAGTCATTTGTGGAAGATGGATTAATGCCTGAGTCATGGTATACTTTTTCTTATTTTGTAGTTATCACTACAGGGTTCACTGTATACTTTATGGTAAAGTATTTTGAAAAGTATGATTCAATTTGGAATTCCATGTCTTTGTTAGGAAATACGTTATTGTTTGCCTTTATTGTGATTGAATGGATCATATGTACTTTTTATAGAACGGATGGATTTAGAGTATAAAAAGATTTTGTTTACTGTAGTCAATGTTGATTCCAGGAAAGGAATATGAGATACCAGGAAAGACCCTCTACAGAGGTACATTCAAACATTACGTAGATAAGTTGGCGTACTTTGAACCATTGTATGCCATAATAAAATATGAACGCACACCTACCTTGGACTGGGAAAAAGCAGTGACGGTACAAAATGTTCAAGCAGTCCAGATCATGGAACGTTATAAAAAGGACGATGTCTTTTTCTATATTGGCGCTTGTAGTTTTGATCGGTCCTTTTTACAGTATAAGGGTGATCCGTTATACTTTTTGGAAAGATGGGCGCGATTTGACATAAGTGATTTGTATGATAATCCTTACCATTTTTTTTATGAATGGTGGAATGGTAAGATAGATCCGTATACAATGTGTCCTCCCAAAATAAAAAATAATCGTGTTGAACAGTGCGAGAAAAAGTTTTCCAAACCAGGCAAAAAGGTACAATCACTAGGCCAATATTTTCATGACCAACGCCTGTTCAAAAAAATTGAAACACCATAACAATCTCATCTAGTAAAATGGAACACCGAGCCAACATGAAACAGGTGTGCGATCAGATCGCGGAGATCAAGCGTGTGGTCACAGAAACCAAGAAGAAGCTCACCAAGGAGCAGAGGGCGGAAGTGCGAGAGTATCGTCACTCCATGTTGGAGCGTATCCAGGCAACGGACGAAAAACATTTGGAGAAAGAAGGGGTGTACGTGCCGCGCATCCGATTTACCTCGGACGTGTTTGAGAAATGGTGCGAGATTGCAAAAAGTATTCCCTCCGAGAATGAATTCAAATAAATTTAAAGACGATACCAAAAGACGTGTCATTTTCCCATAAACCCGAAATCTTTAAATGTTTATGTTTGTATTGCTTTTGAATGGTATACACCGGCGTTTTTTTACTACGGTAAGCATCCAAAATATCTTTTTCAATATGTAGGACATCGTCTAACGATGGATGGTTTAAAAAGAGACCATTAAAGATAATGTTATGGGTAGAATAATAGAGACGAATGAAGGAGCTATGTTCCATCATGATGTTTTTTACGGGAGAATGAAAAATAAGGAATTGTTTATTATAGGAAGAACAAGGAATAGATAACAACATAGTGTTTATAGATCTTATCTATTTATATTATATGAAAGAATATATTCCTATTTTTTTGGTGAGTTTTGTCATTGGTATGGTTTGCGTTTACTTTTCTCCCATGGAATATAAAACGGTAATGGTGTACCCTTCTCCAGAAAACGTCAAAAAGATTCAATATAAGGATAAGGCAGGTCAATGTTTTGATTTTTCAGCCCGATTAGTGGATTGTACATCGGATGCAAAAAAAATTCCAGTGCAATAATATGAGAGCATTCTTGAAATCAAAGTATGGAAAGTTTATTTTAGCGATTATTTTAGGATTTGGTCTCTCTACGTTGTTTAGAAAAACGTGTAAAGACAAAAAATGTATGAAATTTACAGGTCCTACGTTAAAAGAGATACAGGAGAAAACGTACGAGTATGATAAGAAATGTTATCAATTTGAAACAAAGACAGCTTCCTGTAATCCGGTGAAACGAATTGTTTCGTTTGCGTAAAGAAGGATATGAAAAAAGAAATAGGTATCGTATGGCTACTGAAATAGATAAGTTACCTTATAATTCTACTGACTTGCCTGCACGAGACATACCTAGGGAAACGATAGAGCATGCGATTGATCCGCAAACAACACCTACGTATGTACCATCAGCACCAAAATATTTGGATCATCAAACGGTGCAGCCAACGGTGGATCGGTGGGAAGAGTTTCGGTTACCGGCTTTATTAAGCATTTTGTATTTCTTATGGAGTATACCGAGTGTACAGTTGATGGTAGAACGCATGGCACCCTCTCTTTTTTCTGACCCAACTACGGGTCTTTTTGCAAAGAGTATTTGTTTTGGTGCGTTATACTATGCGGTAACGATTGGCGCTACTTATTTAAAGCCCTAAAACTATAAAAAATAAGTACTTAAAAACAATTCATGCAATACAATCATCTCGTAATAGCTCAGTTGGTAGAGCGTCGGACTGTAAATCCGTAGGCCGAGGGTTCAAATCCCTCTTGCGAGACGTTACACAATCCATTCTTCTATGTCCAATACGAATGATGCGCATATCCTCTTTTACAAGAAAGATGCTATGACATGGTGTACAATAAACATCCTTTCCATTTGCGGTTCCAAACAAGATGAGGTTGCCATCTAGAATGTCCTGTAGTGCGATGGCATGGTCTCCTGGAGACCAATAATTCATTTGATAAAGGATACCAGATACATCAGACATTTTGTACGGTTGTTCGCTCCAGCCGCGAGGTCCATCTACTTTGCGACCCTTGGCATCTTTAGGAAATGGAAACGTAGGAAGAATCATGGTTATCTCTTTCAGTTAGAATATAAATCAATTTTAATATGGATAGTATGGATGAACCGCCTCCTGCACCTATTCTAAGACGTGAAGAATTTGTAGATGTAGGCCAGGATAGAATTCTAATACTTTATGTAAATGATGTGGCAAGTATTACTTTAAATGGTATATCTTACAATGCACAATTAGATGAAAATGGTGAAAAAATGTTTGTCATTGATGGTGAAATACATTATCCTGTAAAAAAACCACTTGGACCACTCGTAGAAGCAATGCGAAGAGTGGGTTTAAAGACACCGTCTTTACTATAATATGCGAACCATTACCAAAGTAATGATGGTACGCACCATTTTTGATCCTTCCGCTCCGCGTATCCAGAACATGCATGACACTGTACAACACATTTTGAATTTTGATTTAGAAAAAGTTCGTATTCATCCATCCGATGGAAGACGTGTGATTCATGCCCTTCGTTATTTTATACAAGATATTGATCAAAATAGACTATCTAGACTGTAACAAAATTGAATTAGAAGATTCGCGACTATCATTATAAAATGGACGTTACGACTCAGACCAAACTTACTCGCGAGGAATGGAACAGCATTGAGATTCCCGTACCTACGGAAGAGTTATCTATTCTACAATTCATTCGGCAAGGATTTCATGACCCTACGCGTAAAGAAAACGCCATGAAATCCATGTACACCTATTTGAAGATTGAGCCCAACCCTGCTTTGGACCATTATTTATGTCAAACCTTTACGTCCATTCCCATGAAAAAGACAACCATACCATTGAAAAAAGCCGATCAAATACGTATTCAATCCAAGCAAGTACCCGATACGGTTTATGAAAAAGTTCTTCTCAGCCTCTGCGCCAAGGGCGAATTCTTTCACGTAGAATGGATGTTACGTCTCGCCGTATCTAAACCCAATCCGTTCGTGATCGCTTACGTGCGCGACTGTTTGGCCAAGCATACACCCGACATGGTACAATGGACGAAAGATGCCGTCCAGCTACTGGAACGAAACCCCTACGTCGCCTATAAAGATCGTGAACTCTATGCTCATCAAAAGCAACTCTTTACGGTCGCCAAAGAAGAGGGTCCGAAACTCATTCTGTACGTAGCCCCTACGGGTACTGGAAAGACGATGTCACCGATTGGTCTTTCCGAAAAGTATCACATTCTCTTTGTCTGTGCAGCAAAACACGTAAGTATGGCATTGGCTAAAATGTGTCTCTCGCTACAAATTAAGGTTGCCTTTGCCCTCGGATGTAAGGGCGAAGAAGATATCAAGCTACACTACTCTGCCGCGATTGATTATGTAAAGAATAAGAAAACGGGTGGCATTGCCAAAGTGGACAATACGAATGGAGCGAAAGTAGAAGTGATGATTTCCGACGTACAGTCGTATTTGTACGCGATGCAGTACATGTTACGGTTTCAACCAAAAGAAAAGATCCTCCTTTACTGGGATGAGCCAACGATTGCGATGGACGTAGAAGAGCATCCTTTGCATCCGATCATTAGTCGTATGTGGAAAGAAAATGTCATTCCGAACGTGGTGTTGTCATCGGCAACGCTACCGGCGATGGATTATAGCGCGTTTACTACGTCTACCATCTATACGATTCAAAACGGCGAATCTAACAAGACGATTCAATTGGTCAATCCGAACCATCAATTGATTTTGCCGCACCATTTACCTTATGAAGAGATACCAAAGGTTGTCGCGCATCTGAGTGCGCATGGTGACCTCTTGAAGTATGTGGATTTGGGATCAGTGGTTGCCTTCTTAAAAGGGCGTACACCGTTTACAAAGGCATCGGAGTTGACGATACCGGCAATCAAGCAGTATTATGTGACTCTGTTGGCAACCATGACAAGAGAAGAATGGGAGGCGGAGCAAAAGAAGCGGATTGTAGTACCGTCTACGATTCGGTTTTGTTCCGAAGATGCATGGACGTGTAGCTACGGACCGACTATTTATATTGCGGAAGATGTACAGAAGATTGCGTCGTACTGTTTAAAGACTGCGGCGATACCTGCTTCGTTGTTGCAAGAGTTGACAAAACAGTTATCGTACAATCAAAGTTTATCGGAGAAGATGGCACACTTGGAAAAAGATTTGGAAGATTCCAATAAGGATTCTGACAAGGAGAAGAAAATGTCGGACAATCGTGTTTCCCCAGAAGTCAAAAAGATACAAGAAGAGTTGAAGCGGTTACAGGCCTCGGTACATACGATTGCGTTGCCGAATGGCTATGTACCGAACACGTACGATCATTTGGTAAGGTATAATGTGCTGGAGAAGCAAGCGATGGCTTTTACGTCGGACGTGGATGCGTCTACGATTGAAAAAGTATTGACGACGGACATTGATGCCTCTTGGAAAGTATTGCTGATGATGGGGATTGGTGTCTTTTCGGCAGAGTCACCACCGCGCTACATGGAATTGGTGAAGGAACAGGTGATGAAGCAGAAAATGTATGTGGTATTGGCAACGTCGGATTACATTTATGGAACGAATTATCAATTTGCGAATTTGTATTTGGGAAAGGATATGAAACTCAGTCAAGAGAAGTTGATTCAGACGTTGGGGCGTGTTGGACGAGGGAAACAGGTGCCGTATTCCATTCGGTTTCGGGATGATGCTTTTGCAACGGTCCTGTTTACACCACAAGAGTCACCGGAGGCGAGAATCATGACGCGGTTATTTTCCTAACCTATAGTATGGAGGATATAGAAGGAAACTTTAAGGATTCAGACGGAAACGTTTTACAGAAAGGTAAAAAGTATCGTATTACATTTGATAGTATATTTGAGTTCGTACTAGAAGATTTAAAGAATAATAAGGTTGGTACATTCAAAGGATATGAGACGGGAACATACACCGATGCACCAAAAGCAGTTTTTTTGTTTGTGGATAATGATGAGATAAGTTACAATCCGGATACTACGTTTACTTTAGAGACGGAAGGTGGACGGAAAAGAAAAACTAGGAAAACGAGAAGGAAAAGAAGAACAAGACGGTTTGCGTAACAATAAGTACATTATTCTATGTGGTCAGTCTAATGAGGATCCTCTTTATTGGTGTACCTGTAGTAGAGATAGGACTTGTCTATGAGGAAACGACAGAGGAAACGGATTTTGAATATGTAGTCACAAATACGTTGGATTTACCGGATATAACGTATCGTAAACTTATTTTTTACAATAACGATAGAAACTATCACAAATGGTTTACGATTCCAAAGGAAAAACTTTTGTTAGCGAATGCACCAGCTTTTTTAAACTATCAAACGTTTGACCCGTCCAAACCTTTGGCAGAGGTGATACGGGAGGATATACAGAGTCATTTAACGCACTTGAGTAAATTGACGTTTCCAACGGATCATATTGCTTACCTGAAACGATTGAAAGAATCGGGGTTTGAACCAAAGGTTATTTATGATATTGGAAGTTGTATACTACATTGGACAAAGGAAGCGAAAAAGTTATGGCCAGACGCCACTTTTATACTGTTTGATGCTTTTGAATATGCAGAGTTCTTATACGAGGGGTATGACTATCACATAGGTGTACTTTCCGATGAAGAAAAGGAGGTGGACTTTTATCAGAATGAATATTTTCCTGGTGGAAATTCATATTATCGTGAAATTGGATCACCTACACCAGACTATCATTTTCCAAAAAATAATTCTATACGTAAGAGAACATTTATGTTGGATAAGGTAGTCAAAGAGAGAGGATTTCCGTTACCCGATTTCATTAAGATTGATGTACAGGGAAGTGAGATGGATATTTTAAAGGGAGGGTTAGAAACAGTAAAGCATGCGACAAGGTTGATTGTGGAGTTACAGCATATGGAATATAATGAGGGGGCGATGCAGGCTTCAGAATCAGTTCCAATGATTGAAGGAATGGGATTTCGGTGTGTAGATCCCATGTTTACGAATGCGGGACCGGATGGAGATTATGGATTTATAAATACTTTGTAATTATATGGGACGTTCAAGAAAATATAGAGGTGGAGCAATAACTGACAATAACCTTACACCAAACCAAGCACAAGGAAACAATGACAATAACCTTACACCAAACCAAGCACAAGGAAACAATGACAATAACCGTACACCAGATACACCGCCAAACGAACCAATTCCGCCACGCCCTTCCGCACCTCCATATGAACCAATACCGTCACGCCCGATTCCTTCCGCACCGCCAAACGAACCAATACCGTCACGCCCTTCCGCACCGCCATATGAACCCTCAGAACGTGATTTACCGTCTCCATCCATACCAGCCCGGTCACCCGCGGCTATTATAGAAAGTCTTAAACCAACATGTGGTGAATTTACGAGACCAATCCCTGGTGTAACCTCTACATTGACATGGGCACAATTGAGAGATTTATGCACAACACGATTGACGGCTGAAGAGGACGTCACTGTAACCGATCCACATGAATATTTTAGATCATTAGTAGGCGCAGATGGGGGTCGTTTATTGGAAGCACTGAGAAGTTCACTTAATCCTCGTGATTTATTAGATATAGATAGAACAAATGAAATACAAGGATTGTTGACAGGATGGATGCGTGTTCGTAGTGAGTTAGGTCTACCTCCAATACGTGATCCATTTGGTGCTGAAATTACATCCGCAAGATTAAATCCACTTGCATGTAGAATAACTGCTGATAGAGCAGATTTAGCAGAGTACAGTGATAAATGGCGTGTAGTTGCCTCTTTTGTAGAAGCAAGACCACCCATTTTTAAAGCAGTATTTGCAGAAGTATTCATACCCACTACAATTACAGGAGGTTCAGAGGGGGGTATGGCGTGTTTAGAAGGATTTTGCGATTATGCGTTCATAGAGATGAAGAACGCTATAACAAAATGTTTTCCACGTGAACATAGGGAATTACCAACAGTACTTCCACCTGTGACGGGCATCCTTAAATTGAGACGAGGTAGAACGACCGTATCGGCGTTTTTAGAAAGTGAAGGAGCACGCGTAGAAGGCGCATTAATGATTGAACCATATAGAGACCGCATAATGGATTTATTACAAAGAACTTATCCTGGTGTAGTATGGACACCTGATGATATAACTACAATATTTAACGAATTGAGAACTGTTTATAGTGAATCTTATAGAGGTGGTAAAACAAGACGTAAACGTAAACGTAGAAAAACAAAACGGCGAAATTATTTTAGAATAGTATAGTATGAATTTCTTAAATAGACAAACTCCTAAAGAAAGATTAATAGAATTAATACAACAATTTGAAATAAAAAAAACACCATTAGAAACAACCCCAAGTAATTCTATGGGTAGCTCTGCGGCAAGAGGATATGGTACGGTAGTTCCTCATCCTGACGCAGAGGAATATCAAACATTAAAAAATGAATTTGCAGTAGATTTGTTAACCAGAAGAGCTACCTATTTACCTTTAGATGAACATCGTTCTTTTTTTGCAAGTGTTGCTCAGGAAACAACAAATGGAAGAAATTTTATGGAGCAACATAAATATTACCGGTTTGATGATGTACCACAGCAAACTGGTGGACGCAGGCGCACCAAAAGGAAAAGACGCAAACATAAAACAAAAAGGTATTAAACCCTTCCTACCTAGTACTGTAATGGCTCTCATTCAAGAATATTTTGAGCTCAGTCACAAGTATCAACAAGAGTATGGTAAACATACCATTCTCTTGATGCAAGTCGGTGCCTTTTTTGAAGTCTACGGCAACAAGTTACACCGCATCATTGACGATTTTACACGTATCTGTGAATTAAACATTGCCGACAAGGGTGGGTCGCAAATGGCCGGGTTCAAAGACATGCAACTAGAAAAATATCTCAAAAAGATTCAAGAAGCCGGATACACCGCCGTCGTCTACATACAAGACGAATCCAAAGCTCGTAAATTAGCCGGTGTCTTCTCCCCCGGTACCTATTTTTCCGATTCACCTACGTTATCCAATCATATTACATGTATTTGGATAGATCAGGTGAATCGTCTCTTTCCCAAAGGTAAATATGTAGTGGTAGGTGTTGCCAGCATAGACATTTTTACGGGTAAATCTACCATTATGGAGTATACCGAAGAGTACTTTATGAATCCAACCACCTTTGATGAACTAGAACGGTTTATTTCCATTACAAATCCAAATGAAGCCATTGTGATTTCTAACCTTGGTCTCGGTGAAATAGATAAAATCATTCATTATGCAGGAATACAATGCGATTTAATCCATCGTATTCCCATTACGAAAGAAGAAACGGTGATCATGAAACGGGTACGTAACTGTGAGAAGCAATCGTATCAAAGTGCACTCATGACCATTCATGAGGATCATCCGATTGCAACGCAGGCTTACTGTTACTTACTGGACTTTGTACGTCAACACAATCCCCATTTGACCCATGCCATGTCAGAACCTGAATGGGAAAATCCGAATCGCCTTGTGTTGGCCAATCATACCTTGAAGCAGCTGAACCTCATTGATGATGGTGCAGTAAAACCGAGTAAATTTTCATGTATTTCTTCTATGCTGAATGATTGTTCTACACCGATGGGAAAACGTGCTTTTCTTCATTTGTTATTGAATCCCATTGTAGATCCCGTCCTTCTCCAACGAGAATATGACATTACGGAACACGTGATGGATAAAACCATTTCTCTACAAATCAAAGACTTGTCTAAATGGGAACGCAAACTCTTCTTGAAGAAGACGACGATTACGTCCTTTGTTACCTTGAAGCAAGATATGGAAACGGTGAAACGTCAAGTCGTGGATGAAGTAGAAATGACTTATTTGCGTCACTTTGATGCAAACATGGATAAGGTATGTACGTATAGTGAAGAGATACTTCACTTTATTGATTCGCATTTTGACGGTGAAACGATTCGTATGGGCGTAGATGAAGAGTATGATCGGCAAAGAACGCGGCTATCAGAAGCAGAAACACGATTGTTCGCCATCCAGAGTCAATTCAATGAACTATTGGAACAAAAAGAAAAGAAAAAGGCGGACTACGTCAAGCTGCACGAAACGGAAAAGAATTCTATTGGTCTCATCTGTACAAAGAGGCGCGCTGCTTTACTTGTCAAAATGACACCTCTTACGACCGAAGTACAAAGCGGTTCCAACGTCTACTTGCTCAATCCAGAAATTCAAACGTTATGCAAAACCATCACCACGCTACGTACGACGATGGAGAGGGAAAAAGAACGTGTCTTTTGGATGATTGTGGAGCGTATGGAAGCATACCAATCCAAAGTAAATACCATTATTCTCTTTGTGACGAGACTAGATCTCATGTATACACGAGCAGCACTCGCCCGCCGCTACAAGTATTGTAAACCTACTTTGGTCCATGCAGGCAAGTCTTTTGTAGATGCGAAGCAGTTGAGACACGCGTTGATTGAACAATTACAAACGAATGAATTGTACGTGACGAATGATATTGAGGTTGGAAGGGGGACGGACGGTATTCTACTGTACGGTACGAATGCCGTTGGAAAAACGAGTTTCATAAGGGCATTGGGGATTGCCGTGGTGTTGGCGCAAGCGGGCATGTACGTGCCGTGTACGTCCTTTCACTTTAAACCTTACGTGTCCCTTTTTACGCGAATTATTGGAAATGATAACTTGTTCAAAGGTCTTTCTACGTTTGCGGTAGAAATGTCTGAATTGCGAACCATTTTGAAATTGGCCAATCAAAATAGTTTAATTTTGGGCGATGAATTATGTTCGGGTACAGAAACGCAAAGTGCCATTAGTATTTTTGTAGCGGGAATTCAACAATTTCATCGTGAAAAGAGTAGTTTTTTGTTTGCCACCCATTTACATGAAATTGTAGACTATGATGAACTTCAGCTGGATACGGTCAAGATGAAACACATGTCCGTCGTCTACGATAAGGCTAGCGGCGTCCTCATCTACGATCGCAAGTTGAAAGATGGAGCGGGCGATAGCATGTATGGACTAGAAGTGTGTAAATCATTAGCGCTCCCCCAAGACTTTATTACGGCAGCCTATGCCATTCGTCAGAAATATAAACCGGATTCTATTCTTTCGTTGAAACCGTCGCGGTATAATGCAAAGAAGTTGGTTGGGTCATGTGAACAATGCGGGAAAGCGGGAAAAGAAATTCATCATTTACAGTATCAGGAAGATGCCATAGATGGGTTTATTCAGACGGAGGATGCCGTGTTCCCGAAGAATCATTTGGCCAATTTAATGACCTTGTGTGAGAAATGTCACGATGTGATTCATACAAAAAAGATGCGAATGAAAAAAGTAAAAACGTCTAAAGGAATAACCCACATGAATGTATGAACCTATATATACTATGGTTTCAAGGATTTGAGAATGCACCTGACATTGTAAAATGGTGTGTTCATTCCTGGAAAAGGTATAATCCTACGTGGAACATTGTGTTGCTGGACAGCAATAATCTACACGAATATGTAGACTTGTCAAAGATAACGTATGATAAGGATATTCAGTTGTGTCACTTGGCAGACATTGTTCGTATGGTTCTGCTGCGCGATCATGGAGGATTATGGGTAGATGCGACGGCATTTTGTCATAAACCACTGGATGTTTGGTTACCGGCCTACATTACCAGTGGTTTTTTTGCTTTTGAAAAACCGTATCCCTACTTGATGTTATCTAATTGGTTTTTATACGCGGAGAAAGGTCATCCTCTGGTAACGCAATGGTGTCAGGAAACACTTTATTATTATCAAGTAAACGGCAAAGCCAATACTTATTTTGCGCATCATTTATTTGAACATCTATACCATACCGATGTAGCGTTTCAACGTGAATGGGATAAAGTACCCAAGTTATCAGGTTCCATACCTCATACCATCATGATTCCGGATTTTTTCAAGACGACTGGACGAAAAGATATTGATTCCAAGAGGGTTCCCGTCTATAAATTGAGCTATAAATGCGAATTCCCACCGTATGATCCTCGTATGAATGTATACTACCTCTACTCTACCTTGTAGGGAAGCTTCCAGCTTCACCGGGTAGGGGCAAGCCCCTACGACCCCATTATTACAATTATGGGGGTAGTAGGGGTTCCACCCCTACAAGGGAGGTGCGGAGAAGCTTCCAGCTTCAACGGGGTTATAGGGGCGAGCCCCTATGCCGTAGGTTCTGCTAAAAATTGAAACGCATAAATAAGGTTGAATTGTAAAATGGCGATTCGCGTGTACAACAATTCCGACTATGAAGGCGAGGTGGTCGTGGAAACCACGGAACGTTTCTATCTCGGGGAAGCAAAAAACTTTGCAAAGGAGTATGATTGTACAGTCATGATCCGTTCCTTTCAAGGTTGGAAATTTAAAAAGGGACCTTCCAGGGCAGAGCTCGGCGATACAAAACCGTCTGCCCTCGTAGAATGTCGTGGGAAGGACGTATACATTATTTAGTAGGGGTAAACCCCTACGACCCCATAACATTCATAACGGGTTATAGGGGTGAACCCCTATTATATTCTTCATATATAATATGGCTGCCTTAATTAAATTTGATACAAAAGAAGCGTTAATGCATGCTATTGAGAATAAAATGGGTGATGCGAATACATGGGATGTGTCTGCCATTACGGATATGAGTTTTTTATTTAAGATGAGTGATTTTAATCAAGATATTAGTCAATGGGATACCAGTAATGTAACTACTATGGAAGGAATGTTTTCATCTTGTGAATTTAACAGTCCACTATTCAAGAATGTAAGTAAAGTAACCAATATGAAAGATATGTTTAAAGGATGGGTAGGCGTGACCACATTTAATCAACCGATACCAGAGTGGGATGTAAGTAACGTAGTTACGATGGAAGGAATGTTTTTTCAGAATAAAACATTTAATCAACCGTTGCAATTAAATACGTCTTCCGTTACCAACATGAAAAATATGTTTACCAATAGTTCATTTAATCAACCGTTAACCTTAGACGTAAGTAAAGTGGTGGATATGGAAGGAATGTTTTTTTCATCACAATTTAATCAACCGTTAGTATGGGACACGTCTTCCGTTACTAACATGAAAGATATGTTTAAAATGAGTCAATTCAATCAACCGTTAAAGTGGAATGTAAGTAACGTAGTTACAATGGAAGGAATGTTTTTTTCATCACAATTCAATCAACCGCTAGCATGGGATACGTCTTCTGTTACCAATATGTCTCATATGTTTGAATATTCAAAATTTGATCAAGATATTCATGAATGGAATGTAGAACGAGTGACAGAAATGACAAATATATTTTCAGAAAGTCAGATGATAGATGCTCATAAACCAACTACATTTGTTTATCCAATCAAAGAAATAAAAAGAAAGATTACTATATTTGTTGATATGCACGGTGAAAATTTAAAAGATAAACTTCCATTTGAGTTACCTCTTCATACATCTATTGCCGTTCGGCCAGGAATATGTACATTTATGTTTAATAAAACTACTACAGAAACATTAGAAAGATTAGCAGAAATAAAAGCGGTTTATCATGATAAACCAATTTTTGCAGGAAATGATATCTATAAAGAAAGGTATCAACCATTTGAAGACGTTTATTTTGAAGAGAATGTTAAGGATGTCATGAAAGGTACACCTGGTTATACAAAAGAAGATTTACTTGCTTTACATCAAGAAAGAACATCGCCTCTCAGAAGATTGATGCATAATAGACTTTATACGATATCTGACGATACTAGAGCGATCATCATGGGAATATTTATCATTAATGCACAAGAGAATGAGCGCGAAATAGAATTTACATATCCAAGTGTAACCATTAAATCAGGTGAGTTTACACCTGATAGATCACCATTTATCAAAGACGATTACATGGAATTACAATGCAGAAATTTATTGAATGTAGAAGTTGCAAATTCTTTTGTGGAAGGAGGATTTCAATTAGAAAGTGATGATGATTATACAAATATAGACCATGTACCACGTATCACTTTACTTGATATTCTTCTCTTTTTCAAAAAAATGGGATTTGATTATGTCAATATAATAGATGACGGATGTAGAGGGGAATCCATAGATCCACAACTGAGAAGTCAAAAATCATTTGAAGAGCACAAAAGACATGAAGGTGTTGTAACAACATTTCCTGGCGTAGGTGGTACACGAAAATACAAAAGAAAAACAAGATATGTAAAGAACTTACGTACTAAAAGATATAAAAGACATAGTAGACGAAGATTCTTAAAATAATCTAGCTACTTCACGTAGCCTAATCTTTTCCCTTTTTTCTTCATATTTTTCATGATCTTTCCATACCGCAATTTCTTTCTCAACCGCGTCTCTCTTTACTTGATACTCCGGTACTTCCTCTAACACCAATTCAATCACTTGTTCAATTGGCTTCATCAATTGATTCGTAATGTAGTGCTCGTAGTCAGGCACCAACCCTTTTTCTTTCATAAACTCCGGCGTCTCTATCTTTTCACCCTGTAATTGCTTTTTGTTTCCACAAATGTAAGCAAACTGAATACGGTCACCTGGTTTGGGTTTATTTCCAGGATCACGTTTCCCAATACGATCTGCTAATACCTTGTGCGCAATCTGCTTGGGATTCTTGTAGCCGGATCGCAACGATTTGGTCAACACTAGCTTTTCCAGCGGTACTTCACCCCGCCGTACTTCTTGAATACGTTGCTTCACAAAGGCAACCGCTTTCACTGCATCACGATCTTTCATGAGAATATCTATGAGGCCACCATATACATCTTTTACAATGGGGGCATTGTCTCGTCTCTTCAAGACAATACCCATACTTTTACGTGAACAATGCACGGTATCGTTCTCGTATAACATGCCAACATATCTCTTCTTGGAAAGTAAGACAAGCGGCCAAAATGTTTTTTCATATTCTAGCTCGTGCGGATGCTTGAGGAATGCAGTAGCTAACTGTCCAGCCTCTTTTGCCAATTCAATCGTGAGTGCAAGCGCATCTATCCCCGTTACCTTTTCCCCGTCATGCATCAAGGTAAATTTGAAGAAGACCGAGTCCGTATCACCATACACGTACTCTGCCGTAGCGCGTACGATTCCCAATGACGTTTCACATACACGATCCGCGTACACTTCTTCAATGAGGGTTTTCGCATAAATGAGGAGTTTACGACCCGTGGCCGTACAAGAAGCCGCCACGTCCTTGTCGTAAAACGTACTGGTGCGCGCTCCACATTGACCATACAAGGAATTCGCCGTTACCTTGTACGCGTTTTGTCTCTTATCCAAAATGTTTTTCATGAACTCGTCCGGTTCTTTTGCCATTTGTTTTCTTGTACGACTACGTGCCTGTAACAGTTCATCCAACACGCAGGGGAAAATGGCTTTTCCATTTGGAAATTGTGCAAAGCGACACATTTTCGTTCCCATTTTGGTTTTGACTGCTTTGGATTTGGGTGTCTTGCGTACGTACTGAAACGTATCGTACTCAATGTCTACGTACTTGTAGTTCGGCAAATTATCGTAAATGTACACACCGTTACGTTGCACACCGGTTTCTTTCAAGAGGTTCCCTGCCAAATCATATTCTTTGGTCCATACCTTGCTACTGGAGCAAATGTTTTCAGAAATCATAGAGGATGGGTACAGCGATTTATAATCACAGACGGCAACCGGGTCCGTATACAAGGCACATTTTGGATCTAGGACAATGGCACCTTCATACCCCGTATCAAAGTCTAGCGTTTTCAAAACGGGCATCAATGTGTTCAGCTTACGACACTGTTTGGAAATGTAGCTGGTAAGTTTGATGCCTTGACCACGAAAGATGAGAAATTCAATCGGTACACTACAAATGGATGCCATTTCAATGAAACCCGTAAGCATGTCTGTTTTTTGGAACAAGTTCTGTACGAGGTTACAATCTTGTATACAGTACTTGGCAATGATGGCACGATCGGCATCCGATCCCTTGGACAAACGAAAGATATCGTGATGATCTACGTCATCTTTCGCAAGGGACCATCGTGAGGGTGTTTCAGCAGGCGGTTCTGACAGGACAAAGTAGTCGGCTTGAATGTCTACGACTTGATACTTGATTTCGTCAAAGGCAATGTAGTTCCCCACTTCTAATCCTTGAAAGTTTTTCGTATAAATGTGTGTTCCCTCTACTTTTTGTACCTTGTCACCAATAAAGTAGGAGGATACGGAATCCAACTTGTACGATTCAAAATTATAATCACGCCGAAAGATGGTGTATAAATCAATATGAAGACGACCATCCATTTTAAAATAATTCAAGTTGTATTCCCCACTTGCAAGAAACACGGATTTCTGTTCCATTTCCCATTCGCCCTCTACTTGTTTTCCAGCCATGACGTGTTTGTTACGTGTTAACTCTACAAAGTCATCTATGCATCCCGTTTCCAAGGCACGTTTGAACATGAATTGTTCATCAAAGCCGAAAATGTTGTAGCCAATCAAAATGTCCGGATCTTCACGTTGAATGAGACGAGTCCATGCGACGAGTACTTCGCGTTCTTCCTTGTAGCATTCCAACTCTACATTCGGGATCGGTTCGCAGCCACCCAATACGATACAATGATTGAGTACGTTCTTGCCTTCTTTGTAAAAGGTACTTCCAATAAAGGTAACCGTATCACCTTCCAAAGGCGGAAAGCCATTATTCAGTGCTTTACGCAACTCTACCACTTTATAGGGATGATCGCTTGCCATCAACTCTTCTACGTTCATCAGTGGTGTATCTACGGGAGCAGACTCCTCTTCATCCGAAGCGTAGTCATCTAGGATACTTCCACGAATGATTTCCTTTTTCCATTTTGGTAACATGTCCTTGATGTACTCGCGCGACACGGGTGATTTTGGATAGACAAGGTCAATGTTCGGTAACGCATCGTACCCGAACGCTGCATAAATGCATTGGTCTAATGATTCATCCGATTCTAAAATTTGTTCTGCTAATCGCTTGTAATCTTTGACGGGTACTGGAAAATCACCGTGACTACTACTGGCCTCTATATCAAAACTACAAATGTTGTAGGGAACGGGTGTTTCCTTTTGCAAGGCAATAATGTCCTTTGTCTGTACAATGAATTCATGGGTACACGTAGTGGTGCGTTGCGTCACATGCTTTACTTTAGGCAATTGAATCCATCCAGAAGGACTAATTTCTTTAATGTGAAAGAACCGAAGTAAAGGTGGAATGTTCGCTTCGTATAACCGAATGAGTTTCCCCTGATAATAATAGCCTGGTTTCAGAATCAATTTGACGTCTAGGCCTTTTTTCACTTCATCGTACCATAAGTTACGCGTTTTATAAAAGGAAGACATGCCGCGAAATTTAAAACAGAGAAAGAGGTGATCAGATTGGGCATCAAACCCATCCAGTTTTTTACGTTTGATAAAGACACACTCTAAGATAGAATCGGCAAAGTAAGGACCAACTTTTTGTTTGACATGTTCCAGAAAGGATCGTTTGTCTCCCGAAGTAAAGGAAGGTGGTACCAAACAATAGAAATACGGTTTGAAATCGTGTACTTCTATGGAAAAGGTTTCTCCTTGTTCATTGATGCCAAACATTTGAATCACAAACATGGTTGCGTCATTGGCATCAATATCGGGATCTTTACGGCTCACGGGTTGAAAGTCAAACAATCGTACTTCCATTCTTTTTAGTATAGAAGAGTGTTTGAATCAATTTTATTTAGGGTGATTCATAAAATATTTTTAATAAATATAAGTATGGCACAAACACAAGTTTCATTAAGAAATAATTTAACCAATCCCTACAATAATACAATTACTACACAGGCATATGCAGTGGCACCCAACGGATACAGTAGTAATATGGTATCTGTAGGACCAAATGGTAGCAGTGGTGTATTGAACTCATCTACGGCAACCCAAGTAGCAGGCGCCCCTACTACGTATGGCCTTGTCTATGTAAACACGTCTCTTGCTTACGGCACCAATGGTAACTATCTCTATCAATATACTACATCGGGGACAGCTCCCGGTCTTATCTATAGCGGTGTTTCCTGGGACATGTCTAGTGACACCTATGCCGGTACTGGCTTTCCCTTGGTCAATGGAACGAGTATTCCAGCAAGCTCCAATAACGGGAATGAATTTAGTGAACCATTACAAATCAATTCAGGCGGGACACCTTTAGATGCTACGGATGCAAACGGATATACGGTCACTGATATTTTCGGAACCACTAGTTTTTTAGCTTCTGGTGCTGGTAACATTTATGCCTTGTTACCGGATAACAGAATCGCCTTGATTACGATGGTTAGTAACGCACCTACATCCATCTCCCTAGTGACTACCCTACCCGTATTACAAAATTCCACTGTCAACAACTCGTTTGGTTTAACATGGCTTGCTGGCTACCTTTACACGTTTGATGGGTCTACCAATGCACTCACCTACGTGCAAATTAGCACTGGATCGTTTGGACAAGTAGTCGGTACAGGATTACAAGGACAATACAATGGACTTGCCCCATCTACGTCCCCGGGTGGTACAGTGTCTTCGTACACAAATCTTGATACTGGTATAAATTACTTGTTTATTGCAAAATATTCGGGTGGTACCTTTTATCAGATTGACGTAGCGCAAATGGCTTCTGATACTACCATTTCTTATTATTCTCAGGGAATGTATAGTTTCCAAGAAAGAGCCATTTCTAGTGCAGTACTAGGAAACGTGTTGTATCTTCTCTCGTCCAACACACCCGTGTCTACGACGTACTACAATACCTATCAGCTTTCTATTAGTTTCTCCACGACACCCATTTGTTTCTTGAAGGGTACTTACATTTATACCAACGAAGGGTACAAGCAGATTGAGACCTTGAAAAAGGGTGACTTGGTCAATACATTCAAAGATAATTATGTAGCGATTGATACCATTGTAGAAGAGGAAATGTACCACGATGCGTCCAAGGCTCGCAACAAGGGTCAATTATTCAAGTTGGATTACCCTGAGTATCCTCAGCTTCTGAAAGAATTGTATATCACAGGAGCACACAGTATCCTTGTAGGGAAACTCACCGAGAAACAAAAGGCACAAATCCTTCAGGATTATGGTAAGGTGTTTGCCACGGATTTATTTGATCGTTTACCCGCCTACATAGATGAGAGGGCCAAAGTGCATGAAGAATCGGGTACGTACACGATTTATCATTTAGCCTTGGAAAATGAGAACATGCATTCCAATTATGGTATTTTTGCCAATGGTTTATTAGTAGAGTCACTCAGCAAGCATGATTGCAACCATCACTTATGGTAGGGGGCACGCCCCCCTACGACCCCGCTATTATCCGATGAACCTGGAAGGTTCAAGGTGCGGAACCGTAGGTTCTGCTACAGTCGCTTAGTAGGTGCGCATCTACTTTGGCTGCTTTCCCATTCGTCAATGCACTGGCAAGACGTGCTAGACCCCACGATTGAGGTGTTTGATTCGGTCTAGATCCAGACGAATAATAAGCCCCTTCTCCTTTTTGAACGATTTTTTGAAGAACAGATAACGGACATCCCGTTTTCTTTGCTAATTCGGCAGAGGGTACCATGGAGGTTACTCCAAACTTTTTCTTGGCTTTCACAATGTGTTTGGATTCTTTATGCGGGTAGGACGGTAGGGCTTTACGTGTTTGATAAATACCTTTTTTGTAGAGGCGACGTGATTTCAAAATCATCTTTTTCTGGATGATTTTGTCTGGTTTGGATAAAGGAGAAACGTATCGGGTGGGGATCATAATATAAGTAAATAGTATGCTATTACTTTATTTGATTGCATTAGTTCTTCTATTGATTGCATCTCTTTCATATAAGGAAGGATTTGAAGGTGGACAATATGCTTATTTAGCACCGAGTGATCCTATTAAAATGGATGCATCTACTCAAAGTAAATTTATAAAGGCCTATAATGAATCTGGGGGATTAGTTTTTAATAAATTTATCATCACGAATGAAAATATAGATGGTGTAGTCAAAGATATTACCTTGGAAGAAGTAAACTATTATATTCAAAACAATAAATGGCCTTACGGATCGTATATTATGAATTATTTAACCGTCAATAAAGAAGATTTATTAAATAAGTCAAAACAACTAACCTCCTTGGATGATTTACAAAAAACGATTCCTACTAGACTCATTTACAGATATTTAATTCAATCAACTGAAAGTCAACTATCACCTCTACCTTTATCCAACAACATTTACATGGGTAAAGCGGTAGCTCCTGTAGATAAACCAGTTCTAGAGATAAAAGAAAAAACAACGGCGACCATTCATCCTCCCTTTTCCACTGAAAATTATACAAAGTTACAATCCATTTGCTCTACGTTACGCTAAACAGAATAAACAAAATAAGGTACTAGATAGAGTAAAAATACGGATAGTATCTCATTGAATGTAATCGTAGAAAAGATATGTTTTAATAACACCGTAGAGATAACCATCATGGCATCTGCAACTAAAATGTAAGCTCCATGTTCTTTGACATATCCCTTGAATACATTCAAAATACGACTGTTACCTTGATATTGTTGAATAAAAGCGCCAAACAAAAGATCATGTGTCAATTGAATCCCAACGGCAATCATGGCAATGATAAAAAGGTTTCCTTGATAAAGGTAATTCGCAAGCCATACAACAAGAACAAGAACAAGGACGTCCGCTAACACTGCTCCTAGTCCAAATTCACGATACCAATGTGTCAAGGTTTTTGAAGAAAAGGTAGTAAGTAATAATGCAATCACAATCAAGTCCGTAAGTAAAGCAGCGTTGATCAACAAATCATACTATATAGTATGACAAAACGCCTGAAAACAATGTCTATCCCTATTGATTTTGAGGCAGAGGATGCTGGCTATTCTGTTCTAAAAAGTAAACGGATGGTTCACTTTTTACTAGATTCGGTACGTCAAGGAAATAATTTAATTCAAACTGTTCGTCCTTTTACTCTACATAAAACAACACTTTGCTTGCGTTCTAAACCGTACAAGGGATGGAATAGTCCTTCTTGGGAAGATATTCAATGTGAAGCGCCTTCTTCGTGGCTAAAAAAGACACCTTGTAAGATTGGTAAAAATAATAAATTGTTTGCCAAGTATAAGAGTAACGAAATGGTTGCTGGCTTTGCCATTTATTTATGGAATATTGTTTCGGGTGAAATCACAGAAGCCATGCATAAAGAATGGGTCAAGCAGCTAAAAAGTATTGTGAAAAAAGAAGTAGTCATACATAATGAAGACGTAGACTGGTTCCACGTGAAAGAATTAGTTTAAAGAGTACACTGTTTATAAAGAATGCTTTGGTTAGAACATATTGCGATTGGGTTTTTATATAATTCTATCTTTCCTTACTCCACTACAATAGATATTGTAGTTGGGTCCTGTTTGCCAGACTTATTTATGATTGCGTTACCATTTATGGGTAAACGGTTGGACTGTGTAGAATACCCTTACACTCAACTCTTTTATTTTTTACCGCATTCTTTTATAGTATTACCCTTGGTTCCATCGCGCTTACGTGTTTATTATGCCTTACATATTGTATGTGATTGTATGTCCCATACAGGACCATGGTCTATGATGACATTGTATCCAATCACTACATGGCAAATAGAAGGATTTTATGATCCTTGGAAAGTGGTTTTTAATGTACTCTGAATTATGCTCGGGATGGATGTTTGTCAGTGTCATTTTTAAAAGAATAACCAAAAACAATACACATAATACAATAATATAAAAATCACTTTACACTCATCTACTTTTTTATTTTCAGATAAAATTGATTTACGTTTTTAGATAGAATTTTATCCGATGTCGTGCCAAGCGAAAGATGCGAAAGGTAACCCTTGCCGTAACAAGGGACCGTTCTGTAAGTACCACGACTACATGAAAGACTACACTCCTGAAATGCTGGCAGGCTGTACACTATGTAAGGGGTGCAAGAAAATGAAATACAAGGAAATGGAAACATGCAATGAATGCAGGGATCTAGGGGCTAAAAAACGTAAAAAAGCAAAGGCAGAAATAGTGCTATGTGCCAAGGAAGGATGCAAGTTCAAGAAAAGCGATGATAATAAATATTGTGGAAAACATCAATTGTTTCAATTCATAGATGAGACAGCCGCACTTGGTCTAAAAACGTGCTACAATGCAAATCGTGGATGCCGTACTCAAATGCCAATGGATGGTAAATCTAGTTGCAGCGTCTGTTTGGGTAAAGAACGTGATGAAGATCGCAAGAAACGTAGCGTAGAACCTGTAAAGACAGAAACAGAGAAACAATGTACGGGTTGTCGTAAAATGCATCCGTTAGAAGAATTCAATGGCTCAGTAGGTGAAACGAAACAGTGTACAGCATGCCGTGAAGTACATAAGATAGCGGATGAAAAACGTGAGAAAGAACATGTCAGGGAACTTGCACGTAAAAATTCAGCAAAACCGGAGCGTAAAGCAGTCAAGAAATTATGGAGAGATAAAAACGCCGATAAAATGCTATCTTATTGTTTAAACTCAAGGGCAAAAAAAATCAAGGAAGATGCTGAAAAATATTTGAAACATGAGGCGGAACAAGCTAAAAAGTGGCGTCTAGCTAATCCCGAAAAGGTACAAGCTTCCAATAAAGCACGCAATGAAAACATAGACTACCATTATTCTAACTACAAGAGATCCGCTGCAGCGAAACAACTAGCATTTGAAATAGACAAAGAAACCTTCATTGCATTGGTAACATCACCATGTCATTATTGCGGAATTGTACAAGAAAAAGGGTTCAATGGATTAGACCGAATGGATTCAACAGTTGGATATGTAATGGGGAATTGTGTATCTTGTTGTCAAATGTGTAACTATATGAAAGTAAGTTTAAGTGCAAGTATATTTGTAGAGAGAGCAGAACATATTGCAACTTTTCATAAAAAAATAGATGGATTATATTGTCCACATGCATGTAAAGATATAATGTCTGTTAATTATGCAACATGTAAATTCAGTGCCATTTCACGAAAAATTAATTTTGAGTTGACAAAAGAAGTATTTTATGAAAAACGTAAAGAGTGTTGTTATTTGTGCGGAAAAGAAAATACTGACACACATCAAAATGGTTTAGACCGCATGGATAGTGAAATTGGATACATTGAAACAAATATACAATCTTGTTGTGGAAGTTGTAATTACATGAAAAATAATTATTCATTAGAATCATTTCTTGAAAAATGTACACTGGTTGCATTGAATCATAAACCAGTAGAAGAATCAACTGAAATGAATCATATAGTAGCACAAAATAAACTGAGTAAAAGTGAAAAGAAGGAAATTCATGATGCTAAAAAAATAATAAAAATTCAGCAATTAAAAGAGCGATATTCAAAAGAACAAATTGACCAGAAAATACAAGCCCTTACTTCAAAGTAGATCTACAAAATGGACATTCCTTACTACCTGTTATTTTTGTTTGCTCCCATTCTTCCCACATGTTTTCTAAGCGTCCACATTCTACACCGCACCTAAATATGTCTAATTCATAATCAATTATTTTTTGTAAATCCATATCTATGGTATCAATCTCTTTTGATAGAAATAACATTAATGTTTCTAGTGTATCAGTATATACTTCAATGGAATCAATCTTGATCAATAATTCTTGATAATTCATTATAAAATGATAATAGTCATTAAAATCTTTTTTTGAATATGGCCATAAAGCCCAATTTGTTACTTCATTAGAATGTTTTGGTCTAGGTGTATAAGTATAACCTATGTAATTATTTTTGCAGCATTGTAAACATAGTTTATGATTACATGGCAATCTATTCAATAATACCTCTTCAGAACAGAGATCACATATATTTTTTTCAAGTGGTACCTTTCCTAAAATGAAACTGCAAGATGAACATGCAAAAATACCATTTTTTTCCACCATAATACATTCTAGTTGAGGTGTACTACAAAAGTAACAATCTTTTAGATAATCGTGATTCTTTTTACAATCAACACAATATTTGAATGCTCGTTCCATGGTTACGAATAAAGAAATAAACAATATCAATTTTTATTGATATTGTTCCCAAAGAATTTGTAACCGCCCATACCAAGCATTTTGGCTAGTTGCTATAGGCCAAACCACCCATACCGCTCATGATACGAAGCACATTGTAGTTGGTGGCATAGACACGGACCTTAGCAGTGGATGTGCCCTCCACGGTAGCGTTGGAGAGAATGAGCTGAAGGGTGGCATTGTCAATGCGCGAGAAGTTGCATGTGCCGGAAGGCTGGTGCTCCTCAGGCCGGAGGGCAAACGAGTACACGTTGATGCCGGTGTCGGGTGTCCGGGTGTGGGCAAAGTAAGGCTGGACAAGGTCAAAGTAGGATCCCTCTCGCTCCGAGAAGCGATCCTGGCCGTTAAGCTGGAGCTTGGCGGTGACGACTGGGTTCTCGCCCCAACAGTGGAGGGCAAGAGCGGTCTCGGAGAGCACGAAGGTGCCGGCATCGGAGACGAGCGACTCCTCGGGGGAGCCGGTGGCCTGGCCGAAATCGTACTGGTTAGGGTTGCCGGAGGTGACGCCGGAGAAGGCGGTGTTTCCGGAGTAGCCCCAGTAATCCTTGGAGTTGTTGATGGCGGCGATGAAGCCGGCCGTGGTGGTGGGCGAGTTGTTGGAGAGGTCAACGTAAGCACCGCCATCTACCGCAGCAGCGTTGGCGAAGAGGCCGTTGGCGTTGATGAAGTCGTAGTTGGCATTGCCACTGGCACCGCGGGGGCCAGCAACCGAGTTGGGGCCACCGAAGGCATGGATGGCGTTGGGGAGGGCATCTACGGCATCGGTGTAGTTGAAGGGCTGGGCGCCGAGGATGTTGAAGAGGGTGCTCTGGCCGTCAAGGGAGGCGCAGTAGTCTACGTTGGAGTCAGGCTGGACAACCCAGATGAGCTCTTTGACGGGGTGGTTGAAGTTGAGCTTGATCTTGTTGGACGACGAGCCGACCGACTCATCACCTGTGAACTGAAGCTGCTCAATGAGGTACTCGTGGGGGTTCTGGGCCATGCGGCGGCGCTCATCGGTATCAAGGAACACGTAGTCCACGAAGAGCGAAGCGGCAACGAGCGACTGGTTGTAGGCGTTGGTGCACTTGACCGAGCCGCTGGTGGTGGGGGTGAGGGTGTTGACGGCCCAGAGGCACTCGTCAATGGGGCGAAGATCAATGTTGATGCGGACCTCGTGGTACTGGAGAGCAATGAGGGGGAGAGCAAGCCCGGGGTTCTTGCAGAACCAGAACTGGAGAGGAATGTAGAGGGTGGTCTCGGGGAGAGCGTTACGAGGAGCGCAAATCTGGCGGGGAGCGTTGGACTGGCAAGGACCATCTACCGACGAGAACGAAGGATCGGTCAAGTAGGTGAGCTGGGTGGTGTTGCCGACCATGGACCAGTACCCCTTCTGCTGGGAAGCGTTGATGGTGAGCTGGTTCCAGATGTGCATCCAGTCGCCGTAATGGCGATCAATGCGCTGGCCGCCAATCTCTACCTCTACCTGGGAGATGAGCTGCTCACCAGGGAAGTCAAGCCACCGAGCGTAAACACCCTGGTCGGAGGAGCCGGCGAGCTCCTGGCCAATCTGGGGGAGGGTAACCTGAAGAATGGTGGTGTAGGCAAGATCTCCGTTACGGGAGATGGTGCAGGTGACACGCCGTCCGAAATCAGCCTGGCCATTGAAGGTTTGCTCAATGGACTCCATTGCGAAGTTGGTGTAACGCCGGTAGGTCACCTTCCAGTAGGTAATCTGGGGATTACCAGTAAGGTAAACATCTTGTGCGCCGTAAGCTACTAATTGCATTAAACCTCCTCCCATGTTATACTATTGCTAAAGAAAAAAATTTCAGGAATATTTTTTTAAAAAAAGGGAAAGATAGTTGGAATCAAAATATTCCTTAAGATTGCAATGGTATTTACGAAAGACGTATTTATTTTTGCGTTTTGTCACGGTCCAGCCATCTTCTATTGCCTTTATGATGATTTTCCTTTTATTCATACCATAGAAAAAGAAACAATGTACGTATTTTTAATTTAAAATGTTCAGTTCTTTATAAAGTATGTCCTTTAAATTAAAACCAAATAAAAAAATGGAGGATATGATGATCAAAATGGTAGATACGAAACATAATGAATTTGTAGAACGGTTTAAAGAAGAGAATGAAATTATTCTTCCTAAACTAAAAGAGAACTGTGCCTCTGAAAAAGATCAGTCTAAAGTATCTAAATTAAAAAAACAAATGAAGGACATACAAGAGGGACAATTACGTTATTATTTAGATAATGGGAACCACCTCTTTTCCTACTTTGAAGAAAAAAAGGGAATCTCTGAAAAAAAGTCTACCATTAAATTGTTAAACCAATTTTTCAAGGTAGATGCGGTACCCGATTCACAAACCATGACCAATCACGCGCTTCACTACTTGAAAAACATTGACGATACGTATATTCCATCGGAGGAATATATTTACAATACATCTATTTGTAAAAAATGTAGTCGGGGGGAATTGATACCGGTAGATTATGATGGGATTGTGATTTGTAATAATCCCTTGTGTGCGTGTCAATTCCAATACCTGATTGAAAATGAAAAACCATCGTATAAGGAACCACCGAAAGAAATCTGTTTTTATGCGTATAAACGCATCAATCATTTTCGTGAAATATTGGCACAGTTTCAAGCAAAAGAGTCAACGCAGATACCAAGTGACATTTTTGAGAATATTCAATCGCAAATTAAAAAGGAGCGTATTGATGTCTCGGAAATTACGAATGAAAAAACAAAGGAAATTTTAAAAAAGTTTGGATACAACAAGTATTATGAGCATATCATGTTTATCAAAGATAAATTGGGGATTAAGCCACCGGTCATGAGTCCAGAGCTAGAAGAACGGTTATGTTCTCTTTTCATTGAAATACAGCGTCCTTATGCAAAATGTTGTCCGGATGATCGTGTAAACTTTTTAAATTATTATTATACGATTTATAAGTTGTGTGAGTTGTTGGAGGAGGATTCTTTTTTACCTTACTTTCCCATGTTGAAAGATCGTGAAAAAAGAATGGAGCAAGATGATATTTGGAAAAAGATTTGTGATGAGTTGAATTGGCAATTTATTCCGACGATATAAAACGTGTAAAAATGTGGATAAGTACGTACGCAAATATAATGGCAAAATAAGTGTTTATCAAAGATGATTTTAAATAACTAATATGGTAATATGTAAAATATAATACTGGAAAGAGAACGGTTACCTCGTCAGAAAAACCGTTACGCTTCGTCAATAGATAAATGTTGATGGATTGAACGACTGGGCAAATTTTTGTAAAAAAAAACTTCATATATTCTTTATTTTGATCTCCAAATATGACATACATATCATCTGCATTTACAATGGTACCCATTTCATAAGAAGGGTCACTGAATTTTTTCAAATAATAACTAAGAAAACATTCTCCTTTATGTAATGTCCAGCACCACGATATTGTAAAAATGATGAATAGTATCAAATAATCGTATTTACTACGAGAAACGAAAAATGAATAAAATGCTAAAGAGGATGCAAATAATGCATGTAAAAGAGAAATGATATACATACTATTTAAATAGTTTAGATTTATTTACAAAGGTGAAATCATGATTCAAGATGGCTGATTTTGAAAAACTAATAGATATAAAAAATGCTGTATAAAATGAATATAAGTAGAATGTCTTAAGGATAGGAATGCTGTCCATTGATATTGGCGTGAAACATTTAGCCCATTGTTTGATTCGCGACAAGATTGAAAGTTGGGACGTGAATAATTTAGCACCTTCCTATACGTGTTGTTCTAAATCTACGCATCATTTGGGAGATCTTTTTTTATGTAAAACATGTTTGGGAAACAAAGAACTTCCTCAACTTATCACGTTGTCTAACCAACATGAATCACCGATCGGTACGAAGAAAGAAATGATTGCTGCCCTCAAACGCAGATGGGTATCCAATGAACCAGACATGGTAGAGATTGGAAAACGTCTCATTCAAGTGTACGATACGTTTGAAAATGTAAACACCGTACTGGTAGAGAATCAAATTGGACCTTTAGCAAGCAAAATGAAGGGTATACAAGGGATGGTGGTACAGTATTGGTTGATGCGTGGTGCCGAGGTACACTGTATTGCCGCTGTAAATAAATTAAAGTTATTTCATCAAGGTTCCACTACTTATTCACAGCGTAAAAAGTTGGGGATTCAATATGCAAAAAAAGTACTGGATGACAAGGGGTGGGACGATTCGGTGTTTCTGAAGCATAAAAAGAAGGATGATTTGGCAGATACACTATTACAGGCCATTTGGTTTATTGAAACGAAAAAGTAGGCAGAATGGCATAGTTACGTCATTTTTCTAAAAATGTAAACGTACGAATAAGATATTTGCGGATTATTTAAAGTGAATTCTTCTTACGTAGGGTATGGAAGTCATTAATCTTACCCCTTTGGAAGAAGTAAAAACAACCCTTCCTGGAATTGAATTATTAATGAACGATAAAAAAAAAGAAAATACGATCAAGATATCGGATGTAGACATGTTAGAAAAAGAATTAAATTCATTATCAGGCATGGATAAGTTTGAACCTGAAATGAAATTGAACTTTTCAGAAATAAAGGAACCTAAGGAGTCGTTTCCAAGAAATGATCCTTTTCCAAGAAGTGAGCCTACCGAAATTAAGATTGAGCCTACGGTTCGGTTTGCAGAACCGGTAAAGGAAAAAACATGGGATGGTTTCAAGCCATTTGTAGGGAATCCAGATAAGCCAGTGGAACAAAAGGAAACGTTACGTGAGAGATTTTCTTACTTGAGAAAGTTGGAGGATTTAGAATCCAAAGGTGTCAAGCTCACCAAGCGGTACAGCATGGACTCTTCGTTAGAAGAGATGAAGGGAGAGTATGAAAATATCGTCGCAGAAAAGGAAAAGGCGAACAATGTGAAATTTCAAGGTAAAATGTTAATGGCGTGTATTACGGGGATTGAGTTTTTAAATTCCAAGTTTGATCCCTTTGATATCAAGTTGGATGGATGGGCAGAACAATTTTCAGAGAACATTACGGATTATGATGAAATCTTTGCCGAGCTACATGAAAAGTACAGAAACAAGGCAAAGCTTGCACCCGAGCTAAAACTACTCTTTCAGTTGGGAGGTAGTGCTATTATGCTTCACATGACGAATACCATGTTCAAGTCATCTATGCCGGGTCTGGATGATATCATGCGACAAAATCCAGAGTTGATGCAAAAGTTTACGCAGGCGGCTATGAGTTCAGTCAGTCCCGGCTTATCCGGCTTTATGAATACCGTGCAACCACCGCGGGAGTTTGCACGCCAAGAGCCCTATTCGCGACCAGAGCCAAGAGAAGTACGAGAGGTAAGAACGGAGAAGCCGCGCCCGGAGATGAAGGGACCAAGTGATATCAATGATATTTTGAATGGATTGAAGCCAAAAACGGTACAAATGGATGAAGGAAGTACGGTAAGTCTAAGTGAATTGAATGAAATGAAGGATGGCCTAGGTATGGCGAAAAAGGGCAGACGTAAGCGGTCCGATAAAATGACGATGAATTTAAATCTGTAAGTCTTTAATATCCATATAAACTATGTTGGAGGACTATTCTAATCCGAAAGAAGTAGAACGAAAGGCAAAACGCTATGGTGTCAAAGTGTTTCGTTCTACCAAACGTGATAAAAAGTACATGATCTATCATAACGGATGGATACATTTTGGTGCCATGGGATATGAAGATTATACGAAACATAAGAATAAAACGAGACGTGCCAATTATTTGAAACGGAGTGCTGGTATTAAAGATTCTGGTAAATATAGCGCGAATCAATTAGCACGTCATTTATTATGGTAGTATAGTATGAATGTACGATTGTATTGGAAATATTTACTGTTATTATTGGTATACGCCATTGTAGTGAATATTCCTTTTTGTATTTATCTAGATGAGATTGCCAGTTCTATTACCAATTATTTTTCTATTCAGGATTCAGGTAATGACAGTGGATACTTGATTTATGCCTTTATGATATTGATACAATTTCCATTAGTGATGCAAGTGACACAAAATATATTATTTAAAATTCTTTACATAGTGACTGCAATTTTGGTGGCAGTAATGAATCCGTTTTCTTTTTTAACGACACCGTATCAACCGTGGTTTTTGGTTTTGTTGATATGTATTTTGTTTCCTTGTTTGAAAGTGGCGCATATTTTATTTCAAATGGCGATTCTTATTATTCTTCTTGCAGTATCTACGAATGAATTCTTAGCTTTTTTTTATAAACCGTCGTTTGCCTTTTTGGCGTATATCCTTTTGTATATGATTGGGTATGCCATCTTTTTCATTACGTTGACTCCAGAGCGATTTAAACCAATAGTGAACGTTTTTAATCGTATTAAAAATACACTCGTGTATGTAGGTGATTTGATTTACTATTATGTCATTATGCTAAAGTTACCCAAAGCATACTTATTTGCAGTCATTTCTATTATTGGGTTTGCACTGATTCATTTATATGTAAGAACGATTGCCAAACAATCGTATGGCGGTGATGTATTGGTCCATAAACCAATCCAGTTGGATAAAGTAAGTTCGTATAAGGTTCCAGTGAATTATCATTATACGTTATCGTTTTGGTTTTATATTTATCCAAGTGCACCAAGTTATTCACAATCATCTACAGATTATACGAACGTATTGTTGAATGGAGATAGTGTGTTGATTGCTTACAATGGACAAGACAATAAAATAGAGGTAAAGTTGAAAGGAGATAAAATGGTAGAAGCAGAGGTACCATTACAAAAATGGAATCATATGGCAATGATTTATACCAACGGTATTATGGATACGTTTATGAATGGTAAACTCTTACAATCGGAAACGTGGGTACCCCATACACTTACAAAAGAACTTGTGATTGGTGCAAACAATGGTATAAACGGAAAAATATGTAGTGTTATGTATTATGATAAAGTAAAGTCACATGCTTTTGTAAAATCTCTCTACAAAGAATTCAAAGAAATGAATCCACCTATTGTTTAACTTGGAACAGTAAATAGGTCAGAAATAGACCAAAAAAGTTTTTGGCAAATAAATCCAATACATTGTAGCACATATTTTTAAGGGTATACGGTAAAACGGCAACTACACCGTACAAGGACCAGAAAAATAAAAAGTAATAATAAAGGACCGTTCCTTCCGTAGATAACAGACCATACTTTGTATAAATGAGGTAATAATAGAGGAAAAAAGGTAAGAAACCCAATCCCACGCCTACATAAACTGGAATACGTGACGTTTCGCCTAAATAGCCAAAGAAAAGCATGAGCCAATTGAGTAGAACTACTGTAAGGATCGTATTCCGTTCTTCACCCAACACGGTAAAAAAATCAAGTGGTTCCTGGCTACCTAAAAAACGTAAATACATGATTAAATTCACTAACATGGTAGGAGTAGTAATCATCCAATCAAAATATCTGGACGGTGTAATGTTGGTAATCGCTTTGAAATGAAAAAACCAATAAATATAAAAAGATCCTTCTATACACTGTACAAGAACCTCTAACAACATCATTTGTTTTAAAAGAGTGTACTGACTTGGTACACGAAAAAAGAGGGCACCAAATTCAATGATTCCAGTAACGACTTGTACTAGGATAGAAGCTAGTAGACTTGTATACATGTTTATTTTCATACATTGTCCTTCTAAAAAATTGAAACGAAACCATTTCACCACTATTACATCATGGAGTGCCCGATTTGTTACGAGACGGTCATTCGTCCTTACCGATTGAAAAGTTGTTCGCATGAAATGTGCGACAAGTGTTATCGTCAAGTCAAACAGTGTGCGCCAGTGGTGTACCCCTTTGGAGTATGTACCGTAAAGCAAACACCGATTCAATGTCCTCTTTGTCGTACCAAAGAGGACATTCCAGTGAATCCGAAAGAATATCCGGTGGAATACAAGCAGTGGATGGAGCTTTTACTACATGAAAATGAATGGGGTGAATCATGGTACTCGGTAGACTCCGTGGGTCCGCCAATGAAAGAATGGAAAAAGGATTTAAAATATGCTTCCACCAAAGTTGGACGGCATCGGCTCAAACGATTCTGGCGAGGCAGCGTTCACTAAAGGTGTCGTAGGACCAGCAAACATGGAATTAAAATCGGGTTCAGGACTATTGATTGGATTTACCGTTTGAGATTTTGGTAAAATGGAAAGTCCTGGATTACTTTGAGTTACTTTTTTTACAGGAGCTTGACCTGTAAGCCGATCTACAATGATGCCAACCTTTTGACCTAACGTAGAGGTGCTTAACAAGAGAATCAAGGTAGGTAAAATGATGGCAATGACGTTTTGATCGGCATATTTTGCACCACTTACCGAAGGAAAATAGGTAATGATACGGTGAATAAAGACAATGCCAAGAAAGAGAATCAAACATTGAATGACCACTTCTACGAAAATGGCTATACTTCCTTTATCTTTGTCTACTTCAGGCATATACTCCTGAATTCCACGATTCAATAAAGTAATAAAAACAATAGAAAATACGGTATATTGAGCAATGTTAACCATTTCATTTCGGCTTTCTTGTTCAAAATTGAATACATGAGAAAAAAAGGTGGGTTGTTCTTCCATGAATAGTAACCAGAAAATTATTCGTTAATACTCGGGTTTTTTAGTCCTTTCCTTCTTTATGTCTAAATCAAAGGCTACTGCTCCCAAAGAAGAATCCTTGATTCACACGTCCCAAGCCGTACAGTTAGTGGCAAAACGGTTAGTTGCCCATGAACAGGTATGTTTAAGGCAATTCAAGGCGTTAGAGGAAAAGATAGGGGAGCAGGATACGACGTTTACGGAAAGTGAGGTAGAGACAAAGTACGATTCTTTAGTAGAGTTGATTCGTAACTTGAATAAGCAACTTGTGACGTTATCGCAGCGGTGTGACGTACTAGAGAAGAAGAATGATATCAAGCCAACGAAGAAGAAGGGAACCATGCCACTCTCGGAGGTAGGGGAACCGTCCTTTTCAACCGAAGAATAAACAATATAAACCCATCCATTTTCTAACACATATGTTCTTTATACTTATGATCGCAATAGTAGTGTTTCTTTATTTGCACATCTGGTTTCAATTAAAAACAAACAATGAGTTGGAAGTGTACGAGATTGCCTTTCAAAAAGAAAAATTGGAAGAGGTGTGTAATTTGAAACAACCCGTACTGTTTGACTATGAAGATCCAACACTGGATGTTGATACAAAAGAGTATGGGTCATTTGACGTAACCGTATGTGATTCAAACTATAAAAAAACCATGGTTCCTCTTGAAAAGGTAATGGAGATGAAAAACTATGCCTTATGTGACAATGAGGATTTTTTAAGAGATACCCTCCTTCAACATCAGTATACCAATACAGATCTTTTGTTAAGACCTCCATTGGTATGTACCATGTCCTATGATCTTTTCATGGGAAGTGACCAGTACACGACCCGCCTACAGTATCACAATCAGTTTCGTAATTATTTTGTAGTGACAAAGGGAAGTATCACGGTAAAAGTGACACCGCCACGTAACGCCAAGTTTTTAAATGAAATTAAAAATTTGGAAACGCAAGAATTTTATAGTACGGTGAATCCGTGGAAAGAAAAAACAAAGATTAAATTTTTAGAAATCACTGTTTCCAAAGGAAAAATGTTGTTTCTTCCAGCGTATTGGTGGTATAGTATTCGTTTAGAAAAGGATGCATGTGTATGCATCTTTCACTATCGTACGATTATGAATGTGGCGGCTACGTTACCTGATGTGTGTTCAGGATGGTTACAACGTCAAAATAAAGTTACTCCTCGCGTGAATCGCGCATCTTCTGCCGTGTCTCGCACATAAGAGGACCACGATGAACGCCGGTAACGTCAGCGGCCATGGTGCGATGCTTGCCCTCGGTGAGGACCTTCTTCTCAAACTCTACGTACTCGCCCTGTACGAGGTACTTGTACTGGTTCTGGGCAACCTGAAGCTGCTGGTGATGTACGAAAATGTCCTCATTGTCAAGGGTAATGAAACCATATCCGGTCTTGTTGTTGAACCACTTTACTAATCCAATGTTACGGTCCATCTCGTACTTACTAATAGAGTAAGTTCTTTATATTGTTTTGTATGGGTTTAACCGTACGACCCATTATTTAATTATTTTCATTATCCGGTGAAGCTGGAAGCTTCGGTTTTGTATGGGTTTAACCGTACGACCCATTATTTAATTATTTTCATTATCCGGTGAAGCTGGAAGCTTCGGTTCTGCAAAAATTGAAACTATTCTATGTAGTAGTTAAAATGTTTGAAGAAATTTCGGGACAAGACTTGGTAGTTGGTAAAAAATATAAAATCAAAAAAGTCCCGTTTGCAGATGTCTATTACACAGGTATATTTGTAAGAGTGAAGAATACGATTCAAGTATTTGACAAAGTAACATTTCATTCCAAACATAAAACAAAAAACATCACATTCTTAAATAATGTTTACATGTGTAAATATTATTATGCATACATTTCTAAAAAAGAACAAATACAACAAGACATGGAAAAACGTGCATTGGATAAAATATTAAAACGTCTCATCAATGAAGAATTTTCATGGTAAGCAGAAGGTTCCGCACCTTGTAGGGGGTCACCCTATCGGTGAAGCTTGAAGATTTAAAGGAGGTGCGGAACCTTGGTTCTGCAGGGGTCGTAGGGGCTTGCCCCACAAAATTGAAACGATCTTATCTTATTTTTGTTAACATGGCCAATCAACCTTCCAGCTTCGGGGTTATAGGGGCGATCCCCTATTCCGTTTGGAAATGCAAACCTGGCAAACTTTATCATATTCAATTAAAGGATGGCACACGATACGTGGCAAAACATTTATTGTGTCTTGAATTTTGTATTTTATTCAAAGTAGAAAAAAAACCAATCCATATCCGTTATTCCTTTGATTACACGGATAAAGTGTACGCTTACAAATCGGCAAAGGAACGTATACAGGAACAAATGGAAGCACGCGCGCTTCGCCTTATTCTTTGTAAGGTTACTAATGATGAATTATTTTCATGGGCATAGTCCCTAAGGTTGAAAATTGGAATTTATGGTTTTGAGTAAACCTTTTTATTCTGAATTAAATTTTCTTTTAATTGTTGCAATGATAATCTATCCGATAAAGGTATAGATTTTGTTGTATTCATTACATATTCAAAATCAATAAAAAATATTTTATCATCACTAAGAATTATATTTTGTAAAAATAAATCTGTATGAATAAACCCTTTATCCATCAAAATGTTATATAATCTATAGATTTCATCTATATACGCATCAATAATTTTTTTTCCTATAGTCGGATTTCTAACTAACTCTAATAAATCATATCCTTTTATTTTTTCCATCACAATATACATTCTTGAATGAGATTGAAATCTTGTTAATTTTGCTTTATCTCCATTACACGTATAAAATCCATGCAATTTAGGAGTGAACCCACTGTGTTCCAGTAATTTTAAAATTTTATATTCGTGTGGATTTTTAACTAATTTTATAACTATATTCGGATATTGCCTGTCCACAAATACATTATATGGATTGTCAGTGTATTCATGTGTTTCTAATTCAGAATCTATTGTATAAATGTCATTTTTGGGTGGTTCTATATTATAAGGTTCAGTACATAATGCACCGCCCTTATGTTTTCGTGTTTTTCTTTTCATATTATAATATCAGATTTAATGGCGATAAGGTTATTCGGACAAATTCTTTTCGTGGTAAACACTAATGTACACATGTCCTTTATGTGCAATTGATCCTTCTAGTCATTCATTAATAAAAATGGCAGAGAAAAATGGAATACTCTATTATTATACATGTCCAGCAAAAGCGACTATGTATGATGTAAAAGGTATTATGAATCATTATGATGGTGTTTTGAGTAAAATACCTAAAGACAAAAAGTGGGTTTGGATAGTGGATGGTGAAGGGTTTGGTTTTACTCATGCCATGCAGGTAAATGTTGCGATTGAATTAGCACAATTTATCTCAAAATGTAGTACTCTTAAAAAAATAATTATTATAAATCCAACCTTTTATATTACAATGATACATAAGATAGTAATGCCTTTTTTAAATCTAAACATTGAAATGAATGAATTAAAGGCAGAAGACATTATTAAAATTGAAACGTTATGATTATTTTTTTTTATTAAAATGGAGGTTTCCAATTGCATCCCGGATCGTTTTTATGTGACTTGGTTAAACGGAAAATGTTATCGTGTTCAATATTTATATGATTATACATTTGTAATGTATCACAAAAAAGAAAGGATATGTAAAATGGTATTTAATTCTTTGGTTCGCAATACATTCATTCCAAGTGCACAAGAACGAGTACAAGAAAATATGGAATCCAGAGCACTTCACATGATTATACGTGGTATCCTAGGCGACGAAACATTCTACTGGTAGGCAGAACCTACGGTTCCGCACCTCCCTTGTAGGGGCTCGCCCCCTACGACCCGAAGCTGCCAGCTTCACCGGATAACGGGTTATAGGCTCTGCCCTACTTGGAAGCTTCTCTGCACATAGCCCCCCCTACAAGTTTTCAATTGCACATTCTTTTATTAAACGATAATAAGGTAATAAATTATCATTTTCTCTTACTTTTTCAACAAACTTATTTATTTCATAATCTCTTTCAAGACGACGCGAACGCGCATATGTTTGCCATTCAACATTGTCTTTATGTAAACTATCATAATCTGCTTCTGTAAGCAAGTCATCATTACTGTTTGTAGTTATATAGATAAAAGGTGTAATACTTCCACCAGGTGGATGTACGCAATTTCTATATACTCTTGCAACAATTTGTTGAAGTTTCGCAATGTCATAAGGAATAGACATAACGTGTATAAAATCTACTCTTTTTAATGTAATACCTTCTGCTACACAATTATTTATAATTAATATTTTGAATTGGGGTAGTGTTTCTGAATTGAATAACTGTATTAAAGGTCCCTTTTCTACCGCGTTACCTTCATCATTCGTGTACCTAAGCATTTTTTGAGATGGATCGTATATATTATCTTCACTTTGACCTCTAAGAAAGGCATAAAGTTTATTTGTTATGGGTTTAGACGCTGCACCAACTCCTATTCCAAGTTGGTCGGGGGTTTTTAATTCAATATAATTTAGTGTTTCTAAGAAACGTCCAATTACAACGGAAGCATATCTTGACGTAACATAAATTACATGACGACTTTCTTCTGGACTTGTTAAAATATTCGCAAGTAATTTAGAAATCTTAGAATTTTTACCGAAGGTAGATAAGGTGATAGGGGTGAGTTTTCCAACAACCGTTGGATCAGGCTTGGGTCTTTCTTGAACTTTACTTGCTGACTTGATTGCGGAAAGTGTAAGGACACTAGATGCCTCATCTAAATAATTTTGAATTGTATATAAATATTTACCAATCAATGGTCCTATTTCTTCTGCACGTCCAGTAGCCTCAGCGAATAATCCAGCCATATCATCATCTGTCTTTTTACGAAAACGAGAAGGTAATGGTCTACCTCTATCGGCTGGACTATCCAATGGAAATGCACAATCATAAAAATCTGGTTTAAATTTACCAAAACCACCGTGTAGGTCGCTTACAAATTGTAAATATTTTAAATATAAAGCTTGTGTTTTGTCAAGAGGACATTCTAATATATTTAAAAATGGGATACCATCATTATTAAAAACATGTTTATTTGCTGGTAATAGTCTTAATGCTGGTAACATTTCTGCGATATTCCCAAAATAAGATACTTCTGCCTGTTTACAACAATCTTTAAATTCATCCTGATTTTTTATAGGGGAATATATGTTTGCAAGAATCTGCATATGTCTCGCATCAGATGGCATATTAAACTCATAATCACCTCCTATTAAACGAGGAATTCCATAATTATTTTCAAATGCAACTGTATTGATAGGCATAAGAGATTTACGCGATAACAAATTTACAAAAATAGCAATTTCAAACTTATTTTTAATAATAGGTGTAGCACTTAGTAATGCAAGTTTAGTATGGGGAGGACGCGTTAAAAGTTCTCTGTATATAGTGTGAGCTCTTTTATTTTCAACGCCGAGAGACCCATATTTTGCACCAATATATGTATCAAACACATCCATAGGAATCAATTGAGTAAGATCTAATCCACTATCACTAAGATCGTCATCTGAATAATCTAGACGTAACTGTGATAACAATAATTGTGATTCGTCTATGACAATTAAATATGTATCACTTAGGTCACCAAACCCGTCGGTGTTTAATGTTCCATTTGTACTTTTAAATGTAAAACGAATATTTCGTGCAGCTTCAATCTTAACAGGCATGTCTTTTTTATAACCACCTTTTGTTTTATTTTTTGTTTTATTTCGCGTTCGTTTTGTTTTTTTTCCTCCAACTAAGGATCCATCATAAGCAGGTTTATCATTGGATGCAATAATAGTTCTTATGTTACTGGCACTAAATTTTGTAATGTCTCCAGTTTTACCAATTTTACCAATTAAATCTATAATAAACTTTTTGAACCAAGGAGGTTCTGGCAAACCGCGCGCAGATTGTGTTTTAAATTCTTGTATAAATTTATTTGCAATATCAATGGCCATACCAGGATGAGCCATGGTTTTAAATGGAAGAATTTTATCTTTATATTCTTCAAGTTCTTCTTGGTAATTATCCATTAAGGATGCTGGACAAGCAACAATAACAGTATTCTTTGCTGTATTAGATGATTCAAATGCAGTTGCAATAGATGTAATTGTTTTACCAGATCCTAATCCATGCCATAATAAAAGCGAATCATGTTCACGTAAATATCTTGAAATAGCCAATTGATGATTTTGCAATATAAATGGTGCAAATTTGCTTGGACAAGATGGAACCGTTGTTCCAATTTCTAAATCTCTTCGGATACTTTTATAATCTCTCACTAATGCTGCCATACTATAGAATATTATTTTAAAGTAAGGTTCCTAAGACGCATTATCGGAGGTACAACAAGATTCTAAATCCTATCCCCGTTATTACACTATTACAATTATGGGGTCGTAGGGAACCCTACAGGGAGGTGCGGAACCGTAGGTTCTGCAAAACAATATAAATGAATCCTTGTAAATAAAATATGTGTGGTATTTTTGCATTGATACGTCCATCTCTCTTTGTCAAAACGGCGATGGATTCCTTTGACAAGGGGAAACATCGTGGACCAGATGAGAGTCTTTTTTATACGCTTAAGAATGTATGGCTAGGATTTCATCGGTTATCCATTCAAGGGTTGGACAATGGATCACAACCGTTTGAAAAGAATGGTATTTATTTAATTTGTAACGGTGAAATCTATAATCATCATGAGTTGTATGCACACATGAAGAAGATACCAAACACTCAATCCGATTGTGAAGTCATTTTGGATTTATATGAAAAGTACGGAATGGAACAAACCCTTCATATGATAGATGCCTCTGAATTTGCCTTTTTCTTGTACGATTCCAAGAAAGACATGTACTATTCCGCACGGGATCCTTATGGGGTAAGACCTCTATACCACGCCCGTTGTGGGGATATGATTTGTATCGCATCAGAGATAAAAATGTTTCCTGCCTGTTTCACGACCATTGATCCGGTGTTGCCAGGTACAACGGTATGTTACTCTACGGATGAAACCATTTGGTATACGTCCATGCCTTCTATTCAACCGTCGTTGACGTCTCCTCATGCACGTATTCGTGATACCTTGTACGATTGTGTCAAGAAACGTGTCATGCATACGGAGAAGCCCATGACCTGTCTCTTATCGGGTGGACTAGATAGTAGTCTCATTGCTACGTTGGTGAATCAGGCACGTAAAGAGTTGGGCTACATGGAACCACTAGAAACGTATAGTATAGGATTGGAAGGGGGAGAAGATCTAACGTATGCGCAAATCATGGCTGATTTCCTAGGATCTAAACATACCACGATTGTTGTGAAAGAAGAAGACTTTTTGAATGTGATTCCAGAAGTAGTGCGAATGATTGAAAGTCGCGATACGACTACGGTAAGGGCAAGTGTGGGTAATTATGTAGTGGCCAAGTATATCAGGGAGCATAGTGAGGCCAAGGTGGTGTTCAATGGAGATGGCGCAGATGAAGTATGCGGTGGCTACCTTTACTTGAAGAGGGCACCGAATGCTATTGAATTTGATAAGGAATGTAGACGACTGGTTCAGGACATTCACTACTTTGATGCTTTACGTAGTGATCGGTGTATTTCAGGGAATGGATTGGAGGCAAGGACACCTTTTTTAGATCGGGCCTTTGTAGAACTGTATTTGTCTATACCGGTAGAGTTGCGGTTTACACCATGTGAAAAGTCACTGCTGCGTGAAGCCTTTGAAGGGTACATGCCAAAAGAGATTTTGTGGAGAAAAAAGGAGGCATTTAGTGATGGAGTCAGTGCATTGAACCGTTCCTGGTTTAGCATTATTCAGGAATCTATTCCGGAAGTGGTACAAATGGAGTACAGGGATACAACCCTTACGATGGAACAGTTTTATTATCAATGGTTGTATAAGCAAGCGTACACAGCCGATTTGTTGCCATATTATTGGATGCCAAAGTATTCGGCAACCAAGGATTGTAGTGCACGAACGTTGGAGAATTATTAGGTAAAAAGTCTAGTTAAAAAATACAAGGCCACGCTATGTACATGTGGAATATGAACCCCAATGAAACACGTCTTCCCAACGAAAAAGTGTTTCAACATAATGCAAAGTATCTACCTGACTACAAATTGATTGGTCCAGCTGACATTGAACCCTTGTTACCCCTCTTTCCAGACATTAAGAAACAATGGGATACGATTCCTCATTGGGTCATCAAGGCAGATATTGCGCGCCTCCTCTACATTTATGAAAACGGCGGTGTCTACTTGGATTGTGATTGTCTCGTGCAACAAGCTTTACCGAAAGAACCGTGGGTCTGTGTAGAAAAAATAGTTCCAGTACACACGCTAGGTCCGAAAGAATCAAAGCATCCGTCGCACTCTATGCGTATTGCGAATTATGCTTTTGGCTTTCCAAAGCATCATCCTTTGTTGAAAGATGCATTGGAAGAATGTGCGAGACGTTTACCGCAAGCAGATGCGACTGCAGAAAATATTTTATGGGTATGCGGACCCGATGTGATGACCACGGTGTATCATCGGTATGAAGAAAAAAATATTGCCTTATTGAATCATAGATACATTAAGCATTTGGCGGCAGGATCATGGCGTTAAACACACACGCGATAGTAGAGGGTAGTGACGGCCGTTTTACTTTTTCGGTGAATACGGCATACCATGCCGGGACGCATACAAAGAACTTGAGCGACGGCATCATACCGACTAATGGTGGGCAAATCGGCATTGGATTGAATGTGATATTTTTGAAAGAAGGCCTCTTTTTCTTCATCATTGAGAAGGACGTGTTTGGGTACAATGGCATGTTTCAGGATATTGAATTGGAGACGTTTGATATTGATGACGCTTACGTAAATGGAAGAATCATTCCATAATTTATTCATGTCGGCAATCATGGTATCATTGGGATCGGATTTGGCAATGATGATTAAATCATCGGACTTTTTAAGAATGGGAGGTTCACCGTCTACTTCATCAAAGAGGGAACAAGTTACGGTAGGAATGACAAGTTTGGTATCTAAATGGTATTTGATGAAGACTTGTTTACCGGAGGCATGGGTGAGTTGAAGGTCAAGACGTTTGTTATCCATCATGCTGCCGACCATGGATAAATTATAGTGGTCATAGTTGGAAACGTTGTAGCCTTGATCTTTGAGAATGTCAAGGAGATGGGTGCGTGACAAATAAACCTGAGTGACATCCATTGTTATAGATGGGTATTTGATTTTAAACTCAATTTTTTTTTAAACTTTAATAAATTCAATGGGTTTATTTCCATAAATGTGTAAGTCGCCGTATTTTACGGTATGGTATCCATCCAATTGTACATTGGAAAGTGGTAATATAGTGCACAACTTTTTGTAAATACCCGCTACATCGCATACTTTACGTTTACAGCTTTTTTCAGCTGTACCATACCTGTGAGTGTATTCTAGGTTGATAGAATCGGTATATTCCTTGAACCATGGAGGTGTTGGAAATGTTTTCAAGGCGGTCAATACGCTATGCAGGAAGCGTAAATCGTGACTTTCATTTTTCTTTTGGGTGACAATGTGATAAAATCGGTGTTCATTGGATAATGGAAAAGTACCAAATCCATAGTCTGCACCACAATCAGGTCTGCATTCATCTAGTTGACATAATTGATCATAAATATTTTTAGAATCTTCACCATCATGTATGTACGATCGTCCGTAATCAATGATTTTTGCAATATAGGGTGATTTAAATGAAATGACACCCGTTAAGGTATGATAATGAAACTCAATGTATTGTCCAGGCGCAGGTTCATACAAGACCACATTTTCCATGTGTAAATCATAATGCGTAAACACTTTACTCATTTGATACAAAGGATAATAGACTTGAAATAAAATGGGAAGAATGTGTTGAAAGGTGTGTTGATTTAACGTTTCTTGTACGGTTTTACAACCACGTATGTGTTGTATGAGGACGGCCATGTGTCTGGATTCGGGACATCCAACTTTTAAATCATAGGCTTGAGGTACAAGTAGGGTGCGGAAGACGTCTGGTGTCATGGCTGTTGTTTTCATAAGATTCCATTCTACACCAGATTTATATTTGAATAATCCGTAGGTTTCTAAGAAACAAGGGAATAAAAAGGACATTTTATTTAAGAATAGACCGACACGATATTCATACATTAAATTATCCGCTTCATAACTGGTAGTTGATTTTAAAACGGCATAAGCATTGTATCCGCGTTTGGTATACTGAAGTTCATTGACAAAGCCGTTGGCAGATGGAGCACCAATCTTTTTAATTTTGTCTACAAGATCAAAGGCAAAGTTACGAAAGAATTCTTTTATTTTGAGAGCTTCAATACCAAAAGAGATGCAAACACCGGCTTCACTACAAATGGCCTTGAGGTACATTTCACGGCGTTTGCTTTTCGTCCGATTCATAAATCGTTGGATACGTGACATGGCGTTTTCCAATGGATTTGGTTCAGGTGTCGCGTAAGGTGTTGCATGGGGTGTTGCATGGGGTGTTGCATGGGGTGTCGCGTAAGGGGTTGCATGGGGCGTTGCATGTCTGTGAGGTACACAATCACCGTTTTTGTTTTTTCGTGTACCATTGGGACATCGCGTCTTGGTACCTTTGGGTATACATTCACCGTTTTTGTTTTTTTTCATTCCTTTAGGACAACGTATAGGCATGGGTTTCGGACCTTTGGGGACACACACACCATCCTTGTTTTTTCTTGTACCATTCGGGCAGCGCATACAGTAAAGAGAGATTATCTCCTGCGTGTTCGGCGTGATCGGCGTTTACCACCACGTGTTTTGCCTGGAGGTTCTCCATGAAACGATGCAATCATTTTTCTGAATTGTTCCGCAAAGTGAGGACCATGTTTGTTCAGTCCCTTTAATGCGTGTGGTTCAGAAGCGGATTCAACTCTATACGTAGGTTTCGCCGCTGTAAGAAATGGTACGAGTTCTGTTCTTCTAGTCGCTTGATGGGATTGAATGATAGGTACTTCATTCCCATAGGGATGATACCCATTTTGCGTTGCAATCCAAAGTAATTCTTCGTCGCCTCTTAATTGTAGAGATGCATACTGTAATGCGTTACCATCCTGTTCTACTTGTTCCATGACAAATTTTCGGTCACTTTTTAATCTAGGGGAGTACATGAGTGCTATAGGATTGTTCGCGATGGCTGCCCGAACCACATCTTCATCGTCTTTCAATTCACGAGATAAACTAGAAATGGCCTCACCATTTTGTGACACTGCTGCTATGGCAACCTCCTTGTTTGACTTGAATTCAGGTAAAAACATTATGGCATTTCCATTTTGTCTGACTGCTGCCATGACAATATCCATATCCGTTTTGAATTCAACGGGGATTCGTCTGATTACATGACCATCTTGGGATACAGCTGCTAGGATAATTTCTCTATTTTCATTCAACGGATGCGGTATGTATTCATAAGCACTTCCTTTTTGATTCACTGCTGCCATGGCAATCTCGTAGTCGTTTTTTACCACAGGTGGTAAATACTGAATCGCAGATCCATTTTGTCTCACTGCTGCCATGGCAACCGTATAGTTATGTTTCAACCGGTCCGAAACATACCGTAACGCATCTCCATGTTGGCTCACTGCTGCCATAACAATGTCTTCATGATCTTTTAATCTATTACTCGCAACCTGCAACGCCATACCATTTTGTCTCACTGCTGCCTGAACGATTTCTTCATTGTCTTTGAAATGAACCAAAAATCGTAATGCGTTTCCATTATTTGTTACTGCTGCCAGGGCAACGTCTTTATCACGTTTTAATTCCTCCGAAACATTCATAACACTATATCCATTCCTGCTAACTTCTTCCAACACTTTTCCTTTATCCATATTATAGTACTATTTTTTTCTCCTTTTTCAAGGTTAGAGTATCCGTGTTTCCAATCACTTCTACTTCTTCCGTTTCCTTTTCTACAATGGGTTCTACCACTTCCTCTCTTTTCTTGTACTCTGCCGTAGGCGCCAACTCTACGGTCAACTTGTGACACCATTCATTCAACGTCTTGTGCTCTACTATGGTGTACTGTAGGGAGTTGACTCCATCTATTTTCCATTGTAATTGATCGGCAATGAGGCGTTCATTCTTAAACCCTTCTACAAAGGCTGGATCTTTCGTCGCAAAAATATCATTGGTCGTTTCCATTTCTTTGCCTTCTTTAGGTTCCGTTGGACGGTAAACGGGTGCTCTAATACGATGGGCTAAGGCATCATCTTCACCACCCCATCCATAAAATGTATTGGGGAATCCATTCATGTCTTTGAATACTTGTTTGCTTACGCGAAGCACGCGACCTAAAAAGTAATCACCATCGTATTTAGAGGGACTGACTAACGCACCCAAATGCATCAAACCGCGACCATCTTCTGTATAGTATTTTTGAATGACATCGGGTGTCATCAAAATGTCCACGTCGTGCATGACAAACGTGGTTATTTCAGGTAAATGTTCTATACAAAAATCATATCCAATGTTTAACAAAGCTCCACGATTAAATTTCTTATCATCTTTACTTTGTTCAATCACTAACACGGGTATGTTTTTATAATGTTTCAAAAAGGCATCCAATTGATCGGCGCGATTCTGATTCCCATCATCACGATACGGTACCAGAATAATGGTCTTGTTATCTGTACCCTTGGTCGCCTTACAGGCTAGTATATTCAAAGAGGCCTTGGATGGTCTCAGCGATTTGACCTTTTTCGCGTCTATCTCATACATGTTCTTTTGTGCGGACAATAAAGAACCAGCCGAGTTACACAAGTCCGCTACATAATCATAAATGAAATCTTTGGTAAAATGGGCATTGTAAAACTTCATTGCATTTTGTGCAATGCGTTGACAGATAGCATCATTATCTTTACACCATTGAATCACTTCACCTAAATCACTCAAATCATGTTTCACGCGAATACAATGGGCATCGGCAATGTCCTTGTCTGTAATCATGGACTTTTGAATCATGGATTCAAACCACAAGGTATAGCGCGAATCTACGTTGAGAATACAAAAGCCGAGTCCAAGCAATGGACCAAAACGGTACGCTGCCGAGTTACCCTCTACGTTGATAATAAATTTACATAGGGCCTGCTGTTCCATGGAGACGCGATGTTCTTCGTCCGTACTACCTTTGTATTCTACGTAAAGACCGTCTTCTTTTCTTGCGGCTTTGATACGATCGGTAAAACGGGTAATGCGTGCATTCAATCCTTCTATGGTACCCTCGCGCGTCAATTGATCTAGACGCATACGAGGATTGGTTTCCGGTGTATTCCCGCACCCGGTTCCCTGACCACGCCATATAAACTCTACCTTTCTCTTTTCCCATGGAAGAGGTGTTAGCCTTGTACTATCATTTTTACATTTCAAGCCATCACGCTGATACGAAGCAAAGTATTTTTCTTTACAAATGGCTTCCCAATCATCTCCTGTAGGAAAAGGGAAATCGGCATGGTCTACGCTGGTACTTTGTGCAACGACCGGTAAAAAGGGTTTATCTTTATATTCCTCTTTCATGTGCACGTCACCGTAAATGGCGTCAAACGATTCTTTCCAATCTTTACGTAAATGGGGAAAATCTTTACGTGTCATGAAAAAGAGACAATCGTTCACTTTACGATGACTACACGTTTCTACCAACATGTCATAAAATTGTGGTAAATACGCTTCATTGGGATCTTTGTCCATACTCTTTTTCTCTGCACGAAGTAAACAATTGGTAGCGTGCCATGTAGTACGGTCATCGGACGTTTGCTTTTTCTTTTTAGAAGGTAACGAAGCCATAAATTCATCAAAATTTTTAATGTCAAAATCATTCGTATAGTTCACGTTATACATGAGAATAAAGTTACACAACTTGTTGTTTTTGATACGAACAAAAATACCGGTTTTCATTTTAGACCAATAGTAATCTAGTGTGGTATCAAAACTATCGCGCGTCGTACGATAAATGTCAAAGGAACACCTTTCTTTATGGTATACCGATTCATAGGCCATGGGTGTTACGTCACGTACGGAAACACTGAGTTGTTCCATTTCTTTTTCGGATTCAATACAGGGGAACATGGTTGGATTCAGTACAACGTGTTCAAATACTTTGGATTCGTCAAAACAATTGGCAAACGATTCACCATTTTGAACGACCACGGCTTCCGTAGAAACGTAGAGACGATTGTCCTTGATGGAATACACTTCGTTGGACAAAGAGAAAAAGGATGGTTTGGATACGACACGACCACGCATGGTTTCAAAATGGGATATATTATCAGCCGTAATCAATCGCATCTGTACATTCATGGTAGCCAATTCTTGAAGTAACAACTTGAAGGAATAAGGTACGTTCAATACACTGAACGACCCCTCATACGAGGCATCTTTATCCATAATGCTTCGCTGCATCTTTCCTTCGTTGTATACGGCAATTAATCCCGTATGATTGTCTACACAAATATGGTAGGGCTTACGAGTACTGTTTACCAACATGGTACCATCCCCACGTGTCATCATGGATTCACGTACAAAGGAGGACATACCGTTGGCGATCACACCGTCGCGTTCCATCTCACCGATACGTAAGCCGCCTTCATTGGAACGACCCTGTACGGGTTGGCGTGTCAAGGCCGTATTGGGACCGCGCTCACGAAAGTTAATTTTATCTTCTACCATGTGCTTCAAACGCAAGTAGTAGGTAGGTCCGATGAAAATGTCACTTTCTAGCAAGTCACCCGTCATACCGTTGCATAACACTTCTGTACCGCTACTGTGATATCCCATACGGTTGAGTTCATCCTTGTAACTGATCTCCGTATTGAAAGCGGTACAGTCACCCTTTTCACCTTTTTCCAAGCCAATTTTGCCAAGTACCGATTCAATGAGTTGACCCAACGTCATACGAGACGGCATCGCATGTGGATTGATGATTAAATCGGGACGAATACCCTCTGCGGTAAAAGGCATGTCCTCTTCATTGACGACAAGGCCGCACGTTCCCTTTTGTCCAGCACGCGATGCAAATTTGTCACCGATGGAAGGAGTACGCGTATGACAAATGCGAACTTTGGCCATACGATGACCAGGTGGATGGTCCGTGATAAACGTTCGGTCTACTTGTCCTAATTGATCTTTTTTGGGATAAATGTTCTTGACGTGAGTTCCACTGACCATACGCATCAAGACGGTTTCCGGGGTTACGTTGGTTTGAAGAGTAGCCAATCCAAACTCATCGGTATTGCTGCCACCTTCAAAAATCATGGATTCCGATTCTTCCATTTCGTACGTTTTAAAATAACTGGTATTGAACATGCCGCGTTCTAGAGAAGCACGATTGAATAAAATGGCATCTTCTGTATTGTAGCCGGTGTAGCACATGATGGCAACAATGGCATTGACACCGTACGGTAACGTTTTAAATTTGGGAAGAAAACTACTTTGAATGAGTGGATCTTGACCGTAATTGAGAACGACACCCATGGTATCCATCCGATTTTGATAATTGGTATGGTACATGGAAACGGCTTGTTTGGATTGTCCGCACGAAAACGAGTTACGAGGTAAAGGAGAATGTTCCGGGAAAATAATTTGATTTCCCATGAATCCAAGTAACAACGAGGAATGAATTTCCACATGGGTATGACGTCCGATTTCTTCTTTGGAAAAGGCGATGAGAGACGTATTGGATTCTTCCGTATCTAGGTATTCTACCATACAAGGACGCGAGGCAGAACCGTGAATGAGTTCCGACCAAGAAAGGGATGGGTCCGGTTCTACCATTTTTCTATCTTCTACATAAAAAAGGGGACGCTGTAATCGCCCTGCATCGGTAAACACGTACAGAATGTTCTCACCAATATTCCAGCTGATACTGGTAGAGAGAGGAAGACGACCGTGACGGCGACTCATACGAAGCATAGTCACGGCCTGAAGGGGATCTTCTACACATCCGTGCCATTCACCATTCAAAAAGAATTTCACGTAAAGTGGAATAGTAGAAAATGTTTCCAAGGGAATGAGCTTGATACGTAAGTGTTCTATTTCATCCAACACGATTTGTTTGGAAAATCCTTCGGTGATACGGCAAGCAATGGCTAAATGTTTATGAGTACCGACATCACCACCATCGGGTGTATCTACGGGGTCGTACATACCCCATTGGGATGTATGTAGTAGGCGTGGTGCAGTTACCTTGGCGCTTTTATCAATTTGCAACACGCATTTACGAAGATGGGATACGGAAGAGTTGAAACTGAGACGGTTTAACTTTTGAGCAACGCCTACTTTTTGTGTATAAGAGGTGGCACCCCATCGTCCTTTGAATCCATTGAGGATACCTCTCTCGGCAATTCGTTCTTGAAAAAATTCCAAGTAATTGGTGCGAAACAAGGAAGGAAATACTTCAGGATCATCGTATACTTTTTCATTCTTGTTATAGGTGCGATCAATGACGCGTTGCATGTCCTTCAATTGTTTGGAATAAAAATCCGTGAATAAATGGGTGAGTAACACACCCGTAGTATCTACGCGCTTGTATCGGTACGAGTCACGATCGGTAGGCCGATCAATCCCAACGGCGACCCGTAGTACTTTCTTGACCATGTATCCTAAAAAGTAAGCCTTGTCAATGAAATTGAGTTCACCAATATGAGGTAAAAAGAGTTCAGATAAGATACGAAGGGAATAATGAATGGAATGGTATTTCGTAAAGGTTCCAATGAATTGAATGGCCATGGCTTGTGTGTAGACACTTCCAGCATCGCATACACTTTCATGAAAGTAGGGTAAGAGTGAATCATCACCTTGTAGGCAAACGTCCATGATTTGTTTATCCGAAATGATACCGAGAGCCCGCATGACAATAAAGAGGGGAATGGGATGATGGACGTCAGGTAACTCTACTACAATTTGATGGAGGGATACGCCGTCTTGGTTTCCGTCAGGGTCTTCTTTGGTGACCACGTAGACGGTGGTGGACCGCGCCAGCTTGGTTTCATCTTCCGATTCGGATTTGATAATGGCACCGTAATAATATTTATCGGAAAAGTTTTTCATAACAACAATGGCATTGTTGGCTCGGCCTTCTTGACATACAATGGCTTTTTCGCTACCATCTACGATAAAGTAGCCGCCGGGGTCACTGGTACATTCACCCATGTTGAATCGTACGTCAGCCGGAACGGAAGAAAGGATACATTGTTTGGATTGAACCATGATGGGAAAATAGCCTAAAAGAACAAGGGGTGTCGTGAATTCGTAGGCTGGTATTTCTTGTCCTTGAATGGTAAATGTAAACGTTATTTTGGCATGAATACTAAAAGCATACGTCATGTTGCGAAGCCGGGCATCATTGGGATACATGATTTTTTGAACACCATTTTCATGAAAGAGGGGGTTTCCAAAGACAATGTCTGTTCCTTCTTTTCCACCTACATAAATGTTACACTCGTGTTGAAAATTGCCTTGATCGTCTTGTTTTTTCAGGATAGTTATTGGATTTTTTTTGTGAAGAATGATGGGAATACGATCTAAGAATTGATTGAACGATTCTAAATGATGTTGAACTAAAAATCCTGGTTCAGATAAGATTTTGTGAACATATTCCATAGTATAGAGAAGGGTTATTTTTTAAGATATAAAATGAAAATATAAAGTATGTGGACTCCTGTATCCCAACCTAATTTATATGAAGCATGGCAATGTGTGGCAACCAATCATAATGGTTCCGTGCTTATTGCAGGTGTCCAAAACGGTGAAATTTGGATCAATACTCAGGGTACGTGGATCAATGTAGTCACTGAATATTTTCCTTCCAATAATTCTCTTGAAAATAAGCCATGGACGGGTGTTGCTTCCAATTTTGCTGGAGATATGCTGTATGCATGTGCAGATGACCTCTATTATAGTAAAGATAGTGGACTTTCATGGACCTTTGTCAACATACCCAATACATGGACGAGTATTACGTGTGACTCGTCTGGTCAACGTGTCTATGCTTGTGCTAATGATATTTGGCGTAGTTCTACGGGTGGTCTTACCTGGCAAAACATAACCAGTGGTATTCCACGAATGTCGGATAATCAATGGCAAAGTATTGCGTGTGATGCTGATGGACAAACGATCATTGCTTGTATCAAAGGAGAAAGTATATGGATGAGTTATGATGCTGGATTGAATTGGTTTGAAATTGGAATTACGTATCAAAATTGGATTAGTGTGGCCATCAATGCACCGGGTACCTTTTTTGTAGCATGTGTGAGTGGTGGTGACATTTGGAGAAGTTATGGGGATGGATACTGGCAAAAATCCAATATTGTACAGAATTGGAGAAGTATCACGATGGATGCATCGGGACAAAACGTTTTTGCATGTGGAAATGATATATGGTCTAGTTATAACAAAGGAAATACGTGGACGAGTGAAAACATTTCTTATAAAAATTGGAAAAGTATTGCAAGTGACGTTACGGGACAAAATCTCATTGCCTGTGAAGAAACCATTTGGGTGAATCGGGCACCGATTGGGCCTACAGGATCAACGGGACCGTCCCCTTTTATAGATATTTGTTTTGTGAAAGATTCATTGGTACAAACGGATCAGGGACAAGTGGCGATACAGAACTTGCGGCCTGGAAAACATACGTTGTTTAAACAATATATTGTAGCGGTAACGGAAACGATTCATACGGATGCACAGTTGGTTAAAGTAGCGGCGTATGCGTTTGGTTCTTATCCTACGAAGGATACGTATGTGAGTAAAAACCATAAAATCAATGGTACCGATTCATTTAAGGAAGCGCAAGAGTATGTGAATGGTTCCACGGTCACGTTAGTTCCGTATGATAGACAACCACTGTATAATGTATTATGTGAGAGACCGGCATTCATGAAAGTGCATGGTATGATGGCAGAAACGTTGGATCCAACTTCGGATATTGCCCTGTATCATAAATCAAAACGATATCGTCGGTTATAACAAGAGTTGTAAAAGAAGAAGAAGAAGAAAAAAATACAAATAGCGATTGTAGTCAGAGGGTTCTACGAGAAAAAAAGACATGACACTCGTAATGACGACAATGGCAATGATGGAATAAAGAACGGTGGATGCGAGACGATTGACAAAATCCATTACTGTTAGGGTTTATTTTTTACAAAGAGTTTCACTTAATTTTTCGGCGCGTGCATTTAAAATGAAATCGGTTGTTTTTTTAGCTTCGGCTTCACTTTTATAGTAATGACTTAATGTAGTGAGTAATGTTTTTTTATTCAGTCCCTGCTTTGTCTTCTTTACTTGACGTACTAATTTTCCTTCTTGATTCAAATCAAACTCATCCAGATCATGTTCTTTCATGACTACAAGAAGTTTAGCAGAAATTTCTTTTTTGGCTTGATTGATTTGTTTCATGCGTTGTTTTAAGGAAACGGATTCTTCTTCCCATTTTACCCAATCACGTATTTGTTGCCTAATTAATTGTTTATCCATAAAAGAAAATGGATAAAAATATTTATGTTCTTTTTGTATAGTATGGCGACGTATCATAAAACATTATCTCAGTACGGTAAAAATATTGCGACAATAACAAGAGCACCTACGACAGAAAATAAAAATACCCCAAATATAACTATTTCTGAAGGTGAACTTGTGACATTTAAGGGAGAAGACAAACAGGAAAAAACCGGTGTTATTAACGAAATTGGAGATAATGGAATGTCTGCTTTCGTAAATCGTAAACCAGTACCAGTAGATTTAAATACCGTAACTAGATATGGAGGAAAGAGTCGTAGAAAATCTAGAAAAAATAAATCCCGTCGTTACAGAAGAGTTTGAAACCCGTACGTTTTCTTTTGCATCTCTTGTCGTGATAAATACCCTTGCTTTAAATCCCCTTCTACATATTTTGGCATACGGCCATACGTAGAAGGGCAGCCACTTTGTAAACAAGCTTCTGTTTTATTATAGTCCATGATAGACATGGCATTGGATTGAAGATAGGCACGATAATTCCAATTGGTTTGAATGTTTTCTTTTCGCCGTAATTGTTCATTGATCACGGCGGTCGGTTGCCAATTGGAATAGACACGTCCATCTTTCATATTTGCAGGAAAATCATTATGAATATTGTTCATATGTTTACATTACATTTTTTAAAAACTCAACTAATTCCTTTTTGGTTCTTAATTTGGGTCCACCAAGATCCGATACCTTATCCTTGAGTTCTTTTAACGAAAGACTCTCATAATCAGGACCCTCCAACTGAATTTTTTTAACGTCCTCTTTTACTTCTGTTACTTCATTTAATTCTACCACTTCCACCTCATCATCGGACACTACCTTCATGTCCTCTTTCTCCATTCTACCGACCTCTCCAAAAGCTGTCCCGGTTTCAATTCCGACCCTAGTAAAATATCCTTTCTCCTCCTCCTCTTCCTCGTCCTCTTCCTCTGACTCATCTTCATCCTCCGACTCTTCCTCATCCTCCACGCGTCTAAATCCAGCCATGGTTTGAACCGTATCCGTTAATAAATTGACTCTGCTTTCTAAAGCACTCAACTTTTGACGAACAAACATGAATAATAATCCAATCAATAATCCTAGAATGGCAAAAACAATCATAGTGTAAAAAAATACTATAATTCATTTATTTATCCGCATAATCTTTGGCTTGAGATACGATAGACGATGGAAAGTTCATTTCTTCTAAAACGCGTATTCCTCCTTTGACTAATGAAATACCCGGTTTTAATGTATACCCAATCATTTGTTTCATGGGTAATTCTTTCATTTCTTTACATAATTCTACAAAATGAGTGGTCAATAAAAAGTCAAACGTATCATACTTTAATAAATAACGAAGCATGGAGCTACCCGTTGCAATCGCTTCTTCTGGATTGGTTCCAGAAAACAATTCATCAAAAATACACAACGTTCTCTTTGATTTATCTGCCTCTATGATTTCCTTACACCGTCTTGCTTCTGCCTGAAACAAACTATCGCGACCACACGTATCCGGTATATTCACATAACAAGCAAAGGTATCATAAGGACGTATCGTTGCTGATTTATAGAAACCACAACCAAATTGTTGAGACAATAATACATTGATGAGGGTCATTTTGAGAAAGGTTGTTTTGCCAGAAGCATTTGGACCCGTCACCACCATATTGTTCAACGTGTATGAATTCTTAATGGCACCCTTGATAGGGTAATACGCTTTTCGGAAAGTGGTCTTGTCGCCAAAGGTACACGTCTTCCTCTTTTTCAAACTTTGCATACAGTCCAAATATTCATTGAACCCAATCGTATACTCTATTAATTTTGTTAATTCTTCCTTGTGGTACATTTCATAAAAAAAGGCGCGGTTACTGCCACAATACCATAAATGACTAGGTATAGACCAACGGTCTAGATAGGACCGCAACAAAAGATCCTTTTTGACTAGATCTTGGAAAAAGCTTTGATAGGAAGAAAGCGGTTGAATGCGCCGTTGTAACTCGTCCATTCTTTTCAAGGTATCCTTGGCATACACTTTGGCTGCATTCATAACACGGTGTACATGGGTCAAATTTTTATAAAAGTTATACAATGTATAGACATTGACGTAGAGTTGCACACAAAAAAAGGCCAGGCCACCCAATAAATTGGTTTGAGACGTGGATTGTTTAAAATTGGCCATGGCAAACAAAGGATGTTTTACCGAGTACAGTTGAAACATAACAAGATAATTAGACCAATTCATGGGTAATCCATTCCGTGCAAGTAACACAAACGGTAACAACAATAGTAACAACGGAGTTAGGACAAACAGCAAAGGAGAGGTAACAAAATACATGCTAATCATAAAAAGAAACGCTGGTGATTCATTAAAGGAGGATACCCAAGAGGATTCTAAATATTGATAGGTCAATTTAAATTCTTTATTTTCCTTGAGTTGTTTCCAATACGTAAGAAATTCTCGTTGTACACCAGAATAAGATTGATGTACTTGGGAAGACTGTGTTAAAAAGGTAGTATCTGTGGTATAATACGAGGCCAACTCTTTTACCAAGTCACATGGTGGAAATACACGGTGATAAATGGGAACGTCTTTGGAATCAATCAGTTCTAGCTCCTCTATCACAGAAGAGGGAACAGATTGATGCTCTACATATTGTATCGGTAAGGTAAACATGTGGTAGTGTATGAAAAAGTTTTGAGGATTCTTTCTTAAAGAGTAAGGGATGCCTGTACGTCGTCGCCTTTCAAAAAGTTAAATTGAATCTTGTATTGATTAATGAGACTAGAAAACATGTTTCCACCAGGCCCCCTTTTGTAAATATTCCATGCTTCTTGTGGTCCCAACGTTGTACTCCAGTATTGAAATCTGGACGTATACCCTGAAAATCCTCCAGCAGGTGTTAAATAAACAGAAGACTCTGCGTTAACTACGGGAACATCGGGTAACACACACGTTTTTACTAATTTTCCATTGAGATAGGCATCTAACGATTTATTGTTCAAGTTGATGGTGATATTGGTCCATTTTTGTATGGGAACATTGGGGACAATACATTCAAACGGATCTGATGCCGTAGTCATGGTAATGACTGCCGTATTATCCGTTGGCATTAAGCTAAGAGCAGGTGTGAAAACGGACCCGATAGATCCTCTTAAGAAAATAATTTTTTCTTCACCATATCTGTACGACCAATCATCAATATAGATCCAAATACTGTACGCATAATTGACACTGCCGCCATTCTTAAGACTGGTGGATGGTATCACGACTGCGGTTTTGCCATCTGACAAGTTGCTTAATGTTCGTCCAGTACTAAATAACCAAGAAAGAACGTAGACTAATACTATAAAAAGTATCACTACACCAATTATACCACTCATAGAATAAAGAAAATATTATTTTTAAGGAATTAAATACATGAAATTATCTAGTTCTTTGTCTCTTAATAGAATTAATTTACGTATCAGTGATTTATATTCCATTTCACGTTGATGTGGATTCAATGAAAAAAGTGAATTGTAATATTGAAGTAAATATGGTTTTGGTTGTTTTATTTTGTCCATCGTGACAATGGGTTCATATTGTCCCGTGGTAAAATTATAAAGGGTCATTTCTTCCAACATTTTTGTACAAACGATCTTTACTTTGACGTCATTGTATTCCAATACTGTTTTTTCAATGACATGACTTCTTAATAACCCTTCATAATATAATACGTATTGGTTTAGATTAAATCCTACTTTAGCAAAATAAAAAAACAGGGGATGTACTTTGAGATTGACATATAAATAATATAAAATATGTTTCGTAAAAGGTATGCCTGTGTAAGGGTTTTTGATAGGTAATGGATCTATAATCATATATTGTTCTACGTGTAACAAAGAGGATAAGATCAATTGTCTTAATTCAAACGGATGAAATGTATATTTTTTAGAATCTATAAGGAGCTCTATCCGATCTGGACCAAACGGTGAAAACGATAAATCGGTTGCGTTGCAAGACGTTAACCGTTTTTTTCTCCATTTCATGAAAATTCGTCTACGTACGGCATGTAACCGATAGGCATGTTCTAAAATTTGGATCAAAATGGGTTGAAATCCTTTTAAAAAAGGATTGTTCATCGCTTCTAATGGACGTTTCATACAACGAAGAATGGTGCCGAGTAACTCGGGAGAATATACCAATGATCTTTCTTGACAAAGTTTTTTATAAGAATCGTCAAAGTGTTGAATAGAATAGGTTATTTGTGTGTTCATTAGTAAACCATGCGATCTATTTTTTAAATTAAAATAACTGAATCGTATACTCTACCTCTTTATCTTTGGTCGTTTCTGCAATAGAACCCAAATTGTTATGGATTTGAATCGTATCACAGGCGCTTTTCCCAAAGACAATTTCTTGTACTTCTGTCTTTTCTTTTGGTTTTACCGTGGCCAACTTCTTCATGTCCAAGAGAATACTAAAGGAACTGGTACCATAGTACCCTTCTTGACCACACATGACGTTGGCGGATACACCACGCATATTATCCAGCTCTGCATGTCTTGCTGCCTGTAAGAACATTTCCGGGGTTTCTTCAAAGGATGCCTTGGCAATCACTCCAATATCATCTTTGTTCACACCGTGCCGAAAGATGGATGTAATCGGGGTAGTACACGTCATACGATCGGCCAATAAGGTTTTGTGATGATCGTTAATGTAGGCGCCGTCAAATTCAATGACTTCTGTTAACTCCGACAGGATACTTTCGCGTGCAGCCTCTACACCCAAAATCAACTCCATTTCTTTGATATCGTTACTGAAGGTACGTGTCGCATCAATCCCTTCCAATCCAAGAATGTCCAGTAAATTCGTCCCAATGGTATCCAGAACCCAAATTTCCTTGTTTTCATAGTTACCCTGTGTCCACGCCACGTTATTCTTGACCGTACGAATGTTTACCTTGGGAATGTTCTTGACACCGCGTAACACCACGTTCAAGAGCTTGGTCTGCACTTCTTTCAAATTGTACACGTAATCCATGTTGTAGAACACACTACGATTCTTATTCTTGACCTTTTTCGGATCCATGGGACGAATCCGAAAGACCAACTCCTCTTCATTGTAATCCGAATAAATACACTGCATCATGTCAATACCACTTTGCTTGATCGCCAAGTTTACATCGTCCATGGTAAGACGTTTACGAAGCATTTCTTCTTCGTTGAGCTCTAGACGAATGACCCAGGGTGTATCTACGGCCTGTTCTACGGTCACGCAGTCGGCCAACAATTCATCAAATTCTTGGTTACGACGAATGAAAGCACGATCCTTCGGTACAGATTCATTGTTTGGATCAAAGATAATTTCTACCTTTTTCATGACATCGGAAAGCTTGGTATGTTCAATGCTGTTCATGAAATGATGCGCTCTCTCCTTGATGGATTCGTCTACTTCTTTCAAGTAAATGGTAACCGATGGATTTTTAGGATTAGCCGACAAGGATAGAATTTCTTCAATACGAGGTACACCGCGAGTGACGTTGGATTTACTGGCCACACCAGCAAAGTGGAACGTATTGAGTGTCATTTGTGTAGTCGGCTCACCAATAGATTGCGCTGCAATGATGCCCACCATTTCACCGGGTTGAATGATAGTTTTCTTATAATGTTGTACGATTTGTTCCAACAAGGTCGTTAGGGCAACCTTGGTAAAGTGTTTCTTGAGAAGTTCCTTTGGACTCAAGCAATAATAGTAGACGATTTTGAAGAGAGGACTTGGCTTGTATGCCCCGAGTCCATCCAACTTGGCATAGTACTGGTCCAACAAGGCAAACATTTCAAAGGGTGTAATGTCCACCAGTACGGCCGACGTCAATAAGAATTGATTCATGAAATGTCCCATCAAGTAGGGAATACCAACCGGTACGTGAATCTTGTACTCATTCTTGTGATCAAATACGTTCTTGTCTAGGGTAGTACGAGCCTCTACCATAAAGTCAATCCAATACTTGCATCGCTCTTTGCATTCCGACTGCTGATTCTTGAACCGCACGGCAGCCTCTTTGGTATACGACCCATCTTCTACATGAAAATGATGATAAATTTGCTCCAGTTTCATTTCACAAAGGGGAAGATGAAATGCCTCTACTTTTCCAGGATCAATGTTATCTTCCCCGTAAGCAAATTGAATGATCTTGTTCTTATTATTGCGTACCGTACCATCGTACAAGCTGATGCAATCTTCCATGGATTTGACGAGACGACGTTGAATGTAGCCGGTAGTGGCGGTTTTCACAGCCGTATCAATCAAACCGATACGACCACCTTGAGCATGAAAGAATAGCTCGTACGGATTCAATCCACCAATGAAGGACGAGGCGACGAAACCACGAGCAGGTGACGAATCATCGTATTTGGTGAAATGGGGAAGCGTACGATGTTCAAATCCATAGGGAATACGCTTTCCTTCTACTTGCTGTTGACCTAGACAGGAAACCATTTGTGAAATATTAATGTCGGACCCTTTGGAACCGGCTTGTACCATCAAAGCAAACCGATTGGTAGGCGACAAGGCTTCCTTTCCAATTTTACCGGCTAGAGTATTGGCCTCACCTAATATCACATTGATTCTAGATTCAAATTCGTCCATGTTAGACTTTCCCGTTTCATTGGTAAACGCACCAAACTTGGTTTGCGCAATCAATGCATCTACTTCAGCACGCTTGCCACGAATCGTCTCTCTGATTTGATCTTGTGTTTCTTGAGGTGTCATTAAATCTTGAATCCCAACACTATACGAGCTGATCTTCATGTATTCGTTGACAATGAATTGAATGTTATCAATGAAATCCGCAGACGCCATGCTACCGTAATCGTTAAAGATGCGCTGAATCAATCCCTTGGTAGTAGAACCGAGTACATTCTTGTCTAAGCGACCACGCTTATACTCGCCGTTTACAATTTCAATGATATTGTTGGAAGTAGCAGGTTCACCATCCTTGTATAATTTATTCTTTTGAAAGCTCGTCATCGGCGGAAGAATGAGGGACATCAATTGCATGTTGGTCACACGTTCTTGTTGAAAGACGGACTCATCTACTTTAGTCAATTGAACGACGAGGTTCATGGCCGTCAACGCATCAAACTGTACGGCGTGTCCGAAATTATCACGTTCACGTGTAAACTGAAATGCACCTAATAGTGAATCCTGAAAGATACCCACGATAGATTGGTTGGATGCAGGACTAATGATTTGATGAGGTACGGCTGCCAAATGTTTCAACTCAGTCTCTGCTTCCAGCGATTGCGGCATGTGTAAATTCATCTCATCACCGTCAAAGTCTGCATTGTATGGCTTGGTATCACCGACATTCATCCGAAAGGTATTTCCCTTTTTCATGACACGAACAATGTGTCCCATCATACTCATACGATGGAGGGTAGGCTGACGATTGAAGAGAATGGCATCTCCATCCAACATGTGACGATGCAGAATGTCGCCTTCCCTCAGTTGAATGGATTCACGGTCTGCATACTTGAGAGAGATATGGATGGATCGGCCATCATTCACACGTTCCAGTAACTTGGCACCGGGGTATACATCGGGACCATTTTTTAACAAAGTGGTCAACATGGTAATGTTACGAGAATTTACTGTAACGGGTTTCGTAATGTTTTGGGCAATTTTCAAGGGTACACCTAACTCGCGAATGGATAAATTCGGATCAGGTGTAATGACGGACCGTGCACTGAAATCTACACGTTTTCCCATAAGATTACCACGCACACGACCCGTCTTACCATTCAACCGATCTTTGATGGATTTGAAGGCACGGCCGGATCGTTGTGCTGCTGGTTTTGCATTCGGAATTTTGTTATCTACTAGAGACGCAATGAAATACTGCAACATGGTATGGTGATCTTCTAAGACCGTAGCGGGTGCATTCTGTGCAATCTTTTCTTGCAAGGTCTTGTTGATGCGCATGATTTGTACGAGAATGTAGGTGAGATCGTCTTCGCTACGTTGCGAGGAATCGTACTTTACGGAAGGACGAACGGAAGGAGGGGGGACGGCTAGGACTTGGCACACCATCCATTCAGGTCTAGACCAAACGGGACTGAATCCCATGAAAGCAATGTCTTCGTCGGAGATACGCCGAAAGATTTTAATAAACATTTCAGGTGTAATTTTCAAGGTAACGGCTGCATCCATTTTCCATTCGGCGAGGACCGTGGCAAACCCTTCCTGCTTGTACTTGGTGGGTTGTTTGCAGCCGCACCCGTGTTCGTTGGATTCGCCACATCGTGTAATTTTGTGGCAGAGACTATGTACTTGTTTCCATCGTCGTTCATTGGACAGAGACAAGAGAGAAGAATATTTCTTTTTATCCAGTAAAAGCTTGCTGCATTTGATACAAATACATTGAATGATACCGACAATGGTGTCCAAATATTGAATGTAAAAGACGGGTCTGGCTAATTCCAAGTGACCAAAGTAGCCGGGGGATTGAATATAGTCAAGGCCATCGGTAGGACAAATAAGACCGGGATCAAGGACACCCATACGTGTGTCAAATAATCCATTGACGACGGCTTTGTTGTTGACATAGGTTTCTTTGTTGGTGATTTCAGCAACAGAAGCTTTGCGAATTTCTTCTGGTGAAAGGATGCTGAACTGAATTCCTAGAATGGTAGACTCGTTCATTGTTATAATGAAGTATTATTTGTTTAAAATCAATTTTTTAATCATTGTGTTCAAAATTGATCTTCCTTTTTGTATATCATTTGTATCATGGACCCATTTGAAACGTACGAAATCATTCATCCCCTTCAAGTAGTACAAGGTGACAAGACTTACTCTTGTGAACAAGTCCAGTGGTACAATTTGAAGGAGGGAGACCGTTATCTCATGGTGAACGATTCTACGTATCGCATTGGTACGTTTCAACGATTCAAATGGATTGACATGTATAAACAATGGATGTCGGTGTTTACGTATGTGCGTAGTTATCCGGATGAGTATTGTCAAGAAATTGCCATTTCAGGTGCACTGCCCTATATCTATTATAAGATAGGGGCAAGCCCCTATGACCCATAATGTAGGGGTACACCCCTACGACCCATAATTAAAATAACAGGTTATAGGGGCAAGCCCCTATGAGGGAGGTGCGGAACCGTAGGTTCTGCCTAGCAGCATAATAATCCGCGTCTACGTCTCAATACACGTACATAAGAATCATATTTACTTTTTTCATTGGTGGGTATTTTCCAAGGACTCTTGTCTGCCGTAAGGATGGCATTGTATTGAGAAGCCGATTTACTCGGAGGGTTCTTTATATACGCGATTGTTTGGTTCAGTCTAAAGCAAAGACCTGTCATACTTTATCACGTTACAATAATGATTCGTATGAAATATTTTTTACCGAAGGTTGACTTGAAACCTTTACCTAGACTAGGTGTTGACAAAGGAGAAAAGGGCGATCAAGGTGAAAAAGGAGAGAAAGGAGAGAAAGGCGACAAAGGAGATACAGGTCCGCCCGCTGAACCAGGTCCCTTTGATGGGTTTCATTGTGATTACGTGGATCTACCTCTTTATAACAAACATTGTATCGGATATACAACGCAGATTACCCAGGATGAAGATCACTTTTCTCTCTATCCTACCGTTACCAAACATACCGTAGGATTTCAAGTACCGGATATTGGTGTTTGGCTTCTACAAGTAAATGTATCGTTGGATAAATATACGTCTATTCCTTACATGCATTATTGTACGATTGATACCTTGTTGATTCCTATGAATTTTCCAGTTCATAGAGTAAGTGATTTTGAATATCTATGTTCGTTTACGGTGGTGTTACCGGTCACTTCCTTGACACCATGGTATGACGTAGTTTACTGTTCCCAATGTGAAGAACAAACGATTCATGCAAAAACGATTATTCTAGCTACTAGAATTGGTTAATAAAATTGAAAACGAATTTAATTATGTATCTTTAAAGAATGAACACGTGTTCTGTGTGCCAAGAAGACTTTAAAAGCAAGGGCGATTATACGACCTGCTGGAAATGTTTGCCTAAATGTGAATGTGGCAAACTGGTCAAGCCGCCTTTTAAGCGATGTTTTACGTGTAATCAAGATTCAAAAAAGGATCTTTGCTCCGTATGCAAAGGTCCATTTGACGGAAAGGGAAAGTATACGAAATGTTATAATTGTAACAAGGGGTCTAAGGATAAATAATAATCTAGCAAATGTAACTGGATACGTTCATAGATTGGAAAATCAGCATACTCGTCTTCTTCTACAGGCTCAATAGGGACAACAAATATAAGGCTCATCCCAGACACCGTCGCCATGGCAAAGCGAGAAATCAAAGTCGTCCATACCTCTTCTTTTTATTTTTTCGTGTATGTTTTCTTCCTCCTGAAATAGAACATCCTGTCTTACATGGTTTAAGTGTTTTAGGTGTTTTTGGTGTAACTCCTAAAAACGCATTTACATGGTGTGAAATATCTTCTGGTAAATCAGAATGTTCAAATGCAGATCTACGATGTACTTGATTCATGAGTGCTTGTGCTTTTTCATGTTCGGGTCTAAGTTTATTACGAAAGGTTTCATCTTTCCATAAACGACTGGGTATTTTCATAAACACAGAAAGATTATCACGATGTTTTAAAAGGAGTCTTTCATTGACTTCTAATTCAACGTCTATCGGATCGGCTTCCATAATAATATCTTTACGTGAATCCAAGATATGAGGAGCCGTACGATCTGGTAATTTGGTTACACATTGAATATAGGTAGGTTGTACAGTAGATTCAAACGCAGTTACCTGAATAACACGTTCATTATAGTAAATTTTTATTTTGGTATTCTCCGGAATACTAGTTACTCTTTTGAAAAAAATAACATTAGGATCTGGACATTTCATTGGTAATAAAATAGTTTCGGCTAACATAGTATATATTATTTTTTAAATCGTCGTGTACGTTTGCGTCCTTTTCTACGTGTACCTCTACCAAACATACGACGAAAACTACTAAAATAACCGTCTCTTGCATTTTCTTGTGCACGTGGTGGTGCTAAAACGGGAGTAAGACGCATTGTTTTTCTCCGTCTTGCTTCAGCTAACTCTACTGGATCTGTCTGAACACCTAACATCTCATTGATTCTATACACATTATCATCTGATAAAACAGAATTAAAGTGAATGGCACCAGTAGAATCTCCAATAGTATCTAGACTTCTTAGTCTTCCTTTTGTTCTTTCCACATCTATTTTTCGTTTAAAACTTGGACGTTGCCATAATACTTTGGGTATTTTTTGTGCAATAGAAGGGTCTCGTATCATTGCTTTCATCAATTTATTCTCCATTTCATCATTTATGGTTTCCAATGTTATGTTTTCAAATTTTATTTGAAGTTCACACTCTACTTTATCTTCTTCCATGATATAATAGTTACGTGTATTGACACTGTACATGTCTTTATTATCTTCTTTTACTAACATCATTAATTCATCATCAAATATATCAACCGAAGCTACTTGTGCAATAACAGGTGTATCGGTTCCTTTGGGTGTCAGACAAATACGTTTGATTGGCATATCATCAAAAGGATTCTCTCCCTCCGTAATCACTTTGAAAAAGACAAAGGGATGAGGATCAGGATAATAGTTTGGTAATAAAAGAGTTTTTCCCGAAAAGGACATAAATAATACTCCTATTATTATTCTATGATTGAATTGTTGGAAACGTTCGGGAATGATTTAACCATTGTCAATGCCGCTCGCGTTTCTTTTCAGAAAGAGTCCTTGGAAATGTGTCCACGCGACGAAAAATTAATTCATTATTTAGCCGATCACAATCATACCAGTCCCTTTTTTCATCCTCAACTTCGGTTTCGTATCAAAATGCCCATCTTTGTCGCCCGTGAATGGTTTCGTCATACCATAGGCTTTGCACGTAATGAAGTAAGCCGGCGCTACGTGGACACGCCACCTGAACTATGGTACCCTACCGAGTTCCGTGAGAGAGATCCGAATCTGAAACAAGGGTCCAAGAATACCGCGGTAACGTCGCCCGTTGTCAAAGAAGTCTATGATCAAGCCATGCGCGATGCTCTCAAAGCCTATTATTCGCTCTTGGCAAACAATGTTGCTCCTGAAATCGCTCGGGCTACGTTACCGATGAGTATGTATACCGAATTCATTGAGACGGGTTCTCTTGCGGCTTATGCTCGTCTCTGTAAGTTGCGTATGGATCCACATGCCCAAAAAGAGATTCAAGAGTATGCGCAACAAGTAAGTGACTTGATTGAAGCCGCGTTTCCCGTTGCATGGAAAGCTTTACTGAAAGACGTATAGATACTCACCCTGGTAAGGTAAGGGATAACTATAAATGGAATGTACGGTGAATCCAGCTTCTTTGGCAAGGGCGATCATGGTAGGGATAGACCGCCAGGTAATCTTGTGTTCAAATCGTTTTCTTTTTCCTTTGACGGTAATGAACTCGTGATGTTTATCGTAGACGTGTGAGGAAGAGTAAGTAAAGGGACCTTGAAAACGTGAGGTAGGGCCATATTTCCATTCTTTGGAAAGGTGAACAATGAGGTAACCGCCCGGTTGTAACCATTGCTTTGCATTTTGAAAAAAAGTAGATTTCAAATAATAAATCGTATAGTACATACAACAAATATGGGTAAATCCTCCTTGAGGAAAAAGAGATGTGTTGGATACATCTCCAATCCAGTATTCATGGGGGTACCGTTTTTTCGCGTATTGAACCATGGCATTGGATGAATCTACACCGGTAGTGTGGATACCTTTTTCCTTCAAGGCATTGACAAAATGACCCGTACCGGATCCTACGTCTAACACGTTACTATCGGAAGGTAGGATAGGGTCTAAGAAGAAAAGTTCTTGTTGTTGCTTGAGACCATCGTAAACCAAGGTATCATAGTAGACGACGTGTTCTTGGTCAAATGCTTTTGCATACGAACAGGTGAATCCTTCTTTGGGTTTGGAAAAGAGTTGTAAAAAGAGTAAAATACATAGGATAGATAGAATGGTTTGAAGCAACATACTATATTTAAAGTTAAAAAGGGGAGGATTTTTCTGTAAACTGTATATGATTGAAGATATACGTACAGAAGAACAATTTAAAGTGATGACGTTTTCCAAATACAAACGCACCGATGTAAAACGAGAATGGATGAATACAATGAATAAAGGATTACTGGAAGCGTGTTGTAACTGGACCACGGAACTCATTTGTAGTGGATTATTGTTAGATGTATGGGAACTCATTTTTCTTTTTTCGTTTCGTCACATTCATCGGGGAAATCCCAAGTTACCATTGTACCTAGATATGCGGTATCAGGGATTTAAAAAACGGATGGAAGACACTACTGTATTAGAAGTACGAAATAATCCAGAGATACGTAAACTCTTTTTAGAAATCGTCTGTGTATTGGCGTCTTCTAAACGTAGTCATGCGTATGAAATTATACCCATTCCAAAAGAAGAGGGGATACCAAAAATTAGACTCAAAGCACCGACGATTGAATTTAACAAGGCATTTCGTCCAAATGATCCCAAAGAATTATTTATTCCGATGAATGAATTTTCGTACATGTTGCATGAAAAGAATGCGATTGGTGCCTGTTTTTGGATAGAATGGTTACTTGCTTTTTTTCATACACGTAAATGTGTGTTGGCGGATAGACAAAGTAAAGATCCCATTTGGTTAGTATGGGAAACCATTTTGGTCTATGCAAAGGATCCTTTGGTAGAAAAAGTAGTGCGGGCGTCCTTATCTTTGTTCTCTTCGGCTTATAGTGCATCTAGTAAAGAAAAGAGACGATTTATGATGTATTATGCGATTACACTTTGTTGTGAACCAGTGTCGTTTGACGTGGAAATTATCACAAATAAAAAAATAATAGAACAGGCCTACATCAAAGGTGACCTTTTGTTTCAAGAAAAAAAAATACATGAAGTAAAATAATTATCTTTTTGGGTATTATGGACGAACCAATCATTACGTTTGGATCAGAATCGTTGATTCTTGAAATGTTTCCTGAGCCAAATCCTGCAGAAAAAGAGGAACCTTTTCCAGAACCCATCGTGGAGACCGAACATGATGTGATTGAGATAGAACCGGAACCAGTTAAGTTAAAATCATGGTGTACTATTTCTTGAACTTTACTATGAAGGTATTCGTTCTACTATGTTCTCATGAAATGGATCCGCAATGGATAAACAATATCATTGCTTTACGTGATTCTATGATTGATCAGGATGTAGAGTATTGTGGAATATCTAATCAAGACGATTTTCATCATTATGAATCTATCATAACATTCAAGTACAAGGTCATTAATCCAAACCGACAACTTAGCAAAGTATGCGACTTTATAAGCAGTACGGAGTTAGACTATGACTGGTACATGAAAATTAGACCAGATATAAAATTATTGGAACCTATACCTTTTTCTGTCTTGTCTAAAGAAGCCATTAATGCCCGTGCAAGAGTTTATTATGGTCCACGCAATATTCCGTATGGTATGTCTATCAATGGAGAAGGAATATGGAAAGATATTGGTGATTCACAGTATGATGAGGTGGAGCATGATATTATAGTAGACGATATGCTTTTTTTATTTCATAACAATTTAAAGCGAGCATTTGAACCAATTCAACCTGAATATGATACAGGTGAATGGGGACAAGCTCTTGTGTTTAATCAACGTAACATACCAGTTCATGTTATTGGTATTCATGTAGAAAATACAAAATATAATACATTCTCTGGTAATACATTAAAAACAAACCCGCATCTATAGTAGATGAAACTAACCATGTTATCCATTATACCAGGTATATTGTTTCGCACGATTTATGTACCCCAACCCTTGTTTGAGTACGATAGAAAGCTAAACAAGGAACGGTTAAGGCTAAAAAAGGAAATGGGACTCAAGTATACAGAAGATCATCATTTGATTCCAAAATGTTTAAAAAAACATCCAGCTCTCTACGATTTGAATATCAATCATTGTAAAAATTTGAAAATTATGCCTACCAAAAAATATCCGGCACCTAAGTGGGTCAGAACCCATCAAAGTCATCCAGCGTACAATGCCTATGTAAAAAAGATGTTGGATACGATTCCGGTATATACGCAAGAACAGCGTAAATATCAGATTTATTTGTTACTTTACCATTTGGATTCACATTTAAATTATAAAGATGATATTCCATTTTAACGGCGACGCGCTTCTCTGGCGGATAGTTCGGATAATAATTCTGCGCGAGAAGGAGCCCATCTTGGAACAGTACCGGATCTTGGGTCTGTGCCGTACCTTGTAGTTCCGTACCTTGGGTCTGTGCCGTACCTTGGGTCTGTCCTTGTAGTTCCGTACCTTGGATCTGTGCCGTACCTTGCATTCCTCATGTATATTGGATCTGTTCTTCCGTATACCGGATACCTTGGATCCCTCGGTTCATAACGTGCATCTATATGTCTTGGAGGTCTTCCATTCCATCTATCTGTCATATTTTCTAAAAAATTTGTGATTGCAGTAATATAGACTACACAAACAGCTCCAAATAATAAAAAGATAAATATCAACAACCACGGTATTTTAGATTCCATGGGGTCATATCCCCATTGTGTATAAAACGTTACCGATTTTGGTAAATAACGCAACCATGTAAGAAACGTATTGGTAAAAAATAAAATACATGCCAATGCAGTACATCCAATTATTTTCATTTGAATATCCTGTTTATTCATGATTGTCAACACAATCGTAACGACTATAAAGGATATCAAAATACAATTTTCAAATAAAATCCAACCGGATAATTGCTTTTGCTCTTCATCCGTATAAAATGTATTTCTATTATTCAAACTTGTATTAGATTGATTGATTTGATCTACCCACTTTTTTGTTTTCATCAACCATGTATTTTGTACTTCTTCCATATTTCTCAAATACGTAGCCGTTGCCGTATACGTTTTTATTTCATCGGTTAGTTCTGTTAATTGAGTTTGATGGGTTTCCATCATGGCTTCTAAAACATCTTTACTTTCAGCAATATACTTTTGTGTCTGTACATCCATGTATTTATCTCCGTATCTCGCCTTGTAATATCTTTCTTCCGCTTCTTTTAATTGTTTAGGTGCATGATCTTTTACAGTTTGTGCTTGAAGATAATCTTGATAATATTCATTCACTTCGGCTGCATTACGCTCTGCTGGCGTTTGTTGTAAGAGTGCCTCGTTTTGTTTTTGTATCGCATCTAATTTTTGTTGTATATCTATATCACCCATATAGTACTGCTTTATTTATCTATCACACAACCTAATCTCTCATCCCAGACAGTTCCTTTATTACAACAAACCGAGCCAATACATATTTTTCCAATGGACTTACCAGAAAGACCAATCGGGTGATCTAATCCATCGGTTGCAGGAGTATTAAAAAAGTTAAATTCATCATAATTTTCACTATCACGCATTGCCATATTCAGTAAACGATACCCAATCCAAATAATGCCTACAACAACAATCAACGTCGTTAATGCATTCAATTGAAAGTACATGGATATAAATAAACAGATACCAAACCCGGCAATGAGTTGCATGATACTTTTTTGTGCATCATATTTTTTACTATAATACGTTGTAATTTCAATCATTTTTAAATGATTCAACTTTTCATCTTTAATAGCAGTCATTTTTTTCTTGGACCGATTCAATTCCGTTTCTAACAATTGTAGTGTTTCTGTTTGTTGATCAATAGATGCTTTCATGGTAGATTCACTCGTAATTTGTGCCTTGTATAAATCAGACAAGGTATTATACAAGTTGACTCTTGCAGCAGAAAGTGAATTAATTTGATTCGTAATTTGTTGAATATCTTCCTCTGTAAATACGTTGGATCTACCCAACGCAACTTGTTCTGCATTCTTTGTAAGAGACGCGTATAATTGTTGTTCTGTTTTTTGTAGTTCATTAATTTTAGTAATGGTATCTTGTAAATCCATGGTATAGAAACATATTATTTACGAATCAACAAAATAGCTAAAATAGAGGCACTAATGACACCCCAAAGTATCAAATTTGTTTTATGTTGACTATCAAATACAGTCATGTCCAAATATTGTTGTTCTAAAGTATCCATAGTAGGCGTATTTTTAATCCCTTGGGTTACTTCGCGATACTGTTTTGTTTTTGTTTTCATTGCGCTTGTATTTTGTTCTTGTTGCTGCTGTAGTGTGACTAAAGAGGGTGTATACGATGCCATTTCAGAGGTATCCATGCCATCTCCTTTATAAGGCGTGAGAGGAGTAGCAATGTTACATTGGTTAGACCCACCTGATTTAAACGCTCCACCTTTCGGATAATTGGCAAATAGACTTGACTCAACAAACTGCGCTTTACCCGTATCACAAGACTTGTCGTTTAGATTTACGGTCGCCTCTTTCATATAAAAATCTTGTACGGTAGTAGTGATTTTATAAGTAGAGGAAGGCGTAATCTTTTGCCACGTATTGTTGGAAGGAGAATGTAGGATACCCTTACAATCATCGGTACACATTTGTTTCAATAAGTTCAAATCGCATGACGTATCGGTACTGGGATAGTACGTAGAAAATAGATTGGATCCATTGGACTCTGCTACAGTTCCAAAGACTACTTTACCATTAGATACGTAGGCAAATATGGGAACCTCTGGTACTTCGTTACTAGAGATGACGTTTGTCATGGGTTCCCCTGCCTTGTACGAAGTGCAGTCAGACCATTTGATACGACTACTCCAATTCGGATCCCATGCACTAGCAATCTCTGGGTTCGGGTACCAGCGTAACACATTATCATCTACGTAACGGTAAATACCGCCTTGTACACCATTGGGTAACTCTTTACCGGATGCACATCCAACTGCATCTCCATTTTTCAAGGAAGCCGTGTTAAACTTGGTAGCGGTGTCACCCAACTTATACGTACTACAATCTATGTTTACGGCACTTCCCCAATTTGGATTCCAGGAAGAAGCAATTTCTGGGGTAGGATAATATTGAAGTGTATTGTTCCCAGAATAGCGGTAAACACCACCAGGCATACCGGGTGGTTCCGTACCTGAATTACAGTTTACAGAAGCACCCTTCTTTACTTTGGCTACGTTAGACTTGTAAATATAGACGAGCATAAAGGGAAACCCATATTTAATGGGAGTGTTCAATAAATCAAACTGTTCTAAAGGTGGAATAATGTAAAAAGTGTGTGTTTTTTCACCACCCGGCCCAAAAAACATTTGTTTGGATGAATTCACCGACGCTACTTTACATCCCCACCAGCCGCATTCTGTATGCGAAGAGCTAGAGCTTGTAATGCATACTTGGTCACCATACTTGATGTCTTGTCCTTGTCTGTCATTTCCTGGAGGCGGCCGAAAGAAAAATTCGCTGCTGGATGTACCAAAGCCAAGAGAGGTAGATTGTAACGATCCTTTTTGATTATTTTGTGTAAAGACAATGGGTACACCGTATTTTAACACGGGAAGGGGTCTACTACAGTCTTGCATCTGTGTACCAGTTACGTTTGACCTAGATAAAAATTCTTTAAATTCGCCAGTAGGTGTACCCGGTACGTCATGTAGGGTCGTATCTACATCCACATAGCCGATTTTTCCAAGAGCAGCCATGGATGCCATAATGGTACCATTGGGAACACGTCCTTCTTGTTTACCATACGTGTTCCAGTGATCATTGGCTTGTTGTTCCGTAGTAAGTCCGGCGTTTCCCAAATCGGGATTGTTTTGTAAATAATACTTCCAATCAAAATTTGTTTTGGGTGGTTCGGATTGAACATATTTATTTTCATTCCCACAGGATTGACCAGGTATCATAAGGGACCCTACAGGAAACCCTAACTCATCCCACTTTGGTGTCAACGTAACAAACTCAGAAGGACAACCGTTTTTTCCAGCCGTGGCTTGATAGTCAGCGCTGCTGCTGTATTGTTTAGATACGCCTGTAGCAGTAACATAACCGGTTGCATCCGGTGTTTTGATATGCTTGTTCGCATACTTTTTCCCAGAGACGTATTTTTTTAATTTATCTATATAGTCCATTAGTATATAGATTTATTTTCTAGATTGAAGGATAACCAACACAATGGTAATGGCACCAAGCGTCCACGCGAGAGCATGTGAATAATTCATGTTGGAAATGACTTGACCATCCTCTTCTTCTTGGGCTAAAGAAGTGAGTGTGTCCATCTCGCCATCTAATTGATTAGACACGTTTAATAATTCTTTTTGTTTTGGTAAAGAAGTAGGAGCATTTTTGATGAGGTTGGACATTTGTATCAAATACGTTTGCATGTCTGCATTTAGAGTAGCTGCTTTTTGACATTCTTTGGAGAGTTGATTTCCTAAACATGTGGTTTGAATGGTTCCCATCAAGGTAATATACTCTGCTTTTGCTTGATTAAATTTAGATTGAATGGCATACAATTCTACTTCACTCATAGTATTAATGTATTTAATTTTTCTTTCCATTGTTTTTCGGGGAAAGGATCTGAAGGAGATTTTATTTTTGCAATTTGGTATTGCAAAAAAAAATAGAAAATACATAAAAGAGCCCACATAACTTAAGAAATAGAATTTTTATCAAAAGAATAAGGCGCCATACGTCTCATGCCGCGTTTGTGTACAAAGCTGCCAGGTACGTTGAACATACTTTTGCCGGCACCTACACCACCAAGCTGGTTAATGTGGAAAATCAAGTTACGACCGTAGGCAGTGCCGTTGGCCTCAATTTGTACGGCACGGTTGGAGCGGTAGCCGAGACCAACACGCGACGCAATACCTTGTTTACGGAAGCCACCCGCTGTGTTCAAGGCTACATTGACTCTATGGCTGGTTAATCCGGCACCTGCTGCACTAAATCCTGTACGACTTCTTGAAGACATACCATAGATATATATTTTTTTCACAGTTTTATTATTTTTTCCTTAACTATTTTTTCTATTTGAAAGAGTTCGGGTACATGGGTACAAGAATGTTTTTCTGGAAAACGATCTTTCAAACAAAAAGACTGGCCACATTTACAAGTCACTAGTACGGCGTGTGTTTTTTTGCACTGAGAACACTTCATTTTGTAAGTAGGAAATACTTTTTAATTTCAATTTAATGACAAATGGACAAGGGTTGGTATGGAACCATGGGTAGAGAAATATCGTCCTTCTTCCTTTGATACGATTGTATTGGAGGAAACCAATCAACTGTTGTTTCAAAAAATGTTGGAACAAGAATATATTCCTAATATGTTGTTTTATGGACCTCCTGGAACAGGGAAAACAACCACTATTTTAAATTTAATTCAATCCTTTCAAGAAAAAAAAGGAGAGGTGAATCCAGGACTTGTCATTCATTTAAATGCATCGGATGAGCGTGGGATTGATACGATCCGATCGCAAATTTATTCGTTTGTACATACGAAACCTTTTTTTAGTAAAGGTAAAAAGTTTGTCATCTTAGATGAAGTGGATTCCATGACAAAATCGGCACAGCAAGCCCTTAGCTACTTGTTGCATACTCCAGTGACGGTTTCCTTTTGTTTGATTTGTAATTATATTAGTAAAATAGAGGATACGTTACAAACCCTCTTTATCAAAATTAAATTTAATGCGTTACCTATCCCTATGATGTTGGATTTCTTAGAAACCATTGTAAAAAAAGAGGGAATTGCTTATACGCGAGCACATCTAGAGGGGATTCAGCGCATGTACGGGTCGGATATTAGAAGTATGATTAATTATTTACAAACGAATCAGTATAATCCGTCGTTACCGATTCAAACAGAAGTATGGGAAACCATGTACACGTTATCCTTAGAAGAGACCACTTCGTATCTGCAACAGTTATCCACGCTACATAACATGGATCCAAAACATTTGTTGAAAGAATATGTGTATTACTTGGCTTTACATAAATCTATCCCCATGGGATCGTTAGAGCTGGCATTTCATACGTCCCTTTCTACAGAAGTGATGATACGTTATCTATTATATGTCATTAAATTGATTTAAAGAACCTACCAGGTTGTAAAACAATGGATCTAGATGGAGAATGGGATTCTTTCTTGAAAGATACCGAATATACCTCTGTCGTAGAGCAAGCCTCTACTGGACCTACTCCTCTTTCTACCCTTCTTTATGTATCTACGAATACAATCATTTCGTTTTTAAATCAAGCCATTGACTTAAAAACGACCTTTTGGAACATTCCCGTGATACCGTACTCTTTGCCTCGTGTAGGCGTCATCAAAAAACAAATGAAATTCAACAGTACAACCATGCAAGAAGTAGAGGCGATTGAAGCCAGCGTAAGTGGCTACGATTATGGATATTGTACGGTGCTACAACATATTGATAATTCCAAAGGGATGATTACGTACAAAGACATACGAAAAGTAACGATTGGTATCTCCAAAAAGGATATCGTGTCGTACCGAGTGAAACAAAAGGGCGCCTTTTACAATTGTTTCGTGTTGATTCTTAGAGTACATATTGGAGTGTACAAAGAGTTTCATGTAAAAATATTCAACACTGGCAAAATAGAGATTCCAGGCGTACAACAAGTAGCGCACATTCCAGTCATCATTGAAGCCTTGTTGGAAGTGTTGCGACCCATGTACCCGACGATTCTCTATCATAAAAGTTGTGAAGAAACCGTCCTCATTAATTCCAATTTCAATTGCGGATACTTTATCAATCGTGCTGCACTCTATCAATTGTTGATTTCTAAATATAATATTTCAGCTGTGTATGATTCGTGTTCGTATCCAGGGATTCAATGTAAAATTTATTATGACGATGGAGTGACGACTATACCAGCGTCCATTGCCATTTCTTTCATGATTTTCAGAACGGGTAGCATCTTGATTGTGGGGAAATGTACAGACAAGGTGATTCGTGAAATTTATGCTTATTTAGTAACGATTTTATTTGAAGAATATAGTCAAGTGGTAGATACGAATTGCGTTCATAGTAAAAAAGAAACACCTATAAGAAAAATTAAAAAATATATTCTTCTAAAATAACAATTTAAAGCATTATAGTAAGGTATTATTTATGAGTAAGGTACCTTCTGACACTACGATGAAGCATTTAGTAAAGCTAGCGTTAGAGCATGACAAGCCCATTGCCCTAGATTACTGGAACAAGTCGCTTACCAAGGAGGTCGTCATTGGAGTGAGGGAGAGTGGCGAGAAGATGTTAGTCAAGAACGAGGAGGAGTATACCAGCCCCATTGCCAAGGTATTCAAGGTAGAGACCGAGTACATTATTATGACAGAGAATACTCTCTACTGTGTATCGGCTGACATTCCTACCAAACGCATTTCATAAAACGATTTAAACCCAACATGGATATAACATGAAATGAATATCATAGACGCTCTGCGCGACAAGTATAAACACCATGAATACATGAAACAAAAAGTAGAGGATTATCTGGCGAATCTTCCAGTCCTCATGGCTTCCTTGGAAGAAGAGTATGATAAAAAGCAACAAAAGAAACAGGCCTTGTTAGAAAAACGTGAAGAATTCATTACGTTTTTTTTTAGCCAATATTCTTTTTTTTATATTCCGCAAACAGAAGTGTTTGTACAACATACGTTGGACTATAAAGTGGTACACGAGGATACCATTTTACATTTGATTTGTTCTCTTTTGGATAAAAGTCTCATTTCTTCCAAAACAAAAATTATTTCGGTCATTCTCAAACGTATCAAAGAAAATTTATTTTTACAATCCACCAATACCTATGTTTCAAAAATGATACGCAATGCGTTACCGTTTTCAAAAGAGATTGCGTCTTACTTTTTGGTCATTTTAGGAGACGTATTGTTAGGAAAAAATCAATATATTTTTTACATAGACGTATCGTACAAACCTTTTTTAAAGTCTCTGCATGAATCATTTTGCTTTTTACTTCATAAATCCTTAGACGTATTCAAACACAAATATTATGATCATACGTATGATTTATGTAGAGTCATACCGGGTCAATGTAAAGAGTATACACCGTTACTTCCGTTAGAGGTGATTATTGCCGCCGTTACGTATTCTAACCAGTACAGTTCAGATGATTATTTAAAAGAAAAACAGAGACATGATGTGCTTCTATTAAAACAAAATACACCAGAGTCACTCGTACAACTCTTTTTAGATTCGTACACAACCAAGGGTGGGACCATGGTGTACAAAGACGCGTACTTTTTGTGGAAAACCTTTTTAAGGAGTAAGTTCCTTCCGTTTGTGGTATCGCAACAAAATTTCAAAGCCATTCTACAACAAATGGGTATTTGTGAAGGAGAAGTATGTCAGCTTACCACTACCATGCAAACTAATTTATTGAAATTTAAACATTTTTGGGATAAGTACATGATTGCCGATGAAGAGTATTCATATGATCTACAAGAGGTACTGGATGTGTTTCAAAAACAAGAGAGAACTACACTTACGATGGAGTCTATGAAAGAGGTACTTTCAGTAGAGTATCCATCCGTGATGATAGATGGAACAACGGTTATGTATTACAAGTGTACGATTTGGAATAAAAATCTAGACATTGACATGGCGATGAATGTATGTACACAAGAAGATAAATTTGCCTTTTATGAACAGTATACGAAAATAAGTCACAAAAAATGTGCGACCAAAGAGTACTTTGAAAAATATGTATCTATAGTATGAAACTTTTATGGGGCATCTTGTTACTCGGTATGTTAGCTTATGTAGTGTTGCCTACACCTATTTTGGAACATCCAGAAACGCATAAAGTAGAGTTGGTTCAAGATGACTATGATACGGTTCGTAACCCGTATGCACCGCCGATACGTTATCTAGACATGGACTATACACAAGTCGGCTACTTGAAACGCGATGATCGGCGAATTCCCTTATTTGGAAAACCAGCCAATCTTCGTCGTGACCTTTGGTATTATTATACGATTATAGATGGTATCAAGGTTCCCCTTACGGTAAAAAAGAAGAAGAGTATTGGATTTCCAGGGTGTGATTCGGTTTCTTCCAAAGACGTGGTTCAGGTAGAAGGAGAGAACTGGACGGTAGAATTATATGAAGCTTCCAGCTTCACCGGGTAGGGGCGAGCCCCTCCCATTTATAACGGGGTCGTAGGGGACTCGTCCCCTACCCAAGAAAAGGTATCGTCGCCAATAATCTGGCGAAGGATAAGGTTAACGGCGCGGTGCTCCATGCAAGACTGAATCGCTTTCTTTTCAGAAAAGAACTCTGAAAAGGAAACACTCGTAGAAAAGACCATGATCGGGACAAATAGTTGTTTGTCTAAGTATCGTATATTTTCAAATTCCAAATGACATCCCCATCCATGTCTAGGGTAAGCATATTCTGTCCATTGTCTTCCCTTGTAAATACCTCTGAAAGAATCACCAATTTTATATTCTTTGTTGTACTCCATGTTGACGTGATCTACTTTCTTGAACCCCATTTTTGTAAATACAAAAGGAAAATACGTTTCAATTTTGTAGGGGCAAGCCCCTACCCGGTGAAGCTGGACGCTTCCCTACCCGGTGAAGCTGGAAGCTTCTGTAAAAAAAGAGGTAGTTGAGGATGTCCAGCTTTTTCTGATTTTTATCCGGTGAAGCTTCAACGGGGTTATGGCGAGCCCCTATTTTCCTTTTCTGAGTTAAAGTCCGAGAACTCGCCAAAGAACGCATCGGGAGAAAATGACATTTTCAGAGTATCTTTAGGATTCATTAAGCACCGTACATCAAACTCAAGCATACATTCAACCCCGTCAGGAAAATTCTTACTCCTACATCGTGTTACTGTGTAAATGCCTGTGTAAATGCCTCTGTAATGATGCCCAAGTTTATATTCTTTGCCTTGCTCCAAGTGCAACGATTCAATCTTTTTAAACTCCATTTGTATAACAACACAATGTAAAGATTCGTTTCAATTTTTTTGCAGAACCCCTGCAACGGATCTTTGTAGGGGCTAGCCCCTACGACCCCGTTATATTATGGGTCATAGGGAGGTGCGGAACCGTAGGTTCTGCCTATCGGGCATTCATGAGCGCTGCATTGCCTCCCACAAAGGATAAGATATTATACCTTTCTTCAATCACAAGAACATTATAGGTATAGTTATAAAGGGAAGTAGAGGATTTGGTTACACCTACGGATTCACCCGTTAACGGATCACAAATGGGAAAATACAATGCATTTTGATTCAATGTAGGCGTAATGGTATTCACTTCCAACTCAATCAACGAATATTTAGATAAATTAATGGCACCCGATGGTTGCGTAGAAAAGGGATCCGTTTTCAAACAAAAGTTATACGTATAGAGTCCATCTAGGGAGGTAAATCCACCGCCTTCACTTCTTAAATATTGTTGCTCGTATCGGTACATGGTTGCTTGTCTCATTTCTTCACGTACTGTACCATCTAACGTAATGCCGAGGTACAAGGGAATATCTTTTATATTTTCTTGAGAATAGGATGGCATAATAAAAATGGGTGTTCCATTCGTATCTTCCATGGTAGTGAGAGCAACATCATTCGGTAAATAATCGTAAGGCCAATTCGTAAAGTTACTCCATTCGTTACGATTGGCTACGTCAGACCTTTGAAACAAAAACATCCAATCTAGTACTAAATCGGTAGAATTTTGTAACCATAATTTATCCGTGACCGATATACCATAAAACCATGTATTGTAAAGCTCACGTACTAGGTACTTTTGTTCTTTACTGGCAAAGAGGTAAGCTTCTTCATCCGATAAAAAACAATACGTGCAGGATAAATGAGCACCTTCATTCCAGGACGTTATTTTGGAATATTGATCTAACATTTCGGGTGGTGAATGTAAAAAGTAATAAAATTGATGGCTTGGATTTGTAAAAGAAGGCGCAATGACGGTTTTGGTAGCAGTCACGTCTTTGATTTGAAATAATTCGCGAATGGGACGTAGCGTGATTTCAATTTGAAGCTCATTGTACTGAAGACATACGAGGGGGAAGGCTTGTTGCGCATTCAATGCCCACCAAATAGGTAAAGGTACACGAATCTGGCGTCCACGAATGGATGGTTCTGACCCATTGGCTTTATAAGCAGCCGTATCCTGGTACATGGCATTTGGATAAATACCGTTATGGTATCCTGCTGGATTGTAGAGTTCGGGAATGTTTCCAATCATTTCATCCCATTTTGCTTTTTCGGTAGACGTAAGGTCACGATTGGCCATGGCGATAATGTCCTGACCCGACATTTGTTGAATCAAAGAACCACCAATAGTAAAACGAATGTTCCGAATCATCATGGCACCTATGTTTTTAATCCATTGAAATTCATAAGGAATCGTGCTGACACCATCCGTATAGAGTGGACTATAAATGTCTGGTAATTGAATGACAAAATAAGTATCTTTCAACAACTCGGCGTACCTCTTTACTTTAAACGTATAAATCGTATCGTTATTCAATTGAAGTTGTCGTAAGCCTTCGTATTCTAAACGAAAATTTTGTAATCCAAAATTGGTAATTTGTTTGTAGACACTAGACCAATACGTTTTTTGTGGATTCCCGTACATGATTGCATTTTGAGATCCACCAGATACTAAATTTAACAATCCTCCTGCCATGAATAAGTAAGATATTTTGTATTTAATAGGGTAGGTGGTTTATATTTTAATAAATCTATCGTTTTGAAAGTAGAGGTGGTTGGAAAGGAGGATCCATAAATGTCCTGTAGCAAAAGCCATTCAAATAATCCGCCTGCGTACAAATACACTTTACCACCTAATTTACGTATTTGCTCATATTTCAAGTAAATGGTTTCATCGTTACAATGTCTACCGTAGACAAAGATGGATTCCTTTTTTTGAATGGCCACTTCTACTGCCTTTGTTTCTTTTTCCCATGAAATGGTGCCTTGAATCAGCAAGGATTGCTCGGTAGAAGGTAACGTATTGATGATGAGGGATTCATTCTTTTGTGCAAATTGAATATCTTCAAAATTGATGCGTTGAATCGGAATGTTTCCCATTTAGTACATGGGTCCATTTAATAAAAAATAATAGAACTTATTATGCGTTGTCCCAATGGTACACGAAAAAACAAACAAGGGGTGTGTGAACCAAAAAAACCAAAGCCAGAGCCATCTCCAGTACCAGATCTAAATCCATACAAACCAAAACGGTGTCCCAATGGTACACGAAAAAACAAACAAGGCGTATGTGAACCAAAAATAAAGGCTACCCCACGTACACAGTATGCATGTCGTTTTAAAAAACCAATCTACTTAAGTGAAAGAGAATTGTTTCAAATCCATTTTGATACACCTGACCAATTCAAAGAGTACACCAATTTAAGTAAAGCACCCAAACTAGATTGCGGCTATCAAAGTTTATTTGCACTAGGTTTATTAGAAGTAGACCATGCAAAAAAGAGTGCCGAAGAAGTCAATACAAAAGGTAAAATCGGTATTTATATCAAAGAATTGATCACTTTTTTCCGTATCAATTTCGGGTTTAAACCAGACGAAACGATAGAGGTATACAACAGACGTTTTATAAAACCATTTTTAAAACATAATTTAGCAAACAATCATGCAACCATGTTACTGTTACAATTAGAAAAAAATGGACACTATATTGTTGCTTACAAATACAAAGACGTGGTTTATTTGTATGATCCACAAGCAAGTAGACATAGAGAGGTAGATGAAAAGACGTTATTTCATTATTTCAAGGTTACCGTAGATGCACCCAAATTGTTCCAACCGATACAAAAAAGTCTACCTTATGTTGGATAAAATTGAAACGATACTTTCTTCATGGATGATATACAATGATTCTCCCACCGATTCTTTGCAACCATGGGGGTCAGATCAAGGAGGCACTGGAGAGTTACCTTGGCGTAGAATGCGTCAAGAAAGTAACCGTGGAAGAGCAATTTACGCACGTGACATTTAAACCAGTACCCGTCACGGATAAACTGAAGCAGTTTATTCGTGAATTGACAGAGGAAGTCGTCATCCACCATGAAGGCCGAACCTACACCATTCAGTCCGAGTACTTGGATCTTTAAAAATACAAACGTTAAAATTTAATATCACTATTTTTTATACTGATGCACTTGATTATCTTGGCGGTCTTCCAAGTTCAACAAGTCTTCTAATTTCCGCTTGAAACTCTTGCAACATTTCTGGTGTAATACCTTCCGGTACTCTAGGCATACTAAGAAGAGTACCAAATATTTCTTTTGTATATGTTACTACTTCATGAAATGGTTCAGTTATAATACTACTATTATTAACTGAAAAATCATATAATTCCTTTATATCCGGTGCCAAAGGACGACCACCGTATTCATTTATTAATAACCTAATTGTATTATCAGATACACCCCCCCCTTTGTTTTCTTACTTTCTTTGATTTCCTTGATCGGTTACGTTGTCTTCGTCTGTTGTATTTTGTAGGCATAGTATATGGAAGTAAAAAAAATAGGTGTGATTCGGATTCCACCTTCGTATACGGAATATTATGCCCTTCAGCGTAAATACAAGACCAAATGTCCCAACTGTAAAAAGAGTCCCCTTGTCTTCTCCGAAGTAGACAGAACCTTGACCGTCATCTGTCAAACACCCTCTTGCAAAAGCAACATGGACATTGTCATTCCCACCTACCTCACCTTTGACCAACTGTACACCTCTCAACAAGAAGAGTACATCAAGATTACCAATCACGTTTTACGTGAAAAGTTTGACCTCATGTTTGAATACAAAAAGACTACCGATCTAGCTACACTCAAGAATGACTATTTACAAAAGAAACGCGTTTATGAAGATACCCAACGTCGCCATGAAGAACAAAGTCAAGCACGCGAGAAAAAGAAACGTGAATTAGAATCCCATCGTGAAGAAATGATTCAAGCCCTACGTGCCGGTAAACCCATCAAAGAGGACCTCAATGGTATCCTCAATGATATTCATCGCACGACCTACATGAAGATTGGTCAGGAACCCGTTCTTGTTCCCGAATTTGAACGCGATATTTTAAGCTACACTATGTAAACTATGCGTATACGGATTTTTCTTAAAGGCATCCAATAAATCAGACGTGTTCCGATCTGGCTCTGCATATTTATTGGCGTTACGTATTCCTCCATATAATTCCATACTAGGTGAAACGTTGGCAATGGAAGACCCCATCCCTCCCGTATAAGGCGTATGAAGCAACGACCGATTGGTAGACGTTGTCTGGTTGATCGTAGAGTTGAACGTTTGTATGTTTCCACCTGCAATACGACCATGGGTCATGCGATTCGCTGAAATAGAGGCAGACAAGTCGGCATGGTTAGACATGGGCTGAGGCAACACGCTCAACCCTGTACCCATGTAGGGAACCGACGTGGTATCACGTTCCGTTTGTCCAACATGTTGTTCACTTACTTGATAGCCACCATCTGTAACGGGGGCATAGGCGCGACCACCTGCATCATACGCATTATACATGGTCCCTTGTTTAATCGTTGGAGCAACGTAGATATCTTTGATCGTAGGATTGGCTACCGTAGACCCGGCATTTCCTTGACGAGTCAGTCCAACAATATCTTCTTTACGTGTAGGCCGAAGTAAATCCGTTACGGGTGCTGTAATGGCACTGATGAGGCCACCCATTCCACCAAATACAGAGGCATTTTGAAAAGACCGATTCGTAGGGACTAATGGGTTCATGGAGCCGTATCCGGTTCTCTCTACGGCTGCTTGTGCAGGTGTAAAAGGAACGGTTCCCAACTGTTGTTTGTTATCCGGCCGATACATGCCTTGTTTGGCTTGACTTTGGACACCACCGTTACCAGCTGGTCCCGTATACGATTTTGTAGTGGTGGCACGATGAACCGTGGGATCGGGTTGAATGGCCTGTTGCGTAGGACCTAACACGGCACCCGTAGTGGTGAGGTAGCGGTCGGGTGTATTGATAAAAAATTTATCTGGCAGATACTTTTCTACTTTTCCTTCTATCCCAAGATTCTTTACCAAGGTTTGTGCAGGCCCTTCATGTTGTTCTAATGAAAAAGTGGTTTTGGGTTTAGTAGCAACGCGAAGTTCATTGACGGTTTTGTCAATCCATTGGTCTCTTGCCTCTGTACCGGAGTTGAATCCACCGCTACCTTGGGAAGAAAATCCCTTGTTCATACCGGGAGCTACATGCATTTCTTGAAAGGGTTTTACGTTATGCATGTTTTGACTGGGGTTCACGCGCGACTGATAAAAGTCACTTTGGTTAGGAGCACCGTTTGCCCATTGTGTATTGTCTTGTGGTTTGAAAAGGGGTGCATTTTCCGATTTGGTTATTTTGAGAGATCCGCTACCTACCGTATTGTCTAAAATTTGTTCAGAATAATTCATATTTTTCAAGGAATCGCCTATATTTTTTGTTTTTCCAAAAAAGGGCACCATGTTTTCAGAGTAATCATTGAGATTGACTTTTCTTCCAGCTAAATCTGTAAATTGTGGTTTGTCGGATTCTTTTACGTAGGTTTGGTTGGGTTGAAAATATTTATCCGTCAGTTGATTGGGTTTTGGATAATCATTGACAAAGGTGTCTTTTTTTTTATTGGAAATGAGATATAAACCACCTAATGCTACTAAAGGGATTGCTAATTCCATATCATACCAAAACATTTTTATTGTACCAAATGTACATAAGAATACCAAGGATGGCGATGGTGAACATAATCTTGGTACGTTCCTGCCACATGCGTTTTAACTTATCTGGCTTTGTTTCAAAATGTTTTAAAAACTCATCGTAATGTTCCTGTAGAGTAATGGTTGGTTTGTCTAAACGTATATTGATCACGTTATGAATGTGATGAACCCATGTAATGAAATCTTCACGTGAATCAAGGTAGGGTGAGACTGGATTTTTTTGCAACACTTTTTCATACGTAGTGGCAATGGTTGGGTTGGGTATAAATTGATGAAAGTGATGGATTAAGCGGTGATACATTTTTTTTTGGATACTGGTTGGATGTAAAGGATAATGAAAAGCAACGGTGTGCAAAAAAAACCAATAATGTGGTCCCCATACAGATGGATCCATTATAATATAAATATAATATATGTGGTGGTACTTGCTTCTTCTTGTGGTATGTTTATGCATGAGTGTGCGTGAAGGATTTACATTGTTGAAAAGCACATCTACTTCATGTAATGACCGTAGTACGTGTGAACAATGTCATAATGATGGTAAAAGCCCGAACGGAACTTGTTACTGGTGTAAAGACAAAGGGTGTCAAGCATCATCTGATTATTATGACCCCAATACATGTTCTAGTGATTTAGCAGATTGTTCTGCTACAAACCTATTCAAAAATATGTCCTTAAAGTAATGCCGTGTTGTGTTTCGTGTGCGATTTCTTGTATCTTTATCATTGGAATGATTTATTTTTATAATGCAACGGATAAAAGCAATATTGTAAACCAGTACAAGGGTACATTATCGCCTGATTTACAAAAAAAATATGAAGAAATAACAGCTGAAAGAAGAAGGATAAGTTATCAAGGATATGGTCTAGGTATTCTTCTTTCCTTTGTAGTTATTTACTTTAGTCGGAAAATGAATACAATCGCTTTGGTATGCACGGTAATGGCCACTTGTTTTTTGACGAATTATTTTTATTACATGTTATCTCCAAAATCGGACTGGATGTTGAACCATACAACCAATCAAAATGATGTCCATGCATGGTTACTGATGTACAGAGCCATGTCGTACAATTATCATCTAGGAATTGTATTTGGTATTCTTGCCGTGGGTATGTTTGCGTTTGCGTTTAGATGTTAGATGAATAAAGAGAAAGAAAATCAATGAAAGAAATAATTGCCTATTCTGCTACGACTATATCCATCTCCGGACGATTCATCTTCATGTATTTATTGTACACGAAGAAGTCTACCAACATCTATTCTTTAGTCTTTTCTATCCTGAATGTGGTGTCTTCCTGTCTATGGGTTGTCTACAGTCAAATGATCTTAGATACACCTCTTCTGGTAAGAGGCACAAGTGATTTAGTATGCTTTACGGTGACCTCGGCGTACATTTTGAACAATAGACGTACAATTGAATAAAAAAAAGGTAATTAAATAGTAAACAATCATACAAAGAAGGGAATGAATAAATGCAATAATTGTGGAAAATCATGGCACGTCTATAAACAGTGTAAATTACCCATTGTCAGCATAGGACTCATCAACGTCAATGAAAAAAAAGAATATTTAATGATTTGTCGTAAAAAGTCCTTGGGATACGTAGATTTTTTATGCGGTAAATATTCACTTTCCTCTATTCTTCATGTCATGAATCTGATAGATGAAATGACAGTGCAGGAAAAGAAACAACTCTTAGAAAAGTCATTTCATGAATTATGGGAAGATTTATGGTGTACCAAGCAAGATGGTAGCTCGGAAGAAATGAATGCCCAAGAAAAATTCATGATGATTAAAAATGGATGTATGATTGGAAATCAATGGGCTTCTCTACAATCGTGTATAGACGATAGTAAAACGTCATGGACCGAACCAGAATGGGGATTTCCAAAAGGAAGAAAAAATCATTATGAAACGGACCTCTTATGCGCCTACAGAGAATATGAAGAAGAGACGGGCTATGATCGTAAAGATCTACACTTGATTAAAAATATTGTTCCTTATGAAGAAATTTTTATTGGGTCCAATTATAAATCGTATAAACACAAGTATTTTGTAGCCAAAAGTAGTGGATCCTTACAGAAAAAACCGTATCAAACAACAGAAGTGAGTGACTTGAAATGGTTTACCTATGTAGAGGCCATGACTGCAATTCGTCCTTATAATGTAGAACGAAAACAAATTTTAACCATGGTCCATACCATGTTAGACGAATATATCGTATTATAGTAATGGCATTACCCTCGTTGGATGATGCCGAATATATTGAAATTATACAACAATATCCATCAAGACTTTGCAAACGAATGACTACGGTATTGAGAAAATTCGCATCTGGATTTATTGCATGCAAGTTCTCTGTATTTGTTTATTTATTAATAACTATATTGCCTGGTAAAACTACCGAAGAGATATTAGATTTGATAACACAAATAGATGTAAGACGTATAGGCTCTTCCAAAAATAAACGTGTGGATTATATTTTTATGAGAAATCAAAGACGTGAACCTGATAAAGACATTGTAATAAACCATTTCAGTGATATTGTATTTGAAAGCAATATTGCATTGTTAGGTATTGTAGAAAATGAAGGACTTGTATCAGGTGAAATTTTTCATTATTTTTTAATCCTACGACGTCCTGAAGGATATTTCATTGTATCATCTTATGGAAGTAGTATAGTATCTATTCGTCAATATGAAACAAGACTCCATCCCGAGTCATTGAACACGTTTGTAAAAAGCTTACAAATAGATAAAAGTAACCCTACTCCGCTTATGAAAAGAATAGATATTCCAAGAATTAGAGGATTTATGAGATATCATTTTTTAAATCCAGAATTCAAGTTACATGAGCGTAAATCGGTAGAAGATGTAAAAGATCCAGAATTTAAAAATACACCAAAAGATATAAGTGATGAAATTGGTAGATATACGAGACATGTTTCTCGTGTAATTCAATTTGGTTCTATTTTAGTAGATTTACAAGATGAATTAACCCAAATACAACTCGCACAAGAACACGAAGGTGGAATGCGAAAAAAGATGACTATAAAAGGTAAACATACACACTATGTATATTCTCGTCGTAATCATCATTCTTTTTCTTTACCTAAGAAGTAGATTTTGGTGTAAACAACCCATGCGTCATCTATGGGGATTACCCAGTACAGGCGTATTTCAAACTACCCCACTTTGGAACACGTATTGTAGTATACATGTTCAACCCAGTACAGTGGAAGAGATTGCGCCTTATACTGGTATGAAGCCAACTTCAGAATATGCCTATTGTTCCGCGTACAAGAATCCAGAGATCAAAGGATGTATTGTTAGTAGAAAAGTAAAGTTTTATTATCCAACCATCATGGATGCTTATTATCATGAAATGATCAAAGCAGATACGGAATCCATACGTCAGTCCCTCTTTCAAACTCATGAATATTTTCGTAGAAAGAATACAAAATGTGCCATTTCCTTGTTTTCTTCTCCTACACGAATTGCATGGCTTGTTCCCGTCACCCGATATCCTTTAGAATGGATACGTAGTTATTGGTTTCAAAAATATCCCATTCCTAAAGCATCCTTTGTCAAAGGAACCAAAGATAATTTATCGGTGCTATATGATGCATGGAAAAAACCTTTTTTGTGTCAAATGAATCCTTCTTTGATTACGTTGGCGGATAGAATGGATGCTAAAAAAATATCGCTTTTTTATTATTATCAAGAATCATTAGTTGCCATTTTTTTCTTTCACAATACGATGGAGCTAGACAAGGACGATGCCATCCTAGATTGGGTAGGTACGATACGATTCACCAAAGATCCCATTGAAAAAGCCATTTCTACGTTATTGTATAGTTTCCGTAAAGTTTACCCTATCCTTCGGATTCATCAAGTATCAGATACGCCTAGATATCATGGGTATAAACAAACCTACGTCAACCATTATATTTATAATTATGGAACAAAACGTATTTCTCCTAAAGATTGTTTCTTTTTGTAACGCATTTTCAAGCAAAAATATATATTATAAAAATTGACTTAAATAACTATCCCTATAATGGGTATAATGCCCAAGAAAGTCGTAAAGTCCGAGCCTGTTGCTACCCCTGCTCCTACTGAGCCCGTCGTTGTTGCCCCCGTCGTCCCTGAGGTTGTCAAGGAGGATGATCTTACCTCGGCCTATTCCGAGGTAACCGCCAAGCTTTCGGCCGTTCGCCAGCAGTTCTCTTCCCTCATGCTTGATTTCAAGACCCTTCAGAAGCGTGCTGAGCGGGAGCTCAAGGCTGTCCAGAAGGCCGGTAACAAGCGCAAGCAGCGAAATGCTACTCGCGCACCCAGCGGATTCGTCAAGCCCACTCTTATCAGTGACCAGCTTGCCGAGTTCCTTGGCAAGGACAAGGGAAGCCTCATTGCCCGCACCGATGTAACCCGCGAGATCAATGCCTACATCCGCGCCAACAAGCTCCAGGATCCTGCCAACGGTCGCAAGATCAACCCTGATGCCAAGCTCAAGAAGCTTCTTACCCTTAAGCCTACCGATGAGCTCACCTACTTTAACCTTCAGCGGTACATGAGCCAGCACTTCCAGAAGACGGTAAAGCCTGTTGTATAAGCGGATCTAAATAAGTAAAGTCTTCGGACAAAATCATAAATTCTTTTCTATCTACGCCGCGGATACTTTTTTCATGTACTAACCAATCATGAAAAGACAACTTACCCGATTTTATGAATTGGTCATACCATTTCATATAATGATAAATGCTGTGCGTAGACTCGGAATAATCTGTACCTGACAAGATACAGATCATTTGAAAATCTTCTAAGCTAATACGTAACGCTTTCAACATGTGCTCTAATTGATACAGCGTTGCCGTTCCTTCCTGTAGATTGACTTGACGAAGAACACGCGCACATCCATAGACAAACATATCCATGTCATCACTCATACAGTACTGGGCGTGACCTTGATGCATCATACGTGCACATACTTCATCGGCTTCATGTGGTGCTTGAATGTAGCGAACATCGCGACTATCCATGAGTGTTTTGATAGAGGCTACATCGTGTTGACTTACCCGAATAAATGTTTTTTTAAGAGCTTGAAGTACTTCGGGTGTTTCTGTGTGCCTTACTTGTTGATATTGATCCCACGCGATTTGTTTTTGTTGTTGACGTTTTTGCAAGGTATGTTTTTTGTTTGTCTTTGGTTTTCCATCAAAGACAAAAATGGGATGAATGGAATGGGCTTGAAATAAATCAAGGAGTTGTGTCATGGAACCAACCAATGAATCTACGGATTTAAATTTATACAGATAAATAGACGTATCTATGACTACGGTAGAATGAGATAATGTACCCAATAAAATGGAACAGATACCGTGGGTACACTTTTTCGTCAAGTAACTATTCAAATAGCGAATTCCCATCTACGGTTTTACCACTAAAAAAAAGAATCAATTTTTAAATAGAAATTTATCTAGGGTCGTTTCCACACAGTAGAGGCGATGTAGAGCGATACCAAGTAAAAAGAACCCGATCAAGGTATACCAGAACGGCCATTTGAACACAAAAGAAAGAAACCATGCGCCAAGTACAGTCATGATACAATCGGCAATGGCGATGCCAAAAAAGTGTTTATGAATTCCTTGTCCTGGAATACCTAAAGCGTCCTTATATTGGCAAAGCATATACTATGGAGATAGATTGTCCTCATTGTCAACAAAAGATATGGATTGAACAACTCAATTGTGGTATTTTTCGGTGTGGAATGATAAAAGAAACGGGAGACCAGGTTCCACCACACGCTACAAAAGAAGAATGCGAAGCGTACCTCATACAAGGTATCTATGGATGTAGTAAACCTTTTCAAATCATAGAAGGAAAGGTCATGGTATGCGACTACATATAGGGGCTTGCCCCTACGACCCCATTTATAGGGGTTCCACCCCTATGACCCCATTTATAGGGTTCCACCCCTATGACCCCGTTATTAGTAGGGGCGAGCCCCTACCAGTGGAGTGGTATCTTCGCTTTACTTTGATAAACACACAAGGCTTTGTCTATAGGAAACAAGTCTCTACATAAATCACGAAATAGACTGGCGTTAAACTCTTTTCTTTTTTGAATCATTTGTTTTTTAGTTAACGGTTCATATACCGCATAATAATCTACAAAATCTTGTTTCGTATTATATTTATAGTGCATCGTTTTTTGTATTCCTTCTACGTATTCGTCTGTCACTAATTCAGATTGATATCGTCGTAGTGTATCCACTAGACAATCAAACGTTTTCACTGCATTCTTTGTTTGCACGTTCACCTCCATTTTTGATACGACACCACAATTATTGGGTGTACATTCAATATCTATGTCATAAATATAGTGATGTTTTGTACGAAGTTCATAAAATAATAAATGATGAATCAATAACTCGGCATACGGTATAAAAAAACTTTTCTTAGAACAAGGGAATCCTAGATAAATGGTGGTACTTTCCTTATCGTAGGGAGTAAATAAAATATCATGTTTGTAAGAAAAACAATTTTCAATTGCCCATTTTTTAGCAGGATGTCGGTGTAGTTTTTCTTCAAATAAAGAAACAATGGATGGTGAATAATCCCCATATACAATAAACAAACAATTGGCAGGATTAAACGACCCATACGCTTGCTTTACATCTTCCATGGTCAGAGTTTTTATATTTTTGATTTGTAACGGACAATCTTCCATGTATTGAATCCCTTCTGTTTTATAAAAAGCTTTATGAAACACGTTATAAATCTCCTGCGTTGGATTATCCAATAAATCTGTCAATTCTTCTACGACTGCTTTTTTTTCTCTATCTAACGTAGCTTGGTCAAACGTAGAACGCGTGACAATACTAGCAATATAATCTACTATCTCAGGCGTATTTTTTTTATCCCCCTTGACATAATATTTCATCACGGTATCGTCGGTAGACGCATTCATGAAACCACCTTGTTTATTCCAATACGTAATACAAGACCCTTTGCATTTTGCCCATCCATCCGTTAAAATGTGTTCCAGCAAATGATTCACTCCCGAGGTACGCTTCGTTTCATGGACAAATCCCGAGTGAACAATCGCTTCTATGTGAATGACTTTGGACGAATCATGGATGAAGAGAAAGCGATATCCCTGGATGGTTTTATTCATAGGATAACGTTAGTTTTGTTTTCATGGAATAACTTGCATGAATTCTACCCTCACGCAAATACGATTCATCCCATACATCCACGTCTTCCTTGGAAGTATTACTGGTCAATACCAATATTACTTTTTTGTAAAAGATCATATCGTCTAAAAAGGACGACCACGTAGATTTATTGTACACAGATATTGGAATTTCTAAATGTTTTTCATACTTATTTTGATGAATAGATTGAATCATGGTATCCACTTCTTCCATCACCAGAATCAATGGTTCATCATCGCGCTGTACGTCTACAATCAACGTAGACAATTGATCGCCCGGATCCGTTGGATTAAACGTATGACAATAAAATCCTTTTAATTCTTTTGCCAATAGATAGCCCATCGTACTCTTTCCAGCACCCGTCACTCCATGCAAAAACACCGTTGCTCTACCTTGTTTTTGATAAATATCCACTATATTTTTCAAAATATCACCTTGATCCCCCAAGGGTGAAATGTGTGACAAGTCCATCTTAATTGGTGTATAATAAAGATTTTTATACGTTCCCTTACGTACGTAGACCGTGATGGATGCCTCTTGTACTGGGATAGACGTTTGCATAAAGACGCACGGCATATAAATCAACTCTTTGTACATGGATGGATATGTAAGTAAATGTACCTCGTTGTCTTTGATGAAACCCATGTAGCGTGTACCTACAAAGTAGCCAAAGGGGACGTCCTTGTCTACGTGTTTGACAAAAGGACTAATAATATTCGGTGCAATCTTTCGCAAAATAGAAGACGTTAATTCACGATTCTCTGAAATGATATAATACTTGATTTGAAAGAGGGATAGAAACATCATCATAAAATACATTGGATTGATAGAACATACAATGTATCCAATCACAATTTCATAAGCAGTCACCATGGTTTACCATACTTACAAAATTCTTTATCAATTTTTTTTAAAGTAATTTTTCTATACTGTCAATGACCTCTACGGTCAAGGTAGGGAATTGAATGTCAAACCCTATAATCAATTGACCTACTTGTCCTTCTCGTTTCATTCCCATGCCAGGTATTACCTTTTGGTACGTTGGATGTATCAAATTCCCTTTTGCATTTTGTATCTTGTACGTTTTTCCTTGTAAGTACGAAAGTTCAAAAGAAAATCCACACAGAGCCTCTTTCAACGTAATCGTTTGTGTATAACATAAATCTAATCCTTTACGGATCAACGTATGCGGTGCTACTTGTATAAGGACGCGAACGTCACCCATGGCACCATCTGGACCCATATGTCCCTTGTTCATGAGAAGCATACATTCATTAGAATCTATACCTGGTGGAATGTCAATGTAACACGTTTCTTGTTCCAATTCTTTGATATGATTGCGATGAATCCACCTTTCTATCTTAACAGGTATTTTACAACCTGTATAAGCTTGATCTAACGTAATGGTTACAGTCATCGTTAGAGGCGGTGGCTTCATGATATGTTGAAAAATAAACCCTGGAAACCCTGCGCCCCCCATCCCACCCATCCCACCCATCCCGCCCATCCCACCAAAAAGATCCATTAAATCAATCTGTGGACTATCATATTGTGCTCTCTTGTTTGTATCACTTAACGTTTCATAAGCTTCATTCAGATCTTTGAATTTGTTGGCGTTTCCACCAGGCCGATCTGGATGACATTCTAACGATAATTTACGATATTGTTTTTTAATTTGGTCTTGCGATGCATTTTTTGGTACACCCAGTACGGCATAATAATCCATACATAGGCAACCTACATTCTTTCTATATTCTAATATAAAAACGTTTTCATTTCGTAACCATTGAAACAACTCGTTAACGTATACGCCCCATAATGATCCACGTACAAGACGTCCCCTATTTGTAAATCTGGTAACGTTACCATTTCTTCTACGATGTCTAACGAATCACACGTAGGGCCATACACAACAGACGGATACAATGGTCCCTCTCTGTCCGTCATCAACACTGGTTTTGCATGATCAAACAATTTACAATTAAACGTTCCATACACACCATCATTGATATAATAAATACGTGTTTTGCCTTGACTCTTTTTACCAATAATATGCACGTAGAGCCGATGCGAGGATTCTACCAAATATCGCCCTACTTCACTAATGAAACGCTTGTTTTCAAACATTTGCATTCCACGCCTTACTTGTTGCGCACACGCTTCAAAGTTAGACTCTTGAAACCCACCACCGATATCAATCGTTGTAATGGGTATACCGTGTGTCATGGCAATGTCGCAGGCAATCCTACATAGCTGCATGGCCTCGCAGTACAGTTGCGGATCTTCACATGGACTTCCTACGTGAAAACTAAATCCAATGACGTTCAGGTTTAACGTAACGGCCGTCTTCAACAGGGCAGGTACGTCTTGCATTTCCGCACCAAATTTTTTAGATAAAAGAGATCCTGGTGTATTTTTTACCCATAAACGTAACAATAAATCTGCATTGGGATGCGTCTGTTTAATCTTGTATAATTCACTTATACTGTCATATACCATGAGATTTACCCCTTGGTCTCGCGCAAACTCAATGTGATGGGGTACCTTGATAGGATGCGCAAAAAGTATATCGGAAGGAGGCGCAATCGTCAATACGTCTTCTATTTCTCGTTTGGAGGCACAGTCAAACTGGATGCCAAGGGAATGCATGTGCTGCAGTACGCGGGCTTGAGGGTTACATTTGACGGCATAGTATACGCTTACTTCAGGTAACCACCTTTTCCAGGTAGCGTAGGCTTGCGTAATTTTTTGTAAATCTACTACACAATACGGTTCCATTGACTACAATGACGTAGACTCTTTATATTGTTTCCCTATCCGGGAGTTGAACCCGGGTATCCCGCGTGAAAGGCGAGCATCATAACCGTTAGACCAATAGGGAGTTGAGATAAAATACGGTATCCGGGACTTGAACCCGGTCTTCCTGCTTGGAAGGCAGATGTGATACCCTTTCACCAATACCGTTTTTGTTTTATTTATAGATTTTTATTGATGGGACCTGGTAAACCGTGTCCGAACAAAATCATGTATATCAATACAGCTGCTGCTATCAAAATACTTCTATTTTCAGCAACCATCGGCTTTTGACCAAGAGCAAATACCATGAAAAGGTACAATAAACCACCGATGAGGAGAGAGTGTACTACCATCATTCGTCCGTCTTCCATAAAAGACATGGAGATAATTTCCTAAAGGAAGGACGCCTTATTATCATAGAAACGCTGTCTACTTTCTTGGGATACATGAATACCCGTTGCATTCTCGTACTGCTGCGGTGAATCAAAAAAGAGACGTCTCGCCTCCTTGTAATTCATGGGATCTTGCTCCATGACTACATAAAATCGTCGCTCATCTTTGGATCCAATACGAAAGGGATACTCCTGTCCCGTGATCGCATTCATAATGTTCTTAGAATACGTGTTGATGGGCTGATGAAAAAATTGTGGCTTCTTCTTCATCTCCATGGCAAACCGCTGTGCTCGTCGCGAGGAAGTATGCACCTTGATTTCAGGATCATAATAATCCGGATCAAACAACTCATCGGCCCACATCTACAATAGATAAAGTGAATATTTCTTTAAATGGTTATTCAATAATTGTGATTGTTTCTATATTTAAAGTATCACCTGCTAGGAGATCTGCTGCAAAAATTTTTATTTGTTCATCTTTCCAAGTTTTAATATTACCATCAAATTCTATAGTATCCTCTGTACCTCGTATACGATGTATCTGAACGGTTGCATTTTTATCTTCTAATACATCTACATTCTGTGAATACATATCAACCATCGGTTCATCACCATGAATATGATCAAATATTGCTGAACTAAACGTTTCTCTTAAAGTCTCAGGGTTTAAAAATGCAAAATTAGGTCTAAAAAAAGTAGGGTTACCATTGGAAACTGTAAATGGTATCTCTACATTTATAGGTTTTGGATATCCTCCCTTTCTTGATTTTTTATGCTTTCTCATTTTTCTAGACTTTCTAACCCTTCTGGACTTCATACTATATCTATTCAATATCTACGTGGGTTAAGAAATGGCGACGGCAACATGGCTTCACAATACCCAAGGCATCCATCATGTGACCTTCAATAGACTTGGTTTTGTTTCCCTTGGTAAAGTAAATGGGTTCACCATCTTGACCTTGTGCCTTTTTCGCCTCTTCTACTTTCTCCACGTAGTAGCGGTACTTGTCCGCAATCACTGAACCACACGTAAAGCATTTGATTGGAATAATCATCCTTATGAATAGTCTAGAAAAAAAGAATCAATTTTCTGCTTAAACATAAAGTATGTTTCTTCTACATGAGCAAGGAAGACGATATTATTTTTGTCAATAATGAACCTTGCTTCAATCCATACAATCTTAAAAATAAATGGATTCGTTTGAGCCAAGTTCAAACGATTCTAACTACCTACGGTGCACCCCCACTACAACAATTTGACCTTTACAAACAATCCTTTATCCACCGTTCCTACTGTAAACGCACCGACGTAAAGACTGTACCTTGTCCACCGAATTGCCTAGAGTTACAAGAGAAATCCAATGAACGTCTAGAGTTTCTTGGGGATGGCGTGGTAGAATGTGTCACCAAACATTACTTGTATCGCCGCTTTTACAGAGAACAGGAAGGTTTCATGACCGAAAAGAAGATTGCCCTCGTGAAGAATGAAGCCATTGGTAAATTGGCCTACGATATGGGTCTTCATGAATGGTACATTCTTTCCAATCACACGGAAGAAAAGAAAATGAGAACCAATCTAAAGAAATTAGGTTGCTTGTTTGAAGCCTTTATCGGTGCCCTTTATTTAGATCTTGGTTTTGAAGCTTCCAAGATCTTTTTAGAAACCGTGTATGAAAAACATATTGATTGGGCTGAACTCATTTTATGTGACGACAATTATAAAAATATTTTACAAGTCAAAGTACAAAAGGAATTCAAAACCACTCCCGACTACTTGGAAATTAGTTCCGTGGACGTCTACCACATGGGTGTGTACTTATGTATCGGGCAGCCCATTTGGGAAACGTGTATCAAAAAGGCGCTACCCTTTAGTCAGTTCGGATCGTTTGAAGCCATTCAAGCCTACATGAAACATCATACGTCTGTCCTCATCTTTCTAGGGGAAGGAAAACATAAAATTAAAAAGAAGGCGGAACAATTAGCATGCGAACATGCCTTGCAACGTTTTAAATAACTGATTTAAACAATATCACCATTGATCTATCATGACCATGGTCACTGCCTTTTTTGATATTCATCGTGATACAAAAGGCGACGGACGTACCCTAGATGAATATCTATCATGGATAGAAAAAACCTTACAATTGAACTGCAACCTTTATATTGTTACCGAAGCAAAGTTTGTTCCTTTTATGATAGCAAAAAGACCGTCACACTATGCAACCTATATTCACGAAGATACCTTGGAAAATGCCTCTTACTATAAGTATTTACCTCGCATCAAAGAAATTCTGGAAAGTGACACCTATAAACAACGTATCGCGTATCCCCAACGTGTAGAATGTATCCTACCTGAATACAATGTCATTCAGTATAGTAAATTTGGTTGGTTAGAAGAGGCCATCCGGATAAATCCATTTCAATCCGATACTTTTTTTTGGATGGATGCAGGTATCTCTCGTTTTTTTGGTACCATGGATATTACTTTACCTTATCCTAGTGTCCATACAGATCAATTCATCATTCAACCCAGAGAAGATCTGTGGTCTTATACCATAGATAATACTTTTTTATGGAAAGCAGATAATCTATTCAAAGGTGGAATGTTTGGTGGAAATGCCAAGATTGTTTCTGAGATTGGCAAAAAAGTAGAAGAGGTGTTTCAAACCATGTTATCTCACGAACAGATGAATAATGAACAGTTAGCCATTGCTTTAGTTTGGAAAAAGTATCCCGATTTGTTTCATCTTGTCTCTACAAAAAGGACGCCTTGCGACGTAGCACTGTATCTATCCAATACTCCATAGTACATTTTTCATAACAAAACGTCCTTTTTGAATAAGCCTCGTAGGTTTGATTCAGTAATTCTTCCGTAACATCATAGCTGTCTACAAACAAAATGGGTAAATCTTCAAAACATGCATGACCATGATATTTTTTCACAATGGGGATACAACCCAATTGGATACAATCCCACATACGATACGTATCTATACCACATCCTCTCGGACAAATCATAAATTTACTTTTTGCAATGTCTTCATAAAATGCATCCATGGACAGATTGGATCGTTGTATCATAAAGGGTGCTGCTTTGTACTCTTTACGTGGATTACCATACCACCGATCACAATGCATACCCATGTTCACGTAACACAGAGTGGTTTTCTCTTTTACAGGAACTTGGCGAAACTGAGAATAGACACCCAAGGGAATACAAGTCACGTTTGGGTGTTCTATGGAGGATGCGTATGTGACAATATGTATGTTATTTTTTTCTATAATGTCTATTACTTCTGTATTGATTTTTTCATAATAGTTTATGGTTTCATAGTGTTCAGGTAATTCTTCTTTACGAAAATATTTATCATACCGATAAGGTTTTTTAGGTGGTGGGAAATCAATGTCTGGATTGAGAAGAAAGATCATGGTGTTATGGTATCCACTGAGGTCCTTTACGAATTGCTCGGAATCTACAGAATCTTCTGTAAAAGGGATTATCGTTTGATGTGTAGATTTTACAAAGTGTATCCATTTTTGTAATTCCATTACGCTCATAATTTACGTTAAGTTGAAAATACTTAAATCTTTTATTTATATATGTTTGAAACAAATATTGATCTTACGCCTTTATCTAAACCATGGCTTACCACCATACCAAAACAATGCGGCTATGATCAACTCGTGTTTGACTATAGCAAGGAGCCTTATCAAAATAAACGGATTGAAAAAAACATTCACTTTATTTGGATTGGTAGTCCAGTACCAGAAAAGTATGCACTTACGGTAGTAAACTGTCAGCGTATTAATCCTCATTATACCGTATTTTTTTGGATAGATGAACACACCACTATTACTTTACCCGTTGTAATGAAACAAATAAGTGAAATAAAAGATGAATCTCTAGATAAGTTACATAATTATGGATTCAAAGCAGACATTTTACGGTTACATATAGTTTACAAGTACGGTGGTATTTATTCAGATGTGGATTCGGTATGGTTGAAACCATTGGATGAAAATTTTGATTATGAATTTGTTGCCTATCGGAATGATGTAGAATGCAGAGATATCGGGAATCCTTTTTTTGGATTTTCTAAGAATTCTGTTATCCTATCTGATATACTGAGAAACCTCGGAAGGTCTGTGGATTGCATTCTCAAGTTAAATCATCATCATACTATTTGCGCTCATATACCAGTGATGACTGGCGGTGGATTACTCAGTAAAGTTATTATGGAGAATCACTACGATTCTTTACATTATATTCATCAAAAATGGTGCGTTATTGGTGGCCCCCATGAGCGTATCTACAGTGATTATTCCAAAACAGGTAAGAGTTATTGTTATCAAACCTTTGACAATAATTGGGGTACTTAACTTACATTTCATATTTTGGCAATAAATAGTCTTCTTGTTCCAAGGTTGGTTGGTACGTCATTCGTTTGGCATATTCATTTAATAATTTTTGAATATAATATTTGATGGTGCTCTTTTTCCACAAATATGTTTTGAAAAAAGTAAGCGCATTATTCGCAATTTGTGCAGCTTCCCTTTTGTGTGTTAAATAATATCGTAATTTATCTTCTAACTCTACGGGATTATGTGTATGTATGTAATGGATACCTTCTTTAAAAATACTTGGATGTTGCCAAAATTCTCTGTACATGGTAGGCGCAGAATAAAACACCACTGAATTACATAAACCATATTTTAAAGCAGAGCTGTAAGCATTATCATGCCTGCCATTCAAATGTAAATAATATTTATAATTATTTTTTTCTTTTCTAGACAAAAATGATTTTCCACTTGAACAGACAATGTCGTAATGTTGACAATCATAGTAGCGGTCTGTTCTTATATATTTTGTTCTATAAGGTCTAGTATGCGGGTGCATATCACCTCTAAATACAAGCTTTGGAATTTTTTTGTGAAAAGGAATCGTGTTTACTAGTTCATTACAGTAAGATTCATGATCTTTAATGTTATATTCTGGAAATACGTGAAACGTAAAATCTGGATATAAAATAAAAGAATGGTCGGCCACTGACGTAGCTACAATCATGGGTTTACCTTTCACCAACGCTACATTTTCATCATTGATAGAATCATCATAAAAAAGTACAAATTCACAATCAGAAATTATATGCTCTTGTAACGTTTCTTGTAACAACCATACCAAAGAATCTAATCTTCCATTTCTATGTGATCCGAGTTGATAGAGTTTTTGATTGATTATTTTTAAACGTACCGTTACCGTAGGACGGTGTATAGTTAAATACACTAAATCTTCACGGGTAATGGTAGGAAATGGTTTCAAATAATCCATAATAATAGTATCCAATTCTAACATAAATAATAAATGGTTATTCTTTTATGGATCTTACCGAAAAATATAAGAAACATTTAATTCAATCCATTCAACAGGCAAATAATGGTATATCTAGTTTACCTCCAGAGATTTTTTCTATGGAAGGCATGACTGGTTTACGTACAAAACATTTTTACAATAATGTGTTACGATTGGAAAATGCTAATTTACTTGAAATTGGATGTTACAAAGGGTCATCTACGTGTTCCTTTATGCACGGTAACTCTGCCTCTATTACATGTATTGATAATTGGAATGATTTTATCTTGAATGAATTACACAACCATGTCCCAAAAGATGGACCAATTCAAGAATTTATAAACAATACTGCGATGTATAAAGGAAAGAATCGGTTTACATTTTATAATGAGGACTGTTTTACGATAGACACTTCCAAGTTAGACAAATTCAATATATATTTGTATGATGGTGACCATTCGTATGAATCACAGTACAAGGCCCTTACCTATTACATAGATAGAATGGAAGACGTATTTATATTCATCGTAGATGATTGGAATGATGAACGTGTACGTAGAGGAACCATGGATGCCATACGCGATCTTGGCTTGAATAACGTATGGCATCACGAAATCCGACTTACCCAAAATAACGAGCATACGCCGCCAGAAGAAGCATATCGGTCATGGTGGAATGGATGCTACTTATGTATTTTAAAAAGGTAAGTTCATAGGAACTAATTTAAACCGAAACCTTTCCATAAACGTATGGAAACGTTTCACACAAAGTATGGTCCAATGACTTGTTATTCTAATGACGTTGTTTTTATTTCCGCATTACGTGAAGGTAAACTTTATGAAGAAGACCTGATTTTAAAAGTTATGCCTCATCTTAGAAATGCAAAACTAATAGTAGACATCGGTAGTCATATTGGTACTCATAGTATGATTTATTCTACCTTGGATTGTAAAGTGTTAGCGTTTGAACCTCAACTACATATGTATGAGTTATTGAAAAAAAATGTACCAAAGTGCACACCCTATCATATGGCAGTAGGTCATAAAACAATGACTACCACACTTAGTAGTCATTTATACGATGGATATGATTGTCCCATTGAATACAATACATCCATCCCCTTTAACTATGGAGGAATAGGATTAGGTATGTATGGTGAAAAAGTGTACATGATTACAATAGATAGTTTACACTTGGAACGTTGTGACTACATGAAACTAGATGTAGAGGGTTCTGAAATACTTGTTCTTATGGGTGCAAAAGAAACCATTCAAAAATATAAACCATTGATTTGGTTTGAAGATACAGATAAACGTGTCACTGAAGAAATGAAACAATCGTTAGGGATTGATTTTGAACTAGAAGAAGTATCTACCTTTTTATCTTCCATGGGATACCAATTTATATCGTTAAATGAATATAATAAACTCGCCTACATTCCACAAGAAATAGATCTTTCCACAAAAGAATATACTATTTATTCCGAATCAGGGGAAGACGGTATTTTATCTGAGCTGTTTCGTATATACGGTACGACAAACCGATACTATGTTGAATTTGGCGCAGAAGATGGAAGTCAATGCAATACGCGAGCTTTAAAAGAACATGGATTTCATGGTATTTTAATGGATATGCATTATTCTAATCCTTCTATTCAGTTGTATCAAGAAACAGTTACCTGTGAAAATGTAATTGATTTGTTCAAAAAATACAACGTACCATTAGTATTTGACGTGTTATCGTTAGATATTGATTCGTATGATTATTATGTACTAGATGAACTATTAAAAGTATACAAGCCTAGAATATTCGTATGTGAATACAATGCAACTCATTTACCTCATGAAGATAAAGTGGTTTTGAAAAATTCACAGATCAACCATAATTATTTCGGAGCAAGTATTTTATCGTTTTATAAATTAGCTCAACGTCACCATTATTCCTTAGTCTATGCGAATCAAAAAGGTGTGAATTTGTTTTTTGTTCATAATGATCTATCTTCCATCTACACTACCAAAGATAGAAACAACGTAGACGCCCTATATCGGACACCAAAATATGGCAAGGGTCCGAATGGTGGACATCTATCTGACTTATACAATCAACTCTACACTACTTCCCAAGACGTGTAACAAATCTTGAATACGATTTAAATAGGTATGCTTTTCACGTACAAGCGCCATTTGTTGTTGAATTAACGTATAGTTATCTTTTTGTTGAATGGCTGCATAAAACAATCTGTATTCATCGTCATGGTACACTACCTTTTTTTCTAATAATTCATACGCATGTTTTGAATTGGTTACGCCCAAATGGCCATAACTAATAGATTTAAACAACCGACACGCAATATAGCCAATCTGTTTGTGGCAGGTACCTGATTCACCCATCGCGATTTTATTCGGATCACCTGACGAACGTAAATCCGGTGCTAACAAGGACTTTGTCGTGTAGCGTTGTACTTCTTCAAACGATTTGGGATTTGTCCATGGATTATTGACTATGAATTCAATCCCATTTTGAGTACATGCTTCTTCAAACCGTTTGATTTCTTTACAGCTATTAGGGTTCGCACTTCCAAACCAATACATTTTCTTTTCACGTTCTTGATAGATGACCTCTTCTACAATTTCATGTGGTAATAAATCTGTTGCCCAACATGTATAGATACATTCATACTCCATGGGTTCTGGCGAGGCATGAAATCGCGCGATCCCTCCATTATTTGTCAACTTTTCATAATAGGTACAGTCACTTATCTTTGTACACTTGGATTTATCCAACGTATAATGATAGTTACAATCTTGAATAGAATCTACCAAATAACGAATCTCTACGAACCGTTTTACTTTTCCAATATACTTTTTTGGGTCTCTTGCTATATGCACAATGTAGATAGATGACGCTACAATAGGAATATTATTCTCTGCATATCCTTCCGTAAGAAACAAACAGTCTGAATAATCAAAATTGGATGGATAGTTTGTATCATCAAACCAATACGTATCATACCCCAAATGTTTAAACCCCTTGTACCATCCATAATGAATGTAAGAATGTGTATGACTATGTAAAGGAAATCCCCAAATGACCACTTTCATAGTATACTAATGTCCCATTTCTTTAACTCAAATAATCTTGTAAATAAAACCATGGATCTTTACACGGTCCTGGCTCTACCAATTCAAAGAATGTGGGGTTCAACAAGTACACCGAATTCAAGATACTTTGATCTTTTCCTATGAATCTTCCCGTCTGTATAAAATACTCCACCATCTCGTAGTACAACTCATGATATCGTAACAAGGCATCTTTTCCTCCACCAAAAATAGTTGCACCAATCCGATTGGTTGTCAAGAAAGATGGTAGAGTCTCCCTGGTACATTGCAACTCTTCTTCTGTAAAGGGTGTTACCAGCAACGTCAATACTTTTTCAGGAATACGCCGTTTCGGCCATTGTAGGTCGGATGGTTCACGAAAACATCCAATATCTACCCATAAAAAACGATCACTTTGAAAAGGATTCATTTCAATAGCACGTTTGACAAAGTGCACCTTTTCCGCCCATATCATATATAACTCTGGACTGTGATACCGTTCATGATCTATCTCATAATTAGATCGGTATGCCTCTATGTAGCGATAACTGTGAAACTCCGTCATTGTCATAACAATGATTTTTGTATGATACGGTCGTTGTGCCTGTATGATCGGGTAAGACTCCTTATCACAAAAAATAACCATAGGACATTGTTTCTCCAGCATGTACTGCATCCATAAAAGATACGTCTCTACGGGTTGTTTAGATTTAATTTGAAAATAACAGGTTACAATAGTACACATATTTATGTTGTAATGGTTTATTTTTAATATTCCAAACACTTAATGAAATTTATTCTTGTCGCACCTGGAACCACAAGCATACCACCGAAAGGATGGGGTGCCATTGAAAGTATCATATGGGACTATCACCAAGAATTAACTGCACAAGGTCATACAGTCGTCATTGTCAATCGTGCTAATGTAGAGGATATCATTGAAGAATGTAATGTTCATGATGGTATTGTACACATCATGTATGATGATCACATTTCTATTGTTCCCCAGTTGACTTCCAAACGTATTTTGTACACATCGCATATGGCTTACATTACAAATCCAGACTTTGTAACCATTGCTTCTACCTACTATGAACACATTTTCAAAAAAGTAATAGAGTATCAATCCAAGATCACGCTTTATGCACTAAGTAAAGAAGTAGAGGACGTTTATAAAAAACATGGCTTTTGTGGTAAATCTATTATCCTACGAAATGGTGCAAGGACGTTTCGCACTACACTCACGCCACGAAAAGGAGATCGTAGTCTTTACGTTGGAAAGATTGAATCACGTAAATCTCAATACAAATATCAAACGATACCATGTATTGATTTTGTAGGAAATTATCAAGATTCATCCTTTGAATCACCTAATTATCTAGGGGAATGGGATAAACCTACGTTGTACGACTCTCTTACGGATTATGGTAATTTACTTTTATTGAGTGAAGGAGAAGCAGACCCTCTTGTTGTAAAAGAAGCGTTGGTGGCGGGGTTAGGCGTCGTCCTCAGTGAATGTTCCTGTGCTAATTTAGATTTATCCAAAAAATTCATTACAGTAATCCCCAACGAAAAGTTGAATGATATGGAGTATGTTTCCCACCACATAGAAGAGAATAGACAGTATAGTGTATCCCATCGTCAGGATATTTTGGACTATGCCACATATTTTTCATGGTCTACCATTATAAAAGAATATGTTTCTTTCATCCCAAAGAAATTTGTATTGGTTGGACCTGGTATACTACCCATTCCACCACCTGGATGGGGTGCCGTAGAAATTTTGATGTGGGACTACTATCAAGAATTAACGGCGCAAGGACATGAAGTCGTCCTCGTGAATCCATTACGTACGTCTCCTTTGGATCAACAACCAAATACGATTTACAGTCAAGTATTGATTCAAGACATTCATTCGCATAAAGGAGACGTTGTGCATATTCATTATGATTGTTTACATTATATTATCCCATTTTTAACGTGTCCATGCATTTGTATTTCAAGCCATTATCCTTACATTGGTAACACGTCACAGTACGGTGGATATGAATCTATTTTTCACGCTCTTTGTCAAAACCATACACATTTTATATGTGCCATTTCTAAAAAAGATTACGACGTTTTCAAAGCCTTTGCGGCATGTCCTGAAAAAGTATATTATACACCGAATGGGTCTTCACCCCTTCCTCCCCTAGATAGACCCGGACTTTACCTGGACAAAAGTATCTATGTAGGAAAGGTGGAACCTAGAAAGAAACAACACTTGTATGCAGGTATACCTAATCTTGAATTTTATGGAAAGTGTGATGATCCTATGTTTCGTAAACTACCTTGTTACAAGGGAGAAATGGAACACGGTGCCCTCATGCTACTCATGCGCGAATACGGTAGTTTAGTATTGTTAAGTGACGGAGAAGCGGATCCTTTGGTCATCAAAGAAGCATGGATGGCGGGCATACCCGTTGTCACCAACCACTACAGTGTTGCAAAATCTTTACCTTTTATAGATATTATACCAGAGGAACGGTTGCATGACCTGGCCTATGTACAAGAGGTCATTGAAAAGAGTCGTACGAAGGATCGCACCGGTATATTAGAGTACGCTTCGCGTTACTCATGGAAAACAATCGTAAGTGACTATGTCTCTTTGTTAGAGAGACCTACGATAGTGACGTCGGTCTATGAGGATAGTTATCAAGATGTCTACGATTTTGCACAGAAACATCAGTTGAAATTAATCGTCTATGAAAAAGATAAAACAGAAACCATCCATTCTGATATCACACGAATTGGAATACCAAATATTGGTAGGTGTGATTATTCTTTTTTATATTATATTGTCACACACTATCACCATTTACCAAATAAAATAGTATTTACAAAAGCAAATTTTAAAGATCAAGATATTCAATTAGAGCATGCTTTGAACACAAAAAATTTTATGCTAATAGGTAAACATCTAAAGTATGGAGTGTTTCATAAAGACGTAGATACGTCTTCTCTTCCAGTACATTCAGACATTGAACATCTGTATGAAGCAGATCCCGATGACATTCCAAGTTTGTTCACCATTGATTTTTATAACATGGTGTATGAAAAACCGTTTGTAGACTATGTGGTTCAATTCGGACATGGACCATGCTTTTGTGTTTCTAAAAAACTTATTTTACAACACCCTTTATCGGTCTATGAAAAACTTCTGGATACGTTTCAAACCTCTCATTATACATGGGAAGGTCATAGCGAAGAAGAGCTTTCTTATGCTATAGGTAAACGATATCATGATCGGTTACAACGTTTTTGGCTCATCTTATTTTGTCCACACTATAAAAATGATCTTATAGAGACAGATTTTGAAAATTATGTAAGTCTATAGTATGAAGACACGAAAGCAAACGCAAGCAATGCCTTACACCATGGTCTTTTTACGAATCTTGGACATTATCAAGTTGTTTCACTGGAATACCAAGAATTACTCCAAACACAAAGCTACGTGCTCACTACATGAATCGTTGAGTAAATTAGTAGATTCTTACGTAGAACAGCGTTTTGGTGAACAAGGACGCGTTGTTGTTCATGAAACGGTTCGGTATGATACCCTTACGGATGATGCCTTTCTCAAGGAACTTGCGCAGTTCAAGAACTATTTAATTCATATGCAAAATCCTTCTACAGATTTATCTAACAAACGCGATGAAATGTTAGGAGAAGTGAATCAGTTTCTTTACCTTTGGACGCTTCAGTGACTTGCGCCTACGTGTTTTACGCCCACCTCTGGCAGCAGCACGAGCTTCTCTACCAGCAAAACGTGCTCCAGTTGCTGAATCTGCATATATACCACCACACGTATTATCTATAATCAACGGATTTGTAAAACCCATACTACTAAGATAAGCCAATAAGCTTGACCTTGATTTAAACACTCCGTCTAACGTTAGTCCCTCAGGATAAATCACGGTTGGTGTAACTGTATAACTTCTATTTGGATATTCTCTTTTAAATGTTCTAATTTCCCATGCACCATCACTTAATACCAATCTTTCAAAATCTTCCAAATGTCCTATAAGGACCTTTTGCGGATGATCAGCTTTGTTTGGATATTTTTTTCTTTCTTGCAGAAGAAGTGGTGTAGTAGTTTCTTTCACGTGTTCTAAGGTATCTTCCTTTAAATATTCTCTTAATAAATATGCAAATTTTCGTGTTGGTCCAAATTTATCTTTAAACTGTTCCCACCGCTTTATTGTTTTTTCAGCCCAATCCTTTTCAGAAAAATTAGTTACTCCACAAGGAACTGCTTCTAAAAAAGTGGCCTCCATTCCTTCAGGAACTCCTACCATTCTACAGAGCCTTATCTCTCCAACATCTTGTGTATTGTAACATCCATGACCCTCTAATACAACAATCACATCATATCTTATTTCCGCCGCCATAAACTATAGTAATATTTTCTCCTACGTGATTTGCGCCTACGCGTTTTCTTTCCTCCAAATTCAGCCGTTGGTTTTTTATGTGTTTCACTTTCGGGTAACGATAACAAAATTTCAAAAATACTATTATAATTTATATCCTTTAATTTGTAAAATAATATATTAACTTCACTCAAAATTTGTTTCGTTTCTTCTGGTCCTGTCGTATCAATCGGGACGACCAGTGGAATATATTCTTCTGGAAACAAGGATTCGTTATATGGTGTCATACCCATTTTTAAATGGTATCCTTTTGCCGACTCTACGGATGAATTATAAATCAAACTATTCGGTCCACCTATGTTGAATACATAATTCAATGTGTATGCCCACAATAGACGTCCTTTGCTTGCAAAATCGTTTGGCATTTTTAATTCTGTATGATACGTACATATCGCTCCGATATAAAATACATGAAGACCGATTTTTTCAACGTATCCCTTATAAACAATTTTAATTGCACCAAGAATTTCAGAACCATGTGTAAGATACATTTTTTGTTTTTCCATGGCTGGAGTATCAGCTAACTTGGAAAATGACATACACACTTGGTCTTCACGATGGTCTTCGCGATCCACCAAGGTATACCTGGTCTTATCCTCCCTTGATAAATGTTCAAACTTTAGTGTAGATAAAAATGTTTTTGCTACCGCCATACTTTACTGTTTTTTTTATTACGACGCGTACGTCTCTTACATCCTCCAATGGGTCCTTTTGGATAATCTGCTTTTATTTTATCCCATAATGATTTACTTTTTTTTCCTGCAAACGTGTTACATCCAAGATCTATAAAAATAGGAAAACGATACCCTTTTGCTTTTACTCTTTCCAGTATAGTTGTTTTAGACAATATTGTTTGTTTACAGGTAGGATCTGCATGTTCTTCTAATAAAGATATACACGTTCCATTTTTTTTATCATACAATATAACCGATCCACTATTTTCACATACACCATCTTCTTCTTCAAAAAATTCCCATTCTTTATCAAAATAGTGATCTACACTAGGACTTATTTTTACACTAGACTTTAAAAAAGGAACTGCATCTTCATCGTTTAGTTTTGTGGCAAGGTCTGGTACTCTTTCACGTAGTGTAACATTTAATGCAATTGCGATATCTACTGGTGTTAAGGTAGGTTGTAACCATTGGAATAATCTTTCAATAGGTTTTGTAAACGTAAAACAAGAGGTTCCCATTTCTGTACCAAACAAAGATACCACGTTCATTCCTTCATAGGGTTTCGGTACAAGATTTCTTTTTCGTACATCAGAGTGACCTATCACATAAACAATACAATCCCATGGAAAATCATCATACTGGTCACTAATGAGTAATTCTAGTTGATATTCACTCAATGGTATATCTGGAAGTGTGAATAACCCCCGGATACTTTGTAAAAGTTCCATTCTTTTTACAGGATTGACCGGTTCTAATTCTATTGAAGCCATTTACTATATAAACCTATTTTCTTTAGGAATAGTATGGCAGACCTCTACACCATGTTCCCCATTCAGGATATGGATGCATGGACCATGTACAAAAAGCAAGTGGATTGCTTTTGGCGTGTAGAAGAGGTGGATCTTTCCAAAGACATGGTTCATTGGAAACAACTTACGGAGTCCGAGCAACACTTTCTTTCCATGATTCTTGCCTTTTTTGCATCCAGTGACGGCATCGTCTTGGAAAATCTAGCCTTGCGTTTCATGGCCGATGTCCAGTCTTCCGAAGCACGCGCCTTTTACGGTTTCCAAATTGCCATGGAAAACATTCATTCGGAAATGTACAGTGTACTCATTGATACTTACGTAGAGCAACAAAAGAAGAGCTCGTTGTTCAGGGCCATTGAAACCTTTCCCTGCATTCAGAAAAAGGCAGAATGGGCTTTGACATGGATTGGCAATACCTCTTCTTTTGCAACACGCCTGGTCGGCTTTGCTTGTGTAGAAGGAATCTTCTTTTCGGGTGCCTTTTGCAGCATTTACTGGATGAAGAAGCGCGGGTTAATGCCTGGCCTCACCTTTAGTAATGAATTGATTAGTAGAGACGAATCCATGCATACGGACTTTGCCGTACTGTTGTACAAGAGACAGGAGCCGTTATCCGTAGAGGTGTTGCATTCCATTGTCAAGGAAGCAGTGACGATTGAAAAGGAATTCATTGTAGACTCGTTACCTTGTAAATTGATTGGTATGAACTCGGAGTCCATGAGTCAATACATTGAATTTGTAGCCGATCGGTTGTGTACCCAGTTGGGGTACCCCAAGATCTTTCAGGCAACGAATCCCTTTTCCTGGATGGAGATGATTTCACTAGAGGGTAAGACGAATTTCTTTGAAAAGAGAGTGGGGGAGTATGCCTTGGCCAATACAGAAAAGACGGACGACATGTTCAGCGCAGATTTTTAGAAGGTATAAGTATGAAAGGTGGTGTCAAACTTAGAAAAGGAACAGAATTTACATTAGAAGGAGGCATTTTGCATATGATATCTCACGGCACCGTATCTCTTGTAACCAATAGTTCTAAACATGGTATTATTTTAAACATAGATTCCGAGGATACACCATTTGAAACACTGGATGGTAAACCAATGACATCTATTTGTTTAAAATTATGTATCTTAGATAAAGGTGTAAGAATAATTGGCGGAATAGAAAAAACTGCCGTATCTAGAGAAGACTTTTTTCATGAAGTAAAACTTCAACAAGATATTTTTACAACTGTTCCAGACGTTTGTCCTGGTATTATTGCAGCCATTGTAGATGAACAAACACCACGAACTGTAACCTTTCTTCAAAGTTTTCTTCAACTTATAAGAGTTCAATCTAGAGATAAATCCTTGTTAGGTGAACTATCTATGCGAGGTGATCCATATTCACTTGCTATTGCCAAAGAACTCATAGATACAAGATTACCCATTGGAATAGTTGCTATGGAAATGATCCCACAGTCAGAACCATTTTATCAAGATCATGAAATGAACGATCATATATCTGCTGTTGCTAAATTGCTAAAAATCTTTTTTAGAAAAGATGAACAAGGTGAAGTAGTAGGAACGATTCATTGTGATTGTCATCTTGGGAACATATTGAAAAATGAAAAAGATATCGTTGTTGTAGATTTTGGTACTACCGTAGATAGACATACACCTTTTACGGATAAAGAAAATAAACTATTTTTTGACAGTTGGGGCGAACCATTAATGGAGGTGTATAATAAATGTTGTTCGTTTGAATCACTTGGTCCAGAAGAAATGCCAGAATTATTAAATTTTTTCATGTTTATGGATGCTATCAAAAATGTTAAATATGGTACCGTTCAAATGAAGGCATTGTTAACCCCATTGTTACCTGGTTGCTCGGTTGACACAAATCCGATAGATTCTCCGATAGAACCATTACGTTATGAAAACTTCCGTGAGGAATCATGTCAATACATTCTGGATAAATATAAACATGCAGTACCAGATCGCCGTGGTACAATTAGACAATTACAAGCAGAAGGACGAATGTTTCGTTCCGGTAATAATAAACGTATAAAGAATGTATCCAAGCATTCAACCGCATCACACCACCATGCTACACGTAGACACTCTTCCCAACGGAAAAAAAGTGGAACTCTACGTAGAGTGCAGCGGTAATCCAAAAGGTATACCCGTTATTTATTTACATGGAGGACCAGGTGATCACATTACACCTCGTCATCGTCGTTGGTATGACCCCAAAGCCTACCATATTATTTTATGGGATCAGCGCGGTGCTGGCCAATCCAAACCATCCAACCATACGGAACGCAATACGACCAAACTATTGATTAGCGACATGGAAAAGATTCGCGCGTATGTAGGCGTGGAAACGTGGATGGTTGCCGGTGGTAGTTGGGGTTCTTCGTTGGCCATGATGTACGCCCAGGCACATCCCGATCGCGTTCGTGCGCTTCTTTTACGCGGTATTTATGATTTATCTAAACACGACGTGCTGGATCAAATGTGGCCGGAACAAACGGACCAGTTACACAAGATATTAGGCATTCAATCCAAACGTCAAGAACAAACCGCCATGAACAAAGTACTTTCCAAAAAAACAAAGAAATATCGTAAATTGATTGAATTTATGAAAAATGATGACGTGATGACTGTGTTTACGCCACCTAAAAAGATGGGATATAAAGAAACGGAAACCATGACCATTATAGGTAACCATTTTGATGCGAACAATTACTTTGTACCGAAGAATACCATTTATAAAAACATGCATAAGATTAAACATATACCGACCGTGATGGTAGAGGGTAGATACGATATGGTAACACCGATGGAAATGGCGTATAAATTATCTAAAAAGTTTGACCATTGTAAACTGATGGTGATTAGAGGTGGTCACTCTACCATGGAAGACTCTATTACGAAAGGACTGGTAGAGGCATCCGACTACTTTAAACACAAGGTATAGTATGCAATTGTCTCTTGGTAATGAAGTTTATAAGGAAGGAGAAGAGGTTAACTTTCATTTTCTACCCAGTTATACTTATGGTATGTTTCATGGTAAAAAGTTTAATGAAATGGATCCCAAGTCAGTGCCATCTGTGAATACTGGTAAGTTAAAATATAAACAGGGTGAAAAAACGTTTTGGTCCACGACTCCAGGTGGATGGATATTAGATAGTTCAGGAAAATTGTATGATTTTAAAGAAGTAAATATTTTGAATACGAATGCATTTGATAAGAATAAGCGTTTCAATATAAACCTAGTAAAAAAGGCACCCCAAGCCCAGTCACAAGCCCAGCCACAAGCCCAGTCACAAGCCCAGTCACAAGCCCAACCTAAACCTCAAGCACCTACGGTAAGAACATTATCTCTTGGTGATGATGATTATTTTGATCATCAAAAGGTGGAATACCTTATTGTAACCCATTCTACACTCTATCGTCAATTATCCGATCAGTGGGTTGATCTTAGAAGTATGAAAAATATTATTGATATTCAAAATAAAGGTGAATTAATGTGTTATAATTGTGGTTCATTTGCGAGTGGATGGTGGATCGTAGAAGGTGGTAAAATGACACATGATTTGAGTAAATTCAATATATTGAATCATAGTACATTTAAACCAGATAAACCAAATATCCAATTTTTACCTAGTGGAAATATGACGGAAAGAATGAAACAAGTCAAAGCAGCGAAAGAACGTAAAGCCGCAGAGGCTGCGCAAGAAGATCAATCGGCAGAAAAAAACTATACACCCATACCATGTTCACAAACGCCAATCAATCTAAACGATAAAGTTTCCTATGCAGGTAAAGAAGGGACTGTAACCGGGTTTGAAATTATGTATCCAGATCAATCTACACAAACTGTACGATGCGACGAGAAACTGTTATCTATTACTGCTGGTATTCAAAAAAATAAAAGTGACTTATTTACAAAGAGAAACCCTGGTGTTGTGTATGCGCAGGTTGTAGCCGGTAGCAGAAAAAGAAAAAGAAAAACTAGATATGGAAAACGATAATGTACCCTATTACTTTAACAAATAGTATAGCGTTCTTATTATTATGAAAAACATGAATGGCGGACGTTCGCAAATTAAGATAAAATAAATAGTAATAGTATGGAGACGTTAACCACGGAAGGAGTAGAATTTAAGAACGGTGAAATATTGACTTTTACACAATCATGGAACAGACATGCTGTTAAAACAACAGGAACCTTGAGAAAAGGGGTGACGAATGGATTATTGAATATCATGACCAAGGATACAAAATTGAAAAATTAAATAATTATAATCTTCAAAATGGACAGGTTAAATTACAAAAAATTCCTGTTTATGTGCCTCCTCCGCCACGCGTATTCACAGAAGAAGAAAGATTAGCAATAGAAGCACGAGAAGCCACTGCAATGAAACAGAGAGAAATAGCTAGACAAGCAGAAATTAAAAAAAAAGAAACAGAAGCAGAAGAAGATAGAGTTGCTGAAACCGTATATGAGAGAATCCCATGTTCATCTCAACGCGTCAATATTAGTGATCATGTTTTATATAATGATAAACCTGCAACTGTAACAGACGTATTGTATGAAATTACCTATGAAGATGGAAGTAAAGAAGTAGTAAAATGTGATGGTTCTCTTATTAATGTTTCCTATGCAATTAAACAAAATAAAGATATGTTATATAGAAAACGACACCCTATTGGTTATGGTGTAAATGACAGGGGAGGTAAACGAACTAAAAGAAAAAATAAAAAAAATAAAAAAACTAGATATGGAATGGAAACGAGATCATGAATCTATTTTAGCGAATTGGTGTGATACTGCCCAATGTTACCGTTGGCTTTGTTTTGCTTCCCATGAAAAATATTCCAAGCTACAGTACATGTTTTCTATTCCTACCATTATCATGTCTACCGTCATCGGCGCGGCTTCGTTTACGACCATTGCTACCTCTACACAATTTGGTGCCTATATGCCACTCATTATTGGGTCAGTGAACATTACCATTGGTATTTTGAATACAGTTCAACAATACTTCAAAATATCAGAATACAATGAACATTATCGTATTTGTGGGTTAGCCTGGGCGAAACTAGAACGTACGATTGAATTTGAATTATCCAAGTCACGCGAGGAACGAGGGCCAGCAACGCCCTTTCTGCGTAAAGCATCGGAAGATTTGGAACGACTCATGGAAACCACGCCACTTTTTCCAAAAGAAATTATTTGTGTGTTGGCCATAAAACTACAATCGGATCAATTTAGAAATGTAAGGACACCATCCGTATTGACGGATTTTCATCCATCGGCAGAATATATCAGTTCATGGCATAAGGAAGAAAATTCTATATTATAAAGGAAATTAAAATATATCACTAAAGTATGGCAACAAAAAAGACATATAAGGTTGGTGATGTTGTAGCACGGGTCAGCAAACCGACCATACTTGGAACAGTTATAGAAGTACAAATTGGTAAGGATAAGACGGATCTATCATATTTCATAAAATTTTATGATGTTAACAACCCAGGAGAATATGAAACAGAAACATGTACTGCGGATGAGTTAATTAGTAGAGATTCTGACTTTTATGATAGAAAAATGGCTAATTTAAATGTAGGACCTAGTGGTGGGTCAAGAAAATCTAGACGCAGAAGCCGAAGAAGCCGTAAAAATAGACGTACAAGGAGGGTTAGACGGTAAACGTAGTTAGGGTATCGGGACGAATTTCTTTTTGAAACAAATGTGTATACTCTTCCGTTTCTTTTGCATTGGTGTACCATTGTGGATGATCGCGTTCCCATTGTTGTTTCATAACATCATTCGTTTGAACCATGGTTGCGTTTATTTTATTCATGTCGTGTTCCCATACATTTTCATGTTTGATGCATAATTGTTTTTCTTCAAAGCAATGTACTGGTCTCTTGTACATGCCCAGCTCTTGAATACCATCACAAATCGTTTTTGTGATGTTAGTAGACTGAGGGAGTGATTTGATAAAATCATTCCAATTCACGGCATCTTTACACGTTTCATTCAAAAAAACTTGAATGTTAATAACGTTGCCGATTCTGGGAATCAGTTCATTCAACTGTTTTTGTTGTTCTTTGATTTGATTCATTAATATTTCCTTCTCTTTTTGACTTTCTTCTCTTTCTTTTTGGTTTTCTTCTTGTTGTTTTACTATCACGTGGGCTAATTCCGCGGTTACTTCTATTGCCTGTTGTATAGTAACTGGATTTTCTATTTTACATCCCTTTTCATGTTTCCATATTCCAGATCTAGTTTTAAATTCCTTGCCGCATTTAGTACAATGAATTCCATCACTATTTGTGTTATTTTGAAAATAATGATGTTTCGGTGTCAAAATGTGTTTGTCATAATTATATTTCTTATTTGTTACATAATCGCAAGAGTTACACTCAAAAACCACGTTTTTTAATTCCATGATGGAATAAGAAAAGTATCTTTTAAGTACTTGTAATGAACAATTCTCCAACTATTTGTTTTTGTTGTAAAACAATCCTCGTCAACTCTGTATTTGTTTCTATTAATTGTTGCATCTTATATATTATTGATGTATTACATGTTTTTTTATGTTTCCAAGATCCAGACTGAGTTTTGTATTCTTTACCACACTTATTGCAATTATGACAGATAATAGGTTTCGTTTCTAGTTGATTATTTTTATGTTTTTTTGTCAAAAGATGTCTATCATAACTACATTTTATACTAGTAGAATAGTCACAGTTTTTGCATTCAAACCGCTGCACCTTTTTTGTTTCCATTATGGAAATAAAATAGGGTTTATTTAAGTTATTTATTCTATTCTATCACAAAACAGTAACTCCTACTTTTTAAAATTATGGTTTGGTGATTTGCGAATAATATTTATAAAATCTTACCATAACTAGTGTATCAATAACCACTCCTACTTTTTGTTTCCAAAATGGAAACATCCGTGTTCAGTAACAATCTGGATTATTTATAATAAAACCATATCTAGATATATAGTAATAAAATAGTATTACAAAATACTGCTCCTACTTTTTGTTTCCATCGTGGAAACGGAAAGTAGCAGTTTACAGAATTGGTCATTTTGGGGACTTTTATAAAAAAATATTTTTTTAATGTTTCGTATTTTTCATGAAAAAAACGTGAATTTACACGTTTTTCAATATTATGCGGTCCATAAAAATTTGTGAAGACTAAGTAGTAGAATTACATGATAATATGGTGTGCTACTTTTTAAAACGCATGGTATCAAGAAAATATAACAATATTTTATAAACCTTACCATAATACGTTTAATTTTATTCACTCCTACTTTTTGTTTCCAAAATGGAAACATATATTTTCAGTGACATTTTGCGTTTAGATTACCCATTTATCTGCTAGGTAAACCGTAACGTCTGGAACTATCATTTAAATGCTCCTACTTTTTGTTTCCACGATGGAAACGGAAAGTAGCAGTTTACAGAATTGGCCATTTTGGGGACTTTTGTAAAAAATATTTTTTTTAATGTTTCACATTTTTCACTAAAAAAACGTTAATTTACACGTTTTTGAATCGCTTCCATTTTTTTGTTCAGTGTTAAAATAATCAATAATGTTTAGTAACTTCTTACCATGCCTCATGCAAGTAAGTGTGTCGCTTCCATTTATTTCCATTTGGAATTATTATTTTTACCTAACAACTTTTATTTATTGTAATATATTTTCTGCTTGGTACAAATGTGCAAGTTTTACACACAAAACGATCGCTTCCGTTTATTTCCACGTTGGAAATAATTGGAAGCGAATGCGTTATTCCAGTTTTTGGGGACTTTTAATCGTTCACTTTTTTTCATGAAAAAAACGTACATTTACAAGTTTTAAATTTGCAACATTTTTTATCTTCCATAACAAAATGTAAATCGGGTAGATATTTTATTACCTCATTTTCATGCAATATCTCAGCGCATCTTTTTTGTTTCCATCCAGGAAACATTGTTTTTCAGTGTCAAATTTGGATTATTATATTATTATTTTTGCTAGTAATATCGTAACAGTTTTATAATCAAATAATGTCGCAACTTATTTTGTTTCCAAATGGAAACAATAAAACGTGCAATTAAGAAATGGCAATTTTGGGGACTTTAATGTTTCCCCTTTTTCATGAAAAAAACGTGAAATTACACATTTTTGAATCGCTTCCATTTTTATGTTCGGTGTCATTTTCATTTATTTAAAAAATATCATTGCTAGGTACATACATAACAACATTTTCGTAAGCATTTGCTCCTACTTTTGTTTCCATGCAAAAAATCAAAAAGGATCATTTAATAGCATTCGTTGTTGTTCTACATCTTTATGTCCAATTCCATCTGCCAACGTTTCTTGTATGTCTTCTTTGATTCCTAGTTTTCTCATGGCAAAATTTCTACCTGCACCCCATTGCAAATCTCTATATTTTATACTTTTTTTGATTAATTTATATTCTAGGTTTAAATGAACAAATCTATCATACGAAAACCATTTTTGTACGATCTTAATTTGTAAATCTTCTACCAATGTATTGCTTTTGTATTGATTTTGAATGGTATTATAGTACTGATGCATACGTGAACCTTTGCGCCAATTTCTATAATAGGGACGACTATACTCTCGGATGATTTGTAACACGTCATCTGGCAACATAAGAATTCTATGTATTTAAATTTGTCCAAGAAACAGAATGCGATGTTTTTGTCGGATACAAATGAAAATGGCACGTTTATAGTCTAGTGGTAACCGAAAGAGATGTTTCACCAAATCACCTACCGCCAGAATCCATTCATGGATTTCATTGAGTGGATCAAATGCTTGAATATAAATACGTACGTCGCGTAAATCATGTACGCTACGTAAGATTTTCTTAATTTTTCCCATGCATCGGTGCATGTACCCCGCCTCGGACACTCTTACTTTTGTATAGACAACGTTTTGTACTTCCACGATACCCATGACACGTCTGGTCAAACATGTCACTTCCTCTGAAGTAAACTTTTGAATATAAGGCCCACTATCTGCCTCTACCACTTTCATTTTTTAAAAAAAAAGAGTCGTATTTGTATTCAATTTTTGGCAGAACCAAGGTTCCGCACCTCCTTATAATGGGTTGTAGGACTGCGCCCTACCTTACAGCTTCACCGGATAATGAAAATTAATATAATGGGGAGGTGCGGAACCGTAGGTTCTGCGGTGCATCGTATAACAATTCCACTAGAGTGTCACCCTGCATGTAGACCGTGTAAATGGTGTCACCCTTGTACCTTACATCCTTGAATAGACCAACCGATTGTTCTTCTTGTGCTGTCTTCAAATAATTGGTAGCAGCTACTATTTCTTGGTCCGAGGCACGTGTCCATGGTGATTTGCATCGCGTGTACCATGCATAGGGGCTTGCCCCTATAACCTCTTCTCCACATATCCCTTTTAATTGGTTATCCATCTTGCAAGTAAGGAATAGTATGGATTTCAATTTTAGACATATTCGTCTTATATAGTATGAAGACACGTAAATCTAGAAAAGGTGGTCAACCAGTAAAAAATATGCCAACTGCTGTTAGATTTCATAAATCTCAACGTAATGTACATGATAAAGACTGTGGTGCAAGTGTAGTTAAGTTTTTGGGATATGCTACGGAAGAAGATAGTGATTATTTAGCAAGAAAAACACCAAATGGTATTAGATCTCCTGTAATGTTAAAAATGTTATGGAGAGCTTATGGTAATAAAGGGTTTAGATGGCAACATGTACATGAGGAACATCCAGAAGATTTGCAAGAATTGAAAGTAAATGAACGTACTATTGCATTTTATTTGTCTTCTGAAACTTCTGGACATTATTTTGTTGTTTTTAGAAGACCAGGTGCTGAATGGGCAATTGATCCACAAACGAATGAAATTTTTCCGTTAAGTACATATTTAAACACCCCCTTTAAAAGAGCAACGTTTAATATTTGTTTAGTTGATGACGATCAAACATCTATAAATTATGGAGATTCTAGAATTACAAAAGAAATTATAGATGAAGTTCTACAAGAACAAGATGAACTTGCAGCAAAAGCCAAAGCAGAAGCAGAAGCAGCTGAAGAAGCAGAAGCAGAGCAAGCAGAAGATTAACGGGGTTGTAGGGGACCCCCTACCCGGTGAAGCTGGAAGCTTCTGCTAGCCCCTACTCATCGTCCGTATTTTACTCATAATGTAGGCGCGATCGTCTTCATTTTTTTTGGCTTTTTGTTGTGGTGTCAGCTTTTCTTTTTTTTTCATATAAAGGATACCTGCTAATATGGCGACGAAGAGGATAAATAAACCAATATTCACCAATTTGGTATAATAATTCATTTTATACTCTTTGCATTTTTCAAACGATTCTAAAAAATAAGCTTTAATACCTGGTTCTGTCAGGTGCTCCATGGTTTATTCTTCCTAAAAAATATATAGGGTTTAAACTATGATAGGTTCTTTTTTCTGGATATCTGCCATTTACTTTTATTGTAAATATACGATGAAATTATCCGATAGTTCCAATTGGCTTTTTTTTGCCATCGTTGTTGCTTTCATGTACTTTGCCAATTTGGCCGTCATTCAATCCAAATGTAGTTCTCCCATGCCCGTCTTTAGAGCCACCTTTTTACCATGGTTTTTAATGTTTGCTCCCGTTCTACTTGCTCTCATGATGTTCCCTAGCTGGAAAACACCTTTTTCTAATACCTTTGGATATCTAGTAGCAAGAATCGCCGGCGGTAATCAAGCTTTATTAGATTTACTTGTCCCTAACCAACCGCTACAGTACGTGTATGAAGATCCCTCTTTACTATTGAATCAATTTACAACGACGAATTTTGAAACCATGTTTCAATCCATGAAGGAAGTCATGGTAGACGATGCCGTAAAAAAAGAGGCATTGTTACAAGTGGTACGATTGAAAGAAATCATATCCGAATGGATATGGTTTTTATTAGGGGCTAGTGTAGCCATTAGTAGTTCCTATACTATTTTAATGAATACAGAATGTACTAAATCAGCAGAAGAATATGTATTGAAACATAACATTGCTATGGCAGAAACAGAAGAGAAAGTAGCACCAACGTTATACACGATTACAGATTAATATAAATAGATGCCGTATAAGAAAAAATGGCTAATAAAAACACGACTAACCATAAAGGTGTCACTGATTTTTTTCGGTACCCTATTCCAAAAGGACGTAGCGTACCATCGGGTTGATAAATTAATACTGGTTTTATCCAATGTATCAATCCAAAAGATGCTAAAAATAATAAAATAGCAATCGTTAAACGATCCATACTACACCCTCTTATTTTTATTCATCGTCTGAATCGTCATTTCCATCTGTACCAAAATCATGATCTTGACCCATTTGTCCAAGCGATACGTCCAAGGGATCCACGTCAGTCAATTCAATCGCTTCCGTCACCACAAATTCATTGGCTTCATACCGATCCTTGTCATAATCACGAAGTCTTCCAAGTTGTGCCTTTTTCGTTAAATTGGTTTCTTCTAAAAAGGAACTGGTAAATTTCTTCTCTGGATCCATGGCATTGAATAGGACACGACGTTGATTGGCTTCCGATGCTTTATCTTTCAAGGTTTTACGTTGAATTTCTTCATACGTTAAATAAATACCCTTGTGTTCTTTGAGGAAAGTACTAACATACAGGGTCAGTAATGTCAAGGTTCGTTTACGATCACCATACTCTACATATTTTTGAAAGATGAAAAAAATATAATATTCATATTCAGACCGACTACATGGTCCATGAAGAGCATCTATAATCTCGGTTATCTCTGGATCTTCCAGGATAGTATCCACCCCCAATCCTACAGGATCAAACGTACGTAATTCGGTAAAGATTTGTTTTTTAAGTAACTCGGTTAATTTTAGTTTATGATCTAGAGCAAGAAAAGGAAGAGACAAGGGGATTTGTTGAAACGTAATGGTATGAAGAAGATAAGAAGGGTACGCTCTCGCAATATTTTGTATAAACGTACGAAGATATAACAATGGAATCGTCGGTGGTATAAAATCCACTTGAATGAGTTTGGCAAGGTCACGCTTCAAGGGTGGAATCAATAATTCAAATGCTTTTTGTACGGGTTTCCTTTCTTCTAATACGGGGAGTTTATCTAACAATACGGGTCTTGCCTCTAGTATAAGGGGTGGCACCACTTCATACGTAAAGGTAATGGTTCGTCTACGTTGCTCTCGTGGAAGTGGATCTTCCGTTTTCTTGGGAAAGTTTCCTCTCCAACTACTAATTTTAGTAGATTCCATGGGTGGTTCCTGTTTGACTTGTTCTTGAAGGTGATGCATCATCTGAAATGGTGGTTGATTCTTTACGTGAAAGGGTGGTAAAAACGTTTTCCAGGATGACGATTTAGTACGCGGTACTGTTTTGGTTTGAATCATTTGCACACCATATTTGGTAGAAATGGTCTTCATTTCATCTAGGATGGCTTTGCGCGACATGACTTCTTCCATATGAAACCGTGCAAGAATGGTATTGAATCGTGGTTGACGTTTCAACAAGGCAACAATCGCATCTTCTACGTTAGTTTGATAGAGTATTTCCGCTACTTTTAATACAAAGGCGATACTTTTTACAAGAAGGGTGGGTTCGTCCACCAATTCATGAATCATGTAATTAAAGTACTTGGTAACGTTGACTTTGGCAACGGTTGCCGTTTCATTCAGTATCTCAACAATCAAGGGCGTATTGGGATGTACATCCCGAGGTAACTCTAAAAAGAAATCTTCTACGACGGTACTTCTTACCATATCGTCAAAGGACGATGCCATGTCTAGCGGTGCTACATAAATACCGCCGACAGTCGTTACGATACTATCGTCTTGTACTTGTAAATGTCCTTGCTTTTTCAATTCTTCTAATTGGGCGGCATACGTATCCGTTTCATACGCTTCAATCAATCGGTCAAAGACGAGCGGGATTAATTTCGTATCCGTTTCCTCACAGTAGTACCACGATGCATCTTCTCCTTTCAAGGCAACACGGGTATATTGTCCAATAAACTGCTTCAATTCTTGGTAGCGTTCTTGGTAAGGTTTTTGTAAAATAAATTGTAACATGTTTGTAAAGGGAGACGAGGTAATGTGACTAATGGCCGTTTTTGTGAAGCGATCTATACGTCTTTCTTTTAACATGGAGAGACGTTCAACATCCCTCGTAAACGAATCTTTCTTTCTTTGTAGGTAGGCCGTGCGCTCCAATGCCGTTTTATAATATTCTATTTTGACTTCTTGCACTAGACTACTCAAGGTATTTTGTTTTAGCTTGAACATGAAATCGTCACAGGGTGGTTCGCAGTCAGGTTCTGCCGTACAAGGGTAAGGTCCCGTGCACGTTTCGTCTATCTTCCAATCATCTTGAACTCTTTTGTAGTATTGTTCTCCTACTTTGGCATATTCACCGTTGACAACACGTCTCTTTTGGTTGAGAAAATGGGGTGCGTACAAGGCTGCAGCCGAAGGTAACATGCGCTTGACTTGAATGAGGAAACGCATCATTTCTTCTATGGTGGTGTACGCTTCCATTTCTACATAATCCGTGCGATCATACTCCTTGTCATGAAACACCACGCCTTTGTCTGCTTTCAGGGCCTTTACCGTAGTGTATTGTTTCACAATGGGCGGCGATACGGGTTTGTCTAGGACAACCTTGTCTACAAACTTGCGTTCATCCAACGTAAAGGCCATGGCTTCCGTCGTAGCGTACAGGGATACTTCCTCCATGGTAAGAGCATCCGGCGGAGGACTTGCATGGTAAGCTGGATAATTGACTTTACGATAATTTTGAACGGATCTTTCCAAGGGGTACTGAAACCGAAACAGATCGTCTTCGGAAAGGTCATTTTTCTTGAGATCAAATGGACCCAAATATTGTAAATAATGATACACGGAAAATAAATCAAACGTTACTAATTGATCCTGTACTTCCGGTAAAACAATGGTATCGCGTTTTAACCCATCGGTATGGGTAAGATGCGAGACAATAGAAAGATGGGGTATCTTTTGTAACAAGGGTAACTCGGTAGATTGGTACTGATACCGATCTGGTGAAAATAAATAATAACCATTCGGATGAATTGCCTCTGCTGTAGTATGCAATAAAGAATAGGGTGCATTCACTACTTGTGGAATCATGGTTGCTGATTTGATACGGGCTTCTTCCTTGTGTGTTTTACATATTTTTCCATTCGCAATAAATGTAAGCTGGGTTTCTTTCACGTCTTGTCCCTTTTCCTGAAAAAAAGGTTGAAACTCTTGCATGATTTGTTTATACATGCTGAGGTACGATTCGGATTTGTCTTGTAGCGCCTGGATACGTTCTATCCAATTTTCATTATCTAATTCTAGAGGATACAATTTACGTTTCAGAGAAACAATGGGAAATGCCCATGGATAATGTTTGTCACGTCTCCATTTTGGGTCTAATGTAGCGGTAGAAAACGTATGGCGTAGTTCTTTGAACCGTTGTACAATTCGCGTTACTTCTTGAATATGCTTGGAGGTTTGTTTCGTTAAGAGTTTGTCCATTAAATCACTGACTTGACGATCCAAGGTAAATCTAGATTGACTTTCCGAAACAAAGACGTCCATTTCTTCATATTCTACTTCTAAGCCACCATCTACTACAATAGAGAGGATGGAGGGGGGTGGTCCTTTGTATTCAAAATCAATATAAATAGTTGTTCCATCGGATAATAAGATTTCTATTTGATCTTTTTCTAAAGTTTGAATGATTCCATAAAGAGGATCTGGTTGAAAATCTACTTCTATACGAACCTTTTTTTCTGGAAATAAGCCTCGTGTTTCTGCAAATCCTGGTATTATGGCGGAATGAACCAATACGATTTCCGCCTCTACGACTCCATCTTGAATCATAAGGATATGTTCTTCCTTTGGGTTACGTAGTTTCATGTAGGTGGGTGTTATCTCTACGATTAAAAAAAAACCATTGATTTCTGGAGACGTAAGATGGAGAATATCTTGTGGTTTCAACTCCATTGTATTACCTTTAGAAAAAGTATCTAAAGCGATTCAGTGAAAATAGTATAGATGATCCATTCTATTGTGGGTCCATATACCTTGATCAAATATCCGCCTGAGAAGAAGTACGATCCTCTGTTTCGGCATCTTCGGTCTGCCATTTACAAGGGAGATACGCTTGTATGCATGTCTCCCGGTAAATCGGTACCTTTGGATGAGACCATTCCTTTGGCCGACTATACGGTGGAAGACTTTGTAGAGGGTATCATGATCAATGCCTTTTACGACGAGGAATGGAAGATCGCGACCAAGTCCAACATTGGTGCTCATTGTACGTTTGATTCTCCACGTACCTTTGCTGAATTGTTTGACGACTGTAAAGCGGCGGTAGGGTTATCCTTGGAGTCACTGAATCCAGACTATTCGTATAGTTTTGTCATGAAGCATCCAGACCATCGTATCGTGACGCCTGTCACACAACCCACGTTGACTTGTGTGGCCAAGTTCAAGGGAGAAGAGGAGTTTTTGTCGGACGTGTTTCCACCACCACGACACGTCTTTTCTTCCTGGGACGAAGCAAAGGCGGCTGCGCAAAAAGGACTTTGTAAGGGACTCGTGTTCAAGTACAAGGGGACACGATCCAAGATACGTAATGCCATGCATCATTCTATTGAACAAATGAAGCAAAACGTTCCCTTTCCGGAGAGGTACGTAAAGATGCGAAATAAGCCACAGTTGGCAGAATATTTGTTTTATTTTCCAGAAGAAAGGGTCAAAGCGGATGTATTGGAAAGAACCATTCAAGAGACGACGCAACAATTATATACCACGTATCGCGATTGTTTCATGTTGAAAAAGGAAAAGGCAAAAGATCATGCATGGAAGTCGGCCCTTTACGATTTGCATACCATTTACTTGCAAGAATTATATCCACGCTCTCTCTCTAAAAAGAGAGTGGAAGAGTACGTTTGTAAAATCTTCATAAAGAATAATGAAAACACGAAAATCCAAACGTGTACGTGACATGTGGAAAGACCCGAATACCGTATGGGGTAAAAATCTTCCTCTTGAAAAATGGTGGGGACAATTAGCAGAAGGAAAGGCCGTTCTTATTTATAAAGATGGACACAAAATGGTAACCGTTAAAGATCAATGGGATGCATTTGATGCCGATGATTCTATTCTAGACGTATTGACCAGTTCACGATCTCAAGATGCCTATGAAGTGTATTTATATCCAAAAGCAAAAGACAAGACGGTAAGTGAAGTCATTGCCAATTACAAAAAATATTTTAAACCGATTGGTCCGGCTCCCAAAGGGCTTCCTGCTTTAAAAAAGGTACGGGTTCCTTTATAGAATAAAAACGTTTGTATTGTACCATCTCCTTATACAGGTTTTTGTGATGTAACGACGGTTTAAATCCTTCCTCGTAAGGATAGGACGTATGAAAGAGTTGATTGTATAAATAATGATAACTGTTCTTTTCGTAAGGAAAAAAAGAGTTGATTTCACAAAGTCTTATTTGTAACATTTCTATTTCAGAGTCGTTCATTGTACTAGAGATGAGAATTCTTTACATTTCTTTATAGATGCTTCTGACGCCGCCTCTACCATCGCTCTCACCGCTTCCGGTGTTGCGCCTTTAGCTGCCACACGCAGTATGCCTACCGTATCATGCGGATGTTTCTTGTAAAAGGCCACGTACGTAATCTCTTTCGCTAAAAATCGCTGATACAATTCATATTCTAGCAACTTGCCTATCGTATAATCTCCCTGCATGGGAATCGTAATGGTTCCAATCGTATAGTCGCCCGTAATGGTGACATCAAAACAATCTTCCATCGTGGTCATGGAAGGCGTAATCGTAACGGACTTGGCACACTGTTCCAGCTGCAAAATGAGAATCGTAGAGGAGAGCATTAACAATTGCTGGTTTGTAAAGACCCCAATCGTTTCCAGAATGAAATCAAAGGAATGGGGGATGACGTAACGTTTCCCATCTAGGAAATCCCAATCTTCTTTTGTAATGAGCCGTTCCTTTTCACCCCATGCACGTTCCGAGGCCGCTTCATCCTTGGTACATCCATAGGAACAGGTAGCAACGGAATTATAAGCACCACACTGATTGGACGTGCCGATACCTGTCTTACAAGTAAAGGATATTTCTTCATCTGGCCGAAGACGTAACCAATCAATGTAGCGCTCCGTTTTGTCTATTTTAGTAGGTGGAAAGAGAGCGGGTGTAAAGTGTTCGGTGGTGACGTAAAGGAGATGCGTGGTATCGTTCTTTTTGGTACACTCAATGGTGAGTTGTTTGTTGATGTTGGTTTCGTGAATGGGGATACAAGAGAGACGAAGCTTTATCATTTCATTGGTAAAGCGTGACGTATTGGTGTGAATGACGCAATCTTCTGGTTTCATGACTTGAATGGGAATGTTGCCGATCAAGGTGCGGCGAATGGCATTGGCGAAGCTTTTATCTACACCAGATAATTGGAAACGGAGGATACCCTTTTCTTCTTTTCCTGCGAACTTCATTCTTTATAGTACTAGCAGTTATTTTATATCAATTTTTTATGGATTATGCAAAGGTTGTTATACTTGGTGGATCCATTATTGTTTCTGGGTGGATTATTGGAATGGCGCTACAACATGGACTACAAAATGGGTTTAGGGACCTTAGTGTAGCCCTTCAAGTGGGACTTGCCGCACAAATGGACTCAATACTAATTAAGGAACAATATAGAAAATAATTCGTTCTATTTATTTATGTCCGTGATCTACTATAGTAATTTTTGTGATCCTTCCAAAAAATTACTTCAAAAGGTGGCGAAAACCAAGTTAAGCCAAGAAATACACTTCATTTGTATAGATCAGCGTAAGCGCGATTCTAAAGGAAACACCATTCTTTTTGTACAGAACGAACAAGTAATGCTTCCACCGAACGTCACCAAGGTACCTGCGCTCTACCAATTAGAAACCAAGCAGGTATTGTTCGGCGATGACATTTATGATCATTTGTTACCAAGGGAAGTAGCGATCAACCAGGTGGCGACAAATGGAAATGGCGACCCCGACCCATTTTCTATTTTTGGTATGAGTAGACTTAGTGATGCCTACAGCTATTGGGACCAATCGGTAGAGGACCTCAGTGCTAAAGGTCACGGAGGTACGCGTCAGATGCATAAATTTGCGGCGCTTGAAGAACAGTGTCAAATAGTCACGCCGAAAGAAGATCATATACCTGACAAGGTTGGCAGTAATGATTTTGAAAAATATAAGGCCGAACGAGATGCACTTGTAAAGCCGATTACACGCATTTAAAATTTATTAGTAAATCGCTTCAAAATTGTCCACGATTTCATAATGTTTTCCTTTTTCTCCACATAATTCTTCATATTGTCTTGCTTTAGAACAGTACCAATAATCTTCTTTATAAATAGTTTTTCCAGTAACCAAGAAATTTGTATATGTTCTTGGTAACATCCGACATTTTCCATATTCAATACCAACTTCATGATTCACTATAAAATGTTTACAGTGAATACACAACTTGGGTGTAAGGGCATGGGTCAATGCAAAGGTTGCGAATAACCGCATACTTGTGTTCATGACCTTATCTTTAAGTGACGTTAATTCGTGTAAATATATTGCATGATATCATGTATATTCTTTCAGGGGCAAGTTTCCACATTATTGCCATTTCTTTTTTTGTCTATTTGTTTGTCAACTTTTTTGAAAATTTGATTCACTATAACATTGGTAAATTTAGTAATCAAGAGACAAAACTGGAACTACCCAGTCAAAAAGATTTTGTAAAAATAGTCGTAGTCATGTGTGTCTTCGCTTTACTACAAGGCGTACTTACAAGTTATTTTAACCAGGTTAAAAGGTAACCTTTTAAACTAAGAAATGATGGATTATTACAGTCAATTCAATGTAACCGATCAAGCCATCAAAGAAGCGCGACAAGTTGGCATTGAACCCATTTGTAAATATGTCATTCGCGAAGTGTCGTACACAAGCTGGGCTATTTATGGAAAGACCATGATGAAGGAAATCGCTGCACTACAGCAACAATGGGAGAAAACCATGTTAACCCTCTTGTTACGTAAAATTACAAAAGATCCATTATTTTTGTGGTAAAGCACGGATCACCCGTTACTTTACGTAGAATACCATGTAAAAGGCTGCGCTCCATCTTTCTCTGAATGGATTGTTGTTTGGTTTCTAAAAAAAAATAGGTTTCGTTTTGGGTAAACTCTCGCACACCCTGTTTCGTAGAAAAAAGTATATTCCAATTTTCAGATTCACATAAATAACCGTAAAAGGAGGCTTGAAAGGCACCGATCCATTTGCTTTTTTCTCCGACCACTAAATAAATGTCACCGCGATCTTTTATACGGTCATAGGGTACTTCCATTCAATACGTAAAGCAATTGTCTCCAATTAGATTTTGTAAAATCATTTGTAGAGCCCGCTTCTCCATGGCCTCCTGTGCAACCTGTTTCTTGGGAACTAATTCATAATAGTAATCATTACTTGTAAACGTGCGAAGTCCGCGTTTCTCTCCATAAATATCGCGAATGAAGAAACGAGCACCTACCGGCTGAAAATAACCGCTTCCATCGGTATGTACCTGAATAAAGCGTGGATTTCTAGGAAATGTCCTTTCTAGAAATCGCCCAGCTACGTAACATCCATGTAGTCCTCCGACTACACGAATGATATAGTGATGGTGATGTAATAAATTGTTAAAGTCAATGAGCCGAAAGGTTAGCTTTCCGATGGTAATCTCTGTAGAAACCATTTTTATCATCCACCGCGAACATCGTTTCAATTTTAGGGGGCAAGCCCCCTAAGACCCCGTTATATTTAATTTAGTTATGGGGAACTTGGAAGGGTCTGTTATAGTGGAATAGCTCCATACAATGGTATGCAACTCTACATCTGGTTCATATGGACCATGAAAGGTGCACTGTTTACTGAAGGTTGCTTTTGCTGTATCACTCAATCCATAGACATCTATAAAATGGTGCATGTCATCTGTAAATTGGTACAATCCAATAAATAAAAGACCTTCAAATGTAATGGCGTATATTTTATTTGGTTCCATGTTTCAAAAAAGAAATAGAAATCGTTTCAATTTTAGCAGAACCAAAGTTCCGCACCTCCTTTGTAGGGGCAAGCCCCTACGACCCGTTATTACAATTATGGGGTCGTAGGGGTGAAACCCCTACCCGGTGAAGCTGGAAGGTTCACGTCTTGCGCCGTTTTGCACGATAATTTCTTACGCCACCGCTACCTGTAGATAAACTGCCCTTTTTATAAAATACCATTGCGTTATCAGTAAAATGCATTCCAAAACGTGGCCTTGTTACATCTATCCAATTGGCAACTAAAATTGTAGCACTTGTATAGGCATAGGTTTCGCCAGGCATATAAATTTTATCTACCGAATTATCTCCAATAGGAACATTACCAGGAAAATCCAGTAATTTCCATCCACCAAACTTTTTGCCTGGAGGAGGAACCCACGGGTTATCTAATCCAGTGTAGTTGAAATAATTGATCAAATAGTCGTCTGAAGACTCGGGTACAGGAGGCGGAATGTTTAAAATGAGTGCTTGTAGTGAATACGATTCATATATTATATAAGCATCTATTGTATACGAAGATACATACACAATCACATTATATGGTATACCAACGGGTAATCCTTTTTCACTCATGGGTCCCATGATCAACCGATCCGCTGCATGTAGAGTGGAATGCGAAAGGCCTTCACTAAATATATGGGCAGTACCTGCCTGAATGGGATAGGACTGTCCATCTACTATAAATTGTCCAGGACTATCTGTTAAATAGATCAAATACGTATGGTTAAAAGGTGTCTCGCCTTGATCTACATGCTCTACGGTATCACCGCGAATCCATGTCATTGGAATGGTTTCACCTACATTCATGATTGTTTTTAGTTTCGTTTGAATGGACTCAGGTACAGTAATAGAAAAGTTAGCCTTTGGTTTCTCCTTATGTAGTGCTATTTCTGGATCATTCATGAGGAGGGCAATGTCTTCCGACGAAAAAAAATGAGGTATTCGGACATTCATATAGTATACATACATTAGGGGCGCGCCCCTAAGACCCCATTAGTAGGGGCAAGCCCCTACGACCCCATTACAGTTATTACAATGATGGGATCGTAGACCCCTAAAAGGGAGGTGCGGAGAAAGTAGGATCGCCAATGATTTGTTGTAGGAGTTTATTGACAGCACGTTGTTCCATGTCAGATTGGATACGATCACGATGAAAAATGGGCACGTAATAGACGTGATGTCCGGATACATCTTGTTTAAATAATTTCACGACGGTATTTCCAATAGTTGCATTTTTGAAAATACGATAATTCCCGTCTCTTTTTAGATAGATTCCTTCATACGTAACAACATCACAATACTTTATTTTATATTTGGTACCCGGTATTAACTCTGTTACCTTTTCAAACTCCATTTTTACAAATCAATGACAAAGTACGTTTCAATTTTAGGGGGCACGCCCCCTAAGACCCCATTAGTAGGGGCAAGCCCCTACGACCCCATCATTGTAATAACTGTAATAACGGGGTTGTAGGGGATCGCCCCTACCCAGGAAAAGGTAGGATCACCAATTATATTCTTCAAGATAAGATTGACGGCACGGTGTTCCATGTTAGATTGGATGTGATGACGTTGAAAGATGGGCACATAATAGGTATGATAGTCTGGTATAAAGTTAACATATTCAAGGTTCTTAAAGGTAGGTACGTGTTTGAAACGATGTAAGTAATTCGTACTTACATAGATTCCTTCATAGGCACAAGGAGACACATTACAAACGATACGGTATTTGGTACCGGGTATAAACTCGGTGACTTCACGAAATTGCATTATAAAAATAAGTTCTGTTTACTTTCAATTTTAGGGGGCACGCCCCTAAGACCCCGTTATTACAGTTATTACAATGATGGGGTCGTAGACCCCTACAAAGGAGGTGCGGAACCTTGGTTCTGCCTACCAGTGAAACGTTGAATCGCCAATAATGTTTTTCAAGATGAGTTGTAAGGCACGTTCTTCCATGGTTTGTTGAATACGGTCACGTTGAAAGATGGGTAAGTAAAATTTATTGAAACCATGCGCAAACTTTTTTTCATTACTAAATCCATAGCCGTGTACGACACGGAACACATGTATCGGGTATTCTTCTGTATGTGAATAGAATCCTCTGAAATGTAAATATTTTTCGTATACAATACGGTACTTGGTGCCAGGCACAAGCTCGGTTACTTCTTGAAACTCCATTTTACAAATCAATGACAAAGAGCGTTTCAATTTTAGCAGAACCTACGGTTCCGCACCTCCCTCATAATGGGTTGTAGGGCTCTGCCCTACCTTCCAGCTTCACCGGGTAGGCTGCGCCTACTAATAACGGGGTTGTAGGGGTTTACCCCTACTAATGGGGTTGTAGGGGCTTGCCCCTACCAGGAGAAAGATGCATCGCCAATGATTTGTTGTAAGAGTTTATTGATGGCGCGTTGTTCCATTGCTGTCTGGATACGTTCTTTTTGAAAAATGGGTTCATAAAAGGTTTCATTGTAAAAGTAGTCTTGAAAGTTCATTCGTCCGTTGATTTTCGTAAAGCTGTGCATACCTCTGCATACGCTGTGAGTGTATGTGCCGCGATACGTAAGGAAATTGGAACATATTTTATATTTCGTGCCAGGCACTAATTCGGTTACTTTCTTGAACTCCATTTTACAAATCAATGACAAAGATCGTTTCAATTTTAGCAGAACCTACGGTTCCGCACCTCCCTTGAAGCTTCCAGCTTCACCGGGTAATAATGGGTTGTATGCTTCGCCCTACCTTCCAGCTTCACCGGATAATATTATGGGTTGTATGACCTCTTTATAGTTATTATGGAGGGTCATAGGGGGCGGGAGCCCCCTATAAGGGCACCCACGAGGGTGGAAACATGTCTTTGGTAGACTTGTCATAATTGGCGGCACCGAACCATGTCTTTGGATAAACCACAATTTTGTCTGGATTGGTATTCAAGTAGGATGCCCACCAACTAAACGCACTATTGGCAATAATGTTATGATTGGAACAGCTCATTAACAATAATTGTTCCCAATCTTCCATCGTATCATCGGCTTTATGAAACTCTAATTCTGGAAAACTTTTTTTGATTTTGTACAAGCGTTGTTTCACGGGAAGATTATCCTTTTCTTCACAAAAATAAATAATGTTCCAATTGGACTTTTTGGTACGCCGAATAATTTCACGAATGGCACGGATATAGTAATCATCTTTCAAAATATTGTGATGTAGCTGAAGATTGGTGTAATCCCCAATACGGAAATGTAACGAAATGGTATCATTCATGGTAAGATATTTACTACGAATGGTTTCTTGTTCAATGTTAAAATTTAATTTTTTATAAATGACCTCGTAATGTTTTTCAAAATATTTATAGGATTGAAAATAGCCGACTAACATGACGTTTGGTACTGCAGGTAAAGGCGTATAATGAAACCCCGCTTCCGCTAATTTTTGTATTTTTCGTACGTCTACCTTTTCTACACTTTCTTTGAGACGTTTCAACAAAGTGGTCCAATAGGTAGGTCTACTGTGTCCATCTATTTTTTCAGAAGGAATGACTATTTTTTCTTTTTGATCCAAGGCATAAGAAATGGCACTAAATAATTGAAATAATTGATTTCCTAAACCTCCTTGAAGTAGGATAGAAATCATAGAGTGAACGTGTTTAATTAATTATTTATTTAAACTTAAAATGCAAAGATAGGATAAAATGGATTTGGATGGCCTTGATTACGATGACATGTTGATGATTGTAAAAATTCTAAAACGGTCACGTGACAAGGACTATTTTTCCATGCTTTATGCATTGATTCATATCAAACCACTTCCTTTAGATGCGTTTATGAAGAAGACGGTGTAAAATATAAATACCAACCACTCCTAAACCAACGTAGTACAGTTGTGTAGTGGTATCTTTAGGCATAGTCATGCCTTCTCTACATTTTTCATTGGTAACCGGATTTTTTTTATTTTTAAACCAACACGCGTTGTAAGAAGCAATGTCATCGTTCAATACGTATTGACTTTCTGTTTTCGTAGCATTTTTAATATCTCTCGTCTCCATTGTAATCTGTTGACAAGAAGTTCCTTGAGAAAAGGCAGTAAACAATTTTAATGGATTGATATACGTAATGTTTTCTATGGCACCTGGTACGAGTCCCTTTCCAGCGAAAGTTCCATCCGGTATATTATTGACAAAAATGTATCTTGGTTGCTTACCATTTGGTGCATTACACATAGCACCCGTTTTCATGAAATATTTATTTCCTAAAGCTTTCACACCGCCTACGTGTGCCCTTGAATCACCCGTGGTAAGAACGTCAACGTATGCCCCCATGGCTCCAATATCTTTTCCTAAGGCAGTTAATGTACCTGCGTTAGAGGAGCCCATTTCTGCTGGTGTTTTAATAAATTTATGGTAGGGATAATTTCTATCTTCTTCCGTAGAAACAGATTGAAAAATACTCATATAGTATATCTTTATTGATATCCTGGCTTACTAGATACGTTTGTTTGTAATTGATTGATTTGATCGGTCATTTGATCGTTATCACTTTGTAAAGCGATGACCAATGCATCCGTTAGTGTTATTTTTTGTATGGTATCACGTAATTGTTGTATTTCACCCGCTTGTCCTTGTGTATATTCCGTGGGAGAACCTTCCAATGGTTCTTTATAATTGTTATAAAATACACATGCACATACGAATAATAATCCTATGGTATAGTAAACTAGCATACTTAATCAAAAGATAATTCAATCTCAATGACTTCCTTTTTAATTGTTTTGGAAGCAAAGACGGATAATTCTTCTCTCTTTTTACGATTCTTTTCCGTTTTTGGCTTTGTGGTGTTTCGTAACATCATATCTTTCTCAATACATTCATAATGTTCCTGGATGTAGTCTAAAATACCATTGTCCAGCATCCATTTAAAAAAATTAAGTTGACCAATCGTGGTTTGAATGAATTGATTGGTACGATAGGGAATCACATTCTTTTCCCATCTACAAAAGGGATCAAATCGTTTCTTAGAATAAGCCTTTAGCTTTAGCTTGTAATCATTGTAGACTTTGAAGCGTGAATCCGCGTACATGTACACTACATAGTGTTGCTTTGCATAATTCGTAACAAACCAATCAATGATGCGCAGTGAAATAGGGGAGGTGCCATTCAGAATGGGTAAGATTTTATCCAATTGTTGATAATCCTGATCACTATAATAAGAAATCAGGTTGGTGAGTAACAGGTCATTTTGTTTCGCATATACATTCATATCCAACAACATTGGTTACTTTTTAAACCTATTTTTTTTGTTTTGCAGAAGCTTCCAGCTTCACCGGGTAATAACGGGTTGTAGGGCTCTGCCCTACCTTCCAGCTTCACCGGGTAGGGGGCACGCCCCCTACAACCCCGTTATATTATGGGTCATAGGGGCTTGCCCCTATAAATGGGGTCGTAGGGGTGAAACCCCTACTAAATATATTTTTAAGGATATTAAAGAATTATCTCTATGTATAGTATGCCCTTGTAGCTCAATCGGAAGAGCGTGCGACTGTTAATCGCGAGGTAGACGGATCAAAACCGTCCGAGGGCGTCCGCCTCTTTAGCTCAGTGGTAGAGCAGTAGCCTTGTAAGCTAAAGGTCGTGAGTTCAATTCTCATAAGAGGCTGTCTTCTATAGTTTAGTCGTAAAACACTTGGGTTCAAACCCTGAGTAGAAGACACACACGAGTACCAGAGTCTGGTCAAATGGGCGGGGCTTAAGATCCCGTGCTTCGGCTTCGTGGGTTCAAATCCCACCTCGTGTATCCGACCGTAGTGTCATCATTTTTGGAAACCCCTCCGTAGCTTAAGGTAAAGCATCTGCCCTGTCAAGCAGAAAGTTCATGTGTTCGTAGCACATGCGGAGGACAAACACGGGTACCAGAGTTTGGTCAAATGGGCGGGGCTTAAGATCCCGTGCTTCGGCTTCGTGGGTTCAAATCCCACCTCGTGTAAAGTACAAGTATTCCAAAGTGGTCAAATGGAGAGGACATGATCTTCGCAGGTTCAACTCCTACCTTTTACATGTGCGTCAAAGTTGTATTGACCAGCGTATGACTGAAGGGTTCGTAAGCCCTTGCACATGAACTTCCATAGCTCAACAGGTAGAGCATTGTAAGATTTATCTTACAAAGATCTTGTTTTCAATAACAAGTGGAAGACCCGCAGTGTGGCGCAGAGGAAGCGCGACAGGCTCATAACCTGTAGGTCGTAGGATCAAAACCTACCGCTGCGTGAATTATAAAAAAAAATATTTTTTATAATTCTATACTATGGCAGCACTAAGAGATGAAAGATATGAAAGATATGTAAACCGTGCTCAGGAACGTGTTAGTATGGAAGAACGTGATAGACGGGCTAGTCAAAGAGGAAAAGTAAGAGATCGTATAAATGAATTTATGCGAAAAGAAGATGCTGTCGCAAGAGAAAGAGAAGATGCCGCAAGAATAGAAAAAGAAGAAAGGGAATTCAATGAGTTGAAGCTGACAGCCGCAAAAAACAACCTTCAGAAAAGCATTGATGATGCAATAACAAAAAGGCGTGAAGAAATAGCTTCGGCACGTCAAATGCATGAAGCGGCATTAAGCAAACCGAAACGTCAAGAGACGGAATCCTTTACACTTTCACCAGAAAACTGTAATAGTGATTTTAGAAATGTAGTTGTGTTACCTGTACCACGAGGTAAGCGATGGTATGCTGATAATATTGGTTTTTTTCAATCTACAGCAAGATCAAATGGTCCTTCTTTTAGTCATCTTAGGGATACTTATTTGCCAACATTAGGGGTATTGGATGCAACTGGTAAATATAACCCTGCTGACGAACGCGTACCAGGATTAGAAGAATTGGAAGGAGGAGGAGATATTATTATAAAAACAGGGTTATTCAAAGGTATTTTTGAATGTAAACCACCGCCAGGTACAGCAGGACAGCCTCCTATACCTAAATGGATAGATGAATTATTAACAGAATATTGTTCTTTAACCTATCCAGCATTAATTACAAGAGATTTTTATCGTCCGATTGTAAATAAGGAGGATTATGATGAATCAGAATCAGAAGCATTTTTTGACTCCTTACAAGAAATGTACCAACTATTTGATTTGTGCAGGCATTATTTTTCAGATGTTTGGCAAATTGCTATGAGTATTGGTTTAAGTGAACATTTCAGAACAGGTGTATGGGTTGCCGACGGGAATGATGCAAGAAAATTTTTTGGTTTCAAAGATTTTATAAATTCAAAATTTAAGTATGACGTAACTGGGCATAAAGGTGCATTCAATAATGGTATATCTTTACGGGTATTTTTACAACAGCAACGTGCACAATCTGACTTTCATTTTCCCCCATTGCCATGTGTTCAGATAAGTCAACCTAAAAATTTTTTGTTTACAGGTAGAAGTGTTCAATCATTAAGCGTCCCACTTCGTACATACAAATCTCTAAATCCTTTGGAATTTAAACCACCTAAAAAAGAAGGTGGAACCAGAAGAAAACGTCGTTCAATCAAAACTAGACGTCAAAAACGCCGTTAAAGAATGTACCGTGGGTTTGGCATCAAAATGAATTACCATGTCATCTTTTATCATTTTAATGGTTGGATATTGAGTTACTTTATATTTATCTGCCAATGCTTCTTGAATGTCACAATCTACTTCATGAAAATGTATCGTGTATCCTTCATGCATTTTTTGATTCCATTCTGTTTTAAATTTATTCCATTCTTGAATTGCCTTTTTACAGTAAGGACACCATGATGTATAAAAATAATATAAATCAATCGTTTTATCACCCGTTTTTGTTTTTTTTGGAGTCAACACACCTTGTGTCCATAATATAAAAAAAACAATGCATATAATGATTACTCCTATGTAGACAATCTTCATGTTATAAGGTACGAATATATTCTAAATGAGTAAACGGAACGATATCACTTTTTTTACCACGCTGCGTCGTTAAATGAAAGAGAACGGCTGGTGCCGTTGCTTTTAACATACGCATTCTTTCTGGATTTTGCAAGTATTTTGCTTCAGCAGCACTTGCCATCACTTTCCACGATAATTCATCCCATCCTTCCATGTCGTCAATCTTTACCAACTTTCTATTTTTTTGTGCTTCTGCACCATCTCCTTTACCGATATCGCCAGACAAGGTAAACCGCATCGCATCCTTTTTGTGACCCTTCCACCAATGTTTAGCGCCTTGAAAAGCATGCTCAATAGAATTCCATCGTGTTTTAGCAGGAAAAGGTTCTGGTAGGACACCCTCTCCTGACCAATCAAATTCAGAGACATCAAAGTTAGATAACATACGACGCCAATCTTTGATCTTGGATAATTCTGGAAACGTTTGTCCTTTGGCTAGTTGTTCATTGACACCTTTTCCAGGTGCCTTGTCTGCCGAATTAGATTTGAATACAAACATCGTTTTTTCTTCCTTGTCTGGTTTGTCTGGCTTTTCTCGCTTCTCTGTATCTTTCGGTACATAGAATGGAGTCAACGGCTCTGGTTCTGGTTCTGGCTTGTACAGTTCATCTAGTACGGCAATGATGGATATTTTTGAATCATTGATTTCAAACCGTTGACCTAAGATCACAACTTTTATTTTTTCATTTTCTTTAATATCAGAGAATTCAGGCATTTGGTGATGATCTTTTGCTAAAAACACAATGAATGGATTTTCTTTGTCATCCAATCGCCCCTTGATACCTGCTCTTGTATTGTTCTCCACGATACACATAAACGATTGACCTTTTACTGGATTTGCTACTTTACCTTGAAAGATAACTTGAATGATAATGTTGGACCCTTTTAATACACCACAGGAATACCGTATCAACTTGGTAGATCCTTTTTTCAAGTATCCTTCCTCTAAACATTTGCCTTCTAATGATGCTATTTCATTGGACAACACTTCTTCCATATTACCTCCCATGTGTACCATTGGGATCAACATGGATCGGGAAAGAAGCGAATCATAATAAAAGTCCATGTTTAGTATACAACAACATTTAAGTTTTCAATTTTTTGATCAAGTTAATAATGGTATCATCATTATTTTCAATCACTTCTATCGCATTCAAAAACCATCGTTTTCCCTGATACTTTACTTTATCTAAATATCGTAACAATAATTCCAATTCACAACATATTTCTTTAGAGGTAAACCCTGAATAATCATCTCCCAATACGTACTGGATACGTGGTATCAAATCCGATGTTAATCCTGCATTTTTACAGACTTGTCCATACGAAAGAGCCGGGTCATCCATGTGTTTAGATTTGAAGACACGCTCTTCTCCTTTGTTCGTAATTCCTCCTACTACGGGTCCAAAGGCCTGTTTCGGTATCTTGGTAGGAGCATATTTATACTCGTACTCTTTCCATGTATCTTTGAAAAATAACGTCACAATACTTGCCTGGTTCCATAAATGAACCAATGTACCCCCTTCTACCTGACTTGGGTTTAAATAAACCATGAATTGCTTCATTCCGTGATGCAACAAAGCTACACATTCTTTATAATTTAACATTTCAATCATATGTTCAAAGATACAGGTATCCAAGATTTCCTCTTCATAGACAAACCCATGACGTTTCGCAATGTCAGGCATACGTTTCCTTACAGAAAAAGCAGTGCCATACCAATCTGTTCCTTCCTTTTTAGACTGTTCCATATTTTGTTTCAACGTATGGACTAGCTCGTCTACGTTGGTTTGTGTTCTTTTTTCTTTTGGTTCCATCCAAATGGAATGTTTTACTTTATACGAAGGAATACGACGTTCATAGACGGGAACATTTTCTGAAAGAAAAGCCGGTTGAAAATAATAATAGGTACCGTGATTGACAAGATATCCCTTCCGATGAAACATGTCCCAACAATCTAATTTCATATCTACCATATCCGTCAGTGCTTCTTCTAGGTGATCCATGGACATGGGTAAAAATAAATTCAAGGCACGATGTAATTCACGTTTTTCATACACGTATCCATTACGAAATTGATTCCGAATCTTTTCAATGGTTCGCGTTTTATTATACAAGGTTGGTTCAATCACGGCCTCTTTCTCTGGACAGGCGCATTTGTAGTCACAATCCATAAAATCACACAGAACAGATAAGGACATGTCACCTACTTGATAGTCTATTTTTTCACCAGTAGACAAGGTTTGAGGTACCGTGAGTACATTCATGGAAGCGGGACGGTTCATGTTACAATCCATGGCATTTTCTTTCAACAAACGGGTAATGACACCAATTTTCTTTGCTTTTTGTTCTGCAAACCGATACATGTAATGGTCTACCGTTTCTATCTCACCCGTATACGAGGTATACAAAAAGAGTTGCGCATTTCTCTTTTCAAAGGGTAAGCCCTTGTGACTACACAAACGTATACCGCGTCCAATGATTTGTTCCACACGATTTAAATTCCACCAAGGATCCATGATATGAATTTGACGAATGTTTTTTAAATCTACACCTTCCGATGCAGCTTTGGTAATCAAAACTACTTTAATTTTGTCACCTGACATGTTTTCAGGCGTATTCACGATACGAATGGCTTCTTCTGGATGGGGAGATAAAGCAGGTGACCCAGTCAACATACAGTAACTATAAGGGCCTTTTTGAACCGCACCTTTTAACAAGGGTTTATTCCAGTTCTTAATCCCCATGGATTCCAACGCAAGGGCCACTGGAATGACACCCCCTTCCAAAAGCTGAGAGTAAACAACAACGATCCCTTCGGCCTTTTGTATTTGCTTGCAAATCTCTGCAATCTTGGCACTGTACTTTGGTAAATGGGCGGCATCAAAACAACGTTCACTACCAGGATAATATTCATAGGTATCTTTCTTTATCATATACTCTATTGATGTACCTTTGGGGTAAGTCATGTTGAGAACACTTAGAAAGGGAATGGAATCACCCATGGATAACGTTTTGGAAGAAGAAGCGATTGAAATGGTTTTTTCATAAACGGCTTTTTGAAAGTCACTCAAAGCAACGGGATAGACTTGTGTTTTCATTTCTTCCATGGACGTATCCCCAAACATGGAAAAGGCTTTGGTTGGAGTCATACGATGCTTGTAAAAATAAGAAGGGTAGATACGATAAGGAAACGTAAAGGGGTTTTCACCTTTGACATACGAAACGTAGCCGCGTACATGATTCAAAAAACGATGCTTTTCTGATTCACGTAATTCTCCATCTTTGAACATGTCGGACTCTTTTAATTCGTAGCGTTTATCGTTGCGATTCAAAAGGTTTAAAATCCAAATGATTTCACCTGGATCATTGAACATGGGTGTTGCAGATAAAAGCAATAATTTTACCGTCGTCTTTTTGGTTACTAAATCTAGCGCTTTACTTGGGGTAAATCCTCTTCCGGTTTCATCTTTGACGTTGTGTACTTCATCAATGATAATCATGGAATGTTCTAGTTCCGATAATTCTTTACGTTTTTGATGTACGTAGTTGGCAAATTTACGGTAACCCATAAATCGGTACTGTTTTTGAATGACCTCTTCTATACGTTCTACAATTTCTTTTTTGGATCCTAATAAACTTACTTCACGAAGAATGGTATTTCCCACGCATCCTTTGTATGTCCAATCGCTACCATTTTGGGTTAAGTAAGCGGGGTCAAACAATTGTTTTTTAAAGTTATCTTGAATGTTTAATCCACCCAATACGTAAATGAAACGTTTCAATCCACTTTCTTTTAAAAAGCGACGATGTTCTTCGGCAACGGTAATGGCCGAACACGTTTTTCCTGTACCTAACCCATGAAACAATAATAAGCCGTTATAAGGTGTATCATTAGATAAAAAATTACGAATGACGGTTTGATACGTAGATAATTCTAATTCTTCGTTACATAAACGATCTGCTACCTCAACTAGTTTTTCCGGAGTAGCGGCTTGATGGGTAGGCAATTTGATATTGAAATCTTTGTATTGTGTTATCTTGGAGGCAAAGTCTTCTCCTTTGATAGAGGGGTAATCCAAGGGATCCTCTAATAAAGGAATCATGATGATGTATCGTTTATGAACTTCCATACAATAAAAGGCTACTAAATTTTAAAATTGATTTTTAGAAACGTGTTTTCAGATTAAACATGGGTATTTGTGTATCTCGTCCTACCTACCACATTCTTCTTAAATTACCTCACGGGAAAGAATGTTTCCATACCACGGGGAAAGAATGGATGTATGAAGAAGATTTGCATACTATTCTTCAATCCTGGTACAAGGATATGGATCATTGGATATTGTATAACGATGAAACACCGGATCATACGGTAAGTAGTGGTGCGCATGCCAAAGGCATTGTCGCTTGGAACCGCACCACGTTGACGTGGCTCATTCACTCCGTTCCCAAATTTCCATCTACGTTTCAAAAGAGAACCATTGCAGAAGAACAATTAGACTATGGACAATCTTTTCTGTACGTGACCATGCCTATCCGTCATTTACATGATATTCTGACACAGGTCTTTATCATGCACCCTACGATATACAGTAGTACCATGTCGTTTGATATGTATCAAACGTATTTACCATTGTATAAAACAGAGCTCACGCGTATGTACCGCATTACACCGGAGATGTGTCACGTAGCAAAGTCGCCCAAATGTCACAAAGATATTTATACAGATTTGATTCTACCTGAATTTGGTGGTTGCTTGTATACAGAAACGTGGATACGTGGTCATGCGTGTGATGATACGGAACAATGTAAAATGGTTCGCACCATTCAATGGAAGAATGGTGTGACGTATACGTATACAAGAGATCATAGTAAATATGGATATTCCGATAAAGGATGGATGGTGATTGGTGATATGAATCGTATGACGACGCAACACGTAAGAGGTGGAGGAGGCATGGTATTACACAATACGGTCATGAAGGAGATTATCCAACCGGGATAAGTAGTCTTTTACCATGGGACGAAAATGAGTATAATCATATTCATAGAACTGAGAGACATCATAAGGAATGTGTTTGAAGATGACGTCTGGATAGTTTAGGTAGGGGTGATCCGTACCGCTAAGAAAGACAAGAATGGATCCATGATGCAAAAGGGTGTTCCGAATTTTTTCCATCAAGGGGGGAGGAATAAAGTAGTGACGTGTCAGCATGACATAGACTTGTTTCGTCTGCATGGCCTCTCGGAGACGTTCAAATCGGCGTGCATACTTCGCAGCAATCTCTTCTTTTGTTCCTACTTCATGAGGGAACCGAATCACATCATGATATCCCTTTGTAATGTCGGGACCAAGATAATCCTCTACAATGGAATCTAGATTGTCATGAGAAAGCCTCTGTATAAAGGATAAGTTATGCATTATGTTCGTATCATGGAGTTGTTCCTCATGGGTTGTCCAATCAAAAGGGTAGCTCTTTGTACGTAGGTTCAGTTCTTTTAATAAAAGAGGGACAGTACAATGATCTCCAATACTAATCATGGTTTATTCTGTATTTATGTCTTTTACTTGTTTAGATAAGTATAAAATGTATTGGTGTTGCTGATTGAGAGTTTGGATAATTTCCTCTTCTTTCATGACGGCATTCCCGATACGTATAGAGAATTCTTCGCGTTTCGGTGGCAGACACTGAATGTCATATTTGAAGAATTGGTAGAGCACGGGATCTTCTATCCAATCCGCTACCATCATGTCCGTCTCTTTGCCTTGTTTGATCATGGTTTTTTTATCAAAGGTATTGTGAGGATGTGCCACCACTAAAATGACCTGTGTGGGATCTAATTGTATCATCGGGATGGTAAACCCCTTCAAAAAGTGTTTTTCTTCCGCCAACGATGCCATGTCTTCATAGGAAGTCTCCGTAAGCAACTCTTTTTTAAAGGCAAACGTTCCTGCGGTAGCATGATTGTCACCATACGGTCCAAATTCTAGTATCTTATGTAAATGGGCATAGTAGACATGAATCACACTAGATCCAGCACAAAGACAATCACTACTTTGTAGGGAGGTGACGGCATGTGAAATACGTGTGGGAGGATAATAATCATCATCATCCATATAGACAATAATGTCACCGGAACAATGTTCGTGCATGAGGTTGCGTTTTTTACCTAGGGGGACTTTTTTATCTAGACGAATATACTTGACTTGCGGAATGTCCTTGACAAGATCTTCTACCGACTCTCCGTCATCTACAATGATCCATTCTACGTCTCCTACATAATCTTGATGTTGAAAACATTGAATTAAAAAAGGCCAAAAGGCTCGCCGATTATACGTTGCGGTACAAACAGAGACAAGCATTATGTCTTGGGTTTATTTTTTAATAACAAATAAACCATATAAATACTACCGACTATCACGCCTCCTGTAGCAAGCGGTACTAAAAAGAGTTGGGAAGAATAAATGGTCATTAACATGAAGAGGAACATTAAAGTAAGACGATGGTTCCCCATTTCCTTTACGACTTTATCAAACCCGTAAAAAAGTGGCAAAAAGAATAAATAAATAATAAAATAGACAATTGCAAGAGAGATGAGAGAAGACCACCATAAAGGATAGACAACAAATAGAGCAAAACATCCTAACATAAAGGCAATGAAACTAAAAAAGAATTTCATCAATAAATTCAATAAACCAGATTCCATGGGTGCAGTAAATGCATTATAAAAAAACGATAAAGGAGCAAACCCATACCATAAACCATTTTTCATTTTTTCTTGATGAAAAATATATTCTCCAGCGAAAATGACAAAGATAGCAAGTAGACTAATATAAACACTTGACATGGTTCTTGCATACATGGCAACACTGATGAGAAAGAAAGGTGCTAGATAGAAAAGAAATAGATCATACGCCTGAAGAAATTTGATATTTTTAGGATTAAAAGTATCGGGGAATTTCATTGGGATAGTAGACGGTAAGCGGAAGATAGATCGGACTCCTACAAATACAAGAGCACAGGTAGAGATTAACCAATTCATTACTTTTGACATAAAATCAGCCTGACCATGTGTATATAACGTATAAGGAAATGAATAACCCGTTAACGTAATATCCGTTTTTTTACCTACATAGGGCAATTGATTTAAATCAACCGGTAATATTTTATCTAGAGTAGGAGTGTTCAGATGGGATATTGCTACTAAAGAGCCACCCATGTACCCTACCCCAAACACAATGGCAATGTTTTTCATTACATCTAGAATAAATCCTTTTACATTCCCAATCGGGTTCATAAAGTGTTCTTATAAAAAAACTCAAAGCCACCATTTTATTGAAATCTAATGAAGTGGTGGCTTTTCTTAGTAGGCGATTACCCTTCCTGCTTAAACTGTAAACACTACGTTCCTTTCCCCAATGATCGTTTGTATGATATGGGTCGGTGTAAACTATATTCCACGTTTACAGACCGTATACGTAAAGATGAGACCAAGTGTGGTTTAAAAGCGCGTAACTTTACGAGTGCGTCTGCGTCTAGTGCGTCTGTGTCTTCGTCTACCGCCAGTTGTATGGGACTTATCTAACAAAGTTTCAGGTTCTAGTATAAAGCGAATGCTACCTGTACCATGGGTAGGATGTACTACTCCATCAAGTATAGCTAATACAGGTCTTTTTTCCAAGACACATGTAGAATCTATGGAAGGATCTATATGAAAATAATAAGTCATCGTGTCTTTTACTTTCATTCGTCTACTAGAAGCAATGGCGTCTTTTATATCATCTGAAAGTTCTTTATAAAAAATAGACAAAGGTTTATCGTCTATCATCTTAGTTGAAAAATCTTTATCATTACATAATTGAAACATGTGTAATGTAAGTTCATCTATTTCAGAAATTTCTTTATCACGAAGATAGGCTTGATTAATTTCACTCAATTGCCCAACAATAGCTTTAAATCGTAGAGGACGTTCCAATGGATCTGCACGAGGTAAAAATCCATACCTTTCATAAAAAGTCTTGGTTCCTTCACCTTTGTACAACCGATTCAAAATACGTAAATCCCATTCACATCCTGTACCAGTCCTTTTTCTAGATCCATCCAATAATTCAATTGTAGTAAATCCCATATGTTTTGCAATTAATTTTAACACACGAAACATAAGTACGTGATCTATGACAGTGCATGTAGTACCAGGTTCATCATAATAAGAATTGATGAATAATGCACCATCACGTTCAAATAGTTCAATACATGCATTATCTGAATCATAGGGATTACCTCTTGTAATACCGGTCGTAAAAACCTTACCGTTACCTATAATCAGGAGGATAGGTGGATACCTATTGAATTGGACTTCATACTGACGAATTCCTGGCTTGCGAAAAATACTTTCTAATGTCTCTATCTCCATACTTTACGTCTCGTTTTTCGCCTGCGCCTACGGGTACGTCCACCACTATAATTAGGGTCAAGTAAAGTGATTTGTTCTCCTGTTATTTGAGGTGTAATATCAATTACATTATGACGCAACATACTATGGATTTTAGGATGTTTACTCAAAGATTCATCATTTTTTAGAACATCTAAAAACCCACTCTTTTCTTTATTATCTTTTGTATATAATATCATTTTTACCCTATCAAACAAAGGTGTATTTTTATGATAAAATCCTGAAATAATCCAAACCCGTACCAATCATAATAATGGTCTCTGTATTTTCCTAGATGAGATATTAATTGCATTGCGTCTTTTTCAGGTCCAGCATCATGTGCGATTTGACTTCTATATTTTATGAAATTTACAAAAAAACTTGTGCTGATTCATTTTTATCCAATAATTCTACTAGTTTATTTGTAATTTGGATGGTTTGATCCATAGTATGTGATGGAATCGTTACATGTGTATATCTTTTACGTGGGTTTGTTTCATATAAATCAACTGGAATTACTCTTTCTTTTTTTGTATAGTCAGGATAGTCATCTATAGATATTGCACAAAGGGGATATTTATTTATTTCTTCTAAAAAATAAGGAAAATCTTGATAAAATGGTTTTACTTTATCTTGATTTCTTGATCCAAAAGAAATATAGATACACTTATAGGAAGATAAATCCAATTCATTTACACTTTCGCTGACACTTTCGCTAGGTTCCGATGTAGCCTCTTCCAATGCAGCCATACTTTAACCGTAGGTTACTTTCCATCCATTCACCGTAAATCCTTCTCCCTTGATTTTTTGATCAGCCTCTTCCAACAGAAGACACTGACGCCCCATATCTACGTAAACCCAGTACGTGTTTCTTTCTTGCACAATCAAGGTAACACAGTTGAGAAAGACCTTGTCAAAGGCACTTCGCACTTCTTCCGAAGTGAGTGGTCCTTCTACGTAAAACCGAGATGTTCCGGGTTCCATCACGTGCGCCATTCTTAGTGACCTATGGGAAAAGTCGTTTCAATTTTAAGTGCTTCTAGTTGTAGTTTGTGAAGTGGACCTTGTCTAATCTCAATCACACATTTCAATAGTATGGTTGATGCATACACTGGAATACCCTCTAAACATCCAGTAGGGTTTGAGAAATCACTATGCATTTTGGACAATACGTTCGGATCTTTGTCTCCTGGAAATTTGTACCCTCTGTCTGAACCAATCATACATGGAATTTTTACAACACCCGTTTTTTTAGGTATATCTTCACACATTCGTTTTATGATCAACTGCGGATATCTATATCCACCCCATTCATAATAATCTTTTTGAAATGGACCTAGATTTCCAACTATGTCTATTTTTCCAATAGCATCATGTGCGGTTGGTGTGACAAATTTTATAAAGTTAACAAAAAATACACGTTGTCTTGGGTTCAATAATTGTACTATTTGTTGGGTTAATTCTTCTGTTTTACGTTTGCTATAGTCTACTTTCAATTGATAATAATTCTTAGATGTTTCAAGAGATAATCGTTGTGCTTCTCCATCAGATAAAATGTCTACTGGAAGAGTGACAAACGTAAAAGTATCTATGTGTATCCGTTTTTTAAAAGCCGGATCTATGGCGATACACAAATACCTTGAGGATAAATGTTTTAAAAAATAAGGATTAGATTGTTCAAAGTGAGGTTCACTTTCATCTGGTGATTTAGATCCAAACGAAACATAGACACAATCATAACTAGGTATATCTAGTGTCTCCATACATACCTTAACCATATATTTTCAACTCATTACCATTTAGATTTCTTTACCTGGATCTGCTGTATGTTCTTCTTCTTCGCATTCGGATCATAACTGGTATCCTCTTCCTCTGGTAAATTCTTGGATAATTCCCAGTATTCTTTGGATCCCAACTTGAACGTAGGGTGCGGCTCGGCCTTGTACCAAAAGATTTGATCGGTCAATTTATTACTCTTGGAATTGTTATTAATGACGAGACATTCATAATTCTCCGTACATTGATCCATCACTTGACAGAACGATTCAAAGGTAGGGAACATACCGGCATAATTATCATAAATTCGCTTACGGTTCACCAAGTACGGTTCTCTCAAAATAAACACGTAGTCAATATTGGTACGTAAATTGGGTGGTATACCAAGCGGGTACTGCATGGTAATGATAAGCATGATTTTCCAATGCCGACCGTTCATGAAAAGTAAACGCATCAATTTATCTTTGGTCCATCCATTATCGTAGAGACAATCATCTAGGATACAAAATGCGCGGGGGTCAATGTTACATTTTTTATACACGGCCATTTCTTTTTGAATTTGCTTCATACATTGCTTTTGACGTTTCAAAATGTTCTCAATGATTCCTGTACTATATTCATCATGAATGAATAATTTAGGAATGTGTTCACTATAAAAGCAATTGCCTGCCTCTGTACCTGAAATCACCGTGCCAATCGGTATATCTTGTTGATAAAAGAGTAAATCTTTGACGAGGTAACTCTTTCCTGTATCACGACGACCGATGAGAACAATGACGGGACCCTTGTTTTCATTGGGACGAAAACTAATAGAACGCATATCAAATTTTTTCAACTCTAGCGTCATTTAGTATAAACGTACAAGGGAAATGTTGCGTTTAAACGTAAAAATTGATTTAAGTAAAAACTCTTTACAAGTACTATGGAGTTTTGCACCGTTTGCGAAAATATGCTTTTTCTGACCAATGTTGAGGAAAAGTTAAGATTTCAATGTAAAAAGTGTGGCTTTGAAAAAGATGCCACCTCTAACGTCGTGTGCTCTCTTTCGTTTCAAAAGAAGGAACAGCACACGAGCGTCATTCACAAGTATACCAAGTTGGATCCTACGTTACCTCGTATGAAGCTAAAGTGTCCTCTAGAAACGTGTAAGAATCACGAAGAAGGCGATATTATTCAGGTGCGATACAATGAGACGGAATTAAGTTACGCGTATCTGTGTCCAGAGTGTGATACCATATGGAAAATGGATAAAAATTGATATTAGAAATAATCTACCACTAGTATCAAATGAGTGACGATGAGGCTGACTATGAGGAAATAGAGGAAGAAAGTGACGTGGAAAGTTTAGAAGAAGAAGAGGAGGAACATGTGGATACGTATTGTGTGGAAGATAATGATTACGAAGAACCGGAAGAGATTGAAAAGATCTTGAAGCAGCCAAACTTTGTGGTTCAATCGCATCCGCAAGAGCAAATGATTCCGTACGAGGAAGTGTTGGCCTTATGCACGATTCAGCGTGATGTCAATGGGGTTATTGTAGATCCGCATCACACGAGTCTACCCTACTTGACGAAATATGAATATACGCGTTCTATAGGAATTCGTGCGACGCAAATAGAGCAGGGAGCAGCGCTGTTCATTGAGACGGATTCAATAGATAGTTATTGGATAGCAAAGGAAGAGGTGCACCAAAAGAAGGTTCCGTTTATTTTCAAGCGGCCGTTGCCGAATGGACCGATAGAATATTGGAAGTTGGAAGATTTAGAAATATTGTTCTAATGTATGAAGACGAGGAGAAATAGAAAAGGAGGAGGAAATTTTTTTTCCGATTTTAGTAAAGCGATAGGGTTATCACCACAAAATGCAGCGCAACCCACACCAGAAGGTCAGCCCACACCAGAAGGTCAACCCACACCAGAAGGTCAACCCATGCCAGAAGGTCAACCCACGCCAGCCGCACCATCTCCAATGCAAGAAGAACAAAAAAGTTTGTTAGATAGGTTTAAAGACTTCGGTAAAGAACAAACTAATAAACTTGGAATAGGAAACAAAAATACACTTGATGTTGATTTTCAAAAAGAAATTGATAAATTAGACACCACATTTAAGGAGATTGATGCATTCAAAATCGCAAAACCGGGTAAATTACCAGATGTAAAGAAAGAAGTGTCTGATCTTGGTAGTTTAACTGGATATTCGGAAGCGGCATTGATTAATGCACTCGTCATTCATAATACTGCATACAAAATGAGACAAGTTGATCCTACGCTTGGTTCTGAATGTGGACCTAAATGTGCGGAACGTGCACAAAGCATACGTGTGGCATTACGTAAATTAGTAGAATATTCAGAACGGTCGGATGCACTCGGATATATTGGTATTGGTAGAGGTATTGTAAATAATGCATCTTATGTTGCAAATTCTACTATATCTGGTATAACAAAAGCACCTGAACGGTTATCAAGTGCTGCAAGAAGTGCATACAATTCCGCATTTACACGAAAAGCTCCTCCAACGCCAGAAACACCTCCGAATGAAGTAGCAAATCCAATGCAACAAAACATGGTAGGTGGAAGACGTAGACGCACCAGACGTCGTCGGTAGGCAGAACCTACGGTTCCGCACCTCCCTTGAAGCTTCCAGCTTCATCGGATAATATCATTATTTTCAATGGGGGTTGTAGGGGGCGTGCCCCCTACTTTGGCGATAGTCAATTGTTTCGTAAATAAAAACTTTTCTACCGTTCGGTTACGTCGCTTCAGATTACACGCCAAACAACTAATGAGTACATTGTTCGTATTATGACCCATGGTATTATCTATGCGATCTAGCGTCCACTGCTTCGGGTCTCGCTTCCCGTACTCCATCAATACCTTGTCTTTACAGTAATAACAGGTATAGTCACATTCCTTTAGCATATGAGCCACTTCGTCACGTTTAATGCAGTGATAGTCACTATAAATCTCAAACTTTTTGTCTTGAGATTTATAACCGTTTAATTTTTTAGCAATCATACAGTGAGGAGTTAAAAATAAGCTGCGTGTGTAAACGCTCTATCTTCTTTACGACACTTTTTAAAGACACATTTTATATTTTCGTCCTTTACCATTTCCTCCGTGGACATGTTTTTAGGATGACAATGTTTCTTCACACACCGCGTGTACCGTTTCTTGGCTCTCGTATACCGTTTTTTTAGACTTGGTGTCCTATACTTTCCTCTCGTTGCATTACAACCTTTTGGTATGGTACAGATCCAACCCATAACGTATCTTTATAAAAAAGCTGCTTGTGAATACACATTATCTTCTTTACGACACTTCTTTCTCACACACTTCATTTGTCTTCCAGACGTATCTATTTTGTGTACTGGTATCCCGCACTTTTTTACTAGACAACGTGTATACTTTTTCTTCGCAGCATAAAACAACTTTCGGTTTGTTTTTTGCCTTTTTTTAATTTCTTCCGAAGGAAGAACACGCATATACCTTAGTACATCTCCCAACATATTACCAGTAGAGATAATAAATGGAATTCTCCGTGTAAATAATGTAGTAGCCTGGTCCTGTAGACATGGCTTGAATGGCACTCGTAATCCATCCCTTTCCGTTGTACCACTCTCCCTCACAATAAAGGTACCCATTCTTGTTGTAAATGTCCCAATTGTACAATGCGTTCATGTCTAGATAACCGGAAACTTATTTATATTCTTTTTTTAAATACATTTAAGGAGCGCCACCAATCTCAAGTGGCTGGCGCGTGACATCATATTCAATGGTAGAGTTGTTCCAAGGTCCTACACTTCCTTGAGGATTGGGTGGCTCTGACCGTAACTGTAAGTTGGCGTTACGCATGGTAGACCCTACCGTGTTGATGCCAATCATGGATCCTGCCTGAAGAAGATTGACCGACTGTAACATACCTCCTCCTTGAGGATTGACCGATGCCCATTGCGAATTGGTATCATTTGGTAAAAGGGCACTTGGATCATCAAGCTTGGAAGCTCTTGCCCCGTACGTATTGGTCTTTACACCATTGGCTTGGGCATAATTGTCTTCTCCTAAAGAAATAGGTGTAGGCGATACAACACGTGATCCAGTAGAACTCATCCGATTGGTTGTTTTGTCTTGTCCCGATTTATATAAAAAAACGCCTAAAACGAGTAAAGCTCCAACCACTAAAAGAAGTTCTTTATTTTTGCCAAGGTTCATATAATAGAAAACATAAAATTTATTCTTCCAAATCATACGTTATTCTTAATTCTTCAGCAATGGATTTTGCCCTCTCTGCTTCTTCCTCCATGGCTCTCGCTTTTTCTAAAGCCGTTCGGTACACTTCATTCGGTGTTTTCAACGTAATCGTTTCCAACACGTCTATTTTGACTTCGGGCTTCTCCTTAACTTTATGTTTGATCAAACAATTCGTAAACGTGTCCTTTTTCAAAACCATAATTTGTCTTACATGAATCATCACTTGAAAACACTTTTGATTGAATTTAATACCAGCAATGTCTAAAATAGAAATGATTTTTGAATTTTCCTGAATATCTGTAATGGGGATGGGTACTTCATTTTCATTGTATACCTGAATGGTTTCCTTGAAATGTTTTCCTTGCAGAATACCGCGTACCATGTACTGATCCCCCTTTACTTTCACCAAAGGGATAAAGGCATTTTGTATGTCCTCTAATTCCATATCATCTCCTACAAACCATTGATCCTTCTTTTCAAACAAAAGAGTCTGTACTCTTTCTTCTAAAGCATTCATCCATTGAATAAAATTTGGATTGGCCGAGGTAAATAAAAAATCTAAATATCCTTTGCTTACACCTTTCGTAAGGCAGGTTGGTGTATACACATACAAGGGTTCATCTTTCACCGTATAATTTAACTTCGTGTAAAAAGAACCTCCTGCTAATGCAGTAGGAGAGCCTAAATGTAGGCTAGAGAAATCAAATTGATTCGTTGCATCATGGATCATAGTTTTCTTTTTTATATTTTATATGCAAAAATGCACGCATAAAAATATAAACAAGAATATGTTGAGTATGTTAAAACGGGAAGATGTTAAGCAATTTATGATTCCTCTCATAGATATTCTTTTAGACAAATGTAGTCCTTATTTATGGGGTCTTTTTTTTCTATTGTCTCTGAATATAATTACCACGACTGTTTTACTCTTTCTTCTTTATAAAAAATATTTTCTATGTTAATACCATGGCTACCCGACGAAACCGAACAAGACGTGGTGGTAACTTTACCTTTGCTTCCCTTGGCCAAGCTGCGATGGACGTTCTTATCCCAGCCTCGTTATTTTATGCGGCGAAGCGTGTCCAGCGTGGACGTAGTGTCCGGAAAACATTAAGACGTCGTTAAAACCCATCCTCTATCGTACGATTGCCACCTCTTGTATTGATGAATTTTAATTGTTCAGGCGTGGTACAGACACATCCATTTCCTGTAGAGTAGGTGGACGCCTTGCAACATTCAGGACTAGATTTATTATTGGCAAATAAAAACATGGTGTCGGGTTGCTGAGTGACTGGCGGTAACGAATAAGGTCCGTCCCAGGGTAACTCGCCGTTTTCTTTCCATTGGGTGACGGCCTCAAACCCTTCCTTAAAGCATGACGAACATAAACTAAATCCTACGACGCCAAGTAAAAGGAAAAAAAACAACATTACCATTCTTGACTTCATAGTATAGAGAAATATATTTTCCTTAATGTAAACTTTGAAAATAAGCATCTCCTTCGGACATTTTATTCGGTACATACTCTGATACTTTGACACATTCATACGTAGTCGGAGTGACTGAATAAATGACACGTTTTACCTTGTAAGCGCAAAGGGTATGATAACAACTTTGACAGGGCCGTGAATCAATGCGATTGCCGGTACGCGTCAACCGCACTACATAAAGAGACATGCGTTTACAGTCCGCGGTGACCTACATTCTTCAACGCATTTCTCAAAGCATCTATTTCGGCATGGCAAGAACATCCCGTTACGATGCCATCCTTGGAATAATTACGTTGACTATTATAGCCTCTAGATACAATTTTTCCATGAAGCACGGCAACGCATCCGTGACGATAATGCATGGTAGATTTCTCCGCCGTTGTCTGAGCTATTTCAAGGAAACGTTCGTGGCGCATTACCTACGTACGCGTTTACCTTTTAAACCAGTACAGGATAGACAAGGAACAACCTTGTATAGGATGCATAGTACGAGCAACAATAGAAGAAATGGTATCAACTTTGCAATCCAATAGAGAATCGTAAATCCTGGCTCAGGTTCATTTTCTAAATTAGTACATGAAATTAAAATGTTATCAAAAGTTCCATTCCAACTAGTTTTTCTATTTTCTGTCATGGGAAATGTTTGATAACATAATGGTTTATGATACATGTAAATAGGCAATGCTTTGAATAAATAAATATCTATACCACTTCCTTGTATTTTACTGTTATTAAAATCATCTATCAGGGTTTTTCTAGAGGAAAAAGGATAAATATTGGCATGTCCTAACATACCAATGACACGGTAATGATACATATCAATAGGTAATGCTAAAAGTGGGTTTGAACCTAATTGGTAAACATACGATGCATCCCATTTTAAAAAGTCATCTACGTGTTTTGCATGGGTGGATACATCGTTGTTAAAGATAAAGTCGTCTTCTAACACTAGAATGTGTTTATATTGTTGAGCATGTTCAAAAACAGTTATATTTGCATGAATGATGTCATTCCCAGAGGATTGTTCTTTTAATTCTTTTGCACAGTTCTTATATCCTTTGTTGTAGACAATGTAGACTTTTTTGCTTGGATGGTAGGTTTTTAATTGATCATGGATATGATCTATTCTACCGTTTCCTTCCAAGTGAAGAATGTAGGTGGCATCTACATTTTTAAAGAGACAATCCTCAAATTCTAACAACTCAAAGCGATAACACATACTATTTACGTTTTTTTAATTTTATACTATGAAATATAGGAACAAAATGGTACAGGATCCATAGTACGAGCAACAATAGAAGAAATGGTATCAACTTTGCAATCCAATAGAGAATCGTAAATCCTGGCTCAGGTTCATTTTCTAAATTAGTACATGAAATAAATGTATTCACTACCATTACATGAATCGGTGCAAAATTACTCTCTTTCACTGTATACCATTCTTTTTTATTTTCTGTCATGGGAAATGTTTGATAACATAATGGTTTATGATACATGTAAAGTGGTAACACTTTTCGTGTATAACTATCTAAACCACCTAAATAACCTGTTATTTTACCATTATTGAAATCATCCATAAGTTTTTTTCTAGAGGAAAAAGGATAAATATTGGCATGTCCTAATGTACCATGGATACGATAATGATACCAATCTACTGGAATCGCGAAAAACATTGGATGTGATCCTAATTGGTAAACATACGATGCATCCCATTTCAAAAAGTTATCCACATGGGTCGCATGCTTAGCTACGTCTTTGTTAAAGATAAAATCATCTTCCAAGACCAACACATGTTTGTACTGTTGTGCATGTTCAAAAACGGTTATATTGGCATGAATTATATCATGACCTGATGTTTGTTTGTCCAATTCCTTCTCACACTTTTTGTATCCTTTGTTATAAACAATGTATACTTTTTTACTTGGATGGTAGATTTTTAATTGCTCTTGGATATGGTCTATTCTACCGTTCCCTTCCAAGTGAAGAATATAAGTAGCATCTACATTTTCAAAGAGACAATCCTCAAATTCTAATAATTCAAAACGATAGCACATACTTATTTACGCTTTTTTAATTTTATAATTTTGAATACAGGAAAAAAGCGATATAAGATCCATACTACTAGCAATAATAGAAGAATTGGTATTAACTTTGCCAAAAAATAAATAATAGAAAATCCTGGCTCAGGTTCATTTTCTAAATTTGTACATGAAATAAATGTATTGAATACCATGTCTGCAAAAGAGAATACACCACTACTATTTTTGAACCAATTTTTTCTATTTTCTGTCATTGGGAATGTTTGATAACACACAGGTTTATGATACATGTAAATTGGTAATACCGTATATATATAATAATCTATATTTTCAATCTTACTTTTATTGGTTCTATAATTATCTAGAAGAAGTTCTCTAGATGAAGAAGAATAAATATTCGCATGTGATGCAAAACTATAGGAACGATAATGGTGAATATCTATCGGAACAGCAAGGAGTGGAACTCCACCTAAATGATAGACGAACATGGTATCCCTTTTCAAAAAGTTATCTACATGGATTGCATGGTTAGCTACGTCTTTGTTAAAAATAAAGTCATCCTCCAACACTAACACATGCTTGTATTGTTGTGCATGTTCAAACACCGTCATGTTGGCATGAACTAAATCATCCGTTGTACGTTGTATCACTAGATCTTTATGACACTTCTTATACCCTTTGTTGTAGACAATATAAACTTTTTTACTTGGATGGTAGGTTTTTAATTGCTCATGGATTTTTTCTAATCTACCGTTTCCTTCCAAGTGAAGAATATAGGTAGCATCTACATTTTCAAAGAGGCAATCCTCAAATTCTAATAATTCAAAACGATAGCACATACTTATTTGCGTTTTTTTATTTTTGGTGTAGATTGTCCCTTCGGACCAGACGTGCGCATTACTTCTTGCGTAAATGCTTGCATCATCGTATACAAAACAATGACTGGGATAATAAAAGAAGTCATGATTGTTAATCCTGTAACATAAATACCTATTCCAAGAGGAAATGCCGGTGTTGGTATCAAAATAAAAGCTAATATAATTAGAGCTAACATGATGGCAATCGTCGCAATTAAAATATTATTTAAAATGGTCATGATGTTGATGATACCAGATACGGTTGTATTATAAATATTCATGGCCGTGTAGAGTGCTGCTGTAGCAATACCGTTTACTTTGGCAATCAAATCACGTAGGTGAATAATCATTTCAATCAATGGAATGATAAAGTAAATGATTTTTGTATACAAGGTTGCAAAAATGCCACCCAATTGATTTTTTAACCATTGAATAAAGGCCATAAATGCAAGAATGGCAGATAGGGTTGCATCTATGAATTCAATCAAAAGATACATGGAAAATTCAAATGGCATCATGGCAATACTAAACACGGCAGAGACATCTTGTTTGATGCAATAAGAAAAATTAGTTATAGTAGTATCTACAGCACTGACACCCGGTTGAGGCATAATGATACCTGCAAAAGGCATGTAAATGGGGTTACACCGTTGTTGATTCCAATTTGTTTTGACTTGTGCCATGACGGCTTGATAATTGGTAAATCCTGTAATGGCAATGGTCAAGATAATCAAAGCAATACTGATACATACGTCTCCACCATAACGATCAAAATATCCTCTCTTTTGATACAGGGTATGTATTTGCTCCATGGTGTTAGATTATATATTTATACTATAATGAATACAAAATCTGCGGCTTATCCTTCACTAAAACAAATTGTTCATGTATATTCTACGATTCTTCCTACGTGGACCTTTCCTTTTCTTACGTTGACGATTGCCTCCTGTAGCGTGTTCTTCTCTTGGTTTAGTGGAACGTATTTATTTTATGATCAACCATTGCTGACTCGTATGATTCGTCAATGGATGTTTACGGTCATAGAGTATTCCGTGTTAGTACCAGGCATAGGAGCTTCTATTGAAGTATTGGGGTATTCCCAAAATTCGTTAGCCTTATTGTCTAATGTGTTTCAGCTCATTTCCTACTTTATATTGAATAGAGTGACGACGAAGGTCCCCTTTACATGGAGACAGTATACGGCGTTTGGATTCATTATTGCCGCCATTTTCCTTGTCATATAATTTATTTCTTTCCCATGGCTTTGATCATGGCGCCCGGAACACCTGCCCACATACTTTCAAAGGCATACTGCACTACCTTCATAATGTATAAAATAGATGTAATGACACCAGTCATTTTTCCTTGAACGTCTAATAATTTTAACACAATGATGTTGAATTCTACAATAACATTCAGGAAAACACCATAAATAGAACCGATGATGTTGGATAAACTAAAAGTCATAAAAGAGGATTGTTCTGTGTTTGTAGCTAAACTATCATTGATGCTTCCCATCATGTCTACCGACATGCTTTGCAAATAACTAAAGGGTTGTAGAATGGTAGGTGCAAACGAAGACATGAGCGTTTGTACACAAAAGGCAAAATTATCACCAGTATCTATATTGGAACCTTTTGGTGCAATGAAGGAGGCAAAGGGCATCATGATAGGGTTGCACCGATTGGCCGTCCAATTGGATTGTACATCTTTCATGGTTGTATTAAGGACATCTATTGTAGGAAAGATGGCGAAAAGAACAATGATAGAGATAGATTGAATCCAATCGTAAAACATTATATAAGATAATGTATGGAAAAAATAATTGGAATGTTGGCATAACGTAGTGAATTATAATATCTAGATAAATTATGGAAATAATACCAGTATTGCATCTTTTATTGACAGTGTATATCGTAATTTATGGTTTTGTTTCACCAAAAAATACTTTTTTTGATTTTTTTTATTTATTTTTACTTTATGGGACTGCTTTATCGTGGACTTTTTATGATGGTGAATGTCCATTGACTTATTATCATAAAAAAAGTATTGACCCATCTTATAAAAGTAGGGACACTAAATTATCAGGTGATTTAGCTAGTGTGTTTGGTAAAGATATTGAATCTTTAATAAATAAACATTATAAAATTATTTGTTTTGTAGGATACATTATATATTCAACATCTATTTATTTAGTTGCGCGTCGTCAACATTTCCCCATACTTGCAATTTTCCTGTTAGTACTTACTACAGGTTCTTATTGTGTGACCATTCTCAATAACATGAAATTTCATTCTTTTTATATGATAATTTTGATTGGATGGTTGATTTATATTTTTAGTATGTATTTGAAATCCAAATAATGTTTTATTTGAACTTAAAAAGATCTCATCAGTATAGAATATGTTCGCGTAACTCAGCTGGTTAGAGTGTGGGTCTTATCAACCTAAAGTCATCGGTTCAATCCCGATCGTGAACATCAGGGCTTATAGTGTAACGGTTATCACTCAAGACTTTGAATCTTGCAATCCCGGTTCAAATCCGGGTAGGCCCTTATACCCGGTTAGCTCAGTCGGTAGAGCGCCAGACTTTTAATCTGGTGGTCATGGGTTCAAGTCCCATATCGGGTGTTCAATCACTATCATACTGTGTATGTTTCAACTCTATGATTGCTTTCTCTATACGTTCTAACATACGTACCAAGGATGCATATAAATCTTTATTTTTCTGTAACTCATCGTGAATCAGCGTTCTCTTCGCCAACAATACTTCCATGTCATACTCTTTAAAGGTTTGCAGAATCCGATCCATACTATACTCTTGTATAATATGGATAGTGTCATTATCGTCTTGTTAATTACAACAGCGAGTCAACTTTTGTTTGGCATCTCTAAGATGATATTAAAGTCTAAATGTAAAACGTGTAAATGTTGGGGATGTGAAATCACGCGCGACGTGGAACTAGAAGAAAAGGAGGCAGAGTTTGAAGCCACGCATCCTGTTAGAGAATAATGGATCCTTCAAAATAAAGGTCTGCATTTTCATGTCCATTATTCACCCATTGTTTTGGAAGAATGACTATTTTCTCACGATCTATGAGATAGGATCCCCACCAAGAAAAGGTACTATTGGCACAAATACCACCTTTACAAGAGGTCATGATGGAAAAGGCTAGGTCACCTTCCACAAATGTTTTAGGTAACGATTGAAACGCAGTGTATTGCTCACAGTAGGGAATGTCATCACTTACAATATAATAATGAGAATTTGGCGAGACTGCTTCTAGGTAAGCAATCGCTTTTTGATAATAGTCATCTAAGTCCATTTTATGTAGATGGGCGTTCAAAAAATCACCCCTTCGTACATGAATAAAATAAGAATCTAATTTTAAATTATACGGCTTGAAAAAAGCGAGTATATCGTTACGATAATCTTTGAAATATTTTTCTGTTTGTAAATATCCTTCTATGTAAACGGTATCGTTTCCTAGAGATTCATTGTATTGAAAACACTGTACGTTATCCATTTCATAATAATGGGGTAGTTGAGGTAAATGATCTTTATGAATGATACGAAACGACGAAAACAGGGATTGGATATAGGTATCCACTTCTTTTTGATGGGGGAACGATTCTTTTCTATAGTCCGAAACTAAAATCAAAATCATGTTGTGTTTCTTTGCAATACCGTACCCCGATGCTACTTGAAACAACTGATTTCCTAACCCTCCATGTAACCTTACATATAATTTTTTGTGATTGGAATGATTATGATACGTATAGTCAGTGTCTTCATCATCATATAATTTAGCATAAATGGGATGAATCCCTGCTTGATTCAAACAATACCCTATTGTAACGTCTTCATAAAAAAAAGAAAACGTGCTTTGATTTATGATTTGAACGGCTTCTGCACTGAGATAATACATGGGTCCAGCTGCACTATTGGTACAGGGTACAATCATGGGTACATCAAAGGCCTTATCCTTTACTTTACCTATATGGTGAATAGATTCATATTCTTCACTATAACAGGAACAACCCGCATAATGAATCTCTTTCAACGATTGTAAATAATAGCGTATCAAAGAAGAGTTGGGTAGAATGTCATCGTCTATTTTTAAAACGGGTTCCCCAGGAAATACTTTTTCAGCAACGTGAAGCATTTTTTTTGTTTTTTCTGTTAAGTGTTCATAATCATCTCCTACTTTTAAAACTAAATAGTTTTCAGTAAATAGATACTCTTCTTCCAAGACATCCCCGTAGACGATGAATTTTTTCTCAGGTACATTCCATAACATGTCGTATACTTGTAGAGCTAAGGATAACCTAGCTTTACAGGTATAAATAAAAATCATAAGTATAGTTAGGAGTTACATTTTATATTATAAATCAAAATTATAATAGTTGGTTTTATAATTTTTATAGCCGTATGATAAATCTTCACTCATCTTCTCAGGTTCTTCTGCAGTAACTGGTATGTGTCTTAAATTTTCAGGTTTTAACATAAAGGCAGATGTATTATTAGCAAATAATTTATTGTATGCTTCTAAATGAGTACTATTGTGTTGGAAACACATGGCAAACATTTGCACACCAAAATTTGCAACAATAGTACTGTCATGATTTATTGGTTTATGCGATAAATTGGGGTATCCAAAGGTCATATTCTTTTTGTTGTAATCAATGAGTTCATCCATGTCTGGTGTATGTACAATATCATCGTACGATAAGGAACGTAAAAAGGCAGATTTTCCTATAATGTTGACTAATTCATACATCTCGGTACCACGTATATGATTGCTTTCTATTTTATCTACCATAATGATGACTTTACCCATCAACGTATGTAATTTTTCTGCACCTAAATTTTTACCCTTGTTTTCATAACTAAATTCATTGGATAATAATTTAGAATCTAAATGAAGGACAATCGCATCTTTAATTTGATTATACACTTTAAGGTGAGACGTTTTAATACGAAAATGTAACAGTAGGGGGTCATATGGATTGGGACAGTCTGTCGTAGATAGACCGTTGGAAACGGCTTTGTCTGCAATGGTTTTGATCACACTATCAATGGAAAGAGAATTATACGTTCCTTTTTCAGTTACTTTGATAGAGTTAGACGTGGCAACAACGGCTTTATCATCTACTTCATAGACTTCAAAATCTAAACAGCGACACCCTTGTTTAATAACATTTTCCAAAGCACAAAGAGTGACCCAATCATTTTGAAATTTTCCATTTGCACAACTATTATAGGACGTTTTAATGTAGTAGTCGCGCAAAGAATGTTGATATCTCGGATCTTTATTTCCAATGCCGTTCAGAGGCGCTAAAGCACCCGTGGAACATTTACCTTTCGCAAATTGACTGACTAAATAAATAATAAGCAAAACAATAATAGTACCACATATGATGATTATTATTACGTCAAAAACCTTGTAATTATTTAAAGTATCCATTGCATCCTTAGCTCTCGTTGCAGCCTCCCTTGCATACATGTATCCCTTCTCCATACTCTACTGTCCATAAAAAATTGAATTGCCTTTTCCACAGGATAAGAAAAATGAAAGAACTAACCATTGAAAACACCCTTCTACGAGTCTATGAAAATGGCGAAGTAGAACGTCTTTTCAAATCGGGTCTTTGGAAGCTCGTGAATAATTCATCCAATCATAGTCAAGGGTATAATGTCATTTTGATTCAAAAACGTCAGTACATGAGAAGTCGTATCATGGCTATGACGTATTTGAATTTAGACGTAAACAAAAAAATCTTGATGCACCATAAAGATGGAAATCGTTTAAATTGTGCCTTGAGTAATTTAACGATAGAATCACACCAATCCATTCGTCATAAATGATTTATAACCGTGTAAATAAATGTCTTATTTTTTTCTGGTAATACTCTTGAAAATGAAGAAAGGTAACAAAAAATATAACTGCATTGATTAATTCTTTGACTCTAAAATGATCATACCCATACACACCATGAAAAGGAAAGGGTATCATCTGCACTACATTTCTAACCACATACACGACAATTCCTATAAACCATAAATACAAAAACAATTCTATCAAGAGTTGCCAAAGTGGTTTTTGATTTTCCTTTTCTTCATCAAATTCACCAAGAGCCTTATCACATAGCTTAGCCAGTACAATACCAAACGTTAAATAAATGGCCGTAATGAAACCAATGTCTATCACTTTAATGCTACGTATCACGAGTTCATTCTTCATACACTATGTAGATACAATTGTAACGATTCCACAATCTTTTTAGAAATCTTTCGTTTCTTTTCGCCCGTCGTAAACGTGTCCAGTAGTGTCGGGGTTGCTTTCAACTGTGTCGTCAAGTCATACATGCTTCCATACACGTCCAACAAGGCCTTTGCCGTTACCGTACTTACCCCTGGGATTTGCGACAACATTAACAAATCAATGTTTTCCGGTGTCAATTTATCCTTCTTCTTAATTTTTACCATGGAAATGTAGTCTTTGTCCGTTGCCTCCTTGTTCACCTTTTCCACCAACATGGTAAGATACTCTACCGTCCCCTCTAGACACGTCGTATGCATGACGGAAAAGCCGTGATACCATAAACTCATGAGTGCCGATTCCAAATTCTTCTTCGGTAAGGACGTAGGCGTATCCATAGACCCTTCAATCAAGTAGACGATGCGATGGGGTGGCAACGTAGATTCCAGTAAGCGAAACTGTTGTTCCTTGTATCGTCCGTCACAAATACTGGCGGCCAAGTCTGCTACCGTTTTACGTTCTATCAAGACGATTGTTTGGTCCTCTTTTTCAATAGAAATGTCGCCAATGGACATTTGTTTGGATTCAGACTTCATACGGGCTAACAAAGCATGTTCACGACAATCAATGTAAAGGGTCATGTAGGAATACACGTTATTTATTTAAACTCTTTTGTACTTGTCATCATGGGTCCGTACTCTACTGGTCTCTTTTCAATGTCACTATAATCATTCCGCTGAATAACGGTAAGGGGATACAATACGTACCATCGGTCACGTTGTTGTAACCGTTTCCATTGAATGTCAATCGCAAACAGTTTCACGTTATAATCCGTAAGCATGTAGCCGACACTTTTCCTGAAACTAGCCATCAGAGTATCATAGTAGTGATTCTTGACGAGGTAGCCGGTGGTGGTTTGTGCGTTAAAGACACGAAGACATCCCTCTTCTTTGTCAAAGGGTGGACCCATGTTTGTCCCTAGCAAAAGAATGTCCCAGTCCACCGATCCTTTCAAAAAGGCATCTAATTGCTGACGAAAGAGGTCAGGGTCCGTAAATTCAATGTCGTCTTCTACCACACAAACAAAAGGAAGGTTTTGTTCCTTGGCTAGCTCTATACAACGAATATGACTCATGCCGCAGCCAAGGGCGCCTTGTTTGCATTCTACGGCATCTATGCGAATGGGTACGCAGCCAATAGAGGTGATTTGTTGCCGAACGTGATCGTTGCGATCCGTACGGTGCGTCAAATTAATATAATAGATATCCATTTACTATACTAGTACAATCTATTTAAATCGTCTTGTACGTTTACGTCTACGTTTGCGTGTACCTCCTGAAGGAAATTCCATTTTGAATCTATCTAAAATTTCATTGAACTCTTCATCATCACCTTTACGTTTCCCTTTTAAAAACTGTATCGCTTTTGCATTTTGGACAGGTTTTAAGTCTACTGGATTGTCTTCCATGTCACTATATTTTGCATAAGCAAGTAATTCTCCATCTGGATTATCCATAAATTTTACAATATGTCCATTTATTTTCAATAGTTGTAATAAAAAGGGTTTATCTTCTTTTATATTTTCTGGGAAACAACTGAATAAATCTTCATCTTCATCATCCGGATTACTTACGGCGATTCGTATGACTTGTTTACTTCTGAAACGTTCTGGTACATATTTTAGTGCATCACCATTGTTTTTTACTGCAGCAATTGCAATGTCGTGATCTATTCGTTCTTGGGGTATATTTCTTAAAGCAGTACCGTGTTTGCTAACACAAAGAAGTAGTAACTCTTTTGTAATCATATCCTCAGGTATAAATTTAATGGCCATACTTTCATCTGTTACGGCAGCATGTATTAGCTCTGGATCTCTTTTCAATGCTTCCGGTGCAAATTGTATAGAAGAGCCTCTATTTTTTACTGCCATGGATACTAATTCTTTCGTTTTTAGTCTTTCTGGCACATCTTTTAATGAATACCCATAATTACTTACTGCAATACGTACAATCGGTTCAGTTTTTAAATCTTCTGGGACAGATGAAAGCATGACTCCAGAAGATTGCAAGACATAGCGTATTACATCCATATTTCTTTTTAAATGTTCTGGTAACGTTTCATATACCCTAGGATCAATCGTTTGCAATTCAGGTTTAACAGGTTTTTCTGATACTACGCATAAACTATGTTCTTCTAACCGTATAGGATCAATAATACTTTCTTCTGGGGCAATTGCAACCGCTGGATCTATCACTGGGTCATATGTATCTACTTGATCTTGACGTAACCATTGTAACTCCAAAATATAACCCTTGTATTTGATTTGATTTAAATGAGACGTATCAACGGATAAAAACTCAATGATTTTCTCAGTATCAAACTCTTTCAAATAAGTATCCAGTCTTGCCATATCATCCGGTGTTATTGGCGTCGCCATTCCAAAATCTATGATACACAAAGAATCACCTGATAATAAATTATCTAATTTATAATCATTATGTAAAAAACCTACTTGTGCTAACATAATCAACAAACGTCTTGCTTTTGGAAATATAGTTTCTATTACCATACGTTTATCTCTTTGGAATAGATCAAATACGGTTTCTGAATCTGACATATTTTCCATAAAAATGGCACCAATTCTACCTTTTGTAGTTATTCTTTCTCCTATTTTTGGAAAATGACGCATGAATTCTTCCTGTGTATATATCTCTGCATGTAATAATGTAGGCGCAATGGAACAATGAAACATTTTTAACGAACGTTTACAGATTTCTTCATGTATATGTACTTCGTCTTCAAAATCGTCCTCATTTACCTGTTTTACGTCAACTTTATCAAATTGTAATGGTTTATCTATAGAAATTAATTTTACAAGAATAGATTGTAACCCACACCCATTTCTTGACAATATAGTAGAAACATCGGAGGTCATTTGAAAAACTACACCAAACCCTCCAGCTTTTTTAAATGTTATGTCACCATTTGCATACCTTATTAATTCAGGCATAATATCTTGTTTTTCTGTTGTAAATGATATTACACCACCCTTCATATTCATATACTAAGATAAAAATGTTTGAATCGTACTCAATACGCCCAATTCATGTCCAGAAAAAATCGTCTTGATTAAATAAGAATTATAATTTTCTTTATTTTTTTGTTTTACAAACGTAGTCACCATTTCCTCTTGGGTTGAGGTTAACTTTTTAGGATGTTTACTATGTTTTGCATAAAACAATAATACGGGATCTTCTTTGAAAAATCGTATCAAATTTCCATTTTCTTTTACGGCAGCACAAACAATGTCTCGGTCTTTCAAAAAATGACATGGAATATAATGAATCGCACTACCCATCTTACTTACCGCATCTAGTACCAGTTCCTTGTTATTCATTACATGATGATATAAGAGTGCATACATATTATTCTTGAAGGATGCTTTGATAACTTCATGATCAAACCGGAGTTGTCCTGCAAATTGTATAGCGCTTCCATCATTTCTTACTGCCGCCATCACCACCTCTTTATCCTCTCTCAGGAAAGAAGAGGCAAATTCTAACGCGTATCCATTATTTTTTACGGCCGCTATGACGACCTCTTTATCATCTATATAGTCGCTTCCACATAACAAAAGACCATTGCTTTTTACGGCCAACAGTACTGCTTTACGCATCCATGTACCTTCTAGGAATCCATTTAAATACATTCACACAAAGTCACTAATGGGAATCCCGAGCTATTTTTCGTATCTGTTACGTAAACATCCCTACATCATTACCGCTCTGCAACCCGCCGATAATTTATATCTAGATAGTAACTCTATCATTTATGATATGGTTTCTAGCATGGATACTGTGAATGAATCAGACCTCTTACAAAAAGTTTGTGAAAAGATTGACTTTTACCTTTCCCTTGTACAGCCCAAACGCGTCTTCATCGCCTTTGACGGGATTCCCCCCATGGCGAAAATGAAACAACAAAAAGATCGCCGTTTCAAAAGCTGGATTCAACAAACCATGTCTAATGCTCCTATGGGTTGGAACACCATGCAAATTACCCCTGGCACCTCTTTCATGAATGCATTGGACACCAAGCTACACGCTTACTTTAAACATCATGCCTCACGCTACGAATCCTTTCAGCTTTCTACCAGTAAAGAGGCAGGTGAAGGAGAACATAAACTCTTTGCCTGGATCCGTGATCATCCCGAGCTTCACCAAGGTCAAAAAACCTTAGTCTATGGATTAGATTCTGACCTCATTATTTTGAGTTTACACCATTTGCAGTATGGTGAGATTCGTCTGTTACGTGAAGCACCGGCCTTTATGTTACAAGATCGTGAGTTACACGTATTGGATGTACCGAAACTTGCTGAAAGTATTCGTGAAATCATTGGTGAAACCAAGTTATCGGATTACATTTTCATGACCCTCTTTTTAGGGAACGATTTCATGCCTCATTTTCCAGCACTTAATTTGAGAACCAATGGGTTTGATACGTTGTTCCGAACGTATACGTCTACCATCCAATCCCATGAACATTTGTTTGACGGAGAAATTCAATGGCCCATGGTTCAAAAGTTTATCGCCGCACTCGCTCTCCAAGAAGAAAACATTATTCTGAAAGAATATTATTCGCGCAACCGCTTTCATGTAGACGCTTCTACGGAAGAAAAGAGACTACAAAATCTTCCCATGTTACAAAGAGAAAAGGAACATTTTATATGTCCTAGTAAAAAGGGATGGCAGAACCGCTACTATGATTCCTTTTTCACCTTACCAAAGGAAGACATTTGTAAAAACTATGTAGATATGTTAGCCTGGAACATGCAGTATTATACTACCGGATGTACCAATTGGCGTCTCTATTATAGCCACATGTACCCTCCTTTGTTGGAAGATTTGGTACGACACATTCCTACGACGCATAGCATTGAGCCATGTGAGGAACGATGCAATGAACGTGAATTATTGATGTATGTGTTGCCTCCTTTGTATTACAAGTTTATACCAGAGGGTACCTCGGTGAAAAGCGTGATGCCTACGCTAGAATGGTCCTATTGTAGGTACACGTGGGAAAGTCACGTACGTTATGTTTTATAAACTTGGTCTACTAAACTTTTTAATTGTTTAGAATTAGAATCCGTTGTATTTTGCAAGGATTGTACTTTGGATTGAAGTGCTAACATTGCATCTACGTCTTTTTTCAAGGACTCTAGATTGGCTTGATTTTTTTTAGCTAACGTCAAACACGATGGGTCATCATAATTTTCATATCCTTCTTTTTTCCAAAGGTTATAAAAAAGAAGGGCTAGTAACAATACAATTAACCAATACATAGTATATATTTTGTTTTTATATTCTATGGAAAACGGTAGTTATAAAGTATTGCATTATAAACCGGCGATTCAAAAAACAACCAATCAATTAGAGTATGTACCTAGAAAAGTAAAAACGGTACCTGGCGGGTATCGTACAACATGGTACCCCTCGGCACGTCCTTTACAACATTATCGTAAAACGGGGACAAGCGTGTCCCATACGGCATCCATCGCCTACAGTACACCCACGGACTGTGATCCCTGTGTAAACTCCAGACGTGTAGGAATCCCATTGAAAATGATTGGTAAAAAAGACAATGGAATGCAAAAAACAGTATGTTGCCAACCAGGAAACGTCATTAGCTTTAGTGGAAATGCCAACATTCGCACGGGACGTACGAATAAACCTCGTATAGACGTCCAAGGGAATGAAACACCAGAATATTATGCAGACTATGCAACGTACTTGAAAAGACGTGGGAATACGTATGTAGCGAAATCTACCTTTCATACCATTGCAGGGATTGATTATACCAAGTATCCTGATGGTTCACCTCAGGATAGCAGTCATTATGCTGAAAATCTTCCAACCTCTCCCGCCTGTTCTAACATTACTATTTATAAACCAAGCAATCCTTCGTTTTCTACGCAAGGACCGGTAGATGGAAGTACCCTTATTGCACGTAGAAAGTATAACGCCATTACGACGAACAATGCTTCGTTTGTACGGCCATGGGGTGTAAAAATGGTCTATTCGGAAGAACCATTGTTCTTTCAGAAAAATAAGTTTTACGTATGTACTAATGAAAATGGTACACGGACAATAGTATAATACCGAATAGAATAAAACAGAATACAAATTGTAACGTTCTGGCATCTCTCGCATCTCTAGTGTTCCGTATCACGGTATGTTGTGATACTCTAGGTGTAACGATAATGATCTCATAATTACATAGAGGACACCGATTTAGTTTAGGATAACACACCCTGCATACTTTGTGACCACATGGAAAGGCAATCGGATCCCTTTCTTCAAAACAAACGATACATTCTTCCATAAAATGTATCCTTTTTTTATGTTTATATAGGTATGAGTAAAGCAAGAGTCATTGGACCATCTTCTGCTGGTAGTACCATACATGGCTGTAACGTAAATCTCAACACGGCTGGTGGTACAAAGAAGCAAGGATTACCCTTTCAATTAGATCGTCGTACGTTTCAACATAGAGCAGTCAAACGTATCGCTACAGGAGATAAACGTGACTATATTTTTACGATGAATCAAATTGGTGGCATTGGTAGAGTGGGATGGTATCCTCGTGATGGGATTCGGCCACGTGCACCTTACCGATACAAGGAAGATGTACAAAATGCGTTAACCTGTAACTATGATCCAACGAATACAAACTATAATGCATTTGTCTACGGCTCGTATATTATACTTCCCGTTTCATGTGATCCGTCTACCATTCATTTGATTACATTGAATTCTACATTGGTTACGATTGTGTTTCCAAATGTAACCTATCTTCCAAATGGTCCAACCAATGGTCATTCTGGATACGTATTCAAACTACAATCCAGTGTTCCGGTTGCATTACAATTTCATATAAACGATACGTCCTGTTCTACATTACATACCAATACATTACTTGTTTCCACAGTTGGTTCAACTCATATAGAAGTCAATCCTTCTAACTTATCTATCAATGGTACCGTATGCACCACACCCATCAACAATATCATATACAATAATATAACCTATCCGATAGTTGCCTATGATCAACAGACCAATTTACTTACCATTATCATTGATGGCATTCTTCAACCTACTGTATTCAATGGATCTTTACAGTGTATCTAAAAGGTGGAGTTGGCTGACCCTTTTGCTGCATTCTTCTTCTTCGGAGCAACGGCACCTGCATTTCGTGTACGTAACAATGCACTTTTTACATCATTCCCATTACGTGTTGCAAATTGTGTTCTCAAGTTACCTAAAGAAGCAACCCGTAATGAAGTACGCTGAGAACTATCCATGACACCGACCTTGGGAATACGATTTTGTTCTACTTTTTGAGTCACCATGGCACGGCCTGCTGCAAAGTGTTGGTCTCGTGAAACAGTATCGGATCCTAAGGTAGTGGTACCTGCACGAAACGTTCCAATAGATCTCATACAATAATGGATTAAAAAATTGATATGAAGATTTCTTCCTTTTCATTATAGAAATGCCTCATAAGTACAATCTGCGTAATGCTCCTTTTGATCAAGACAAGTTCAATGAATTACTCGGTGAAATCTTCCCTTCTAAGTATATGAAAGATAAGGTAAAGAAAGGCTCGGAGGAGTCTGATTCAGAGTATGAAACGGAGGATTCTGACTCGGAGTACGTGACGGAAACGGAAGAATCAGACGACGATGACTCGGATTACACAGAAGAGTCTGACCCTGTGATAAACATTACCTTTACCATGGGACAAGAAGAATCCGAAGAAGAAATGGATGTTGAAAAAACCGAAGAATTTCTAGAAAAAATGGAAAAGATGGGGACCGAACTTTCCGTCTACAAGGAGTTACCCATGTACAAGAAAATGTTGAAAACACATCAAGAAATGGCAAAAAAGACCAAAGCAGCCAAAGAAAGAACCGAAAAAAAGGAAAAGCAAGAAAATGAAACCAAATTTGGTACCTTGATTCAAAATAAACCTCCCAACGACGTCAGCTATTTCAGAGGACTTGCCATGGAAGAGCAGCGTACACTCCTCGGAAAGCTCACTACCCTTCGTGAACTAGACAAGCAACAGAAACCGAATCGCATACGTCTTTTGGAATCCGACATTCCAGACGAGTACAAATTGATTGCGTTTCAGAAAATGAATCAGCTCAAACAAGGTAGCGATGGTGAAATTGGAAAGATTCGTGCATGGCTAGATGGGTTCATGAGGATACCCTTTGGAAAGTACCATACCCTTCCCGTTTCCCTCAAAGATGGTCCCGATGCATGCCATACCTTTCTAGAAAAAGCAAAGCAGCAACTGGATGAATCTACTTACGGTCTACAAGATGCCAAGACGCAAATCATGCAGTATATTGGCCGACTCATTTCCAATCCGCAAAGTACTGGAACGGCCATTGCGATTGAAGGACCCATGGGTACCGGCAAAACGACACTCGTGAAAGAAGGGATCAGTAAAATCTTACAAAGACCGTTCGCCTTCATTGCACTTGGTGGAGCAACGGATAGCAGTACCTTTGACGGTCACATGATTACGTATGAGGGTAGTATATGGGGTCAAGTCGTAGACGTCTTGATGAAGTGTAAGTGCATGAACCCCGTGTTCTACTTTGACGAGCTGGATAAAGTAAGTGAGACACCCAAGGGGGAAGAAGTGATTGGAATCCTGACACACTTGACGGATACGTCACAGAATGATTCCTTTCAAGACAAGTATTTCAATGGGGTGAACTTGGATTTGTCACGGTGTCTCTTTGTCTTCAGCTATAATGATCGTTCCAAGGTGAATCCGATTCTAAGAGATCGTATGTATGTCATCAAGACGGAGGGATATTCTACACCTCAAAAGACGATTATTGCGAAACAGTACTTGTCCAAATCCATTCGTCAAAACATTTCGTTCAGTGAAGAAGAGGTGATCTTTACAGATCAGGCGATTCAATACATCATTGATCATTATACAGGAGATGAAAAGGGAGTGCGTAACTTGAAGAGATCACTGGAGACGATTTATTCTAAACTGAACTTGTTTCGTTTGATGCGTCCGGGTACAAACTTATTTACGAGCGATTTGCCCTTGTCCGTCTCTTTCCCTTATACAGTGACGCCCGATACCGTCCGGCTTTTACTGAAGATTGACGAAGTAAAGTCCTCTTCCATGATGTACCTCTAGATCCACCGATAGATACGGGTAATTCACCTTCAGGCGCTTTTATTTTTTTCAACAAGGCATTATGTGTTTGTCTTAACGTTAAATCATCTAAAGGCACATAGTCTACTAAGTGTTCAAATAAATAATCAAACACATTTTCATTTATCTTTTCACGATAAGTAACTCTGAGCTTAGACAGTTCCTGAGTTGGATCAAGTCTAGTGTTTGCTTCACGATATCTTCTTTTGATATCTGACAGTTCATCTAGAATAGCACTTTGTTGCTCTAGTAGTTGCTGAATTTGTGTAGATCTACGATTGACTTTTCCATTTAGATCTTGTAATTTTTGTTTTGTTTGTCGGAATTGTTCATTGAGTTGAGACAGTTCATTGGTAGGATCAAGTCTACGTTTTGCTTCTTCCCATTGTTGCTTTAGCGCAATTTGTTCTATTTCCAGTAACGGTTTTAAATCAGACCGTGGCATTTTTCTAGGTACAATCACTGGACTAGGATAGTCTACTTCGGTTGCCACTATATTTTCTGAATAAATGGTTTTACTAAATCTTGCACCGTTTCTTACAAGATCAATAAATAAAGGGTACATTAATCTTATTTTTTCTACCGTCAAGGGGAGCATTTCATATAAAAGAAGATCTAATAAAGTAAATGCATACACTTTCGGTGGAGCTTCAAACGAATAATGTTTATTTGCATTTGCTTTGAACGTATATAATAATGTTTGATATAATTCTGTATCAGTATCAATTAGGATTCTTAACTCCTTAAAAAAACGTATGACACTTGCTGGCATTGACGTTATCTTGAAATGGGTAAGCATATCAGAGCCACTTTCTAGTCTTTGTACAAGAGCCTCATAAAAAGGGTTATACATGAGAATAAACGCAAAATAATGATTTTGAAATAAATAAAGAGTTGATCTAAATCTTGAAAACATTCCTCTTGTCTCCGTCACGCTAGGATTTGAATAGATAAATTGTAATACTTTTGTTTTTAATTCTTTGGGTGAATCTATTAACAACGATAACCCTTGTGCAATGCCAGGATCAGATAACATATATACAAGTTCCGTAAAAGAGCGTGTAATATCTACCTTAGGCTCTTTAGAAACGAGTCTTGATTGGATCGGCTCAGTCGTTACTTCTGTTGAAAAACTGGATCTCGGCCTCGCCTCATCCACTACACTTTTTACAGGTAAATGTGCCTGAAATGGATCTTCGGATGCTCGGTATGGTGTTTCTACGTCTTCATGATATTTGTCTTGTAATCTCAGTGCCTCATCCGCATTTACAGGTGATTCGTCTTCAGCAAATTGTTGTGCATATGCTGTAAGTTCTGAACGTTGCGGGAGTGACGCTGCTCGTGGCGCATCTCGTACAGGTTGTGTGACTTGCCTCGGTACTTGACAAGTCGGTTCCTCCGCTCTATTCATAAAATCCAGTTCATGATCCTGTGGTTTTGGTACACCAGAAGAGATTGTAAACTTAAAATTTGCTCCTGTCTTAAATTTCAATGGAACTATGGTTAATTTCCATGCATTTTCATCAAAAATATTCGTTACTACAGGTCCACAATATTGTTCAATGACCTTTTGCATCCAGTTAGAATGAGACACTACAAATATAGTTTTCGCTGTTGTCCGTTGACGTACCCAGTTATCAAAATATACAAACCCTTCTGCCCCATAATATTCGCGGAACGATGGTTCTCTTATGGAAATATTAGGAATCAAAGCATCTCGTTTCAAAGGACTTTCATCTGAATGAGGTGAAAGATTTACCTTATTATGTTTCATCTGGTCTACATAAAATTTTCCAGCAGCCATGCGTGAATCTTCAGGAACAGTATAATTCAAGTCTAATGTATACGGTCCTAATGGATAGCCGTTACCATTATACTCAATGATGTGTTCATGACGTATAATTTCTCTAGCAATTTCGTGATCTATCCCTTTTAAGAATTGCATAAATTGTTCCATGTATGCCATTTGTTGTTCAAAGGGTAATGGCATATTGGAAAGATCAAGCGCAAATCCATGTTTCTCTTTAATGTAGGGTGATACTATAATTTTCAATGGACCAAATTTACCATAGATTAAGATTGCCGTTTGCCATGTTCGTAGTAATGAACTTCCATAGACGGTTCCAGTAAACCCTGTTGGTATCTCCTCTTTACGTAACAGAGAATAAATACCGTAGGAAGTAAGGGATGGATCTTCTACTCTAGCATGGAGGGATGGATTTGTTAATTTAGCATGCCAAACACCTCTATTTTTTTTCTTATCTTTTGCTTTTTGTAAATTGGCACATGAAAACCCATGCCGTTGAATGATATATGTATTTGGTGTTTTTAATTCTGGAACTGCTCCTCCCCTTCGTGTTTGTTTTAATCCACGCGATCTACGTGTCCTCATATCATAGTACTAGATTATAAGGCCGTTGCTGGATTAATATAAATTTTTTCATACTGTGCAGAAAGATACTTGAGTATTTCCGATAACAGAGGACTTGTAAACATGATGCTAAAATCTACTGGCCCATACGGTTCATAAAAAGATAAGACGACACGTAATATAACCGGTGTAAAAATCAATAGATTATCCTTTAACGAAATACTTGCCGTAATAAATTGTTTTAAACTACCCTGAAGGGGTCGTACGACACAAAACGTATAATCTCCATCTTTTGTAAAGGGTGCTAACGTAGAGATCCAATAGGTTGCATTCTTCAACATGTCCGTGTACGACGAAGAAAACGTTTTGGTATCATCATTACAAAGAGTAAGTACACGGGCATCTGATAACTTTTGTACAAAGGCTGTACTAATCGGCACTGAATTCCCTGAAATCTTACTACGTAACCGAAAACTACTCGTATATTGAAGAATGGGATTTAATACTTTAAAATTGGCCGTAGGTAATTGGTATCGTTTTTGATTGGTGATTGCCGGCGTAGATTGTGGTATGTCATACTTTTGTATCAAAAAGATGAGCGCATCTCGTAACGACATGGTCTTTAATAATTCCGTTAATTCTTTCACATAAGGAAGAATTCCACACGGTACGAGGAACTGGGGTTGTCCTCTAATCGCCTTGGGATACACGATACCATTCATGATAGAAATAATCGTTGTCGGTACAGTATTCTTCTTTGCCGTCACACAAAGAGTGTTTGACGTTGCTCTAGAAGGAGGTGTAGGCACAACTGGTTTCTCTAAGGAAAAATACGTCGTACTCACTGCAAAGATAGGACTGGTAAGTACGGTATCGGCTGTAAATCGTAACACATAATTGGTATCGGTTACAGGTAAGCCATAAAGTCGGAAAGAATACGTAGACAAGAGATTGGCCGTAAATGAGGGTAAGGTAATGGGGGGAAAGAGTTGGCCTACATCTTGCAAAGTGACCGTAAAGGTGGTCGGCACACCTACGTAGAGTGTAGCGTTTACGGTTGAAATAATGGTGTACTCTGGCTGGTCTACTGTGACTCCAGTGGTGACTAAAAAGGTCGGGCTCGTCACAATAATGGTAGGCGAATTGACCAATAGAAAGTCTAATTGATAGTTCCCGAGTGGAATACTGTATGGATTCAATGGAATGGTGTATTGATTTCCTTGTTGCGTAAACGTCACTGGAATGGTAACGGGTCCTCTTAGCTGCGCAGTAAAGGAGGTCTCGGCATCAATCGTCATGGTAGCAACAATGGTGGAGAATACCGTGTATTCGGTATCCAAGGCGACCGATGCGTTGACCACAAAAGTAAAGGGAACAGAAACACCATAGTTGAGATGTTCATTGGACTTTAGATAGATTTGATCGCCAGGTTGATAGGTCACTACATATTTGTAGGGAAACCATGTAAATGGATTGGCAACGTTCGCTTCTAGCTCTTGTACGACCGCACCGTTACGATAGAGGGACATGGAATAGGTATCATTGCGGTATAAAACGGCACCAATATCATAAGAGAAAAAGACACCAGAAAAGATGGGAATGGATGCAGGCAACGCGACATAAATGGTATCAGCAGACAAGTTATACGAATCCGTGATAATGGAAGAGGTTTCAGGTGAACCAAGTGGCCAAAAAGAAACGTCGCCGGTTGGATCAAGGATGTCTTCTGTAAAATTGTAGGTATAGGGCGAACTACTTTGAAATGTATAGTCGCCCAGACGTACATTGTATACTGGATTCTCACCGGATACCCATGAAAGGGTATTTTCAAAGTTTATTTTATTGGGTGTAATGGCAAAATCGGTAGGTGTATCAAAGAAATAAATATCCGTAGCCACTAACACGTCTTCTACTTGAATACTATAAGGAACATCATAGATGACTGCACTATAAGGAATGGTAAGTACATTATACGTACTCGTTCCAATATAAGGGGAACTACCTGTAAACGTTACCTGATAATGTCTAGTACCATCCGGTGCAGGTGAACTCGCTGTATAATAGGCATTCCATGTAAGTGTATACGTTTGTAAATAACGATCCGTTTCAATTTGTACGTGTTGATTTGGTAAAATAGAATCAAAATAAAAGGGTGTATACGATCCACTATTTTCATTCGTATTCGTAGGTTGAATGGCATACGCCGTACCTGCTACCAATCCACTGGAATCTACTTTATTACCAGAAACAAAGCTGGTTGATCCATTTGTAGTAATGGCAGTGGTACCATATTGAAATTGTTCTGTGGTAGACCCACCTGTCCAGGTAAGTTGATTGATTGAACTTTGAATAATGCGCACTGAAATGGCAAGATTGGCTACATATTGATACGCTGTAAAAGTAGCCGTATGACTATTCGTATCATAGGTATCAGAGGATCCGTTTACGGTTATTGTGTAGATTCTAGTGGTAGGGTTAGCTGGTGGTGTATACAGGTAAGGTAATCTAGAACGGCGTGTAGAAGTGGTCGCATCGTTTACCGTGATTTGATAGGTATTTAGAGGATACCCAATCCCAAACGTAGGAATAATGGTAGTTGTACCACCTGGTGCTATATTTCCAGCCGTGATAGATTGTAAAAATTGGGTAATGAAAGTAAAATTACCAGTGGTCTCGGGTGCATTCGTTCCATACGAATAATTAACCGCGTACCCGTATTGTTGCATCAACTCAATACGTTTCGTTACAAAATCATATGTATAATAATAGATACCAGATGGGATGGTTGTCAATAATGCAATGGGAATAGTAAAATCATTTGTGATGGTTGTAGTATCTACTTGTAATGTACCATCGGATCTATACATTTTTACGTCGGCAACGTCGCCACCATAACTACCACTAATATCGGATGAACTCCAACCAAGAGTTACCGTGGTATCATTATTTAAATTCACATCGGCGCTGTTTAAAGAAGTAAAATAACGATAGATACGATTTTTGTATGCATCTGGAGGATTTATAATCACTGGTGGTACGTCTGGTATGGGAAATGGATTATTTTGCCCTGGAGAGAAAACATTTCCATCCAATAACGTAGAAAAATAATATTTAGGAGTAATATTAGCTATATAATTTGTATACATCTGGATACCAACGGTAGTTGCTGTTGTATTGTTAGAAAATATTCTTGTGTTTGTACTTGTTTGATAGAGACCAATCGTAACATTACGATTTGTTATAAATACTACTACACATGGAATTCCAGAAAAAAATACATTTTCTGGTTTTGTACCATCGGAAAGTCTAAAATTGGTAAGAGGTGGTACTCCTGACGGTGTATCTATCTGAAACACAGTACCAAAATAGATACCAGACATTACTCTACGGAAATACTTTTTTCCATCAGCGTTTCCCCATTCATTCCATAAAAGCCAAACGTCAACTCTTTCGGTGACGTTCTCACATACGCTACACCCGTAGAGGGTAACAAAGCAAACCCTGGTCGTATAGACGTGTGACTTTGACGTGATCCACATCCCGATACAAGACAATGGACGCCATCCTCTCTGTAACAAATGTTATGATCATGTCCTGACAAATACAAGTGTACCTTGTACTTTTTTAACAAGGGTAGCAGCGTTTTATGTAACTCGTCTGTATCTCCATGTGGTCCATTAGAATAAATGGGATAATGACCAAAGACGATTTTCCAGGTAGACTTGCTATGTTGTAGCACGTATTCCAACCATCGGAGCTGTTCTTCTCTTTTGAGTTTCTCTAAAAATGCATTGGTCTTGTACGTATTTTCTCCCATAGCCATTGCATTCAACATGGATTCTGTAGGAGCCATTTCATACGTATCTATGGCAATCAAATGCACCTCTTCATAGGCTCTATCATAAAAACGACGCGGCATAATCCATAAGGAATTCATAAGAGAATAATTGATTTGAGCCTGTATACTTCCTAAATGATCATGATTGCCTAGGATAGCAAAAAAAGGTTTGAAAAAGTACGTCGTATAATGAGTCGTCCACATGGCATCAAAGGTTGTATGTACACCACGATCATAAAAGTTATCTCCGAGAGAAAGAATGGCATCTGGATTCTTTTTCTCTACGAGTTCCTTAACTTGTTGTTTGAGAGTTGTATTTTCACCCCAATCTCCAAAACATAAAAAGTACATAGTAAAAATTGAAAAGATTTGTTTGAATACATTTAAAGATGAATACGCATTTGCTTCCCGTTCCGTTTGAAATTGCGGAACTCATCAATAGCTTTGCGTATTATGATTGGCCCACACGGATACGTCTTGAAAAAGAGAGACTCTTTATGGAAGACCTTATCTATCGTATGAAACATTGTTTTAATAATCCGATGAATGAACCAGATCCTGATTTCTGGGTTTGTTGGCTAAGTACAGACGTAGATGAAGAAGTACAATTTCAATCTAGTTTTTGCTTAACGTGTGGAAATTATATTCATCGTTTCCCTTCTTGTAGTTGTTAGCGCTTCTTTCGTGTCTTGTCACGCTTGACGTATCCAAACGTACCCTTCTTGGCGAAATAACCATGCTTTTCAAGTCTCTTTTCTTTTTTGGCGGTAAGGTGCTTTTTCCTAGAGACCCATCGTCCGCGTTTCGTGAACATGAGATCCTTTTTGGTTAATCCGCCTTCGGTTTTATACGCGGTTTCATGACCAACTTGTTGCCGACTTCCCTTTAACATGGCATAGGTTTTACCTTTTACGTGATACTTGCCGTCTTCTGCCTTTAGTATTCTTCGCATACCTTTTCTTTATATTTTTTCTTACAAGGTACGATAAAATTCCACGACTTTTGGATGCACTTTGATTTTTTGACTATTGAATCCCGTCAAGTAGAGCCCCGAGATATCCACCACACGCGACAACGCTACATACGATTGGCCACATTCAAAGACATCATTTCCTAAATCTAATTCGGCTTCCTGAAGTGTTGCCCCCTGCGCCTTATGTATCGTAATCGCCCACGCATACATCAACGGTACTTGCGTAATACTGGATACATCCGTTGTCCACAAATGCGGTTTCATCACAATGTCACCGTGCGCAAATCGTACAATCGGAAACCCATCAAATCCCACGACCACTCCTTGACTTCCGTTACATAACTCTTCCATGTTGACGATACACATGACCTTGGTACCTACCTTGAGCTTGATGGTTTCGCCACACAACATGTTCTTTTTCAAGGCATCCGCATCGTACTGGTTGGTCGTACTCACTTTCATCGTATACACGTGTTCTTCTCCCGTAAGACCGGCGTACTCTTTGATATTAATATCGTCCGCCTTTTTACGTGTGGGAACGAGCCTCGTACATCCATTTCCTGGTACCATGCGTTCTTTCAATAACGCATGGTACGGTTCAGATAACTTTCCATTTCGTATTTCTTTGAGAATAGATTGATAGGTTTCATTCGGTTGACGAAAGAGATGCGTCAGCTGAACCGTTTCAGGAAAGGTTTTGTTCCATTCGGCGTGTTCAAAGCAGAATTGACCGTCTACGGGAGGTAATTGATAAAAGTCGCCGCAAAATACGAGTTGAATACCACCAAAAGGTTTCGTAGATCGGCGAATGGTTTTACCAAGCTCGTTCAGCATGTCAAAGAGAACATCAGACATCATACTAATTTCATCTACAATGAGAACGTCCGTGGTACGCCACCGATCACGTACGAATTTATTTTGCAAAGCCTTGCTTGGATCACCGAGGCCGATACCGGCCCAGGAATGAACCGTTTTGGCGTTACAATCAAGTAGGACGGCGGCACATCCAGTCATGGCACAGACTTGAAGTTTTTTAGTACAGCGTTGAAAGACGGTGCGGATCCATTTGGATTTGCCGGTACCACCAGGACCCGTTAAGAAGATATTCTTACCCTGTTCAAAAAGCTCAAATGCGTGTTCTTGTTCTGCAGAAAACATTTTTTAAAGTCTACGACTATTTCCTAATCAATTTTCTTTTCTAAAGTATGGACGCAGAAGAAGTCATCATTAACTTAAAGTTATTATCTCAAGTTGAAAAGGGTCAAAAACTCATTACGAGGGACGCTTATCTCAATATTGAAGGACCCTACCTTTTTGTTCCTGAATTTGTAAGACGATGGAGACGTCAAGATAGTCGGCATGAAACCGTCAAATGTATCAATCGTGTGGTCAATGATGCCATTGCTTTATTGAAAAAAGATCCCGCCATGAAACTCTATATACGTCAAGCAAAATCGGGTATTATGAATTTAAAAGAAACGTACTCCATGTGTCACCAAACGTGTGCTCGCCTAGATATGATTTTAGATAAAATCAAAGTATACGATTCTATAGAAGTAGAGTTGGATCCAGATTTATAAAGGACGTTGACCTTGCAAATAGGGTGGAAGTTTAGGAATGTACACATTGGTCGTGGGTACAAACATCACCGTAGGCATGGACGTAAACGATGGAGTTGGTGTAGCCGTTGAAAAAATATAGTTATTACTTCCGATTCCAAAGAGATTCGTTTCCAAATCTACTGCATTAGAGGAGAGACGATTGGCAGGCATGTACTGAGAATTGACACCACATGGAAAAGCAGGGTTAGAAAAGGTATTTTCAATCCATAATTCGGATTGTTTCTCTACTTCTTTGCGTTGTCTACAAAAATCACCATACATTTGTTTATTACGGGTTCCCGCCATAACTATACAAAAGAATATAAAAATAAATATTCCAACATACTATGGAAGATATCAGAGATGAAGATAGAGGAAAAGAAACCATGGTCTTTGAAATTACTTCTATTTCCTTAAATGCAGTCTTACAATTTTGTGTAGGAAATTCGTATGAACACAAAGGAAAAGACCGGTACAATGTTTACCTTGTCAAAAACGGCAAGGTACACGGTTGTGTAGGTCACTATGATGTAGAGTCGGGTGAGGAGACTACGGATTCGGGAGGAAAAGATTTTGATGTCAAGAAATACCAAGAGCCAGAGTGGTTGATTGAACCTACCTCTTCTCTATTGACCCGTGAAGTAGAAAGAGAGAAACCTGCCGCAAAAGAAAAGCCTCCTAAGCATGCAGAGGTAAAGTCCATATTTCGCGTTATCACTACGTCTACGGAAGGCGATTGTTTCTATGATTCCGTAGTACGTGCAGACAAGGACGGATATGATGAAGAAAAAATTCACGAGTTCAAGGAAAGGCTAGGTGACTTCATGACCAAAGGTGCCAATAAGGATAATTTGATTGCCAAGTACAAGGCCATTGTAGAACTAAAGGGTGCCAAAACGCAAACGTTGATAGAAGATCCTTATTACCGAAAGTACTGTGAAATGCGTAACGCCGGTACATCAGACGAAGACATTGTGGTCCAAATGAGAAAAGATATAGAGGCTAACCCTGAATTGGAGAAAAAGCTAAGCCCAGATGATTTTGAATTGTTAGCGAATGATGATGAATCTCCTAATAAACCTACGTTGACAGAAGACGTTTCTGCATTATCTAATGAGTACATTCATTATTTTTTCAACGATGATAAAACATTGGAAGGAGATGACATTATAGATACCTTTTTAGAAAATTTCATGAAAAAGGATACATGGGCGGATGCCTTTATCATTTCACAAGCAGCCCTCTTTTTGAATGTCATTTTCTTATTGTTGGTAGAGAAAAAAGGAAGAGTAGAAGACTATGAGATCTTTAACATGCAGGCACAATTGGAACATCCGATTGATAAAGATACACAGTTTATTTTGGCCTCGTATCAACCCCAGAAACATTTCAAGCTCATTGTACAGGATCCATACATTGGTAAATTTACCATAGATACCTTACCCCAAGTGATTAAGGATAAATTTCCGTTGTTCAAATCTGGGGCAGAGCCTCCAGCTACAGGCGCGGAAGAAGCACCGGCGTATGAACCCGTGGCAGTGGATGTACCAAAGATTCCCGATGTCGTGGACAAAAAATATACGGCAGAGACCTTGAAAGGAAAGACGATGAAAGAATTGGAAGATATTTTAAAGGCGGAATTTCCTGATGTACCCCAATCTAGAGTCAAAAAAGAAAATGGAAAACAAGGATTAATTGATTGTATCTTGAATCCAGAAGATGAGAAATGTAAAAAGTTAACGAAGAAGAAGGCAACTGGTGGTAAATTTACTAGACGTGTGTAAGACAATCGCGGCAAGATGGCCGGTAGGTATCATGCGGGGCATACTGTAGGGTATTGGTAGAGGTACGTTTACTGAAGGGTGCGCGTGCACCGCATACGCACCTTGCATATAATTTTGTATAGGAATCGGCAAAGGGGATGAGAGAAAGAATGTCGCCGAACGGTTTTTGTTGAAAGTCACCATCTAATCCATACACGTAGACACGTTTCCTTTGTTTCAAGGCGTCTTGAACAAACGAAACCAAATCGGGAAAGAATTGTGCTTCATTGATGGAAATGATATCGGCTGTAGAAATGTCAATGGACATCAGGGCCTTGGTTTTGATACAGTGTACCATGTCGCCGTCATGCGAATGAAGAAGAGAAATGGAGTAGGACGTTGCATCTGACGTATCGTAATCTAAGATCATGTGTACGCCCTCTACTTTATTTTGGATGAGGGCGGTGGTCTTGCCGGAGAACATGCAGCCGAGAGTAAGAGACAACATTTTTTGAAAAATAAGGACGGATTCCCTTTCAATTTTTAGTAGGGGCAAGCCCCTACGACCCCATACTATTTAATAACAGGTAGGCTCTGCTTCGTCACCTGTGGACCAGTTACTATTCGTTACTATCCGGTGAAGCTGTAAGGTAGGGCGCAGCCCTACAACCCAATAACGGGGTCGTAGGGGCTCGCCCCTACAAGGGAGGTGCGGAGAAGCTTCCAGCTTCAACGGGGTTATAGGGGCGAGCCCCTATGCCGTAGGTTCTGCGCTACATGCCGAATTGTGAAAAGTCAGAGAGAACGGGAACGGGAAGGAATTCAGAGTTGGTACTGGAATAATTGGGAACCTTTTTACAGTCAAAGGAAGGTTCAGGGCATCGGCCGCATGGAGGGCATGGTTGAGGTTCAGGACATGCCGATTTTACTTTGGTAGGACCAGAAAGGAAGACGGTAGACGTATTGTAGGCGGGAAGACCGGCTTGTACAGGCGCACAGCTGCTACCATCTGCATTCTTTACGGTAAAGTTATCGGGACAACAACCGTAGGTAGAGGCGGCGCAGGACATGGGAGCTGGGGAAGGGGCAGGGGGTGGACCGGGGGTTGGACCGGGTGTGACAGGGCAGTTACTTCCGGTGGCATTTCTAGCGGTCACGTTATCAGGACAACATCCGTATTGGGTAGAGGCACATCCTCCGACTTTAGGAATGATGCAATTTAATCCCGCAGCATTTCTAGCGGTCACGTTATCAGGACAGCACCCGTACGTAGAGGTGGCACAACTGCTAGGACTTGGATTAGGAACAGGGCAATTACTTCCAGTAGCATTTCTAGCAGTGACGTTGTCAGGACAGCAGCCGTATTGGGTAGAGGCACATCCTCCGATGATAGGACAATTACTTCCAGTAGCATTCTTTGCAGTGACGTTATCAGGACAGCAGCCGTATTGAGTAGAGGAACAACCGCCTACGGGTGTAGGAATGATGCAGTTGTTACCAGCAGCATTCTTTGCAGTAACCTTATCGGGACAGCATCCGTACTGGGTACCAGCACAACCGCCCAAGGTACAGTTACTTCCCGTGGCATTCTTTGCAGTCACGTTATCAGGACAGCAGCCGTATTGGGTTGCCGAACATCCGCCAATTTTAATAGTAGAATCTAGCCCTACAATGTTTCCGTTCGGTCCTTTGGCAAAAGTTCCATTAGGTCCAGAGTATACACCAATGTTATCCCCTTTGTAAAACCCGCGCTTACCGCGTGGTCCAGTTGCACCCGTTGCGCCTGCAGGACCAGTCGGACCAGAGGGTCCAGGTAAACCACTTAGACCAGTGGCACCTTGAGGTCCAGTCGGACCAGAAGGCCCCGCGGGTCCTGTTGCACCTGGAGGACCAGTCGCTCCCGTATTTCCTGTAATCATTGGAACAAAGGTTTGGACGGCATCTTTAGACGTAAACGTAAATTGTTCCAAGATTTGTTGATTGGCATCCATTAAATTCATGGTACATCCAATGATTCTTTCTTGACAACAATCTTTACGGTTGGTATAAGTGACTTTACTTAACGTGTACTCTTGTCCTAAATCTACCATCCAAAAATCATTGGGTGTAGGCGGATTTGCACTATGATATAATTTAGAACTTGTACCATCTACTGCATTGGGTGGTAAATAATCATTGTTGTAAGAAGCATTGGCAGATGCCGTTTTATTCAAGGCCACATTTGTACCTTGAGCATCATAGGCCATTAATTGTTGTACCTGAATAAAGTTGGGCGTAGGTTGCGATGCATTGATAATTTTAATATATCGGACGCCTGGTGTGGTAAATCCCTCAAATACACCTAAACTAGCCTTAAAATCATAATAATAATCGGATGGTGTTTTATAGGTAGTAGACCGAAACTCTTGCATGGTTAACATGGGAACGACTCCTTTTTGTAGAGTAAACAATAACAGTATAACTAAAAGAACGACCCATAATAGAATCCACATATCTTTAGAAGATATAAAATTGATTTGTTTCCAATAAAAAAAAGACAAAATGCGTCTTCTTGTCTTTGATACCGAAACGACCAATAAACCTCCCTCCATTAAATTGTTACCGGAAACGGTAGAGTATTGGCCTTATATTGTTCAATGGAGCTTTGTCCTCTTTGATACGGATACGTACAAGTACAGTGAATACGATTACGTGATTCACTGTAAAGTTCCGATTGAAAACGATCACATTCATGGAATCACCACGTCTATGAATCAAAAAATTGGATATTCCTTTTCTTTCATCTTTCCCATCTTTGAAGAATGTTGGAAACAGGCCGATTTAATCATCGGACATAACATTGATTTTGACTTGCACATGATCCAAGCGGAATGTTATCGGCACGGTATCACCTTTCGGTTAGATAAGCCAACCTACTGTACGATGAAAACAACGACAAAGATATGTGCCTTACCAAAATCCAAGTGGCCAACCTTGAAAGAATTACACTTTCATTTATTTCAAGAAACACCCTCCAATTTACATAATTCCATGATTGATGTATGGGCTTGTTTACGATGTTACTTGAAAATCATGACACAGAAAGATTTACTAGAAGACATTAAGAAATTAAGACTTCTTATGAAACCTACGTGAACGTCTTCTCGTTCGTCGTCTGGTTCGTTTTCCACCAGACTCGCCTCTAGATAACTTGAGGTCTCCACTTGCTACTGCTTCTTCTGCTTCTGCACTAGCTCTTTCGCTTGTTTTATACATATTACCTGTCCTACAACCTTCATCAAAAATAACCACTTTATCAAACCCTAACGCTTTAAATAAATGTAAAAGGTGTGATAATCTTACATTTGTATAATGAGGTATACCAGTGCCATCGGTTGAAATAGTTAACTTATCCACTTCACCTACCATTCCCTCAAATCGCTCCAATGGAACATTGCTACCAACTACGGATGTAGTTAATTTTTGTAATACCTCTACATTTAATAAGTTTACGGATTGAAATCGTTGTAATTGTTCTGCTGCAGCTTCTTGTGTAATTTTCGGTTTATGAAATTTACCATAATAATCATTTATTTGAGAAGCTAATGTTTCATCTGCTTTAAATGTACCATGGGGTGTTTTCATTACGTCTTCTTTCCAATTTGATCCTAAAATAGATATACATTGAGTAAATGCAACGCTACTTTTTTCATCTTCATATTCTCTATCTTGAAGTAATGGACCTACATGTAGTTTTAATTCATTATATTGTCTTAATCTCTTACTTGTCTGTGACGGAAATAAACCGTGAAATAGTGCATCTGCCCCTTTACCGACGTTGACTGCTCTTTCTACATTTGTTTGTAATGCCTTGATACGATGAACCGATTCCTCGTGATATTTTTCTTCTATTAATGCATGCGGAACTCCCCGAAAATAGTCAAGTCGTGTTAATTGTTCGGATGGTGATTCTGTAGTTGTATTACATAACCCAGATGGTAATATATGTATTTTATTATCTATCCTAGGTAAAGTATTGCGTTTATCATCTCCATGCATAGAAACAAGAACATATACGGTTTTTAACAATGGTTCTGCTCGTGGTGAACCTGGTGGATCTTCCGAAACTTTATCTAAAGCATCCAGCATATCATCAAAATCATAAAATGGTTTAAAAGTGGGTTCTTTCGGATCCCTTTGTGGTGTAAACAATAAAGAACTACTATACGTTTCTACTTCGGAAGCAGCAAGCCCTTTAGGTACAACTGCAGGAGAATCATTAAACATTAAATAATCACCTTTATTTGAAATATCTACATTACAAAGACGTACAAATCGTCTTAAAGAGGGTCCATTGCCACTGATTACATAGGTGGAATAATTGACATGTACAAATATAGTTGCCACGATAGTACCCTTATATACAATAGTGATTTTACCTTCACCATCTTTAAAAAATTTGTCTGGTTTATATGCATCAATCACGGAAGTGATAGATCCATTAGCAATAAATTCTTCCATAGTATAGTATGTGGAAAATTGTTTGTACTTTACTTGTCTTAGACGGCATTTATTTAGGCATTCACTCTTCTTTTTTTCAACAAGTGTTAGAACGTATCCAGGGACCTATGAAGTTACGTATCCTTCCTGCCGTGTTCGTCTACGCATGCCTTACCTTGCTCGTTTATAAACTTATCCAATACCAAGTATCGGACTTAGATGCATTCTTACTAGGCGCATGCGTCTATGGTATTTATGAAGGTACCAATTATGCTATTTTACGAGGGTGGCCACCTTACCTCTTTTTTGCGGATACGTTATGGGGTGGCATTCTCATTTATTTAACCGTACGTTTAAATCGCGTATAAACTTGCACCGTTGATCGGTGGAAACAAAGCGCGTCCATTTTCCGGTGTTTTCCATTTACGATTGTTTGTCACTTGTTCATACGAAGCCATGGGTGTTCTATACTCGTACTTGACCAAGGAACCGTAATTCAAATCTTGTGCTTTGATAACGGGTTGTAATGGAAGGTCCAACAACACTTCTGGTCGGTCGCTTTCTTTAGTGACAAACGTTTCATTTACTTTTTTTCCTATAGCAGTCATAAAAAATAAAAAGGTTACCAATAAAGCTCCCATGTATAGTTTCATGGTATAAAGGTTAGAATAAAATTGATTAAAAAGAATTAACCTATAGATATAACATGGAACCGTTGACACAATATAGTCAATCCAAAGATACCGACGTAGATACGTACGAGTTGGAAGCACGGTTCGGGAATCAATTGACAAAACTAGATTATAATCACGTCATTCAATGGCTTCTTTTGTCTGGCTTTACACTAGAAGATGCCACTGGCAAAGATCTCTTACGTATCGGGTACAAGAAAACGACCGAAAACATTCGCATTGAAATCACCGGAATCAAAGCCATTCAACGCTACTGTAAAACACAACAGCTTGTCAACCCCGTCTTCGGAAAAAAGAAGCAAGTCTCACGCCATGAAATTTCCAATTGGTGGACAACCGTTGCTCTCAGTTTAGAAACGACCATGACGGAAGTAGACATTGCCATGAAACCATCCTCTTACCGCTTCATGAACCGTGTTCGGTTAACGTCCAAAGATCACGCCTTTTACTACGATTGCAGCATTGTACGTACCAGCGAATCACTAGACACGCTCTTTACTAAAGATCCAACGTATGAAATAGAAGCCGAATTTGTAGACCGAAAAAATCTTCCCGCTCAATTAGAAAAAGCCATTACTCTTGCCCTACGTGGTCTTCAAGAATCCTACTATCCCATTTCCTTCAAGGAAATGAACGAGGTCAAAGCAGAATACAAGAAACAAATTAGCACGGGAGCATTCATCGGTCCAAATTTAGTAACCCTTCAAGAAGATAATTTACACGGTCCCATGACCATTTACAACAAACATGCCGTAACTGAAAAAGCAGATGGGGAACGTAAACTTCTCTTTATCTGTAAAGATAAGATTTATTATCTGGTTGGATCGGCACTCCATGTACAATGGACGGGTAGCGTCGTAGAAGGGTATAATGGAACCCTCTTGGATGGTGAACATGTGATTCATTCCAGAAACAAGGAACGTATCAACGCCTACTTTGCCTTTGACATTTATTTTCATAAATTGAAGGCCTTGAAAGATGTAAGAGCCGAACCCTTTCTGGTGACCGAAGATGCGGATAACCGCTACAGTCGCCTACAAGATGCTATTGATAAAGTAAATGCAAAGCGAACACCGACGTTTGTCCTAGACGTGAAGAAATTCATGGTATGCACGCATGCCTCCTGTAAACAACTCTTGGAAAAGTCAAAGCGACCGACGGAGGAAGATGGATTTCCATACCATATTGATGGTCTCATTTTCACACCCATGGAGTATGGTGTCGGTATGACGGATACGGATAAGACTGTCAAAGATAAACAAATTACCTGGGATCTTAACTTTAAATGGAAACCTGCTGATGAAAATACCATTGATTTTCTCATACAAATGGAAGACAAGGATCACGTACACGCCGATCCTGCTAACCCTTATACGTATAAAATCGTTCAACTCTTTGTTCAATTTGGTTCCTTTGACGTAGATGCGAACCCACAACAAAGTATCTTTCAAGGATATGAAACGGATCCACCTCGTGATTCCAAACTGGTCTTGTTCAAACCCACAGAACCCTTGAATGAGATCGGTGCACCCATAGATGAAAATTCGCATTTGGCGTATGTACCCTCCATGGACGGCGTCATTTATTCCGAACTACGGGAAGTATTGGAACCCAACATGATTGTAGAATGTAGATATGACAAGGGCTGGATTCCCATGCGTGTTCGGTGGGATAAAATGAAAAATCGGAACCCGAATGCGTTTCGTACAGCGGCCAGTAACTGGTACACCATTCATCGTCCCATTACAGAACACATGTTGACGTCACCTTACCAGAGCGACCAATACTATGAAGAAAATCGTGAGGAAAGTGCTCTTCGTAAATTTCATAATTTCGTCAAAACGCAACTCTTGACCATTATCAAGCCAAAAGATATCGTGCTGGATTTTGCCGTAGGTCGCGGTGGTGACTTGTTTAAATGGAGCAGGGCATCGTTCGTACTTGGAGTGGATATTGATGAAAATAATATTGTGAACAAAAAATGGGGTGCTTGTAAACGATACTTGGAAGCATGGAAACAGGACCGGAATCCTTATCGTACGCGTGCCCTCTTTGTACAAGGCAATAGTACGTTGCGTATCAAAACGGGCGATGCCATGCGAAGTCTCAAGGAGAAAGCCGTGGTGCGTTCCGTATTTGGGGTAGATCCGAAACGTCCTTTGGCCAAGGGCGTGGACGTACATTACGGTAAAGGCGCCAAGGGATTTCACGTAACCTCTATCCAGTTTGCAGTCCACTACATGTTTGGAAATACAAGGGATTTGTCACACTTCTTACAAAATGTAGCAGAGTGCACGGCCATGCACGGTTACTTTGTCGGAACGTGTTACGATGGAATGTCCGTCTTTACAAAACTCAAGGAAAAGAGTGAAGGGGAGACGTACGTGATTCCTGACATTTGTACCATTCGTAAGAAATACAATCATATGGATGCGGATATGAATGATTCATGTTTAGGGTTTAAAATTGGCGTGAAGCAAAAGTCTATTGGATCCGAACACGATGAATTTCTAGTCTTCTTCCCTTATTTCGTGCGTTTGATGGAAGAGTATGGCTTTGAAGAAATAGAAACAAAACCTTTTCAACGATGGTATGAGGACTGGGGAAAGAAAATGACGGCTGGAGAACAAGAGTTATCGTTCTTGAATCGTAGCTTCATCTTTCAAAAGAAGAGGGAAGTCTTTCTGGCCACCAAAGAATATTATATAGCCATTTAATATGAATTTTGTATCCGGTTTTGAATAGTTACGCCGTGTTGGCTAGTTCTGGTATAACGTCTACTGGTACAACTACCGTTACCAATGGATCTTACGGCTCATCTCCTACCGCCACGTATACGAACATTTGGAAGGTTCTTATGACCCGGTGAACCTGGAAGGTTCTTATGTATGGAAATAGTATGAAGGGTGGTGCATTATTCTATGATAAACCAGATATCATGCCTGAATTAAAACGTTTTGCAAATGGAACAATAAAGTTTTTGAAACGCGGAACTTATGGTGTTCTATTAAAATTAATTACAAAACAACCTACTTTATTAAAAAAATTAACAAAAAAAACGATACAACCATGTGATTCCATTCTTGTAAAAATAGTTGCTATAAATGAAACCGCTTATCTAGAAAAGTCTCCTATGGAATTTGTATCTCTTGAACAATTTGAAACAGAAGTACATATTCATCAAGAAGTCGTCCAACAATCCATAGACATATTTGAATGTTCTATTACCCCCGCCTTATTATATGCAGAAGTGTATACGCATGCTGAATTAATGAAACAATTCATTGACATCGGCGAATACGTAACCACAAAAGGAAAAATTGGACTTATTTTTATGGAGAATATTGTAGATGATCATAGAACAGATACATATACGTTAGGAGATTATGAACGTATAGATCTGAGTTTTGTCTATTCTATGTTTCCATATACAAGACGGATGTTGATTATGTTAGGACAATTAGGAATTTTACATAATGATTATCATTTAGATAACTTTTTATATTCGGATCGTGCATTGTATATTATTGATTTTGGTTTAGCGACACGTATGACAGCAGAAGAGTTAGACGAATTCAATGGTTATGTAACAAAAGGAGATGTCAAACATACAATTCAGTTTTTATTTGGTACGCTTGAACCACATATGACATCCTATACAAGACTTTCCCTTCAATATCAATGGATACGACAGAACCAAATATCAAGATATGTTCGTGGAATAGACACAGTACGTATTGCAGCAGAGCAAAGTATAATAGATCCGATCTATTTGGCAGAAGAATATCGTGAATACTTTTTTATTCCGAAAAAAATAAATTACGTAGAGAGAGAAAGCGAATCCATAAAAGAATCCATCAAACAACAAATTAGAAATGGAACCATTGTATTAGACCAAATCATCCATGATAAAGAACTTATGTTAGAATTTGTAAAAGTAAATGGTAAATCTTTACAATTTGCTTCTCCAGAATTGCAAAAGGATAAAGAAGTTGTTTTACATGCAGTAAAGCAGAATGGTTATGCATTACAATATACACCATTGGACGATATAGATGTTATCATGGCTGCAGTAAATCAAACCTATTTGGCATTTCAGTTAGTTTCACCTAAACTGAGAGCCAATAAAGAATTTGTCAAAAGGGTTTTGTTCCTAGATGGTAGATGTTATCCTGATATAGATGACCGTTTAAAAGATGATCCTGAAATGATGGCTTATGCAAGATATAGTCAAATACCATTTTTATTTAGATTTAATCCAGGTGCACAAGACAAAATAGATACATTTTTGGAAACGCATAAAGAAAAAACGGATACTTTTAAAATAATCATGAAACGTCATCGTGAAAACTATCCACCACGTCCTCCTTCCTTAGGTGGTAAAACAAGAAAGGTGAGGTCTAAACACAAATAATTTTCTATGGAAATACTATGAAAACAAGAATACGAAGGAATAAGAAAACCAGGAATAAAAAGAGAACCAGGAATAGAAAAGGTGGTGTACTTTTTTTTCAAACAGCAGTGCAAGATATCATGCCTGAATTACATCGTTTCTTATCTGGAAAACAAGAAGTAGTTGGTGATGGGCGCCATGGAGTTATTTTAAGATTTACGGCGGATGAATCTACTATGTTAAGAAGTGAAAAATGTGGTTTAAAGCATATACTTGTAAAAGTAGTTGCAATAGACCAGAATGCAAAAATTCAAGGATATTCAATAGACAAAATATCTGTACTTGAATTTGAAGAAGAGGTACATATTCATCAAGATATATGTGAAGCATCTGTAAAAGAATTCAGTTGTTCTATTGCACCTACACTTTTATATGCACAAATATACACTCTTACAGAATTAGATCAATTTCCAGCCTTGAAATTAAAAATTAATACAACCGGTAGAATTGGTCTTATTTTTATGGAAATGATCAAAGCCGATAAAGATGACTATCCAGCTTTCAATTTATATGATTATTACATAATGCCTACAAATAAACAGTTCGTGTTAAATTTATTTCCAACTATGAGACGAATATTAATTATGTTGGCACAACTAGGATTTTTGCATAATGATTTCCATTTACGTAATTTTGTATGCCAAGAAACACCACTTGTAATATATATTATTGATTTTGGTCGCGCAACACGTATGACGGAAGAACAAAAAATAGAATTTAATGGATATTTGGAAGCAAACGATGTAGAAAAAATAATTACTTTTTTATATGGAAAAAATAAATCGTATATCAATGACAATCATACTAAGTTTTTATATTATCAATGGTTGAATCAACCTCAAATAGATACAGTTGTTCCAGGTATTGATCTATCTATAAAGTTTGCACCCCAAGAATCAATCGTTGCACCAATACGTTTTGCACAAGAGCAACAAGCATTTTGTGTATTTCCTCCAAAAATACCTTATGGAGAAATAGATCGCCCAGAAAGAGAAAGAATAATGCGTGAAAAAGAAGCAGAAGCCGAACGGATAAGAAAAAAAATAGAGGATGGGATAGAAGAAGTAAGAAAACTTGGAGAAAAAAGGTTAGCGGATGAAAAGGCTGCTGCGCTCGCAAAAGAAACCCCTGAAGAAAAAGCACTACGTGAAGAAAAAGAAACAGCAGAACAAGCAACAAGAGAAAAAGAGGCTGAAAAACTTAGAAGTCTTGATCCTAATTCATCTTAAAATGATTTTTTGTACTATCCTCATGAACGCAGAACGCGCCTATACCATTTTGGATGCCTCCCCAGGCCTCACTCCTTCCCAATTAAAAAAGAAATATTATAAAAAAGCCCTTCTCTGTCATCCTGACAAACAAGGTGACCCAGAAGAGTTTCGTCAAGTTCAGGAAGCATACGAATATCTATCGCAACAAAAAGATCCCCTACCTTCGTTATTAGAGTCTTCCATGGACTATCTATCCATAGACCCATCCACCTTACTTTCCCTCTACGTTTTATTGATGGAATTCAAAGAACTTGTTCCACCCATCCTTTTTACTGAAATAGAAAAAAGAATGCCACCGATTCTTGTCATTCATCCGACCTTGGCAGATCTTGTCCATCAACACGTTTACCTTTATACGCATGGTGACAAACGGTACTCTATACCGATGTGGCATCATGAATTAATTTATGATGAGTTCATTGTTTTATGTAGGCCAGAAGTTACCCTAGATGAACATAATAATCTTACCTACGAGGTGCATGCCAAGGTACAAGATGTTTTCCAAAGTGGGTTATGGATAGACGAACTTCAAGTACGCGTAGAGGCAAAAGAGTTACGGTTGGCACCCTTTCAGCTCCTTGAAGTCCAAGGAACAATTCCGCGTATCCAAGAAGATATTTATTCCGTTTCGGAAACGGGTCTCATCCTCTTACAGATTTATTTATCATAGCATCTTTTTCCAAGACTCGCGTACTAATATTATTGGGAAACGTTGGCATTACATGTTCTTGAGGATCCAATGGTAAAATGTAGCGATGATTTTGTTCTAGGTCGCGTGCCGTCCATGCCGGCATGATGGTACGAGGCTGGCTCGTGACTTCCTTTTTGTAGCTAGGGTAAGCAATGGCCGTGGACGTGTACATTTTTCGTTCACAATCGCGTTTCAAAGGCTCACGTATACAAAAGAGTTCACTTTCTACTTGGACACGATCTTGATGTAAATTGGCACCCCATTTTTGTAAAATAATGTTTGGATCTTCTACAAACGGCGGCTTTTCACCGTTACCAGGACAATTCAAATAATATAATCCTTGATCTGTACTTTCTTGTAATTTTTTCATGATTCTATCCGGATCATCATAAAAACGAGTAAACGCCATGATTATACCATTTAAAAAAAATTCCCCTGTTAATACATGAAGTTTATCTATCAAGAAAAACCCATCGTGGTAGATATTTTGGAAGACGATACCATAGAAACCATTCGTTATGCCTTACATGTACTACTAGATAGTGACGTTTACTTATTTGGAAAAAAATACGTTTCCTATACCTCTAAACAGGTGTACGATCGGTTGATTCCTACGTTTGGGACCATCCCCATGTTTCATTTACGTAACTTTTTTCTTTGTTTCAATCAGGCACCACCTTCCCTTTCCAAGAAAGAGTATACCTTGGAAGACCTAGATGAATTTACCTTTGAAGGATGGATGGACATTCCGATTGGTCAAACCATTCCGTGTGCCGCCAATCCTGCCAAAGTAGAGAATATCCAAGAGTATGAACACGTACCCCTAGATCTAGACTTTCGTTCCCTTTTGTTAGATTATTTCCCTTTATTAGACGATACCATCTACGTATGTACTAGGCTACCGTTACCTCTCTATTTCCAACCGAGTACCGTTTCTAAACCAGACTTTTCCAAAGTATTTGCACTGGATGCACCTGAACCGTCAGCGGAAGGCATTACTCGCGTGGTATGTCGGTTAGAACCAGCCGATCCGATTGTGGTTCCGCTAGATACGTTATTTCAACGTCTCCACGTTTCCAAGGATATGAAAATGATTCAGTATCATCCTGGAAAAGAAGAAAATATTTTGTACAAGCTTTATACAGTAGAGGAAGATTTACACGGACAAAAAATACCGGTGTTACCCATACAAGAAGTGATGAAACATGGTCAATCGTACAAACATACCGTAACTGTTTTTTATGAAGATGCAAAATTTGCCTTTCATGAAAATGGTAGCATTCTATTAGAATGTTCTTCTAAACAACTAAGAACAGTAGACGAAATAGATGCCCTCTTTCATAAATATGACGTCGTAAAAGAAGTCGCTGCCTTTCTATACACGAGTGGATACATTTATCCTACCTTTGAAACGATTCGGAAAACGACCATTGTAGACATGACTTATAAAATAGAATTTATGGTAAAAAAAATAAAACCACATTCTTGTACCAGTCTTTTTTTCATTGATATTGGTCCATCGTTTCGTTATAGACGTGTATCCAACTTTTATGAAGGAGAATTGATTCAAGAAATTTGTGTATCCGATTACTTGGCAAAACGTAACCCTGCCTCTACCATAAAAAAAATAAAAGAGTTATTTCATTTGACACAGGAACAAGCTACCAAAGTCGTAGAAGAGGCCTATCAATCCATTGCTTCGTTAGAAGCGGAAAACAAACGTATCCTCGTGCAACATAAAGTTGGATTTCCTACTACGATTACAAAATCGGCAACCGATTTATCCATTCAAATAGACAAAATACCATCGCTTCATTATTTACCGTGCTTGAATCGTAACATGAAAGCGTATATTGCCCTGTTAACTGTGCCCAATACGATTACGTGTCATGAAGAAGTAGCCGTACTTACAAAGCAACCTGTACGTAAACGATACGAAGAAGAAGAAGAAGAAAAAGAAGAAAAGTTGGACATTGAATATGATGACGAAGCATTGGACGTGGAATATGAAGGTGGTGGAAAAGATCGTGACCTCATTGTTAATAATCCAAATTTTACTATTTATCGTATGGAAAAATCAAATCATGCCTATGATGGATATACGCGCGATTGTCCCTTGACGCGTCGCCCTATTGCCTTACTTACGAAAGAAGAAGTAAAACGCTCTCAAAAGTTTCCCCAGTATGTCTACGATAAAGTACCTTATATTTGTCCCATGTACTGGGATTTGGAAGAAAAAACACCTTTGACACAAGAAGAAGTAGACGTGTTGGTCAAACAAGGAAAACGTATCATTCATCCATCTACGAAAGGTGAAATTGATCCTGTACGTGATGGTTCCATTTTTAAAATGAATGATGGGTCACATCCCTTTCCTGGTCCATTGAAAGATCGCGGTGTTTGTTGCTTCAAAAAAGAATACTTACCTAAGAAGGAAACACGAGCCATTGTAGAATCCAAACAATACATTAATACCCATCCAACCAGTTTGGGAGAAGAAGGAAAAGTATCGTATTTATCAAAACCACTTCGTTCCTTTTTTCAATTGTCAGAAGATTGTCAATTAGAGCCAAATAATTATTTGTTACGATACGGTGTTGCTGCACCGCATACCTTTTTACAATGTATAGAAGCATGCTGGAACGTTTCCTATCCTGGCAAATTTACGCATGCTACCTTTTTGTCCACGTTGTTAAAAGTAGCCCACAAAAAGTTCTCTGTTTTACAAAACGCAAATTTATTGCGTCATTATGAATCCTTTGAAGCGTTTGAAAGAGAATTTCGGAAAGAAAAAATGGATTATACAGAATTATGGGATATCGTTTCTGAAACCATGTCCGTTAACCTCGTCATTATACGTGTACCTGACCAAATCCATGTAGAATTCATTTGTCCTGTTAAAAAAATAGACAAGGAACATAAATTAATGCTTATGTTATTTGAACAAACGATTCATGGAAACGTTTGCTTTGAACCCATCATTGAGCACAATATTGGACAAAATAAACATACTGTGATATATCCTTATTATCATAATAAATTACAAGGAGCGTTTGATCAAATTATTTCCATTTATGCTCAATGTACAGTCCAATCTGAACAATTTCAGACTAATTTAATTGCTTCGCTGATCTATGCACATTTACCAAAGGGGGCTACTCAAGTTGTTCATTCTCATAAATGTATCGGATTCTCTGTAGAGGACGTATTTATTCCTTGTTATCCATCCGCACCTCTTGCTATTCCCATTGTTCCCATGCCGCGCTCTTCCTATGATCATACGTTGTTTGTCTTGAACCATTTTGCAGATAAAATACCATGCAGACCCGTGTACAAGATCGTAGACGGAATGCTTCAAGGTATTCTTACAGAGACGAATGCCTTTGTTCCCTGTAAACCTGAACCAGATCATAGCGCGTTACCGCTTTATCCTTTTAAAGTCAACCATGAATATGAGCCTTTGTCTATGCAAAAAGACAAAGAACGGATAGACAATCAACTTCTTGCAAAAGCAGAACATTATTTATATGCATCCTTTCGTCGTACCTTGAAAGAAAAAATGCGTACACCCGCTCTACGTAAACAACTCAATGCGGCCATTTCTAAAAAAAAGGTAACCACAGCATTATTAGAAACGTTCCTTCCCGTACAATGGGTAAATAGTATACCAGTAGATTTTACAAAAGAAATTGTTCGTTGTAAGGGCCACTGTTCTGTATCGGATAAATTTCTTTTACCACGATTTCATTTAAAAACGGGTGAACCCAATCGTTATTTTGAACGTTTAGCCAATGAATTAAATCATTATTCTCGCTACTCTACATTTGTAGTGAAACCCCAACTTCGTATGGAACACATTCCTTTTTTTGTAGAGGCACAAGAGTTGATTTTAGTTCATTCCATGGTAGAAGAGTATTATCGCGACTTGACAGAACCAAAACGCATTGCCTCTTCGTATGATACGGCAAACGTAGACGTTCAAGTAAAAGTCTATTTCAAAGTAAAAAAAATAGACTATATTATTATATGAGCTATACGAACGCTACATCCAGTAATTGGAATCCTTACCTTTATTCAAAACAAGTAGGTGGTGACAGATGTAACGTAGTGTGTAAAAAAAATTGTAAAAAGAATTGCGCTACGTATTGTCAATTAACAAAATCGGACGATGATTATAAAGAAACCGTACATACCTTGAAAGAAAAAAGAGACAAGTTGAAAGAAAAACTAAAAGAGTTGGAAGTCAAAGAAAAAGAATATGATCAAATACGTATTCGTGAGTTGATACGAACGGCTTATTATCAAGATGAACGTGATTATTTACGTAAAGTGTTAAAAAAAGGAGAAAAAGGGGGAACGAGAAGACGTAAAGCAAGAAAGACGAGACGCGGTGGAAACTGGTTCGGTAATTCAGCCTCGTTAGCCCCTTGTGAAAAAGCTTGTTCCGATAAATGTGAAACCGGTTGTAGCGTGGTATGTAGCGATGCTGCCTATTTTGCCAATGACGGTACTGAACTATCTTCTCTAAAAAATGAAGTAAAATTACTTGAATTAACAGTAGAACGGATTCATTCTAAATTAAATCTGTAACTTCTTCTTCTTGCATTACTTGAATACCATACCATACGGTTCCCTTTTTCGTTACGGCGCTCGTGTTTGTATAAATACGATTCACATAATCAAACAAGTCTTTTCCTTTGGGAACATTCTTTCCGTACAAGAGTTTCCACCATTCGCTAAACTTTTCGTACAAGTCCAATTCACGAAGAACCCCCGATGGATTCAAATGAATACATTCTTTGGTAAACGACGACAAATAATCTTGATCATTTCGGTACTTTTCTGAATGAACCAAGACCATCTTACAATCAATGACATTTCCTTTGGTTACAAAGGCACGCTGTACCAGCATGGTCATGAAGACCGGTTTCCACGAATCAAATTTCTCATTGAGATTCTTATCTACCCTGAATTGATACTTGGATGTAGGGTCAGGTTCTTCACAGAAATAGGATTTGAATTCACATGCCCGAATACGACGCCATGTACCTTCGTCTTTTCCATCCATTCCTGGTAAATTATTCGTCGCCATCACCAGTTTGAATTGTGGAATGAACGTAGTGGGTGCCTTGTAAAGGGCACGCGATTGAATGGCGTCTCCACCCGTCAACTCCTTCATGGGCCCTTCATTGATTTTATCGTGCACCGACGACTCTTGCATCACCGCATACCGTACGCCCTTCAAGTTTGCAATTTCTGGACTTACACTACCAATGTTCCCGCGTTTTCCCGTCACTAAACTAATGGGCAACGTTTGCTTGTAATCCCCCAACATACCACTCAACAATTCAATCAACATGGATTTTCCGTTACGACCGCCACCAATATAAATGTTAAACGTTTGATTTGAATTCCGACCAATCAAAATGGAGGCTAAATGATCCCACATATAATCCCGTAATTCCTTGTCTGGAAACAATTGACCCATAAACGCAAGTACTTCTTGAATGACCGTCGTATCCGCTTCTTCAATGGGAATGTACGGAATCTTCGTACATTTATGCGTATAATCTTCCGGTAACCCGTTACGAAACGTATTCGTGGAAAAGTCAACCACACCATTCGTAAAACACAATAAATGATTCTTACTATCTAGCAGATCCATGAAATCGCGCACGTAGAAGATGTGACAACAATCCATCATAATTTTAGACGCATTCTTCTTCAACATGTTGACCATAATGCTGTGAATTTTATCCTGTTTTTTCTTGAGTGGCTTGTACCTCTCATCGTCAGGCGTAGCCGACAATCCATTCACCAGCTGACCTACCTGATGCAACTTTTTTGCGAAAATACCGTAGAGTCCCTTAATGTTCGTGATTTGCTTTCGCAACTCCGTACCTGAATCCGTTTCTTCCCATTTTTGGTTCACATACTGAAACCATCTCGCCGATTTAATATCTACACATACAAAGGAATCCTTGTACAGCTGGTACAGAATCGTTGCAATGTCAAATTCCGTACACGTATCGCGAATCGCTTCTTCCAATGCCATGTCCACACTCTTTTCTTTAATCTTATCGTACTCTTCCTGATTCTCCGTCCTTGCCCAAAACATGATGGACCGCAACGTCAACATTTCATCATTGGGACGCCAACTTTCCCACTGCTTTTTCAATGCAGGAATGTCCGAAAAGTTGAATTTTGCCGATTGACTACTAAATTTCACCCAACTCGGAAAGAGTCGCTGATCTGTATTTTTCAACGCCCATCCAACTCTCTGCCACTTCATGTAATCATCGTAGTAGGGTGCCGGCAAACACATGGCATACTGGTGCGCCTCTTGTACCATGTACTCGGTTACATTGAGCGAGGCAAAGAGACGTTCCAGCTCCTTGTTGAGGGCAAGCGGTGTTGCAAATTCACCTGCTGGTGCATCATTCACGATGCGAAGACGCTTTCTCTGTTTGCTTTGCTCATACTCTGCTTTGTATTCTTCTTTGAGGGGTGGCGATTCATGTTGCGTGTTACGAACCGACAACTTGTAAAACTCCGTTTGAATTGGAAACACATCGTTAGATTTGTGTACTTCATAATCTTCTCCGTGATGTTCGCAACTGTAGACGTGTGTCAACTGATACGCTTCATGACCAGGCTTTCTGGACCCGTACAGTTGCCACGCCGTTAACCCTTTGAATACGGATTCATCTAGTACGGAATCCCAATCATTCGTCAACTGTAAATCATTCCAAATCGTCATCTTTTTGAGAAGCCGATTCCGAAGCATCGCCTTCATCGTCACATCCATGTTCAACCCAATAATCATGTGAATCCCATCTTTGATCATGGTAGGCAATACATTGATACTTGGTTTTTCAAAGATGTAGAGGGAAAATGTTTCTTGAATGTGAAAGAGTTTGTGTAACTCTTCTAGCAAAATGTCTAGAAAGTCTACAATGTGATCTGCAGTGTACATTCGCTTGGCTTCTGGATACCGAAAGTCTAAATCAATCCCTAAAGGACCACACTCCAATTGTTTCTCTGTCAAATATTCTTCGTTCCCTTCTACAAATACGTGCTTGACGTAGATGGGATAAAACGAAGATAAATCAGGTATATGATACGACCCACCCGTAATGCGAGTATGAGTGCATTCTGATTTATCTTTGCTGACATGCGAGGACAGATACGTATTCATTTGTACTATAAGGAGACTTTATTTCTATTTCATTTTTTTGGATAATTTCAATGGTCCAAAAGGTATAAAGATTGTATCATTAACAGGGTATGGAATTTCTTCACATTCTATGGATCTTATGGAGCGAATTCATGTATGGAGTATGGAGGCGAAAATTTGATACAGAAACCTTTTGGAATCGCTGCATTCAAGTCAATTTATTGTATACCAAATTTTTTCAAGCCTTGTCTGGTAAATACTTGTTCTCTTCCGTTCATTCCATTCCCTTTTCATCTGAAGAATTTGACCCTACGTTTCCCGTGAAGAAGATATTAGGATCTGGACTCATATCCATCGTCTATGAAAGTGAACGTGACGGGAATCCCATTGTGGTAAAGACAAAACGTAAGAATATTGATGCGCGTATCAAGTCAAGTATTGAATCCTTGCAATGGTACTTGGATTGGATGCATTGGATCTACCCCATTCCCGTGCCTCTGTTAGCCTTTGAAGAAGTCAAGGATAGTTTTTTAACCCAATTGAATTATCTTCAAGAAGTGAAAAATCACAAGTACTTTCAATCCATTGCCTCGTACCCGTTTATCCGTACTCCTACCTTGGTAGAGGAAGAATGTAACGAGACACATTTGGTCATGACCAAGATGGAACACAAGCCAATTACCACGTTGACGGACAAGGAACTTCAAACGTCTATTAGTCACTTGGTAGAAATGGTATTGCATTTATTAACTCGTCACGGGTTTATTCATGGAGATCTTCATTTAGGGAATTTACTTTTTCAAGGAGATTCGTTGGGTATCATTGATTTTGGCTTTATCATTCAGTTAACCAGTGACCAAAAAGACCACGTCTATGAATTAGTCAAGGGACTCATTTTTCACGATTATGATTCATCTGCCTTACATACAATGAGGTTTGTCCTTGGGGACATGACCGAAGACCAAAAGACCGACGTACAATCCTTTATTGTTCACGTCTATCAAAAATCCATGGAAATTCATCACTCTTTTTCCGTGTATAACTTTTATGAATTGAATGCCAAGTTGAAAAAGTATAATGCTTCCTTTGATCCTCTCTTTTACAAGATTGTTCTGGGCTTACATTCCGTAGAGTCCCTGATTACTCAACTGAAAAATCCAGATGAACTCGCCATGCAACTCGTCTTATTATTGTGTGTACAAGATGAACAAGGTGAGGTAAAGGGGAACTAACGGTATCAAACACCAAGCAAAAGCGACCTTCTTGAACACAAGGATAGATTCTACTAGACAAAGAGCAAGAAACCCTACCGTAGTCAAAAAGGGAATCGGGCGTTGAAAATAAAGCATACCTACAAAAAAACCAAACATTAAAAAGGGTAGAACCATATACACTTTTTCATGACATACAGTGTATACGAGTAAAACAATGGCCGTATAAAAGATGCTAATTAATAACAGTAAGAAAGAAAAGGTTTCATTCAAAAAAGTTTCAATTTGGGGTACATCATGTGTAGTAATGTAAAAAAGAAAATAAAAAAAGGGAAGTACACTCAGTATCATGAAGGAGATGAAATAATAACGATTTTGTTTGTTTAATGCGTCTACCCAAAATGCTTTGATTTGATCTTGATAGACCGCTTCTGTTTTTGCTTTTACAGATTCATATTTCTTTTTTGCATCGTCTCCTCCTTTGGTTAGAGCACGATTCCATGGACTATAAAAAACACATAAAAAGAAAAACGTCATTGCAGTGAGATGCATTACCATAAAAGCAACGGTTTTTCTACTGAATGGATCATTTAAGCTTACCTTTCCCAAAAAATAAAAAAGTAAAGATAAAATCGTCCAAACGACCATATACAGAATTATAAATACATTCATACTAAAGTAAGTTAAATTCTTTTCCATTGATTGCCGATCAATTTCTCAATGGGGCTTCGTTTGCCGTTGGTTGTATCAATGGTAAACCGATGCTTGACGCCATCCACTTCATAGAGCTTCATGAAAATTCCGAAAGGTAGTTCGTGCCACATTTTGTGATGGACCTCTGAAAAGGGCGTTTCAATTTTTTGTCGTTTGCGTTTGATATAAAGTAGTAGATCGTCCATATTATAAGTTTTCAAAAGTTGTTTTCTTTCCGTGACAATTACGACACAAGGCCACTAAATTATCAATATGATTGGATCCACCATCAGCAAGTCGTGTTTTGTGATCTACTTCAAACCATGCATCTAATTGGGCTTGACAATCATTGCATTTCCATCCTTGTTGTGCCGCCACATATTTCTTCTTCGTACCACTTACACTTCTAGAGGTAGCCTCGCTGCCAGACGTTAGGATGCGCTGTTCTCCGGAAGAAAAAAAGGGTGACATCATATCTTTTGCTTCTTTATCCAAAGGCATATAGCGAATGATGCCGTTCAAGCTTTGCATAAAGGAAGTGGATTCGGCTGGATTCTTTTTGGTAAAGAGGTAGAGGGAAAAGACACCAAAGACAATCATGGCTAATTTAAATTGTTTTTTATAAGCAAAAAGTTGTTTGGAATATTTATTATCATAATAGGTATCCACGACATAGGCCAATAATAAGAACCATACCAACATACATTACACTAACATTTTTCGTACTTCGCGAATGTCTTGTCCAGATTCATCATACACAATAATCATTCCAATACGTGTAGAATTATCCTCCTCTTGCATGGCGTGATATTTTGCTTTTTGTTTTGAGTCAAATTGATCATAAATTTCTTGAAAGGCCTCTTCTTCATCTGCTTCCATTTCTTCCGATAATTGTTGATCTTTTACTTGCAATTGTTCATAATACTTTTCCAATGTCCGAGCACTTGCCTCTTGTGTATCTTTTAACCATTTCGTATAATAATTTACTTTCACAAATTCAAGGACATAACCTAATTTTATGTAAAATCCAATTACACCTGGAAGTGGCATAAGTTCTATAAAATCACAATGTTCACTCTTCATAACACCCTCCATTGCCACCATCATATGTTTTCCTATACCCTCTCCTGCTCTATTTTGATTGGTTGAAATGTAATCCACATGAGCGATATGTAAAGGTTTCAAACGTAAATAGGAGAAATCTTTTATACTTACTTGCATCCATCCCAAGATAACATGTTGTTTTGTTCCTTCATACGCAATAAAAACATAATCATCCGTACATTTATTTTCCCATGGTTGAAGTACAAAGTCTGCAGATAATTCTGATCTGGCTTCATATGGTAACGCTTCTATCACAGATATAGATTTTGCTTGTTGTTTTTCAGCTACTTGTCTAAAATGTTTTATAATGGAACGATGATTTCTATTACTACATTTTAGTACAAGTAGTTTCATATACTATTTACATAAAATTGTTTTAACCTTTTAGCACTACCAATACTATGGAGGCTTATGAACTAGAGTATTCTAAAATCAAATCATTACTTGCCCTCATTCATGCCCTGCTTAAAAAAAGGAATGAATATCATGTAGGCACACACAGTTATGTCAAATACGACAAACAATTAGAAACCGTACTTACACATTTGGAACACAAATTTACTTCCTCTACCCCTATTCTCCACACAAAATATGAAGCCAAGTCACCCGATTGGACAGAAGGTCCGCCTCAACGTCCCACCTTGAGCCGATATCATTTTGATATTCAAGTAGAGTTGCGGCGCTCTATTCCAGGTAAGGACAATCTTACCCTACCGGATGTGAAAACCCCGCCTAAAAATATTTCCTAGTTTTGCGTCGTCTACGTCTGCTTCTACCACCCAAGATGGTGGGACCTCCTCTCGCTATATTATTCCTATTATCATTTTGAGCGTTGACTGCATCACGTTGTGCGTTGACTGCATCGCGACCCGCTTGCATTGCTCGGTTTATCGCCTCCTGTTCTTGTATTCTGCGTGCAGTACGAGCTTCTGGTGTTTCATGTAATACAAAATATACATAATCACCTACTTGCTGAAAAGTTTCTAAAATACCTATTTCTTCAATATGTTCTGGCGTTAAACTGGCTATATCTGCTTCCTCTATTGATCCATTATTTACAGCTAATTCTAACAATCTGCCAGCATTTTGTGCTTCAGCTTGTTGAGCAGCAGCAATTGCAGCAAGGGCGGCCATAGTATTCCATTCTATTATATTTTACAAGTATTCCTAAAACATCCAAAGCTCTAAAATCTTTTGTAAACTATAATTATATGATTTTATATATTCTACTCTTTTTTGTATTGATTGAATTAATACCTTACATCGTAACTCTTGTGTTTCCAAATGTATGCTGGGGATGTAGCACTTTAGGTAAAATACATCAAGACTTGAATGCAAAGTATCATTTAGTATACGCATCCTGGTTTTCTTACACAGCACTAATGATTTATTTTATGTATGTCGCAAGCAAATGGAAAGATACATTCTTCAAATATGGTTCTATTGTTTTTTTACTTGCTATGATTTATATTCCTGTAATGCCTATTACCAATATCATTAACATTATCATGATGTTTTCTTATAAAACACCGCCCTTTCTTTATCATTATCATGATTTATTTCCAGCTTCTATCGCAATAGAACAGAATGCAACTACCATCATAGATGAATTCAAAAAGTATACTGATGTTTATCACCCTGATTGTATAAGAAAAACAAATCCTTCCTTTAAAATAGAAATAACGGAAAAAGAAGAAAATTGTTGGAGAGCTTTGTATTTAAAAAAAATAGGGAAAATAGATCCTGACATGATAGAGCATTTTCCAACGACAACATCTTTATTGAAAGACCCTCAAATACATAACGCTTTTTTTAGTATATTAGATCCTGGTGTAGAAATACCTCCTCATGTTGGGTATTACAAAGGATATTTACGATATCATTTAGGTGTTATCATTCCAAACGGTAAAGAAAAGGCTTATATTGTTTGCGGTGGCAAAAAATATACATGGAAAGAAACACAAGGTATCGTATTTGATGATTTATATTTACATTATGTCAAAAATCCAACGAATCAACAACGAGTGGTCTTATATTTAGACATAAAAAGAAAAAGTAAATCTGCCATTTTAAATACACTCAATAACATTGGTATTTATTTAATTGAAAATTCATTCGTAATCCAAAGGTTTATAAAAAATCAACACGGACAAAAGAAAATAAAACAATTAACCTAATACTTTACGTATATCCTCTTCTTTCAACACGTGATCCTTTACCAAAAGGTCGGTACACTCCATCAAGTGCCGCTCCACCTTTAACAACATGGTTCTTGCAGCATCGTACGCCGTCGCCAACACATCATCTATTTCTTGATCCATCACTTCTCTATACCGCTCTGATCCATGAGGAATCATAATGTGTTTCCCCATGCCATACTCTACAATCATTTTCTCAGCCAACTTTTTTGCCTGTAAAAAATCATGCGTTGCACCCGTTGTAATCGTATGACAAATCATCTCTTCTGCAATTCTCCCGCCTAGAAGAACCATCAACTCATGCATCAGCGACTCTTTCGTCACAAGCAAATCCTGCGACGGTTCAAACAACGTAAACCCTAAACTTGTCGGCGACCATACATTAATCGTTACTTTCACCAACTTTTTGTGTTTTGTCAAATACCCTATCAGTGCATGTCCCATTTCATGTACGGCCACTTGATACAACGTTGCCTTGGTAAGCACGTGTTCCGTACTCTGAAATCCTACCAAAATACGATTGGAAATAATCTCCAAATCTTGCATCGTAATGGCTTCCCGATTCTGTCTCAATGCATACAACATCGCCTCATTCAAGAGATTTTCTATTTGGGCACCCGAATAACCATTCGTCATGTCTATCAGCGACGGCACAGAAAACTGGTAAGGTTTACCCTTGAGGTGTATCGCCACAATGGCCTCACGCGTCTTCTTATCCGGATTTCCTACAAAAATCTTTTTATCCACTCGTCCCGGTCTAACCAGCGCTTCATCCAATAAATCTATACGATTCGTCGCTCCCATTAAAAAAATACCGTTCGTAGACTTGAATCCATCTAGATTCACCAAGAGTTCATTCAACGTAGAGTCGTGGTCTTGCGAATCACCACCGTTACGTTTCCTACCAATCGCATCTATTTCATCCATGAAGATAATACAGGGTACGTTTTCTTTCGCGAGATCAAACAATTCTCTCACACGAGCCGCGCCTACTCCTACATACTTTTCTTGAAATTGGGCACCCGATACCGGTATGAAGCCGACCTTTAGTTCGCCACTAAAACCTTTGGCGAGTAATGTTTTACCGTTACCCGGTGGACCCTCTAGAATGAGTCCTTTGGGTGTCCTTACGTTATACTTGGCATACTTTTGATAATTGATCAGTACATCGGAACATTGCATTAATTCTTCCTTGATCACTTCATGTCCACCTACGTTTTTAAAGGTAAAGTCTTTTTGTTTCATGACTTCAAAATGTTCACTTTTGGCGTTTTTCTCTGGAGGATCAAACGTCTCTCTTAAATGATAATCTATATCCGATTCATTATGAAAATTCATTCCCGTCATCTCTTTCAATACTTCTTGTTTTTGCCTTAATAACATACCCGTTCTCATACGTAGCCTTGCCAATTCAAAATCAATATCCTTCAAATTAAACAAAAAGGGCAACATGAAAAATTTCATAACGTCTATGAAGATTGTAAAGTAAGAAGAGTCTCCGCATTGACGGTTTCCTCTACTAGTAACAACGCTACCAACTTTTTCACTAATCCCCAATTAGAAGACAAGGTTTGTTTACACGTCTTGTACGCCTTTTCTACAATTTCCTGTACTTCCGTATCAATCATTTATAAAGTATATCGGAAAAAAAATATATGCGTATTCTATGAAACAAAAGACTCTTTACAATACGTTAAAAGGAGCGCCTTCTCAACTCTTTCGTTCTATTTCTTCCGTAAGTAAAAAAGTAAACCCCTTTAAAAAGTGTAAAAAGTCTAAGAAAACTAGAAAGTATAGGAAAATGTAAGCGAACGTCTTGCGTAAACTCAAGAAATTACTTTGGGCGGAGCCCATATCGTGTAGGCGAGCCATAATACCGGGTAGGCGAGCCATAATACCGGGTAGGCGAGCCATAATACCGGGTAGGCGAGCCATAATACCGGGTCGTAGGGGCGAGCCCCTACAGCGGCGCCGCTGAATGCGTATCCTCTGCATTATACTTGAATTGTAAATGTACCGGACTTTGTGTCTGCACAAATGGTACCATATTTTGTACTACTTTTTCCTCTAACGTATCCTGGAATTGATTCTGCGGCGTAAATTCACCATCCATCGGTAACTGCGGCTGAATATACCGCATCTGATTACTTTGCATGGCCTGATATGCCGCCACTAACCCAATCACTCCTAATAGGGGCGATTGAGTAAACAAATAAAAGACAACAAATAATAACGTAATCGTGACCGGAATTTTCCCTAATGATTTTATCTCTGGTGGTACTTTTACGTCCATCAAAATAACCGTGCATAACAAAATGAGAGTAATGCCATGTAAAAGGTTCATAGTGTAAGCTAGTATTTTTTTTAAAATTGAAATTTTCCTTTCTACTCTTTCCATAAAATGTTTCTCGGACCCAAAGGCTACACTATTACTAAAGAATTGTTAACTCCCATCCAACATCACGAATTACGCCGTAAACTTACCTTCAAAATTCGTCAGGAATACGGCGACGATAAAGAATTCAAATCCTGGCGCGAATCCCCTAACAAAGTATACGTCCCTCGCTTTTACGGCCTACCCGTTTATGGCGACGTTCCTTCTCGTATCGCGGAAGGAAAAGACATTCAGCTTGACTTTCACGGCTCTATTCGCCCTGAACAAGTAGGTGCCGTGGACGCCTTCTTAGCCGCCAAGTGCGGACTTCTAGAATTACCTTGCGGCTTCGGCAAAACCATTGTCGCTCTACACCTCATTCATCGTGTCGGTAAAAAGACCCTCGTCATCGTTCATAAAGAATTCTTGCTAGAGCAATGGGTAGAACGTATCCGTGAATTTCTGCCTACGGCCACCATCGGTCGTATTCAAGGAGATACCATGGACGTAGACAAGGACATTGTCATCGGCATGCTTCAAAGTATTTCCATGAAAACGTACCCCAAAGAAATCTTTGAAGGATTCGGATTCACCATCATTGATGAAACCCATCACATTGCAGCAGAAGTATTCAGTAATGCATTGTTTCACATCGTCACGCCCTACATGCTCGGTCTTTCTGCAACGATGGAACGTAAAGACGGCCTCACGAAAGTATTCAAATTATTTCTGGGAGAGGTCGTGTTTTCTGCCAAGAGAGAACACACCACCGTGTACATTCATAAAATTATGTATACGACACCCAACGTAGAATACAATGAAGTCGTATTGAATTTTCGCGGTGAAACCAATTATACCAGTATGATTAAAAAAGTAAGCGAATTCAATGATCGGAAAGATCGCATCGTAGAAATCATAGGCAAACTACTCGCGATGCCTACTACGGGTCAAATCATGGTTCTCTCGCATACCAAAGCTTTGCTAGCCTATCTTCATGATGCCATTCTCTATCGTAAGCTGGGAACGGTCGGCTATTACGTAGGCGGTATGAAACAAGCTTTGCTCAAAGAATCCGAAACAAAAAAAATCGTGTTGGCCACGTACGCCATGGCAGAAGAAGCGTTGGACATTAAGACGTTGACGACGCTGATCCTGGCGACACCGAAGACGGATGTCACGCAGGCAGTCGGGCGAATCTTACGGGTAAAGCATGAGAGACCTACTGTGATTGATATTGTGGATCCGCATCCGACGTTTCAAAATCAATGGGCAAAACGTCGCGCCTTTTACAACAAACAAGGGTATACCATTTTAACGGACTTTTAAAAGGGATTCCCATTTTGCAATATACATTAATAGATTACGTTCAAAAACGTCATGCGGTGGACTTTCAGGTTCAGCATCTATCAATTGATTTATTTTACTATTACAGAAATCTGCTTTACTAGCAAATGCAGGAGGAACGTTAATGAAATTTTCTTTTAACTTAAAAATTCTGGTTTGTAGTTCAGGGCTTAATAGTAATTCCATTTTTTGAAATCGTAATGATATGGTAACATTTCTTTTCCATGTTCCTATTATTTCTTCCATTTGTCTATATTTTTCATGGTCAGGTAATGCTTCATCTATTTCTTCCAATTCACTATTATATATCATCATAGCTTCTCTTTCTTGATCATCTTTTAAAAGTTGAGTTTGTGCTATCAAATCCTTTATTTTTGTTCTTACATTATCTATTTCTCGTTCCGCTCGTTCAAGTAATAAAATTACTGCTGCATTCCCTCGTTTTGCATCCTTTTTAGGGTTTTTTATATCAATCACGGCGTCATCTATATTTCCGATTAATGGCGATAATATGTCCCATAAGCCATAATCGGGTAAATTTTTTGTTATCTTATTTATTTTTACCCATCTTTCAATAGTTTCTGGTTCTAGTCCTTTTTTTTTACCTCTTTCTCTTATTCGTTCGTCTTCTGTATCTACGCTCTCTAACGTTGACGCCCGATGTGATGCAGATTTTTGAATGGAAGCTTCTGCAGTTGCTTCTTGCATGGCACGTCTTCTTCTTCGTTTTTCTGCAGCGGTCTCTGCTTTCTCTGCTTTTTCAGATGTAACAGGTTCCTCTGCGGCAAATGCGTTTTCTTTTTCTAATTGTTTAAACTGTGCATCAAATGTAGGAGGTGTTTCGTGGACACTTATTTGAGGTGGTAAACTACCCGTTCCGTCACCCTTGTCATCATACTCAGGTAAATCACCTTGAGGTAATGCTTTAAACGTTAATGGTGTTTTCCGTGGAGCAGGTGTAGGCAATGTAGGTGTCAATCTTTTATCTTTTGCAGTGTATTCTTCAAAAATTACTTCTAATTGATCTAGTATATCTTTCAATGCATCTGTACGGTCTGTGTGTGATACACGCATTTTCTCTGTAGTAAATAGAGCTCTTATATCTTCATGTAATTTAGCTATATCATCATCATTCAAAGATCTTTTTGCATAAGCTTCGCGTAATGAATTTATGGCGATTCCCATATCTAAATACACTTTATCAAATTCACTTTTTGAAACTTCATGATGTAATACATCGGTAGGATCTAGTCTTTTAAAATAAGCAACTGCATTTTCTGGATTAAAAAACCAATGATCTTTTACATTACCAACACCCAAATGATTCAAAAAAGATGCTTCTGAATTACTATACTCATACACTATACCTCTTGTAAGTGGTCCAGGAATCCATCTTTTCGTACGTGTACTAAATTCTATCATACCACCACGTATTTTTCGCGTTTTCCTTTTTCTTATTCTTCGTGTTCTCATACTATAGCTAGAGGTTTTTGATTGTACATCATGAGCTTAATGGCTTCTATCCGTTCTAGATGTACATCCTTTCTCTCCGTTTTAATGTATTCATAAAACTTTTCTTTGAGTACAGGATCTTGCTCTACCCATTCTTCCAACAAGGATTCTTTCTGATTGTAAATTTTATTCAGTTCAGATTTCAACACTTTTTTCCAATGTGATCCGTCATAGACCATCATGTACTTGTCGGTTAAATTGGTAATCGTAAGGTTTTGATTCTCTGGTTTCATGGGATTGAAATGAATTTTTTCAATCAACCGTTTCACACCATCGGGTTTGATACAAAAAGCGTAATCTTTTGTAGTCAAATGAGACGTATCGGTATCCTTGTAAGGAAGAATGTAGTTGTTTTGTATGTTGACCGTGTTGTTGGTGGTATTGTTGGTGGTGTTATTGATCGTCATATTGACAGGGTTTAACTTTATTTTTTTTTCGTATAACTTTTTCTCATATAGTAGGTTTTGTTTATGAATTTTGTCCTTCTTTTTTAATTCCTGTTTTGCTTCTTCTAATTGCTTCTTTAACATTTCCACATCATCCCTTTTTTTGCATCTATCTTTCATATGCCGTTTCATAGACTGTGTATAGGCAAAGGTTTTATTACAATAATCACATTTTATGACAGCATCATTTTCTTCCTCAACTTCTGTTACAATTTCGGTTGCTTCCTGAACCGTTTGTTCCTTACTCTTGTGTTTTTCAGTAGTCAGGTGTCTCGTAAAATTACCGCGTAATAGTGTGGTAAAATTACAACCTTTACATTCATAAATAGTCATATAATGATTATATATTTTATTTTTAAATAGTAAACGTAAATCAGGTTATTCTTTTTACTCTTTTTGTAACTATTTTCTGCGGGTAATTATTAGGTTCGGTTGCGATTTTGGATAAAGATAAAGATAGAGAGAGTTTTCAAATCCATTACAAAAAGTTTTCTAAAAGGTACATTCTATTTTTCATTAAAATATCAATATTATTCTGTACACTTGTTATTTTACGTTCCATATCCCTTGATTTACGTAAAAGTCCATGAATGTGTTGTTTTACTAGTTTACGTTGATTGATTTTTTCATCTGCTTCCTCAACTTTCAAACGATGTTCTTGTGTAGTTAAATGTTCATCATACTCACCCTTTACATGTGTATCAAATACACATAGTTTACAATGAAAATGATTCGGAATGGTTGCATCTATCATCGTACGAATATCCTTTGCCATTTCAACTTCATCCCCTATAAAATATTCGCGACGATATGCAATTTTATATTTTTTATGGAAGAGTTTTAATAGTTCGGCCTCAATGTAAACACAATTTTCACACGTATTCATGCTTACCAGCTGGTAAGTCTTTGGGTAAGATCTGACACGTTTCACATCAGGTTGTCTACTTCTTCCTATTTTGTAAATAGGAAGATGTTCCATTGTCATGTCTGTTTTCAGTAAATAGATTTGCTCCATACAAACAATATTAATTCATTTTTAATTCATTATATTGTTTGTAATTTTTCTATTAGGTCATTTTTTATTTCTAGTAGTACATCTTTTTGTGACAACTGTAACTGTAATAACTGTACTAATTTTTGCAAATCGGTTACTTCCGTTTGTAAATTTATTTCTAACTTAGTTAATTTTTTAATCCCTTTACATCTATGATTTTCATGTCTTTGCAAAGAAGGTTTATGTGAAAAAATTTTATCACAATGTTTACAGTTAAAAACTGTTGTTTCAATTGGATCTGGTATAACTGGCAGGTTTCGTATATTTCTTTTGTGTTTTTCAGTAGTCAAATGTTTATCAAAATTGCACTTTACATTACTTCCATAGTTGCAACCCGTACACTCAAAGACTTCCATGGGTATAAGTACAACGGTTGAATTTAAATAGTAATTCAATTAAGATTATGTTTTGTTGCTAATTCATTTATTCTATCTGTTAATGTTTCTCTTATGTAAAAATTATTATATTTTTTATGTGTTTCTGCATAATACAATTTAGTTAAATCATGCACCTGTTTATTTTTATCCACACGTTTCGTATATTGTTTTGAAATGTCTTTTATTCTTTTTTCAATCGGTTTTAATTCATCCTTTTTTTCATCTACTAATTTAAATAATTCTCTTATTTCATGTATATCTTCATTCTTCCTATGCTCTTCTGTAGTTAGATGCTTGTTATAATTCGTTCTTGACTTCGTTAAAAAATAACAATATTCACAGTGAAACACGGCCATACTTTTATTAGACAAGATGATTTTAAATCGCTTTCTTCAACGCCACCAACTCCTGAATCCACATCTGTTCCACTGTCATCGCCGTCAGCCTCGCCACCTCTTCTTGTATCTCCCGAAACTCTTTCTCCAACGCTTCTACTTTTTCCTGCGTCACACTATCCATCGGCATCTTCGTCAAGTACGCATACGACTCCTCTCGCATCTCAATGTCCAACGATGCCAACTCCCTGTACAGCACGTCCTGCTTCTTGTTTCGCAGATCTAACTTACCTGATAGTACCGCACGAATATACTTGACCTTTTGTTCTACCTTGTGCAGCGTATCCCGCAACACTTTCAACTGATGTACCTTGCGTTTCTCATACGTCGCGTACCGCACATCATAGTACTCTTCCATGATATCGTGAATCTCCGCATACTTTTTCAAATGTTCATCGGCATCAAATAAATTCATGTTACTGATGGAGAGGGTCGTGCTCAGCTTCAATACTTTTTCTACGTCACACTCCGCCATCAGTCGGATAGACATGTCCACTACCTTGTCCGTGGAATTATCCGAGTACTCTTTGATCGTCACTCCAATCTGTGACTCTAGGTACTCCTTGTACTCTACCGTCCATACACCAACCGGTAACTCCGTCAAGTGTACCACCAACTCCTTTTTCGCGTAGACGCCTTTCACTACATACTTGCCTTGCTTCAAATCAATCGTTCCCTGAAATCCCCTGTAGTGCGGCACGAGGCTCAACTTGTCATTAGATCCCTGTAAACGCGCCACCAAGTAATCAATGAGATGGCCCGGATGATAGCACAGAACGTTCGTGCTAGTCCCCGTACCAATGCCGCGACAGCCATTCACCAATACCATCGGCAGAATCGGCACGTAGTACACGGGTTCAATGGGATCACCGTCATCATGGTTATACTCCAGTACGGCATCGTCTGCCTCTGGAAAGATCATACGGGTGAACGGTGACAGTTGCGTAAAGATGTACCTCTCACTTGCTGAATCTTTACCGCCTTCCAGCCTTGTACCGAACTGACCGTTGGGTGTCAACAGATTCAAATTATTAGACCCGACAAAATCTTGCGCCATGTTTACAATGGTTCCGTTCAAACTAGCCTCTCCGTGATGGTAAGCCGAATGCTCCGATACGTAGCCACTCAGCTGTGCCACCTTGATTTCCTTGACCAACTTCTTCTTGAATACCCCGTACATGATCTTGCGCTGACTCGGTTTGAATCCGTCAACGACACTTGGAATGGATCGCTTGCAATCATAAATGGAAAAGTGACTGAGTTCATTATCAATGAATTGACTGTACGAAATCGTTCGGTGGGATGTATCCAGAAACACGTCCTTGGAGTACGCTTCCAACCATCTCTTGCGATCATCCGCACGCTTCTTGTTAAAGACTTTATCAATGGAATCACCACACTGTTCGCGCCATTCAAATTGAACCACATGTTTTTGCTTTTCTTGAAAGTACTGGACGAATTCCTTGGACGTACTTGTCCCAAGTCCCTTGTAATACTTAATATCCCATCCCTTGGGATCATCCGCCTTCCACGTATCATACTGACCCTCATTGTAAAACACCACTTCCTTGGTTCCCTTTTTTGCTTTGATAATCGGCGTGTTCATGAAGCCAATGAAGCCGGATTGTTTGAGAAGCGATTCCCATAAGCTACCAAACATGTTGATACCCAGCCCTTTGATGTGGCTACCGTCAGGATCTTGATCCGTCATGAAGAGAATCTTCCCGTAGCGTAGTCGCGCCCTTACATCCTCTACGGTATACTTTTTTCCAATTTCCAAACCCATGATTTGTTTGAGTTCATGAATTTCCTTGTTATCATTGATACGTGTCAGTGACTCGTCACGTACGTTGAGCATTTTACCACGCATGGGGTAGACACCAAAGGCGTCACGATCTTTCTTGGAAAGACCACTGACAACACTTGCTTTCGCTGAATCTCCTTCGCATAAGATCAGGGTACATTCCGAGGATTTGGACGTACCTGCCCAATTTGCATCTACCAACTTTGGAATACCGCGAATCGTTCGCGTCTTGACACCATCTTGCTTCTTGACGGTTGCCAACTCCTTTTGTTCCGTCGCACGTAGGGCAAGATCTAGGAAGCCAAGCTTGGCTACTTTTTCTACGACCTTGTCACTGACTTCACAAGCCGATCCGAATTGTGTAATGGGTGTCGTGAGACAATCTTTCGTCTGACTGTCAAAAGTTGGATTTTCAATAGAACAGTACGCGAAAATCGTAAGCCGATCTTTGATGGTACTGGGACGAACTTCCACTTTCTTTTTGAGCAAAATGTAGGCGCAAAGCTTGCGTGTCAATTGATTGACGAGGTAGTCTACGTGTCGTCCGCCTTTTTGTGTATGAATCCCGTTGACAAACGATACTTGCATGTATTCGTCACTGAGTGCAAACGCGTACTCCCAGCGAGGAACGGAATCCTGTACCTTGGTTTCAATGCCGTACGATTCAATATAAGAGGAAAAGTTTTGAATAGACAATGGATTGCCGTTCCAGCTTACTTTTACTTTTTTATCCGTGATACCTGCAATGTCCATCATGCGCCGTTCCATAAGCTGCTGCATATCGGCATCCAAGCCAGGAATACCGAGCCTTGCATAATCGGGCGTAAAGGAAAGAGTGGTGTACGGTTTCTTCTTGTACTTGGTAATGACGGGGGGTTCAATGACGCTAAGATTGTTACGAAAGACTTGGGTATACTTGAGTTCACGCGTAGCATCTACGGTTTCCAGCTTGGCGTACGTAGACCAAATGATGGCAAGCTTGGCACCAAAGCCGTTTTTACCGCCGACGATTTTCTTTTCACCCTTGTCATAATTCGTAGAGGTACGAAGTTCACCGAAAATAAGTTGAGGAATATAGACGTTGTATTCGGGATGCATGGCAATGTCAATGCCGGGTCCATCGTTCGTTACCGTAATGGTACCATCGGCACAAGACCCTTGAATATAAGAAACGGGTGATTTCTCTTTCATGCGAATGTATTGATCGTGCGCGTTGACCAGTACTTCATCAAAGAGTTTATAAAGACCGGCAATGTGCATATGGGTTTTAGGAACAATCTTACCTTGATCCGCAACCCAGTTGACGGTTTCAACCGGTTGAATGGGACCGATGTACATGTCGGGGGCATCAAGCACGTGACCGATATCGGTTTTGCGTTGATACTGAGAAAGATCCATTATACATTGTATCGGAATGTATTCATATCAATTTTGTGGAACCAAGGTTCCACGCCTCCTTTGAAGCTTCCAGCTTCACCGGGTAGGGGCTCTGCCCCTACAACCCCCATAATAACGGGGTCATAGGGGTGAAACCCCTATAAATGGGTCGTAGGGGCTTGCCCCCTACAAGGGAGGTGCGGAACCGTAGGTTCTGCTAAAGATCCGTTGCAGGTCACAAAAAATTGAAACACAAAATAGGTCTAGACTCTCATACAACATGCAGCGCTACATCAACAACAGTCACCAGCAAAAGGCGATGGCCAAGTCCAAGCCCACCAAGTACGTAAAACCGAAACCTTTCCTTCCCACTCTGCGCGAAGATGCGCCTGAAAAGATCACGTGGCACCTCGTCTACGACAACGTGACCTTTCACCCAGGCTACATTGCCGGCACACTTCGTATGGAGCGAATGTAAAAAAAGAAACGGGGAGGCGAACCCCACTTTTTTTATCTTTAGCAATAGTATGGCTATTCCCAACGTGAACCGGTTCCCCCTTGAGCACGTGTTTGAAGTGATGGCCTTAAAGCAGAAGCCTGATACGTTATGGTTAGAATTTGGTGTAACCACGGGAAGTACCATTCAATATATTTCACGGTTTGCTGATAAAGTGTACGGATTTGATTCTTTTTTAGGAAATCCTGAAAAGTGGCGAGATGGTTTTGAAGCTGGTTCATTTTCCGTTGGCGGTGTACCTCCTGCAGTGAATGCCAATGTAGAGTTGGTGACTGGTTTATTCCAGGATACATTAGTATCTTTTCTTCAATCGCATCCTCAAAAGGTATCCTTCATTCACGTGGATAGTGATTTGTACTCATCTGCTAAATTTATTTTGAATACGGTGAAGGATCATCTTGATACCGATTGTGTCATTGTGTTTGATGAATTTGTCAATTATACTGGATATGAAACAAACGGTGAATACAAGGCCTTTCATGAATTTGTGGCAGAGAACAGTGTAAGTTATGATTGGATTGGTATGAATGGAACGATTGGTATGGAGGGATATATTCATGAGAATGTTGCGGTCATGATTCATTCAGTTGGCGAGGCTGCACCTGCTGAGGCTGCTCCTGCTCCCGTAGAGGCTGCTCCTGCTGAGGCTGCATCTTCTGCTCCTGCTGAGGCTGCTCCTGCTGCTCCCGTAGAGGCTGCTCCCGAGGCTGCTCCTGCTGAGGCTGCTCCTGCTGCTCCCGAGGCTGCTCCTGCTGAGGCTGCTCCTGCTGCTCCCGAGGCTGCTCCTGCTGAGGCTGCACCTTCTGCTCCCGTAGCTGCTGCTCCCGC
>Ga0214919_10000023_pt1 | contig 232078 bp, 196 predicted proteins | sample LL1503_MetaG_FD_177994 | JGI IMG/M metagenome (GOLD analysis project Ga0214919, IMG submission 177994) | Freshwater microbial communities from Lake Lanier, Atlanta, Georgia, United States - LL-1503 | ecosystem: Environmental > Aquatic > Freshwater > Lake | place: USA: Georgia | collected... | reverse complement strand
CGGCTTCGATTTCTTGCGGAGGCGCAGACGCTTCATTACCGGCTTCGATTTCTTGCACAGGAGGATTAACAGGAGCCGCAGCAGCCACTTCACTAATGGCTTCGGCTTCTTGCAGAGGAGGATTAACAGGAGCTGGAGCTATAACATCCACATTTTCGGCGGCCTCGGGATTAGCTGGCGGAGGCGCAGCCAGTGCTGGAAGAGGAGGATTAACAGGTGCTGTAGCTATAACATCCGTAATTTTGGCGGCGGCCTCGGGATTCGCAACAAGAGGAAATTTTTCTCTAAATGTGGGACTATCTACATCGATAGGATGTTCGGCGTCAAATTCATTGACCTTTTGTATATCTTTTTCGTCGTCTGGAGACGTATCTGATTCTTGACTCACGTAGTTTTTTACTATTATTTTTTTGAAAGAACCGTCTTGTTTTCTTCTTAACATATTTTGTTTACCTTGTTCGTCTACTATAGTATAATCTATATCTCCGGTCAGTTCTCCGTGAAAATTTCTTGGTATAGATCTCATAACCTTGGCGACTGGTGCGGCTACTTCTACTTCTACATTGGCTGCTCTGGCTACTTCTTCCTTTCGTTTTGCAATATTTTCTTCTGCTTTTTTTTTATATTCATTCAGCTTTGCCACATCTTTTGTATCTTCTGGATCGTTTGGAGACAAATCTAACACTTTACCTTTTATTTTTTTTTTCATTGTTGTAGGACCGTCTTTTTTTGTTTTTTCTATTAGTATTTTTGGCACTTTATTACCTTTGTAAGATATGGTGTATTCTATATCTCCGGTCGGTTTTCCCATAAAATCTTCTAATTTGTTTTTCATCACGGTTGTGCCATCAGGCAGTGCTATTAGATTGTTATTAAATTCCATGCTTGTTGCTTCGTCTTTTGCAAACTTTTCTGGCGTTATTCCGCCTACCATACCTCTATTTTTTCTTCTTGTGGCATTTTTTTTAGATTTTTTAGATTTTTTTATTTTTTTCCTGTTTTTAACCGTTCTTGTTGTTATGGGTGTTATGGGTGTCATTGGTGTCATGGGTGTCATTGGTGTCATTGGGGTTATTTCTGTTATTGACTCTATCTGATTCATGAATGTAAATGAATTTGTTTATTATATATGTATTTATATTGTTATTATATTTTTAAAATCAAACAAATATTTAAATATGACAAATATGACAAATATAATTTTGCTAAAATGGTTTCGTAGATATATATAGATATTTGATAATTTTAAGTATTTAAAGATTACATCCAATATTTATTCATATTGATAAATTTTTAAAACTTTTTATAGAAGGAAGTAAAAAACAAAATGACAGATAGTAATAACGTTTTAACAATTAAAACGGTTCAAATTGCCCCATTTCGAACCTTGATGACTGCACTAAAAGATATTCTTCTTGAAACCAACATTACTTTTCAAAAAGACGGGATACGAATTATCAACATGGATAAATCGCACACCATGTTGGCCCATTTGCACCTACTTGCCGAGAATTTTGAAATGTACGAGTGCAAGAAAGATAAAATCATCATCGGCGTAAATATGTTTCATTTGTTCAAGCTGATTAATTCGATTGATAACGACGACACGCTTACCATTTACATTGAAAACAAGGATTATAACGACGGTGTTGTCTCCTACCTCGGACTCAAATTCGAAAATGGGGACATTAAACAATGCAAAACACAAAAGCTGCGACTCATTGAACCGGATCCCGAAGAACTGGTTGAACCGAATGTCGTTTTTTCATCGGTGATTAACCTACCATCATCCGACTTTCAAAAAATTATTCGCGACTTGTCTTGCATTTCAGAAAAGCTCGAAATAAAATCGGTTGGAAACGAACTCATTTTTCGTTGTTCGGGGCAATTTGCAACAGCGGAAGTTCGGCGCGTGGAGTCGGACGACAGCATGAAATTTATTCACAAACAGGATTCCAATAAAATTATTCAAGGCGAATTTTCTCTAAAGAATCTCGGATACTTTATCAAATGCACAAACTTGTGCAGCCAAATCGAAATGTATTTGGAGAATGACTTGCCGCTGGTTGTGAAATATTATGTGGCGTCTCTTGGAGAGATTAAACTGTGTTTGTGCCCTCTTCCGTCTTCTTAATCATCGATCAATAAATCGATCAATCAATCAATCGAATGAAATATAAAAAATATAATTAATATAAGATTATTTATATTTTTACATGGTATAAATTGTTATAAATTCTTATAAATTGTTATAAAAATCATTATTCATCAACACAAACGTCATCATTGTCATTACCGTCATTTGCGTCATTAGCAGCGTCGCTCGTTGCCTTTGTAGTAAGGGATGATGATGATTCTAATTCGACATTTTCAATCCCAAAATATTTATTTAAATAACGATAGATTCGAGACACATCAAGTTTTCCAATATCATAGCTGTGCAACATTTCATGGATTTGTTCTTCGTTGAAATTGTATTTATTTTTCAGGTTGAAAAAAAAGGAAAACATGTCTTTTTGGTCCATTCCAAGATGCTGGCATAAATTTTGTATAAAAAGCGAATTGTTATATTCCGTGCTGTATTTTGTGAGAACTTTTGTAAATCGAATATCGGCCAAATTGCATTTATATTTCTTCTTAAATGGTTCGTATTCGTGATACAATTTATTATTATAAAATGTTTTAATGAGAGAGCTCATTTCATTGAACTGCCATATTTGTTTTTGAAATGTAATTCTATCGACATAATCTGCATAACACATATTATCAAGCACCTTTTTATAAAAACATATCGCGTCTTTATTCTTATATTTTGACATGATGTCAATTATATTTTCGTGCCACAAGAGTCCAACCGTTGTTCGATCCGTCTCATTCAACAACGTGTTGTGTTCATCGAATGAATAATTAAAGTCGAATAATTTCTTTGTCACTTGTTTATTATTTTCATTGTATGTTTTTGGTTCAAATATCATTTTAATAACACTTGCATTTAAAATATTATCACTTGTTTCTTTACCGGAATTGCATGCGTGCACGTCCTGTTTATAAATATTATAGATTGTTGTTACTTTTCTTAAATCGCCTTGTGTAAATTCGATAATATTTCGAATGAGTTCTTCGTCAAGTGTTGGCATCAACGTTGTCACAATTTCGGTCATTTGGACAGTCGTTGGTGTTTTTAATTCAAACGTGTGACAAACTTTAATTAGTTCTTTTATTTTCTTATCCGTATGATAGTTTCCAATGCAAATGATTGGATTTACGGACGACTCTTCCGTTTTTTGTTTTTTCGTTTTTTTCGGACGAATAAGTCGTATCAAGTGGGTAATCCCGCCCTTGTCGCCATTATTCATTCCATCGATTTCGTCCATTACAATGACTATTTTTTTAACCTTTTTTTCAAACATGGACATGATATTTTGATTCGACATGTTGTGTTTTGCAATGGTTTCGATAATTGACTTGTTTCGAATGTCGCCTGCGTCATATGTAATCGCGTCATACCCCAAAATCTTCAACATTGAATTTACGAATTCTGTTTTTCCGGAACCCGGGTTACCATAAATGTAAAATCCTTTTTTGATTTGATGGTCGTTGCATTTTGTTTTATCAATTTCTTGTAGTATCGTTTTTATTTTATCAACAATGCATTCTCGGTCCAATATTCGATTTAAATTCAAATGTTCCATATATTATTGATTTATTGATAGTTTTGTCTGTCTACCTTGTTTTTATATTATTATTATATGTATTGTGTGTTACTATTTATAATGTTTTTTTATAAAAATAGATTTACTACGATAATTAAGAAAAAGAAAAAAGAAAATAATACATTCATTTTAATAAAAATTGATTTTGAACTCGACTAACTTGACGATTAACATGTTAACACATTTAAAAGCATTGCATTTATAAATATATAAATAAATGCAATCCGGGACTAGCATTCGTAATGGTAATAGTAATGGTAAAAGGAAAATTGTAATAAAGAAAAGACGGGACTTGGAACCAGAACCCGACACTTCGTCGTTATCATTTCGTCTGATTGATTTCAATATATATGACAAAAATGTCGAGATTTCGATAGAAGAACAACACGCAACAGCAACAGCAACAGCAACATGTTATCAAGGAAATCAAAACAAGAAAATGGTGATTCAGATTTTTGGAATCAATGAAATAGGGGAAACGTGCGCCCTGTTTGTAGAAGACATGAATCCGTTCTTCTACGTTTTGGTTCCTGACACATGGAACGAATACACCAAGAAAAACTTTATAAACGCGATTATAAGGCAGCTGCACTTGAATGAAGGCGCAATCGTAAAAGAAAAATGCGCCATTGTAAAAAAAAAGAAGCTCTACGGATTTGATGGCGGGAAACAGCACAACTTTATCGTATTGTATTTCAAAAATTTGGCAATGATGAACAAGGTGAAAAATCTGTGGTATGTTTCGTCAGAAAACGCATTTGATTTGAATCCGGATGGTTACAATTATAACGGGACGTCGCTAAAAATTTATGAGTCCAACATTCCGCCGCTTCTACGGTTCTTTCACCTAAATGAAATTAGCCCTTCCGGGTGGGTTGAGTTTTCAAAATGCAGCGCGGTCGAAATCGACGCAGCACAAAAAACGACGTCGTGTGCGTATGAATACATCATTGGAATGCAAGACATTAAACCCCAACCCACAAAAGAGGTTCCGGTGCCTTACAAGGTTTGCAGTTTTGATATTGAAGCGAGCAGCAGTCATGGCGATTTTCCGCTTGCGGTTAAAACATACAAGAAGCTTGCGACCAACATGGTTGATGTCTGCACGAGCATTCAAAAGGATGACGGCGTCATTACAAATGAGTTGATTGAAAAAATGATTCGTGCAGCGTTTTTTGGCACACAATGCGAAAATGAATACATTGATGGAAATATTCAAAAAGTGTTTATAAAAAGAAGAATGTTTGAAAAACAAATGAAAACAATGATGGAGAAATTCATTACAGAAAAAATAAAGAATTTAAATGATGAATGTGCCGACAAGTATGCAAATGCAAATACGATTGAAGCCATGTTTGAAAAAATCGGAAAGAAGAATGCCGAGTGTTTTGGTAATAACAACAACAACAACAATGACGACGATAATGGCGACGACGACGACGACGATGCTGGTAATTACGGCGACAATGGCGACCACGAAAATGCAGTCACAATGAATATTGTCGAAGAAGTCGCCATAAAATCAAATTATTCTCATAATCAAGAGCAGTTGCCAAAGTTGGTCGACCGTGAAATTACAGTGTTGAAATTATTACAGTCCATGACGATGACTCGAGAAATGAAAATAACGCATTTAAATACCGCGCTTTCGAGCGTGTATCCGGAAGTGGAGGGTGACAAGGTTACGTTCATCGGGTCGACGTTTTTAAAAGTGGGCGACGAGCGCCCTTACTTGAATCACTGTTTAACCATTGACACGTGCGACGCTGTGCCGAATGCGGAAATACAAGTTTGCGAATCCGAATATGACATGTTACTGGAATGGACAAAGGTCATTCAGCGCGAGGATCCCGATATTATTATTGGATACAACATTTTCGGGTTTGATTATAATTTCATGTTTCATCGCGCGTTAGAAAATGAATGCGGAGAAGAATTTTTGAAGCTCTCGCGAAACAAGGATCAAATGTGCGGTCAATACGACAAAAAAACAAACAAGCTGGCAATTGAGGAAAGCACCATTGTGATTGCGAGCGGAGAGCACAATTTGCACTACATTAAAATTGCCGGAAGGTTGCAAATTGACATGTACAACTATTTGCGCCGGGATTACAGTATGACGTCATACAAGCTGGACTACGTGTCCGGTTACTTTATAGGCGACGGCGTAAAGGGCGTTCAGCACGGCGTGAACGACTCAGGCGACAATGTAACCATCGTTCAAACGGGAAACGTGATGGGACTGGATGTTGGAAGCTACATTAATTTTGAGGAAACGAGCAACTCGACAGAATTATACAAGGGCGGTGAAAAATTCAAGATTATTCGTCTTGACGTTGAAACAAAAACGTTTGAAATCGCGGGGAAAGAGATGCCCAATATGGAGAAAAAAGTGCGCTGGGGTCTTGCCAAAGACGACGTTTCGCCCCAAGATATTTTCCGAATGACGCACGAAGGTCCGGTGGAGCGCGCAATCATTGCGAAATATTGTATTCAAGATTGCAACCTGGTTCACCACTTGATGCGCAAAATCGACGTCCTTACCGGATTTGTGGAAATGGCAAACATTTGCAGCGTTCCCATGAGCTTTCTCGTGTTTCGCGGCCAAGGCATTAAATTAACGAGTTTCATTGCTAAAAAATGCCGAGAAAAAAACACGCTCATTCCGGTGTTGGAACGAAAACTCGGCAATGAAAGTTATGACGGCGCAATCGTGCTGCCTCCGAAATGCAACCTGTATTTAGACAACCCGGTGGCGTGTGTTGATTATTCGTCGCTTTATCCCTCCTCAATGATTAGCGAGAATTTGTCACACGACAGCAAAGTGTGGACGAAAGAATACGATTTGAATGGAGTCATGGTGAAGTCGACGGGCGAAAGGAATGAAAATGGCGACTACGTGTATGACAATTTGGCGGGATACGATTATGTGGATGTGGAATACGACACATATGTGTGGAAAAAAAACGAGCGAGGCAAGGCGATCAAGACGGTCAGTGGAAAGAAGGTGTGCCGGTTCGCGCAACCGTTGTTAAACGGCGAAAATGGCGATACGGGCGAAAAGGGCATCATGCCCTCCATTTTAGAGGAGTTGTTGGCTGCAAGAAGCGCCACGCGCAAACTGGCTGCCAAACAGACGGACGATTTCATGAAGAATGTTTTGGACAAGCGCCAGCTCGGTTATAAAGTGACGGCAAATTCGCTATACGGACAATGCGGTGCGAAAACGAGTTCGTTTTACGAGATTGATGTTGCGGCGTCGACGACGGCCACAGGAAGAAAGTTGCTGCTTTATGCCAAGCGCGTTGTGGAAGAAACGTATGGAAATGCAGAATGCGAGACGGAATGTCACGGTGTAATTAAAACGCGCGCCGAATACGTATACGGCGACACAGACTCGGTATTCTTCACATTCAACTTGGCCGAAAAGGACGGAACACCGATACGCGGTAAAAGGGCGCTGGAAATCACGATTGAGCTGGCGCAACAAGTGGGCGAACTCGCATCCTCGTTTTTGAAAGCGCCGCACTCGCTCGTGTATGAGAAATCCATCATGCCGTTTTGTTTGCTTCGGAAAAAGGGATACGTGGGCATTTATTATGAGACCAATGCCAACAAGGGAACGAGAAAGAGTATGGGCATTGTTTTAAAACGCCGAGATAATGCGCCGATTGTAAAGGATGTTTATGGCGGAATCATTGATATTTTAATGAAGGAGCAAAATACGGAGCGTGCCATTTCATTCTTGAAAAATTATTTGCAGGATTTAATTGATGAGAAAATTCCGCTTGAAAAACTCATCATCACCAAGTCGCTGAATTCGAATTATAAGAACCCGCAGCAAATTGCGCAGAAAGTTCTGGCAGACCGAATGGGTCAGCGCGACCCCGGAAACAAACCGAGCGTCGGAGATCGAGTGCCGTATGTGTATATACACAATCCGGATAAAAAAGTGCTGCAAGGAGACCGAGTTGAGCATCCCGTGTATATGAAACAACACGGAATAAAACCCGATTACGCGTTTTATATTACAAACCAAATCATGAAACCAGTTCAGCAGCTGTTTGCGCTTGTTTTAGAAAACATACCCGGATTTAAACGCCGCAAGGAAGCGCTGAATGACAGAATCGAGTGGGAAGCAAATCGACTTGGAAGCGACAATGCGGAAGCGCTGCAAACAAAAATAACAAAACTCCGAGAAAAAGAAGTCAAGGAATTATTGTTTGACGAGTTTCTGATTCAGGCGACAAATGCTGCGAACAAGAATAAAAGCATCAAGGAGTTTTTCAAAAGAGCGTAGAGGTAGAGAGAGAAGTGCTAATAAAGTTTGCCAACTTGGAAACACAAAAAATAGAAATAGATACTACGGCAACTCGTGCTATATATAATTTATTTTTATTAATTGGGCGACGTTTACCATTGTCATCATAAACAATACTTGGATCAATTTTTTCAAATGCGTCTTCTACTTTATGTTCCTTTGTATAAATCGTATTAAAATATATTTTCCACTCGGAGTTTATATATTGATACCATTCTTCCATGGTTTTATATTTTTCATAATCTTGGTCATACACTTTACTGTAATGCACAAATGAATTTAAATTTGGCATCGCAATCATTTTCTTTTCATTACAAATATTATCTTTGCCATATGTGATGACAAATTGTATGGGCGAATCATTTTTATATGAATAATAAATACTGCCTTTTTTTAAATCACAAGCATAGTCGCATCCATGACGCCGCGTTCCTTCAGGATAAATGATAATATTTCGATCTTTTTCTTGAATTCGTTTCAATATGTTTTCAAAATTAGCGATATCCGTTTTTCCTTGCCGTCTATTAAAGTATTCAATATGATTTGAAATGAATCGTAACACGTTTCCTCCAGGAATAAATAAAGTTAATAAATATCGTGATATAAAAGTTCCAGTATTACATACAACTACAGAATCAATGTTAAAATCAGCAATCGTCCTATGATTTGTAAAATAAATAATATTTTTTTTATGTGAAACTGTAGTCGGCGTCATTCTATATAATGAACTTTTATGAATTGAAAAAAAATAATGGTTATATTTATGTAGAAATTCGATTTCAGTTTTTATTGTAAAATCAAATAATAACATGATTGGAAGAACATTGATATAAAAATAAATTTTTATAAAATTAAATTTATAATTTATGTATGTTATAATTTTTTCCATTTATATTAAATAAAATTATATTTTTAAATACAAAAAAATATATAATATATATAATACATGAACAGATAAATGAATGAATTTATTATTTTATTATATCGGCTTAAACTGTAATAAACAACAAGCAAAGCATCCAAGTAAACTACATAGATATGTTTTTACGCACCCCGAGTTTTCAAATGTTACCTTTGGTGCGGGTTCGGTTTCAAACATGTTGCTATCATTATTACTACTAGTATTACTATGACTACCTTGTGTTACATGATCATCGAAATTTACATAATAATTTTTATCTTGCGCGTGTCCGTATGATTTCATGGTGTAGTATGTGTAAGGTCGGGTAGTATCTTTTAATATAACCGGCAAAGAGGACGGGTGTTTTTGTGGCATATATTGGTGGGAAAGTAACCTATCACTCGTCATTATTTCTTCTGTTTTTGGCGCACAAAAATGTTCAGTATCTATATATAATGATTTTAAACGCCAATCGTTCATCATGTCGGTGTTGGTAGTGTCATCATCATTATTTTCACAATTCATCAATTTTTTTAAATATGTTACTGTAAGCTATATAATAGATGTATATTATATAATTTTTAAATTTTATTATTTAATAGTTTTTGTTATGGGTCATGTATAAATTAATAAAATATGAAATGTTTTGGTCAGCCAACCGAACTAAAGTCAGAATCATCATGATATAAATTATTTTCATTATACATGCGAATTGTATTGTCGCGATTGCCGTTATTGTCGTTATTGCCATTATCATCGTTATCGCCCTCGGCATCAGTATTCTCATTAATTTCTTGTCGACACATGGGACATGTCGAGTTGGTGTCAAACCATCGAATCAAACTATACGGATTGAAGTTGTGTTTGCAAATATTAATCTGCATGACCGAGTCAACTAAATTGAACGGAATTTGAGAAATAGGACAAATGTCGTTCAACGGGTTGTTTATTGTGCAGTATGGGATAATTTTAGTTTGTTCCTGAATAATGTCATAGTTAAGAAAGCGCCGTCTTTGGCCTTGTTGGCCGAATTCCCTGTTAATAACTTGAGTATAATAAACAAGCGAATCATTAAAACGAGGCGTATCTAACAAATTCAACATCATTCTGGTTGCGGTTGTTAGCTGAGGCAGGGGTGTTGGTTCAACTGGTAAAATGGGAGACAATGAATTTAATTGCTCTTGTTCACGCTGTTGCTGTTGTTGCCGTTGTTCTCGTTGCCGTTCTCGTTCTTGTTGCCGTTCTCGTTCTTGTTGCCGTTCTCGTTCTTGTTGCCGTTCTCGTTCTTGTTGCCGTTCTCGTTCTTGTTGCCGTTCTTGTTCTTGTTGCCGTTCTTGCCGTTCTCGCTGTTGTCGCCTTAGTTCTTGCCATGTGCGACCAGTGTAAATAGGAGGCGATTGCGGCGGTGAAGAAACCGGCAATACGGGAGTTCTCACATCATCGGTCACGGGCACTGGCAAAGGTGCAGACAAAGGTGCGGGTAAAGGTGCAGCGGGCACTCTTCTTGGCGGACCAAGCGGCACTGGCAATCTATATCTGACAAATGATGAAGCAAATGGCGGTGTGGGTGTGGGTGCAGTAACGTTTTGATTCGGCGACGAATTTTCATCATGTGTTTGTGGTTGTCGCAATTGTGATAATGAGCCAATTCTTCTTGGTAACGTAAAACGAGGAGGCGGTTCTTCTTCTTCTAAACGACTGGTTAAACGCACGGGGGTCGGCATTTGAAATGGTGACGATGGTGGAGGAGACACATTTGAACGAAATTGAAGTGTGGGTCGAATTGGCGTATCCGGCGGCACCCGCGCTGCTTCTCTTTGAATAAAATTCAGCACCGGCGTTTCAAGGTTGGATTGCGCGGATTGTGTAGCGGCATGAGCGGCGGCATGAGCGGCGGCAGCGGCAGTTGTTCTAAATATTTGGCGGGATAGTCCATTTTCAAATGTCATATACCCATTTAAAATGTCTCTTGATATATTCATGTATGACTGCACTAAAGTTAAATACGATTCTTCAGATGAACTTAAAATTGTATGATTGTTCATTTGTAATGATTTGAGTTGGAGTTAATATAAATTAAATATATTTTATTCTATAGTTATAAATATATTTAATTTATTGTTTAATACAATTTTTATAAATTATTTATATAAATATAAGTATTCAAGCGATACGATATAATATTATGAAATGTATTAAAGATTAGACAGGGATATACTATATTTATTAAAAAATATATCAGTAAGATAAAATAAACAAACAAAATAACAACGATGACTCGCCAAGGACAAAAACCGGCATCTCTTGATGATCTTGACACGTATGACAAAAAGGTTGAAAAATATAAAAATAAAGGACTAACGGGACTTTCGAATTTGGGAAATACGTGTTTTATCAACGCACTGCTTCAAATCATCTCTCACACATACGAGCTAAACGACTTGCTGGATGGCAAAGAGTTTAAAACAAAACTTAACGACTCACCTGATTCAAAATTGTTGCTTTCGTGGGACGAACTACGACAACTCATGTGGAGCGAGAACTGCACGATTTCTCCAGGCGGATTTATACACGATATTCGTAACATATCAAAGCAAAAAAAAAACAGCATGTTTTCTTCCATGTCGCAAAATGACATGCCTGAGTTTTTAATATTTCTTTTTGATATTTTTCATAGTGCTCTCAAACGGAAAGTTTCAATGACGATTGACGGTCGTTCGAAAAACAAGAGAGATAAACTGGCGAAGATGTGTTTTGAGATGATAAAAAAAACATACACGGCAAATTACTCTGAAATATTTAAAATGTTTTACGGCATTCAGGTATCGACGTTGTTGCCGGAAAATCCGCAAGACCAATATGACTATTTGAGTATTCGCCCTGAACCTTTTATGATAATTAGTTTACCCATTCCCAGTCGCGAATCGGGATCAAGAGGGGGTGGGTCGGAATGTGTTGCGCTTATGGACTGTTTTGATTTGAATTGCGAAAGAGAATTTTTACACGGAGAGAATGCGTGGTTCAATGAAAATTTAGGAAAAAAGCAAAATGTGTATAAACGTTTAGTGTATTGGAGTTTGCCGGATGTCATGATTTTAGACATTAAACGTTTCGAATACAGTCCGGAGACATTTTCATATGTGAAAAATCAGACGGCGATAAGAATTCCGGTTGAAAATGTCGATTTTTCAAAGTATGTAGAGGGATACAATAAAGAAAGTTACGTGTATGACTTGTACGGAATTTGCAACCACCACGGAGACGAGAATTTCGGACACTATACTTCCACCGTAAAAACGGCGAATTCGAAATGGTATAATTTCAATGACACAAATGTTAAGGAAGTGTCCATTCCCAAAACTGAAATTGTCGGAAATACGCCATATTGTCTATTTTATAGAAAAAGATTGTGCAAATAAAGCCATGTAAGAAAGTAGAGAGATTGAGAGAAAAATAATAATATAAAAAATAATATTATATTATTATAATTAATTAATTCATTTCATTTATTATTATTTGTAATTATTGTATTCGCATAGTATATATTCAACACAACGCAAATTAATATAATTAAAACAACATGGATTTAACGTATAATTCTATTAGCGGTATGAATGTGGATCCTACCGTTTATTTAAAAGAAATTGTAACATCAAATGGAAAACAAGACAGTCAACTTAATGCTGATACAAAAGTATACCTACTTATAACCCTTGTGGTTATTATCGCCATTTATGGAATACTTTTCGCAACTTTAGGCGGGGGGTCAAAGGGGTCAGGTGAATCAGGGTCGGAATCGGGATCCGGCGCAGCGACGAGTATTGGACTCAAATTTTTTGAAGTAATGTTGTGGTCTCTTTTTATAATGCTTATTGTATTAAACGGGTTTCAATATTTCTTCAATGTAAATTTAACAACTCGATTTATTAATTTCTTCACAGAAAAACCAAAACTTGAAATTACAATGGATGTTCCAGAAGACGAACCCGTTCAAGAGATGAAAATCAAAAAGGAAGTATTTAATATTCCCGATAACACGTACGCGTACGACGACGCAAAAGCAGTGTGTGCGGCATACGGCGCTCAACTTGCGAATTATGACCAAGTTGAAAACGCGCACAAAGAAGGCGGCGAATGGTGCAATTACGGCTGGGCTGACAAACAAATGGCGCTTTTTCCCACGCAGAAGGCGACGTGGGACAAACTGCAAAAAATCAAGGGACACGAAAACGATTGCGGTCGACCGGGTATAAATGGAGGATTCATTGATAATAAAAACATCAAATTCGGCGTCAATTGTTACGGATACAAACCGCTGATTACTGCCGCTGAAACGGAAAAAATGCAGCACGCGCCCGTTTTCCCCCAAAGCATGAGCGACATTGAACACCAAAAACGCGTGGACTACTGGAAAAAACGAATTCCGGAAATTATGCTGTCGCCGTTTAGTCGATCCAATTGGTCAATCCTTTAATGATGCCGTTTACTTCTGGTCTTTCTTTTTTGATAAATCTTTTCAATGTCTTTATGTTTTCCAAACTTTTGATTTTGTTTTTTGGTTGCATTTGCTTTTCGAAGCGGTGTCAACTCACTCGCCGTGAATGAATTGTGTATTGGCTCCGATACACTTTTTACGAGAGAATCGTATAATTCATCATCGATTTCATTGGAAGAAATTTCAATCGGATTTTCACATCCGGACGGCGCCGCGGATGGCATAATTACAAGCTCAATATTATTTATTTTGTCACCGTTATCACCATCATGACCGTTATCATCATCACTTTCGGCGACAATGCTGGCATATACGAGTTTTCGGTTTGGGGCAACGTCAACAACTTCTGCATGTTTTTGTTTTCGATCACCTTCATCATCGTAATAATGAAGACGTTGCAATAGTAGTAGTCCAATTGGAATACCGGAATCTTCATTATATACATCTTTATCGTAATCCTTATCGCTTCCTTTACCACCTACTTGCGTTTGTTTGCCCTTTTTTTTATTAACGATTTTATTTATTCTGTATCCACCGCTTGAAATTGTGCCTCCTTTTATAGTGTATACCAAATCCTTCGCGGCATTAAATAACATTGGTTATTTTTATTGTTTATTGTTTTTTGTATTTATTAGTTATAGTTATATATATTTAATATTTTATATTGAATATAATTGAATTATATTGAATATAATTATTATAATTGAATTTTTATTCAAGAATTATAATATCTTTTTATTTCTGAATTTATTTTAATCTCTCGTTTTTCTTTGATATATTTCAAAATATGTTGAACCTGGGATTTATTGGGTATGAGAGTATTCAGACATTGTTCGACAAAGGTTAGAGAGATTGGATTCGTCGTTTTCGTCTCCACAAAACGCAATCTTCCGTCGGGTAACGAGAGAGACGTGTTCAACATTTTTTTATTATTTACAGTTGTCATAATGGATGTTTCCAAATCATTTTTCATTTCTCTCGACGTTTTCAACTCGGCATTTATTTTTTTAATCTTATTGTCTATTTCGACCCATTTTTGAATTTGTTTATCAAATGTCGTCGTCGCGTTTGCATCCATTGCGTTTTATTATTTTATTATTCTTTTTGTTTGAAGAGAGATAGAGAGAATAAAAGAAATGATTAAATAAAATAAACAAAAAATAAAATATATAATATATGAAATATATTTTATTCACGAAAAATCCTAAATCCTATTTTTTAATAAAAATAAAATTGATTTACTATGAAGTAATATTATATAAATACAGATATACAGACAGACGAAACAACATAATGTCGCGCGAATTATTATCGAATATTGAAGCTGGATGCTATGGAAAAATGAAAGTTGAAAATGGGAAAATCGTATTCGAATGTATTACGACGACTCATACCGTTCATCCTCCCCCTTATCCACCTCCTTCGGTTCCCGCGCCTAGCGCACCTCCTTCGGTTCCCACGCCTAGCGCGCCACCGCTTGTCGAAGATACTCTCATAATCGATGAATTGAGAGATGAATTGCGCGAAACAAAACAACGTTTGGCCGTTCTGGAACAACAGGTTCAACAGTTGTTTCGGTTTCGGGACGCGGTAATTATGCCAGGAGTTACTGACCGATACAAAGGTCGGTACGACAGTTACAATTTCAATACCAGTTTTATAAAGTTTTATGACGAGAGAAATTCAAATGCAGGTTTTATAAAATATAATGTAAATATTGGCAATCACGATACGCCATTTTTTAATGGAATCGCTACTTCTTTCGTCGATATACTAATGATACTAAAAACACAGATACGATATGACATGACAAACCACATCATCATACAACCTCACCAAACGATTACTCCGGATTGCAGGGTCATCATAAAGTTCATAGTTGATTGGATGACTACATCACCCAACAATATTCAGATCACAATTTCAAATAATACTACAACTCTTGCGATTGGGTTTGTCATTTGTCTTTGTGAGCAATTAAACCCAGACAAACTATCAAAACTTATAGTCACACAAGCGAAAATCAGCGAACAGACCGAGATGAGAAATAAGATAGACAAGACCTTATTCAAAAAAATCGAATTTGAAAAAGTAGTATCATCCGTATAAGTTCAGCAAAAATTTGAATATGAATCCGAATGTTTATGCGTGCATTACAGATTGATACAACCACGGCAACGCTTCTCGAGCCGGAATGCTTACAAGCGTTAGCGCGCACAAAATAAAATTCGATCCCAGGCACCGATCCGCTTCTGCAAGTGCCGAAGTGATAAATCGTTCAATAACGGTTAAATTAATGTTGATAATGTTTTCGGGCGACAAGTAAATGTAAAATTGGTGCGTGACCCAACCCAAAACATAATGAGGAAACGGGTCACCGTAGGGCGGATAAATGGTTCTTCGCGCCTGCGGAGAAAGTTCCGCCCTGTAGTTCCAAATATCAATGAGTTCTCTCAAAAAAGTAATGTGCTGATCATATGTTAGCGCGATGAACCACTCCGGATCAGAGTAATGACCTAGTGCGTTAATTGTTTGAAATAGTCGCAACACGTGTTGTCGAAACCTTTGATGAGGTGTAAGCACATCTTGGGGCAGTGCTATATTCATGACCGCGCTTCCGCCGCTTCTATTATGGTTATAATTATTATTATTATTATTCATTACATTATCATCTTCTTCAAAATAATTGTCATCATCATATTCATAATTATGGATATTATTATTATTGATATTATTATTGATATTATTATTGATATTATTATTATTATTATTCATTTGGCTCCGACCCATTTTCTTATTATTTCTTTTTAAAACGTGTTTTCTGTTCAAAATTCGATCCAGTTTGATTATTTTTAAAATGTCGCGAATCACATTATGCGGAATTTTATTTCTGTTATACGGATTATTCGATTCGTTCCATATGAGTCGGCGGTTCAACCCGTATTCATTGTCTACCCCATTATCACTCAGTATTAAATTATAAATGGATGCAATGTCGAACCCATAATAACACGATTTTTTATTCCCTTCTTCTTTGGCGAATTCTTCGTAACTGAAAAATTGATGATTGGGAATTTCGCGTATCGGATCAAGCGAATAAAAATCGGTTTCATTAATGCAAATCTCTCTATTACTGAGAGCCGGCCCTCTCAGCTTATCCAATTTCCGACGCAAAAAACGATTAAATTTTAGTTGGATTTTTATACAGTGAAATGTGTGATGATAAAAATTGTACACACTTTGCCTTAATTCGCCCTTTGTTCCGCTTAACTTTATTTTCTTATAATCGAAATCTCTCTGAATGATGGCGCACATTTCTTTTAGTTCTGCGACCTTGTAATCTGCAGCGTTGGTTTTATTTTCCTCGTTTAAAATGTTATAATTGTGAAATGAAATTTCATTCGGACTTGGTTTCAGTTTTTCTAATTTTGAAGTTTTTTTATTTATTATATTTGTTTCTTTTTTGTGATAAGGATCTTCTATTTTTATATTTGCATTTAATTCAAGTTTTGGTTTTTTTATTATGACTTTTCTTACTTTTTTTATTGGCAGAAGAGGAACTATTGGTTCAGCGGGTGATGGTTCTGACATTTTTTATAATGAAATAAATTAAATAAATGATAATAAGTGGGGGTCGTAAATCTACATTATATATATATTATTTTTCTATATCGATTCAACAATTTGTTTTTTAAATACATCGTATATAACAATTTCCATATATTCCAGAATTCCAGGAAAAATGTATTACCTATTTACACGACGCTTTACGTTTCCAACTTGATGATGATAGTATTATAGTATTATAATAGTTGGATTATTTGTTGATAAAGGATATCTCTTTACACTTTGACTTATAAGCCATACTGCAGAGTTTAATAATCATCCCAGAAATAGTAGTAATAAAAGCAACCCAGAAAACTTCGCTTAACATATAATATTACCCCTTTTTTAAATCGTCTAAAACTTGTTTAATCCAAGCGTAAATAAAGCCAATAATAAATCCGAGCATATATATTACTGAAATATTATTTTTATTTAAGGACCGACCCTGAGGGGTGTAAGTGATATAAACTTGTTACTGATGGAATCATATGTCTGTGAAGCAGTTCCTGATGAAAAAACAAGGTCAATAGTGTCACCAGCAGTAAGTGCTATTGCGTTTTTTCCGTAATAGTTATTTTGTTGTTTATTGTAAAAAGTATCAAATCCAGCGGACGACGAAGCGAAAATAGTGTATCCCCCTGCGTTTTTTTGAATTCCTAATGACTGCAGCCTTACTTGTGTGAAAGGGCTGGTAGTCGACGCACCAAACTCCGCAAAATAAACCCCAGTTAATGGAGCAGTTAAGGTCAAACGAGTCGCTAATCTAGTGACGGTAAGAGCAGTAGCACTTGCGGTTTCAGCAGCAGCAGCATTGGTATTATAAAAACAACTTCCACCCACAAACTCCCATTTGTCTGCATTAAGAGACGCACTTCTATAACGGAGTTGCCATACAACTCCATTAGGATCTGCTAAATAATTTATCATCTGTCCGTCTATTGGTGATGCTGGTAGCGTTGTCACAAGTTCTAAACCCCAAGATGGAGCGAGAGTAGTTCCGTTAGATTGTAAAACTTGTCCTGCAGTTCCATTTGTTAAAAAAGCAGTAGTATTAACTGCAGATTGATAAACGACCTGACCGCCAAGACCACCCAATAGATTAGTTGCTGTTGGATTAGAAGGACCAGTTGGTCCAGTTGGTCCAGTTGGTCCCGTAGGACCAGTTGCACCCGTAGGACCAGTTGCGCCGGTTGCGCCCGTGGGACCTGTAAAACCCGTTGGCCCCGTTGCTCCCGTTGGTCCCGTTGCTCCCGTTGGTCCCGTTGCTCCCGTTGCTCCAGTTACTCCTGTTGGTCCCGTTGCTCCCGTTGGTCCCGTAGGACCTGTTGGTCCCGTTGCTCCTGTTGCGCCCGTAGGACCCGTTGCTCCCGTGGGACCTGTTGGCCCCGTTACTCCTGTCGGACCCGTAGGACCGGTAGGTCCCGTTGCACCAGTCGGCCCGGTTGCACCCGTTGCACCCGTAGGTCCTGTTGGTCCTGTAAAACCCGTTGCACCCGTTTCTCCAGTTACTCCCGTTGCTCCCGTAAAACCCGTAGGACCAGCAATTCCAGTTGGTCCCGTTGCACCCGTAGGACCAGTTGCTCCCGTTGGACCTGTTGCGCCTGTTACTCCCGTTGCGCCCGTTGGCCCCGTTGCTCCCGTAGGACCGGTTGCTCCCGTAGGACCGGTTGCTCCCGTAGGACCGGTTGCGCCCGTATTACCAGTGGGACCAGTTGCACCCGTAGGACCCGTCGGTCCCGTTGCTCCTGTAGGACCAAGTTGTGTATACATGACTTGTGTTACTGTAACAATTACAGAAGGAATGGCTGGAGATGCTGGAGGACCGGCTGATGCCCCTGCCGCAAGTAAGTTGATATTTACATCAGTACTATACCAAGCAAGTTGCACATAGTCATTTGCCGCCATAGTTAATACAAAATTCCATGCGGCCACTTCTAAACTAGAACTTGAAGAACCACTTGCTGTAATTTTAGTATCGGTGTTTGGTACATTTGTTCCATTTTTTACCAACCAAATATTGATAACTGACGAACCACCTCCGCTAACTTTTTCAACCTGTGCTGAAAATTGAATATCGTATACGCCTGCAAATTGTGTCAAAATTCGAGTTGGATTTCCAGATGCATCATTTTGAATTATTACACCATTATTTTCTGAAGTGGTATTTAATCGCATATAATTTGCTTGAACTGGTGTTAAAGTAGCGCCAGTATTGACTTGTGTTATGGTATCATAAAATGAACCATAATATCCAAGTGCCCCTCCTGCACCTGTCGGTCCAGCAATTCCAGTTGCGCCTGTTGCACCCGTTGCACCCGTTGCACCCGTAGGACCGGTTGCGCCCGTATTACCAGTGGGACCAGTTGCTCCCGTAGGACCAGTTGCGCCCGTGGGACCTGTTGCTCCCGTAAAACCCGTAGGACCGGTTGGCCCTGTTGCACCCGTAGGACCCGTTGCACCCGTAGGACCAGTTGGCCCTGTTGCTCCCGTAGGACCGGTTGCGCCCGTATTACCAGTGGGACCAGTTGCACCCGTAGGTCCCGTTGGTCCTGTTGCTCCCGTAAAACCCATGGCACCTGTAGAGCCCGTAGGACCCGTAGGACCAGTTGCTCCAGTTGCTCCAGTTGCTCCAGTTGCTCCAGTTGCTCCAGTTGCTCCAGTTGCTCCAGTTGCTCCAGTTGCTCCAGTTGCTCCAGTAGGTCCCGTATCTCCTTGTATGCCTTGAGGCCCTGTTGGCCCTGTTTCACCCATCGAACCCTGTGAACCAGAACCACAACCGTCGCAACATTCGACGTATTTATAAAGATTGCTATAAGATGACATAATATACAATTAATTGTAACAACCTAAACCTAATGAAATTATATTAGATTTTAATTTCATTTTTTTTTCATTATTAGTTAAGTTAATTCTAAAATTAAAATTTAGCATTTTTAATTTATAATTTATTTACAATATATAAGATAAGATTAAAGTTAATAAAAAATATTTCGTTACAATAGTCAATTTAAATGGATAAGGCAACATCGATCGGATCGAATATATCATACACGTTGAAAGTATGCGCGGCCATATCAGCTGTAGGAATATTAATTAAATATGGATTAAATACAGACATTGCTTCAGTCGTCGGGTTAGGACTCGTGGGCCTGTCACTATTTGGCGCAATGCTAATGGTGCTAAAATTTTATTATAGCACGGGTTCAGGCAGTTCATTTTTTAGCGGCGCAGTGTTGCCAAGTTTAATACAACTCTTGCTGATATGCGTCGTCGTCGGAACGCTAATATACCAAACCGTTACCAATAGCGCGCAAAATATAACGTCGAGTGACTATGACACGTTTACAGGAATATCCACCGCTCTCACGCTGATGCAAATCGCAATTACATTTTATTATTTATTTTTAAATATGAAGTGTTTGAATGGAACACAATGCGTAATGTCAGAGCGAGATAAAATAGTCGGCATTGCAATCATGTATTCAAATACAGTATTAACATTATTAAATTTTTGCGCGCTTGGAATTATTCAAGTCATCCTTACTAAATTCTATATTTGTTAAAAAAATCAAATCAAACCAAACATGTCAGCACAATAAAATAAATTTAAATGTAATTCCAATTTCTTTATCATTTTCCCATATTCCAGATACTTTCAGAACAACGTTACACTCGTCCAAATTTTTATCAATGTCGTCAAACAATTTTACATTACAGGATCTTAGTTGAGTTGTTAAGTTATAAACCGGACATTTCTCATGTTTTTGATACATTTTCAAAAATCGATTATATCGTTCGAGAATTGAAAACTCCAATTGACATATTTTTGAAATCATGTCTCTGTGCGAATGTAAATCATACATGATTACACTTTTATTAAATGATTTTAAGACAGTAATTGCACTAAAATACATTGGAATCATTAAACCGGCTAAAGACACGTCATCATTCGAATAAACGATTCGAATGAAATAACTGTCATTCATGACCGCATTTTGAACCGGTTCGCTAAAGTGTATATATTCAGAATGAATAATGGGTCTGTCGTCATTACAACGGTAATCGTCGTCGTCATCTTCGGTTGGTTTAAATACCAAGTTCATATGAATTAAAATTTAATAAATGAATGAATGAATATATAAGTTATAGTTTATAATTTATATATTTCTATATGATTTTTGTTTATAATGATTTATATATAGTTTATCGTTTATTATAGCACGTCGTTCATGCATGCCTATATCCTATATACAACAGTATTCAACAAGACGATGAAACGCACTTTTAACAAATTCTAAAAATGATGTAACAAGAGACGCGTTCATGAATTTAGATGAAGGAACCTGAAAAATAAATATATATAAATATAAAAATATACAAACCACGTATGAAATAATGTAAGTAAAATTATATTTGATGTGAAAAATGACGCTTTGATCATTTAAATACATACACATTGCCGTTTCATATTTTCCATTTTGATAAAAAAAGGAATATATATCTAATATGCCGTTTATAACTTTATCTTTATTTTCTTTATTATTTTTTAAAACAATTGAATCTTTAATTTTATCTATACCAATTAAGTTGATAAACAATTGTTTTTTTTTAATTATATTTGAATCTGAGGTCTTAATTGATTTTTTTAATTTATGCGTTGTAAAAATATAAGGTTGCCACCCGTCAATGTATCGATTTTCATACATCATATTGTTCGTTGTAATGAATGGAATATGGGAGGATTTTTTTATTGTTTCAAAAACATCATGTAAAGACCTGTATTTTTTTTTTACTACCTTCTTACATTTTTTTATATCAAAATAAGTAATGAATAATTTATAGTTTATTTTTTTTAAAATGTCATGCTCGGTGAGACCCTCAACTTCGTAAAGTGTTGTTTCTATTAAACTGAAAATAGAAATAATATCTTGGTCTGAAAAAATATATTTCTTATTATTTTTAAAGTTGTTTACAGCAATATTATATATATTTGTTTCAAACAGTTTTAAATTATCTATCAAATAAAAGAGGGCAACAATGGAACTCGCGCTGCATGTAGATATTCTATGAATCATAATTTTATTATTGCATTCCATTTCTCTCAAAAAATGTAAACAACCAACCAAATAAATTGCATTGAATGCGCCTCCACTTAAAATAATGTCCATGTGAACTACGTCGTCGTTGTTTGTTTGAATATTATTCACCATATTTATAACTAATTCTTCAATGTTTGAATGAACCATTGTTCTAATCTTTTAATTCTATTTTTATTATATTTATAATTATTCAACTTATAAAACTTGTAATTTATAAAAATGAAAATAATATTAAATAGATTGTAAACACTAACATAGATCCGCCGCCATTATTGAAATGCAACACTTGTATCATTTTGACGACTATATTCAAAAACATAAAAAACAATCCATGCACCCCAAGTTGAATGCGCTGTTTTCAAAATTTCCAACATCGCTTCATAACTTGAAAAATTTAATATTTTACGGACCGGTCGGAGTTGGAAAATATACACAAGTTCTATCGTGCATACGAAAGTATAGTAATAGCGAGTTGAAATATGAGAAAAGATTAACCATTAACTATGATAAAGAACAGTTTCTTATAAAAATGAGCGACATTCATTTTGAAGTTGACATGTCTTTGCTGGGCTGTAATGCAAAGCTGCTTTGGAATGAAATATACACTCAAATCACCGACGTTGTTGTTTCCTCTCTATCTCATAATCAAGTGGGAATCATTGTATGTTATAATTTTCATAAAATAAATAGCGAACTGCTGGATAATTTTTATAGTTATATGCAAGGTATTAATTCCATTCGATTTAAATACATTATTGTCACCGAACATGTTGGATTTATTCCGGATAATATTTTAAATAATTGCAAAATGGTTCATGTTCCTAAACCATCGATGGCGAGTTATAATAAATGCTTTGCAGTAAATAATGAGAATGGTAATTTTAAAATAAAAAATAATGCACTAATTATAACTCACATTTCAGAAGTTTTTACTTGTGAAAAAGAGAATAAAAAGGAAGACAAAAAAGAAAGTGAAAGTTTGGCTTATCCTTCTGCTTCTGCTTCTCCGTCTCCATCTCCACCATTTAATAATCGTTTTTATACCCACCCTCACGAAAAATTATGCAATAACATACTCGAACAAATAAAAAATCCGAATGAAATATCATTTTTATTGATAAGAGACATGTTGTATGACATGCTTATTTATAATTATGATTTGGGAGAGTGCATTTGGTATATTATACATGATTTGATCCGACACAATTATTTGAATATTATGAATTTGTCTGATATTTTAATTCATACATATAGTTCACTTCAATATTATAATAATAATTATAGACCAATTTATCACTTAGAAAATTATGTATATAAGTTAATAATACACATACACAAATATAATGAAGTCGCAGTCGCGCTCACGCACTCATGATGAAAATATAAAAATTAAAAATTATCAAACGATTTTGGGATTACTGCCCGATAAAAAATATACATTAGAAGAATTAAAAAAAAAATATAGATTTGCGGCTTTAAAACATCATCCAGATAAAAATTTCAATTCTGAATCGTCGACAAAAAAATTCAAAGAAATTAATGAAGCGTATTTGTTTTTATATGGTAAATATGGTAAATGTAATAGTAGTGACAGTAGTAGCAATAGTAGTAGCGATGACAATTGGAATGGCGATGGTTGCAACGATGATTACAACGATGATTGCAATAACGGGAAAGAGCGCGGCGATGAACGTGAATATTGTTATTCTCAGTTGTTTTCTAAATTTATAAATTCTCTCATGAAAAAGTTTTCAAACACGCAGGTTGCATCGCTTCACATTGTAATTCAAATACTTATGAACAAGTGCACAACGCTTACATCTGCAATGTTCAATCACATGGATCGCGAATCATTATTATTCATACATCATTTGATTGTAAAGTATCGCGCTATTTTAGAAATTAGTTCAAACAGGTTAACCAGTATACACGAAATTATTAAAAAGAAGTTACAAGAAAATGACATTATCATTATTCAACCCACAATTTCCGAATTGTTTGACAAAAATAATATACAGGTGGTAGAACATGAAAAACAAATATATTATGTTCCGCTATGGCACACGGAGATCTATTATAATTTAAATATAAATGCGTGTGACGAAGATTGCAGCGAAAAACGAGACAAACAAAACAAACAAAACAAACAAAACAAACAAAACAAACAAGAAGAAAGACAAGAGAGAGAATTAATTGTAAAATGTATTCCAACGTTACCAGAACACATTTACATTGATGAATTAAATAATATTTATATTGACGTAAGAACGCGAGTGGAAACATTATTCAACCAGGCAAAACTGACGGTTTTTTTGACCGAGTCGATATCGTTTGATATTCCGGTTGATACGCTCGAATTTAAAACGCACCAAACAATTACATTAAAAAAATGCGGGATTCCAATGATAAATACGGAAAACATGTATGATGTTTCTGAAAAAATGAATGTAATGATTCATTTAGAAATATTGATGTAATTTAATTTTATTTATATATTTTATTTACATATTTTAATACTATTGTTGTAATCATTATTTTATTTTGTAATGGATCGCGATACGAGAATTGGAATTTTTTTCATAATTATAAATTTTTGTGTGGCATACGTGTCGGACAATGTGTTAAACGACTTGTCAAAGTATTCGAAAGTAAAGGCGTTCAAGTCGCTTTCGCCCTACTTTAAAAAAAACTCAATTGTTGGTGCCGGGATTTATGCCGGACTCACGGTTGCAATTGCGACGGCAGTATTAATGACCTTGTATAAGATTGTTTTCAACACGTATTTGCCAAACACGAGTTCGCACCATTTATTTTCAAGCACGTTCATGGTATATTTTATATTTTTCATTTTAGCATATTTCATCGGATACGCAATGGATGTTTTTATATACCGAATGAATGTGTTTGATGGCTTGCAGTCATTTTACAAGGAAGTTGGTGCCGGAAACGGAGGAGCCCTGTCATTTTTATTTTCATTAGTTATAAGCTTTGCGGTTTTGAAAATGGTATTGTTCTTGGTGGCTGTATAACCTTTTTTTTATTTTTTATATTTTTGGATCCAAAAACCATCGCTTTTATTATGCCATTCCAATTTATCGGCATAATCTGCCCACCATTCTCCATTTTTCATAACCCACCCGATTTCTCTCGTTGTTTCTTTGAATCCACCGCCTAGAAGGTTTACATAATTTTGATGGATACAATTCATTGTCACTTGACGCCGCTCTCACTAATATATATACCATGTTCATTTTTTAATATCTTTTATTAAATATTTTTATTAAATATTTTTATTAAATATTTTTATTTTTTTCACGGCTTGTAGTCGCGCAACCATCCCTCTGATAGTATTCTCGCCGCGTCACTAAAATACCATTTCAAATGATTTCTTAACTCTTTATCTGTTTCTTCTAATAAACGCTCGTCGCCTAAATCTTGGTTTCTTGTTGTGATTTTTTCATAACTGTCTCTAAATTTTCGAATGTGTTTTAATAATTCTGATCTGGACATGTCAGTTAACGGTTTTGGCTGAGGATACCACATTCCCATATAATTTGTAATCGGCTCCTCTATTTGTTTTTTTATTTCCCCATTTACTTTTCTCTGGTCATCTTTTGAAAGTAAATGCACAATTTTGTGTAGATCTTTTGCGGACATTGTTGAACCGGATACATACCATAACCGTTGTGCCAACTGTTTTTTGGACCCAGATGAAGTTACGTGGTATTTTTTGGTCATTTTTATGAGTGCTTCTTTAGATGTGTCTTCTACTGATTCAGACAAAGTGGTTTTATTTTTTACAATTTTATTTTTTACAGTTTTATTTTTTACAGTTTTATTGGTTTGTTTTTTTACGCGCGACCACCGATGAACTCCTGAATCTGTTACGACAATTGTCCAGATATTTCCATCATTACCCAACCTGGTAGTGCCTTCGCCAAATAGTGTTGCACTTTCCGTCGGCCCTTGTCTTATTTTCTTCGTTTGAAACATAGTAAACATTATTTCAATATATTATATTTATATATATTATATTATAACCCAAACAAAACATGACAAAATACGAAGAACTAGCATTAATCTCTGGTATTGCAACAATTACTGCATTTTCTTTATTAATACAACATGTTTATGTAACAAAAATAACAGAGAATTTAACATATTTTTGGATTTTTTTAAATTTAACAGGCCAATCTTTATTATTCGCATATGGAAAAATAAACAACGTTTTCGGCATCTATTTCCCATCACTTATTCTTATTATAGGAATTTCATATGTCCTATATATAAAAATTACATACAACAAAAAATAAAAAATTATATTTATAAACAAATAAATAAATATAATATTAAAATACTAAAGTAAATATATACAAAATAGTTGATATTATTACAAATATGTTGAGTTGTGAAAATAAATTTTTATCTAGTGTTTCTGAAAATGTTGAATGTGAGAACAAGCACGAGCACGAGAACGAATCTTGTTCTTCAACTTGCATTCGCAATGAAATTGTGAAATTAAAAAACCAAGTCGAGAGAATAGAAGAAAAACTCGACGCCATACTGCAAAAAATGGATAATAATATTATAAAAAGTTGCGACAAAATGGGGGATCATATTGATTTTGTGAATAGTGTGTATGATACTGTAAAAGTGCCCTTGTTCTATATTTCAAACAAGGTTCAGAACATGATTGGAAAAGGAGGCATAACAGACCACCCTCATCCGCATAAAACGGTTGTCGCGGCGGCGAATAATATATAATGTATAGTATAATAATACATAATACATTTAGTATAATAATACATAATACATTGAATCACGCTATTTGATAAATATTTGGTTCGTTATGGAACTGGAACTAACTGGATGGAGAACATGGTAACGACGTTTGAACTGGATTACCGAGAACCGTTCCCATTCCAGTATAGGTTCCAAGATTGATAATATTCCCTCCTCTGTTAAAAATAACTTTAGTGCGATCACCAGAATGATTAAAAACTAAATTTCCTGTATTTAAAGTTAATCCGGCATTATTGTTAAAGTTGCTATTATTTGTAAAGTTTAATGACGTGCAGAATGTTCCGGCGTTTATAAATTCTCCATTATTCGTAAAATTGTGTGTTGTAACTACCGTATCGCCTTTCTCGAATCCTAGATACTGATTTGATGCGATTGTAACATCTCCATTTATAATCCAGAGTCCCGGAGACGCCTGTGTTGCAATATCTTTTAATAAAATTGTGTTAGGATCACTAGTATTAGAATTTAAGTTGGGTGTCAGAATTACTTTTGGTCTTGGCTGGTGTCTTGTAAGATTTGGTCTATTTAGTCGTGGCATAATTCGCTTAATATATATATCTATATATCTATATATATATATTTTTTATAATTGAAAATATTCATAATTATCTGAACTTATATAAATAAAAATTGAAATCATTTATAATAATTATTTTATATAATACACGTGTTACGAACGAACGCATTCATAATAAAATAAAATGTCCCCCAACGTTACTACAAAAAATGATGATGGAAATAATGCAAATACAGTGACATTGGATTTGCGCGTTTCATGCAATATATTTTGGAAATATGAAATGAAACTTACCGTTGACCGAGATGAATATATTGATCCGGATAACAATTTGAATATAAACGGATGCTGTCATGAAAGTAAAACAGCCACGTTTTCAAGGTTGGAAAGGCACCTTTGTGATGAAATGATTGCACACATTCACGAAGATTTATTGCTCGGCGGAGATGAAGACAAGGTTCAAAAACTTTGTGAAGTTTCAAGCAAGTTTCACATTCACGGACACACAACGCATTCACTACTTTACCGCCAATCCAACGCTCCTCATGCCGACCACGGTGGTTGCATCTACATTTGCACTCACTGTTGAAAATAAAATATATTATTGATGCTTGCTTAGCGCCTGGACTTGCGCGAATATTTTCTTGCACTTTTTCCTTTACCTCGTCCTCGTGCTCGTCGTTGACTTTTTTTGCGACGCCCTCCCGCCATTGCGTTTTGACCATTTAAAGATGCAAGTTTTTGGCTTCCTTGAATGTAGACGTCATGTGCTTGTTTCGACAACGAATTCCCTGCCCTATCGAAAGAATCGCCACCACTCAAAGACACGGGACTTAGTCCAGCCATTTTTCCACCGGTTTGGCCCGTTTGGCCCATAGTGCAAGCGGTGCACTCACTGCCACCGTTCATGCGTCGTCCTCGTCCTCTTCTTGCCATTTTTATTGTTTGTATTGTTTGTAATGTATATATTGTATGTATATATATTATATATATATAAAAATTTTTATTTTATTTAATTTATTTTATTTATTTCAGCCATTTGATTTCATTGATCGGTTGCTGTTTGTAAAACGTTCGACATTTGTGATATATAGTTGTTACGCAATAATAATATAAATATTCCTAAAATTAAAAAAAAACTAATGAATAAAAATAAAACAGATAAATAAATATATGGATATATTTCTTGTAAAATAAGTTGAATTACTGGTTTAAATAATTGTTTTAATTCATTTTTTACATCTTCGCGTTTTATAATGTCTAAACAATAGTCGATTGCTTTATTTTTCAAATGATTGTTTGTAATCATATTTTTACGAATTAATTAATTTATTTTTTTTTAAATACGATAACTGTTCACTATTCAAGTTTATTACCATAATGCGTTATTATTAATTATTTATTAAAACGTAAACGTAATGTTTTTTTCCGATTTTTATTTTTTTCATGTCTACTATTCTTATTCTTATTCCTTCTTTTTGATGCATGGCGATTCGAATTATTTTTTAATTGTTTTTTTAAACTTTTAGATATTTTTCTTCCCCCTTGTTGATAACCATGCTCTTGAGCACGTTTAATTTTTTCATCTATTATATTATACATAGCTCTAACTGATTCAGATAATAAACTACTATCTCTATATTGAGGTATGTTTTGTAACTTATATAGCATTTCAAACAATAATTTTTCCGCTTCTTTTTTCAGTTCTTGTGTATTATCACGATTACCTATTATCATTATAAACTGATCACAACATTCGTTTAATAATGCCAACGCATATTGAGAAAGTGTCGTCACGTCACTACGAATACTTGTTTGGATAAATTTACAAGATAGTTCTGCAACACGTTGAATTGAATAATTTAATTCTTCAACATTTGGATTACCACGAAGCATTGCCTGTTTGTTTTTATTGTTTCTCCGTTCAGCAAGTTGCATCATACATTCTCTTATGGGATCTAGTTCTGGCGGAATACTATCTGAAACTCTTCTTACCAAATCATCATACATCTTTGAAACTATATGCATGCACCTAATTTCAACAAACTGTAAACACGTCGTGTTAATTACACGCATTCTAGATCTCATCAAATGAGGATTGTAATGAGGATCATGAAAAGCTTCGGGATTCAATTCACCTTGTCCCGCTTCTCCAATAAACCGTGTCACTAAACTGAGAAAAAGGGGATACGCATTTTCTCTTTCAGCTCTAACTATTTGTTCAGATAATTCTCGAGCACGATCAGCACGAACTTGATTTTTAATCTCCTCTTGTAAATCTGGAGGTAAAATAGAAAGCCGACTTCTTTGTTCTTGAAATAAGTCATCTAAGGCATCTAGTGGCGGTGGCGGCGGCGGTTGCGGTTGCATTATTTTTTTTTATATATTAAATATAGAAATTACTTTTACAATAAAAAATATATAAAAGTAATTTTGTGATACCATATATTTATACATTTATACATTTTTTATTATAAACTCATGGACGCCGCTGTATCCATTTTATCCTACGATGCTAAAGATTTAAATATATCCAACAATGTCACAATGCGTTATTATTAATTATTTATTAAAACGTAAACGTAATGTTTTTTTCCGATTTTTATTTTTATTATTACTTTTATTTTTTGACGACCTTGACGACCTTGACGACCTTGACGACCTTGACGACCTTGACGACCTTGACGACCTTGATTTTAATTTTAGTTTTCTTCCACCCTGAAATTGACCGAATAATCTGTCGATAGAATTGGAAAACTGTCCAACCCCACTCAGCACTTTATCTCTGTTTTTAACGTTTGTTTCGGAATAAACTATGCGACCATCACCAATACTGTCAAGAATTTGATTTGCTCGCACAACACCAGGATGATTTGGATCATCTTGCATAGATAATACAGAACGTAAATATATTTGATCCCGTAATTCAGTTAAAATTTCATTTTTTATTCCTTCAGGCGCAGCATCATACGCAGCATCATCACTTAAAATTAAATAAAGAACTTGATTTTTTTTTACAATAAACTCTTGTAAATTAGTTTTTTTTGCCATGCAATAATCTTTCGTTAAAAAATCACACACCGTAAATGCCAACAACGTTTGATCAGTTGTAAAAAGATTAGATAAAAGTTTAGAATAACAGCAAATTGCGGCATGAACTGGACTTATTGAACAGAATACGGGAGTTTGTTGTGCACATGCGTGAAACCGTTCAATTGATCCAGCTCGATCTACTCTATTCACTGCATATAATGAATAATAAAAACAATCTCTTGAGCAGAATGCGTTTATACGTTTATAAAATGGATGACTCTTATCGCGTTTATATACTCTATTATAAACTTGTACGAATTTATGATATTCCTGTTGTAATGCTTGTGTAGGATTTCTTTCTATTTCATCTGGTGTTGGATCGCGAAAAAATGTACATGGTTGAGGCGGTAGAGGGTCAAGAAAATGGCGGGGGGGGATGACCGGACGGGTTGCCATTTATAAAGTAAATGAATAATATAATATATATATATAAATTACTTTTACAATAAAAAATATATAAAAGTAATTTTTTAATATATACAATTATAAACTCATGGACGCCGCTGTATCCATTTTATCCTACGATGCTAAAGACATAAATATATCCAACAATGTCACTCTCTCCATGCCGTCAAGCGTGCAAGGCGGATCCTACTTTACAAAAATACATTATGCGAAACGCCCCATGTATATGCAATCTCCTAAATGCATTTCGAAGCAAGGGATTACTACTGTTGGAAAGAAAACGTATGTCGAGCTCGTGATTTCCAATGAAAAAGATGGCGAATTTATATCTTTTTTGGAGAATCTGGAAAAAACGTGCATTGACATTATTTTTGAAAAACGACACATTTGGTTTACCGACGAGCTGGAAAAAACAGACATTGAAACCGCATTTGCTTCTATTATCAAGTCGTATAAAAATGGCACGAGTCATTTATTGAAATTAAATATTAATAGCGCGAATAACCACCACACAAAATATTCCGCCATCGGTTTGGGCGGTCTTCAAACGTGTTTCATATTTGACGAAAATAACAATGCTTTAAAAGTTGATGATATACAACCGGATACTACATTTATAACAATTATCGAATTTGAAGGCATTAAATTTACATCAAAAAGCTTTCAATTTGAGATGAATGCTCGTCAGATATTAATTGTAAATGAAAAACCGTTGTTTAATTCGTGTTTGATAAAACCGAGAAAAAAAGATGAATCGAATGAAATGTCGGGTCATGATCAATCAGAAGAAGAATGCGCGATTGCTTCGATTGCTGACGACGTTGCGATTGCTGACGACGTTGCGATTGCTGACGACGTTGCGATTGCTGACGACGTTGCGATTGAAAACGTTGGTTTAGGCAAAGGCGATGATAACAGTGCGACAATTAATGAACCAAAAGAACAAATTAAAACGACGAAAGAAATGGAATCTAGTGAAAATAATGTAGAAAGTTTAGGAGAAATAAAGGGAGAAGAAATAAAGGGAGAAGATTCAGAATTAGAAACAGGTCAAAATGAAAAAGTAAATAAAGAAAATGTTGAAGAGCATCAAGATCAAGACAATGAAGGCGAACTTGTCGAAGTGAATTTGGATCTTCCACAAGAATTGGATTCTGGTTTTGAAAAAATAAAATTACAAAACGCGAGTGACGTATATTATAAAATGTATAAAGAAGCAAAAGAAAAAGCAAAATCTGCAAAAAAAATGGCAGTTGAGGCATATTTAGCTGCAGAAGAGATTAAATTTACATATAATTTAGTTGACAATGAAAGTGACAGCGACGACAGTGAAAGTGACAACAACGATAACGAAAGTGAAAGCGATGATGAAAATGGCGACGACGGTGGCATTTAAATAAACAAGTTAAGACAAAGATGAAATAAATATGAAATAAAGATGAAACAAATATACACGATCAAATAAAATAAGTGAATATATTTAGTCAATTTGAACAATTTGCAATTTGTGAATTAAATATAAAAATATAAAAATATTTTATCATTTATTTTATATAATATATAATATAATTAATAATGCTTGAAAAACTTCAACAATACATGAAAAGCCACCAAGTGCTCACCGTTATTGCATCTCTTGTGCTAGTTTGGGCAATCTACAATTATTCAGGAAGTAAATCCATGTTTCCCGAATACATGTCCAACGGCAGCGGTTCTGGTTCTGCGCCCAACAGGAGAAGTAAAGGAACAAGTCGAAACGGGTCCGGCGGTGTTCCCATGGCAGTAGACGACAGCTCTATCTACAATCAGCTTGACTCTGTCGCCGCATCTTCTTCTGGCAGCATTGGCCTTCCCCCCAACTGTTCCGGACAAGCCAACATCAACCCTGCCGATCTTTTGCCCAAAGACAACAACAGCTCTTGGAATCTGAAACCAATGGGTTCAGGCGATTTTCTCGGTGTCAATCTTTTGAGCGCTGGTCATTTGATTGGTGTCGACACCATCGGCAGCTCTTTGCGAAATGCCAATTTGCAGGTTCGCTCTGAACCTCCCAACCCTCAACTTCAAGTCAGCCCTTGGATGAATACCACGATTGAACCCGATCCTTTCCGCGCCCCTCTGGAAATCGGATGTGGCCCGAAACCGTGCTCTAAATAAATTTTTTTTCTTTTCATTTTATTTTTAAATGATCTCAAATAAAAATAATATTAGATAAAATATATATATTATTATACATATTTTATACATATTTAGTATTTATTCGTCATTAATTAGCATTATTAGCATTATTAGCATTATTATTATTAGCATTATTATTATTAGCATTATTATTATTAGCATTATAAAAAATGGAAGAATCGAATTTGGGAACTTCAGGAACACCGTCATTTAGTGATGCATTCGGAACATCCGGAGCATCCACGGCATCCACGCCGTCACCATTAGACGCATTCGATGATACACTTGGATCCGGCGCAGAGTCAAGCTACAGCATTTGGTCCGTTATTTCATTCATACTCATTATTTTAATTGTGTGGGTTATTATTTTTAATGTCTTTGATTTAGGCAGAGTTACAGAATGGCTCGGGTCCTTCTTGAAATTCATTGGGTATTCCACGGGCGAAACGATTAAAACAACGGCGGATGTCGGCGCAGCGGGTATTGCCGCCAGCACAAATGTCGCAGCCGGAGCAGTAACTGGGGGCATTGACCTATTAGAAAAGGGGCTAAATTTAACTCCGGAAGAAAAAACGCGGGCTCAAAGCCAAAACCAAGCACAAGTTACAGCACTTTACCCGCCGCCGCTTAATCCAACGGACGTTCAAACAACAGAAGAATCCACAATTTTATCCACCGGATTAGCGAACCTGAAGAAAATGGCGCCGCTACCGGATGATGCAACCAGTGTAACACAAAGCGGGGGGCGTTCAAAATCGGGGTACTGTTACATTGGCGAAGACCGCGGATTCCGAAGTTGCATTAAAGTCGGCGAAAACGACCAGTGCATGTCCGGAGACATTTTTCCAACCATGGACATTTGCATTAATCCCAACTTAAGAGCGTAGTCAACTGCTAGAAGCCAGCAGCTAGAAGCAGTTCAATTACTCGGTTTGTATAAAATGTAAATGTATTGATATTCGCGCTGGCTTTTAATTAAATCGTATTGCCCGAGCATTGTAAACCCGGCATCTTTTGCTTCGCCAATAATGATTTTTTGCCCGGACATTCGCAAAGACCTTATATTTTTACGCACGTTTCCACGACGGTCTTTCATCGTCTCAATAATTGTAACGCCGTCTTTTGCCTTGGTGGTTGCACCGCCATCATGGTCACCATCGCCTTGATCAAATTCAACTTTGCTTTTATAGTCGAATTTTTCAAACACGACGTCTGAAGTAGTAATGCGTTTTTTAGCAACCGATTGCGGAGAGACGAGCGTAAACGGTTTGGCGGCAGGCACAATCGGATCAAACATGTGGCGATTTACTAAATGCAGAACCAGATAGCCGCCGGGTTTTAACCAGTGGTAACAGTTGTAAAACAGAGTGCGGCGGTCCTTGATATAATAAATTGCGAAATCAAGCAATAAAATTGCGGTGGCGTATTCGGATGAAAAGCTCATAAATTCGAGCGGGTCTCCCTGCATAAATGTACAATTTGAATACTTTTTGGAAGCGTGCTCCACCATTGCCTTGGATGCATCGAGACCAATCGCGCTGCACCCGCATCCTTGTTGAACTGCCGACGTGTAGCTCCCAGTTTTCGAACCGATCTGAATGACAACATCCTTACTTGTCGGGTGCACTTCGTTTAAAATGATTCCCACTTCATACGAATTGTATAATTTTTTATAAAACAATTCGTCATAAATTCCTACATAAAACGGATCCTCAAACACTTGATCATTTTGTTTTAATATGAAACGGGAATCTTGCTCAAATCCTTCCAACTTGCCGGAACTGCCTTCGTACATTTTGTAGAAAAAGTTGACAGTCCATATCACAATGACTGCAACTGCTAAAAATATGACCAGTGTTGCCCAACACGGCATGTTATTTATTTTTGATGCAATTTCGTCGATAATTTTTTTATTTTGCGAGAGAAAAACGGCATTTGAATTTGGATTTGAAATTGGATTTGGATTCATCGTTTTTCTGTTTTTCTGTTTTTCTGTTTTTCTGTTTTTCTTTTAAATAGTCAGAATAATATGTTAAATATGTTATATTTATATATTATTTTTATTTTATAGGAACAATAAATTTAAATTTAAATATTAAATAGTAAATATTAAATACTAATTGGAACGGAACTAATTATTTTATAAAATAAAATGTCAAAGTTTGATGGAGAGATTAATGACATGCGACTGATTACAGAATTCAAAGGAACCACATTTTCAAAATATAAAAAATCAGACGTGAGGAGCGAATTCATTAAATGTGTCATTGACGGTAAGATTGAACCGGCGTGCAACTGGAGTTCAGAATTCATTTGCGCCGGACAGTTCTTGGATTTGTGGGATATTATTTTAACCATGATTGGAAAACACATTCATTTAGCAAATCCAAAGCTGCCCATCTACATTGAAATGCGCTATGATGTTTTTAAACAAATCATGTCCGGCGGATACGTTGGAAGTGAACTTACACTGAGAAACAACCAAAAAATTCGAAACTTGTTTGCAGAAATCGTTTGCGTGTTGTGTTTATCCAATAAAAAACACAGTTTTCAAACGGTGGATATTCGAAAAGACGAATACGAAATAGTAACACTTTCAACAAAACTCAAAGCTCCAAATGTGGAATACGTGAATGAAATATTTCAAAAAGACGATCCGAAGGAGCTTTTTATTGCCCTCAACGAATTTGCTTACCACATTTCCAACGACTCTAAAAACAATTTGCTGGCGTGTTACTGGCTGGAATGGATTCTTGAATTTAACACCGTGTGTAAAAATAAAAAAGAACCGTGCAAATGCTCCAGGCGAGCATCCATGCCGGTAGAAGATAAGCACCAGCTCGACCCTGTCTGGATTCTTTGGGAAATTATTTTAAAACACGTGAATGGTCCGAGTTTCACTTTAGCCAAAAAAACAGTCATCGTAAAAGTCATAAATAGTTTATTGCATTTATACTGCATTCGGTTTACCCCCGGTTCAAAAAGAAAACGGCGATACTTGCTGTATTTTGCAATTTCGCTGATTACTGAATCCTACTCTACCGATAAAGACATTATTGCGCCGCAAAATAAAGACGTCATTGAAGTTGTCACGCAAAAAATCAACTCGGTGTATAAACAAATCAAAAAAAATGAAATTGCTCCTGCAACCGAATATTTGATGCACAATGTGAATCGAAGCGATTTAGAAAAAACAATCGAAAAAATCGAAAAACTCAATAATTTGCAATTTATTTCGAAAAAATGATAATAATATGGAACAAATCAAATTATTATACATGTAAAAAATAATAAAAAGAATAATTATATTATAATAGTTGTAATATAATTATAATTAAAAATTCATTATAAAAAAATCAAATAATAAAGAAAAAATAAATTAACAAGCAATAAAATGTCAGGATCGGGATCGGGAATGGGAACAGGAACGGTAACGGGATCAGTGCCGCCATCTCAAAGAAAATGGTATGAAGACGATGTGGTGGTTACAGATAAAGACGAAGAACGTCAAACGCAATTTAGTAGAGCCGGTATAGGTTTCGATGCGATTCAAGTGAAGCTGCAAGAGTTGTATGAAGTTGGAGTTCTTAAATTATTTATTGAAACGCAAATATTAAAAAGTAACCCGGGAGCATCGGGGTCATCGGGATTCGAACCCGGATTCAAAGAGTTGTACAATCCGTTTTCGATGACCATTCCTCAGCGCATTGGAAAAGAGCTGCTCTTTACATCCGATGTCGAATTTAGCGAATCCGGGTTTGTATCCGGTTCATTGGAAAATGATAAGAAGAAGATTTTTCTTAATCGATCCGAATTTACAAAATATTTGCTTCGTCTTCCGAAACCAATATCCGATACGGCAACAACACCGCTGGAGGAAAAACAAGATATGAATGCATACAAGTTCTTGCAAATTCTTGGCACCGAGATTCAAGATAAAATAATGTTTTTGTGCGACGGTTTTATTCAAGGGTTCAACCAGCAGTTTACGAAGAATAAAAATGACATTTTGCGAATACAAAATGAAATCAATGACTTGAAACGTTTGGCGGGACAGGGAATCACAAGAGACGACATTCAAAAACGCAGTGTCGAGAAAGAAAAACAACTCGTTCAAGCAAAAAATGTCAAAATTAAACTTGAAACAAAACGCGCCAATTATAAAAGCGCGTGCGCCATTCTCTCAAACGCCACGAGTAGAAGTCAATACAATGCATCCCTGGTTGCCGCTTACCCCGCTTTAAAAAATGACGCGTCTTCGTATTCTACCGTTATGGTCGACTGGTTTAAATATAAACAACACGGTTCAAATTTTTTTAAAGATGTTTGTAAAATGTTTACACCGATGATTCCAAAAGAAATATTGTCTATAAAACAGGAAATTTTGATTGCAATTCAAGATGTCGCAAAAGGGCTCGGAGACACGTTTAAACCCATATTTGAATCCTATTTTTTCAACGAGCTAGCCACAAATATTGCACGATATACGCCGCTAATACCCAATAATACATATGCGTCTTATTTATTCGACCTAACAAATCCGGTAACAAGGCAAAACAATCCTTCAAAATTTTCGTGGTTTAACATTGATGCCATGTTTTCAAAAATAATAAAGGATACGCCATTTACAAATAATCATGACAAGATAGAATTCGAGAGATTGCAAGTAATTGTGAAATTATTGGCCAATTTTAATAGTGAAATTCTAACCGTATTTTCCTTATTTAAATTTGAAAAAAATTTGAATATTTATAATAAAAATGATAACAAGAATGTGTTTGAGCGCGCGGAACAAGACGACGACTATTTCAAACATGTTGACAATGTAAACGCGCTGTTTCAAAATGTTTATTATTTAAAACGTATTCTTGACGCGATTCGTGGAGAAGTCAACGCAGTATTAGCACTTGTTCTGTTGCCTGCACAAGACGCATTGATGAATGATTTTCAAAGTAAAATTACTAAAATCGGGGAAAAAATTGAAAACATTTTATTGCCAAAATTGGATGGATATCGAGTGAAAGCTCAAAGGTATGATTACGACACGCTGCTTGGAACCGCGTCGCACTCTGGATTCGTTGAAAATGCATTCACAGGTAAAATCGCATTTATTTCGCATTTCCATAAAAACAATAAATTCTTGGTGTCGTCAGAGTTTATTCAAAATAGTCCGGTTACAGTTACTATTCCGGATGGAAATTATACGCTGGAAACACTGGAATCCACAGTCGAAAATGCACTCTGTAGCAGTTGTAAGTGGGCGAGAAAAAGCAACTATGACGCAGAAATGTTGTGGAGGTGCAAATACGACAGTAAAAATTTCTTGCAGCTCCGATTATATTTTCCAATGGCAAATATGCGTATACTCGGACTCGGCCCTCCAAATTTTCCAAACATTTCTTCTTCTTTATATCAATTCAGAATTCGCAGTGCAAATATAAATGCGGCAATTACGCTAGATATACCAACAGGTGAATATAAAAATATAAATGATGTATTGGTTGCTATGCAAAAAACAATCAATGATTTTATAACTGTGCCTAATGTTAATTTGACTCGAGAGTTTAAAAGCAAATTTACTATAACGCTTGAATTCAATGCTGCTATTAATCCGGCGGCGCCATGTATTAAATTCGAATTGAAAAATAATCCTCCATCAACCACTCGATTCGATGATTTGAGTATAATGCTTCTGGCGCCAAGATTATCCGAACTATTCTGTCAAAGTAATGTGAACATTTTGGTTGATTTGCTGAGTGGTAATGTGTCTAATCCGGCATGGTTACCACAAACCAACCCAAATCGAAACTCGGCAAAAATGTTAGTTCTGCCGCCTCGAGAATTGACTCTTTCAACAACGATTACGATTGACACCTCTACAAAAATCGACGGAGAGGTGTATGACGTATCCGATATTTTTGGAATAACAAGACGAACTCCCGGCATTCAGGAGTCGATTCAACTTTTTCCGGATATTACAATAAATCAATTACAAGTTTCAGACAACTATGATTCTACGCGTGTCTGTAATAATAATGTAAACTTTCAATCTTGTATTTTCATTACTACTATTTTAGATGCGGAATTCAATTTGGTTGCACCTCAACTACTCGCGGAAATGGAAGATTTTGGAATTTTAAATTTCAGTAGTAAACGCATCAATGACGAATTAATTTTAAAACCGGTAAGCGTAAAAGAAATTGAGAAAAAATTGAGCGGATCTGCCGCAGCCGCCGCCGCCGGTTCAGATCGAAATGTTTTCAAAACTGAAATATTAGCCAAAACAGGCGTTTATATGAATCAACGTCTTATGAATGCCGATGCGGCAAAAGTGCCGGTGATTAGTCCCGTTGATGTTTTAAATAGCATTTTATACAGATACCCGTGCATTCCTCCTCCTGTAAAACGCGAGTTGGTCGAAGGGTCAATCGGTTTTGACGAATTTATAGAGGAGCGCGTAAATGTTTCCAATTTTAACGCGATTGTTTGTTTGGGAAAGGGTGATAAGGGACAAACGCCATCCGCCACATTTAAAAAGGTTCTCGAAAAGACGCTCATGTATGACGAAGGCGACGGTCGACGAAGTCAACTATTTTGCGACTTGCGTTATGCCATTTGCGGCCCGGTTTTTATTGACGAAAACCCCAGCCGAGAGATAAATCAGCTCACGATGCTGGATCAATTCACTCTTCAAAACAATCGACCAGATGTGGTTACGACGGGAGCTGCATTACCAATTTTACCAAAACCGCCATTTAAAGTAAAAGGAATAACGCCTTTTTATGATTATGAAAAAGAATATTACAAGTATTTGATCTATGGAGAGTGTCAAGAAAGCACATATACATTTGGATGCATTAAATACTATGACCCAGGGGAAAAAATTGGACCTGGACATAATGTAAACGCGTCTGAATTATATGATGTTATACATGTATACTCGTTTCAGTTTGATGTGGCTACCAAAAGTTATACAACTGTTCCAATCCCTTCAACCATCGATAATGTGGTATGGTATTCGCATCGTCGGACACACGTTGCGGACAACTTTATCATTGTTGGAAATTTTCAACATATTATGTTCCGAAATAAATATGAAAATAATGCAACGAATCCACCCATAGAGTATATTACATTACCAGATTTCACTTCCGGTTCATATGTAATTTGGATATTTCCCCATGTAGTCCCGGCTCCAGTTCCGCCAGGAACACCAGGACCACCAGTTCATTTCATGTTAGTAGATAATGCGCGTATTAACCCGACGGTTACTGTTATTCCTGGATTTCGTATATCAAACATTTTACAAGTGGTTACACTCGATTTTAACAAGATCCATTTGATTCTATTTGTAAATAATGATCAAGGTGAATCATATATATATTTGCCAGTTGCTACTGTCCCAGGAACTTGGACCTTTGAATATCTTTTAGATTATGCAGTGGGAGCTGGAACACCAACACCATATAAAATATCGTGTAGTGCGATTAGCGTAAATAAAACATTAAAAAATCTAGAAAATCAGGTAAAATTTTATACTATTATGGCACGTAAATATGCAGGAAATCCAACGTTGCTTGCTTATGCAAATGCAGAACAAGGCAATTACGCGAATAAATTAGTAAATTTGACCGGAAGTAATCCTTCGATACAAAATAATTTATTATGGTTGGGATTGAGAGAAAAAACGCAACTTCGCAAAATTCTTTCGTGCGCGATTATCGATGTAAATACCGGTAAATTCCACTCTTTAAAAGATTTACCAATTGATTTTGAAGACGACGACACAATTGAAAATATTAGAGTGGATATTAATAATCCGGAAATAGTAACCGTATTTGGAAGATTCAAGGCAACGGTATCGGACGTTCCCGGTGCAAATCAAAGACCAAAAAAAACGATTCGTAATGTAATGGTGATTTACACGAATTTACGAAATGCCACACAAAATGACACAACATATGGGCTGGCAGCATATTCGCTTACATATGACAATTTCAAAGAGGTTACTGTAAACGACGTCCCCGAATTTCAGTCGTTTTATTCGTGTTTGGATGGATTGGTCGCCGCTTCCATTGATAAAGGAACCATGCAGCAAAATATCGGGATTTTAACCGTGAAAAAAACGCGATCGAGTGAAATATCGGTTATTGGGTTTCATAATGCCAAAGTGACGGCCGTATCAGACAAGTCAACCGTGAAAGATGGCACAAATCCGTCACCGTTGCTTTGTTATGATTATAACATGTGCGCCGATAATTTAAAAATCGCGTATGATGCGGCGTCGCCGGTTCCTCCTACAACCGACACAGAACAAGGCATTTTTAACCCGGTGACATTTTATGCATTTTACGATGAGATTGAAACCAAGGGAACGGGGGCAAAAACATTCGCCACCAGTTTATCCAAAGGTGTGTATGCGCTGATTCATGCAAAAAATCCAATGCAACTTTTTTCTGCGCCTTTGCAAATTCACGTTTTAAATACGTGGGGCATTGATTTAAGCAGTAATCAAACGCTGTTTTATAAAAGATTGTATGAATCAAGTAGAACGAGGCCGCCGACTTTTAAATTCAATATAAAAGGGTATGAAAAATATATGAATGATATTGTGGATACAATTTTAAGTAGCGCGAAAGCGTATTACGAAGACAAAATAAAGTCAACTTTTTATGAATATGGAACCATTGACGGTAGCCCGCCTATACTATTTAAACGAGACGGTAAACAAAATAAGGCGATTGTTGGTGGCGATAAAGCGACTGTTGGTGGCGATAAAGCGACTGTTGGTGGCGATAAAGCGACTGTTGGTGGTGGTAAGGAAGAAGATGCGAAACAAATGTTGCTCGCAACAGAATACGCTCTTGATGCCGATCTCTCTAAGAACGAGACGAAAAATAGAAAAAGCGTGACGTTTAATAAAAAGATTGAGATTCGCATTCCGGATATTATGATGAGTGACGAGTATTTAAGCGCAATTACAGAACCGGAGAGAAAAAATGCCAGAATGATATTTGTCAATTCCATTTTTAAGCATTCAATTCAGCTTCACGATATTGTGACAAAGAATAATCAAGATGTGGCAGCAAATAGAGGCGCCGATAATAATGTTGTCATCCTTGACGAGTATCAAATTGTGCTTTGTTCTAAAAATGAAACCATTCGCAATCGGTTCAATGAATTAATTTCGTCGAATGAAAATGTGAATACAACAAGTGAATTTTTAACACTTTCAGACGACGCGTTCGGGTTTGAATTGGCTGATTCGTCGTCGTCGCAATCGCAACAAAATAATAAAAATATTATCATTGTCAACGAGTGGAATGACAAGGGATTTATTGGAGATTATGGCGCGTATGCGTATTCTGATAGTAGCGCGCTGACACCAAACCAGACGATGATTTCAAAAAGTCAACAAATTGTAGCAGAAGCCACATCGGCGAAAGAAGCGTTAATAAGAGTAGTTCCCAAATATCCCAACACTTCCTTTTTATTGAATCCCGTTTTTTCATTTCATACGCTTGACCCGTCAAAATGGGTTGGATTTCGTTCTTTATTTGATACGAGCGGCGGGGCGAGGACCATGAGCGGCGGAGCGATTGGCGGAGTGTATCCTGCCGCTTCTAGTTACGGTTCGTTCGAACCGTCGTTCAGACAAAATCCTTATTATCAACAGCAACCGTTAAATCGGATGGGATTTGGATTGGGTGGGCCATATGCGCTCGGACAACAACCGGGATATAGACCGCAAGGATATGGTTATGGTTATGGTTATGGCTATGACGACGGCATCGGCAGCGATCAAGTGATAAGAATGCAAAATAAAGTGTTGGAGTCGAGCGGCGTTCAATCGAAAAACATGAAAAAAATTAATTTACAAACCATGCAAACGGATACACGTTTCAAAAAAATTGTGTTGTGGCTTTTTGATTCTAGAGAGAATAAAATGCTAATTACGAAAACATTTATTGGAAAAAATAAAGTGGTTTTGTCTCTCCCCGTTGAGAATCAACAAGTGGGTGCAGTTGGGGTAAGTGGGTACTCCTTATTGCAAAAACTCTGCAGACGTCTGTTTAAACAAGTAGACATTATAAGAAAATGGACATTGGAAGTGGCGTATTCATATAATGACGGTGTTAATACCGGCTCTTCCACTGGCATTTTCATATATAGTGCAAAGTCGTTTGAGTTGCCAAAACCAACACTCGAGCTTAATTATGTAAACATGCAAGCAATTTTAAATCTGACAAAAGGAACCATCACTATACAGAAAGGAAAGTCGGGTTCAATGGGAACAACGGGTGAAAATGGAAGCAAGCTAGAAATAAATCCGCGAGACATTGCGCTGATCGACGAAGTGTTTCGTGTTGTTCCGTTGATTCAGGGTGGAATCATATCGTCCACTTCGAAAGAGTTTAATGAAATTGTTGCCAATTTGGTAAGTAAAACGCCTCGCCAAAATTTGCGCTCGTCCATTTCGGAAAAAAAACGCAGAGAGAATGTGGAGGCAAATATAAACTTCTTAATCAACTTGTTTTTTTCTCAAAACAGTTTATTTTTTGTTAGAGGTCAGCTTAAATATTATATTTATTCGAGTGAGCGAAGTTGTAAAACTTTTACTATTGTAAAACAGCCCGAATACGATGATGACAGTTATTTAACATGTTTGAAACTATTTTTACAGTCGGAATATGACTATAAACAAAAATCAAATAATACGTTTCGCGTAGGTTGTTCAATGAAAAAACAAATGATTGCCAATAATTTTTCAAGTTTGTGGGATCAATTTTGGGGCGATATAATTGACTCGCAAGAACAAGTCACTACTTCAAAACAACTTGAAACCGAAATTGGAATAGAGGCGGGCGAAGGTGATGGCGAAGGCGAGGGCACAGGAGAAGGTGTGGGCGATGATGGCACAGGAGATGGCACGGGAAAAGACACAGGAAAAGGAAAAGATGACAGTGTAACTGCTCCGGTTTGTTTAAAAAATGCTCGAACAACATGTAAAAAAACATATGAAGTTCGAACCGACTGGAATCTATCCAGTTATTATCCATTGGCATATAATGGTGTTTTATACAATACTGATTCGGATCCGTCTCAACAACAATATGGGTTTAATAACGAGTTTTATTATAACATTGAACCACCTGAATATCTTCAAACGAATGCCGAGGTGTTTTACGGATTCAAGTGTATGAAATACAATGGCGATTCTGCAAATCCCGTGTTATATTTGGGTGGAAAATACATAAATGTTGCAGGCGGCGGAACAGTTACGTCGGGAGTATTCGAATTCAAATTGAAAGAAAAAAAAATAAAACCAATTTTAATTGCACTCGATGACAATAGTGAATTTTTATGCATTGATATGATTGGAAAATATTTATTTATTGGAGGAACGTTTCAGAATGTTTCAAATTTTAAAGATGGTGCAATATCTGCCGATCGAAATGTTACAACAGTGCCCCTTGTTATAATGAATATGGAAACCTATGAGATAACTCTTGTTTACGATGACGATGCTGCCATTCGTTCTCCGCGCATTGCGAATCCATCTGGTGTATTACCGAAAATAACCAGTGTTTGCATTTGCAAAAAGAGGAGAACCGTCAACGAAAAAAATACAAATGTGTATGAATATGTTGGATTATTTGGAGGCAACAATGTAAATATCGAAACAGCAGGCATAGGAGCTCCTCATAATATAGAAAATATCGGATGTTTAGTTATTAAAATTCCAATTGAAGAATCAAATCCAAATGTTACGTTGGTTGCGCGGATGTATTGCATTGACACATATGTAGAAAATGCGAAAAAGGATATAGCTGGTTTAAAGTTAGAAAACCTTCCAATAGATCAAACGATCGACGTCAACGTGTCTTCGATGATTTGCGACGAAGCAGCAGACGAAGCAGCAGATGAAGCAGCAAACAATAAAACAACATTTTACGTGGGAGGATATTTTAATGCATTCGCGTCTATGGATTATAAAGGGTTTGAAGAAGCAAAAACTGCGGTTGCCGCTCTTAGCCCTCCTGGAATACCACCAGATCCAAGCGCGTTTATAAAACGGGGCGAATGCAATTCTATTTTAAAATTGACAATAACAACCAATTATGATGGTGTCGCAAATGACTATACACAACAGTGTGTATTTGAACCCATTGAAACCAATGCAAACAAAAATAATGTAGTATTTAATGCCTCTCTTGCTTTAAATCGAGATGATTCAAATAAATATTTGATAGCATTTACCGCATTTTTCGATAAGACGGTAAATCCCGCTTCCATGGATACTACTATGGTTAATACAAGTTTAAATGTGTTTGACTTGAAGACAAACGTAAATACGCAAATGATGGTTGCAGTTCCAACAAAGAGGACAACCTCGGGACTTCCTCCAATTATTAAACAAAAATATCAATGTCAGTGCCTTACCGTTGTTCAGGACGTGCAATCAAAAAAACGTGTGGCCGTATTTAGTTATTCGATAGTTAATTCAACAACTGCAATGGACAATTTTGCTTATTCATTCACGTGTGTGTTGAATATGGAAGCTAAACTCAAAGTTGTAGAGTCAAAAAGCAATGACGAAACGGAAACAAGTCAATATAATTCAATTACCGACATGTGTAGTATTGAAAATGAAAATGGAAATCAAATCGACATATATGTTGCTCGTGAAAATGTTATAAAAAATGCTAATCCTGTGGAGCAAATTTTATATCCGTTGACGGTGAAATCGAATTATCAGCAAATTGGGAATTGGAATATGGCGACAGTAACTGCTGCAGTGGCGGCGACTGGTAAAGAAGATCAAGCTGTTTCAATTCAAGCTGAAGTTGAGATTTTTGTTCGTTTTATGAAATCAATTATGGAACTATATAAAATTTTTAAAGAATATCCATCCATGATGTTGTTTCTTCAAAATATAGATTACCGAGATAAAAATGAAAAAATAACGATTAGCGTTTTACAAAAAATGTATGTTGATTTGGAAAACAAAACATCATTGGATAAAACTCAAATACAAGAACCTAAAATAATTAGAATAGAAGATACGTGCAATAACATATTTATTAAAGTAATTTCCCTATTACACACTTGGTATGTTGCAATAAATGCAGATGCTAATTATAATGATAACAGTAATGAAGCTCTTTTCAATATAATAAAGGATTTTTATGATAGTTTTATATTTTTATTGATATATGCTGGTTGTTTTGGTTTGGCTCAAACGCTTTGTGAAAATTATGTAACCCTTGTTTTAAGTTCTGTTAATACTCCAGCTGATCCATCTCCGCTGACGAAAGACACTTGGAAAGAAAAATTTATGACCTCTTTTAAAAGTAATGACACACTTGGTATGTTTAAAAAATTTTTTGACGAGATGGCTCCACAACATGATCGAACTTTTACAAATATCGCAATTTGCAGTAATCGGGAAACATTTAACGGAATTGCATATGTCCAACGTCGTCTCGACGCCAATTTGAAAATGCTTGTAAGCGATGAAACCAAACAAAAAGCATTGCAAAATAAAATATATAAAAGTAATGAAGCTTTTTTTAGTGATGATACATTTTCTAGTACACTGTTGGCAAGCGACGATATCAATACCGTTGACCAAATTAATTTCTGCAGTTTTTACAAGTTTCAACGATTTCAAATGGATGGAACCACCTCGTTTCAAACATTTTTTGGAGGCATGATGAATACAACCGTGTATGTTTCCGTAAATGTTGTTTCGAATGTTAAAATAGATTCCTCAAAAATGATTGAATTTTTAAAAGTGATTATTATTTACTTTAAAAAGGTAGGTGCCGCCCAAGTAGATACAGGAATAGGCGGTCCGATCCAGCGAATTATATTCGGAGGAGATTTCGGATGTAACCTGTTACATGATGCCGAAGTGTGTTCCAAGTTTGAAAAAAACGGAATGAAAATTTATACAATGCCGAACAATTCAAATGCATTCGTTGGTGCAAATAGTTCTGGTAACCAAATGTTTATTGTGGATGTAAATGTAACGAGTTCATCGTCTTCGTCTTTAGTAGTGGGTGGAGGAAGTGGTGCTGACAGCAGTCAACGTCGTGAAAATAGTGAAAATAAAAATTATGTAAAACGACTAATAATTGGAGAGCCGATTCAAGTTGATAAAGGTAAAAGTGATATCCAACAAAACCAAAACATTAAATTAATCATTATGAATCATAAGAATAAGACAAAACGCCGTTACAAGTAAAAAAATCAAAATTCTATTAAATAAAAATATAAAAATATGAATAAAAATATAAAAATATGAATAAAAATATAAAAATATGAATAAAAATATAAAAATATAAAAATATGAATAAAATATAAACAATTTTATGAATTATTCAGAAAAATCGGTCACCGTTGTTACCGCATACTATCGTATAAAATCAAAACATGATTCGCGAAAATACGATGAATGGATACATAATTTATTACTCAATGTGGGCAAGTCGTGTAGAATGGTAATATTTACATCGCCGGAACTTGTCGAGTATATGAATGCAACGTGTAAAAAGAATATCAAAGGTGCGGCGTTCACGGTAATAAGTATGCCGATGAAAGATTTCATGATTGTTGGACAGTATCCCTCAAACGTGTGGTCGCACCAGTATTCGCTGGATCCTCAAAAAGCGTGCGGAAGAACGGTGGAGTGCTATCTCATATGGAATTCTAAATTATGGTTTATAAAAGAAGCAATGGAGAGAAATGTATATGGGAGCGACAAGTATGCGTGGATTGATATTGGAAGTTTTAGAAATAGTGATCCGACTGTTTGCGCTTCCATTCTTGACAACTTTCCAGTATATGAAAAAGTTTCACACGACAAGATTGATATTATGTTGATTCGCCCTTTTTTACCACACGAAATGAAAAAATTTGTATTTTTTAATACCGTGCATTTGGGCGGGATGTTTGGCGGGGGCGTTGATGCAATTCGCGAACTGTACGAGCTTTTTTATAGTTCACTTTATTTTTATCTCTCGAAAAAATATTTTGCAGGATGCGACCAGCAAATTTTATCAACGTGTTATATGCGCAATCCCGAATTATTCAATCTTATAACAAAAAAAAATGCGCACGATGATACATGGGATGTCTGGTTTTATTTATACAAGTATTGGAATATATTGGAATATTAGTAAAACTAAATATTAAAATGAATAAAATAAATTATAAATATATTATATATAATTTAATTATATATAATAAAATGTTTTTTAAAAATAAAAAAACAGATAAAGGAGTGAATAATTCTAACTCTATGATAAAGACAGAAAATAAAACAATGCCAAGAGTGTTTGGATTGTTTAAAAAAAATAAAGATGATCATGATAAATGTCATGATTCTAAAAGTAAACTCGAACTTCAATCTCATAGTACTACTACTGGTTCCAAGTCAATTCAAAAAACAACGGTTGACAAAACAATTGAAACTGCATTATTCGAAACGAAAAAGAACGAAAAGAATGAACCAAAAAATATTTTTTCAGATATTTTTAACAAAGTTTTTAAAAAAAAATCTACCCAAATGGATTTATCTCTCCAAAAATTTGAAACTATTAATCTGCAAAAATTAATCCCACGCCTGATGAAACCGAAACACACATCCGCACCCACACTTCTTACACAATAAGTGATGTAAAATCGAAACTTTTTATATGTTACGACAGAATTTCATTTGTGCACAAAACTCTGCCCCTGAAAATCACCGTGGACACTAACTTGAAATACAATAACGACACCCAGTCGACTCACTTTAATGACGTTATGATAATTGAGTTGAAATCGAAGAAGAATGAGGCCGATTATGCTGCACGCATGATAGAGTCACTAAACATTAAATCTTGCAAGGTAAGCAAATATCGCATTGGAATGTCTGAATTCTCACATGAACTTGGACAATATCCCCCCCTTTTGCATATGAAGAAAATTAGTAAAAAAAAATATTAAAAAATGAATAAAATAAATTATTATATTATATTATATTTTATTATATTTTAATAATATAATATAATAAAACATGAATCATAAAAAAGATGACATAGTATACTATTGGTATATGGATTTTGATAAACATAAAACAAATAAAGATATTAAAATTACAAAAACTATTGCTGAAAAAGAAAAAGAACTTACAGATCAAGGTAAAAATATTCGTATCCGTTATATCCAATCTTTACCAAAATATGTGTGTATTGATACGGACGATAAAAAATCGAATGATTTTATGGTAACGATTCTCAATAAATATAATATAAAAGGAAATTGTTATCCATCCATTAGCAATTACTTTAAACCTGATTTAGAAGAAAACTCTCATAAATATCATTATTGGTTTGAAACAGAATTACCCATAACATCGCATATTCATGTCAATAATACATTGCTCGATATATGGGGGTCTAAATGCTATTACACGAATATAAGTAATATTTTTAAAATCCAACATTTTTTTACTGTGGGAAATAATGGTGAAGATTATAGGATAATCTTTGAACCAAATGTTAAAGGTTATTATTTTGACGATTCTTGTAAAAAATATCCATTACTTACGAGTGAAATGTATGATGATATAATGAATATTAATTTAAAAGATGAACTTTTTACAAAAAAAAAAGTCCCTTCGTGTTCATTTCATAAAGATTGTATTGCTTTTGAACGCTTTAAATGTCTCGAAGAATCTGGGTTTAAACGCGACGGATATACTCCAATGTCCGATTACCATAAAAAAATATTAAATGACTACCAGTCCAATAATAAAATAAACACATCGCCACTCATAATTGACGATTTATCAAGGGGAGTTATATGTTGTGTAAATGTTGATGGTTCCAACGACCCTTTTATTGCGGCATTAAGAATGAAAAAAGAAGGACGAGTATCAAGTTATTGGGGATTACCAAAAGGACATCCAAAACAAAATGAATCTGAAATTAGTAACGCTGTTCGAGAAGTGCTTGAAGAAGTTGGGATTGATGTTTGTAAATATATTCATGAAGATGTTTATATAAACGATAAATATACTTTTTTTGGACCAATGCATATTGATAGTAATAGTAATAGGTCGAAAATGCAACATGGTATTCCGTGTTTACAGTATAAAGAAGTAAAATATTTTTTAGCAGTTCTTCCAGAAAAAGTAGAATTAAAACCACAACTTGAAGAAGTTTTGGAATGTAAGTGGATTCGATTATCTGAATTAAAAAATGTAACTTATCCAAATACAAATAAAATGTTGACAACATTTTTTGATTCTAAAAAAGTGAAATCAAAACTTGAATGTAAAAAACAGTCAAATTCGCCGCCACTATTACAAAAGTTGTTTGAAAAAACATTTAGTAAACATTATTATCAAGTGAAGTTTAAAGGTTATGATAATACAATGCCTAAATATAATGGTACTATATTTAATTCTAATAAAATTGCGGGTACTCAATTAGTAAACAATATAGAAGCTTGGGCTAAAGTGGTTAGGGTATATGACGGTGATACATTTTTTGCAGTTTTTCAATTACCCGATGAACCTATACGTAAATATAAAGTAAGATTAACTCATGATGACAACAGTTTAGATTATATTGATGCGCCTGAATTAGATTCAAAAAATTATAATGAAAAAATGAAAGCGTATGCATCTAAAAAGTTTGTTGAAAAAATGATTCTTAATAAAATAGTTCGTTTAAAAATAAAGGGTAGTGACGATTATGGAAGAATTCTTGCAGATGTCTATTCTATAAATGGTGACGACACAACGCCTTTGAGTGAAATCATTATTCAAAATAACCATGCTAAAAAAAAATATTTGCCTTTTTTGCCAAAAAAAAAAGTATCTGAATCTGAATTATTAATACACATAAAAGAAGAATCAAAACAATGTCAACAAATGGAAAACCAAGATTCGAAACCTCGGTTTAATATATTAAATCCGTTTCATCTATTTAATAATAATAAAAAAACTGTGGATAAAGTTGATAAACCGTTGGAGGCACAACAAATGCAAAGTCGTGAAAAAAGTGAAACAACAAATAAAAAAGGATTTTTTGATTTATTTAAAAAAAAATAAAAAATATAGTTTATTGTATATAAAAAATTATAAATTGAATTTTTAATTTATAATTTTTTAGGTTTATAGTTTTATTCTTAGACGCCGATGCCACTACTCTCTTTTTCAATCCTTTCATGTTTGCAGCAACAACAACATCAACAGAAACAGCAACAGCAACAGAAACAGCAACAGCAACAGCAACAGCAACAGCAACAGCAACAGCAACAGCAACAGCAACAGCAACAGCAACCTGCAGAAAAAAAAAAGATTAAAATTAAACCAAAAGTTGTCGTAGTAGATGCAACAACAAAAACAGAAGAAAAACAACAAGAATGTCACCCTGAAGTGCCAACAACTGAAGTGCCAACAACTGAAGTGCCAACACCCCATCCGATTCGAAAAAAAATAATTATAATTAAAAAACAGCATTGTCAAAAACGCAATGACATTGTGCCACCCGCATCAATGATTTACACATCACAAAATAATTTTTACTACACCCCACCTCCCCCTCAACGATGTTGTCGATTCTTTATCGAAAATAAACACTGCTTTCTTCGTGAGAGCGACAACACGTGCATTAGTCCAACCTCAAGAACCGTCATTGGTTTTTGGAATGGAGGGGTTGGAAAGGAATGTAAACTTTTGCCCATTCAAGATGAAACCACATACGAACAAGAAATCGTCGATGAGCAAACGTCGACGCCATTATCGCCAACAGTCGCCTTATCGCCGCCATTATCGCAACCATTATCGCCGCAACCATCGCCAAACACTACACCATTGAAATCAAAATCTCAAAAATCAAAACCGCGGTTTGTTTCAGATGCACAACGAGCGCGCATTGCATCTGAACCAGTAGCCCTTCTTCGTGAAAAACTTGCAAAACAATATGGAATGAGGAAATGATTATTAAAAAAATCCAAACCATCTCCGTGCTGATTCTTGTTGTCCTTGTTCTCCTTGTTGTAAAACTTGGTCTTCAATGCATTCTTCACACTTGAAAACGGGATCACCAACACTTTTTTTTAAAATAAGTTTTGGTTTGTTGCAACGATTGCATGAAAATGTTTTTATTTCATTTTTATTATCCAATGTTATTCCATTGTAATATGAATCATATGTGTCACAGTAGTCATAATCTCTATTCATTTTATAATTAAATTAATAATAATAATTGATATATTATATTATATTATTAGTTTTTATTTTTATATTATTTTTTCTTTAAATATAATTTGTTTCTATTTGTTTCCATTTTTCGATTTGATAAAATAAAAAAATTATTTTATAAAAATATAAATTGAATAATTTAAAGTTATACTATTATTTTATACATCTGTCAAGATTCATATCATTCATCGTCAATATGCCCTCTAAAGCTGCATCTGCATCCGCCAAAGGCAAAAAAGGTAAGAAGGGAAATACAAAATCAGGCGCTGCTGGTGCAATGGTCGCTCAACAGCCCCAGAATCGAGCCACCATTCCGCAAACGTGCAAAATTCACATTGACCAAGTTTTGAGTTTTTCTGGAGGGTATGTGTGGAAGCTGACTACAATTGAACACGTGAACCGCTATCTCGTTCTGGGTGGCGCAAAGGACATGGGAAACTACTACATGCAATCCGACCAAGTAAGTCATGAATGCGCCTTATCCGTTTTGCAGATGATCCGGAGTCCCGATGCATCGCAGTTCGTTCAACTGTGCGACCTTTTGAAAGCGGTTTCAATCGGCGGACGCGCTCCAAAACAAGAACCCGTTCTACTTTCCGTCGCTGCTGCAATCGTGTTTGCAAAAAATAATCAAGAAAAAGAAATCGCGTTTGAAACGGCCAAGGCGTGCATTCGCATTCCGACACACATGTTCATGCTTGCCGGATTTGTTCGCGATTTGTCTCAAGCAAAACCGCAAAACAAAGGGAAAGGGTGGGGAACAGGATTCAGGCGAACCATGGCGCACTACTACCTTTCACACACGGGACGCGAACTGGCATACCACATGACAAAATACCAGAATCGTGAGGGGTGGACGCATGCAGACATGATTCGAATGCTCCACATCAATCCGGCCACTCTTGCCGATGATGGTGCACGACTCATGTTTGACTACGTCATGATGAAATACGCCCGCAAATCAAAAACGCCGTCTGAAAAAACAATCGCAGATCTTGCTTCGAAACAGGTCACAAATACTCCCAATCCATTCAAACCGTTGACAAAGGCAGAATTCATTGAAAAATTGAATGCGATTTCAACCCCACCCATTCCGACATCTGCAACCGCTGCTGTTGCTACTGTTGCCGCACAAAAACCTTTCGCTCAAGGCGGCGGCGGCGGTTCTACAACTGCAAAGGTTGCAGGATTTGTTTCAGCACTGACTTCATGTTTGCCCTCATCGAAACCCAAACCTGTGACTGTGGCTGCGGAGGCAATCCCGGCACCCCAAAAAAAAGATGATGAGGACGACGACGATGTTGTTGTCATTTCCGATGAAGAAAAACCTGGCACGAGCACAAAAAAACCATCAATGTCACAACTTCAACAAGTGGCGCATCTCTTGAAACACTTGCAGGCACTTCATGAAGCGGGTGAAAAAAAAGACGTTACTTTGGCGTGTTCGCTCATTCGTTCAGGTCGTCTTGTTCGCGAACATGTGCCGACTACACTTTTTGGAAGCAAGGAAATTTGGCTCACACTACTCGAAACCATGCCACTCGAAGCGCTTTTACGAAATCTGGGGAAACTTACTCAAATTGGTGTCGTCGCTGACAAGCACAAGGAAATCCAGGCACGCTTTTCGAACCAGGAAGAAATTCTGAAAGCGCGCATTCACCCCATCAAAGTGCTTGTTGCTTCCAAGGTTTACAAGAATGGGTGTGGAGATGTGGGCTCGCTCACTTGGACGCCAAGCATTTACATTACTACTGCGCTGACGGAGCTTTTCAAGTTGTCATACGGAACGATTACTCCCACGGGTAAAAGAATCATGTTGGGAATTGATGTCAGTGGGAGCATGAGTTCCGCAGTGCTCGGTTCCAGAGTTTTGACTTGTCGTGACGCGTCCATCGCAATGGCACACCTTTACATTGAAACTGAAACAAACGTCAGCGCTCTTGCATTCTCCAATACCCTCACCGATTTGATTCCACCTTCGAGAAACCAATTGAGACGTGGAATGACGCTTGATCAAGCTCTTGCAGCAACAAGCGGCATGATGTTTAGCGCAACAGATTGCGTTCTTCCCATTCAACACGCCATCAAGAACAACCTTTTGATCGACACATTCATCATTCTCACAGACAATGAAACGTATGCGCCCAACGAGCATCCTCAAAATGCGCTGGTCAGGTATCGCGAGCTTACGGGAATCCAAGCAAAACTCATTGTCATTGGAATGACTGGAAACTGTTTCACGATTGCGGACCCGAGTGACAGGAACACGCTCAACCTTGCCGGATTCGACACATCGACACCAGAGATTGCATCCATGTTTATGCGCGGCGAAATCTAACATGGCGATGACGCAATTATGTGATGACTCGAAATAAAAAAATAAAAACCATAAAAAAATAAAAAAACATTTAGTAAAAAATCATGGTTAAAAATCCTTGTAACAAGGCAAAAACAATCATTGTTATTATTATTTTTTTCCAATCGATTATTGTTGGATTTGTGAATTTAAAATCCGCATTTGATGTTTTGCCGATATTATAATGTATCACATTCTCAATTATATTAAGAAGAGCAAAAATAATAAAGGATATAATAAACAAATGAAGCGTATTTTTTTGATGGTATAACTTGTATAAAGTTCCAAACATGTGAATATATAATTGGCTTTTATAAAATTATATTATTTCAACTATATTTAACAATTATAAAATAAAATTTAAAATATTATATTTGTTAATATTATAATATAATATTATAATTTTAATAGAAAATGGGAGCAGATCAATCAACACCGGTAGGAGCACCAGGAGCAGCAGCAGCACCAGGAGCAGCAGTAGCACCAGGAGCAGTATCTGGAGGTAATAGGCGTAGTGCAAGGCGTAGTGCAAGGCGTAGTGCAAGGCGTAGTGCAAGGCGTCAAATGAACGGGGGGACATCTTGCAGGAAGATGGGTGGGTCATCTTGCAATAAGATGAATGGAGGAACGCATAAAAGAGGACGACAACACCGTCGTGGTCGCGGTCGTGGCCGTAACTAATTGATTGATCGGGTTGGTTGGTCGGTTTAGCAAAAAATCATTGCCAACACTTCTTGAATCGAAGAAACGGGAATAAAAACGATTGATTTCACTTCATCTTTTGTTCCATTTTTATCCATGAAATCGTTGAAATCTTTTATATTATCTTTAGGAAAAATGAAGGTTGTTACACCTCCATTTATCCCACCCATTATTTTCAAATCCAACCCTCCAATTGCCGTGACGTTTCCCTGCAAGTTAATCTCTCCGGTAATTGCAATTTGATGATTGATTTTTTTACCTGTTAAAATGCTGTAAATAACACAGGTAATTGCTGTTCCGGCGGACGGCCCGTCCTTCGGTGTGGCGCCTTCCGGGCAATGAATATGAATGCCCTGCATTTTAGTTTTTGAAAACTTTTCTAGATTTATCGTAATTTCGTCTTCAGTGAGTAGTGACCACGCCAGTGTTTTGGCAACATTCATGCTTTCCTTCATAACGTCGCCCTGCATGCCGGTGAGTTTCAAATCAAAAAATCGGTCACACGGAAACATGTGTGCTTCGATTGGGATAATTCCGCCTTGACCCGCTGCATTTGCCCAGAGTCCGTTGATGACACCTGCGCGCGATACTCCCGGAATTTGTTGAATTCGAACTTCGTGTCGCTCTTTCAAATATTTCATTTTAATTTCTTCATTCGTAACTTTAATCGGAAATTCTTGGATGCAATTTTTATTTTTAATGTGTTGTATATTCATCTCTCCAACAATCTCGAATAAAAGTTCTTTTAGTTTCCGAACGCCTGGTTCACACGTGTATCGTTCAATGATGTATTTAAAATTTTCTTCGCTAAAACAAATCACATTAGCATTCAGGCCCATTTTTTTATACATTTCTGGAAGCAAGTAGTCGCTGCAAATTGTTAATTTCTCATCGATCGACATGTGTTTAAATTTGATTCGGTGAATTCGATCAAGGAGAATTCTATCCACGGCGTCGGGATTGTTATACGAAAAAATAAAGAGCGCTTTTGATAAATCCAAATCAATACCGCTAAAATACTTGTCTTGAAAACAGTCATTTTGCGTCGAATCGATCAAATGCGTCAGAATGCCAATAATTTCGCGCCCGTGTTCCGTGTTGCTTATTTTATCCAATTCATCGATAAAAATAATCGGGTTCATACATTTCTTATCCATCAACACGTCGACGATTTTTCCCCATGTTGAACCAACATATGTGTAGTTGTGTCCTTCCAAAGTGCTTCCGTTGCTCGAACCACCCATTGCGATGAATGCAAACGGACGACTCACTCCATTTTCGTTTGTTAAACACTTTGCAAGTCCGTATTTCGCCAAACTCGTTTTACCGACACCCGGCGGTCCTTCGAATCCAAAACAGTAACCGCTCGATTCGCCGGTAATCCACTGTCCAATAATCCGTTCAATTTGACGTTTTGCCGATGCGTGTCCGTGAACAGCAGAATCCAATGTGCTGCGCGCATTTTCAATATATTTTCCCATGTTTTCAACATTTTTTAATATTTCAACCACTTTATTTTTCGTGTTGTTTATATTCATTATAGGCGACGGCGACGACTCGTATTCAATTTTGAATTCTGCAATTATTTCTTTAAATAAATCATCAATGTCATTTACAAGATTTATTCTCGTGACGGCGGTGGCTTCAGATTGACACACATTGTATAATTCTTTCATACAGACACCAATGCTCGTTTTTATATGTGGTATTGTTTTTGTTTTATCATTTTTAGATTGTTGTGTTGAAACCAACTTGTGCTTTTTAATAAATGTTGTTATTTTTTGTAAAATTGTTGTAAATTCACTTTTTTTACGCTGTTTGTCATTTAAAATGTCTGTAATAAATGTATCAATATACGCCAACCCAATCGTTTCGATATTTTCGTTGATTTGAATACACGAGTTTTTTATTTCCAATATGCTGCCGCCATTAGATACAAGCGACACATTACTTATTTTTATAAACTCTTCTATTTCATTTTTTGTAAACATGTTTGTGTAGCTTTCTTTTATCTTGTTGCATTCTTCCATTATATTTTCCTTGATGTAGATGCCAAAAGGAATTTTTAATAATCCTTCAAGATACTGTCGCGCCTTTGTCGTAGTGTCATCTGATTTTGATTTAATCTCTCTTAATTTTACCATGGCTCTTTCTTTCACGGCATCCGTTGCTTTTAACAAGCATATTTGTTGTTCGAGCGTCATGTTTCCAGATTCATATTTCGATATTGCATTTGTATACGAAACGGTTTGCTTCATCGCGTCTTTGAAATATTGTTTAACATTCCACGGTAAACTATTAAAAAGCACAATTTGGTCGTTGGACTCCACCTGCGGACTTAATTCATTTGACAACATGTCATATAATAAATAAGACAAATATCGAAGGTCTTGTTCGTGCGATTTTAAAAGCAATTGAATTATGGTGGAACGCTGTGAATATAAATCTGCATTCATAAATTCTTTAATGAACTGCGATGTTTGTTTTTGTTTGCTTGTGGCAATAAACGTCATGCTGGATAAATATTTTGAATAGATTTCATCGTTTGAAAATACAAGTAAATCTTTCAGAGTGAGAGATTTGATATATTTTGTAAATGACTCTGTCATAAATTCGGGATCTTTGGGTACATTTTTCCATACATCTGTCAGCTTATTCGTTATAAACTTGAAAGAACTGCATTCTAAAAACACGTTGTCAACGACGCCTCCAATAATTAATGTTTTTTGTTGAACGTGGTTATGAATTGCAACCTTGATTCCAAAGACGCGGCTGTAAAATATTTTACTCGTTCTTGCCATATCAAAACAATCCAAGTTTGATGACTTTTCTACAATTACAAAATCTTCTACAATTTTATTTTTTTGAATTAATTTATCACTTGTTGCACTTTTTTTTTCATTTTTCCAGTTTAGTGACTTGAAGTAAATGGGATGAAAAAACATTTTTAAAACTTCAAACTTTTCATGATCCCAATCCAACTCTTTTTGCGTTCCATTTCCATTTGTATGAGCTGGATTTGGAACCGGATTTGGAACCGGATTTGGAACCGGATTTGGAACCGGATTTGGATATATATTTTTCATGTAGTTTTTCCCAAATGTTACCTCGAGTAAGTCATGTATACCATGTGTTCCATAATTCCTAAAAATTGAAGATAATTCACTTTTTATCAAATTAATCTCTTCAACTTTTTCCAATGTTGATTTTAAGTATACATCGCTTTCAATTACTTCTAAATTCTGGTATATCTTTTCTAAATATTGAATGGAAATATTTATATCATTTGATGTTAAAATATCCATAACTTTGTAGTTGTGATATGATAATATTGTGCGTTCTATCATCTCTTTCAAATATTTTAGTTCAAGGATAATTTCTTTTTTTTCGTCATTTTTTACATCATCTTCCTTTTTTCCTAAAATACTTTGGCCTTGTTGATTTTGACTGTTTATTTTTTCATTTTTATCGAGAATTATATTATTTTTATCGTGGTGAATAATTTTTATTTTCATACAATTTTAATTATATTGCCTATATTTTATATTATCAAATATTTATCTTATTTATTTATTTATTTATGATATATTGATTAAAACTCTGTAGTTAATTAAATTATTTACTATCCATATATTATTATTTTTATTTTTTTCTTAATAATATATTCAAAGTTATTAAAGAATTATGCACATGTATATATAACGTTACGAGATTATTGCCAGTATAGTATTGCCAATGGGTATTCCGTCTTATTTTTTACAAATTGTAAAAAAATATAAAAATATTATTAAAAGCACACATTCATTAGCGGGTTGTGTTGATAACTTTTATGCAGATTGTAATGGAATCATCTATGATGTCATACGAAATATTACTTTTGTAAATAAAAATATTGAGGTATACGAAAAAGAGGTTATCGTTGCAGTGTGCGAAAAAATTCAATCTTATATTGATGTGTTTCAACCAAAGGAAAAGGTAATTATTGCGTTTGATGGTGTGGCGCCTGTTGCTAAACTCAATCAACAGCGCGAGCGACGTTACAAGTCGTGGCTAACGGGCGACCTTCAAAAACGTATTGAAAAAAGAAACGCATTAAAAAAGGCATCCAATGTCAGTGTGTCGTCGTCGATCGAAACATCTACCTTTTGGAACACGAGTTCTATTACACCTGGAACCGCGTTTATGAAAAAGCTTAACGAGGACGTAACAGAACATTTCAAGTCGAATTCGAAAGTTATTGTTTCCACAAGCGACGCGTGCGGAGAAGGGGAGCATAAAATATTTCAACACATTCGAGATTTTGCCGGCGAACATGAAAATAAGACCACAATTATTTATGGACTTGATGCGGATTTAATCATGCTGTGTTTGAACCATTTGCACATTTCCGAACGCATCTTCTTATACCGAGAGACGCCGGAATTTATAAAATCGGTAGATAACACGCTGGACCAGGCCGCTGATTACTACATTGATATTCCTGAACTTGCGCAATCCATAATAAAATACATGAACGGAATGCACGAACAGCAGGATCAAGTAAGTGCAAAAATTGAATTTCAAAGTGAAAAATGCAGAATATTCGACTATATTTTTATTTGTTTCATGCTGGGAAATGATTTCATGCCGCATTTTCCTGCACTAAATATACGAACCGGCGGAATTGACACGCTGCTCGATGCGTACCGTCAAACCATTGGATGCAGTCCAGGCGAATACATTATTTGTTTTCATGAACCGTCGACCGAATACAAAATAAACTGGACGAATTACAAGCGCTTCATTGAATATTTGGCGGATCGCGAAGACGAGCTCGTTCGGAAAGAATACAAGCGTCGCGATCGAATGCAACAACTTCAAGGCATGCACTCTACCGGTTATAAAGGTGGCAGCAACACTAATTGCAGTGATGTTGTAAGCGAGTGGAGTAATGAAGAGTTGCCGACCAGTATGGATGAATTCAACATGTGTCCCATAAAATACAGGGAAAAGGAAAAATATATCAATCCATTTACAGAAAAATGGGAACAACGTTATTATAGCACATTATTTCATGTAAATATTACCGCATCGGTGTGTAAAAAGATTTGCATGAATTACCTGGAAGGAATGGAATGGACATTCAAGTATTATTCGTCCGGTTGCATTGACTGGCGGTGGTCTTACAAGCATCATTATCCGCCATTGCTAAAAGATTTGTGTCAGTTTATTCCGGATACTCCGTGTCACGACTTCTTACAAGTAATGGATCCTCAACCCATTCGGGATGTTGTTCAGCTGTGCTATGTTCTTCCAAGGCCGAGCTTGCAATTACTTCCGCATCAAGTTCATGAAAATCTGTCAAAACATCCGAATTTTAGTTCCATGTACGCGACAAATCATCACGTGAATTGGTCATTTTGTAAATTTTTCTGGGAAGCTCACACGGAAATGCCGGAACTTGACATTCACGAGTTGGAAGAAATTTGTTTTAGTTAGAGGTTTTAGTTAGTTTTAGTTTAATCAAATTTAATTTATTCTACGCTTCGTTATTGAAATTTATATAATATTATTAAGATTTATATATAAATATAATATTATAAAGATTTATATATAAATAAATACTATAAATGTCAGAATCTAAAGTTGCATCACGCGTCGTAAAATTTACGGGAACTCGAGAAGTTTTTTTAGAGCTTTTAAAAATTAATCCGGGTGTATTCGTATTCAAGTTTGGGGCAGAATGGTGCAAACCGTGTAAAATGATTAAAAAGCACATCGATGACATTTCGCTTGTTATTCCGGATAATTTAATCTATATTTACAGTGTGGACGTGGACGAGTGTTTTGATTTATTTGCATTCTTAAAACAGAAAAAAATGGTATCGGGAATACCAACACTGCTTGCGTATAAAAAGGGAAACACGCTTTTTGCACCGGATGCGTCCGTTTCAGGAACAAATGAATCTGATATAAATATTTTTTTCAACACGTGTTTGAAAATGTTATAACTGTAAAGGTTATAGTGGCGTGTTTACATAATAAGCAGTAATCCACCCGAGTATTGAATAAAATTGGTCTCCAGTGCTGTTTACCCATGAGTCAGCGTGAGATTTGCCGCCAGGCCATAATTTTACTTTTCGAATATAGTGCATACCCGTTTCCGTATTTTCTACCAATTCAAAAATCAAATGCAGTATGAACCATGATAAAAAAGAAACATTCCAGTAATAAACGACGATGCCAACCGCAAAATGAAGTAACGAATATTTATCCGTAAAATAAATTCCCATTTTATAATTTATGTTATCACACTTTATATAACTATGATAAAATAAATTATAACACATATTTATAACTGAAGTTTTTATTTCAAAATTTCGCCATTTTTATAAACATTGCATTTAAATTTTTGGTTCGAAGGACGAGAGCATATTTCCGCATTTGCGGGTGCATTGTAATACAAAAACGACGGTTTATTTGCCATGAGAATGGATGTTGAAAGAATGCCGACGCCGACTCCAATGAGCGTGCTTAAAAGAATCGCGTATCCATTCGTGCACTCGTTGCTCAACATTGTAACGCAATCAATAATGTAAAAGATGAGAACAATGGTCAATATATTGTAATTCATCGAATTGTAAAACATGGGAACAGCTAAATAAACAAAAATAAATGCTAAAACTGCACTGTTCATGGATGAATTTGCGTATGACGTTCCGGGAATATTGAACACGTTGCATATTGGACTTGCAGGAGCAACGAGTTTCTCTCCAAAAGTTGCAAAGCAAATAAAATAAATAATAATGAGAGTAAATAAGCAGGCGATATAGATAATCCCTTTGATGTCGGAATTTGAAACACTGAGAAGAACTAAAAATGCGGAGAGAATGAGCGAGCTAGAAACGGAAATGATTTTAAATATATTCGATAAATTGATATCAATGACTGCCATTTTTTTAATAATTTTTAATTTTCTTTTTAATTTTCTTGTATCGTATCTGTATATTATATTGTTATAATATAATTTATTTGTAAAATCCATGAATTATATGTTTTATTTTCGATTATGCACTAAATTTTGAAGCATTCATATTCAGCCATTTTTTTAATTCTAAAATTGCAGTTGACTTGTAAAATGAATTTGTCATTAGTTTTACATTGTGGTCTGGTTTTGATAATACTATAAAAAAATTGGCAACAACATTTCTTGTTACTGAATTTTTATATTTCAATACAAATTCATCGAATGTGAATATTTTCTTTTTGGTTCGAACATTTACCTTATTATGAAAATATATAAAATACATGCATAATTCTTTTTTATTCGTTATTTTAGATTTATCTAAATGTTTTAATTCTTGTTGTGCATGCTGGGCACATTCTGGACACGGAAGATTATTACAAATGGAAATAAAATGGGTAAGAAGTTCATCTTTTATTTCATGAAAATGAACTTCTCTTATTTTAAATGAAAGCGTGTGGAATAAATACCATATTGCAGGCCCCCATACACTTTTGGATACCATGTTTTTATTTGTTGTGATTTTATTTATTGCGATTTTATTTGTTAAATAAACTTTTGTTGGTATTAATTATTAATTATTAATTTATAATAGTATAATAAAATATATTTTTAATAAGAATATAAACCGTAGACATTATATTCATTTAAAAAATAAAGTAATATGACCACTGCCGCTAAATATAATGTTGTTAATAGTGTTAATAAACAAATACAGTCAAAAAATTATATTATTGATGGGGATGCGGATGGAGTTATTCAAGATGATTTTTTTAGTCAGCTGAAACACATGTTGACTCAATGTGAAGATGATAAAGGTGCCGACGCCGACACTGTTATCAAATTACATGAAGACAATTATTGCCTGTTAACAAAAGAACCACTTCATAGTATACACATTGAGTTGGTGTGTGGTCATAAATTCAATTACGTTCCGCTGTATCGCGAGGTTATTGTGCAAAAAACAATAGGGATGTCTCCAAACGGTTACTATACTTCGCATTCGTTGAAGAGAAATGAAATCAAGTGTCCATACTGCAGAAATGTTCAGGATAAACTCCTGCCGTATATAGAATATGATGGAGTAAAAAAAACATATGGTGTAAACTATCCGACAAAACTGTCAATGACGAGTCAACTTTGCGTGTATTCCATTAACAGTGTAAATTCTAAAAAAGGTAAAAAAAGTGCCGGTGCATCTTGTAAAAATTTTGCACTAGAGTGTTGTAATGGAATATATCTTTGTAAAAAACATTATCATATGCCTGCATCCGAAACCGAAACGCCTGCATCCGAAACCGAAACGCTGATCGCGTCGCACACATGTGGCGCAATTTTGCGATATGGGAAAAATAAAGGAAACCCGTGCACAAATTCCTCCACATGTCGCATACATTTGAATAAAAATAAAATAGAATAAATATAGTTTCTAATAAAATTGATTTAATATTTGGTAATAATAAAGGTGATAACTATGACATCGTAATCGACAAACGACATCGTAATGGAAAAAAAACCAAACCAAACCAAAGGATTAAATCGTAATACAATTGATAAGTATTATACAAAGGGGGGTGTAGTTGAATTATGTTTAACTTTAATTAAAGAACATTTAAATATAGCTGAAAATGATTTGTGTATTGAACCAAGTGCCGGAAATGGATCATTTATTTCTGGTATAAAAAAAACATTTTGTAATTATATATTCTATGATTTGGAACCAGAAAATGAGGAAATTATTAAAAGAGATTACTTAACTGGCAATTATAATGATTTTAAGAGTAAGTTCAATAATATACATACAGTAGGCAATCCTCCTTTCGGACGGCAGTCATCATTAGCAATTAAATTCATTAAAAAATCATGTGAGTTTTGTAGTAGCGTTTCGTTTATATTACCCAAGAGTTTCAAAAAGGATAGTTTAAAAAAAACATTTCCCCCAATTTTTCATCTCATCTTTGAAATGGATTTGCCAGATAAATCATTTTTGGTAGATGGCGTAGAGCATGATGTGCCTTGTGTATTTCAAATATGGGAAAAGAAAACACATAATAGAGTCGTATTAGAAAAATTAGAACCGACAAATTTTATATTTGTTGAAAAAACGGATAATCCAGATATTTCATTTCGTCGTGTTGGGGTAAATGCTGGAACGATTGATACAAATATAGATGAAAAAAGTATTCAATCACATTATTTTATAAAATTTACAAATAAAAAAAATATACAAGAAAATATACAACAATTATCTAAAATAATATATGATTTTAATAATACGGTTGGACCAAAATCCATATCAAAACAAGAACTAATCTTTAAATTTAATCCGTTACTAACTCACCTTCATTGAAAAATGAATTTATTATATTTTGTAGATTATTCAAATAACATAATGTATCATTTTTGAATCCAGTTTCAAATAATTTGAAAGTTTTATTTTTCTTACTTGATAATTGGACTTCATTACAAACAACACATAATAACTTGCTTTTTTCGTTGTTGTGTTTATTTCCTTCTATATATTTTGAACCTCTATTCGTCTGTGCTCCGCCACTCCATAAATCTGTTTGATTCATACCAATAATTATTTTGTTGGTTGATTTTTCACGAATAGTAAAGTCAGGTTTTTCGCTTGTACGATATTCTTCAATGTTGCAATTTTCCTCAAAGCGCAGTTCAAATCGGTCGGAATCTGTATTATTTTTTTCTAGGTGTGCTTTTACTATGTCATTAAAACATTTACCCCTTATCACTCCTTTCGTTCCTGCTGGTATTAACTGTAATATATTATCAGGGTCATTCTGTATATTTTGCTTTTGTTCAGAATTAACATATTTATCGAGTATTTTTCCTTGTTTTTCTAATTCTTTTATTACTGAATCGCTCTTTTTATAAATAGGTAATAAATTCTCATCCGTCAACAAAGAAATTGTAGTATAACATATTTCTTTTTTTATTCTTTCATTGATACGTATAATGTCGGGGTCTTGTTTATTTGCGTCGGATATTGCTTTTTTTGCTTGTTTTTTTGCGTCGGATATTGCTTTTTTTGCTTGTTGTTTTGCGTCGGATATTACCTTTTTTGCTTGTTTTTTTGCGTCGGATATTGCTTTTTTTGCTTGTTTTTTTGCTTCGGATAATTCACTCATTCTTGTTGTTATTTGATTTTTTTATTATATAGTTAATAATAATTAATATGATAAAAATAAAATCAATTTTTATTATATATAAATGTCGAGGTTTGTAGTTTATAAAAAATTCAGTTACAAACAATTAATAATAATACAATAATCTTAAGATATGTAAAAATAATAAAGATAACATATATAAACCTATTATTGTATATTTTTATATATTCTCTCATACATTCATTCTCATACATTCTGATATTCATTTTTATAAAACGATACTTAAAATATCTGGATTTTTAAATAATATAGTTACAAATATAACAAATAACAGTTATTATGAGAATGTAGTTGATTTCATTTCAAAAACAGCCACATATGTGAATAATAATAATAATATTAATAATGTTGTCGTCACAGACAAGAAAAGTAACGGCATCAGTAATGGCGGCATCGATTATGAACCAGTTATGCTAGTTAGAACACGTTCCAACTCGATTTATTCAAATAGTTCAAATGATGACAATAACGACTGTGAATATGATGTAGTATCGGTTGCAAATAGTTCACACTTTCTCCAATGTGAAGAATGGGTTCAATATGGAATTTTGCCAAGTCCGAAAGATTTTAATAATTTATGTGAAACTAGTTGCAGTTTGTGTGGAAAGGACGATGAAAGCGAATTGCACTATAAATTTTTTAGTGGGTGCACACCCGACTGTATAAAATTGGGATACAATATATGTTTCGTATGCAAGTTTAAATTCAATCTCGTTATAAAAAAACGAGCCGAACCTATATGGGATTTATTAGATGATAATAAAAATGTACCGTATATTTGGGCTCCTAGAACTCGGCGCGACCCCGTTACAAATGAACGAATTTATTACGGACAATATACTTATGAAAAATGGCGTCCCGTATCAAATTATGTTAGTTTTATGACAGACAGCACGAGAGGTTATCCGGGTGTAGAAAATACGCCTTTTATTTTTTGTTCATTAGAAAATCAATACGAACAAACCATTAGCAAGTTAATACCTGTCATCGACATTTTAAAATCCAATTATAATGCTTGTAAGTCAGGTGTATACAGTGCAAGTTATGATCCCAATATAGATGATCCGATCAACACGTTGGAGCTACCACCCGATCCTAAAATTAATTTACGCTATTGACGCATGATTCTATTCTATTTACAAAAATCATTTTATAATTGTTCGTTTCGGGTATAATATCGCGTATTTTATAAACAGGTCCCTTTGGTCCAAACCATTTACTAGGACATATCACCAGTTTGTTCGGGTTTGAATTTATATAGGATGCCCACCAGCTGTAACTACTGTTTGCAATAATATTGTGATGACACGCGGTCATTAGCCAAAAACAATACTCGTCGTCTTCGTTTGTGATAATGTGTTTATGCGGAAGGATTTGAAACAGGGGCTCGTTTTGAACGAATGCGACATCATCTGAAAAAATTAAAAATATGCTTTTATCTTTTGAAAAGTGAGACACTGCTTCTTCGTAATACGTCATACTCAGATTTAGATGAATATCTGAAAGAGCTAAATAGTCGGTCCTTCGAACATGAATCGATACAAATTCGCATTCTTGTGATTGTTGTGATTGTTGCGATTGTTTCAAAGAGAATTTTTTCAATGCATTGCGTATCGCATTCTTGTAAGGATTGTGCAACATATTTACAAGTTCGGTTTTATATGCGTCAAAATATTTATAGGACTGAAAATACCCGTATATGCAGTTGTGAGTTCGACGGTCAAGCGTAATAGAATCATAGAAAAAATACGGTTCTCGAATGGTGATTCCACTTTTTCTATTGTTAACACGGTCAATGTCGAATTTTTCAAACATTTTGTATACGTGAATCATTCTTCGTTTGGAATCTCTCCACATGTTTTCATTAGAATAAAAACGTAGTTTGACTTTATATTTTTTAGACAGCGCAAAACATGTCGCCACGATGAATAAAACATTTCCAAGCCCGCCCATCAAGTGTCCTGTTATTTCTTTTTCTTCCATTGTTTGTTTATTTTATTGGTTTATTGTTTTATTAATAAGTGTATAATTGTATTTAATAATTTTTACTATTTAATTATTAATTTAATAATTAAATAGTTTAAAGCATTCAAGCGGATAAATATAAAAATGGATAATAATAACTGCGTTATCGGATTATGCGTTTACAACAATGAACGCGGCTTACCAAGCGTCTTGTCAAATATTGTCAAGTTATCGGAGTCAAAACTGTTTGATAAGATAACAATCGTTGCATTTTATGACTCGTCGTCAGACAAGTCGCATTCCATTTTAGAGTCATTTAAAAATCGGTATGAACTTGGAATTAAATCTTCGTCTTCGTTTCAAGTGATAGAAACGACGATAATTATTAATAATAAATCAAAAAATTTTCGAATGAGTTTGGGGAATTCGAGCAGAGTGATGGACAAATCAAGAACCATGCGAATTGCACTGGCGCGTAATCAAATATTAAATTATATTCGGTCCTTGCAAGTGCGGGGGGGCATATATAACAAATATTTTATAATGATGGACAGCAACGAATACGCGTGTGTCGGGCGAATCAATGTTGATACTTTGCGCAGTGCTCTAGAACGATCGGATGAATGGGACAGCATCTCGTTTGACAGAGAAGCTGGATATTATGACTACTGGGCACTTTCATTCGATCCACACATTTACAGTTTTTTTCACGTGGAAAATAGAAATGAAACACTTCAATCCATGGTTGCCGGATTTGCAAAAAAATTGAACGACGCAAAAATAAATAAAACAAACGAAGGTAAGTATCAATACGATTTGATACCGGTGCACTCCGCATTCAACGGATTTGCAATTTACAAGACGAGCATGTTTTTAAATTGCAGTTATAGTTCCATGATTCATATCGACTTGTTTCCAAAGCATTTGATTCGTTGCAAAATATTAAATGATTTTAAGGATGACTGCGAACACAGAAAATTTCATTTGGAAGCAATAAAAAAAAATGGCGCAAGAATCATGGTAAGTCCTTTATCGATATTTTACAAGTTGTCCGTTCCAAATCCGAGTTTGCGCGGTCCCGCATAAGATGTTGATTACGTTACGTTGACAAACGTATCAAATCATTGATTCCTTTTTCAAAGTCGACGGTTATTTTCCAACCGAGCGCTTTCAGTTTGCTATTGCTAATATAATAGCGCTGGTCATTAAATGGGCGATCTTCAACGTATTCAATATATTCGCTATAATTTTCACTATTTTTAATCTTTTTTATAAGCAGCATCGCTACTTCTAAAATACTGAACTCCATGTTTTCGTCGCAGCCAATATTATAAATCTCTCCCACGCTCCCACATTCGAGAATGGTTGCAAATGCCATCGCAGTGTCATACGCGTGTAAAAATGCGCGCTTGCAATTTCCATTCTGTATCGTGACCTTAGCGTCCGCCATAAGCTGACCAATAAATTTAGGTATTACCTTTTCCGGATATTGATTCGGCCCGTACACGTTGTTTCCACGCGTGATGATGATTGGCATTTTGAAAGAATGATAATACGCCTGCGCCAACAATTCGGCGCTTGCTTTTGTTGCAGCATAAGGATTGGTTGGGCATAAAATGGACTTTTCCGTTTTTATATCTGAATTTTCATTCTCTCCGTACACTTCATCTGTAGAAACATGAATAAACTTTTCAAGAGCGCCACAGTGTCGTCTGGCGGTTTCGAGCAAATTGTGTGTTCCAACAACATTGTCTTGTGTATACGTTAATGCGTCAGTGAATGACGTTTGCACATGAGATTGTGCCGCAAAGTGAACAATGTGTGTAATCGCATTCGTTTTAAAAATATACGCCAGTAGATCCAAACTTTGTAAGTTGCCGTGTATAAATGTATACCGGTTTGTATCTTGTCGAATTTCATTTTTTATATTTTCTTTTTCATTGGCACAATAATAGAGTGCATCAAAATTTATAATTTTTATATTTTTATACTTGAAATAAATATTGTTTATAAAATGTGAGCCAATAAACCCGGCTCCTCCCGTCACAAACAACACGGCATCATTCATTTCGTTTGTGTTGATGATGTCGACGTCATTGCATGCGGATGCATTGTATTTTTTTGAAGGACTGTAATTTTTAATTGTATCTTCGACCGCGTCTCTAATATGGCGCACTTCCGGAGCAAACGTTTCCAAAACAGTTGTATCCAGGTGGTTATTCGATCGGTCGCACAATAAAAATTTACGCTGTTCTTCAATGCTAAAATTTGCCCAAGTAAATTCTGGATCCACATGTTTCCGATACATTTCCAGTATTTCATTGTGTGAAATGGTGCCCGGATTTGTTAAATTCACGGTGCCTGTTATACCCGCACTCATCATTTTGATAACAATTGGAAGTAGCTCGTCTAGAACCGACATTGAATTTGGAACCGAACATATTTTAGAATATGAAAGAATCTTGGTAATAAAATTACGAGGATTTTCTTCCGCAACAATCGGCATTCGAATTCGCAAATTCAGCGCGTGGTCTTTTAGCTGATGCATCAAACGATCTGTAAATCCCTTTACAATCGAATATGAAGAACCAAAAAAATTTGGAACATCGTCTTCATTAAACTTATGTTCGTCGTCATTGGTATAGTCAAATATACACCCAGTTCCCAAATAAGTGTAGTGAATACCGCGTTCTTTACACTCTAGCGCTAAAGATAACGGAGAAAACAGATTATCTCTCATATTTTCAACCAACTTTCCCGGGTTTTCCAAATAATCAATCGTCGGATAACTTTTATCGCCAATTTTTCCATGCGTTCTTCCAATAAATGATACGACATGAGAAGGTAAGACCGTTTCAAGTTCTCGAATCAACGACGGCGTATCATCCACTCGAATTGTGCCCAGAACATGATCTATATTATTCTTTCCAAGTAATTCGACAAACTGACCCCCAATCCAACCGGCGTGACCATATACTAATACTTTCATTTATTTTGAAATGAGTTATATCTCTTATGTTGTTGTGTACGGTTTTACTTTTAATATCTATTTATATAAATATTTCTTTATAATATAAGTAATAAATATAAGTAATAAATATAAATTAAATAATATTTGCATTTATTTATAGTTTTAAAAATAATTTGTTTTAGTAAATGTCATCTTCAGAAACAACCGAAACTGAACCCATCCCATATCTTTGTGTTTTAACACTATTACGATTTGATTTGTTAAAACGTTTGATCGATTGTATCGATTATCCAGTAAACAATGTTGTTATACTTTTCCAGGGACCCGTGAGTAAAGATAAAATTAACTTTACAAACGTGTTTGTAAAAAAATTCATCTTCATTTCATCGAGCATGAATGTCGGTGTTTCGCGCGGGTGGAACTATTTTTTAAAACATTATCCATCGTCATACTGGTTAATAACGGGCGATGACTGTTTTTTTGAACCATCTACGTTGGAACATATAGCAAAATTTATGAGCATTCCATCTTCACTACAAAATGTGTTTTGCGGATTAACAATAAAAAATCGAAATGATGTTCCTGCCGGATTTAATACATTTGTAATCACAAAGTTACTACTTCAAAACGTTGGTCTTTTTGATGAAAATATTTACCCTGCATATTATGAGGATAGTGACTTATGGCATCGAATTCAACTAACAAAACAGAAAGTCGCAACTATAGACGGTGCATATATCAATTCAGGAGACAATAAACTTACAGGAAGTTGCACTATAAATTCTGTTCATCCGCTTTATCGAGCGAAAATGAACGAGTGTTATAAACGAAACGAAATTTATTATAAAACAAAATGGAACATCGACCCAAGCCAGTTCAAACGCCCATTTCCAAAATTTGATGTAAAAAATCATAGAATACCTCACATTAATTATTTTAAAAATCAAAAAATACTTCTAGGTCACGTGAATCCTCCAACGTTTACTATATTATAATTTATAATACTATAAAATTTCAGAAAGCTTTTCTATCTGCTCTTTTGATAACTTGTCAGGATAGACAACTTTAAAAATAATAGTCAATGCACCAATTCCACCACCATTACCATCTTTCATTCCGAGACGCTGTATTGTTTTCGATACACCATCCTTAATAATCATTCCATCTTTGTGTTGTAGATTGAACGTTTTACCGTTCAAATGTTTCATTGAAAATTCAAACCCGCATAGTGATTCTTTAAGCGATATTTCTTTTTCATACGTCAAATCCGCGCCATTTCTTTGAAACAATTCGTGCGGTTTTATATTCACAATAACATGAACCATTTGAGCAATTTGAGCGGTGGTGGTGGTGGTGGTGGTGGCGGTAGTTATTATAATTTCTTTATCATTTACGCCTGGCGGTACGCATATATATATTTGTTCTTGTTGTTGTTGTTGGTTTTGTTCTTCCATTTTCACAAGATGTTTTTCAATGCCTTTGTACGCGTCTTCTAGAGTAATATGGATTGAAATAATGTCTTGTTGTTCTTGTTGTTCTTGTTGTTCTTGCTGTTTCCGTTGAGGTTGTCGAAACCCTGGAATGAATGGATTGTGTTCCATATGTTCCATCTGTTCCGGATGAATAATGTGAATACCCATACCCATCGGCATGTGCATTGGCATAGACATCGGCATGTGCATTGGCATGTGCATCGGCATCGACATCGGCATCGGCATCCCGTTTCCAAACTTTATAAATGATGAAAATCCTCCAAGGTCATTAAAATTATTAAACTGTTGTTGTTGTTGCTGCTGATGTTGTTGTTGTTGATGACCGGCCTGTGATCCAAATATCATATTGAATATATCAAATGGATTTATATTCATGTCAAACGGCGCGTTTCCGCCTTTCATTCCCATATCATACATCATTCGTTTATCTTCGTCTGACAGCGTTTCATACGCACTCGCAAGTTGTTTAAACTTGATGGTTGATTCTTCGCTGTTTCCATTTTTATCGGGATGATGAATCATTGACAACCTGCGGTAAGCTTTTTTAATTTCTTCAAAGGGTGCATCATTGTTCACTTCTAATAATTTATAATAATTTTCTTCTTCGTCTTCATTTTTCTTGTTACAACGACGAGAACTAAAATTCATCTCTCTCTCTAATTAAACGGTTTAGAATTTATTATAAAGAAAATAATATAATTATTTGAAATAAATTATATTAAATAGTAGTCATTTCATTTTAAATAGATATAAATCTAAAATCTAAATCTAAATAATCTAAATATTATATTTATACATAGTTAACTAAAAAACTATATTATGGATGATATGGATAAAAGCATAAGCATAAAAGAAGAGAAACTTTCAAAAAAGTTTGAAAACGTTCACTCTCCTTTTATTAGCAAGTACCAGCCCGATGATTTGAACGAGTTTCAGCAACTTGACAAAAATACGGTAAAACTTGTCAAGTCATTAATTCATCTTAATAATTTAAACGTATTAATTATCGGAGATTCGGGAACAGGAAAAACGTCAATTATTAAATCCATTATAAAAGAATACTATGGAAGCGGAAATGACTATAACCATGAAAATGTTTTAGTTTTGAATAGTTTAAAAGAACAAGGAATACAATACTATAGAAATGACTTGAAAATATTTTGTCAAACATGTAGTTTAATCAAAAATAAAAAAAAAATAATACTTCTCGATGACATTGACTTGATAAATGAACAAAGTCAACAAGTTTTTCGAAATTATATGGACAAATACAAACACAATATAAATTTTATATCATCCTGCACAAATATTCAAAAAGTTATCGATAGTTTACAATCGAGAACCATTATTGTAAAAATTCATCCAATCACGTATAGTTGTTTACAACAAATTATCACGAAAATATCATTCAAAGAAAAACTGAATTTTACACACGAATCTCAAGAACTTTTATTACACATTTGTAATAACTCGATAAGAATTCTACTTAATTATTTAGAAAAAATAAAAATACTAAGTATACACTCGCGATCCTCAGAATCGCCATCGCAAAAACAACACGATAATGCAATAGAAGTAGAATTGATTCATAAACTATCTACAAATATTAGTTATCGATTGTTTGATGAATATACAAATCTCATTTTGAAAAATAAAATGGTGGAAGCTGTATACATATTTTATAAATTGTATCATGACGGATATTCTGTAATGGACATATTAGATAATTATTTTATTTACATAAAAATGACAAACCTCCTCGATGAAGATGTAAAGTATAAACTTACAATACTGGTATGCAAATATATTATTTATTTTCATAATATTCATGAAGACGAATTGGAACTCGCATTCTTTACAAATAATTTTATTAAATTGTTACAGCAAGTATAGATGTAAATGTATAGATAGTATATATATATATGTGTGCTGTTCAGATGAAGTGACTCCGGCGTCTCTCAAAAAAAAAATAAATGAATAAATATTTTATTGTGTATGTTTAATATATAATAAAAAATATTAAATAATGTCAGGTTTTTCGTTAAAAACTCTTTTTTCTAGGTCGCCCCCACAACGACAACAAGAAGAGGGTGGTGAAATGGTTCTTTTAGGTGTAGATGGAGCAATTCAACAGCTACAGGCAGCAACAGCAGCTCTTAAAAGAGCGCTTGAAGCCAGCGGTCAGCGTGCCTCGTCCGATCAAATCGCTTCGATAACTGCGTGCGTTACCGAGGCGCCGGAGCTGCTGGCCTTGGCGAAATTTGATAGAAGAATTTCAGAAGAAGCTAGGGCAATTGAAACACAAGCTGATGTGATTTCTTTTGATGAAAGTATTCATTTTGATAAAACTTCGGATAAAAATGCTGCTATGTCTAATCGTGCAAACTTACGTGAAAAAATTTCCTTGTATGAAGATGCGGTTGAAAAATTTAAACAAGCCGGAGACACGGAGGGTCTTCGCGGGGTTGAGGATAAATTTTGGAAATTCAGGTCATATCTCAACAAATCATCACATGATGGCGGTAAAAAATCGCAAAGTAGAAGAAAATCGCAAAACAGGAAACGGTCGCAAAGTAGAAGAAAAAAATAAATGAAAATTATGAATCTGGGTCAATAAGTTTTTTCTTGGCACATCCGCGGTGATGAGCAGATAGTAAATAATGGCATTTTATCATATTTATAAAAATATTATATTTATAAATATTATTACTTATAATTTAATTATTTACATTATATAATATCAAGTATTTTTGAATTAATTATTCATTCATTGTTTATTAGCAATAATGTCTCAACTCTTTAAAATGAATATACCAATTATTATTTTATTTGAATTTTTAGAAAAAATAAATTGTCAAAAAATGGAAAATTATTACATTGTTGATATTACTGCGTATAAAAGATCGATTTATATTGATGCGCTGAAACCATTTTTACATAATTTAAAAGAATTCTACTATTCTTCCAAATACAATTACATTGAACCTGAAAATATAAATCAAAATAAATTTAATACGGTTATTCGACAAATATGCAAATTTACCAACACTCAATATACAAAAAGATTAAGGCACGATCAGTCAAAATATAGCGTCGTTTATCATATTTATTTTTCTTCGCCATCGCCGCCGCAGCCGACGATGAATTGCAACAACGGCAACAGCGACAATCCAATCTAAAACTTATATGTGCCCAATCGAACGCACCAGTTGTCCGGGCGGACCGTTCCATCCGCTCTGCATTGTCTTCATAGAGCCGTCCACAACATATAACAGCGTTGTTATGATTCCGACCGTTTTCCCCATTAAATCTTTGATTCCCATTGTTATTTTTTGAAACTCAATCAACGTGTTCAAGAACACGCCAAATATTCCGGTAACGATCCCGGTAATCGAATCCCGAATGTGACTAAACATGTTTCTAAAATTATTCAAGCTTCCGCTCATGTCGCCCAAACTTCCTGCCGTAATCGACGTCATGTAATTCACCGGTTCAAGCAAATATCCCATGTAGTCACTCTGCATGTTTTGAATGCAGTAGGTGAAATTTTCAGAAGTGTCGTGTCCAAACATGCTGGCAAACGGCATAACCGTCGGATTGCATCGATATAGTGGCCAGTGATCTTGTATATACTTGGTTCCAATCACTAAAAATGAAAGCACGTATAATCCAATAAATACAATGATGATAAATATTGCTGATAATAAGTCGCCTGTTTTCATTCCTTATTTTATCACCCTTTCCTAATACATATATTTAATATTATTATTATTATTATTCTATTTATTTTATTCTATTTATTTTATTCTATTTATTAATATTTTTTTTTAATAAACTTTTTATGCCTATACTGTTTTTATTTCTAAGAAGAAGCGGGTTTTGAAACATCGCCGTCATATTTAGAGTATGATAACGTTTGAGCATGGTTTCCTGCAAGTTTGCTTATAATATCAGTCCCTCCTGGACTGGTCTGACTAAATGATGGTATCGTCAACTTATCGCCGCCTCGCAACGCTTTTTTATTTTTTTTACGAGAATTCAGATTTCGCGCTTTTTTTCTCAAAATGCTCCTTCTAAACTTTTTTGAAAATCGTTTTTTCATCGCCGATTTTCTATACTTTTTTGATTTCTTATTTTTTTTATTGCCGCCGCCACTACCTCCCACTTTGCCTCTGCCAACTTCAGCAATGGCGTGTTGATGCGCGGTTCGCGCAGCTCCGGCTTCCATCGCAGATTTACTCGCATTTGGAGAAGTAACAGTATGAGGAATGATATACGGATTTACAGATGATGCAGTAGTTGACATTTTTTTTCTTTTTTATTTTTACTAAATATTAAAATATTATTAATAACCAACCTATAATATAAACCTATATTATAAAATTAAAATTAAATTTCATTTATATTTTGCCATTTATATTTTGCCATTTATATTTTGATTCGTAACTTATTTAGAATATTAATCAAATGTTATATATATTCATCATTAAATAATAATAATAATAAAATAATGAATCCCGCAGAGAGAATCCAACTTGAAAAAATGATTCAAGTCAACGGCGCCGTCGACAACACTGAAACCATTCGCACGCTAAAACACAGCGACAAAATCAAAGACGATGTTCTAACCATGGTCAAACTTAAAAAGGATTATCAGCGTTTGTCCCAATCCAATCCCACCCAATTTGATAACATTTGCGTCTCTCGATGCTCGTTCCTGTTCAATAACTATACCGACCTTTTTAATCGCTTGAAAAAAGATGAACTCGACTTGAACATCATGGGACAACTCATCATGCTTCTAAAAATGATCGAAGATGAGAAAATTGATCAGCATACGGCATCATTCGAAGTGGGTAAATTGCTGAAATCGATTTACATTGACAGCGCTCTCAAAAAATCGCAGCACCTTGATGATAAACATAAACATCACGGGAATGGTGCTAGTAAACACTTACCCGATAAGAAGATATCGTGGGCAGAGTATAAAAAAACAATGTTATAAATTTATATAATCATATAAACACATTATTCTATTTATTTTAGTTTAAATTTTATAATTTTCGAATAAAATGATTGCATTCGCGATTCTCTCCATACTCACATCATTACAATTCTTTTTTATTGCTCCGCTTCTCATCGGCCACTTGTTTCACATCCAAGGTTATAAAATAACAGACCAAACCGAATGCAACACGCTAATAAAAAAACTAAATATAAAACGTTCCACTTTTATTCAAAATGAAAAACCGTTTGGATTTTTCTATGGAAAATGGTTTTTCGGTTATATATGCTCCCAGGAATCTCCGACGCAACAAAATACCGGCCAAATCATGTACATTGTAATACGAAGCGCGCATTTTGAAGGCATAAAAAAATGTAGTGAAATCGAAATCGACACAAATGGCGAACAAGTCGATCAAAAAATTATAAAAATACGCGAACGACGCGGAAACCCTTGGTGGTGGGAATACACGGAGCGGCAATACAATGCCACAAAATATTTACAAAAAGAACCTCGAGATTATCAGTCCGAAATTATCAAGGACATGCTTTCCATCGTCCACAGTAAAGCTTCGAAAAGCGGCACATTTTTCATCTACGGCGAACCGGGAACCGGCAAGTCGTTGCTCACGCTTCTTTTAGCGAAACAAATCGGCGCATATTATTGCGATTCTTGGAAACCCACCGATCCAGGCGACGCTTTATCCCGTGTTTATAGCGCCATCTCTCCGGATGAAGAAAAACCGTTGGTTCTCGTTCTAGAAGAATGCGATAAAATTTTATTCGACGTCCTTGACGGTAAAATCGTCCAACATAAACACATTCTTATTCAAGTTCGAGAGAAAAGCGACTGGAACGGAATGCTCGATAAAGTAACAGATTTAGGATTTTATCCGAATACCATCCTCATTCTGACATCAAACGTGAACATCGATAAAATTCATGAGAGAGATGCGTCGCTTCTAAGAAAAGGAAGAATCGATAAAGCGTATCATATTTCTTTGTAATAAATTTTGCAAATCCTAAAAACACTAGTATGAAGATCGCGGGTTCCGGGTTCTGACATGTTGTCACGTTTATTAATTATTTATTCTTTAAATTTTTTTATCATGTAAGTATTATAAATATTAATTTATTTTTTAATGATTGATAAAGTAATTCATTTAATTTGGTTACAAGGTTTTAAAAAATTACCTCATAAGTATAATATTATATTAAATAATAATAAAAATGTATTATATGATTATGAATTTACATATTGGGATGATAATAGTATTCGTGATTTATTAAACACACACTACAAAAAATTATATGATATATACGACTGTTGTGATATTTATCAGGGTAAATCAGATATTGCTAGATACTGTATAATTCATAAATATGGCGGAATATATGTAGATGTTGATTTTAAATTTTATAAAAAAATAGATATATTTTTAAATAAACATTTTATTTGTATAGGTTTTAATAAATTTAAAATTATAAATGGTTTATTCGGTTCAATAAAAAATCATATTATATTAGAAAATGTTATTAATAATTTATCTGAAAACAAACAAATAATAAATACTTTTAATCTAAGTTTTATTACTGGAACCATTATGTTTAAAAAATATATCATTAAATATAAACTAATTTCAAATAAAAAAAGTAAAATATTAATTCTTCCTAAACATTATTTTCATCCAATATACAAAGGTAACGCTTATAGTATAATAGATTCAAAGTATATTTATACAGAAGAAATACAATTCGATTGTAATAAAAATCGCTGGTTTAATATATTTCAAGAACAGTATTATAGTATATGTTCCAATATCAATAAAATAAAAGAATCTATAGAAATAGACAAAAATAATAAAAAAAATGATTTTGTTTCTGATATTACTATAAAAAAATATAGTCATGATACGTCAACTATATTGTTGGTAGCTCATCCCGATGATGAGTTATTATTTTTTAAAGATATTTTAGAAAAATATAATAATGTTATTAAGGTGATATGTGTAACTAATGCAAATAACAAAATCAGATCTGATGAATTTATTCATTCATTGAAACAGTTCAACATACTCAACTACGAAATTTGGGATTATGAAGATGCACATTCTTCTTATGTCTCAATCCGTTTACGAGAAAAAATTAAAAATTCTATAAAAGGATATGGTAAAATATATACGCATTCTTTAAGTGGTGAAACTGGACATCCTCAACACATCGCTTTATATAAAACAATTCATGATGAAATAAATAATAATCAAAAATTATATGTTCCAAATATTGATATATATTCGAATAATATTGATATTAAATCATTAAAAATTCTATATAATGAATATAAGTATCAAACGGGTGCAAAATTAATTAATATTTTAAAATGTTGTAATATGTCACATATTAGAATTTTATAAATATTTTTAGTATACTTTTATAAAAATTTCTTTACATTTCTTTAAAATATTTTATCATGTGAATATAAGATTGTTTATATGTCGGTAAAATATGATTCCGTATTCTACAATGAAAATGAAAATAGTAATGAAAATAATAATGCAAAGATAAAGGAGCGAATATCTCCGACGGCGCTCGCGTATATAACCCGACTAAAACAACACGTTCCAAATATCGACATTCATTTTTTTGGAAGCATTATAAATTTCACATTTTTCGAAAATAGTAGCGATGTCGACTGTTGCGTCATTTACCCCGACGAACACACGAAAAATAAAGTGGTTCAATTCATCACAGAAGATTCGTTACAGTTTGATATCAAACGCATCACGTTTCAACAAGTGAAACTCAGTCATCCAAAACATGCAGACGAATTCGGCGACGTTTATTGCATTTTTTTCAACGATGGAAATAAAATCGATTTCAACCTCATTCCAAATAATATAGGACCCATTTTGTCATTACAACATAATACAAACGTCATTTTTTTAGTCATCTTGTATATTTTAAAATGGTCATATTATTATGCAAACCTTATTTCAAAAGACGCATTCATTTATATCAAGGCAAAAATGTTTAAAATTTATCATTATGTGTATGATATTTCCGTGTTTCGTTCGGAAAAACATGTTATTAAAAACGTATCTTAACTAATTCGGTTATAACCGATATTGCGCCGGAGTTCTTAACGAAAGTGTCCGCGCCATTTCGTCGCGATAACAGTCAAATGCAAGCGTGAAACTAAAATCATTACTGAAATCGACCAGCGTTCCATCGTGATACCTAAATTTCACTTTAATTTTACTCAAACGCTCCAACGGCGGAAAAAATGTGGTTAAATTTTGAATTAACCCGTTTCGAGAATCAAAATACTGCGTATTCGGACATCCGAGAATCGGTATCTTTGCAAAAAAAGAATTCACCATGCCGTTATACGTATTGTTCGTTAGCCCGTTTGTGTTATGAGGATACGCTTTCAGTTCGTCGGCTTGGTTGCATTTATCCAACTCCATGTAAAAATTGGTCTCTCCAATAACGTTGATTTTATTCGGCGCGTTAATAAAGTATCCGGTGCTTAACCAGTTATAATTTGGGTCTGCAATATTTAAATACGTTAATTTAAGAAAAGATGGATCTGATATCGGGAGTGACGTATATTTTTGTTTTTCGAATCCTAAATAGTATGGAAGTCCCCATTTTCCATCTTGGCACAGCGGTGTAGTTGCACCCTTGCTTGAAGCGTTTGACAACCAATACTGCGACCCGCCTTGCGAACATGTGAAATTATATTCAATAACCGCATCAAAAAGTAGTTCAAATGACTCCGTTTTATTTCCAAATTGCAGCTTTTGCGTCACTTCGTTATAGACAACAATGAAATTGGTCGTTCCTGAAGCAGAATTTAATTTGTTTGTTAACTCATTCGCCAGTTGTTTCGGTGTATAAAATCCTTCGCTAATTGTTAGCTCGATGGGAGTTCCCGAAGATCCAACCGTAAATAAAAATTTTGTATTAAAGTAGTTGTTTTTAAATGTATAATTATTCGACGGAAAATTACACTCCACGAGACGAATGGTTTCGACACTCAAAAGCTGCTGCGGCAACGTAATTTCAAAATGTGCGCGATTTTTCCACTGACACTGGTCTCGGTCTTCCGATGAAATGGATACCAATTTACGATCCAGCATGAACGTTTGCTGTCTCGCAATCAGCGGGTGCTCTGTATTCGTATTAAACATTCTTTCCTTCTTTTATACCTACTATAATATAGAATAACATATTTAAATGTTTTTAAAATCATTTAATTTACATTTTTTACATTTTTTTACATTTTTTACATTTTTTTACATGATTTTACATTTTTTACATTTTTTACATTTTTATTTGTTTCGAATAAAAATATAAATTGAAAACTTGAAACCTATCCTTAAAATCATCACGCACGTGAATTACAACAAGTCGAATACATCCAATACAACCAATCAAAACAATGTCTGCTACTGCTACTACTACTACCAAATCTGCTCCTCCTTCCGCTCAAGCATTGGTTCAAGGTCATCTCTTCAATCCGGAAACGGACACTAAATATGCCAAATGCAAGACAAATGCAAGTGGAGGTAAGAGCGTCGGAATTTACAACTCACAAACAGGCCAGTCGCTTTTCGTCGGAACTCCGCTCCTCATGACATGGGGGCTCCAAAAATACGAAGATGAAAAGACGGGCAAGGTCTCCTACGAATTTTCGCTTCAGTTTCCCAATGATGATTTTGATACTGAAGAGACGCGCGCATTCCTGCAATCAATGGTTGCATTTGAACGCAAACTCAAGGCAGATGCGCTGACAAATTCAAAGGAGTGGTTTGCAAAGCCAAAGATGACTCCTGACGCTGTGGAAGCTCTGTTTACTCCCATTCTCAAGTATCCCATGGACAAGGCGACATGTGAAAAGGATATGTCAAAGAAGCCAACCATGAGAATCAAGGTGCCTTTCTGGGAAGGAAAGTGGGAGGGTGTTGAGATCTATGATGGCGACAGGAATCGTCTGTTTCCTTCTTCTGATCCAAATGTTTCGCCAATGGATATCATTACAAAGTTGTCGCACATGAAGGCGATGATTCAGTGTGGTGGAATTTGGTTTGCAAATGGAAAGTTTGGAATCACTTGGCGATTTGTTCAGAGCATGATTCAACCTCGTCTTTCCATGCGCGGAAAGTGCCACTTGTCATTTGACTCGGCCTCTTCTACTGTTGCAGCAGCAGCTTCTAAACGCATCGAAGACGACCATCACGACGATGAAGTTGTTCATGCGCCAAAGCAACCTCAGTTTACTGCGGAAACCGTCGATTCTGATGATGGCGGCGCAGATCATAGTGATGGAGATGACGAAGAAGATGATGATTCGACTCCTTCGCTCCTTTCCCGCACTCCATCAGTTGCTCCTGCTCCTGTGAAGCCAGTATCAACACCTGTGGTTGCATCCAGTGATGCAACTGCTCCAAAGAAGAAGATCGTCAAGAAGGTGGGTGCTGCTTAAAAATCCGTCATATAGTGATCGTGAATTGTGTGTGTTGTGTGTTTTAAAATAAAAAAGATGAATAAAAAAGATGAATAAAAAGAAATAAAATATTTTTTTTTATTTATATGAAAAAAAGATGAATAACAATCTGTAAATATGTATTAAAAATATTATCGTATATTGGTATTATATCATATAATGCCGTTGTCTAAAAAAGTTATTAGATCGTCATCGTCATTATCGTCCTCATCATCGTCCTCATCGTTTATAAAAGTTCCAACAGATACGCTATTAATCGTCGAATCTCCTGCAAAATGTTCAACCATTTTAAAGTATTTGGGAACAGGATATCGATGCGTTGCAACAATGGGACACATGCGTTACCTCGACGGTTTGGATTCTATTGACGTGAAAAATAATTATAAACTCAAGTTTACAATCATGGAATCGAAAAAATCCCAGATCAAAAAAATCGAATCAGAAATAAAGCTTTCGGCCAGAATTTTAGTCGCAACAGATGATGACCGGGAAGGAGAGGCAATCGCATGGCACGTTTGCGAGATGTTCCGTTTACCCATTGATAAAACGGAGAGAATCGTATTTCACGAAATTACAAAAGATGCGCTCGAACACGCTGTGAAACATCCTATAAAAATAAATATGAACATTGTGTATTCGGCTCACGCGCGACAAATTTTAGATTTACTCATTGGATATAAAATCTCTCCATTTTTGTGGAAACACATTTCGTCAGAAAAAGGTTCATCCCTATCTGCCGGCCGATGTCAAACTCCAGCTCTACGCATTGTTTACGAGAATGAAGTAGAGAGATTAGAGAGATTAGATAAATTCGGAAAAATAAATGAAAAAAATACGGCGAAAAATGCAGAAAATGCATTGCATCATTCTTATTCTTATTCAGTATTTGGATATTTTACCAAATTTAATCTGCAGTTCTCTCTAGATTCATCATTTGAAATTCAAAAAATAAATCATCTTGAAGATTTCTTACAAGCATCCATCCATGAGAATACGCGTTTTATTTTCAAACGTGTTTCGCAAAAACCATCCACGCATGTAACAAAGCCCCCCGAACCTTTTACAACCAGCCGTCTGCAACAAGTGGCAAGTAACGAATTCGCATTCTCTCCCTCTGAAACAATGGAAATATGTCAAAATTTGTATGAGCGCGGTTACATCACATACATTCGAACTACTGGAAAGAATTATAGCGCCGAATTCGTAAACGGTCATATGGTTCCATTTATTCAAGAAAAATGGGGACCTGAATATGCAAAGTCGCAATTGTCGGGGGAAGTAGGGTGTATCGAAAAGGATACAGTATCGGCACACGAAGCTATACGACCGACAGATATAATGCGATTTGCGCTGACGGGGGACTATCATGCGAGAGAGCAAAAAATGTATAAATTAATTTGGAAAAATACTGTTGAAAGTTGCATGTCGGATTACACATTTTCATCTCTCGACGTTTCTATTGAAACAAATATTTTAATCGAGCGCGGATGTGGATACACGTTTTCGCATACATGCCATAAACCGATTTTTTACGGATGGAAAGCTCTTCAAGGGTTCACGAGCGAACAGAAGCAGCAACACGGTGCAATGGATTATTTGCTGAATATTCGAAATCTCTCGGAAATTTCGTGTAATAGAATCGAAACAAGGGCTGTTTTTTCTTCTTCCTTGTTGTTGTCGCATTATACAGAGGCGCGCCTCATTCATTCGTTGGAAGAAAAGGAAATTGGTCGCCCGTCGACGTTCTCTGCCATTATTGAAAAAATAAAAGAACGGGATTACGTGAAGAAACAAAACATCCAGGGCGAAAGCATTGAATGCATCGAACACGTTGTGTCGATTCCAGAAAAAAAAATATCTCAAAATACAGTTTGGAGAGATATTGGTAATGAAAAAAATAAATTAACCATTACATCTCTCGGAAAAACTGTATGTGAATTTTTAATTTTGCACTTTCCTCGCATATTTTCATACGAATATACAAAACAAATGGAAGCCGAACTGGACGACATTGCTTGTCAAAAATCGGAATCATCATTTGGTCCACTTGAGAAATTAAAAAGAGTTTGTGATGATTGTTTTAGAGAGATTGGAGAGAATATTCAAAAATACAATTCAGAAATAAAAGAAAAAATGGAAAAAATGGAAAAAATAATAATAAAAAATGATGTTAATCTCTCTTTATCGAAAGATTCTTTATCGAAAGATTCTTTAAAATGCGAACACATCGTCGGAACATATTGCGGATTCGACATTGTATTAAAAAATGGACGCTTTGGTAAATATACCGTATGGGGTAAAAATGGAATTCATCGGAAATCAATTGAAAAAACACACCTACAAAATAAAGATTTTTCTTCCATTTCTCTCGACGAAATCGTGAGGTTTATTGAGAATGACGTAAACGAAACCGAACATGTAGATTCGACGGAATCCGGTTCAGGAATTGTTCGCGTTATAAATGATGATATTAGTATTCGAAATGGAAAATACGGAAACTATATTTTTTATAAGACGATGAAGATGAAGAAACCTAAATTTATTTCTCTAAAAGATTTTAAATATAATATACATACTTGTTCAGATTCAGAGTTTATCTCTCTTATAGGTTAATAAATTGATATAAATACAATGGTTAGTTGCATTTATTTGTCTATAAAAATAACTAAAATATTTAGAGAAAAATAAAATATACAATTAGTATATAATCGAAATCATATAATCAAAATCATATAATCAAAATCAAGCTATTATGAGTAGTTTTGGAGTTTTAACTACAACGATGTCGGTTTCAGACAGCAGAAAAATAGTTGTTTCAAAAGAACCAACGACGCGTTTGCATCGATTTGGATTGCAGTATATAGAAGGAAAATATTTATTTATATATGTACCATATGGATACCTTTACCCTTCAATAAAAAATATTATTTTAGTAAACACCGTCAATCAAACATTTAATGTAATTAGAATTCTGGAGAGTTCCGCTTATGTACTAGCAGAGTTTGACGACGAAGTTAAAGCGAAGAGTTATTTGGAAAAGATAAAAATTCCAGATGCTCAAGATATTAAAGATAATTCGGGTGTTAGAGTAGGTTTTACTGTGTTTGAATGATAAAATAAAATAATTAAAAAGTAAATAGACATTGACAGTTGACACATGTTATTTTGTCATTGCATAATATTATATAATATATATCAAAAGCTACTTAAAAAGACACTGCTAATATGAGTATAATCAGATAAAATGGTTAAGACATCAAAAACTTCCTCTTCCGCCACTTCGGTCGATACTACTCCCGCTACTCCCGCTGTTACTGCCGCCGCCGTTTCTGACGACGTTGCGTCCAAACAAATGAAAAAACTTCCCAAGCCCAAGAGTGCTGCAGTTTCAACTCCCGTTGAATCCGTCGTCGTATCTATTCCTACTCCTACTCCTACTAATGTCGTTGTGGCTGGCGAATCTTCCGTGACTGCTGTTCCCGCCGTTACCGCCGCTGTTCCTGATACTTCTGCTCTTTTGGGCATGTATGCCGATTATTCCAACAAGCTTCAAGCCGCTCATGCCACCTGGACTGCTTTGCGCAGCGAGTTTCGTATTCTCGAGCGCCAGACCGCTCGCGAACTGAAGAATGCTCAAAAGGCATCTATGAAGAAGAAGCGCAAGGTTGGAAATCGTGCTCCTTCTGGTTTTGTAAAGCCCACTCTGATTTCCAATGAGCTTGCCGGATTTCTTGGCAAGCCCGAAGGTTCTGAGATGGCTCGCACGGATGTTACTCGTGAGATCAACAAGTACATTCGCACCAACAACCTTCAGGACAAGGAGAACGGTCGCCAGATCAACCCCGACAAGAAACTGACTTCACTTCTCAAGTTGAATAAGGATGACGTGCTGACCTACTTTAACCTTCAGCGTTACATGTCGCCTCACTTTGCCAAGGCGTCTTCCTCAGCATCTTCTGCATCTGCTTCTTCTGATGTTGTTGCATCGGCTTCTTCTTAATTCCACCAACCAACCAATACCAATATAAAACACAAAACAAAACAAAATACAACAAAACAAAACAAAATACAAAATATTTCATAATGAAACATGTATGAAATATTTTATTTTAGAACGGCATATGTCGCCCATGTTGTAAATGCAAAAAGGGTTCCACCCCATAATGTGTCCGTAACTGCTGTTTTCCATGCATATTTTGTAAACATGGCCACATTGGTCATATCAAATGTTCCGTATAAAAAGATTCCGAGTAAAAATGCATCGAATACGGGTTTATTCTGAGAAATGATAAAGTAATATAGTATACCGATGACGCAAATGTATGATAAAAGCGCGCCATACACGTTCAATTCTAGGGGCGATTTTTGGATGAGTTGGACATTTTTTTGAAATGTGTTCATTCCGATATTATATAAATACAATACATCAACGGTTAATAATATTGCAGATGACGTTAGAAACGGAACAAGTTTTCGAAACATTATTTTTTATTTTTATGGAATGAAATATTTTATATTTTATATATTATTACAACATTTTATTTATAGTAAATATAAAATATTTCATTCCATAAAAATAAAAAATGGAAATTATATTAATATTGAACGAAATAAATTTAAACATAACCTAAGAAATAGTAAATATTGTAATAAACAAACAATAACAAACAATAATAATGAGCGACGAAATGCAAGAAGAAAAAGAGATGCGCGTAAAAAAGAGAGACGGAACTTTTCAAAATATTGCGTTTGATAAGATTCTGAATCGTGTTAAAAATCTGGGAAAAATGGCGTCGATTACTTCGATCAACTATTCTTCCCTCATCATTAAAGTCATTGATCAGTTATACGACGGAATATCTACGACGAAAATTGATGAATTGACGGCGGAACAATGCGCAACTCTCTCTACATTGCATCCCGATTATACAACGCTTGCCAGTTACATTACTGTATCCAATAATCACAAAAATACCGGCGATTCATTTTTTGAAGCCATGAAGACGCTGTATGAAAATAAAAATGGCAAATTTATTCAGTCGCCCCTTGTTTCACACGAACTTATGAAAATCGTCACGGATTATAAAGATGCGTTTGAAAGTATGATACAGTATAAACGCGATTTCTTAATTGAATATTTCGGTTTTAAAACGCTCGAATACTCGTATCTTATGAAAATAAATGGAAAAATCATTGAACGTCCTCAGCACATGTGGTTACGCGTTGCAATAGGTATACACGGCGACGATATCAAACGGGTAAAAGAAACATACGACTTGATGTCTCAAAAATACTTTACACACGCAACGCCGACGCTGTTTAATGCAGGCACGCTGCGCCCCCAACTCAGTTCATGTTATTTGATTGCCATGGAGGAAGACAGTTTGACCGGCATTTTCAATACACTCAGTGATTGCGCAGACATTTCAAAATGGGCGGGTGGAATCGGGCTTCATATTCATAATATTCGAGCCAAAGGCAGTTTAATTGCCGGAACCAATGGTTCTTCCACCGGAATTGTCCCCATGTTGCGCGTGTTTAATAGCACGGCGCGATATGTCGACCAAGGCGGGCGGCGCAACGGCAGTTTTGCGATTTATTTAGAGCCGTGGCACGCGGACATTTGCGATTTTCTAGAGTTGAAAAAGAACCACGGAGATGAAGAGTTGAAAGCGCGCGATCTTTTTTATGCGCTATGGATTCCGGATCTGTTTATGCGAAAGGTAAAGGCAAATGAAGATTGGTGTTTGTTTTCTCCGAGCGAGTGCCCCGGTCTTTCAGAAATGTGCGGAGACGATTTCGATTCCTTGTATCGCCATTATGAAGACGAAAAACGAGAAAAGGCGAAAATAAATGCAAGGGATTTATGGTTTAAGATTATGGATAGCCAAATGGAAACCGGGACGCCGTATTTATTGTATAAGGACGCGTGCAATAAAAAATCGAACCAACAGAATTTGGGAGTGATTAAGAGTTCAAATTTATGTACTGAAATCGTTCAGTATTCTGATCATACGGAAACGGCCGTGTGCAATTTGGCAAGCATTGCTTTAAATCGATTTGTAAAAACGGATCCTAACGTCGCGCCTTGTTATGATTTTGAAACGCTACACGAGGTAACAAAAATTGTAACGTATAATTTAAATCGAATCATTGATATTAATTATTATCCCACCGAAAAAACCAAAAAAAGCAACATGCGCCATCGTCCGATTGGAATTGGCGTGCAAGGACTTGCCGATGTTTTTATGATGATGAATTACGCATTTGCAAGTTCGGAAGCGAAGGAGCTGAATAAACAAATATTTGAAACCATGTATCACGCGGCGCTGGAATCGTCGCTAGAACTTGCAAAGTTGAACGGACCGTATGAAACGTTTCAAGGATCGCCCGCATCCAAAGGTGTTTTGCAGTTTGACATGTGGGAGCACGATCCCGGAAATGCGCGGTATGATTGGACGGCGTTAAAAGCGTCCGTCGTTGAACACGGACTTCGAAACTCGTTACTGCTTGCCCCCATGCCAACCGCGAGCACGTCGCAAATTCTTGGAAACAATGAAGCATTCGAACCGATTACGAGTAATATTTATACGAGAAGAACGATGGCCGGCGAATTTATAGTAATGAACAAGTATTTGATGCGCGAACTCATTCATATGGGACTTTGGAACGAACGGCTAAAGAACAACATTATTGCCAATCGCGGAAGCATACAGCACTTGACCAATTTGAGCGAACATGTTCGAAACAAGTATAAAACGGTTTGGGAGATACCGATGAAGGATGTAATCGACATGTCGGCAGATCGGGCGGTATTTATTTGTCAAAGTCAAAGTTTAAATTTGTGGATGGAAGAGCCGAATTACAAGTCGCTCACGTCGATGCACTTTTATGCTTGGCAAAAAGGATTAAAAACGGGGCTCTACTACTTGCGAAGGAAGCCCAAACATCAAGCGCAGCAGTTTACGATTGAGCCGCCGAAAGCGACGACGACAACGGCAAATATGGAAAATGAAAAGGATGATGATGAAACGAATGGCAATCTTCAATTTTATCAAGACGAGGAAGAAAATACATGCACAATGTGTTCATCGTGATTTTAATAAATATTTTATGTATATATTTTTTTACTGGTGTGTGTTATTTTATAAATTAATATGTAATTATATTATATAATAACTTGTAATTCGCGAATGATAATTAATATTAAGAAAATTATTGCTAATTGTAGTAATTGTAGTAATAAAATTAGTAATAAAGTTATTAATAAAATTAGTGATGAAATTATTAAAAACAAAAAAAAACGTGAGGAAAGTAAAAAAAAAAATAAAGGATTGATTACAAATTCCATATTAAGAGTATATAAACAAAAAGAGAATTATTCACATGTTCATACACACGTTCCAAGTGAGTCAGTTCCATCCTATAAAATTTTATTAAAATTAATAAGTGAAATATGGGATAATCCAGAATTAAAAGGATTCAAGCTACTAAAGAGATATAATAACTTGGCATTTTATCAAAATATAGAAAATAAAAAAAATATACTTGTTGGTATAAAAGATACGGATTTTACTTCAACATATGATATATATACGATAGTCATTCAAACTGCAATATTTAGAGGTAATGTAACAAAATTAAAAAGGTATAATGAATGCATAAAAAATATTATAGAATTTCAAGAAGATTATCCTACGAATGAATATTATTATATTGGAACCGGGTTATCGGTTGCTGGACCTATTTCTGATTTATTGTTAGAAGCTGGTTACTTACACGAAACAGTTACATTTAATCCTTTGGTAGAACGTCAGTTTATGAACCGTTCGGATATTAAAAATTATCGTATTTATTTGGATGAAGATATTTGCTATTTAGCGTGTGGACAATATGCTTGTAATACAAAAATATATACTATAAATGACAATAAAAAGACATTCATAAATCCGATAAAAGAGTATAAATATTTATTTCATCTTCATACGCTGAATTCTAAACGAAGTCACTCGCTTCCACATTTAAAAAAAATATTATTGAATGAAATGGAAAATGAAGAAGAAAATGAAGAAGAAAATGAAGAAGAAGAAGAAGAAGAAAATGAAGAAGAAAATGAAGAAGAAGAAGAAGAAGAAAATGAAGAAGAAAATGAAGAAGAAGAAGAAAATGAAAAATAAAACAATTTATTCAATAATTTTTACATTATCTCTGTGCAAAATGCTCGATACATTCTTCGAAATTGCCGACTTTCTCTCGACAAGTCGTATTTTAATTCTAATTTACAATAACAACGAAGACAAACGATGACATCAACTTTTGAATCGTGTGCGTTATGAGGTTTGGTTTGAAATAGATGCTCGTGTAATTCCAACAGGGTTGGATATTTGTAATAGAAGGATCCAGATCCGTCTTTTCGAAGCATTTTTATTTTACAGACATCCACCGAATTGAGCATGGTGCAAAACTCTTTATTGAAACGAAGCTGAACAACCGAGTTGTCGTTTGCGTCGAATCCCTTGTTTCGAATGGATTCAACAATGAGTAACCGTTTATCGAACGACAAGTTATGTCCAATGGAGCAGTCGGATGTTCTGAGCGCGCACTTGAATGCGTATAACGCTTTTTCAATAGGTATTCCACGTTTTTCAATGACGTCTCTCGTAATTCCGTGTATTTCAACACTTTTAGGAGTTAATTCAACACTTTCTGCAATTTTTACAATTTCATCATATTCTTGAACCACTTCTTTTTTCTCCGTGTCGTATACCATAAAACTCAACTGAACAATATGCGGCCACTTTTCCGTTTCATATATCGAAATGTGTCTACCTTGAGGCAATCCGGTCGTTTCTGTATCAAAACATAAAATCAACATTTGGGTTCTTTGGTTCTACGTTTTATTTAACAAGGGTTTAGATTAAGAATGTTATGGTGCATGGCATCGTTTTCAATTTTATATTAAATTTTATAATAACAATAATAACAATAATAACCAACAATTATTATAAAATATTTGAATATGCAAATACACAAATATAAATATTTTTTCGCAATAAATATATATTTATAAATATATATTGATATTCACATTTAAATTAATTTAACTGAATTAGGAAAATGGAATTGGATGGTGTTCATATTTTTATCATATTAATGCTGGCTTTAATGTGTTCTTCTTGTTTAGGAAGTTTTATGCGCGAAGGTTATGAAAATAGTGACAAAGGTGATCAAGGAACGGATCCAAAATCCGATAAATTTGTTCGCAAACCCGTGGGCGAAACGTATCAGGACGGGTATAGCGACTATTATAAAGATTTAGACCAAGAAACTGTCGAATATTCGGATTCAAAACTTGCAAAAAATAAAAGAATGAAACCGCATCGAAGTAAAGAAGATTACAATGACGATGACAATGAAGACAATAATGAAGACAATAATATAAACAGTTACGGAAATGTAAACAAGTATCCGAATGTAGAAAATGACAACATTTTGACAGCAGGAAAAGGCAATGGAAAACATTCCAATTCTAATAACGGCGGTTCTAATAACGGCGTCTCGGGTTCTCGAATTCCGCCTGGTGATGAAGATTTATACATTTTGAAATCTCAAGTTATTCCTCCCGTTTGTCCGGCGTGCCCTGCTGTCGTAGCGTGCCCGAGCGACAACAAAAAATGCCCCCCTTGTCCGCCGTGCGCAAGATGTCCGGAACCGGCATTCGAATGCAAGAAAGTTCCAAACTACTCCGGACAAAACGACTCTTACTTGCCACAACCTGTAATGTCGGACTTTAGCCAATTTGGTTTATAAAATTCACAGAAAAAACGTATTATAGACAAGTAGATATAAAATACTCTATTTATCTATTATTTTTATTTATATGACTAATATAAGGAACCATTTTTAAACGAATTAAAAGTATATGAATAAAAAAAATAAAAGTAAATCTTCTAAATTCATATCCATAAAAAAAAATAAAAAATATAAAATTAGGGTCGGCGTCGGTTCTTTAAGAAATATCAGAAATGGCGTGGTGAAAATAAAAAACGGCACAAAATATGAAATAAATGGCTGGAAGTGCATTACAATAAAGGGAGCTCCTTACGCTCGCGGATATGCTCACGGCCATCTTCTTAAAAAAGAAATAGAATCGGTGCATTCCATGTTGAAGTATAGTTTGTATGAAGATTTCGGGAGACCGATTGAAGTGTTTATTGAAATCTCAAATGATTTTTTTAAACCGCAAATTAAAACAAATTTTCCAGAACTGTATGATGAAATGGAAGGCATTGCAAAAGGTTCTGGTCAAAATGTCGATTTTATCGTAATGTGGAACTGCTTTGTTAGCTTGGATTATCTCTATGCGTCTTTGTCGCAAATATTAGAATCTCGAAACGATAAAGCGCTCAATGAAAAATATGAAAAACTGTTGGGTATTCACATTGAAGGACTAAAAACGTGGTCATACGGGTCTTCTCAACTCTCAAAAGTTAGCGGAAAAGGAGGCGGCGGCAAGGGTGACGGCAAGGGTGGCGACAAGGGTGGCGGCGGCGGCAGTTGGAATGGTGCCGACGATCGTTGTTCTGCCTTTATTGCAGTTGGTTCGTATACGAAAGACGGCAAAATTGTTTGCGCCCACAACACATTTGATAATTTCATCGACGGTCAGTATTTCAATGTAATTATAACAATTGTTCCGTCAAGCGGCCATCGCATGATGTTTCAGGGTGCTCCGGGTTACATCTTCAGCGGCACCGATTTTTTTACATGCAGTAGTGGCATTTTCGGGACCGAGACAACGCTTGGCGGATTCAACGCCTATGAAAACAAGGATCCGATTTGTTGCCGGATTCGTTATGCCATGCAATACGGTAACACGCTCGATGAATATGTTGAACACTTGACAAAGAACAATTCGGGTGATTATGCTTCCACGTGGTATTTTGGCGACACCAATACGAATGAAATTATGAGAGTCGAACTTGGATTAAAATACACACCGGTTGAGAGAACAAAGAACGGCTATTTTATTGGATTTAATGCCGCGTATGACCCGCGCATAAGAAACCTTGAAAGTGTGAATAGCGGATATGACGACATTCGACGACACCAGGGCGCGCGTCGCGTTCGTTTGGAGCAGCTCATGCGCGAACATAAAGGGGCTATCGATGAACACGTGGCAAAACAAATTATATCGGACCATTACGATGTGTATTTGAATAAAATAAATTTATGTTCGCGCACCGTTTGTTCGCATTATGAACTGGATGACCGCGCATTCATGTCGCAAGCGGATCGCCCCAAACCGTATGCACCTCGAGGGGCTGTAGACGGTAAAGTTATTACCAGCGACTTGGCGCGTGAATTGAAATTTATGGGCATTTGGGGGTCGTCGTGCGGAACACCGTTTTACAAGGATGAATTTTGTGAACGAAATTTGCAATGGGAGTCGCTGAAACCATATTTGCATGACAGAGTTTCACAGCCGTGGACAACTTTTGATTCTTCTTCTACAACGACATTAATGAATAAAAAGCGTATGACGCACCACAATACAAGAAAAATAAAACAATAAAAATAAAAATAATGCATTAAGAAAATAATGCATTAAGAAAATAATGCAAAAAAATAAGAGATGTCAACACATACACACATACTCTACAAACTATTGTTTAGGAATAAAATATTTTCATACAAAATATTAAAATGTATTAAAATATATTTTAATAATAAATATATCTCAATAATAAATATATTTTAATAATAAATATATCTTAATAATAAATATATCTTAATAATAATATATTATCATAACTTTTCAATATTTTAATTCATTTAATTTAATATAATATTAATATAACTAACACAAAATATGTTTCCGTCTTTTTCCTCATCATCGTCATCGAATAACAACAGGGGGTATTTTTCAAGATCATCGCCGTCGTTGTCATCATATTCGTCATCGTCATCGTCATCGTCATCAGGACCGTCTTATTTTTCAAAATTCACATCGTCATTTGGCTCATCGTCGGATGTATCTGGTAGTAACGATTTTTTACAGTCAAATACGCTTATTGCCAAAATTGCATTCTTATTACTTGTGATTATTCTATTTTTTATTCTTTTGCGCGTTTGCATCTCTCTCTTATCATGGTTACTAGCCCCGAGTCAAAACATGACGCTGGTAAGCGGAATATCGGATGGCACGCAGCAGATTTTAATTACCCAAGACACATCTTCACAAGCGTCGATGCCAATCATTCGGTCTATAAATGAATCACAAGGAATGGAATTCACATGGTCAATTTGGATATTTCTGAAACCGGTTGCAGCAGCTAATTCAAGTCGGTCGCATATTTTTAACAAGGGTGTTTATAATGACGGATCAGTCGGCACATGCGTTAATAAAATTTTCTCAAGTAACGCGCCGGGTCTTTATTTGAGCGGCGCAAACACGCTTGAAATCTTAATGGACTCTACAACAACACCCGCATGCAACACGGCTTTGAATGTGCCCATTTATATCGACAATATGCCAATTAACAAGTGGTTTAATGTTGTCATTCGCCTAACAAACAACGACCTGGATGTTTACATCAACGGGCGCTTGACAGAGAGAAAAACATACACCGACGGCGTTCCCAATCAAAATTATGATGACGTGTATATATGCAAAAACGGCGGTTTCAATGGCTACATCGCGGACTTGAAATATTATAATTCGTCGATTGGAACATCCGAAATCAATTCGATTGTTTCAAGCGGGCCTAATACCAGCATCAACACATCAAGTTTGAAGAACAATATGCCGCCATATTTGTCTGGTAACTGGTACAATGATAAAGTTAGTTTTCAGATTGAGGACAAGTAAAGTAAACAAACCTCTCCAATCTATTTTCTCTCTTAACGACGCCGGCTCTTTGTTTTTTTATACGCAGACGCATTGTTATTGCTGTTGCTGTTACCATTTTTAAATGTTGATCTTCGCTTTTTAGAAACATCGCTCGACGTTTTTTTTATTCTTTTTATTGTTGAATTTGAACTCAAATTCTCTCCATTCTCTCCATTCTCGTTTGACGATGATGTTATCTTCATTTCAATATTATTTTCTCGACTACATTCTTCATTTCTATTTTCATTTTCTTCTAAAGATATACCATTTCCCATTTTATAAAAATTATTCTACTATTTTATAAAATTTAAAAATAAATTATACTCGATTTTTAAACGATTTTTCTTAATTAACCTATACTTGAAACGGTTATTGTTGAAACGGTTATTGTTGAAACGGTTGTTGCTGAGGCGGTTCGGGTCCGTGATATTGCGGCCACTTTGTTCCACCCGACTTGTACGTTCTTATCACTTTATAATTATACAACGGAACAGACGGGTTGTAACAAAGGGGTTGAACTTTTCCGGGAACATTGGCGTCACTTGTTAGCGTGCAACTTACATCGTTGTTATTGCAAACGAGAACGTCGCCGACTCTCTGCAGCGTGCTCGTATTTGGATTTGTATACGTGTCGGTTTGGGTCGCCCAGGACCGCTTTCGACCCGTTAACCAGCGATTGCTTCCGGCATTTGCATACTGCTGTTTTTTTGTAATATTACTGCTATTTGCTTTATATTTTAAAATTTCGGCTTTTCTTCGCTCGTTTAATTGGATAAAGTCGGTGGAACATGATGGTTGACCGGGAGGACACGGACACACGTATCCAAATCGAGACCACAGTCGTGTCGGATTTGGATTATACACCTTTTGTGTAAAGTAATTGAAAACACAGCAGCTTGTTTTACAGTCATTCACATTTGAATTGGGCTGTGCCATTTTGTCTGTCTATTATTTAGTAAAAAAATATATTTAACTATATATATATAGATAAATAATATATATAATTATAATTATATTATTTATTAAACATGTTGAACATTGGTTACATTTTCCCTCTTGTTTGTTTTTGGCACACGATTACGAATGAAATATCAAAATATAAACAAACAGACACATCAAATAATATCGTTAGTTTACTTCATTGTCTACTATTTATAGCTCATCATGGTTATAATTATAATGTAGATTATGCAGTACATATGAGTATCGGATATTACATGTACGATTTAATATATATTTCGTCATGCGTTTATAAACATCGATCGAAAGACGAATTCAATCGACGGTATCCTTTCATTATTCATCATGTGATTGGAATTTATTTATTAAATGCGTGCATTTTGAATACAGGAGAGAGTAAATTTAATTTGTTATACGGATACAATATTCTCGAAACATCAAATATTATGTTGTATGTTTCTTATCACTTACATAAAGAATATCCAAATTATTTGCATTTGAATATGTTGTCCGAGTTTTTTCAACTGTTGTGGTATTCTTATTTTAGAGTTATTAAATTTTTACTGTTTGTGGTAAGGAATAAAACCCACGTGTATGAGTTTTGTTATGCGACACAGTTTTTTATTGCAATATTATATTTCATGGGTATAATATGGAGTTATAAGTTGTTGAACAAAAATATTAAAAATTTTAAAATATTAAACGGAATTTATAACCCTAAATATAATAGCGAGTAAATATTAGACCGCGCCGACCGGAAAGAAAAATGAAACAATAAAATGAAAATGTATTTTTTTAATTAAGAGTACGCATACATTTTTATTTTATCTCTTTTCTCTCTTTTCTCTCTTATTTGCATTTCGAGAGATTGGATACAATTTACATTCTATATTGTCTTCGGGTTTTTGTTTTTGTTTTATTTGGAAAGACATGCGAATTCAATTGTGACAACGACGAACCGGCCAGCGCAGTCCCCGTTGCAACACAAATAATTACATTTTTTGTTTCACTCAGTGTAACCTCGACGCCAGAAATCATTTTGACACCTGGATACATTACCATTGCATTTTTTATAAGTTCGTCAATTGCATCATTATACACATCATCAACTTTTTTATTAATCGCATCATTTTTCCCGCCAAAAAGTGATGATAAATTTCCGATGATGTTCCTGAATAATGAAACGCCGTGAACATTTAATCCTCGAACGATTCCCAGCGGTTTATATTTATTTACATCATATGACGTAAGCGTGGATAAAATAATGTTTGATTTTTCCGTCATTTCTATTATTTTATGTATAGTTTTTATTTATTTGTTGTATAAAACATAATATACTACAATATAAAAAATATAAAAATATAAAAATATACGAAATACACCTAAATATAATACATGAAATAATGATTTAAATATATTTTTTTAGATTTTACTACAAACAAGGTTACAAGGTTACAAGATTGTAATAAAATAAAAAAAGAAGTATGCACAATAATAAAACGATTTGTCTAAATATGATTGTAAAAAATGAAGCTCACATTATTGCTTCAACACTTGAAAATCTTTGTAATTACGTCCATTTTGATTACTGGGTCATCGTTGACACGGGTTCAACCGACGACACGAAACAAGTGATCCGTGATTTTTTTGAAAGTAAGAATATAAAAGGAGAGTTGCACGAAACCGAGTGGAAAAATTTCGGATTCAATCGCAGCGATGCTTTATCAAAGGCATTCAACAAAACGGACTACTTGTTCGTATTTGATGCAGACGATCGAATCGTCGGAGATTTTATTTTACCGTTAGATCTTAACAAGGACGGATATCACCTTAAATTTGGCGATAATTTTTCATATATTCGCCTTTTATTTGTTAATAATAGATTACACTGGAAATTTATGGGTGTATTACACGAATATATTACTTGCACGAATGAAAATTACAACTGTATACTTGACAACATTGACGGGAATTATCATCTTGTTTCTGGTAAATCTGGCGCAAGAAGTAACAATCCAAACAAATATCGAGACGACGCGCTAATTCTTGAAAAAGCGTATAAAGACGCCGTTGAAATGAAAGACGACATCATGGTGCGATATTCTTTTTATTGCGCTCAAAGTTATAAAGATGACGGAAATGCTGCAAAAGCAATTCAATGGTATAAAAAAAGAATCAGTCACGGCGGATGGAACCAAGAAGTGTATTATTCTTACATTACAATCGGACAACTCTATGCGGAAATGAATAATATAGAATCCGCTTTTTATTATTGGACACTATCTTTTGACGCAGATCCAGAGAGATGCGAAGGAATTTATTATATCATTAAACGCTGTCGTGAAAAAGGAAATTTTAATTTGGCGTATCATTATTACAAGTGGGTTGAAAAGAATAAAACAAGCAATCTTCTTTATAAACTTTTTGTCACGGAAGACATTTATAAATATTTACTTGATTATGAGTTTACAATCATTGCTTGTTATGTGGGCCAACACAAACATGCGATTCCATCATTTCATACTCTTTTTAAATATGCGAATGAACATGCAAATGCACTGAGTATTGGTTTGAAAGAAAATATTGTTCATAACCTCCAATTCTATACTGATTTTATCGATTCTGAAAATCTACAATTTTTTTATGATTACCTTGCATTCGTAAAACAAATTTACTTGGAAACTGGAAGTTTAAAAAAACACATTGTTGATATTACCGACAAAATGAAAGATAAATTTGCACCGCTTTCAAGTTCTTCTGATTATTCTTATTCTTCTAAAAATGTTCAATTGCACGATGATGGTGTTGAGTTACACGCAGCTGGTATTAATATGAAAGAGTTGCTACAAAAATATGATTGTTATCCGGGCCAAGATTTTTTTGGAAGTGATATTTTACATATTGGAAATAAATCATTATTTGATCAACTATTAACTGCAGAAAAAATGTCAGATTGTGTTTGTTTTAATACACTCGGATACTTTAAAAAAGAAATGGATGTAAATAGGATGAAGAATTTAAATGGATGTAATTTATATGTGAAAAAAAAATATTTACTTGAAAAAAAAAATAGCTGTAATAAAATAAAACAAAATATTATTAAATGTAAAAAATATAAAAGTTCAAAAAAAATATTGTTTTATGTTGGCTACTCACAACCAGAATATAGATGGAATAAAACAACGAGTTTAACAACTCCAACGGGTGGTTCAGAAAAAGCATTGAGTTATTTAATTGAAAAATTTCCAAAAAATTATGATATTTATGTTTGTGGAGATGTTATTGAAGAAGAGTGTGGTAATATTCATTTTGTAAATTCCAGTAAAATAAAAAATATAGTTGAAGAAAATGAATTTCACACAGTTATATTGTCAAGATATATTGAATTTATTGTAAATCACACATTTAAATGTTACAAGTTATACGTTTGGGCTCATGATACATGCATTAGGTCTTTATCTGAAAAAAATAATGATGCAAATAAAATAATAAAATGCTGCATTGATAAAATAGACGGTTGTATTTGTCTAACAAATTGGCACAAAGAATATTTTTCTAAACAATATACTGTGTTGGAAAATAAATTTTTTACCATTAATAATGGAATCGAACTAAATCATTTTCCGGAACCACAACCTAAAATAAAAAATACATTTGTTTATACGTCGAGAAGCGAGAGAGGACTGCAACGAGTTTTGGAATTATGGGAATCAATATCAAAAAATATTACAGATGCCCATCTCAGCATTTCTTCGTACAATGTGTTTCCCGATCCCAACAATAAAAATGATTTTATACTTGAACATGAAATTAAAAAATATTCAAATGTTGATCATTTGGGAAAATTAAATGAGAAAGAATTGTATGATTTAATGAATAAAAGTGAATTTTGGATTTATCCGACTAATTTTTTGGAAACATCTTGCATCACTGCAATGGAAATGTTAAAATCACGTGTGATTTGTTTGTATTATCCGATTGGAGGATTGGTTGACACAATAAATGGCAACGGAATTCAACTTATAAGAGACGAAGAAGTAAATCAAATTATGAATTTAACAGAAGATGAAAAACAAACCATCATTGAAAATGGGGAAAGGTATGCCAATACTTGTTCATGGGAAAATAGATGTAATGAATGGGAAAATCAACTATTTCGTGTAGAACATGCAAACGAAAATACTAATAATAAAATAAAAGTAGTAAATCTTCTCAGAAGAATGGATAGAAGAGACAGTTCAATTGAGAACTTTAAACGTGCAAATATAACAAATTATGAATTTGTTGAGGCGGTTGATGGAAAAGCTCTTACTCCAAATTCTGAATTGATTTCATTATTTAAAGGGAATAATTTTGGAAACAGGAGGGGGGTTATTGGGTGCGCATTAACGCATTATAATTTGTGGAAAAAATTATTGGAAAGCGAATTTGAATATTTCATTATTATGGAAGATGATTTTACAATCGTTGAATCTTTTAAAGAAGAAATTGAAAAAATAGATTTTGAAAAATATGACATTTTATTGATGGGATATCACATGTTTTCCAAAACGCTCGAAAAAGTAAAAGATATATATAGAAATTGCAATGAAAATAAAGGTGTGAATCTTACGATTGACCGACTACAAATGGATTATTATATCGGAGGAATACATTGTTATTCTATTAATAAGAATGGAGCTAGAAAATTATTGGATTATATTAATAAAAATGGTATAAAACGTGCAATCGACTGTTTCTTCAACATTCCAGAATTGGAATGTTTTGAAACGCGTCCGCATATTTCATTTGCGGAATGGAGTGAAGGGGGTAAGGCGATTGATAGCGATATTCAGAATATTTATGACAGTATTGACTTATCTGATACTGATGGTGATGCTCATGCTGATGCATTGGATGGATTGTTACAAAAATATGATTGTTATCCGGGCCAAGATTTTTTTGGAAGTGATATTTTACACATTGGAAATAAATCATTATTTGATCAACTATTGACTGCAGAAAAAATGTCAGATTGTGCTTGTTTTAATACACTCGGATACTTTAAAAAAGAAATGGATGTAAATAGGATGAAGAATTTAAATGGATGTAATTTATATGTGAAAAAAAAATATTTACTTGAAAAAAAAAATGTAGAATGTAAATCTGAACGAAAATTTAATATATTGAATTTGATACTATTTTCAAATGAAAATTGTATTTACCGGGAATATTATTTAAAAATTGTTGAACTTCAAAAAGAATACATGAAATCATACAAGAGTAATAACAACAATATTACATTTTATTTTTATTGTTATAAAGAAGATTTACAAGAAGAGTATATGATTGAAGATGATATGATATACATAAAAGGCACGGAGACATATGTTCCAGGCATTCTTGAAAAAACGATTAAAGCATTTGAGATAACAAAAAATATGAAGTATGACTTTCTATTACGGTCTAACATATCAACAGTCATTGACTATCGTAAATTAGATGATATATTATATAAAATACCGGACGATGTTATTTATGCAGGCGGTTCTTGTCTATTACACAATTGGTTAGATCATGACTATGGTATTCATAAAGTTTACAACATACCATTTATATTAGGAACATCTATTATTCTTAAAAGAGAAGGTGTTCATAAAATTATAAACAATAAAAATGTACTACCTGAAACAATTATAGACGACGTTTCACTTGGTCTTTTTTTTAATCATTTTGGAGATAAACCATACGGATTTGATAGTTATTATCGTTATAATTTATCTTGTATGTCAAATGATGTTATTTTTTACAGAAATAGAATTTCATATGAAAGATATAATAAGGTTGACAAAAATATTGAAATTGCTAATATGCAAAATATAATTAAACAAATTATGGAGAGAGAGAGAGAGAGAGAGAGTAATAACATTATCAATGAAAAAATTGAAGATCTTCATTCCAAATTAATTATAAAATACGGAACCTTTAATGATGAATTGCCAGAACAAAAAATGGTTGTTAGATATTTAACTGGTAATGAAAAAGTTTTAGAAATTGGTGGAAATATCGGTAGAAATTCATTGATTATTGCTTCCATCTTAAAAGATGATACTAATTTTGTTACACTTGAGTGTGATAAAAATATTGCAACCCAATTAAAAGAGAACAGAGATTTGAATAATTTTAAATTTCATATAGAAAACTCAGCACTGTCCAAAAGAAATTTAATCCAAAAAGGTTGGGATACTATACCTAGCGACACTTTACAGGAAGGATATGCTTGGGTTAATACCATTACGTTAAATGAGTTAAAATCTAAATACCGCATCGAATTTGATACACTAGTATTGGATTGTGAAGGTGCATTTTATTATATTTTAATAGATATGCCCGAAGTATTAAATGACATTAAACTAATCATTATGGAAAATGATTATTACGATATTTCAAAAAAAAATTACGTGGATGAGGTGTTGATTAAAAATAATTTTCATGTTGACTATCAAGAGAGTGGAGGATGGGGGCCTTGCTTCAATAACTTTTTCGAAGTATGGAAAAAAAACTAATTTTTATATCGACTTGATGTCGCGCTGAGTCGCGTTCATATAATAAATAAAAATAATAAATAATAAAGGTATAGGCATTTATTATTTACTATAATAATTTATGTGGTGTTGCATGTATCCTTCATTTTTCAGATTCAAAAGATTGGTTGAACACCAAGAACACCAAGAACAACAAGAACAACAACAGCAACAACAGCAACAAGACCAACAGCGCGAAAATGAAAATAACATTAATAGTATTTCAGACACTACATCCATAACAAACATAACCAATAACGTGGAAGAATTTAAAATACTTTTTAGGACCCAAGAAAAAGCATGTTATGAATTACGATCAGAAAATACCGTTTTAAAAATGAAACTAGAAGTAGCAAATGAAATGATTCGCGTTCAATCAAAGAAAATACAATCGGTAAAAATGAAAAAAAACAAATTAGAAATTGAGAATAATGTTTATAAAAATGTTTTATGCGGTTCATCATTATCATTGAATAATAATAATAATAACAGTAACAATAGTAATCATTCCAATAAATGCATAAAAAATGAAGAACCGCATGTTTCGCATACACACGCGTATCCACCTCCTCCTCCGCCCCCCCTTCCTCTTCCACCGCCGTTGAATAAAATGAAAGTAAACGGAAATTTTCAAATGAATAGTGTATTGGATGAACTTAAAAATAAAATAAAATTAATCGATTAAAATTCTTGTTAAAACCTTAATTAAAAAACAATATTATCATCAATCCATTTTTTAATTCGAATATTAATCGGGCGCAACATCATGTTTAATCCGTTTGCGTAATCCAGATAACTCGTGTCATCGCGCCCAATTTCAATAAACGTATTATAGATGATTCGAAATATTTCATCCGAATATAAATCTGAAATTTTTATAAATATGGTGTCCATATCAATCTCGGGATGAGATACCGGCGGTGGAATTAGCGTTGCGGCAGTTGTGGCAACGGGACCGGAATTTATTTCCTTTTTATTTACATGTTTTTCATTATCCGATTCTTGAGAGATGGAGGTTGAGTTCTCATTCTCATTTCTCGTCATTTTATTCTTTTTATCGTGAAAATGATTCTTGTTGTTTTTATTATTTTTATCGTGGTCACTGTGCTGCGCGTTTGAGTGGGCACTTGATAACGATTCCGAAGCTGGAATTGGAATGCTAACAGGACTTGGCGGAACTATATGATAGGTAAAAGTATGATTTGTTCCATCCAGCATGTTTTTATACATTTGAAGCGTGTGTAAAACATGCGTTTTATCGGTTTGATTATACGTTCGAATCAAATTATTGATTCCATTTTTAGCCAAATGGATGAGTAGTTCAAACAGTTTTGCGTGTTCCACCCTTATATCCGTATAAAATTTTTTAAATCTACAAAAAATGTTGAATAAATAAAATAAATCTTCTTGGGTATCGTTATTGTACCATCGAGTCACAGATTGACTGTAAGACGGTGCTTGAATGTATAGTATATTATTTTGTATTGTTAACTTTGACCCGGGTGGATAATATGCCAACAATGCAATCTGAATAAGAGCTTGAAGCGGTTCAAGAATGGTCTCGAAGCGCTCCTTTTTTTTATTCCCAGTGACTGTTTTATATAAAAGCTGAATCGTAGTTTGCATGCTAATGATATTCATGCTATATTTTTAAGTGATCTTTTATGAACAATTAATTATATGATGCGAACTATGACTATTATGAGTATTATGTAAATAATGATAATTACTGCCTTGCCTAATAATTATTTTTATTAAAAAAAAATGTAAAAAAATAATTATTATTTATTAATATATATTACTACATTACACAAGTCGATTACAAGTATTTTATTTTTCATATAAACACGTGTTGTTGTGATGAATATGGCTCATTTTATTGCCCCCTTTTCCAGTTATGAAATTTAAATTTGAAACAGATGATAAAAAAATATTTGTGCTTTTTATATTTTTATGAAAATTTATATCAAATTTTTCACACCATCTGATACATTTTTGTATATGTTTTTTTTTATAATAGTCGATTTTATCAAAATTTTTATTCATCATTAAATTTAATGTGGTAACTATATTGTCAATTTGTTTTTTCCCAATGATTATGTTGATTTCTTCTATTTTGGAAATAAATGCGCGACTATAACTAAAGTTAAAAATGGTTTCAATGTATAAATTCGAATTTAAATGATCAAAATTATCATATATCTTTTCAATGATACTCTCAATCCTTTCTTTATTTTCGTCCAAAGTATATCCCTTGCATATAATGTATTTTTCAGAATTGGCATACCTGCTCGTTTGCGGTTTCATAATGTACACATGTTTATATAATGAAGAAAGAAGATATAAAATGTCAATCATTGCATTTGAAAATGTGTCAAATACTTTTAATACAAAATTTCCATTATTGGACTGCATGGCTAATGCGTAAACTACTTGAGCGAGAATTAATTTTGTTGCATTATATTCTTGGTTATTAAAATCTTCAGAAAAATCAACTCCGCCATCGCCTGTAACAAGGTCCATACTATGTTTGTATTTACGATAACAATGAATAAAATTATCACGCGATAATAAATTTCCTGTATTATCAATACCTCTTTCAATAATAACATTTGGATTATCTTCTAAAAATTTTTTACTGCTTCTCCACCCTGGACATTTCATGTCATTATTTATCAAGGTCATACCATAGTATTCGTCATTCTTATTTTTTCTAATGTGTGCAACAGCTTCTATAAATCCACCCGGTCCTTCCGCCAAATGAAAAGATTTAAAATTATGTTTTGGCGTAGGATGGCAACATTCAATCGACGACACATTATTGCATTTTGCATCATTTGCATCATTTGCATCATTTGCATCATTTGCATCATTTGCATCATTTGCATCATTTGCATCATTTGCATCATTTATGTCGTTTAATTCAAACGGATTTTTCACTTTTTTTTCATAAAAAATATTTTTATTTTTAAACATAATAAATGAATTTCCATTTCCATGAACATTTTCATTTAAACTTCCAATTCCATTTGCATTTCCATTGGTAACAACAACATCATAGTAATAGTTGTCGTGAATACACCATTCAAATTGATTTACATTCATACGGCGTGTATTACTTAATAAATTATGAACATAGTCACTTAATAAATTATTTATTTCTGCATCCGCAGCATCTGCATCTACATCTGCATCCGCACCCGCGTGTTTACTACATAAATTAAAAAGAGTAGACATTTCAATCATTTTATAAAATGAACGTGAAAGTGGTATTAATTTACTTACTTGAGTTTTGTATCCTGGAATAATAGTGTGAATAAATTCAAAAGGATTTGTTATCTTCTTACAAGTATCCCAACCAATATCATTTTTTTCTATTTGAATTTTAGTTTGACATAACGATTGATAAAGTGAATGCGAAACAATAACATTCGCGCAATTTTTTATCATTTTAAAATTAATATCATTGTCTCTTATATCATGTAGAACTTTAGATAATAAAAAAATACTCATAATTTACAATTGTATATATAATTTTAAATTTATTATTTTAAATTATACATATTCAAATATACTGTCTATATTCTTTTAGACCATAATTATTTTTTATTGTAAATCCGTTTCAGAAGAAGAAGGCGATTTTTTCAATGTTTTTCTTTTTATGTATATAACCTTTTTTTTTGGAGTTTTACCTTGACCTTGTGTTTCTTTTTGTCCTTCTTCTTGTTTTTCTTTTTGTCCTTCTTCTTGTGCTTCTTCTTGTGCTTCTTCTTGTGCTTCTTCTCCTACTTTTCTCGATTCCGAAAGATGATTCACTTTTTGCCAGACCCAGTTTGGTTTATACCTCCCCGAGCTTGTTACACGCGACAATATTCCTTTAAATTCGGCATCTTTTTGATTTTCCACATGTTCCTTCATCATATACTCGCCAATATAATCGTAACGAACACTTTGAAATACAATGTAGCCGCCAACACGAAGGCGGCTCCACAGCACGTCAATCGACGCGCACAAGAATTCGCTCAACCATATTTTTTCGTTATTAAACATGTTGATCGACTGTTTTTCCACCGTTTCGTCATTGTATACTTCTTTCCCCCACATCGGAGGGCTAAACATGACAACGTCGGCCCATCCGGGTGGCAATTTGTCGACTCCGACCGCGTTTGGAAGACCGTCCTCCAGCATTTTTTGTTTATCCGGCGAACCAAACATTTCAATCATGTTTTGAAACCCGGGCGTTGATAGCGGATTGGGCTCTACTCCGACATAGGTTGCATTTAACGCAATCGCCGCCATCAAACGACTTCCGTACCCTCCTGCTCCATCCAGTATCTTCAAACTTGATAAATCTTCCAACAACGGAAATAACAACTTCCACATAATAATATAAACAAACGAATTTTCCGCGCTTGCCAAGTATACCCTTTTTTCTTTTCCGTCAATTGACGACATTTTCATATTATCGCCACCGCTCGTCTCTTGATTCGTAATTATACTGTGCAGATTCTTGTCCGTGATTTCCAGCGACTTGCGCCGCAACGCGCGAACGGCCTTCTCCACCAGCGTTCCTTTTGTAAAATGTTCTTCCAGTGATGGCTCGCCTTTTGCTATACGCACCGTAATTTTCGAAGGTTCCGTAAAATAATCCACAAGCAAATAATCCTTGTCCAGCACATTTTCATCCGGCGACTTTATGGAAATAAATTCACCCTTGCTTTTGCTTTTGCTTTTGCCTTCGCCTTCTTTATCACCCTCCTTCATCATCTCAATGTTGAATTTTAAATTATCGTTTGCACCAATATTCTGCCTTATAAATTTATTCACCTCTTCTGTTTCCTTTTTCCCGGTTAAAATATCATACGGCGTATTCTGGATGTAATTCTCCTTTCTAAGCGTCGCAATCGATGCGTCTGCTATCTTGGTCTTCATAAGATCAAACGCCGTTTGCGCATCATCCTTTGTCCAAAAACGAGAAACAAACGGAAATCCTTTTTCAATAATCGATACAACCCGGTCATGCTCCGATTCATATTTTTCTTCGCTCTCAAACCCAGCGCTGAATGCCGGTTCAACTGCATTCTTGTATACCCAATCCCAAAATTCGCTGCAAAAACGCTCATACACTTCCGGCGCTTCCTTCTTCGTGTCATTTACACCATAATCGTGCCGCGCGTTGATTTCCAACAGCTTCACATCGACGTCGCTCGTAACCATGAAATCGCATCCAAAAACTTCAAACCCGTATTTTGATTCGCGCGTGGTTGCAATGTGCGGTTTATACACGTCGTATGCGCACCGCAACACTTCGCGCATTTGTTGCATGACGCTTTTGGCCTCCTTGTCGCTGATTCCCAGCTCCCTCGAATCAGGAAACAGTCGATTCTTTTTTGTCGATTTGAAATGCGTGTCGTGAATTTTTTTATTCATATAATCGGCATCTTTATATGGCAGCTCGGCAGTTATAATTTTACCCTCTTCAAACAAAAACCAGTCCGACTTGTGATTCGGTCTCATGCAAACCATAAAATACATGCGCAAGTGGAACTTTTTCCCTTCAATCAACATGGGGTTCCGAATATATTTCGAAACCAAATACTCCTTTGACCCCCCTCCTTTATCTTTTGACTGTTTTCGTCGCTTGACAGCGTTTGTAAACTCTGCCAACTCCTCTTTGTTTGTGACGTAGACAATTCCCTCGCCTCCGCCCGCGCCAACTCCAAGCGGTTTAATGATGAGGATGCCATCATCCGCTTCGCTGTATTCCGCCATGCGTTTTTCGTCGCTTAAAAACCACGATTCAGCCATGTATTTCTTGCAAATTTCGGGACACTTTTTCTTCATTTCCACGTAGAGCTGCGCCTTGTCTGTAATCACATTCTTCGTATACGGATAATCGGGGTCCGACGTGCTAAACCCTTTTACGCCGTTTCCTTTGAGTAAATTCTTCAAAGTGGTTTTAATTTCATAAATGCTGTCTTCGTTCCGCAGAAAATCGCCGCCAACCGTTGCGCCCACCCATGCAAAATCGGCATTCGGCGTCTTAATATCCACTTGTTTCCATTTATGGTCCGTCAAAATGTCCACAAGACGCGTGTGATTGAGCCCCTGTTTATCGTGAATGGCAAACGTTTTTTGCTTGTCCGTTTTCGAAACAACAACCGCCTGCCTCAAATTCGCACAGTCCACGTCTCTCACTTTTTTATAGATGAAATAGTCATTCAAAAAGGACAGCGTCTTTTCCTCGTTTGACATTCCGAGCGCTTTTGCATAAAGCGTATTCGAGGAATTGTGCTCGCGCATGCTTCTAAACAGCTCTTCAAACGATGCGCGACTCTTTCTGAAAATATCGCCCTTGTCTAAATGGTGCGGCTCAAACCCGTATTTCGACATCATACCGTCCAAATACTCGAAATTTACCAGGTATTCTGAAATGTAGTTGCCGATGGACTCTTGCCACACCTGTATTTCGTATCCCAAACTGAATTCATCCGGAGGAAATCGCAAATCGTCGTCGTATTTTTTCATAATTTCAATTATTTTTTTGGATGATTCTGTAACTCCGCCCTTGAACAATATGAAACTCTCGTTCTTTTTTACACCGTTTCGTTTGAGTAAATCAAACACCTTCTTTCCATTAAATGTAGTCCCGATGAAAACCCCGCCAACCTTGGTGCACTCACACACGTTTCTCAAAAACCCATTAAGCGTGTCTTCGTTTTCAAACATGTAATGCACTGCAAATTGTATGGACGAAATATCAAACCCGTTTTCGCCTTTTCCGTAATTCGCCACCACCCCATTTAATCCCAGCTTTTTTAATGCATCCATACTCCCTTTTCCAAATACCGATTTTGATATTTCGCGCGTCAGCTCGCTTGAACCCGAAAATGCAGCGCCGTCTTTCACGTTCCTGCTACTGTTTCCGACAACAAACATGGCGTCCAATTTCCCGGCATTCTCTCTCGCAAAATTCACATACCGCGTGCACGCCCCGTTTGCCGGATTTTCAATATTATCTCTTGAAATATCAATTCCGTAAACAAACGACAAGCCCGACTCTTTCCATTTATACAAATCGCCCGCCTTCCCAACCGCAAAATCAATGAGCGTGTCTCCGGACTTGCTCATTTCATAGATGAGCGCCGCTTTAACAAACTTGTTATGAAAGTCGCGCAGTCCCTCCGTCAACTTTTCCGTGTTACTGTTAGCACTCGACTTGTAATACACCTCGGCGATTGAACCAGTGTCGGTTCCTGAAGCACTCGTCTCGTCGTAATTGATGTTTTTATCCACACCTTTGATGATGTCTTCCGTAATCGGATAGTGAATGGAATACCAAACACTGTCCGCCGTCTTGTAATCATTCCCGAAATTTTTGCCGTTTTTTCGCAGGTCTGCCGTCTTGTCGTATCGAATGCGCAACGGGATCCACCGTTTCTCCGGCTTGTCATACTTGAATTCAACAATCGTTAAATCTTCAAACACTTCTGCACCTTCTTCCGTAACCATGTCGCCTTCAGAATTGAGTTTCATCAAACATAGTCCGGCACTTGCATCATACGGATTTGAAGGTAAAAACTGTATCGGTTTGTATTCGCCTGAACCACCCGCAATTTTATCAATGGTGCCTTCATAAATCATTGCGCACGCATTCGGGATAATTTTATTCGACCGATTTGACGGATCAAAACCGACTTTTAGCACAATCTCTTTATACGATTCAACTTGTCTGTTCGATAGCATGTTGATTCCGCTAATTGAACCGCCGTCTATCTTTTCAATTACCTTGTCTCGATTTGTTTCGTCGTCTTTAACCGTGTTTATAAGAAAGTCAACCGTGTTGAACTGCGGCGGCTTCCATTTAAATGAAAGCGCCCATGTGAATTTTCGATCGAGCGGGCCGACCTGACCCGGCGTTGTGCCGCCCACTCCCGTATTATACGGTGTTAAAATCAAACCATCGGTTACGTATTTGTATTCGCTTTCCAGACATTGTTTGCATAGGACAAAGATTCGTTCGGATGCATTTTCTTCACTTTTTGTCATCGTTTCGCCAAACATCATGACGTCCCCGTCATCAAAATAGAACCGCTTGGGTTGAACCGTGAGCGAACTTTTCGCGCTTTTTAAAACGGGTTTGGCGTCCATATTTGCAATGTATTTCAACATTTCAGAATGCCGCGACTTGTCCGCGTGCTCTTTATTCGTCGTGTGAAAGCTCCGTTCGCGCACGCTCTCACCTTTCAAAAAGTAAATGTCAAATGCCAAATACAAGTTGATAAAGGCGCCGCCCTTGTCATGCAAAACGTGCTCTCCGTCGAACAACGTGTTGTGAAACGCTTTAATGTCGACGACGAGACCGGTAAATTGCACATTTAGAAGCGGATCAATCAAATACATTTTACCGTTGCTCGAAATGAATAGCAGTTTTCGAAGACCGTCTGCTTTATCTGTAACCGAATAATTTTTACGAATGCTCGGCATTTTGTATGCTCCTGCGGGCGCAATGTTTTTAATCTGGAGCGTGACGGATGACGGACCAATGAATGCAATCCGAGACGGCGGCCGAACATCTCCGCCGTAAATCAGTTTTGAATACTCGTCTTGAACCTGGCGCATTTCATCATTCGAAATCGGAAAATTGCTGGATTGTATTCCCGATAAGATGGTTTTAATGCACTCTCTCAGTCCTTTTAATAGCGTTTCTATTACCGACTTGGAAACTTCCGAATTCACCACTTCAATCTCCACCTCGTACTTGTCCTCTCCCCGCATAATATTCGACGATTTGAAGTTGCCATACGATTTTCTCGACGGTGTAAACGTGTCTTTTACAACACTGATATCAATCCGAACCGGATAATCGGGATGCGTAAATGCGGTTCTTCGAATGTATCTGAAGTTTTTCCCGCTAGATTTCCAGTTGGCAACAATTTGCTCGCGCTCATCTTTTCCGATTTCTCGTTCCGTTTGAAGCGACACCCTGAAATCGAAATCGGTATTGTCAACCGGGCGAACATCGGAAATGAATTCGGAACCGTCTTCGCGAATCACTTTATGCTCCATGTTTCGCTTGATTACCATGACGGCATTCTTGTCTGCGATGGAATTATCAATGCAGAAATTCTGTATATTTGCGAACCCGTCGAGTTGAACACGGACATCGGAGTCATTTAAAAAGATTCTTAAACTGTATTCTTCGGCGGATTGTTGAAACTGGAGCGATTTTAGCTTTTTAATCACGTTTGTGACATTGTCTTTGGTTAGGGGCGCGGACTGTCTCATGGTTCCAAAACGAACTTCCAATTCTGGTTCTAATGACCCACTTTTTGCTTTTGTAACTTCGTCTAAATACGTTTTCACAATTGTGTCGAATTTTAATTTTTCTTCATTCTGTTTCTCTTTATCTTTTTCTATTATTTTACCTTTTATTCTCTCTTCATGTCGCTTGCCTGAAGACATTGTCTGCTATTATATACTTGTTTAGATAATTCTATATTGTTCAATTTTATAATAATTTAATTATTATAAAAATGTTTTTTTTAATATGAATATTTTTTAATATGAATATAATTATAATATTAATCATCATCAAAAATAAATTGTCTTTTAAATGGCTTATCTAGGACAAGGACAACCTCCTCTGGACACCACGCTCATCCGCCCACCCTACAGCCGCCACGGGAACGACTACATGGGGTACACCCTCACCGAGTGGCCATCCGATCCTGAAACATTACAGAAATATTTAGATAGATGTCCGCCTACTTTAACTGCATTGCAACTGGTGGGGGCACACATACAATCCATGGAAGGAGTGCGTTTTCCCGCGAATTTAATAAAGATAGATTTAGGCAGCAATTGGATATCATCTTTGAAAGGAGTGCAATTTCCGCCTAATTTGACAGAATTAGATTTAGGTTACAATCGTATAAACTCTTTGGAAGGAGCTATTTTTCCATCAACATTAACAACATTGAACTTGAGCTGGAATGATATACAAAATTTAGACAGAATTCAATTTCCGCCTATGTTAACAGAACTACGGTTGAATGATAACCGTTTAATTCACATGAGCGGAGTTCAATTTCCGCCTGGATTAACTAAATTGGATTTGAGCAATAGTGAAGAAAGGGGCGACGATAGGATGGGACATGGATACAATCAACTTAAATCATTTAATGACGTAAAATTTCCGCCTAGTTTGACTGAATTAAACTTACAACGCAATCGTTTTGAAACGTTGGGTAAAATAATTGAACCAACTCCGAATGTTTTACAGCTGATTGAAAACCAATTTCCAAAAATTGTTGAAGAATATCGTAAAACTTTAACTAGACAATCTCAACAAGAGCAAGCAACTTTAACTAGACAATCTCAACAATCAGAGCAAGCAACTTTAAAAGAAATCTCCGATTTAAAACAACAATCCATGCAGAATCAGTTGCGCGGAATCACGTCATTTTTGCGCGAAGGTATGGAAGCTCGCGCTCAACAACATTCCGAACAATTGGAACGAGAGGGGGAAGAAAGAGGAAAACATTTGATTTATGTTCTTTTACTTGCAAATAGAATGCGATATCCAGTTCCACTAAATCCGACTGAAACAGTTCAATCTGTCTTGGATTATATTAACGAACACTATTACATTTCATCATTGGTTCCGAACTGTGGCGCTATGCATCTTTATAAATCAGATAAAAAGGGTCGTTTGACAACTACACGCACTTTAGCTGATTACAATGTCGTCAACGGTAAAACATTAAATGCTCAATGTCACAATATGCAAATGAGCGGAGGGGGAATAAATCAAACAAATAAAAAATATACAATTAAAACAAGAAAAAATAAAAATAAAAAATCGAAAACAAAAAAAGGATGGTCATTAAAATATAAAAAAAGCATCAACTGCAAACGACCTCGCGGATTTTCACAGCGCCAATACTGCAACTATGGCCGAAAGAAATCTTAAAGAAAATAAAAAAATTAAATCAAATTAATTCAAAAATTCGCATATACGATCGTATAAAAATTGTTTTGTTTTTTTTTCTTTGAACGATTCGGCAAAACCTGTGTCTTTATGAATACACGTAACTTTATTGAAAATCTCAAGTAACTCGGCATGCGTATACGACGAAATCGATTTAATCGGCGTCAAAACATTTTCCATCTTCCATTTTGATTCTCGAACCCGTTTTGCATAGTCCAGCGATGCGTCCTTCCTTTTAAAAATGTGAACGCCCAATCCGCCTTCCACTTCCTCAACAATGTGCGTTACGGATGAATCTCCTAGGCCGTATAGCTCGCAGTAACAATTCTTTTTCATAAATATTGCGGAAATATCATAAATAATACAAAGTCCATAAAACCCTTCCAGCGTAAGCGGAACATCTCCAGACAGCTCGTTCTCAATGCGAACTTTATTCAGCTTATGTTGCTTAAACACGTTTGGCAACTTGCGCATTTTTTCGACGGAACTAATTTTTATTTCTTTTTCTGTGACAAATTTTGTTTTCAGATACTTGTACGCGTCTTCTCCATTCAACATGATATAAAATGCCCAGAATAATTTATCCTTATCTCTCGTAATATGAAATAAATAAGAGCTGTTTATATGATTATCATCTTTTACAAGGACCGGCATTAAAACTGGTATTAAAACTGGCGGCATTGGAGCCGGCGTTGAAACCGGTTTTGTTTCTTCTAAACGAATAACATATTGCTGAAGTAAATCGACCACTTGTTCTAATTCTGATGTCATGTTTTATATAATGTAATAATGTAATGAAGTAGTCAGTAAACACTAATAATAATATTAATTCGACGGAACCCTTTAATATTATTTGAAATATTGATTAGAAAGTGTCATTTTTTTCTTTTCGAATTCACACATTTGACTCTCTTGATTCTGCACAAATGTAACATACTCACTTATTTTGTGAATTACATCTAAATTAACATATGACAAATTTAAAAAAACACCGTTTTTATTCTCGCTAAATGTAATATGGTTTTTATATAGAATTCGTAAAACTTCAGTTTGATGAAACACGGGAAGCGCTTCAATGTTATCTCTCAACATTTTTAATGATTCCGTGAATGGTGTTTGCGACGATGATTTTTTGTTTACTATATAATTATTGTCATTGCTATAATCGCGGAGATACTCGACATCATCGTCATATTTATGTTCTTCTATAGTTTGCATTTTTATTTACTCTTTTCTTTTTATTTATAAAATACAAAATATATTATAAATGTTATCTGTAAAATCTTTTTATATATATATATTTAAAAATATTTAAATATATTTGAATCGCAATTATATTTTATTTATTTATTTATAATAGTTATTTTTTCTTGTTGTGTGCTTGTTGACTCTTTTTGTATTTCGTAATTTTGAATCATTGTATGATATAATGTTACCCAACCTAAACCGATCATGATGTGTATATATCTATATAAATATATTATATTGTTATAAAATAATTATTCTATATCCATTTTATAAATAATCAATCTTAAAATATTGTTTTTGTCTTTATATATCCATTATTCTACTTCTACTACAAGCAGCGATTACAACAGCGGCGCATAGCCCAGTTGGAAAACGTTCACATCAAGATTCGAATGTCCCAAGTTCGAATTTCGAGATAGTCGCTGCAAATTTTCCCTTCAATAACAACTGAAAACATAATACGATAATTGTTGAGGGGTATATCATCATTCAGTAGCTTTAAAGAAGCTGCGCGTCATAACCAAGTGACATATTATAAACCACTTCCACGGCGGGCAGCTTATCGTCGAATAATCCAATGACAGTCACATGTCCGAACATTTCGATGGTTATCTCTTTCTCATTAAAAGGCAGGCGTTGGATCGATACCGACGGGTGGTACTAACCGGCATGGCGCAGAGGTAGCGCGCGGGGCTCATAACTCCGAGGACATACGATCGAAACGTATTGCCGGTATCCAGGGGAATCATAGGTTCTCCTTTAACCCCTCCTTTACATCATAAGCAAGGGGTAATAGGGGACATCATGTCCCCAACTTTCAAGCCGGCATGGCGCAGAGGAAGCGCGCCGTTTCACTTTGTGGGCTCATAACCCTGAGGACATACGATCGAAACGTATTGCCGGAATCTAATCTTTCAGTAGCTTTACAGAAGCTGCTCTTGTTGATGCTAAACACAGCAACCGAAACAATCAATCCCCTGTAGCGCAGAGGAAGCGCGCCGTCAATCGCCAATATGATGCACAAGCATCCGATAGATAGATGGTTATCGCCTTATGAGCCGGAGGTCACATGATCGAAACATGTCGGGGGAATTTCATAATTCAGCCGCTTTAAAGAAGCTGCTCGTCAAGATGGACGTTAAACGAATCAGTGCGTCATATGTAGTTGACAAAAAACAATACAACCTTTGTTGGCGAAGCCATCCTCACGTCATGCAAGACGGTAAATTAATGCACACATCAAACGTCCATTGTAGTTGAATGGACTATATTTTTTTAGTTATATACTTGAATGTATAATGAGAAACGAGTGATGCTGCAATCAACATTGGCAGCGACTCATACGACAAGTTTGTAGTTTTCAGAATAATAAGCGCAGACGAAAACGGACTTCCAAAAATGGTGCTAAAGAATGATGTGATACCTATAATGATGGATTGAATATGAGGAACGGATGTAAAATTATCGTATAAGCTTCCGATTCCACCCCCAATCGACATGAAAACAAATTTTTGCCCACCCGAACATCCTGAAATAAATGTCAAAATTACATTACAAAGAAATTGAAACAACATGCTGAAATTATACGTGCAAGAATCATTTAATTCGCAATTCACAAGATTAATTCCGCTTCCCACAATTCGAGTCGCATTTTCCGAATAATTAATAAGTGCAGCGACACAAAATCCAAATACGATTGGAATCACATTTAGAAGCACCGCGCTCTTGGTCACCAAGGAACGCACGCCATAAAATAGTAATGTCATTGTCTTCATTAATACAGATGAAATAATTCCGCAAATAATAGCTAAAAATAAATACTGAAATATATGCCTAACACTATATACAAATTCAACGGGAGTTTCATCAAATAAATTACCAGCTGAATAACTCGCTAGTGTGTATGCAACGTATATTCCAATACAACAATACGCAACGTTTGATAAAATGAACGGAGAACCTTCGCGCAACGGTTTTTCAATCGACAGCACGAATGATGCCAGAGGGGAATTAAATAATAGCGTAATTGCAAAAACATACCCCAAATACATTACACTTTCAAAATTTAATTCGGAACTGATATTTTTAAATACCGTTTTAAAGAGAGAACACGCATACAACAATAAAACCATCGAAATATAAACCGTCGGAGTCTCGGGTCCCAGTGCTCCACCCGCATACGCCGCAATCAAACTACTTGCAATAATCGCTAAAATAGAAGAAAACGGAAAAACGGTTTTAAAATAATTCGGATAATCTGGATTATTAAATAAATTGTGAATATTTGAATTCAAAGGTCCATTGGCATTTTTGAAAAGAAATGATCTAGACGCAACCCAGAAAAGCAGAGGCGTCAGTAAATACATGGATTTTGGATTTTTAAAAATATTCATTTTTGCTTCGAGAGATATATTTGTAAACGCATCTTGATACAATATACAAATGTATCCAATACAATAAAGCGTAATGATTATAAATACAAATGTTACAATATTTCCAATTATTCTATTCATTCATCTATATTAAATATTAAATATATTAAATATATAAATGTTTTTATAGAATTTTACATTTAACTATTCGTTTTTTTTTATTTAATTAACTACGATTCATTTAATTCGAATCTCTCTAAATATTGAAACATAAAACTATTATAAAATATAGATTCCATTTCTTGAAGTGATCAGATTTTTTATGAAAAGTTTCTTGATTTCATTTTAGAGAGATTCGAATTAAATGAATCGTAGTTAAATAAAAAAACGAATAATAAAAAAAAACATTTGAATTCAGTATCTCTCGAATTCGTCTTTTATTGTGATTATATTCTATCACAATATTTATTTTGTTTCGCTGTTTTACGGTTATAAGTGGTTTAATATGGTTTATAGATGCTTTTGTTTTTTTTCCATATTTTGTCGGATGATTTTTTTCCTGTGCGCACCTCTTTGAGCACATCTTGAACGGGAAGATAGAAAGAGTCCGTGTTATTTTTTGTCATAAAGTATGTTCTTTCAATGGTCACAGTTTGCGGAATATGAAAACGGTGTTTGCAAAGCAAGCTTCCGAATATTTCATCGCGCGACGGAATGTGATTCATGTAAAACGAACAATCGGAAGGGAACCACGTTTTTTTTTCTTCAATGTGGGGAGCCAATCTCATAGAAACCATAATAGGTTCGATGGCTGAAAATGCAAGAAATGCTGAATTCAAACCCTGATTGGACAACTGTAATTGTTTTGCTTTCGCTACCTTTATATACCTTACGTATGACTGATTCATGTTATCAAACAAGTGCGCAATGTCATAACAAAACAACCTTGGGCAAACCACTTGGCATGAAAAGACAGTGCTGCAAACATGCATGTCGATGGATCTTTGGTCAAAATCGATTCCATTGCCTTCGCATAATACTTTACAATCGACGCTCTTGTAGTGACTGACGGACTGGATCTGAACCAACCAAAACATTTCAAACAATTTCGTGAATTCAGGGTCTTCTCGAATCGATTTGAGTGAAATAAATCCACGCCTAAACTGCTGGACTGCATTTTCCATACGGTCAATATTTGAACGATACAACCGGGCAAGTTGCGACCGACTCTCTTGTATTTCTTCATACGTGACATCGTGGGCGCAGACGTCGGCGTAGAGTTTTCCAACAATGTGTGCTTCGTCACTGAGCTCCGCGGGCAGATTATAATAATACCTGTTTCCGATCAAATATTCCGACGCCAATGCAGAATGTATGCACATTGCGGTGACATCTGCATGTTTATTAAGGAATTTGATCGTGTATGGTCGCGCAGAAGAAATTCCGAAAAGACGCGACACGAGAAGTCCGGCCATTGCTGATTGGCATACGAGGCGATTTTTTTGTTCCGCTGTCGTGCAAACAAACGGTGTTATATTTTTTTTGTCGTGTATGTGAGCAATGTGGTGTGAAGCAGCAGCAGATGTACTGAGGGGATTGGGGTTATTGTGAGAATAGGGATAGGGATAATAGCGATTGTCGCGTGCAACAAGCTTTCGAGTTGAAACAAGAGATGCCGACATGAGACAATGATGATATGGAAGCGATTTTCCAAGATGTGATGTAGTGTGTGAACTTGACCTTGATCGTTTTACAGTGCTTGCGGATTCGCGGTCATAATAATGAGCGAGTATATCGCGCGCATCGCATTCATGCCCTCCATCCTTCTGTTGATGGTAAATTCTCCAAATTGTGTCTTGAGATGAACGGAGCATATACTCCGCCAAACCCGCCGAACCCGCCAAACCAGAGGATGAGGATGTTGCCATTGTTCTGTCTGTCTCTCTATACATGCATAAATTATAATAATACAAAATATTTCAATTTATGTAATTTTAATTTACACAATGGTGAAGAAGTTAAGGAATGTATAAACTTACTTGGTCGCCTTCATAGTATCCGGAATCAATCAAATGTTGGGTGAATTTTGGACCCCCCCAATTCGGATCCATCGGATTCGGACTCGTCCCGGAATCTTGTTGAATAAAATTGAGCATATCAAGCGGCGTCACGTCACCCATATTGAAACCGGACGCGTCAACTCCGGGATACGAATTTGTATTGTATGGCGGATCGTTCCGATTCGAATCCATGAGCTTGGTAACGGGGGGCAAACGGTTTGCACCGGCACCGGTCGTTGTGTCAACCATGGGAGGAAGACCGCCCTGTAAATCAACGGGGGACGGGCGTATTTTATAAATGTTTTTCCCTTGGGTGTCATTTGTTTGTTGCAAATATAAAACCGGACAAACAATTCCTTGACTTCGTTGCCATTTCATGAATTCCACGTAATCTTCTAAATTATTAAATTTTATCGGATTTACTCCTGGAACTTTAGCAACTTGTGAATTATACAAAAATATTTCTGTTCCATTTTGTATTAAAATATTGGGACACCTCTGCGGTTGACTGCTGACAAATCCTTCTTCTGAAGAAGAATAGTTCATCGCAAAATAAAGCCCCAGAATAAAAATCACAACCGTAAACAATAGTGTATTTGAAATATGATTCGATATTTGTGGAATTGAAATATTCACCATTTACTCTCTCTATATATATATATAGTTATTTATATTTTTGTTATAATTTTTGTTATAATTTTTGTTATAATTTTTCTTATACTTAATAATAAAGAATAAAATATAAATTATAAATTATTTATTTATATAAAAAATGGTTAAACTTCATTATGATCCTAAAATGAAGAATCCCAAAGGGTCGTGTGTCGTTATGATACACGCAAGTTGGTGCGGGCACTGCAAAATTCTCAAGCCAAAATTTGAAAATGAGATTGTTACGTCGGATGATTTTAGTAAAGAACTCGACGGGTTGCTTTCATTGGGGTCTATTGAAGAAGCCGATTATGATGATGCGGCAAAAAAAATATTCGGGAATGTCGACGGTTACCCCACCATTCGATACATTCGTTTCGATCAAAACGGAAAATCGGCGAAGTCATTTGATTTACCGTCGGAGACACCTCGCGAAGCAGAAAACATTATCGAGTGGATTAATGGCGCGGTAAAGAATGACGCGGTAAAGAATGATGCGGTAAAGAATGATATAAAAAAGAATGATGCGGTAAAGAATGATATAAAAAAGAATGATGCGGTAAAGAATGATATAAAAAAGAATGATGCGGTAAAGAATAATGTTATAAAGGTAAGAAGAAGAAATTCAAAAAAAATAATGAAAGGTGGAAAAAGGAAAATAGTAAAAACAAGAAAAATCATACGTAAAAATGTAAGAAAAAACAAAAATAAAAAATAAAAATTAAAATAAAAAAAAATATATATTATATTATAAAACAGTGTGTCAATATGTATAAAAATATTTACTCCAATTATTTAATAAAATATTTAGTAATTTCCGCCATTTTTTTTATTGTTATTTTTTTTATTATTTATTTTAATACATCAAATTCGATACGAAATCGACTATATGAAAAAACAGCTAAAGCAATCGTATTATCGTGTATAGATTTCAGATTTGTCAATGATAAAATTTATTTTTTAAATAAAGATCTTAAAAATAATTTTAATCTTTTTTCTTTGGCAGGAGCGAGTTTAGGTTATAATCAAAATACTTTTCCGGAATGGGGAGTAACTTTTGATAAACATGTTGATTTATCGAAACAATTGCACGACATCGATGAAATTATCGTTCTAGATCACATGGACTGCGGAGCGTATAGAATTTTATATGATAATGAAGAAATAACAAAAGATGAAGAATACGAACTGCATGTGAAAAATTTAAATAAATTTAAAACTATCGCAAGTAAAAAATTCCCATCACTAAAAATCTCAACATTTTTAATTGATACTGACGGTTCTGTTAAAGAAATGTAGACATTGGTTGGTTGGGAATTTTATAGATCATTTAAATTATAATAGATGTGTTAAAATTAATACTATGATTTTCATCTTGATAACCAATTGGGTTACATAAAAATGGTATTTCATTTATTTTAACATTCGAAGGTGTATGGGTGTGACCATAAATCCAACATTTTATTTTATGTCCATTATTTTTTATTAGTGTATCCATATCAGAATAAAACCACTGATTATATGGTTCCATTTGCTCTGTTTTATATTTTTCATCTATTAATGAATATGAAGGCACATGATGTGTAATAACTATACAATTATCGTTGTTTTGTAATGTATTTTCTAAAAAATCAATACATGTCTTATTTAAACTATTATATTGTGCACAATTAAAATGAGGTATTTGGTATACATCATTTATTTCATAAGATGGATTTGTGATTTTAGACCATAAGGTAGTTCCAATGAAACATACATTTTCATAAATTTCATAATTATTATTTAAAAAGCTAATATTATTATATTTTTTAAAATATAGAGTGATAAAATCATTTGTTTGTTGTATCCTCTTTTTTTTGTTATAATATTCATGATTACCTGGAATAACAAATGTTTTTTTGAAATTTTTACTTATAAACTGCATAAAAATATGATAATTGCTTTGGTAGGGGTTACCAATATCTCCTGCTAATATACATATTTCATTAATACCAGACGGTATTTTACTAATAAATTCGTGTATTTTATTAGGTTTAATAAATTCTAAATGTAAATCAGAAAAATACCTAATATGGTTTTTTTGCATATTAAATAATATATAAAGTTATTATGTATCATTCAATAAATATCAATTTTTAGTATTTAAATACTTTTATATAAAATAGAATAAAATAAAAAATGGAAAAAGAAATTTATGCGATTGCCGTATTTAACGACGCTATCAAAGGAACTGTCAAATTTAGCGAAGATGTGAAAGAAAATAGAATTAAAATAGAGTTGAATATTACAGGATTAAAACCAAAAAGCAAACACGGATTCCACGTTCATGAAGCCGGTGATTTAACCGACAAATGCACAAGCATGTGCGCGCATTTCAACCCATTTGGTAAAAATCATGGATGTCCTGGATTAAAAGAACGGCATGTCGGAGATCTTGGAAACATTGTAACAAACGGTAAAGGCGAGGCAAAATACACATTCTATGACAACGCGATAAAATTGAGAGGAACAAAATGCAACATTATTGGACGAGGGTTGATTATTCACGAAGACGAGGATGATTGCGGCGCGGGAGGCAATGCGGAAAGCTTGAAAACGGGAAATGCAGGAAAACGCATTGCTTGCGCCGTAATTGGTTATTCAAAAGAAAATTTTAAACATTAATTAAGAATTTAGTCAACTTTTTTATTATTTTAAAAATTGATAATAAAAACGATACACACTGTATTATATAATAAGGAATTGCGCGAACTAAGACCAACAAATAAATAATATGAAGCCACCACAGCAGCCGCAACCACAGCAGCCGCAACCACAGCAGCCGCATTCACATTCGAATAAAATTGCACGGCTGGTCGGATTTGCAGCGGAAGAGAGTCGTAATTCTGCTCAACAGTTCAAGCACGGTGCGGTATTGTGCAAAGGAGGAAAAAAAATATGTTGCAGTCACAACACGGATACGAGGACGTCATATCGAAGGAATATATGCTGCAGCATTCACGCGGAAATGGGCGCAGTGACTAAATTTTTAAACAGTTATATAAAAATACATTCACATTCAAAGGATCCAGAAAAAATTAAACGAAAGCTGGGAAAGTTTTCCATTTGTGTCGTAAGAAGCATTGTGTCCGAAAACGACATTCATTGTGTGAGCAGTGCTCCCTGCGCCGATTGTTTAAGTAAACTGAAAACAGTAGGGTTGAAAAATATAATATATTCGAATCAAGATGGCAGTATATCAAATGTGAAACTTTCGTCATTTCATCCGTTGAATTCATTTGTCACCGCCTCAATGAAGAAATCATTATTTATTGAAAATATGCGGATCAAACCTTTGATACGATTATGATTCGACATTGAATTCATTATTTCATTATTTCAATTTATAAGAAAAAAAAATATACATTTTCTTATAAATAATATAATTCAATTCTATTCAATTCAATTGATTCCCAATTCTTCCAGCATGTCCATACTCTTAAAAATAAGTTTGTTATTCACACTCGGATACTCTTTCATTTTGACTTTTAATATCGACAAATATTTAATATTGGATACAATACCGTCCCATTTTTCATGAGTCGACAATGCATCTTTTCCATTCGTCACCAGAATAAATATATTTTCATTCAATTCTTCAAGCTCATTGGTTTTATTTGCCTGTCGAATATAAGAGTTCATAATCTCTTGTAACTCTTTAATAATCTCAACCACACTATCCATTTCCAGCATGTCTTCTTTCATCAAATTGATGATAAACATGCTCATTGCTTTTCTCTTGTCGTTCATTTTTGTAACCTCGCAAAACTTATTATAGTCGACACTTGGATCAACATATTCCACCTTTTTAAATAAACCCACAAATTCAGAGTAACTTTTTTCAAATACTTTTGTAAAAATGTCATGACACCGGACAAGCTGTTTAAACAATTTTGCATAAAGTGCCGAATAAAACATGTTGGAACTTGCAGTGTTGAATATGGAATGCGCGATTTTATAAATATTCTCTTCATCAATTGCTGCATTACTGGCGTCATCAGCGTCGGCGCTACCCCCTTCTCCTTTAATAATATTGTTCACTTCGGAAAGTATTTCCGACTCAATAACGCTATACGTTGCATCTGTTAGCTTGTTCAACAAGGAACGAATCGTATCAACCCGTTTTTCAATACCTTCTGTTTTTTTCATTTCCGTTTTTTGAAATGTTCGAATGAGTGTCCAATCGTCGTCGCTTATTTGTAATGGTTTATTTCTTGGACGCCTATTCGGCAAAGTGGATGAAGAAGAAGAAGAAGAATGTTCGTGTGACACACTGGAATTAGAATTAAAATTAGAATTAGATGGATCGGTTCCGGCAGTTCCAACTCCAATAATGTTTGGTTTTTCTCGTATCGGAAACACTGGCGTTTTTATATAAGTAGGAGCACCAACTTTATTTGATAAAGACGATATTAATTCAATAACATTGCTGTCTTTTAAATCGTATGAAAATCCACCCAATAGAATATCATTAAAATTTTGAAGTGTGTATTGTTTCAACGTTTTTGCCATATTTATCTTGTTTCGGCTGCTACTTATTATACTGACAGTTATTTATATCAGTTTATATATTAATATTAATTACTAAATACGTTTATAATAATATTAATTACTAATACATATATAATAATATTATTTTTATAATATTATTATATTTATAATAATGTTATTATAATATTGTTACTTTGCTCACATGAAGCTGTGGACACTTCTTATAATGTATGACATCGGGTTATAATTGTAAATGCTCTCAAGACCGATGTGGGACAATCCGTGAACGCCGGCTGCAATTGAAAATAAAAGAACCATGTAAATTTTCTTTTCGGGGGTCATTTTGTCAAGATAAGAATAGTTTGAAATAACAAAAAATACTGCTAAAACAACAAACATAATGTTTGCGAGATGTGAATAAAAAGACAAACTAAGAAAAACTTCTGGATTCATTTTCAATTATTGTAATAAATTAATTATAATAATATTATATAATATATTAATTTGTTTTTTATTAAAATATAAATTGTTTTTTATTAAAATATAAAAAAGATAAAAAAGATAAAAAAACTGAATGAGACATGTCTATTATAAATTTGTTTCAGACGAAACTATATTGAATAATGAACAAACAGAAATAGCTAAAAATAATTGGTCAAAGTATTATAAAATAACTGATAAAAATACTCATTATATAAGTTATCAAATGAAGAAACATTTTGCCGGACCATATGAAATCAAATATAATAAATATAAAAAACCAATTATTGAAAATGGATTTTTCAATATATCGCATGACAACAAGTTATGTGTTGGTGTTTTTGATTGCGACCATGACATTGGCGTTGACGTAATGCACCTTGAACGCAAGTTACATGACAATCATGTGAAAAAGATATTTAATGATTCCGAAGCAAAAGACATACGCCAGTTTTCTCGTAAAGAAGCTTATATAAAAATGATTGGGAAAGGAATACTTAATATCAACCTACTGGATGTTGTAATTAAAGACGGTAAAATATATTATAAAGGTAGCGTAGAACCATATAACATATTTGAAACAATACTTGATAACTATTTCATTTGCATTGTTGGTATATTTAATCCGATAGATTTTATATTCAAAGAATTTGATGACGCCGCGGCCATCTAACGCGCTTATTATTGATTTCCATAGTTGCATGACGCATACGCCTTTTCGCGTGACATTTCGCGCGATGGAATGCCTCCACGCACCCACCCGTCTGCTGCAACGCCTTCAATCAAATTGGATGGATTGGAGACCGTGGATGCAATAGACGGAATCAGCGGGTAGTTTAAATAATTTGTATAACACTGTTCTGACAACAAGTTCACGCTCCGTTTATTAATTGTCAAATCGCCTTGAATCAATTTTGACTCAAGCAGCGGATTGCACTCACCGCGTCCGAGATACGGCACAGTTACAAAAGGTCTCTGGTTCAACGTAATTCTGCATTTCGGGCGCGTGAGCTCGCTACCATTGAGCAAATGAGAATTCACGTCAATATTGCATCCGCCTGCGCCAACTTGGTGCCCGCCCTCGAAAAAAATTCCCGGCTGGCTGGTTGCAAATTCAATCGGTCTAGACATTGTGCAATCTGATGCAAAAAAATTCTCCAACATGTAATTTCCTGAATTGAGATTTTGAACATTTCGCTGACTTAGACCACATGTATCGTTTCCGATACGCGCCATATTATCAAAAACATAATCTTTAACTGTTGCCATATTATTTTATTTTTTTGTGTGTATTGTGTTATAATATTATATATATATACATAATAATATAAAAAAATCATTCTAAACCGAACAAAAATAAATTGTCAATTCGTTTTTATTAAATTAAGACATTACACTTCCTAATCGCGGATTAAATCTTTGGCAGGCGAATTCGTTGTTTTCTTTACACGATACCATAGAACCATAACAAAATTCTGCAAATGCTTTTTGGTCATTCGGAATTGTGGTGTTTGGGTTGGTATAAAAACTTCGCATAGAGTCATCGAATTCATATTTATCTCCTAAATCTGCAAATAATTTTTTTCGCAATTTTTCACCTTCTGTTAAAGTTCTCGGTTCAAAACCTAAAACGGTCGCCACTTGCGTGCTGTGATTGAGTTCCTTTTCAACCTTTGGATTGTATGCAGGCGCGGCTTGATCTCGCTCCGGATTGTATGATATTTCCGGGAGTAATACATTCATCATTGGATTAATAACCGTTGGTGTCGTCAAATTCGGCTTTAAAATGTCATACATTTTTGAATTTACAAACCCTTCTTTTTTAGTATTGTTACTGTTACTGTTACTGTTACTGTTACTGTTGCCATTTTTTTCGTCATATTGTGCTTGGTATTGCAACTTGTACATCATTACAAAAATTGCTAAAGTAATTAATCCCGTAAAAAGTATATTCACGTTTTTCGTAATTAAAAATCCTAAAATACTCAAGAGAATAACAATTCTTGATATTGCGTTTAGTTTTTGTTCAATGGACATGAACGGAGCAGGCCATATATCCATCATTTCTTCTCTATTCAGTAATACTAGCGGATTATTTATCCAAAATTGTGTGGACGACAACTGTTTTTCCATGGTTGGAACTGGTTCCGGATAACTTGTTCCCGCGTTTGCGTTTGAATTTATCGCTGGATTATTCGTGTTGTTTTTATCCATGCCATAATTGTTTGCACTGTTTGTTGCACTGTTTGCTGCACCACCGTTCATGCTATCCATCATGGAATTTTTCATTTTCATAGATGAAACATCCGATGCAGATTGTAACGTTGTCGTTGTTGAAGTTGCCATTTTATTTTATATTATTGTTACTGTTTGATTGAATTAAATTGAATTAAAATGATTTATATGATATAATAATTATAATACCTGTATATAATATTATAATTATTATTAATATTTTATACTCAACTTTTATTAAATTAATTATAAATTCATAATTATGAATTATATATAATTCTTATTTCAATAAAATATTCTTAAATTTATTTCTTCTTCTTTTTTTTATTTGATTTCGATGAGGATGGTGCTTCTACAGGCGTTCGCTCTACAACTTCTCCGGTGCTAAAAACTTGTGGCATTTTTACCGGATTTGCTGCAGTGGCGGCTGCAGTGGCGGCTGCAGCGGCAAGAGTGGCATCCCGTTGTTGTTGTTGCAGTTGTTGTTGCAATTTCAGCTTTTGCTGCATTCTCTCCTTCATTTGAGACACCTTCATGTTTCGTTGCAAGTGACTTTGCATAGCTCCAATATTTACTTTACTTTTACCGCCACCCCCTCCTCCCATTCCGCCCATCATACCGCCCATTCCCATTTTATTCAACATGTCTGCTAAATTATTCATCCCCGGCATTCCTTTCATTTTGCTCAACAAGTCGCTTGCTTCCTGCATAAGTTCGCTCTCTTTAATTTCACCCGATTTGAATTTCTGGTCCAGCTTTGAACCCACATTTTTTACAAGCGACATTAACTTGCCAGGATTTTTAAACATTTTTTGAAATACATTTTTAAAATCGACATCCTCTCCACTCTCTCCCCCAAAGTCCATGCCAAAATCTACATCCTTGGCCGTCTCTTCAGCAATCTCTTTTGCAAGTTTTCCGATTTTTCCATTCAAAATATTAGAGATGTGATCGTGGATGGATTCCGCGTTGGCATTTGGCTCTGCACCGCTGCTCCCATCATTGTCAGCGTGACCGTGACCATTTTTATTCATTTTTTTAGCCCATTCAAAAAAATTAAATTCTTCTTCTGAACCGGGTTTGTCATTCGCACTCGCATTCTCGGGTTCTGAAGAAGCATTCGCAGCATTCGTCCCTTCAAACATGTTATACATTTGCTGAATGGTCTCTTCCAATTTGTTTCGGAGCTCGTCTTCATTAATCGCCTCAAACAAGTTTGCAGCATCACCAAAAGATTTTCGATCATCAATATTTGTTATAATCGACATCAGAATCAACTGTAGGTATTTCCAAATGGTTTCGCGAGTGGCGTCGCTAATACCGTCCGTATTCCACAATACACGAAAATCGACGTTCGGCAAAAAGTGTGTATTCACATTTGTGGATTCACCACCATTCTTGTTATCGAAGATTTTTTCATTTTTATACAGAATATCGAAAAATCTCTCGGGATACACCTTTGAACAATAGTCGTATAAAACGCCGACAACTTTTTGTGTTTCTGTTTCTGTCTCTGATTCGGCGCCAGAAATATTAATTCCATTTGAATCCAAAAATAAACTGAATGTGCTCTTATACTCTGGAAACGTATTTGAAATATCGGCAAGAAATTCGAAAATAACCTTTTTAAACTCGTCTGGAATCTGTTTTTTTGATTGCGGCATTTTTTATAAATAAAATAAAAATACTATTTATAAAAATACTTGTAATGAATTATTTAAATGGTTGTAAATGATAATAATATATAATATATTTATTTATTATAAAACATTAACACACTCAATTATCAATTTTTAAATGTTGAATAAATATCTTGTTGAATTTTTAGGAACATTTTTCTTTTTATTTCTAATTATTTATACGGGAAATTTCATAGCCATTGGTCTCGCTCTTGCTCTAGTAATTTATTTAGGTGGAAAAATATCTGGTGGACATTTTAACCCGGCAGTATCCGTCATGATGGCTTTTGCAGGAAAACTTCCCATGAATGACTTGGCTGGATATATATCAGCACAAATTCTCGGTGGACTTGCAGCATTCGGTTTATACAGCCAACTCGGAAAAAGTAAATAAATTAAACAACGAACAACAAACCACAAACCACAAACATAACAAGTTTTTTTCAAGTATAATATAATTTCGTCAGATTGCATAAATTTTGAATATACTTCATTGATTTTTGTTGATTTTCCTCCGTCATGTTTCTCACATACCCCCTCAAACGCTCGATAAAATTGGAAATACTGTCGGTCATAGTTACATCTGCCGAGTAATCCTTATTTATAAAAAAAGAAATGTCTCCATTCTCAATCGGTTCTTTATATGGAACATGAATATATGTGTTCCAATATTCCAACACTATTTTTGGATTTGTCTTTTTGAATAAAAATAAAAGATTCTTCATAGTTTTCACTTGATCATCTTCTGGAAAAACGCTCTGTATGTCTTCTACAAACTCATCGAAATGTTTATTAAATCCTTTTACAATGAATGATTTACTAATATTTGCATCTCTTTTTTCATTCGTATTATTGTTACTATTATTATTATTGCTATCACTGCAAGTTTCTTGGTGGCTCATGGTTATACGAACAGTAAGAATAATTATATATATGGTATTATTTTTATATTATTTTTCATGTAAACATTTAAATGTTGAACAAACAATGAACCCAAACAGTGAACCCAAACAGTGAACCCAAACAATGAAATCTAAACATTGCATTAGAGATCAAGACGACGCCGCTGCGCTAAATTGTTCCGTGTTCCACGTATGTTTGCAACTGCTGCACATGTAGACAAATTTCAAATTTGTGTCGTCGTATCGAATGTATAAAACTGTGCACGGCTTATCTAATTCCGTGTTTGTTTCACACTCGACGTTTGGACACTTCATGGATTTAATTCGCGGAAGCGTGGGATCCAAATGCGTATATTCATTCACCACATCCGCCAAATGCACATCCGACTGTTTGAAAAACGTCTTTGACACGCTAATCGACGCTTCGGTATTCTTTTCTTCGTTTCCACAATTTCTGCACTTGTGAATGAGAACTTTCGTCGTGGCTTCTTCAGGACTGGAACCCGGAGCGTCTCCCATCGTAATGTAATACATGTTCCTACACACGCTGCAAAACTTCATTGTTATTCCGTTTTTTTCTTTACTTATCACTTATATATAAAATCCATTTAAATTCAATTTTATTTAAATAAAAAAGGTGCGTTAAAATAATAAATTTTTACGTTTTATTATTTTATTTTTATATATTATAACATTTAATAATGAGCAACCAACAGCCCCCGCACCTTTGGCTTTGATCGGTACACCATGTTATAAAATTTAAAAATTCAAATTATTAAAAAGCAGAATAAGCTCCTCATAATTCACTTTGAATCCAAATAAATAGAGAGATGAATAAAAATACTCGGTATGAAAAACCGTCTCGCGATTGGTTTGTAGTCGCTGCATAATTGCATCCTTATTTTGAATATAATGCGCCTTCATAATGGCGTAAAAATACTCGCAAAATTCCGCGCTCATCGCGGGAACAACGCGTTGCAAGTTTTCAATGTTCGACACGAGATGATGAATCGAAAATGATAAATTTCGATACTCAATTAGCGAGTGGTAATTTTTAAAATCTTTACTGGTCCTGGTAATTCCGGGTTCATTTAATATGGGCTCATTGTCCATTTTCGAAATCAGTGTTAACAATACAGATGAAATGGTTTGACATCCGCTCCACTTCTCTCCGCGCCACGTGTTTAAAATATCAATGCACACTTTCCCCGTTTTATAAAAGTTGGGATGAAAACGCGTTGTTCCGTCGTTGGTGCAATACTCCAGAACAGGCGGCGAATGCGGATAATCAGGAGGAAACGTGAATCTGAAAAAATAATAACCGTTGCAATAGAGAGAATCTTTTGGTCCGATAATAAGCGCCCACCCATCCATGATGTTGGTTTCGCTGTGTTTGTAATAAATGCCTTGATCATGAAGCGGATTTTTTATAATTTGCTGTATGTCTTTTAGTAAACGTTTTACGGCATCTTTTGATATTGTTATAGGAACGACTTCACTCGATTTTTCATTTGTTGCGACTTTAGTATTCGTTGGTAATGGTAATGCTGGACTTGGAGCTGGCGCCGGATATGACATTATGAATTATAATTAATTATAACTACTAAATAATATTTATATTGTATTTATAATTTATCATAATTTTATGGACATAAAAAATATTAAATATAAATATTTATCATTAAATTATATTTGATATATATAATTATAACTATTAAGTATTTTTTAATAATAAAATAATACAAAATAATACAAAATAATAAAAAATAATATAAAATAATAAAAAATAGTAAAAAAAAAATAAATGTCGAGTAAAAAAAATCCTATTGAAGAAATATACAAGTGTAGTATATTGAGGCGACATGAAAGTGTGGCCGGTGGAGTTCCAAAATGCATTTTTGTTTTTTATGGAGAGCCCGAAACTGAATTAGCTTCGCCAGCATCGGAAATGTCATCGGAAGTTTTAACGCGGCTTTACAATGCGTACATTGAAGATGGATCCAATTCGAAACTGTTTGAACATATTTTTAGCAAAATGGAACTAAAAAATATTGCAACCTATGACATTCGCGTATACGTGATTCCTTTCAAGATATATTCGGACGATTCGATTGATGTTGTCAAGCGGAAACTGATGTTGGCTATAAAAAGTGTGCCCGAGATGTCGGATTCGGACTACGCGTATGATGAAATGTACTTGTTTTCAAAAACCCCCGTAACATTTGATTCCAATGAAGTGTATCATAAAATGACAGAACTAGCGCTAACAAAAGACGAACGCGAACGCGATACAACAACCACAACAACCGAACTAGATTTTCTAAAAACGCATTTAATAGGATATAGCAAGAGCAGTTCTTCGAATGGCGAACGCGTCGATACTGGCGGCGGAGCCGAAAACATTTTATCAACCTTGAAATCGCTAAACGCGAGAGAAATGTTCAAAGATGTTCCGATTGGACAGAGTATCCCCTCCAACGCGTATGTGAATCCATACTTTTTCGAAGAGAGTCGCCAAGATAATGGAGACATTTCAAAAATAAAATCAAAAATAAACGGGTTGGAGTTATTATTAAATACAAAAAATATTGTTCATAATAATTTATTTGTGTGTTTTGCGAGAGATGTTGTAGAATCAGAATCGGGCGACGACGACAAGAGCGGTGTAGTTTTAAAAGCGTATTATCCATTATTATATTCCAACGGAATTCAAAATGCGAGTCAATTAGAATCCGAGTCGACAAAAGTTATGCTGCGTGAGAAAACAGAACAACTCATAGAGTCGAGCGAATTTAAAACAAATATGAAACAAATACAGCTGTTTTATGATATTTTTGAACAATCGACGAAACCAAAGATGAAAAGCGAAGAAGCGGGGATTATTGAAGTCGATATTGAACTGTTACCGGAAAGCGATTTTAATTTCCCATTGGAGCTACTTTTTAAACTGTTTCATGCGACAGAACAGTGTCAAGTCATTAAATATAATCCGCAGTTTCAGGATTCGATTTTGAGAATGTATACGAAAAGCCACACGAAAAGCGGTGCAAAAATTCCATATTTCATCATTCAGCATCAATCAGAATCAAACAAGTTATATGACGTTTATATGAAAATGAAAAGAAAGGAACAGCATCCGAGTCCAAAGATGAATACAAATACGCGTGTAAGTATTTACATTAACTATAATAAATTAGAGAGACAATACGGTGTAAGAAACAGCGAAAATATTGTTTTTGTTTGCGATTTTGACGAACGCGGTCACATTTTTATTCACGCATCCTTTAAAAATGCGTATAATGAAGATGCTCTCGATGAAATGATTCGCGCTGCAGTGTCTCCGCACATACGGTCAGTCGTCGATTTTTTACAGCAAAACGGATATAAAATGCGCGACTTTTATTCCATGTATGATGATAATGTTGTGATACAAAATATGAAATATTTGCTTATATCCAAACTGAACAACACGGAACCTTTAGTGTGGAATCGTTTTTATGGTTGTATGTCCAGTATAATGAAAGTAATTGAAAACAATTGGAACTCGGACGAAAAAGGTGTGAGTATGCAATACATTCGTGTTCCGAACTTTGACGAAGCGATTTTGAGAGTGAGTTACATTGAACTGCTTTATAATCTCGGGTTTCGAGAGCGAAAACAGGTCGTTGACCTGCTCGTTAAAAATTTACTCGTTTCGAAAAAAATTGCCGATCAAAGTTATGAAGAATTTAAAACAAATTTTGAAGGAAAATACAGTAAAGTATTGCAAAAAAAACAAATGCCAAAGAAAATATATGTTAGAAAATTGCCCGGTTTTAAAATACACATGATGAAAAATTTGGGAGACAAGAATAACAGAATAACGATAAAAGTGTCCGGTATAAATAACATATATACCCTCAATCCAATTCGAATATATCTTGATTCGCTGCTACACATTTTTGGAAATGATGAAAAATACATGCCCGTTCAACTGGTAAAACAGCTGTGCGACATTACATCTAAAACGAAATCGTCTGTTCCTGCAAAAAAAATAGCGCCAGTAGAAGAACCAATAGAAGCACCGATTCCAGTGCCAGTAGAAGAACCAATAGAAGCACCGATTCCACTAGAAGAACCAGTAGAAGCACCGATTCCACTAGAAGAACCAGTAGAAGTATCGATTCCGGTAGAAGAAGAGGAAGAAGAAGAGATTGGAGATTTTGGATTACTGGGTGGCGAAAATGAAGAATCGGATGAAGAAGAATCGGATGAAGAAGACGAAGATTTCATCGGCGGAGCATTCGAATCAAATCCGGTATATAAGAGATTAAAAAATATGGAACCTTCCTTATTTAAAGAAACGGCTGGGTATGCCACCAAATGCGGATGGAGTGCAAGACGACAGCCCGTTATATTAACAAAAGAAGAACTGGATAAAATTAATACATACGACGAATCTATCGGTCAGCCATCATATTACGGAATCCCTTTAGAATATAACAGTCAAAATGAAGAAGGTGAAGGTGAAGGCGAAGGTGGTGATAAAAATTCACATTATTATATTTGTCCGCGGTATTGGAATGTTCCGGAAGAGAGATCCGTCTCTCAAAAAGAAATCGATGAAAAGAAACTTCAAAAACACATTGTGACAAAGGAAGAAGATTATAATCCGAGTAATAAAGAAAAATATATTATCGACCTAACATCTCCTCTCGAGCATTTTAAAACCGGAAAATATACACCCTATTTACCAGGATTTCTAAAAACGCTCAAAACCAAAAGTGGAAAGTGCCTGCCTTGTTGTTTTACAGGCGTTAAAGATAAAGACAGTGACGATTTTAATGATTACCGCGTTTTTGAAAAAGAACAACAAGTGATCAACCAGTGTAAAAAAGGAAAAAAAGAAAGTGGCGCAGATGTAGAACAAGAAGAACAAGGGAAACAAGAAGAACAGGAGAAACAGGAAGAACCTGTATTAAAACAAGGGAAACAAGAAGAACAGGAAGAACCAGCATTAAAACAAAAGAAAAAAAAACTAAAAACAAATTTATACGTTTCAAAACCCGATTCTGCATTTCCTCTTCAACAGAATAATCTTGGATTTTTACCGCCTTCTCTCCAACTTTTCTTGTTTGAAGATGAAAATTATAGTAAGAAATGCAAGTCCACAAAGGGCGACGTGCTGGTCGAAAATGAAATATGCGTGCTGCGCATGGGTGTTCTCGAAAACAAGGATTCAAATTACAACCAGTGTTTTATTTCTTGCATTGCAAACATATACAACTCTCTCACGGACAATTCATTCACAGCCAATGAATTCAAGCATCGCGTATTTATTCCCGGGTTTTCTCTCGACCGGTTTGCGTCTTATCAGAATGGGTCGCTCGTCGAAACGTTTAAAAAATTCGAATACATTGATAAAGACCATCTGCTCAAATACCGCGACACACTTTTATTCAAAAAAATATTTGGCGATGGGATTGTTGGCGACGGGGTTGGTGATAATGATGAAGACAATGATGAAGATAATAAACTTGTATTTTTTAAAACACTCGTCATGTCATACGAAAATTTTATAAACTATTTATCAAACGATGAAGTTGTTATTGATTACACATATGTATGGGACTATGTTATGGACGCAGTTCTATGGTCAGATTTCAAAAAAGTCGAAAAGGAAGAAAAACGCCAACTGCCAATAAACAAACACGGATTAAATTTAATTATTTTAGAACTTTCCGATAAAAAAGAAGAAGTCGATATTATATGTCCGACAAATCATTATTCCAACTCAACATTTGAGTCGAATAAAAAAAATATAGTAATTGTAAAATTTGAAGGTTATTATGAACCGCTTTACACCTACTTGTACACGTCAAAACGCGAAATTGTTAGCACCGTTTTATTTTCATCCGTAAATTCTTCCACGATTGACCCCTCTCTCAAAGGCGCTCTCGTAAAAATACAATCCTTCTTTCAATCCACGTGCAAGCCCGCACAACTTATAAAATCTATTGTTCAAAATAAATCGTTTGATGCGATTATTCAGATTCTGAAAAGTAAAGAAACGTCCCAAACTCAAATCCGTGATGCGAAACAAATTGTCGAATTCTCCGGAAAAGTGATCGGAATGCAAATTTCATACAGCGTTACGCGAAAGGAACAAACACAGCAAGTTGTCGGAAATATTCTTTGCAATCCTTCCGGTATAAATCCGGACCCAAATTATGAATTGATTTTTGTAAACCAGACCCCGACAATTTGGAAAACATACAAGCACACAAAAGATTTTGCAGCACTAATTCAAAAAAAAACAAACGGGGAAATTCCATGCGCATTCAAATTAAAAGTTGTTGAAGACGAACGCGTCGTCGGTTTTATGACAGAAACCAACCAGTTTATGCCAATTAGCGAACCCGTCCCGTTTAAAGACGACGACGAATTGAAACACGTTGAACTAGGCAACAGCGTAAGCATTGACGCGTCCATTCTTCCGCAAATAAGCAGAACCGGATTCGTTTTCAAGAGAGACAAAGAGAGAACAAACGATGTTGAAAAAATACGCCTCGAAACTAATTTTTATAATGCGTTTCGCAACATTATTCGAATCCATTTGAATCGTTTTGAAATGATGGAGACGCGGAATGCAATTGAAATGCTTTTTCACAATCGTCGGTCTTCATCTTCTTCTTCGTCTTCGTCTTATTCCGAGGAACAACTTGACCAGCAGTATAAACAGTATCTTAAAAAACTGGAACAAATGAAGAAACTGCTGAAAATGTTGGGACAACGCAGCGTCCAATTCATCGAAATGAGCCCGTCCGTTTTGAAAAACATTTACGAGCAAAACTCGGCTCTCAGTTGTGTTACAGAACGCAGCTCCTCGTGCAAAAAATACGCGTATTGTTTTTCTGTTGACTCTTCTTCCGCTTCTTCCGCTTCGGAAACAGAAGGTTGCGGGCTTTACATTCCCAAACGCAACCTGGTCGACGGTTCAAATAACGAGAATAATTATTATCTTCGACTGGCCGACGAGCTGCTTCGTTACAAGCGCATACGCGCATTCATGCTGTATCCAAACAAGTATTTGACATTCGATTCCATCAGCTACAACTTGAAAGAAAATGAAATGTTGTTGTTGGATGCCGACTTGGCAAGTTACATTTCTGAAAATAAACGCGCAATTGCATCGAATGACTACGTTGAATACAAGAGTTACTATACTAGCGAAGGCGAGGAATTCATCGATGATAGCGATGGCGATGACGAAGAGGGCGCTGAATACGTGGATTAATTAAATTGAAAAAAACTAAAAAATAAAATCTAATATTTATTTTATTTTATTTTTTATTTCCATCATTTATTTTATCTCAACCCATCCTGGTTAAAATCCCATATCGTAATCCGGATCAACCGAACCAAGATTCGACCCTTGCACTTTATCCAGCGTGCTTTGTATCGTCAGCTTGTTCTTGCTGCACGGGTTCAGCGGATCCTCCGCCGCAATCTTGTCCATAAACCCTTGCAACAATGCATCCTTCTCTTCCTCCACCGTCTTATCCGCTGTCGCAACCTCTCCCATTTTAATTATTTGTCCGATATCCAGCATCACCTTGAACGCGCTCGTTCCAAAATAGCCCTCTTGTCCGCACATGACATTCGCCGACACCCCGCGCATCTCGTCCAGTTCCGCATGTCGCGCCGCTTTCAAAAACATCTCCGGCGTCTCCTCAAACGACGCCTTTGCAATCGGCCCAATGTCGTCATTGTTGATTCCATGCCGGAATATCGAAACCATTTCCGATTTGCACGTCATGCGGTCGCACAGCAAACTAATGTGGTGGTGATTAATATACGTCGTGTCAAACGCTTCATACAGCTCGTTAAACAGCGCCTGTCGTGCAGCTTCAATGCCGAGCACCCGGTTAATCTCCTGAATGTCATTGCTAATCGTTCGTCTCGCGTCAATATTCTGCAGTGATAAGATCTCCATGAAATTCGAACCCACCGCATCTAGCACCCACGTCTCCTTCTTTCGATACGTGTTGTTCTCCTTGGCAACCAAGTCCACCACTTTACGAGCCAGCACCATTCGAATGCCTTTAATTCCCCTCAAAATAATATTCTTCATTAGCGCATCCTGAAACGTCTTCAGCTGGTAAATTTTATCCGTCTGGTCCAGCGTCTTTGGATCTTTTTCCTTCTTCTGAAAATCCAGCCGAATTCGAAACACCAAATTGTCGCTATTATAATCCGAATAAATACACGACACCTCGCTCCTATCATTCTTCGAATACACCGCTTTAATCGCAAAATGCACGTCATCCATCGTAACCCGCTTCTCATACATCGATTCACGATCCATCTCCATTCGCAAAATCCATTTCGACCGCTCCCGCTCACATTCCGTCTCGTCTTCGCCCCCAACCTCTTTCAACATCCGCTGAAACTCCGCATATTGCGCCAAAATCAACCGATCTGCAGTAATCTTCGTCTCATTCGGACTATCGCTCGGGTCAAAACAAATCTCCACACTCTTTACAATATCCTCCAATCGCGTCAACTCGATAAACGGTATCATGTCCGCAGCCGCATCCTTATTCGACTCGTCATTCGGGTTCAAATAAATCGTCGTTGAAGGATTCTTCGTATTCTCCGACAACGACAGCAGCTCCTCAATTCGCGGAAGACCACGAGTAACTTGTGACTTAGATGCGTCACCCGATAAATGAAATGTGTCGAAAAAGTTGACACCATTTAATACCGAAAATGTCCTTGTAAATTCTACAGTTAGGTCATAGGCCCATTCTGTTGGATTCGGTATTTCTTCAATGGTTACAATTTCATCGAAACGAACATCTCTGAATGGTGCGGTGATCTTGCAGATATCAACAAGTTTTCTACGATTTATTTTAGAATAAATTTTTCCATATTTATCTGTATATCTTGGAATAATATCTTTTGTTTCAGTTGATATATCTAAGGGTCGCATTTTAAATTCATTGAGTCGTTCTTGTTTATGGGGAATTAACATTGGAATTTCATTTGCAAATATTTTTGTACCATCTGATTTTATAGTCAATGTATATCCTTGCAAAATATTTTTGGATCCTCTATTATTAGACAGTTGAAGCTTGTTTGTTTTGATTTTCGTATATATTCCGAACCAATAACATAGAATCGACTGAATATTTTCTAATAAAGTTCTTGATACACTTCCTGCAGATATTCCATGAGCTTTTTTACTTATACCTCCATCTCCCGCAAAGTATGCACTGATTAGACCCCTCATAAATTCTTTGTTGCTGTTAAACAGGAGATAATTCACGCATTTATTTGGCGATCCCTTTCCGCACAAAATATCCAGAATGTCGGTTAGAACGATGGAATAGATTCTCAGATCAGACGATGTCCATCCTTCAGCATTTTTATTATTGTGAATGTAAAACTTGGTTGTAATCTTCCATTTTTCCATGAGACGTTCAATCGGTGCAAAGAATTCGCGACAATTATTGGCAATTGAAATTTGTGTGGGTGTGGTGCACCCTTCCGCGCAATATGCTCCAATCAAATACCCGAAATCAAAATCGAGCGGAATATGTTCGGGAATTTCACCGCCGCCAATAAACCGCTTTTTCGGGTAAACGATTCCGCTAATAAATGATTGGCGCGCAGATGCAATATTACCGGTCTTCTTGTCAATATGCGGTTCCGTCTTCATCGCTTCCAAGAATGCATCGCTTCTATGATACGGAACCATGAAATCGATATTTGCATGTTTCGACCACCAGTAACGTTCACTAGAATACGAAAGCGCCTTGTGCATTTCACTTCCAAACGCGTATTCCGATTTCTTAAGAATGGTAGACAAGTCGAAATCGCGCACACTTTCCGGCATTTCAAATGCGCGAATATTTACAGGAAGATAATCTCCAACTTTGAGTTCCGAACCGTTGGTCGCCACCAATTTATTATTATCGTCAATCGTCAAGAACGACTTGGCTTTGGTAGCAATGACTGAACGACCGTCTTTGGTCGTGACACGCAGCACCGTATTCGTTCCATCCAAATTTACAACCGGGTGGCGTGTAAGCGCCTCTACACGCTTCCAGCTCGTGTTTCCATCTTCGTCGACGGATGGAACATACACTTCCTCGTCATCATTCACATATAACAATTTGGTATTATTCGGATGATCCTCGCTTTTAGCCGCTTTGGGAATATAGTTATCAATATACTCGCCAATCTTGACAACTTGAATTGCATTATTTACGCGCAGTAATAGCTCGGTGTCATATGCCACGCTATTCAGGGTCAACTGTGTTGTCGGTTCACCAATACTCTGAGCAGCAATCATGCCAACCATTTCGCCCGGCGCCACAATTGCGCGCTTGTACATGAGAACCATCATTTCCGCCAATGCTACCAGCGCCTTGCGATTGAATCGTTTGACCATGAGCAAATCGCGCGGCGTGAGCGAGTAATAATACATGATCTTGAATAGCTCGGTAGGCGGAGCATATTCAAGATGCTCGAATCGCGCATACGTTTCTTCCAGAATAATAAACGTTTCCAAAGGAGTCACATCGACTTCCGAATTCTTGTTGATTTTTTGCATCCCTGCTACGTTCGCGACAATGTGTGAAAAGGACAGCGGCAAATACGCGTCGGTTGTATTCTTATTTTTGAATACTTTGACGACAATATCCTCTCGAATTTTCATGAGAAACTCGGTATACTTTTTGGATTTTTCATCGCACAATTTCTGCTGCTTCTTCATACGACTGAACGCAGCTTTTGAAAAGATTGCCTTGAGTTCACTGTTGGTTTCAGAGTCGCCGCTGACCGGAACGTAAAAGTGCGCATACAATTCGTCGGGCGTCATTCCAATGAAATTCATATTCGAGTGTTCGATTTTCACCGTGTCGATACCGTCTTCGCCATAACTGAATTGAACAATGCGATTCTTATTGTTTCGAACCGTCATGTCATATTCCACCTTGATGTCTTCCATACCCTTGATCAAGCGGCGCTGAATATATCCTGTTTGCGACGTTTTGACGGCGGTATCAATCAAACCGACACGACCACCCATGGCGTGAAAGAACACTTCCGACGGCGTCAACCCGGCAATAAATGAATTCTCGACGAAACCACGCGCACCCGGGCTGTCATCGTATTTCGAGTAATGCGGCAAAGTCCGGCTGTCGAATCCGTAGGGCACGCGCTTGCCGTCGATGGTTTGCTGACCGACCAAACAAATCATTTGGGCAATATTCACTTTACTGCCCTTTGAACCGGCATTCACCATTGTAATAAAACGGTTGGTCTTGCTCAAACTCTTGAGACCAATATCACCCGCTTCACCGTTTGCCTTGTTCAAAATATTCGTAACCTGCAATTCGAATTCTTCCTCGTTTGTGCGCCCCGATTTATTTTCAAAGGTTCCAATGTGAATGTTGTCAATGATGGTCTTCACTTCCAGCTTCTTGGTTTTAATCGAATCGACGATTTTCTCCGTCGTCTTCTTGTCTGAAATCAAGTCGCTGATTCCAACACTGTATGCGGACGTCTTCATGTATTCCGTAATAATGTTTTGCAGGTCGTCGATGAAATCTGCAGACGCAAAATTTCCAAAATCGTTGCAAATGCGCTGAATCATGCCATTGGTGCTGGATGCCAAAACGCCGCTGTCAATATGTCCGCGCAAAATTTCTCCGTCTTTAATTTCAAGCACGTTGTTCGACGTGGCATAGTCGTCGCTTCCTCCGAATTGTTTGGTTTTATATTTCATACTGAGCGGCGGCAAAATCTGCGACAAGATCTGAAAATTCGTGATTTTCTTCTTTGGGTCGCTGAATAGCGCCGGATTAACGTTCTTGTATCCCATCAGCAGATTCATTGCCATGCGCGCATCAAACCCGGGAAGTCCGCCTCTAGTAAACTGGTATACACCAAGCAACGAATCCTGAAAAATACCAATGATTGAATTGTTCTTTGCAGGACTAATGATTTGGTAAGGAACGGCGGCAAGCCCTTTGAGTTCGGCTTCCGCTTCATCGTCTTGCGGCATGTGCAAGTTCATCTCATCACCATCAAAATCGGCATTATACGGCTTCGTGTCGCCAATATTCATGCGAAATGTGTCGCCCTGCTGCATCACGCGCACAATGTGACACATCATGCTCATTCTGTGAAGCGTGGGTTGACGGTTGAACAAAATACCGTCGCCATCCATCATGTGACGGTGCACCACGTCGCCGTTTTCAATAACGATTGTGCTTCGGTCCATGTATCTGAGCGAAATGTCGCCGCCCGTTTTCTTTTCCAAAATATTCGCGCCGGGATAAATGTCAGGACCATTTCGAACCAGTTGCTGTAAAAAGTCGCGATTGCGATTATTTACGACGACCGGTTTCGTGATATTCATTGCAATTTTTTTAGGCACTCCAAGTTCGCGGATCGACAAATTGGGATCGGGTGTAATAACAGACCTGGCTGAAAAGTCAACGCGTTTTCCCATGAGATTGCCTCTAACTCGACCCGTCTTTCCATTCAGACGTTCTTTAATCGACTTGAGTGGGCGACCGGACCGCTGTGCGACGGGAGCACACGACGGAATATTATTATCTATTTGTGTGGCAATAAAGTATTGCAGCAAACTTTGCCAGTCGTCAATAATTGCGGAATTCACCGACGGCTCGTTCATTTTTTCAAGCAGCGTTTTATTTGCCTTGATGATGTTCACAATGGTGTGACTGATGTCGTCTTCGCTGCGCTGGTTGCCGTCCATTTTAATAGAGGGTCGAACGGCGGGCGGAGGAATTGCAAGCACCTGGCAAATAAACCAGTCCGGTCTTGAAAATTTCGGACTAAATCCCATAAATGCGACATCCTGGTCCGATATTCTTTTAAATATTTTTAGAACAACCTCGGGGGTCATTTTCATATTCAGCTTTTCTTTGCCGCTGCCACCGCCACTGCCGCCACCCGATTCGCTACTTGGGCCTTCATCGGTGGCGTCGCCATCCCATTCCGCATAAAGCGTGGCCAAATTTTCTTTTTTGATTTTTTTAGGCACAAGGCAGCCGCAACCATCCTGCGTGTCGTCGCCGCAACGTTTGACTTTGGTCGCCAGCTGATGAACATAGCTCCATCTCTCGTCCGGTTTCATATCCATGCATTCTTTATTTGCTTCTTTGCTAATCAGAAGCTTGCTGCATTTGATGCAAACGCATTTCAGAAGTTTTACAATGGTGGGAAGATATTGATAATAAAATACAGGTTTCGCCAATTCAATGTGTCCAAAATATCCGGGAGTTTTGATGTAATCCAGGCCGTCTGTCGGACACTTGAGACCGGGTTCGAGCACACCTAACCGCGGATCAAACATGCCGCCGATGACCGGAATGTTATTCGAATACGTATCTCGACTCGTGATTTCTGCGACGGAACATTTTCTTATTTCTTCAGGCGACAAGACGCTAAATTGAATACCTACAATCTTTGATACAGTTTTCTTCGTCCAATTCGGTTGTTGTGTCATTGGCAGCGAGAGCTAACTATTATTTATTATATTTATATATCTATATTGTTTTATTTCAATTTTATAAATAATGCTTTTTATTTTTTATAAGAATGAAAAAAATATTTATTTATAAAATATTTCAATTTCAATTTTATAAATAAATGTTTTTTCATTCTTATAAAAAAACATTTATTTATAAAATTGAAATAAAAAGATGTATACATGTAAATGCATAGCAACGAGTTGGAATCACTGATACAGAAAATACAATGCCACAAAATCAGAAACATAATAATAAAAAATCATTTTTAAAGTCGGCTTCATCGAAAAAATCTCTGACGACAGAAAAGCCAAATCTTCAATACAGGCGTTCAACAAACGATGGTGGAAGTGGTGATGTCAGCGATGAAAACAGCGATAGTTCATCCATCGTTTCTCGTAATTCTGCGAATCCAAAAAAACAATTCAAAAAGGTGGAACAATTTGACAAGGTAGAATATGCTCAACTTCTTGCAGAGCTATTTCCTTCGAAATATTCTACGACCAAGGCACAAACAATGCAAAATATGAAAATAAAATATAAACAGGTTATTGAGGAAGAAGAAGAGGATGAATCTGAAGAAGAGGAGTATGAAGAAGAGGAATCTGAAGAAGAGGAATCTGAAGAAGAGGAATCTGAAGAATATCAAGCGCCAAGAAGGAGTGCGCGTTTGAAAAAACAGCAACAAGAACCAGAACAAGAACCGAAAAGTGTCTCGAAGAAGACAAAGGAGTCAAAGGAATCAAAAGAGGCAAAAGAAGAGTTGTTCCATCAAAGTAAAAAACAGAAGATCAGTCACCAAGATGATGATCGCGAGCGTGAAACAGACAAGAATAAGAATGGAAACTACAATATTGTGATCAACTTGCAAGAACCATTGGATTATTTGTCAGACCAATACGATGATGACGATTCGGAAATGAATGATTCTGTTTTCGATGATGAATCGATTTCATCAGACCAAGAAGGAGGATCAAGTGACGACGACGACGGCGACGACGATACCTTGAATGATGATGACAGTGAAAGAAGTTGTGACACTGAATGCAGTTTCGATGCCGATCATGAAGAAGAGGTGGTGACTACTCGTGGTTTTCGAAAGAATGCTGCTGCTACTCCTGCTTCTGCTTCTTCTTCTTCCATTGCGGCAGCGGCAAAAGACAATATTAATTTTACAGTCAACGGAAAGTCGATATTCGACAAGGAAACTGAAACTGACAAGGCAAAACTCAAGAATAAGAAGCACGATGATAAGCATAAGAAGGATCATGAAGATGAAGACGAGGAGTTTGGAAGTGAAGACGAAGCGACGATTCAAACCATCAAAGCACAAATGGAAGCACTTCTTGCAAAAGACAAGAATAATAAAATTGCGAGAAAGACGCTGGATCAAATGATTGAAAGGGAGGATAAAATCAAGAGTTTGCGAAAGAAGAAGAGTGTGAAACAGATGAGAAGCAACACAAGAAAATTCGGACGTTTGTTACAACAAAAGAATTCAGCAAACGATCTCAAGTATTTCAAAAAATATTTGACGCACGAAGAGCAGGCAGACGTGTTGAAAGAGCTGAGCGAGCTCAATAAAATGATGTTGGTGGATAAACCGTATCGCCTGACTTTACTAGAGTCGAAAATTCCTCAGCATTACAAGGCAGTCGCTTTGAAACGTATTCAGAACTTGCGCTACATGGATTCGTGTTCCGGCGAATACTTCAAGGTGAAAAATTGGGTCGACACGTTCATGACGATTCCGTTTGCAATCTATAAGACGCTGCCGATTACGATGGATGCCGGTGTGGAACAGTGTCATGCATTTATGGAAGATGCGAAAGACATTTTGGATTCGGCAGTATACGGGCTCAATGATGCCAAAATGCAAATTATGCAAATGGTGGGTCAGTGGATTTCAAACCCGTCGGCACTCGGTTCGGCGATTGCAATCAAGGGCCCTCCGGGAACCGGTAAGACGACGCTGGTCAAGGAAGGCATTAGCAAGATTTTGGGAAGAGATTTCGCGTTCATCGCATTAGGCGGAGCAACCGACAGCAGTTTTCTGGAAGGACATTCATACACGTATGAGGGCAGCACGTGGGGTAAAATTGTGGAAATTCTAATTCGATGCAAGTCGATGAATCCGGTCATCTTCTTCGACGAGCTGGACAAGTTGAGCGAGACGCCCAAGGGCGAAGAAATCGCGGGAATTTTGACGCATTTGACGGATACGTCTCAAAACAGTCAATTTCACGACAAGTATTTTTCGGAGATTCCGTTTGATTTGAGCAAGTGTCTCTTTATTTTCAGCTATAATGACGAATCAAAAGTCAATCCCATTCTTCTTGACAGGATGTATCGCATTCACACCAACGGGTATACCAAAAAAGACAAGACGCATATTGCGCAAAGGTATTTGATTCCGAAAATCCAGTCGGAAGTGGCATTCAAGCCGGAACAGATTATTATCGCAGACGAAACGATTGAATACATTGTGGAACATTACACGAACAAGGAGGATGGTGTGCGCAACTTGAAACGCTGTTTGGAGATTATCTTTACCAAGCTGAACTTGTATCGCTTGATGAAACCAGGAAGCAAGTTATTTGACAAGGACTCCAGTTCGATTGAGGTGACGTTTCCATTCACGGTCACAAACAGTGTTGTGGATAAAATGGTTAAAAAGGCGGAGACCAACAGTCCTCCCATGTTCATGTACACGTAAATTCACTGTGTCATATTCACCGTGTGAGTTGTTATAATAATTAACAAAAGTATAAAATAAAATAAAATACTATATTTTTTATTTTATTTTATTTTGTAAAAATACTATGTCCTAGCAGTCATAAGTGCAGCTCTCGCTATAAGCGATTCCCCACTTCATTGATTTTGCATTAAATGTTGGATTACTGACTTGCACACTATTTGGATTCGGGCTGGTTCGCAAAACGGATTTGCCTTTCAAACGAGCCAAGTAGCGATCATAGGAACCGTGTTTCATGTCGACACCTTTACTTCCACCGGCAGACATGCTTCCAGGGCGGAGTCGCGTCAAAGATGAGCGCGTCGAGTTGCCGTGCGACGGAACATTCGAATGCGTTACACCGGGGACGGCGCGATCGCTCATTTGGTTCCAATTTACAAATGCGAATTGACTTTGGGGGGGCGTATACACGTTCAACGCGGATTTATTCATCGTGTATTCGGATGACGGCACGCGCACCGTATTTTCAATTCGTTTCACATTGTATATATTGTTTTGATTGCTAAATTGCGGTCCGCTATATTCTTGATAGCTGGGAAAAGCGCCACAACTTCTACAGCCAACGGGTTTTGTTGTCGACATTTTTTTATTTTTAATTTATTTTATTATAATGTATAGTAATGTATATTAATGTTATAATAAAAAATTTATAATTTATTATTATACCTAATCTTTCTATAATTGTTTGTTATGTTATACTAATCTCTCTTTCTACTTTCTAAAATTCTAAAACACATAATTTAAAATTCGGTGGGTCCGAGCGTTCGGTTTCCGCCTCGTTGGTTAATGTAGTTCACTTGATCCTGGCTCAAACATGCGCACCCCATGCTGTCAGAATACGTGGATGGGCAGCATTCCGGTTTGAATTTATTATCGGCAAAAAAGAACAGTTCGCCTTCAGGTAAAGGCACGGGCGTTCCGACGTTGTCCTTGTACGTGTTCAGGCGATTCTTGTTGCCCATTCCGGAAGCGTACCGTTTGGCAGTTTGAACCCAACCCATTGTATACGAATCGTCAATATTCAGTTCATTATTGCTTAAATTGACAAATCCTTCTTTTTTAGCTTTACCAGCTTGTGCTTTATCGACTTTTTTACCGTTCATTACAGTCATTCCTTCAACTATGCCGTATTGAAAACAGTCACAAAACATGAACAATCCTGCAATCATGCCGATGATAATGCAAGCCACGACAATTTCGAGTCGCGCTTCATATCCAAAAAGTTTTAGTTCCATTTATAAAATAAAAATAGAATAATATTATTAATTAATTATTTATACATTTAGAAAAGATAAAAATAATTAAAATTATTTAATTGTTTGTTTGTTTGTTTGTTTGTTCAATTACAGTTTTTCCTAAATAAATATCATGAATTATGTGAAATCGGTAAACTATTTTTTTATGACTTCCATCTAGTATTTAAAATATTTAAAATAAAATAGTATTTAAATTAAATTAATTATTTTTTATATTTTTGATAATAAACTTTCCACTTTATGAATGTATTTTTTTTGGGCTTTTTCTTTTTTTAATCCTTTTCTACTTTCCCAAGCTCTCCATTTAGCTTGACCTTTTAAATCAAAAAAACTAGGTTTTGATACGTTACAGTCACCACATGTTACCTGTTTATATAATCCATATAAATATAATAAATTATCATTATCTAAATCAGTTAACGTGTTTACATCTTGAACTGCTTTATTGAATTTTTCTTCTACAGGCATTATGTTTATACGGAATGTGGATCTATATAATACGTGTATATATATTAAATTTTTGTTATATTTGTTGATATAAATTTAACTACATTATTCAATTTTATTTTGACATATTTACCCCGGAACCCCGGGAATACCTTGCGATGAGTGAACGTTTAATATGTTGTTTGAGAATCCAATCAAGTATCCCATCGGAACAGATATTGCGAGAAAAAATATAATTCCGGCAGCCGCCAAAATATCTCCGACGATCGGTATAAAAAATAGTAATATGATTGCTGCCGCCATGGCAACTAAAATAATAATCACAATTTCAAGAATGGAACCAATCAAGCTTTTAATGGATAAATATACACCTAATAAAGTATAAATTACAGCAGTAACCACACCGTTTGACTTTCCAAGCATGGATTTTGTCGTAACGATTGTTTCGATAAGCGGTGTCATAATATTAAGAATTCGAGACATGATGTCAGATGTAATTTCAGTAACCGAATTTCGTATTTTATTTACTAGTTCGCGCATGTCATTTACGATGCTCATAATTTCGCCCACAGTTGCAGTAATAATGCTTACCGTATAATGCACTGGTATAAGGGCAATATCGCTAATGTCGGTTAAGATATTTTGAGTGCATTCTGCGAAATTTTTTTCAGCGTATTCCATTTTCGACATATTGTCTGGCGCATTAATCATTCCGGCAAACGGCATAATATTGGGTTTACATTTTTGATTGTTCCAATCTGCTCGTAATTGTTCGATGTTGATTTGAATGTGGACATACGTAATGACAAGTATGAATGCGACGCATATAATGATTGCAAAAAAAACATATTCGCCGTATCGTTCTAAATATGTTTGATTTTCATAAATGTCTGATATTTTATCAATCATATTGGATGGAAATGGATTTGACAACGGTTTACTCATAATAATTTTCTAATAATTTTCTAATAATTTTATAATAATTTTCTAATAATTAAAAAAATGAATGTAAAACGTATGTATGTATAGCTAATATTAGTAAATATTAAAATAATCGTTTAATAATGAATTAATCATTTAATAATAATATATAAAAACAATATTTATAATTCTATAACCGGTTCAACTAAACATGATTCTATTAAGCTTTGATGTCGGGATAAAAAATCTTGCATATTGTCTTCTTTCGATGAATGAAAAAACAGAAGCCGGAGCCGAAGCCGAAGCCGAAGTCGATGGTAAAAATTTTATAGAAATAATAAAATGGAATATAATTGACTTGTCTTGTGATCAGGTGGAAGCGCCAGCAGATGCAGAAGCAAAGAATTTAAATGCAAAAAAGTGTTGCGAATGCAAAAAGGTGGCAACTTATTGCACGCATTCAAACACAATGTTGCCAGAAGATGTAAAAAAGTTCTGTAAAAAACACGCAGAAGAAGCGAAACTGCCGCTTCATCCAAAACTTTTAAAATCCAATTCGAAGATTGGACAAACACCGTATATCGTTCCACTTTCCATCATGAATAAAAAAGTGTCGTGCAATAAAATCAATATTGTTGATCTAGGAAAAAACCTAAAACGTCATTTGGATTTTATTTTCGCGGAGCACGTGGATAAAATCGACGCAATTCTGATTGAAAATCAAATTGGAAATTTGGCGGGAAGAATGAATGTGCTACAAGGAATGATTTCGCAATATTTTATTATGCGAAATATAACAAATATTGAATTTATATCAGCAACAAATAAATTGAAATTATTTAAAACAATTATAAATAAAAAATCTGATTCAGAGAGCAAAGGAGGAAATTTAGATAATGTTTTAGAAAGTGAAAAAAAGTTATACAAAATGAGAAAAGATGCGGGAAAAATGGTGTGCAGGTCTCTCTTGTCGTTTTATCCAAAGTTGAATGTTTGGATAGCAATATATGATAAACATAAAAAAAATGATGACTTAGCGGATTGTTTTCTTCAAGGGTATTATTACGCGCACCTGCATTTTAATGAAACCAATACATCCGCCGCTGCATTTGACCTAGATTCATTTTTATCAAATTATCAAATGTAGAATAATTTTACTTTCTAGGTTTGAATAAATAGAGAGATTAGAGAGAATAATAATAAAATGGAAATAATAAAAACTAATAAAATTATACAATTGATTCAAATTCAATAATATAATTATTATGCGTATGACTTAAAAATAAAAGTTGTAAGTTAAATATTAATAATAAAAGTAAAACACAAGTTCAATGGAACCAGAAGTGATTGATTTAGGATCTTTGGATATCGGGGATGGTGGAAACGGTGGTAGAAAATCATCCAATTTCGGAGGGGGGTTAGAGTTGCTTATGAATGACAGATTTAAATCGGGGGGGGACAAAAACGCGTCGACAAATATACACTTGGACGATATTACAAGTTTGGAAGATGATTTGCGTGACATGGACTCGTCGTCATCTTCGAGAAACGTCAAAGAAATGCGGTCCGGCTTGTTTGGATCGGGTTCGGGTCCTTCTTCGCATTCGGGATCGTCGTTTCACGTGAATAAACACGATTCGCTTTCAAACAGCATTGGAGGCGGTAACGACGATACTAATGGCGGCATGAACGGCGGCAACGGCGGTATCGGCGCATCAACTGCGCTATTTGACGACGACAAACCGACGTGGGACGGGTTTGGGAAGTTTAGTAATGTTCCAATTCATCCGGATGTGCCGATTGATTCGCACCCACAGCTCACAAAGGAAGAAATGCTTCGGGAGAAGTTCAAATACCTAAAAAAGTTTGAGGATTTAGAGAAAAAGGGGATTCGTCTAACTAAAAAATATGATATGGAATCGTCGCTTTCGGAAATGAAGGGCGAATATGAAACGCACGTGGAAGAGCGAGAGCGCAGAAACAGTGTAAAATTCCAAGGAAAGATGTTGATGGCGTGTATTACCGGACTCGAATTTTTAAATAATAAATTCGACCCGTTTGATTTGAAACTGGACGGGTGGTCGGAACAAGTGAATGAGAACATTGACGATTATGACGATATTTTCGGAGAGTTGCACGAAAAATATAAATCCAAGGCAAAAATGGCGCCGGAACTCAAGTTGCTGTTTCAACTGGGTGGAAGCGCCATCATGTTGCACATGACAAATACCATGTTTAAATCCGCCATGCCGGGAATGGACGACATCATGCGTCAAAATCCGGAATTAATGCAGCAGTTCACGCAGGCGGCGGTGTCTTCCATGTCAAATGCGACGCGTAGTGGCGGTGGCGGCGGCGGCGGTGGCGGATCCGGCGGTGGTGGTGGTAGCGGGTTCGGTAATTTTATGAGCGACATTGCCGGCTTGTCATCGTCGCGTCAAGCAACGGCGACACCGTTTTCGCATCAACCGCAGTATAATCCAGCACAACAAATGAACATGTCGATGCCGCAAATGCCGGTTTTGCCACAACGCCCGCCGCCTCCGCCCATTCAAACCAAGGGTGAAAATGCACCGCCGCCGCCGAGGCGTTCCGGTGACTTGACAAACATGAGACCGGATATTCTGATGGGTCGTGGCAATATGTCGCAAACGATACAGCAGAGTTTGCGCCCGGAGATGAAGGGGCCTTCTGACATTTCATCACTCTTGTCCGGTTTAAAGACAAAGACGGTGACGGTTGATAACTCGGCTTCGGCAGCAGCAGCAGCAGCCGCATCGAGTGTAACAATGAACAAAGACAAGAATTCGGCTGCAGGCGGAAGCACGATTAGCGCGTCGGATTTGAACGAAATGAAGAACGATAATTTTCCGAGCAAGAGTAAGCGCAAACAAAAGTCGGAGAGAACGTCGATTAGTTTAGATATTTAAATATTTAATTATATAGTTGTAATGATGGGTTATTATGATGTTTAGTTTATATACCAGTAAAAATACATCATAATAAGGAATTGTGCATTCATGCGCGATGGCATAGCTTAGTTGAAAACATGGCATCAAGTAATATTTCATCACGCATGTTCGATCCCTCGTAAACCGGTATAAATAAAAGTAAAAACCGGTCTAAAGCATATTATAGCTCAGAGGAAGAGCGCCGGGATCCAAAATATCGTCTGTTCAAATAAATGACTTGTTCAAGTCCGAAAGAACGGATGGTTAACTATCACTCGGAGGTCACGAGATCGAAACTCGTTGTATGCAATCATTTTTTATTGTATTTTATTTTATTGATTTCGATCTTCTTCTTGTCATATTTCTACTTTTACTTTTATTCCTGGAATTCAATGATTTTGTAACTGTGCTCGTTATAATAGTATTTTTTGTTGGAGTTCGTGTTCTCGCTCGTTTAGTAGAAGTTTTATGAGAATTTGTTCTTGTGGAAGTAGTGGCAACGGGCGCAATCCCCTGCAAAACTCGCTTTTTTATTTTCGAACTTAAATCTTGCTTGCTTTTTATATAATCGATCGCTTCAATTAATACATTTTGAGCTTCCGGGTCAAAATCATTATCCAAATTTAAAAACCCGTTTCGTTCTTTTGATTCGTAAAAATCTCCGCTATGCACGATTTCGTTTAATTTTTTACGCAATGCGCTATTATGTGGCGCAGACGAGCGAAGTTGGGCGGCAATGCCTTTTTGTTCAAATGAAGAACCGCCTAAACTGTTACGGTGACGACGACGATGGTGTATCTTTGTCTTCTTCATCTTCATTGTATATTTCATATTTTTATCCGTTTTATTTTTATATTTATAAAAATAACTATATAATAATAAAATAATAAATATATTTAAAATATTAAATATATATTTATTAACGTATAAAAATTTTCTTATTAAAAAATAATAGAAAAAATGATTACCATTTTTTCTTTCATACCGGACAATTATATTAAACATGATAATAGTAGTGACAGTAGACCGACCATCTCTCTATTTTCGTCGATTAAAACTTCTATTTTAAATCAAACATATACAAAATGGGAATTGCTTCTTGTAACCAATCATGAAAATGTCTTGTTACAACAACAAGACCAACAAGACGTAGACGAGAGAATCAAGGTCGTGTATACCCCGGATTCGTATTTAAATTTGAATACATTATTCAAACTAAATAATAATAATAATAATAATAATAATACTGTGATAAATCCGCAATGCAAATACATTTCATTTTTCGATTTAGAACACGACGTGTGGAATGTAAACAAGCTGCAAATACAATTCAACTTGATGGCGTCGAGTGATTATGACATCATTGGCTGTGAATGCACACCTTCAACGCAATCCATTTCTGCAATAGTTCCGCGAACTGTTAAAAAATCAGAGTCGTCATTGTTCATGTCATGTCCGTTTTTATTTTCAACCGCGTTAATAAAGAGAGAGTTGTTTCAACATTATGATGAAACTGTTTTTCAGAATGAATACGAAAAAATGAATGACCGCAATTTTGCGCTAATACATACAGAAAATAATACGCTCATGGCACAGTATCACGCTTTTCTTCTTTATATGACACTTATAGAACGTAACATTTATTGCATTCAGTATTCAAATGGTGTTTCTAGTTCCAATTTCGGTTCCGGTTCCAGTTTTACGGCGAATAGCACACGCGTTTTCAATTATTCTCTCGTGACAACGTCATTACAAACTAAATTAACATGGTTACAAGAGTGCAAAACGTGTGACCATTTATTTTTTGTAAATGCGAAACAATATTTTGAAGAAAAATTCATACGAATTCGATTCTTCTCCGATTTTTGCAGTCCTGAAAGTTGCAAACAAGAGTATGAAGAAATGTGCAGGGTGAAACGAATGGACAATTACGGCCCAGATAAACCCTTGTATATCACTTTAAATGAAACATACACGCACGCAATTCTGTTAAATTGTCCCATTGTTCCCAAACTGTCTGTTCCTCCTGAACGCGTTCTCGGCTTGGCATTTGAACCCATACCGTATTTGCGATTGTCGTATGATTTTATTCATTTTGCAGATAAGTTTATAGGTGCGGGACACTACTACATTGGCCACATTCATCCGAATCTACACAGTCCCGTTTTTAAAGAACACCACGGTTTCATGTGGCACGTTTCTCGTCCGCAAATTCCGCCAACTCTGGAAGAAAAATACAACATGGGTGAAACAAATAAAAGAAATAAAATATCGATTATTGTTTCAAACAAGGTTAAAGCGCCCGGCAACGCATACCGTCACAAACTTGCATCCTTTATACTGATGAATAAATTACCAATCGACATTTGGGGGAATGGAACCGCGTCGCACTCTGCCCGTTTTCCGAATAACTCAAAAATAAAAGGTCCGTTCAAAGATAAGGAACCATACGAATCCTATGCACTAAGCATATGCATTGAAAACTACCGACACCCCCACTATTTTTCGGAAAAAATTAGTAACTGTCTCGTATATAATACAACCCCGATTTATTTAGGATGTATCGAAATCGATACATATTTTCCGGGACAAGTGATTCATTTGACGGGAGACATAAAACACGATGCTAAAATGTTGGTTGATATTTCACAAAATCCGTCGCTTTACATTCGAGAGATAAAACACGACGATAACGACAATGTTCTAAATTTATTAAAGAATTTACCATTTACTACACATTTGAAGAATTAAAATCGCGTTACATGTTTAATAAATATTTTCGCACATTTTCAATGCAAGTCGACGCAATTTTGCGCGGTTTACCGTTGGTTTCTATGCACACGTGGTTCAAACAATGCGGATTTAACTCGAATGACTTTATAAGCTGTCCTATCGTTTTAAACTCATTCATAATTACAATTGCCGTTTTTGAACTGATTCCCGGTATAGTTGACAACATGATGACTCCAATATTTTCCGGTGTCACATTTGCATTTTTTTCTTTTTTTACTTTTAGCACGCTGCAATAATCGTAGGACTGTTGCGTCGGTTGCAGTTCATTTTGGTTACAGTTACTCTGAGTTTCATTCAATTCAATATTAAATTGCACATTTTCAACATTTACATTTTCTCTCGAAATGGCGGCAGAAACATGTTGGGGGTGGGCAGAAACATAATACGACTTTTTTATTTTCACACTGGACTTTTTCCCATCCATTTCGCGCTCCAATTTGTCTGCCCAGCTCGAAACCAGATCGCATGTCTCTAGAACATTCATAGTTCTCAGAACTGAAAATCCCTTGTAATAAAGAATGGAAAACATGGAAGATAAAAGTGTTTTTTTATTGATGCATGTGTATTTATTCTCTCGATATTTTGAAAGATCGCCTTCAATCAGATAAACGATATTATGATTGGGAACGGCTTGGTAACCATCCAGTCGAAATGACTGCTCAGCGTATCTACCGTCTTTTATGCTGGATGCCAAATCATTCAAACTTTTTCTCTCGAATAAAACCAACTCTTCTCCGATTTCATTTTCATTTACATCTATTTCTACAAATGCAATATCGCCAATTTTCAAATTATCCACTTTCAATTTTATATTACTATTGCTATTGACAGCATCATTCATCATTTTCAATTGTAACAATGCAATAAGTTCCTTCTCTCTAAAATCGACTTTAATAAGCAACATTTTATATAAAAAGATTGTCTGATTGTCTGGATTGTCTAATTGTCTGAATGTATTATAATTTATGAAAAAATCTCTCTATTATTTTTTCATAAATATTTTATTTGCGATGAATCGGGAATCCGGTTGGTTGTATGTTCCCTGTATCCCTTATTATCCCAAGTTTGTGCCGTATGCGCGCCGACCTGCGTTAATATACGGCGTCCAGTTGAACAAGAAGTTGGCATTCAAAGCCGGAGTTGCAATCATGTGTCGGCGCCCGAACGGAATCATAAATCCGGTTCCGGATGGTTGCGCTCCACCCTTTCGCATACCGCCTCCATTGTCCGTGTTTGTATACATTCCGTTTGTGCTTCCAGTTGCGCTAAATATCGCCTTGCGAGCAATTGCCGATCTGCCGTTTTGACTTCTTGGAGTGTTTCGTGCCATTGTTTTTTTTGTATTTTTGTGTTTTATATATATGTTATATACATATACCTCAACATAAAAATATTTATTTATTGTTGTTAAATAAATTATAAAATAAATGAAATACATTATTATTTGATTTTTTTTTAATTTTATTTATTTTTATAATTTGTGAATTTAAGTATTTAAAGAATATCTTCATGTTATTTATATAAAAATAAAATTGAAAGTAAAATGAGTCAAAATTCTGGAAAACCGACTTCTTCAGACGGTGGCGGTAACAGCGGTAACAGCGGTAACAGTGTTGCAACTGCTGGCGGGTTTCGTTTGCCATCCAACATGTGCATGCAACACGCATCCAAACTGGCAGTTGTTGAAGACCGACCAATTATGCTTGATTATTGGAGTCAGTCCATCGAAAAGAAAGTTATTATTGGCGTAAAAGAAAATGGAGAGAAGCTTTTGGTAAAAAGCGAGGAGGAGTATACGAGTCCAATTGGAAAAATATTTAAAATCGAGTCGGAATATATTATTCTTACCGAAAACTCTATTTATATTGTATCTTCCGATATTCAGTCAAATCGAATCAACTAATCTTTCTTTTCAGTCGATTTATTGGTAAAGGTAATATAATTAAAATAGTTATATTTTTATTCTTACATTTTTATTCTTACATTTTTATTCTTACATTTTTATTTATATAAACAAAAATGTAAATCGTGTATGGCCTCTGGCTTATTACCCGTGCTGCGTTATACTGGAGAAGCTTGAGAAACGAGAAGCGAATTGCATTGTAAAGGTTGTGGGGCACTTGGTCCAAATCCTAATCCTAAACCCATACCTCCTCCTCCTCCCGCTTTATAGAACCTTTGTTTTGCAGATTTCAACATGGATGCTGCTCTTGCTCTTGCTCTTCCTTTTGATTTAGTCATTCCTTTTGATTTGGATTTCATTACACTTCGTTTCACACTTTTATTATGACGACGACCACGGGTCATAAACCTACGACGACCGCCAGCAAAAACAATATTTGATTCTTCTGCAACAATATCTTTAATTATTCTCATCATTGTAATATATCCAATCCCTCCAATAATTATATCTTTCACACGTGCAACTCCAGGAGAATTTAACGGAATATCCTGTCCATTCATTCTTACGGTCATAGCATTTAATGCCGCAATATTCGTTTGAACGTTGCCCATCTCTGTGGCTAATGCGGCAATTACGCGTACATGAGTTTCCTGATCCGGATATCCAGGACGTTGATTAGCCCCTTCATGTAGTTTAGATTTAGATACTACAGTTCCGAATGGAGGTATGGGTGATAAAATTCCTCTATAACTAAATAATAATATTCCATCAGGAAAACGTGCACTAACTACAGTATCCTCGAATCCTCTAGGAAACATAAAAAAACCATCTTCATAAGGAAGATCGCCAGGACCAAACGAGTTGTCCTCTCTTCTTATGAACTTATTGATGGGTGTATCTTTTGTAACATAGCCACCACTCTGGTCAACAAACGTATATACATATACATCATTAACGGCGGAATCCTGACCTGGCGGGGTTATACCTATACATTTACGCCGTTTGTTAGAAATACTTCTACTATTCCTACGATTGAATTCATTCGTGCTCATAAAACCACGTTTTAGTGGTAACATTCTATACGTAAAAAACTCGGGACATATTACCCAATTACTAGCTAAACTAAATGTACCAATTGTTTTGTTAGCATCTATGATTTCCATACGTTCCATTTCTGACATACCGGCCGCATTCGTGTCTTTTAAATTTTGCGCAACTCGTGTATAAGAATTTCCTACAGCATACCGCAATTTTACTAGATTTGTTTGAGTATTATTCTTGTTAGCGGTTATATTTTTGCTACTTGGATCAACCATAAAAAAATAACGATAATTAAAATTATTCGCGTCAACAGCGTCTTCAACAACAAAAGCAGCATTGGCTACATCAACTATATTAGTCAAATTTCGACTTAATGTATTGTTTCCGCCCGCACCAAAGTTAACAAAAAGCGAATCCCTCATAAAAATGTCTTTTGTTAATATTTCTTTAGCTGGGTTTCTAGGATCTGCAAGAATGCTACCATTGCAACCATTATGTTCATCTGGGAAACAGAATCCTGCTCGAACAACGCGCGTATTACCATCACCAAGAGTCGCAGGAGTTCCGCATGGCACTGGACCATCAATTTGTCCTGCCACAGGAATAATAGGAGCACCCGGTCCACCGGCAGCAATAGCGGCAGCAATAGGGCCACCAGGTGCTAAACCTGCAGCTATTTCCCTATTAATAGCGTTTTGTATATTTGGATCAACTGCCATTGCACCACCCATGGCGGCAAGTGTGGCACCACTAACTCCGTTAACTATACTATCAGCTGCTGCTTGATCACTACCTATCGCAGCACCCAAAGCTTGTTTTGCTCCTGCATCAGTTCCTATAAGATTTATAATTTGTGTTGTTAACTGTCCAAATTCAGCTGCCGATGCTGGATCAGTTAAAGCAGCTAATACATCTTGTGCTCGTGCTTGTGCCATGTTATTTTATTTTATGTTAACTATATTATATATATATATATATAAATTTTATAATATATATAAATATATATAATTTTATAATATAATTTATATAATTTTGATAGTAAAATCAAAATTAAAATACAATACAATCATAATAATTAAAGTAAAGTAAATAATTATTCCTAAATAATGAAGTTTTTTAAAGAAACAAAATAAAAAGAAATAATAATAATAATAAAAATAAAAGTTAACAGTTAGATAATAGTAAATATTTTCCGATGAGCGTATTCGATTCCAATACTTGTTCAGGAGACATGCGAACAAACCACCCGAATGCAGTTCGCCGCAGCAGTTCGCGTTCGGGAATGTAGAGTCCCAGCGCATTCGCATCCAAATCAACGTCTTGGTCGCCCATCAAATCGTCAATTAAAATCGCGTTTCCGCCGGAAGCCGTTTGAATTCCAAACATGGTCGAAGTAATGGCGCTCATATTCCCGTTGATGATTTCAGAGTAGCACCATCGACCGCACTCTCCCAGGAAATCCATTTCGCTCGTATAATCTTTTGAAATGAGCACTTCTAAATAAGACACGTATTTCTGAATGACGGGACTGTTTCGTTTACAACCCATGATTTCAGTGCTCGGGAAGAACTCCGCCACGGCACTGACGGATGAAGTTGCGCGCATTTCGCCGACGAATGCAGACGCCGGAAGTAACGCGTTATTATAAACCGTGATTAAATCGCGGAAACAAATGAAGGAGGGAGGGACGCGCATGCCGCCATACATTTCCAGCAGTTTCGCGAATGCGAGTTCTCTCAAATGTGGGCGAAGCGGAGACGGTAAATTTTGCGGTTGGAGTGTCCAACCGGGCATCAATCTATGAAACGACGCGTCGTCGATGAGGCACACGTGAAACGAATCGCTGCATTTTTGAATGATGCTTCGTATCGTTAGATAAATATACGGCTGGTTTAATTCCGTGCTGTTTCTCGATCCATAGTTCAGCCAGCGCCTAGAATTGACATCATACTCAATATGAATCCACAAAATCGGTTTGGAGTTTTTCTTGTTGAAAATTGTATCATAGTGTTGATCGCTGAGTAAATATTTTCGAATTAAATCATTTTCGTCTAAAATCTCTCCATTTCTTGCAGAGTTTTTATATTGCATGCACATGAATGCGATGAAAAAAATTGCAACATAAAACAAAATATTACTTGCATAATTTGACATTCTTTTTTTATATTTTTATATTATACTTACTGTCTTCTTATTCTATTCTTATATTTTTTATATTTTATTTCTATTTATTCTAATTTATTTATTCAATTTATTTATTCAATTTATTTATTCAATTTATTTATTATATTTATTATTCTATTTTATAATAAATATAAATATAAATGTCCCTTAACACCTCGACCCTGATTAAGAATTTGGATTTGGAAATCCGCCGGTCAAGTATTGTTCCTGGTTTAAAGCCGGCGCCATCATTCGACTCTGCAGCTCGTATCGAGACAAATATAAATTCTTTAAATCGCTCGTCTCGTATCCAAACGGCTGACTTCTATCCCAAGGCGAAGAAAAGAGAAACGGTTTTGGGTTCCTAGAATCGCCACCGCCACCATCGTTATTATTGCCATTACTGATTAAATTCAAGTTGAAACCGCATGAGTCGCATGCACTAATTAAATTGGCCTGCATAACTTCGTCTGCATTTCGAATCAAGTATTGACGATAATCGGAATTGCTGGTGATGTTATTTTTCTCTCGTAACTGTTCGTTAATTACGGCGCCCGGTTGCCACGTGGCATAGTTGCGACCATCGTTCATAATCGGCGGAAAGTTGAAATGAATATTGTTTGATCCCGAATAACAAGTCCCCCAGCTCATAATAGAAATATTGATGTAATGAATAGATAAAAATATATGTTATATATTATATATTATATATTTTTTATTATATTTTTTTTACTATTTTTACTATTTTTATTCTCATTTATATTTTAATCATGAAGCGCTTTTAAAATTTCCTTCTTTGACATTTTATTAGTTGCCGGACCAAGTTTGGTTTTTGCTAAACTTCGCAACGAATTCACGGGCATATTTTTCATTTCATCCAAAGAAACAGAACCTGCAGGGTCTTCAATTATAATACTTTTAAATTTTTTAGTATTTACATTTACATGAGATTGGTTATCCAATTCATCATTTTTACTTTCATCATTTTTACTTTCATCATTTTTACTTTCAACATTCTCATTCCTAGTATCGTTTTTCATTTGTTCGTCGCTATATTTACCAGCTCCAGCTCCCTCTTCTCCCCCCTCTTCTCCCTCTTCATCACCGTATTCATCGCCGTCTTCATCTTCATCTTCATCTTCGTCTTCATCTTCATCGTCTTCATCGTCGTCGTCACTACTGTTATCAATGCTGTTACCAATGTAATCGTTGCCGGAATGAATATTTGATTTTAATTCAATCACTTTAATTTCAGAATGAGGTAATGATGATTTCAAGTAGTTTGCAGATGATGAAATCGTTGATAAATCAATGATTTTACAAGAGCCGCCGCCATCTTCAAGCGCATTTCCACATTCATAACCGTCGTCGCTATCAGAATCATCAGAGTCGTCGCTATCACTCTCATCACTGTCATCACTGTTGTCACTGTCATCAGACACTTGAATTAAATTCGCTTGTCTTTGGTCCGAATGCTCCAGATCTTGTTGTTGCGTGGAAATCACATTCGCATTCGCATTCGCACTCGCATTCATTTGTTGTTGTCTGTATTGCGACGATTTCAACGATGTAACCACTTGTTGCAACAGTTGGGCTTGATCCATGACGGACTGTTCGAGCATGCTGATCCGTGTGCGAAGGTAATAAAAGATAATTCCAGAAAGCAGCATGCATATGACTAAACTAGCCATTGTAAATAAATCGGAAATATTGCTTAACATGTTTTATTTTATTTATATATTGGTTTTATTTTTATGTTTTTTACTAATTAAATATATTACATACTTGTTTTAATTTAAAATGAAAAAATAAACGAATTATTTTTTCATTTTTTCATTTGAAATTCTAAAGAAAATTTTAAATGTTAGGTAAATATATAAATAAAATTATGAGCGCGGGAAAAAAAGTTATAGCTGAAAACAAACCCACAGGAATTCCTCCTGGTTCAACTTACGAGGGAGAATTAATGTATGAGGATGATTCAACTTACGAGGGACAATTAATTGATGGCATTCCCAACGGAAAAGGTCGAATGACATATGGCCGTGGTGGTTTTTTTCACTCTGGCTCATACGTAAATGGGCTGCGCCACGGAAAAGGCAAGATTATAGATGGAAGTGGTAAAATTCTTTACGATGGCGAGTTTAAGAATGATGAAAAAATAGACGGAAAAGGTAAAACAACACATGGCAATGAAATACCAGTGAGAAGAACAGGGACTTATGGCATGAAACCTGAAATGATGGCTGAATTAGACAAAGTTTATGGTATGGGCTCAGGCGGAAGTAAATGCAAACGACGACAAAGCAAACGACGACAAAGCAAACGACGACAAAGCAAACGACGACAAAGCAAACGACGACAAAGCAAACGACGACAAAGCAAACGACACTAAACATTTATTTTACACCTTTTCTCATTTAAAACGCCCATTTTATATGAGAATACACTATACTTCAACATCAACACCATGAATCATGTTTTTGGTATCGTTGATAATTTCAATCGGATAATCTAAATCTTCGAGAACTTTAACCCCCCCTTTCACTGAAGAAATACCTTTCCCCAGTTTATACAAGTATCGAATGGAATTTGTGTTTGTTGCGTCCGCTACCCTTTTAATCTTCATGTGCATGTTTTCAATGCGTTCCGCTTCTAAAAGCTTGCACAGCTTGGAATAATGCGTGGTTAGTAGCAAGTCCACATTGTCAAACGTGTTTAAATATTTAATGAATCCATATGCGCTGGCAACGGCTTCATACGGATTCGTTCCGGAATACAACTCGTCAAAAATGCAAAAGTGACGTTTTGTTTTATTTTCGAGCAAACAAGTAATGATTTCTCGGCACCTGCGCGATTCGGCTTGAAACAAACTGTCTCTCCCCGAAGTGTCTGGGATGTTCAAATAACTGTGAACAAATTCATACGGCACCAGTTTTGCTTTTTTATAAAATCCGTACCCGAATTGTTGAGAGAAGATGATATTCAACAGCGTGGATTTAATAAGCGTCGTTTTCCCGGCGGCATTCGGCCCAGTAATTGTTGCCTTTTTATTCAGCACAATATTATTTTTTACGGGGCGGCCATTCATTAGCGGCGCATAATACGAGGACTTGAAATACGTTTTCTTAGAAGACGAAGACGAAGACAAAGGTGATAAAAACGTGCAAGCGGCAATCTTTTTATTCTGAATAAGGCGCGATAATCCGGAGAGATGTTCCACATAGGAATTAAATCCAAACGTATAACTTACCGCATTTTTTACGGATTGGTCACAATGAAATCGATAATATAGTTTCATAATTGTTCCAATGTTGGATATATTTGCAAGCGTTAGTTTAAACGGCATTACATTTCTTATTTCATCGTGCAATTCAGATAGCGTTTGCGCGTGTTTCTCGTTTTCCGCGTGAAAAGCGTGATACAATGTTAAATTCTCTTTTTCAATAACCGAATTAATGAAACGAATGTTTTCAATGCTCGCACCAATGTAGCTTGTAAACGCGTGGATATTATTATGAATTAAAAACATGTTTTTATAGAACCGGTGGCATGACACAATATTCTGGTAAATTTGAAGGAAATAAAATGCAATCGAAATAAATATATATATTTTTTTATCCCATGGAACTGAACCGAAATTCTCGAATATTTTTCCAATCGGGTGATACTGTGCGATTTTTTTCAGCGAGGATATATACATGGATAAATCAATCGGCAGTTTCTGAAACCGAAGTATAAAAAATGGAATAATGAGTATGATGAGCGGAGTGAGGAGAGAAATTACGGGAGATGCCAGATTCTGCAATGAAAGAACTTGAAGAAACAACGATGACGAATTGAGCGGTTCCAGCATGGTAATGTCAATATAACCAAACTTGTCTTTGAAATTTTTATCGCCTTGGATCGAGCTCCAAATATTGTGAATATCGGAATACGACTTGGCGACGGCACTATCATTATCACGATCATCATGGTGATGGCGACGATTCGTTTGATAACATTGAATTAATTTTTGAGATTGCCGTAAAAATATTACATCGGATGTATAATATTTTGCCCACTGGTCTAAGAACCGCTTTCCATATATGGTTTCAGGGTTAAAAATATGTTCATACATGGTTTTTGTTTCTTCTTTTTCTTTTTCTTTTTCTTTTTCTTCTTTTTCTTCTTCCAACTTGGAACCACCTTTGTCTTTCTCTTCTTTTTTTTCGTCCTCCTTTTCTTTCTTTGATTCCTTTTCCATGTCGCTTTCAACTCGAACGAGCTCTAAATCTGTCATTATATGAGGGTCAATTTCATGTAATTTATTTTTGTCTAAATATGTTATTGGCAGACGAAATGTTGTAGTTATATCGGTATACTTTTTATTATTTTCCCCCGTTGTTTCATTCTTTGTCATCTTTATTAATATTATTATTATTATTAGTATTCGTAAAGAATATTAATAATTTTATGCTACGAATAGATAGATGGATAGATCTTTCACTTTCAAATAATTCTAAGAAGAAACGTTTATAGTGGAAGGCATCTCCGTAATCGCCGTGTTATAATACACCTCAAACTCTTTAATCTTTTTGATATCCCACCGAGTCACGAAATTAATTGCAACACCCTTTCGACCCCAACGCCCCGATCGACCGATGCGATGCAAATACGTGTGCACGTCCTTGGGCACGTCGAAATTAATAACCACGCCAACATTCTGCACGTCAATTCCGCGAGCAGTTACATTGGACGAAATGAGCACACGATGTTTTCCACCTTTGAAATCTCTAAATGCCGCATCGCGTTCCGATTTTTCCATCCCGGAATGAATGCAACACACCGGAAAATTATCCTGAACCATGGCTTCGGTTAAATCCGTGACTCGTTTGATACTATTGCAATAAATAATAGTTTGAGTAACTGAAATCAGATTGAAAATATCCTTCAGCGTGTTGTATTTATGCGAATCATCCTCCAGCGCAATCAAGTGCTGCACAATGCCTTCCAGCGTAAGCTGTTCCGATTTTACAAGAATCTTTACCGGATTTCTCAAAAAATTCGAAGCAAGTGTGTGCAATTCTTCCGGAAGCGTCGCGCTAAAAAGACACACTTGAACGCTCGAGCTCAGAAAATTAAAAATATTATACACTTGTTCCTTGAATCCGGCAGACAACATCTCGTCCGCCTCGTCGAGCACAATCATTTTTACATCGCTGCCACGAATGTGGTTCCTGCGAATCATGTCGTGCACTCGGCCGGGACATCCGACAATAATGTGCGGTAGCTCACTCTTCAAAAACGACACATCTTGAACCGTCGAAGTTCCGCCAACCAGCAACTGAATTTTAAGCGTCTTCATAAATACCGCTAGTCCAGAGACAACATCGTGAATTTGTTTTGCCAGCTCCCGAGTGGGAGCAAGAATAATTGCTTGCACCTTTTTAGCACTCGTGTCAATGTTTTGTAAGACGCCCACGGAGAATGCACCCGTTTTTCCGGTTCCAGATTGAGCTTGTGCAATCATGTCCTTCCTGTCAAAGAATGACAAGATGGATTTCTGCTGAATAATACTGGGATTATCAAACCCATATGCGTAAATTCCGCGCAACAAATTTGCATCCAAATGCTCCAGATCTTCCCATTTATTAAACTCTTTTATAACAGACGCCGACGCCGACGCCGATGACGCTGATGCCGATCCACATCCGTCACTATCAGCAATCCTATTTATATCTTGTTCTTGTTCTTGTTCTTCTCTTTCTCTTTCTCTTTCTTTTTCGTATACGCTCATTTTATTTTTGGGTATTTATATGTATTATATTACATTCTATTTAAGCTATTTACAAAAGTATTATGTAAGCAGAGTTCCAATATCCAATATTCGTGTTTTGTATTACATATTTTGTAAAAAATATGTAAAAAATATATAATAAAGAATCATACAGATAATACACATGTAATTATATAATTATAATAAAAAATAAAAATAAGATAAAATGACTGCAACAACGTACAGTGCCGACTTTATTTGCACATATAAGTTGATGGACAATGATGATGACCGCAACATGATGTATCAAATCCAACTTTTACAAGCGTTTGATATGCGGAAATTTGATCAATATGAAATCAGCGAAAAAACGTTACAATTATACCAAAAATTAAAAGATTGCAACGAAGTAAAGGAAATTCTTGAAGAAGGGATTAAAGCAAACCTGCAAATGAATTTGTCTCATGAAATCATGTTCATGTGCTTATTTTCTTATCAGTTTTTTGACCTGTTTCATAAATGTTTAATCGATTATTTTAAAACCGGGTCGTCTTCTATTTCAGAAGAGTCGAAACGTCACTTGATTCATGCGGTGACATCTCCATAATTCCATAAAGTAGCACATTTGTTTTACCTTTTTATATTTTAATTTTTTATATTTTAATTTTTTATATTTAGATTTGTTGGAACCGTGTGTGCCACTCCTCTATGCATATATGATTGTGGCGATGGCGCGATTGTCATCATCCCGTAATTATCTTTATAGTCACCACAATTATCATCAGATTCTTCTGAAAGGAAATCTTTTTGACGAGCGACGTCGATGCATTCATAATACTCCAATATTTCTATTAATTCTAGAATAAAATTATTTTCACATTTTGGATTTAATAATAACTTTCGGATTCGATCTGATAAACTCGATAAAAGCGCATCTTTGTCTTTTTCTTTTTCCATTACACCCTTGTTATGTTAGGTAGGTCTAATTAAATTACTATAATATTATAATAAAAATAATAAATTAGAAAATATAAAAATATAAAAATATAAAATATTATATTATTATTAATTATAAGTAAATAAAAATGGCATCAACTCGAAATAAAAACACAACATCCGATTATTGTTTAGAACAAAAACAAAATCATCAAATATTCGGTTATACGGAATACAACCACTCGCAATATGGAGCCGCATATAAGAACGCACTACCGACGGTCGGTATTACTCCCAGCCACATGCCGCGAGAAGCATTTTCAAAAAATTCAATCGACATTGAATCCGCGCTTTTTGGAATCAATTCTACCAATTTAGTAACTCCTCAAGCTCCGGTCGCACCGAAATTAACTCCGCTTCCTGAAGTTGCATACTTTGAGAGAATCCCATTTATTTTACCGAATCCGCTGGTTGTCGAAAATAAACAACGCCCGTTTCCAGTTCCTTAGTCGGTCCTTTTCGTCCCTTGTCGTCCCTTAGAACCAAGGATTTAATTCTAGCGTTTTTCCCTTCATGGTTGACAGGGTCGGCGGCGGAATGAGCGTGTACATGTTGGAGACATCGCGCTTGTAATTTATATAAGCGCGCGCTTCGCTAATGAGCCGAGGAACGCACCAGTTACAAACCAAACCATTTAGAGCTTCGATTTGCTCGGTGATGTTTGTCGGTTGGTTCATTGCGCTCTCTAAATAGATGCCGCGCATAATCATTTTTAAATTATCACAATCTTGTGGCCCAATGTCGTATTTACCACCACTTTGGTTGTATACGCCGGCACGAATCCCGTTTTGTATAATTTGCATATTTTGTTCGCTAAAAAATGCCAGTGACATTGGGGTGTCGTTCCAGTTTCCAGTCATTGCATCCGTAAACGATTTGCATTGTGATGAAATGGGTATTCTATCGAAAAGTGCAAATTGAGCCGATGGCGAAGGGCTTTCAATGTCAAGACGCCCGTTTGAAAACTGTTTAGGAAGAATGTTCTGATTCAGATTTAGATTCATAGAATTTTGCTTAACTATTTTTGTATAACGTTTTATTAAATGATATTTATATATTTATATTATAAAAATAATTAATTTTAAATTTATGAAATTTTATTATTTTTATTGAATAAATATTTACATTTTATTGAATAAATATTTACATTTTATTGAATAAATATAATATAATAGATAATATAATAGTATACTTACTTATTTTCAATAAAATGACATTTCAAACCACGGTTTTATGGGTAGCAGTTTTTATATTTCTTGGAGCTCTCGGATTTATAGGTTATAACATTTATTCTTCGCAATACAATACTGTAAATTGGCCGCCATTTGTATCCGACTGTCCGGATTACTGGACATCCGACGGAACAAACTGTAATTCAGGTTCTTACAATTTATGTTCAGGAACAACCACATTTAAAATAAAGGATTATCCGAATTTATGCGACAAGTTCGACTTTTATACAAAAAACAAATGCGGTTCACAAATCGGCTGGTCCGGCGTTTCGAATAGTTTGACTTGCACTTAAGGATTCACAGTGCGTGCTGTGCGCATATTTCATTTTCGAAATTCCGATTTATCTATACTCGTCATGATGCGCTGATAGTCAGTATGTTTTTTTTCAATATCACTATAATCCGGTTTTTGAACAACCGTAATCGGAATTATCAGCATCCATCGATCCTGTTTTTGAAGTTGCAACCAATATTTATCAATCGCATAATAGTAATGATGATGCGACTCCTTCATCAATTTTGTGATGCCTTCTTTTATATTCGAAATGAGCGCGTCGTAATAATGGCGTTTTACAATATACCCGGTTGTAGTTTGACAGTGCGATACTCGAATGCTTACGCCGTCGTTGGTTTCGAAAGGAGGCAAGTTATTTCCCGCAAGAAGAAGCACGTCCCACTTGTTTTGTTTATTTAAAAAAAATGATTCTGCATTTTCGACAAACGTATCCGGTAGCATGAACAAGATGTCATCTTCTATAATCATAACGGACTCCCACTTCGCCTCTTTTGCCATCTGAAGACATTTCAAGTGACTCAAACTGCACCCAATGCGCCCATTTGCATTTTTAATCGCGTTAAATCTTGTAATATTACCCGTCATTCGTAGTTGCTCCAGTTGATTTTCTATATGCCGTTTTCGATCGGTTCTATGCTCAAGGTTGATATAAAATCCCTTGATTTCAAAAAGCCCGTTGATATCTACGTCGTCGACGTCTTCATATTTCCACGTTTCATTCTTAAAAATTGAACACATTGTTTTATGCTTGCTACTAAATAATATAGGTTCATCATTTTATATTCATTTCATTTATTCATTTCATTTATTCATTTCATTTATTTTATTTCCTTTTTACAAAAGTAAAAGTAAATAAAAGTAAAAGTAAATAAAAGTAAAAGTAAATAAACGAAAATTAATCAAATCCCACAATCGTCATTCGCAGCGTGGTAACAAGTTCTTTATCTTTATCCCCCCCATTCTTTGACGAAATTGCTTTTTGATAATCTCTCGCCACCTTTGTTTCAGTTTCAACAATCTTTTGCAACAAATCATTCTTTTTATAACACGATTCGACCAATTCGGCGAATTCGTCTTGTGCTGTTTTCACCTTGAACATGTTTAACCCGGGTCCATTTCGTTTTGCACACCATGTAAAGAAATCGTCGTGACTGTGCAGCAACACCGACGTCAGCACATAATATGCAAACACGTTTGTATTCTCTCTGTAAAACGCATCCGTCATTTTTTTAGAATGCGCAGAATCGCTAACCATGAGTTGATAGTTGACCCCCATAAAATCCAGAACCTTTATGCACTGGTAGAGAGAAAATATGCTTTCCAAGTGTAAATAAAATTCAAAATTTTTCTTAAATTGTTTTGCCGTTTTAGATTCCAGTGACGGCGGATTTTTAAAATACGTTTGAAATGCAACATTCATAATTCGAGCCCATATTTCCGAATACGTTTCCGATAGTCGAATGTCGACTCCCTGCGGAAGCGAAAATATCTTTTTTATTACCGTATCGTCTACATCATGCAGTTCCGCTTCAAAATCATTACCGAATGTGTGCATTGTTTCATGTATGAATACTTTGAACCACTCTTCTTGTCTATAAATGACAATTTCATTGTTTTTCTCGCAACGATACGTGTAACCGGTATTTGCGTTGACCGGACCGATAACCTCGCTTTTATTTTCAGGCAGTTCTTTTTTAAACGGCGTCAAGTAAATATAAATATTGAGAGATTTGACACAGTTTGATTTTAGCGAAGCCATGTGCAACCACATAAAGACGCGGTGTGCGTACGTTTTGTAATACGACGCAGCTTCACAATTATGATTCTTAAATAGCACAAATTGTAAGAAAATTTTTCGTTCATTGATTTTGCATTCGAACGACAAGATTTTTTTCGAACTATTTTTAATGTATTCTCTCATTTCACTCGAGATATACTTTTCGGAAATTGATTCCGGATAAGGAACCTGGGACTGAATCTCAATGTCGCTTTCCTGAAATTTTAAACATCCTGATTTTGTTTGTGTGGTGAATTCGATATTAGCGGCATTGATTTGTTCATACAACTCGATAACCGAATCATGATCGTCGTCGTCGTCGTCGTCATCGTCGTTACTAGTATCAGCATGATGTTTTTTTTCATTATTTTTCTCTTCCGTTTTATGTCTTGTTGTTGGAGCTTCGCCTTTGCCTTCTTTGTGTTTTTTTTGAGAGGAGGAGGTTGGGGTAGAATGTTCTCGAACATTTTGAACGCTGTCTGTCAATAACACTGCATTAGAAATATCAGGACTTGTCAATACTTTCGGTGTAACATCTGTCAACAATGATTGTATCGTCTTTTGAACAATATTGGAATCCAAATTCATTTACTTGTTTATGTTTATACAAATCAAATCCAATAATAGTATTGAGAGAAAATAAAATGAAGATATAAATTTAATTCTTGAATAAATTTTATATAAATTATTATATTATAAATATATTATAAAAAGGTAATTTATATTTATTATAAAAAGGTAATTAATTATATTATAAACTATAAAATAAAAAATATAAAATATATAAAATACAATGAAAATTAATTATTTCGGAGTTATTCTTATCATATTAATGATTTTATTTGCAGTGAAAATATATAAGGACTCTGACTCTTTTAATTTAAGGTGTATTATTTCAAAAGTGGACGGAAACACATACTGCGTTAGGGAGAGAAGTAAACTAGAATTAGCGGCAGATTTGTTAGCAGAAACAACAAAAAAAATGAAACGCTTGGTGAAATACATGAATTCAACTCACACGTCCAATCCGGCAGTAAAACGCCTGGTTGAAAACTTCAACCCAAACAAAATAAGCGAAACGCTGCCCACGAGTGAGCATACCGCATATAGCGAAAACAAGGGCGAAAAAATGGCGTTTTGTTTGAATGAAGATAAAGAAGGAACGCGGTTAATCGATTTGAGCACGCTAACATTTGTTGCCATTCACGAACTTGCGCATTTAATGACCGAGAGCATTGGACACAAGGAAGAATTCTGGGACAATTTTAAATTTCTTCTCGAATCTGCAAAAAAATCGGGAATTTATGAACCGGTGGATTATGCGAAATCTCCGGTGCAATACTGCGGAACACGCATTGATGAAAACCCATTCTATAAATAAAAGTTGAAACATTCAAATTATAGAAGTATTATCAAAAAACCGAAAATCATTTTACACAAAACAAGAATTTCATTTTTTAGGGATATTTTATATCTTTTATATTTTCTCGATTTTTATTTAAAAATTATAATAAATAAAAATTGAATTAAACTTATCTCACTATAGTATATCAACAAGCAACCATGAGCATGGCGAAGGCGAATGGATCTGGAACTTACAATTTCGCATCATACTTGTCGTCTCTGTATATAAAACAGGGTGAAAAATGCACTCACACGCGACTAAAAGATGTAGAATTGGGAATCAAGGGTGGGGCGTATCTAATACCTGAATCTGAATTGGATGATTTTTACAAGAAATATTATAATCATGTATTTGTCGACGGAAAACAGGAATTTTTGACAGAGATTCAATATGAAGAAGGTGGTCCAATTCTTGTTGATTTCGATTTCAAATATGACATCAGCGTCGAAGAACGAAAACACACAAAAGACCACGTCGTTGACATGGTTCTATTATACATGAACACACTGAAAAAGGTGCTGGATCTTGGCAGCTCTTCAGATATACCGGTGTTTATTTTCGAAAAACAGACCGTAAACTGCAAAAGCGACATGACAAAAGACGGAATTCATATGATTATTGGAATTCATATGGAGAGAAAACAACAAATGTTCCTTCGGGCCAAAATTTTACTGGAACTTCCGACAATTTGGGGCGAGCTCCCTGTTACAAATTCGTGGGAGGATGTCATTGACAATTCCATCACCAGTGGAAAAACTGGATGGCAGCTCTACAACTCGCGAAAGCCGGGATGCAAAGCGTATTTATTGAAATATCATTTTATATTAAAACTGGGTGCAAACCTGAGTAATGCTGATTGGGAGTTTTCTGAAAAAAAAGTCACCGATTTTAAATTTGACAAGGACTTCAAAATTCTTACAGCTCGCTATCGCGGACATCCGTCGTTTCCGTTGATTGAGTCATGTAAACCCGAAATTGAACAAATGTTTAAAACAAAAAAGGCGACGACACATTCTACAGGTTTGACATTGTCATCTTCTTCTTCGTCTTCGTCGTCCCGTATCAATATTGTTATGGTGTCGTCATCCGTTCCCATGATTGATTACAGCTTGATTACAAACAAGGAACAGCTGGAATACGCCGTGGGATCAATTATGAGCACGACGGAACCGCGAGAATATGAAATTGTCGAGACGCATAAATTTACCATGTCGCTTTCCAGCAAATTTTATGTGCCGTATGAAAAATGGGTTCAGGTGGGGTGGGCGCTAAAAAATACGAGCGAAAAATTATTCCTCACATGGATTCTGTTCAGTGCACAGAGTGAGAAATTCGATTATTATAAAATCCCCGAATTATTCAAACAATGGCAAAAATTCAGGGTCGGAAAAAGCGAACTTTCAAGACGCTCCATCATGTTTTGGTCAAAACAAGATAATTCAAACGAATACAAGAAAATCCGCGAAGAAACGGTGGACTACTACATTGATCAAACGCTTATTACACACGTTGGAAAAACAAAGATCAACGAAGCGTCGGATGTCGACCTTGCAAACGTGCTATACCACTTGTTCAAGGGGCGTTTCGTCTGTGTGAGTATCAAACACAATGCGTGGTTCGAATTCAAAGACCATCGGTGGTCGGAATGCGACTCGGGAACTTCGCTTCGTTGGCTCATTTCCACCGAAATGCTCAGCATCTACTCCGAACGAAGCATGAAACTGTTGGACAGTTTGAACGAACACGACAGCACATCGGAGCAATTCAAAAGCATTCAAGACCGTTCGAAACGCATGACGGAGATTTGCAACCAGTTGAAAACGACAAGTGTGAAGAACAATATATTGCGCGAAGTTCGTGAAATGTTTTATGACAAGGATTTTATTGAGAATCTGGATTCCAAGCCATATCTTATGGGATTCAACAATGGCGTGGTCGATTTCAACGAAAAGGTGTTTCGACCTGGCCAACCGTTTGACTACATTTCGAAATGCACCGAAATCGACTTCTTGGAGACGTATAGTCCCGGGTGTTCTGAATATGCGCGCATCGAAAAAGAACTCGTCGGCTTCATGTCACAGCTGTTTCCGTCGCCGGAGCTGCGCGAATACATGTGGGATCATCTCGCATCCTGTCTCATCGGCGTCAATCGCGATCAGACGTTTAACATTTACAACGGTTGCGGAAGCAACGGAAAATCGAAACTGGTCGAACTCATGTCGCACTGTTTCGGGAAGTATAAAGGCACCGTTCCGATTACGCTGATTACCGAAAAACGCAACAAAATCGGCGGCACTGCTTCAGAAATCGCGCAACTTGTCGGCGTTCGATATGCGGTCATGAACGAGCCGTCGAAAGGGGATCGAATCAACGAGGGTCCTTTGAAAGAGATTACGGGCGGAGACCCGGTGCAAGCTCGTGCTCTGTATCAAGAAATGATCACATTTGTGCCTCAATTCAAATTGGTTGTTTGCACGAATGTCATGTTCGACGTGAAAAGCAACGACGACGGCACGTGGAGGCGCATTTGCAAGGTGGACTTTGAGTCGAAATTTTGTGAAGATCCTAAAAGCGACGATCCTGATATGCCGTATCAGTTCCAAGTCGATAAACATTTGGACGAGAAGCTGGAAACATGGGCGCCCGTATTTATGGCAATGCTCGTTTTAAAAGCGTATCAGACCGGCGGAACTGTTAAAATCTGCGAGAAAGTTCGACTCAGCAGCAACAAGTATCGGAACAGCCAAGATTACTTGTCAGAGTTTATTCGCGATAAGATCAAAATTGTTCCCGGAGTCAATGACAAGACCGGTAAAGCATTTGCTGTCAAACGCGATGAACTGAATCAAGAATTCAAGGAATGGTATACGAGCAATTACGATAAGAATGTCCCGCGGTTCCAAGAGTTGCACGACTACATGGACAAGAAGTTTAAGAAAGTCGCCAAGGGCGGTTGGAGCGGTTGTAAAATTATTTATCCGAACGACGATGAAGATGCCGAATTTGACGAGCTGGTTGATGAATAAATGCAGTCCAAAAAAAAAGTTTTTAACTGGAAAAATAAAAATAAAAATAAAAAAAATAAAATCAAAAAAAAAGATTTTTTATTTTTATTTTATTTTTCTATTGTTTTACACACACAACACAATAAAGGCAAAAGACATTACATTACCTTTTACTCGGATAAGTGTCCGAGTCGCTGCTGCAAACGGTGCCATTCAAACTTTGCTTCAGGATCAATCTGGACATTTTTATACGCCTCGTACTGCTCCGGCGAGTCGTAAAAGTAGAGCTTGGGATCAAAATGAGTGCAGTTCACAACTTTCCACAAGAAAGTTTCGCCATAGGAACCAACTTTCCATGGATATTTGACTCCTGTGATTGCATTCACAATTGGAGTATTCGCCACATTCGATGGAAACGGACCACGAAACACTTTCTTCTTTTCACCGCCATCTTGACTGTGATTGTCGCCACTGTTGTTGTTGTTGTTGTTGTTGTAACTCTTCATTATTGGCTGGATTCTATTGTTCGGTTGTTTCTGACTGTATAACTGCATATTTTAATGTAACGCAATCAAAATTCAATTTATGTTTTTATTCCCACTTTTTACAAAATGATGTTTTTTAACAGTTATGATAATTTAAAAAAAAAATATATATATAATATAAAAAATAGTATATTAAAATTATTATGGCAGTCGAAACCGGAAGATTATATACTGAACTTGGATTACCATCCGGTTTTTATCCGCGTAAAAATTATCTTGATTTTCATATGGACCGGCGCAACATAGGTATCAAACTACACACAGACAATGAGTTATTTTTTCCAGGAAACAAAGTTTATTTCATTGATTCCGACAAAAAAGTTGATAAGAGCCGAATTGGAACCATTTTAAATAAGAATAAGAATGAAGAAGGATCGCTTTCCAAAGAACCAATGTATCAAGTAGAATTTAAAAATGTCTCAGATGGTAGTAAACAAATAGATCCTAGTTGTCATCAATATAATTTAGTATTGAGGATGCCGGGAGAAATGCAAGGAGGTAAAAATAGAAAAATATCAAAAAAATATCGAAAATCAAAGCATCGAAAATCAAAGCATCGAAAATCAAAGCATCGAAAATCAAAGCATCGAAAATCGAAAAAATCAAATTAAATAAACCACCTGTTCGTTTATCCGTTCACCAAACTTCTTCACTTCTTCATTTATTTTTTTTAGAATTAAAATCGTTGAATGATTCAAAAAGCGACTTGAAAATGGAAATGCATTCTACAACAACTTTAGAAACATATTCTTGCACTTTTGACAACTCCGTTTCCTCTTTAAACGCAATAATAATAAAACTGTCCAGAGCATGAGGGTGTGGTTTTTTAAATCCGCAAAATGATACAATCCCGTCTGGTTTATCATAATAATTCGAATACAATAAATATTCAATTGCTTTTCCTAGCGTGTAATCTTCGCCAATCAAGTGTATACAATATGCATTTTTCATGGTTGTTACTTCATTTGCCGGTTCAATGATGTTCTTGACTTTCTCTTTCTCTTTCTCCTCGCCACTACTACCGCTACTGCTGTGTTCCATATGAGCGAGCAAGTTTTCACATTTTTTAATCATAATGTCGCACGACTTGGTAATCAGCTGAACATTCGTATAAACGCCAACCGTTTCAATCACAAAGTCAAAACTGTCATTCACAAATATACGCTGCGCTTCAAGAAGCTCCCAATTCTTCTTTGCAGAAGCCAGCTCTTCGCTCACACTCAAAGATGATGCAGATCCAGATCCAGATCCCGATTCAAAACCATCGCGCAACCCCTTTTCTTTGGCTTTCCATTGTTTTTCAATCTCCTTTTCATCTGGCGTGCAACTATAGGAACAAGTGTGTGCCACATTATACATGCCGTCAAATTTAGCATTTGAAATTTCAATCGTGCAACTAAATGCAAGCGCTTCGCCACTTGGAACATTCGAAGACAATTTCGGTAATAATCTTGCAAATTCAATGTATTCACCAGATACAGAGTCGGGAGGAAATATTTTTCGAACCGTTGATTCTGGTAAATACTCGTAGACGACATCATCGTCGTCATGAGATCCGCCCGACTTTTCAATATTTTTCGCTCTTTTTACTTTAAAATCTTCAGTAGTGACGTATCGTATAGAATCCGTGTCGTTCTTCACATCCACTTCCACCACGTAATTTTTATAATCATTTTGAAATCCGTCGATTGTATGAACATGGTGAATTGGAACGCATCCCAAGCGCTGCTTTAAAAGCTCGTTATGAAGACGCGTCGTATTGACCGTAAAATTTGCCCTATTTTCTGCATGCGGAAATGTTTTAAACACGTATGTGTTGACATCAGACAGTATGATTCTCCGAACCGCATTCGCAATGGACACGTTGCAGTTTTCCAATGTGAATGTGAGTCGTTCTTCTTTGTTGTTATTATATGTGGAAATGATTGGTTTTCGTGTTTGGCTCATTCTGAACGGATCTTCTTCGTTAATCTGATTCCTTTTATTGTTTTTATATAGTAACTATTATTAAATCAATTTTTAATTAAATAATATTCGAATTGAATAAAAATGATTAAATAATATTAATTAATTCATTTTTATTATTAATCTTGGTCGCATTGCAATTCATTCTCAATTATCATTGAATAAAAATCTTTTAAATTCCATCCCATTGAACATACTTGTTGAGGAATTATACTATTTTTTGTCTGCCCTGGTATAGAATTTATCTCTAGCATAACAGGGGCATCCAATATATTACTAAAAATGTAATCTATTCGAACTACGCCCTTGCAATTAAATGTTTCATAAATATGTTTGGATGCATGAGTTAATTTATCCAACATCTCTTTTGTAATATTTGCAGGCGTTATTTCCTGACTTTCGCCTTCGTATTTGGCCTTGAAATCAAAAAAAGTATTATTATTATCAATAATAATTTCGGTTATGGGAAGAATGATTATATCTGTTTTTATTTTAATTACTCCCACGGTGAATTCTCTTCCATCTATAAATTCTTCAACCAAAACTTCGTCATCTTCTTTGAATGCAGTTTCTAGTGCACTGCTCAATTCATCTGCATGCATTACTTTTGTCATTCCTATACTACTGCCCCCGTTATTTGCTTTAACGAATACAGGTAAAGTCAAGTTATTCAAAATTTTATCTTTATTGTTATTATTGTTGTTACTGTTTTTATACAACCTTATCGATTTTGAAACATTAATTCCATTATGCGATGCTATCGCAGTCGTGTAGTATTTATTTAACATCGTTGCAGAATTTACACACGAAGAGGATGTGTATTGAATATTTAAACAGTCAAAATACCCCTGTATTTTTCCGTCTTCGCCTGGTGTTCCATGTAAACATATAAATACTAAATCAAATTTTATTATTTGATTATTTAATATAATTGAAAAATTATTTTTATTTACTTCGACTTGTTCGTTTTTTTCATTTGTATAAAACCATCCATTTTTATTTATGTCGATAACATGACAATTCCATTTTTCAAAATCAATATGCTCAAATACATTTGCAGCACCCTTATATGAAACTATCGATTCGCCAGAATAACCACCGGTTACTAATGCAATATTTTTTTTCATTTTATTATTTTATTATTTTATTTATATAATAAAATAATAAAATAATAAAATGAAAAAAAATTATGATAAAAATTATGTATAAAAAATAACTTAAATGATTCTACTTTACATTAATATATTATAAATATGAGCAGTATTGTTTATTACAGTAATCTTTGTGAAAAATCAAAACGATTATTACAAGTTCTTGCGAAAAGTGCGTGCAGCAAAGACATACACTTTTTATGCATTGATAAAAGAGAAAAGTCGCAGGACGGGGTTACGCACTTGATTCTAGAAAATGGAGACAAGATACTGCTTCCTCCACAAGTGAATCGAGTTCCGGCACTGCTACTATTAAATCGCGGAAATCAAATATTGTATGGAGACCAGATTTTACAGTTCTTAACTCCGGTAGAAAATGAAATGAAACAAGTTGCGACAAATAATAACGGAGAACCGGCTCCATTTTCACTAACGAGTGACTTTATGGGGCACGGAGTAGCATCAGACACATATAGTTTTTGGGATCAAAGCAGCGACGAATTGCTCGCGAAAGGAAATGGCGGAATGCGCCAAATGTATAATTATTCCACCATCGATTATTCAAATACAGGAAGAATAGAAACGCCACCTGATAACTATACTCCAGATAAAGTCGGCCAAGTGTCTTTGGAACAACTTCAAAAAAATAGAATGTAATTCTGTAATTCTATTATCATTCCATTTCATTTTTCATTTTTCATTTTTAATAAAATATCTTTATTATTTTTATTAAAAATTGAAATGTATTAAATATTATATAAATACATTAGTTAGTATAGTAATAATCACGCATTAAAAATGAATGAAAGCGACGTTGAATCTATTGGTTCGGGTTCAGGTGCAAATTCTGATTCCGACACCGGTGCCGACGAATCTTTAGAAAAGAGTGTTAGTGTGCATTTTAGCGACGACGACGACGACGATGACATTGAAGACATTGAAGACATTGAAAAGATGATGGAATCGCCTTCTTCGTCTAAAAATGATGGTGACGACGATGACGACGATGACGATGACGATGACGATGACGATGACGATGATGAAGAAGATCAGGACTTTCTTCATAAATTCGACAGTGAAACGAAAAAAAAATACATTGCAAGTCACCACCCTGAATGTTTATCATTCAATCATGAAGAAACCGAAACCATGTCTCGAGTCGTTCGAGATGAAAATGGAAGAATCGTTGACCCGTATCATAAAACACTGCCATTTTTGACAAAATATGAGAAAACGCGCATTTTAGGAATACGAACCAAGCAACTTAATGAGGGTGCCAAACCGTATATTGATGTAAACGCCACAATTATTGACGGCTACATTATTGCTCAACTGGAAATGGAACACAAGCGTTTGCCATTTATCATTCGCCGACCGATACCGAACGGCGGATCAGAATTGTGGAAACTACAAGACCTTGAAATTATTTGCTAAATTATTGCCATGAATAAATCATAACCATCATAATCATCATAATATTTATAAGGTCGATTAATATTTTTTCAGTAATATAATGTAACTCAGAAAAAATCCAAAAAAGTTCTTTGCAAACAGGTCTAATATATTATACAATCCATTTTTTAGATAGTAGGGTAAAAAAGCAACGATGCCATAAAGAGACCAAAAAATAAAGAAATACCAGAAAATTTTGATTCCGGTCGATGATGACGCGACAGCATATTTTTGATAAATAATGTAATAGTAGAATAAAAATGGAACAAACCCGAGGAGGACTCCTGACAGCGTCGACAGAATGTTCATCTCTCCCAAGTATCCAAAAAACAACATTGCCCAGTTTAAAATCAAAACATTTGAAATTGTTTGTCCATTTTCAATTGCCAAATCAAAAAAATTGAGCCCCGTCGTGTCTTGTTTTTTCTCTCTTCTCTCTAAAAATATTAAATAGAATATTAGCGTTACCAACATGGTTGGCGTTGTAATCGTCCAGTCAATATAACGTTTCGGAGTGACGTTTGTTACGCTCGTAAAATTATACAGTAACCAAACATAGAATAACCATTCGACGATTTGAACCGCTATTTCCAAAAAGAGTAACTGTCTTATAATATTGAATTCAGGAGATACGGACGCAAATATTCCAGTTGCAACCTCGATAATTCCGGTAATTACCTGAACTATAACTGATGCGACCAATGTTGAATAAAAAAAAGATTTTGTATTCATTTTTTTATTTTCGTCCAATATAATATAGTTTTATTATAAATTTAATAGTTTATTTTGTATAAAAATAATATATTCATTCATTATATATTATTTTTATTATTATTATTATTATTATTTTTATTATTATTATTTTTATTATTATTATTATTATTATTTTTATTATTATTATTTTTATTATTATAAATGTTACATGTCTGTTGGGCTTTCAAACGATTTATAATTAAATTTCCATTACATAAAAATGCTGATCAAAAAAAAATTATAAATTGTATTCAGCAATTGGAAAAAGACAATAAATACATAAAATATGAAGATAAAATTGGTGGAATTGGAACAAATCAAACCCTTTCATTTATTATCAAAGATGATACACTTATTATAAGTTGGAGTCATCTTTATTATGATATGTATAGTATAACACTTGTTTTGTCAAAAATAGATGACATCTATCATGATAACATTGAAACATTTATATTTAAATATTACAAACACAACTTGTATGAATTCATATATGATGACATTCATTATTTCAAAAACATAAAACACATATGTAAAGATGCATTACACTTTCATAATTGTGATAAAAAAAAATATATAAAAATTTCGAAAAAAAAACTACAGTCGCCGGTGTCAAGTTCGGAATTATTTAAACACATACTAAATGAATTAAATATTGATGAATATAATATAACGGTTAATTTGCGAAAAGTATATCCCGAATATAGTGAACACTTAGGAATGTTATCTTGTTTGCCAGGTGTTGTAAAAAAAGATGATAATTTACAAGAATATATAAAAAATCTGTCACAAAAAACACTCCAAAAAAATCTTTTAAATAAATATCCAATAAAAACGTGCATTACTTCATTTCTGAATAGGAAAGTGGCATCTTTTATTGATGAAAAAAAAATTGTAAATGATTTATGTAATGTAAAATATTATAAAGAGACAATTATTATATTACCAGAAAATACAGATAAAAAATATATAAAAGCCGTATATTTATATTAGATTTCTCCCTTTATAAACATATCTTGCTCTAACACTTCCACCTCTTTCCACATTCAATGCACGTGACAAATGTCGTCATGGGTTCATCCGCCGAACGCGTCTGTAGTTGAGTATACGTGCACTTGTTCGACTTGCATGCGCGACAAGTAAACAAATCGGTGGATGCCTCGATTTTTAATTCATACTTGTTCTTGTCGCGATTCTTCTTGTCTTCGATGATTTTGGTCCACATTTTCGGATTCATGTCTTGGTGCGTCATAAATGCAAGCTCGTGAGGTTTTATTTTTTTTGACGTAATCATGCTCATAACTTCTGGATTATCAAGGTTGGTAACAATGCATTTCAACCAGTCAACGTACAGTTGAACAAAATAAGTGTTGTCCCATTTTTTCACAATATTCATCTCGTCTGCTTTTTGCAACGTTCGATTGTAAATACCTTTTTCTAGGTTGAGTGCAATCTTACCCGCAATGTCATCTGTTATTTGCTGCGAAAGTTTTTTGCGGATGTTTTGGCGAAACGATTCCGCATCTTGAATGATCATTTTTTTATCTGTTAACTGTTTTTTGTTTTTACACTCTATTCATATGATCTTTTAAAATCAATTTTTATTAATATATAATTATTGATTCGTATATAATTATATATGAATCAATATTCATTTTTAGTTTTCATTACAACTTGGGATTCGGATCGGGATTAGAATTAGAATCGGCGGGATTAGGATCGACGGGATTAGGATCGACGGGATCAGATTCAGAATCGGAATCAGAATAGTCATATTCTTCTGATGTCAACTCCGAAGAGTCGTCAGAACCGCCATCATCGTCATCACCTGTTGACGACGATTCGTATTTTTCGTCGCCGTTATCACATTCAGATTCACTGTTTTCACCGTCATCTACATCCTCCTCCTCCTCGTCACCGCTGTCTGACACACCATCCCCATCCTCCAATACATCTTCGATAATAAACCCGTCCTTTAAATATCCGTCTTTCGTTTTCATAATTGAAGGCACGCTATCCAACTCATCTTCTTCTTCGTCGTCGTCTTCATTGTCAGCAAGTATTTCAAACCCGCCAAACAATTGCTCATACACTTTATTCCATTTATCAACTGTTAGGTCAACAATATTCATATTTGAATCTTTCGCCAAAAGCGCACAGTTCCCGAAAAATAGCTCGCTGTCTACAGGAGGAGGAAACTCATATTTATTTTCTTGGTTTGCTTGTCCATCATTTCGCGCCCACAATTCCACCGTAATCATATTTTCACCCTTTTTCGAATATGTCCACTCGGTAACTTTTCCAAATCCGCTCGCCTTTTTTAAAGAACATTTTTTATACAATTCATCTGTAGTTGAACTTTTATACTCTTGATCATTTAAATCACCATTTTTTTCAATAATTACAATGGATGGCATTACGTTCGATTTTATAATCTCTGACTCTGATACTTTGACACTTCTACATTTATCTTACTTCTTGGGTTTAAATCATTTATCAATAATATTTTATTTGATTCAAAATGTTGACTTATAAAATATAAATCAATAAAATATAAAATATAAATCAATAAAATATTGTACGTTTTTATCATATTAAACTTATATTTTTATACTTTAATAAAAGAAAAAGTGTTGATTTTATTAAAGTATATTAGAAAAATAACAAAACAATAACATGTGGTATTGGATTATTAAAGTTTCTATTTTATCATTCATCTTAATTTTTCTTCTCCACTACCTTTATTCCTTTTTTTTATCAACTTTAACAGTCCCAAAAATAAAAGATTTAGTAACTCTTCCACAAGAAAAATATGATAAAATGTTTCATTCTTTGCAATCCGCCGATCCAAGCGACAACAATGGCAACAATGGAAGCAACAATGGAAGCAACAATGGAAGCAACAATGGAAGCAACAATGTAAGCAACAATGTAAGCAACAATGTAAGCAACAATGGAAGCAACAATACACAATCCATGAAAGAAGATCTTATTAATTTTTTAAAAGATATCGGTTCTAAACCTCAAGCAAGTTCAAATACAAGCACATTTGGTTCTTTAGACGAAAATGTATCATCCTTTTCATTTTCCAGATAATATAAATAGTTTACAAATAGGGTATAAAAGATAACGACTATATCTTTATATACGCATCATTACACAGGACCCAAATGAATCCGTTTTCTAAGAACCGTGGTCATGCTGCCGCCACCGCAACCACCAATCAAAACACATATGCAAAATTATTACAACAGTTTCCAAAAATAAAATTTTCTTATGAGTTAAAATCTTATAAGAAAGTTTCAACTTCTATTGCACCATCATCATCGTCTGATAAAGATGATGTTGTATACTTTATTATACCAAAAGGTAAAAAATATTTTTTATGGTTTAAAAATAATGAATGTTTATTTTTAGAACTTGACAATGACAGGCAAATTGTTAACGTTACGTCTAAAAAAACTTCGCGCATTTTTCCAAACGATACTATTTTATATGGAACATATTTTTATCATCGTGCTACAACAAGTATAAATGTTTTATATTTTTTTACAATTGAAACAATTCATTTTTTTAACGGGATAAATCTCGATGCAACGCAACCCGTGTTTGAAAAGTTGAAAACGCTTCATTTAGCATTCACTACAGTCAACCTTGAAAAATCATTTCAAGTCGACGTTGGTCTACCGCACATTGATACGTCTCTTGACCGCATTTCAACCGTTCAACCATTCTATCACGTTTTTTGCATTCAAAAAAGGAAATGCAACGATGTTTCCAATCAATATCAAAACATTCATTGTAACGCGGCGCATAATACGGAAAATTGTAATGGTAATAATAATAACTATATAGTAAGGTCGTCGAATAACTATAATAATAATAATAATAACAATAACAATAATAATAACAATAATAACAAATATAAGATTTTTGTAGTTTCAGCGGATATTCAAAATGACGTGTATCATCTTGTAGATCCAGATGACGTCTCTAATAACCTTATTGCATCGATACCCGATTACAAAACCAGCGTTTTCATGAATGCATTATTTAGAAATATTAAAGAAAATAAGTCATTAGACGCTTTAGAAGAAAGCGACGATGAAGACGAATTTGAAAATACAAATATTGATAAATTTGTGGACTTGACTAAAAAAATTAAAATGAAGTGTGTTTTTAATCATAGATTTAAAAAATGGACACCGGTCGAATGTGTCAAATGATTATCATTATGCATATTTATGTTATATTTATTTAATGATTATTCTTTCATTTCATTTTACATAAATCAACAACATAACCATACATTTCTTCATCAATATATTTTACTCTTAATTTCCCATTTTTCAAAATAGATAAATCAGCAAATCCAAATTTGTTTACTTGTTCTGCTTCGATTACTTTTATTGTTTTATTTATTTTATCATAGATTCCAATAGAATATTCTACATTACTATTTAAATCATATGTCCATGTTACCGTTAAAGCTACAATATAAAAATTTTTGACATTCGATTTTTTCATACCAGTTAATTCATAACTTAAAAAGAAAGGGCCAGATTTCATTTTTTTCTAATTTTCCAAGACCGTTATTTTTATACAAGTTGTAATTTTTAATTTCCCATGATGTCCCTATTTTCATTATTATTTTTATATTTTTATATACATATATATATAAAAATATTTTTATTTTAATTATTATATATATATATATTTTATCATCTTCATTTTTTAAAAGTAAAATAGTGTAAGGATTAAGGAATCAAATAATGGCTTTCAAGTTAAAATATAATTTCAACGGTCCGCCCGATAATCATGTGTTGATGAAACAGCGCGGTAACAATGCTACGCTCAATACTGTGAACCCAATGCCCCAGCAATTTTATCCATCGTCCAATGACAGCGTGTTTGCGATGGGGCGACGCACGTTTGTTGACACAAAGGGGCAACCCAACGGTGCAAATAACGCGGACAATAAAGTTGCCGGAACGGTTCGTGCCAGTATTGGTTCGACGTTTAACCAAATACCGCCTCATAAACGCACCGGGCTTGTCGGAAAACCGATTTCATTCCCGCAAGACAGTTCGCAGAGAATTGAGCGTCTAAAAAATAATGCCATTGGCGCAGGAAGTATGAAGGTGGGTTTAGCACAAAATGCGCCAATGTCATTCAAAAGCAACGATACAACAAGTCGAAACGATGCGTTGAGGCGGTGTCGCGCAGGTGGCTGTGTTGCACCGAAAAAAAAAGGAGCAAATAACGCATTCAAATCGGGAGGCGGTTCCATTTATTCCAGTATCGGAAATCGACAAATCTATGCTCCTTAAAACACTGGACTGGATGCAAGCAATCTTTAGTAAAAGTGTTTATTTAGATAAATTATTATATAAATTTATAATAATTTTTATATCGTAAATATATATATATATACGTAATTTGTTTTTTTAAATCATGGCACATAAACATACATTAAAAAAATCAAAAAGTAAATACGGAAGAACGCGGCGCCAACGCAGACAACAAAGGCGCATGCGCATGCGCGGTGGTGATTTTAGTTTCGCTGGTTTAACGGATGGTTTCAAGGGACTTGTAAGCAAATTTTCACCATCGACAGATGAAGAAAAATGCACAAAAGCAAAAGAAGCGGCTCAAGAAGTTTGTAGTAAGGTCAACGGAAACGAAAACGCAGGAGATATAGAAACGTCGCAAATGAATCCGGTCGCTAATGATGAACCGGTCGAGAATAGTGTTGATGATTTTGATGCAACACAACCGATGGTCGCTAATGATGAATCGGTCGTCGGTAATGATTTTGCTGCAACACAACCGATGGTCGCTAATGATGAATTGGGTGTTGGTAATGATTTTGCTGCAACACAACCGGTCGTCGCTAACGAATTGGGCGGCGATAATAATTTTGCTGTAACACAACCAGTCGTCGCTAACGAATTGGGCGGCGATAATGATTTTGCTTCAACACCTCCTCCTCTTGCTCCTCAACAGCTGGGAACAATGCGTGGCGGTGGTCGAAAAAAAAGTAGACGCATGAATAAAAATAAAAAACAGAGTCGTCGTCGTAAAAAATCGAAATCATCAAGAAAACATAAAAAATAAACAAAATAATTGTTCAGTATATATAAATTTGGAATATACATTTAATCTCTCTTCTCTCTACAAAATGAAATGGGAAACACGGAATAAAAAACGGCATGGCCGTAAATATCAAACGTGGTATTTTTAAAAAGGTTTCCCATTTCATTTTGTAGAGAGAAGAGAGATTAATTGCAAATTCGAAAATGAAAAATATTCAAACTAATAATAATAAATATATAAATATATCATATCATATTATTATATCAACATATAGTAATACCAACAATACTATTATTTTTTAAAGAATGTCCATCGTTATAACATTGTTACAGCGGGATGCAATTTTGCGTTCAATCGGTGCAACAAATTCAAAACTTTATGATATTTTAGCCGATTACATGTGTGGAGAGGGATACATTAAATCCAAGATTGAAAAACTTGACATCCTGTATAAACTCGAAGTCATTGAAAGTTACATTTCAGAGATACCGGACGCCGTGCAGGAGCGACCCAGCATTTACAAAGCGCTTACCGGCATTCACGAAATGTGCGTGAAGCTGCATAACGAGTTGAATGAAATGTTGAAAAAAATAAAAGCACACAGTCAAAAATACTTTTATTATGTGCGAAGTTTTGATGTTTCTGCAGATTTATTAAATATTGAAACCCATGTTTACAATTTAGACCATCGATTTAAAATGTTTTTAGGACTCATGAATACGGCGATTGCAACGACATTGTAAAAAAAAGCAAGAAAAATAATATAATCATTCAAATACTTATATAAATATATAAACGTATATATTTATAGACGCGACCATCAATTGTTTTTTTTATCCAATATGAATATGACGAATAATAAGAATGACGATGACGAAATGGAAACGGAATCACTTGCTATTGTGAAACGGATGTTTGAACAGTATCCAAACAATCCAAACATGAAACAAAAGATACATCACTACATTAAAAATCTTCTTCCAGGCATTTGCGAAAATGCGTGTCAGCAACAAAAAGAGAGAGAAGAGAGAAAGAACTCACTGGAAGAAAAATCGGATGAATTCATCGAGGAGTTTTTAGCAAAAACGCGTTTTTTTTATTACTCGCCAACCGATTTGTTTTTTACGTATTCGGATGAAAAAATGTATAGAGTCGTGAAAGAAGATAATATTCAGCACTTGATTTTAACAACCGTAACATCAAATTTCCCGGAACTGATGCCGTGGAAATATAAAATCAAAATACAACTTATGAAACGAATCAAAGAAAATAGTGTGCTGAAATCGATTCCGGAATCGGAAACCATTCAAGACGTTATACAACTTTTGGTGCCATCCCTGTTTTCAACAAAAGATTACGCGAAATATTTTTTGACTGTTATTGGCGACATTTTGCATAAAAAGAAATCATATTATTATTTCATTCATTCCAAAACGCTGATCCCCCTTTTAAAAGAGCTCAGCCAAGAATGTTATAAATTTTTCGGAGTAAACCTGTTAAACCATTTCAAATTTAAATACTATGAACACGCAAACGATGACTGCCGTTTAATTCAAATGCGCGAAATCTCTCCTTCATCGCTGCTATGCAATTTTATTGATTCGGATCGACTCATTAATTTATTTTGCGTGGCTTCACATTATTCTACGCGCCATGTTTGCGGAGACTCATACTTGGAAAATTATTGCAACAACTATTCGGTTATCAATTATGCTTTCTACTTGAAGAACAATACAGGTATCGAAATTTTGCTACAGTTTATGAATACAACAACGGAGGAATGCAAAGGATATCACATTTCATGGAGAAACATGTTGTATTTATGGAAAGTATTTATTGAAGAAGAAAATATTCCAAATGTATTTTTTAATCACTCTCTCAAACAAATGTTGTTTACACACTCGTCAGAACTCGGTATTACAATTTGCAGTAATAATGAAAATAATGCGCCCCCGCCGAATGCGAATTACCATAATTTTTATAGTAACATGCATGACAACACGCATAGTAACATGCATAGTAACATGCATGAAAATTCTGATAATTTCATCATACAGAATAGAACAAGCAAACATCTCCCTTTTGTTTGTAATTTTATTTCATACTGGGAAAGTAACATTATTTTTTGTTACAATGACTACAATAAGACAAAGACAAAGACAAACACAACGTGTCACGAAGAAGCAGAAGAAGCAGAAGAAGCAGAAGAAGAATACGAATTAGAAATTGATGAACTGCTCATGTTGTTTAATAAATCAATTAAGAAATCAGCAACCACGTTATTGCACAGATCCGATAAAATGTTACTGGACCTAATACGCCATTTTTATCCCGACGTGATAATTGAAGATGACAAATATTTGATTCAAGTTGGAATCAAACCGGAAATTTGGAATAAACGAAAAGAAATTGAAGAGTTCAACGAGTATTACAAAACATCGGTCGTGGCCGCGGGTTCAATTAATAGTCAATCATTATATTCCATATATCAATCTTATTGCAAATACGCATTCGACAAAGGATACAGTGTCATTAGCAAACGTTGGTTTGAAAAATATTTTATTTCAAAATATGGTATTTTTTTAATCGACAATACAGTTGTTTCGTCGAAATGGTTTCAATTATGAACAAGATACGAATAAACTGTTTTATTTATTTATTTTCCATCCGTCTTGTACACCGGCATAGTTGCTTTGGCTCCGTCTGATGCCTGTTTTTTCGCGCTTTGGTTTGCTATGAACTGTGCCGCCGTTTCGCGCGCTTGTTTGGGCGTTTGAATGCACGGCACAGATAACATGTAATTGTAACTTATTGATGTAATTAAAATGCCGGTTAATAAATACCAAATAAAATAAGAAACAATGTTTTTCAGTCGAATAAAATTTTTAAGTTGTGTGAACAACTGCGGCGGTTCAGTGCCCGGTTTTACTTGCTGAAATGCATTGAAAAATTTAACATCAATGCTTTTATTCCAGAACTCTTCAACGTTTTCATCATTAATTGTATTGATAATTGTTGAAGGATCATTTGTCACATTTTGTATTACTTTAAATGCATCTTTATTTGGTAGTTTTCCAATATTAATAAGTTGGTCTGTAAAAAGCGATGCCACGCCGGCCATACTGGCAATTGCGTATCCGATTGTATTTGAAAATGCAGACAACCATCCCGGAAACACGTTTAACAATAAATTAAGAATGCCAAACATGAATATCCACGGAATAAATGTTGCGATGGCTGCAGTTCCTACATTGGAAGGACTGTTGCACATTTGTTTTGCTAAATATACATTTAAACCGAATTGGCTTGCAAGAACTAGAATGAAATAAATAACGAATAAAATTGACTCCCTTTCTGGCATAAGATATTTGAAAATAAAATATACAATAGTAATTCCAGTATACACGTAGATTGATGCTACAGGGTCGATTGCTTGGTCCGATGATTTGGCTGGCGTTGTTGTTGTCGTTGCCGCTCCTGATCCCGACGCTGTTCCTGTTGCCGATCCCGTTCCTGATCCTGACGCTGTTCCTGATCCCGTTCCTGTTTCTGTAGTGGAAGACATTTTATAATAATAATATAATAATAATAATAATAATAATAATTAATAGTAATAATATAATAATAACTATAAAATTTTTATATTATTATTCACCTATAAAAAACTTATTGTTTAATTATTTATTTTTCGTTTATTATTTATTTTTCGTTTACTAAATAAAATAAATTACACATGTAAAAATAAACAGCTAAAATGAATTTTGGAATGAATTTTTTTAAAACGGGGCTCGATCAACATGAAAAACCAACACTCATCGAACCCGGTGTGAAATCATTTTTTAGTGGTGTTTTAAAAGGATGCAATCAAATTCGAAGCAACCATTACAATACTCTGTTCAATGTATCCATGTTTGCGCTTTTCGTATTTCTTCTTTCTTCTATTCTTTATTTTAAATATAAAGGTAAACTAACACCCGAAGAAAAAGAACGTAAAAGACAGCAAGAAAAACAGTACATTTTAACAAGATTGAATAACGTATCTGCAGTCATTCATATGGACCGACAAAAAGTTGGAAATATCACAAGTGCCAATTTAATTACGGATTTGCCGGGTTGGTAAAATTAGTTTAATCCATTTTTGCAAAATAAAATAATAAATAAAATAAATACATAAATATATAAAACTATAAATAAATATCTCTAAAATACACAGACCATACTACACATAATAAAAAGAATGCTGTATTATTTAAAGTATATTGGGGTTGGAATTTTAAATAGAATTATTAATATAACGAAACGAAGCGGGCTAATTCACGATGCAATTTTTCACATGTATCACATAAACGAATGCGTATCGGTTTCAAGCATTCCAACCAAGGAAAATTACGATGCCATTTCCGCATTTGATGTCGTGATTGGATTTATTGAACCGACCGAGTATCGCAGCTCGGAAATAGAATGGATAAATGAAACAATTATCAAGTATTATAATATACCAGTTTCCGATTATATGCCTCCACAAAAAGAAGATTATAAAACCCTCTTTAATATTATTGACAAGGTTCATGACGATAATCCAAATGCGCGCATTCTAATACACTGTTATGCAGGCAAAGGGCGAAGTAATTGTGGCGCGGCTTCCTATTTAATGTATAAACACGGAGTGAATGCGGAAAAAGCAATCGCACTCGTTGAAAATAAAAATCCCCGCAGTCACATGAACCGTTGGCAAAAAAATTCTTTGAGAAATTTAGAGAGTTATATACCAAGATTATAATTAAGACAAGTTATTTAATTTAATAATATATAATATATAATTTTATATTATATATAATTTTATTTTTTTTTTGCTCATGGAGGACGCCGATAAACCAAAGAAGTATTTGTGTGAACATGGAAAAGTAAAATACACGTGTGTGAAGTGTGGCGGGAAGAAGTATTTAAATAAATTGTGTGAACATGGAAAACGACCAAACAGGTGTCTGAAGTGTGGCGGAGTTGGATTATGCAAAGAACATGGGATACAGAAAGATCAATGTGCTCAATGTCGTACAGGTAAGTTCTACTGTATTGCTACAGGAAAATCGAAAAAAGATTGTCAACATTGTAAGGATATGAAAGCTATAAGAAAGGATGGAATGGAGGATTATAAACGTAGACAAGCACTATATGATGCTACACGTCGTCAAGATGATTTGGGTATATTGGGTGCGCTACCTCTTATTGATGATGATTTTCCATATCAAGAACCATCAGAAGAAGAAGGAGAAGAAGGAGAAGAAGAAGAAGAAGAAGGACAAGTATTTGCATCAGGATTTAGACCAGGATCAGCACAAGCATTTCGATCAGCACCAGGATCAGCACCAGGATTTAGACCAGCGCAAAGATCATTAGCAGAAGCATTTGGATCAGCGCAAGGATCAGCTCATTTTCTTGATGATGTTCCATATACAGGAACAGTTTATGATCCTAATGATCCTGAGAATCAAACTGATTCTGATTCTGATAGAGGCGGCAGAAAACGTAAAAAACGTTTCACAAGACGATTGCGGCGAAACCATAATACAAAAAAAAAGAGTAAAATTATAAAACGAAAAGTAACAAAACGTTCAAGAAAAAATAAACATAAATGATTATTAAAATAATAAAATCAAATGAAAATAAATGAAACGATTTAAAATTATATATAGAAATTAATATAAAATTATATATATAATTAATTTCTATAACATTTCTATAAGAATTAATTCAATGAGCGATATAGAAGAAGAAGTGCAACTCGAATCAAACGAAGAAGAAAAACTGACAATGTTTTTTAAATTAAGACAAGATTATTTCGAAGAGAGAAAAAAGATAATCAGTCAGTTGTATAAAAAAACAAAATTTATGGAAATGCCCAACGATAAAAAACGCAACGAACTGAAAAAAAAAATATTGGAATCCGAGTTGATAAAACATATTATGGAAAAAATGCAACGACTGAAAAGAAGTCGCGGGTTTAAAATCGGAAACACGCACAATCTTCAAGATTTACTTGCATCACAATTTAAAAAAGTTGAAACAATGAAGGAACAAATTATAAATTTGAAACTGGATTTATTATTTAATTATAAAACAGAAGACGAAACACTTGCCGAAATTTCTAAAAAAATACCCGAATTTAACAAACAGCTCGAGTTGTATAGGAAATATCTCTCTGATTATGAAACCGTTATTGGAAATAAAGAAGCGCACGTTCGTTACATACGCACGCGAGATGAAATTCAATCCATCTTGTCCAACGTTGAAAAACAGCAAGAGCTCGTTTTAAAAACGCACGACCCCCTGAAACAAGTTGAAATCATTCGCAACATGCTGGAAACGTATCAATCTTCTCTCCAGTTCGATCCCGAGTATCAAGATGACGTAACAGAAGATGCATCTGCAGAACCGAGTGAACAATCCGATTTCGAACCCGTCTCAAGAAAACGCCGCGAGACCGAAACCACCAAACTCATGAAACTGAAATACGCGAGTTGTTCCATGTATAAGTCACACCCCGACGATGATGAAATTTATTTGATTCAAACTCCGTATACAATTTCGCAACTAGAAATTATAAAAAAATAAAAATTATTATGTTGCATTATATTAAATATAATTTAGGAATATTTTAAAATTTTATTGTAATGTTTCCAAGAAGAGGAACAGGGAGAGAGGCGCGAGGATCCCCAGCAACCAGAGGTAGAAAAACAACTGGTGAAATAGTATATGATTTGGGTTTTGTTGATCCCCATGTAGCAGAAGCAGAAGAAGCACGAATGAAAGCAGAAGCAGAAGAAGCTCTCCGCGTAGAAGAAGAAGCTCTCCGCGTAGAAGAAGAAGCTCTCCGTGTAGAAAGACAAGCAGAAGAAGCTGCCCGAGAAGAAGTACGAATGAAAGCAGAAGCAGACGAAGCTGCTCGAGTAGCAGCAGAAGCGGCAGCACGACAAGCCGATTTGGCCGCGTATATGGCGCGGCGCCCTATGAAAGCTGCCCCTCGTCCTGTATTTCCTGTATATGTGCCGCCGCTTCTGCCGCCTCCCAAATCAACTCCTTTTACCCCCCTTCCAGATGCAAAATATTCAATTACTCGTCCAGGGGCTCCCGGTGTCACATTTTCAAAATTCACAAAAAATTTTCCAGATCATTTACGAGAACAAGGCGAAGGCGGACAAAGAAAAAAAAAGAGTTCACGAACACGAACGCGACAAAAAAAACAAACGCGACAAAAAAAACAACAACGTCGTCATCGCCGCCGCTCTACAAGAAAACATGGAAAATAAACTTTACTGATGTTGCTGCCATTGATTGATGATGTCGATGTAGGCGATAAATAACTAGTTATTATTGAATTATATTTTCAATTTTTTTATATAATTCAATAATAATACGAATAAGAGGAGTAAAAACTCATGCCAAATATTACAACTCCAAAAATAAATAATCCGCAAAATTTTAAAAGTTCAAATACTTTAGTTACAACTCGAAAGCCGCATTATGCAACAAAAGTAAACACGGCATTCAACATTGTGCCTGGAATGCATCGCCCCAATGCAAACAATATGCCGCATAATATAGAACAGCACGATTTTATTGGACCCGAATTTAAAGCGCGACCGCTAAAACATTGGCGCAGACAACTGGTTCCGACAAATCCGTCCAGTGACAACTCTACACAAAAACGAATGTCGCGGGTCTATTTTATGGACACACCCGGTTCCACCATTTATAAAAAAAATGACGACACCTGCAGGTGCATTGCGAACAATGCTCCCGTCATTCTAGAAATTGTTCCTGAAGTTCCGGGCGCGGTGGTTATTACCGATATTGAATACGCGGGTAATCATCCTACCGTCCCCGATATTACCGATGTGGTTCCAAGAACGCCGTTTCAACAACAGCCAGAAATCAATCCCGAAGTTTATAACGGACACAATTCTTTTGAAATTGCCGAGGAATTCAATGAAAACAACTTTAAAGTTGGCACGCAGATTCTAAACAACGGACAAATCGACGTTCCTTCCTTTTATTTAAGCGCGCCCTTTATTGATGCAATCTATAACGACGTGCCAGGAGCAGCATTGATTTTTGATATTTTTTATACTAACGATGAAAACGGCGCCCCTCCCGCTCCAGAAATTACAACTGTGAACCCGATCATACCGTTTAACGAAACCCCGTTTCCCGATCCAACACCGACCGTGGATACAAACTATCACATTCAGACCGGCGTGTTTGATACGACATGCATTGCATGCAACCCCGAAAACAATATTATAAAGTCGGGAATAACAACGTTGAGCCAAGCGTATTATAGCTCCATGTCCGAATATTTACAGTCCAGGTGCAGAACGTACGCGCAGCGCGAATCCACGACGAAACTTCCAGACGGCACATACTATCCCAGCGCAACGAACATTCCCTTTATATTTTTATACCCGAACAATGACCCCCGAGGCCCGCAAGTGTATGAGCCCAAAAATTGTGCCAATCCTAAAATATATAACAATAATGCGCTGAACACTCCGCCGAATAATTATTGCAGCACCATTTACAAGCCAAACAATACACAGTTTGCACAACAAGGCGCCGTATCGGGAAGTACGCGAATTCAAAAACTAAAATCCGATACGATAACAAGCAACGGGTTCTCATACTACTCGGCATATGGGGCAACCATGGCAAATGCCGGCAATTTTCAAGGAACAAATGAATCGAACAATTATTTCGTAAAAAATAGAAATTTCCCGCTCACTCAATACACTACACTCAGCAAGTATCGTCAAAATCACAATTCTAGATGCTGTATTACATTTACTCCTGTTGAAAGCCCTCCTGTCATTATAAGCATTTATGTTGGAGTGCCTGGCGCAGTCATAATCGATGAAATAGTGTATTTAAATAACGAACCAACTGTTCCTGATATTATTTATATCGAAATATATTGACCCAACTGTCAACTGTCATAGTTACACAGCAGTTACGTTACATCGCCGTGTAACTTTTATTGTTATTCTTGTTATTATTGTTATCCTTATTATAATCATAATAAAGATTTTTTAAAAATATTTTCCATTCATCCACACTCTCTTTTTCTTCTAAAATTTTATGAACATTTGCTAATATACACTTTTCATATTTTTTTCTTTTTTTTACATCTCTTGCATATTCAATTGACTTTGAAACGTATTCATCTTCTGTGTTACATATAAACTCGTTTATACCCATTTTCGTATAAAGTCCTTGCGTAAATTTACCACTTATCCGCGACCCTGGCAAAGTGATGCAAATTTTTCCTAATAAAAATGCCTCAATAGTCGAGTTAAGACCGCCAAACGGGTGGTAATCAAGAATGATATCGCAATTCTTTACATTATTTATGTATTCTATAAATGGAGCTTGATATATAAAATATATGCGATTATTTTGTTTTATTTTTTTATTTATATATTTTTTTAAAAATTCATCTTCTTTGGTATCTTTTTCGGCAGATAATATCACAATAACTCCGTTTTCATCTCTATTTAATATTTTATCCAACATACTCACAAATGTCGGATGGATTTTGATACAAATTTGAATGCAACCATAAATATTTGGATTCTCTACTCCTGTCATTTCACTTATTTTTTTACGAAATATTTGATTGTCGTCGTCATTAAGTTGAATATCGTTAAAGGAATTGAAAATATTATAATAATATGTTCCAAGCGATTCAAACAAGATTAGCTTTTCACTATATTGATATTGATCTTCCGGTGTATTAAAATACTTTGACGATACAAAATAATCAATATTTGGAAGACCAGATGTATCTGAATGACCCCACGTATTAATTTGTATCGGAGCAAGTCGCGCATATGCAATGTATCGATTTTTTTGGCACATACCAATTTCCGGATAAACAATAATATCAAATTGTTCATCTGCGATTTGGTTTCTATTCGCAATCAAATCATTTTCATCCATTATTATAATTTTCATCATATTTGAATTATTAATACTATTGTATTTAATATCGGCGCCATCTTTGCCATATATTATTTTATTATAAAACGGACTCGTTGTTTTACGTGTCATAATAGTGACATCAAACTCAGAATCATTATTCAAATGTTTAATAATTCCAAGTCGATCTTTTGAAACAGAATGAAATAAAGATAAAAAATCAGATACAAACCCCACTTTTATTTTCTTTTTTAATGACGAATCGAATTTTATATTTTTATGTGTGTCATCTTTGAGTGAATTAAATAAAAGATCGGGGCATAATTTTGTTTGAAGCTGTGTTATCAATTTAAATATTTCAACATTGCTCATATTTTGATAACAATACATGTAAGAATTATTATAGTTAATAAAAGAATGTAAAATATTTATGTCATTATATATTTTTCCAGTATTATCAATCATAAATTGAATCATTTTTTTATGACATTCGCGATCATGTATAATATCCTTAACATTATTGTATAATATATAACAGTTTGATGCAACTTGCGTTAAAATACTACAAGTTCCTATTGAATTACAGGATTTAAATGCCTTAAAAAAATCAGAAAAATTTTCAGTAATGTTAAATGTTTTTGAATTTGTTACATTTTTATAATAGTCATTCACTTTTTTTAAACTAACTTTATATTGTGCGTCTCTTGTGGCTAATAAAACGAGAATGCCAATACTGTCGAGGTGACTAGAGTCAGCAATGTTATTTATTTTCGATTGCGAATTACTAGATGAAACTTTAGATGTTGTTACTAGTTGTTGGTCTTGGTCTTGGTTTGGAATCATAAAGTATTAAAAAATATAATATTTATTTATTTTTTAATTATGCCTTTTTATTTATACTTTTTTTATAGTATATTATTTTAAAAATTGTAAATATATCACCCCTATATTATATATTATACAATACACTCTATATTCTCGGAATTTTTACACCCAAAACACTCTGAATCTTGTTTATATGGGCGGCGTTGTAAACACACGCGCCGCGCTCAATTTCATTGATAATGGAAACATCCATATTGCATTTTTGCGCCAATTCTTTTTGTGTCATCTTTTTTTCAGAACGCGCGCTCATAATTGCCTGTGACGTCGTTTTCAAAACGTATTTTGTTTTCTTGACATCGTCGTCACTGGCTGCCTTATAAACGCCGACATTTGATAGCGATGATGTTGATGCTGATGTTGATGCTGATGACGAAGATGAGGGCTTTTCGCTGTTTGATTTTTTATCATATTTATTACCGAATACAACAGGTGTCCAATCTTGGTGACTCATTTTTCTATTGCTTGTTGCTTATTTATTACTTGTTACTTATATTGCTTGAATGCACACAACTTATATAATACTAGTATATTATATAAATATTCAATTTTAATACAATATATGACATGTCCAATAAAAAATAATTTATCCCCATATTTGTTCCTCTTTTTCGAGTGTGATCCCATGCAACATGCTAAACGTTTTATTTTCACTCGAAAAAAAACTGGGAGTCAAAATACTCCAGTCCAGGTCGCTTTTCAAAAGCGAGAGTTTCGTGTAAATGTATCCGATGAGCGCACTGCACCAAAACCTCGACGTTTTTTGCGGTTTAAAATCCTTTTGAACGTACGCCTCAATCCAATCGATAACCACTATATCATACGGTTTATCGTATACGACCTGGTGAATCTCGCGCAACACATCAATATTGAAAATTTTATGATATTCTTCTTCCGATTCGCATTTCAGTCGTCGCAAGTATATTTTCCCTTCATATGTTTTTAAAAAATTCTCAAACTCTGTGAATTGAACGCCGAATTTCTTGATGCCGTCTTCTTGATCCGGCGTATTCGATATACCCGATGTCCACACGTATGTGCCTTTTAACGCAGGGTTCGTCATTTCCGGATCAACAACAACCATTCCCACATGAGAAAAATCACTGCATGTCATGAACTTGATAAACCAACTGAATAGACCCCAATCGTCATGCTGCAAGTCATCACACACCAGTAAATCTCCCGTCTTTAATTTTAGTTTTGTTATATCTATTCCTTTTTTTAATTCTTGCATTTGTTTGTGGTTTGTGTGGGTTGATGGCTTGGTATAAATATATATACATCATATATATTTTTAGTTTCTAAATATTTTACTTTAAATAATAAAACTTTAACAATAAAACTTTAACAATAAAACTTTAACAATAAATAATTTTAAAATTTTAGATACACGTCTTTCGGAAACAATGAAGCGACATATTTAACCGAGGAATACGCGGCCACGAACAGCCACACCATGAAAAACGGATATGCCACGATGAAGACAAAGGTGGCAAGCGAACGCGTGGTAAATTGACTATAATATACGACGCCGATTGCGATCCAGACCATTGCGCATATCCAATACAAGTTTCGAAACAAGTAGAACCACCACGAAAACGACTCAATTTGTTTTTCCATGTAAAATATCTTTCGATTGCTGAGATTTGCGGTGCGCGCTTTATCTTGTGTCTCTTCTTCGATGCGCGCCTGTGTCGACGTCAGCATAGTTTTATAATTGGTCGAATTATACAATTCATCGTTTTGCGAATGAATCTTCATGATTTTATTATGAATCTCATTCATTATCTTTTTATGATCATCCTTCAACTTTATAATTTCTTGTTCTGCATTGTTTCCGTAACGACTTCTTAAAAATTCAGTATATTTTTTTATTCCATCTCTATTCAATAAATAGTCATGTTCGGCTTGCGACAACTTTTCAGGCGCAACTCTATAATTTCTCTCTGCGTCTAAATATCGCTGTTTCAATTCGCTCTTTTGTTTTGCCATTTGACAGTCGTGTCCGCACGAATCGTTTGCAGTTGCAATCATGCCATTTATGGTTTGAATGGTTTGAAGAAGTTCAGCATTGTCCGTCATATTTTTTCGTTACTATTATTATTTCCTAAAAATGATTTTACTTTATGATTTACTTGTATTGATATTGATATAATATTGATATAATACCCATATATTAATTATAAATATTTATAATTATTTATAATTATTATTTATAAATATTTATAAAAAGTGAATAAATCATTAACATATCTATCTAAATTTTACCATAATTATGTTCTATTGTAAACGGAGTTAAACCTTGTCCTGTGGGTTCAGAAAAATATTTTTTATGAACTTTTGACAACATGAAGCTTTCCGTCGTCGCTCCATCACCCGCTTTCGTCGTCGTCGTCGTCGTAGAGTCGCCGCCACCGCCCGAAACGCTCTTCATGAGTGACGTCGCTTTGCTTGAAATGGATTCTTCGATTGTTGCAGCTGAAGATGAAACGGATTTATACATGGACTCCATTTCGGATGAAATGCCGCCGTCATCGCTACCGCCACCGTCAGCACACGTCCGGTCTTTTGATGCCTTTTTCTTGTGTTTGGGCTGTTTCGATATTGTGGAAGCCATTTTTTGAGAATCAAAATCTCCCCAATTGTATTCATCAAAATTCATGTTGCTTCTTTTATATATGTCATAGACCAATGAACCAATATATAACCCGCCTGCAAAAATAATAATTACTACTAAAACAATGACCATTTCTTGCGGTAACCACCCCAAATTCATGAGGACTATAAAAAATATAATCAAAAAGCATAAGAGAACTATATATTTCATTATTACAACGCGCGCTTCATACTGTTTTTTATAATACACATTGATGTCCACCATTCTTCGCGTGTTTTCGCCTTCTTGGTTTAATGCCGCAATCGCAGCTCTTCGCGCAGCCAAATCGTCCTCTTTCAGTGTAACAATTGTGTGCTTATCTTGCACGTTGGCATTCATTGTGTCGTTCATTTTAACGTTACTTTCAGCGTGCAATAGTAGCGTGTTGAATAAACTGGACCGTATTTTTGTGAGTTGCGTTATATCATTGAGTAATACCTTTTGTTGCGCAATGTTATCCGGGGTCGGATTTGAAGCAAGTAAAATATTCAACTCATCGTATTTCTGATTTTCTAAATCTTGTATTTTTGAGATTTTTTCAATAATTTGTTCGGTTGAACTGTCCTGCTGCTGTTTCGATGAACTCGAATCGCCGCCGCCGACAACAACGTGTACGGGAACCGTCGGTGCAGTTACTGATGCACCCGTCTGTTTCGGCGAGTTTGGTGAAATAACCTCGGTCATCTGGGTGATATAGGTTAATTATGTATGGGTGAATTATATATGAGTGAATTGATTTTATTTAATATAAATCAATAATTATAATATATATTATTGATTTATATTTTAATTAATATATTCATTAATTATTTTTATTTCTTTTCCAGATTTTGCAGGAATTACTCTTAATTATTCTTAAATACAAACAATGGATTTATACTTTCAAACGGCAACTGCGGGATAGAAACATTTAAATAAGCCAATCCAAACTGGATAATAAAATATATAAAAATCAACATTGCAACGACTCCAAAACCCAACGCATAGGGCGACGAACCGGCCTCACCGCTACTGCCACCACTGTCGCTACTAGTATAAAAAAAATTGCTAAACATTATAAAAATTAATAAAACGGCAATGACAAAAAACACGATATAAAATGTATAATTTGACTCAAATTGCATGCGCGTATCCGTTTCTTGTGCAAGCAGCGACGATCCCACAAATGTTTCTTTTGCTTTTGTATCGGTAGAACCGGCGGAATCGTGTGCTGGTTTCGGTTTCGGTTTCGGTTTCGGTTTCGGTTTTGAGGCAATCACCTTTTTGGCGTCTGTTAATGTTATGTCCAAGTCGTGTGACTGAGAAGCCAAATTTGACATTTTCGTTTCAACTGTGCGCATCTGTTGTTCAATCTGTTTTCTTTCTGAATCGGTTGTTGCCTGCTGGGAAGAAAGCGCTTTAATCAACGCCGCGCCCGCATTCATCATATCGTCGCGTGTTGACTTTAGTGTGCTTTGAACCGTCGGACTAAAAACCGCGGCCGTTTTTGCTTTATTCGCATCTTGTTGATTGTTAAATGTATTTACAATCCAAACCGGAATGCTGTTCATTTTTGCAAATGGGCGAATATTCTCAACAGAAGGTGTAGTATTTTTTATAAAATAATTACCATTGGATGTAGTATCTACTACAGGTTTTCTTGTTACACTAAACATAGTATTTGCTGAATTAGCTATATATCCTTTACATGTTGGATCAGAATTACAAAATTTTTTAGCATCATCTTCATTATCAAAAATACAATATCTATTATAATCACCATTATTACCAGTAGAATTACGGGTCGGCTCATCAACACACGTATATTCATTAGGAGCTTCACCTTGCCACATGCCTCCACTTGATAATGAATAAGTATATGAAGTTTTAACTACAGAAGAGGGTATTACAGAAGGATCCTGCGTGGTTACAAGCACAAAATTATTCGCATTTTTACTCCAATAATTCAAATCGATGCCGTTTCCCTTGCAGTATTCATTTGCAAGCGCAATTCGCTGTTTGAGCTCATCTGCAGACGGTGGTGTGATGCATGCACTTATCCAAGTATTCATTGCAGCTTCGTCGTAATTGTCCGCACCAAATCCCGCCTCGCAGACAGGTTGCCCGTTCAACATGTATGTATTGCAACATTTTTGTCCAAGCGGTGCAACACAAGAGCCACTCAAACTTGGATCCGCGCTCCACCCCGGAACTGTTACGCCGGATCGGACACACGGCGGCAAATTTGCTGTCGGAGATGTAGAACTTGGAAGTGCGGTTCGAATATCGCCGTTTGCATTGGAAACGCCCATCGCGCTACAATCCGTTCCTCCTAAAGTTGCATCGCAATTAAAACAGCTATTTATTGGCGTTAGCGTATTTACTCGAACCGCAAAAAAATTATTTCCCTTTAATATCTCCTTGTTGTATTCTGAAACGGCGCTCGAATATGCGTTCATTTTCGAATCAAATGCGTCACTCAGCTTTTGAATGGCCGCTATTCCTGCTCCTGCTCCTGCTCCTGCTCCTTCTCCTGCTCCTGATCCTCCTGTAAATGCTTCAGGCGACGAAGAAGTCGACGAAGACGCGGTTACCGGATCTGGCACCTTTGCATCTCCACTTTCAAACGGCTCAACCATTTTTTTAAAATATTGAATCGGGTTGAATCGATTCAATACGGATCCATATTCTTTTCGTTTTGGTTCATCTTTTTGCGCTAAATATACACTTGATGCATTTTGCACATTTGTTTGATCGGTTATCTTTTCGTTTAAAAATGCGCGTCCTTGGCGTAAACTATACATGTATGTGACTCGACTTGGAATGATTTTACTATATTTAATTTACTACTATTTTACTTTTTTATTATATTTTATTTTTTACTATATTTTACTATATATATTAATATATATTATGTATATTATAAACTTTATTACTATACATAATATTTTTATTTTTTATTTTTTTTATACATTTTTTAAATAGTGTTCTGTATTTTGGGTTTAAACATTAAATAAAGTATGAGTCCGGCCCCAATGCCATACATCATTGTTGCAAATACGGTTGTTCTATAGAGATCGTTAAAATCTTCCAAGGAAACTACCGCCGCCGATTTGGTTTGGTCAAAGGTGGTTCCCGCTTCCATAATGTGTAAATACGCCTTCTGAATCGGAGTAATGTCTGTGTTTACGCTCGATATTTTACTCGAGTTTGAATCAATTTGCGACCTCACTTTTTCTAAAAGTTGATTCGCAGCGCTCCTGTATTTCATTAGCGCGTCGCTGTTCGGATCGGGAGCTGGTGCAGGCGTAGATTTGGTCGCGGGTATTGTCGTCGTTGTGGTTACACTGGACGAAGGTAGCGGCGAAGACGGTAGTGAAAGTGTCGCGTTTGTATGAAAATTTACATAATTTGTTTTAAAGTTTAATAACATGTCATCAAATATTTGATTCATGCTTTTAATATCATTCTGAAAATTATTATTCATCGTTTTATTTGCTTATTTATTTATTTATTTATATATTAATTATATTTTTATAAATAAATTATTTATGTTAATTGTTTTTTATAAATAATTTATTATCGTTATTATTATTTTTTATTTGTTGTAAAAGGTTGTAAATTTTACGTTTCACTTTTGTCCAGCAGCAGCAGCACCGGCAGCACCAGGAGCAGCACCAGCAGCACCAGCAGCAGCAGCGCCTCCAAACATGGACGACATGCCCGGAATCTTTTCAAACATCTTGCCCATCGAACTGGACTCAAATTTATCTAAAAAGGACTGCGCCGTTTTCAAAAGCGGTTCCATGCTCTTCATGTTTTCCATCAACTTTTGCTGCTGGTCCATAAGAACATTGGTCTGCGACGTGAGTCCGTTGACTCCATCTTTGCCGACCAAATTCTCTAAATTATCATACGTTTTTTCCAGCGTTTTAGCATAGTCGACACGATTATTCACGGGAAGGTCGTCTTCGTCGTCCAAACTCGCAGGACTTAAATCCGTCATGCCTTCAGTTTTTGTAGCAGCCACTTTCTTCGACGCTTTCGCAGTTCCTGCGCCCATAACTGCTGCAACCGGTTTTTTTGCAGCCGGTTTTTTTGCAGCCGTTGTGGCATCTGCTGTAGCCGTTGTGTCCGTTGTAGCCGTTGTAGCCGTTGTAGCCGCCGTGTCCGCTGTAGCCGCTGTGTCCTCTGTAGCAGTCGCATCAAACCCTTCCTTATTTACAACAAAATTTTTTGACAACACGGTAACAAAATTCGTCAATAACAACGTTGTAAGTAAAACAACCGTCATATTTTTACTAAAGTATGTCGATATGAATCCGACCGATAGAAAGATTAATAGCGCATAGCTGTCTCTCAAAATAATGTATCCGAAGAAATTCATAATTGCTAAAAATGAAACAATGTATAAAACATTTTTATCGTTCAACATTGTTTCAACAACCTTTGGAAGTTTCATATGTATATTTACCATTTTCCTAACTATATTTTATTATTATAATATAAATAATATAATATTATTTAATAATATTTCATAAAATTTAATAATATTTCATAAAATTTAATAATATTTCATAAAATTTAATAATATTTCATAAAATATTATTACTTTTCATAAAATATTATTAAATATTATTATAAAATAACTTATAAATATGAAGACATCATATTCATACATGTATATATAATTTTTAATATTAAACCCTTTATACACTCAAAAAAAATATGGTATCGACATCAAAATATCAACTAGCATTTTGTGTATTTTTTAATGCCAACATTCACGGAAAAGATGAAAACAGCTCTCCGAATATTGACTCGCATTATTTGATACTATATTCGCTTGATACAGATACGTTTTATAACTCACAAGAATTTACTATTTTCATGTGCATGATTGACGCGTCACGGCGCCATTATGCCCGATATATCGAACTCAATCCACGATCGAGAGAACACGCAATCGTTCGAAATTATAAAAATGCAAACCTTGAAAAAAACTACATTTCGTTGGAAATAATTCAACATGTTGAATTGGATGTTGGCGGCGAACACGTGGCAATTTATAAAACGTTCTGGTTGCGCATATTTCAGCGCAAATGGAAAAAATGCTATAATTATAAAATGCAAATGGTGCGTAAACTATTACAACCGCGCGGTCTCTTATTGAGAGAAATTGCCGGATTTTCTATTCATCCTTATTCTTCTACTTCTTCTTCTTCTTATTCTTCTTCTTATTCTTCTTAATTACAATAATAGTTTTTTAAGTTGTTCCATTTCTTTTAAAACTTTTAATTTATCTTTTTTTAGTTGCGATTTACTTATCGAAACCAACTCATCTATATTTATGTCATTGCTGTTTCGAATTTGTTCTTCCGCGACATCATTCAAATGTCTTATAATTTCTTCCAACGCGCGAATTTGTAGTTTAACATTTGTTTTAAATTCATGATAATATTCGTCGTATTTTTTTACAATTTCATTTACACGAGGATTCGAATTTGTTTTTGCGTATTTTTTCAACGCTAAACGTTTTTCCAACATCTTTTTTCTGTTTTCTTCTATTTTTTCTTTAATTTCATTCATTTGTTTATCTCTCTTGTATACCGAACCTCCTGTAGAGTTGTCGTCGTCATGATCATGAATCATTTTATTTATATTATTTTATTTTATTTTATTTTATTTTATATTCTAATACCTTTTTTATTATTTTACTACTTTTCTTTTTATAAATAGTTTCTTTTATAAATAGTTTCTTTTATAAATAGTTTCTTTTATAAATAGTTTCTTTTATAAATATTTTATTTTAAAGTTTAAAAAATATTGTTCATTAAATATACAACAACGAATCCACCGATCTTTTAGGAATGTCAAAAAAAATACAGAATGGAACAAATTTCGCCGATATTTTACTCACCGAAGACGATAGTCGCTACGTAATGTTTCCGCTCAAAGATAATGACATTTGGAAAATGTATAAAAAACAAGTGGATTGTTTCTGGAGAGCGGAAGAAATCGATTTTTCAAAGGACGGCGTTCATTGGCAAACCTTGGAACCTGACGAAAAATATTTTATAAGCATGATTCTCGCATTTTTTGCTGCGAGCGACGGCATCGTGCTTGAAAATCTGGCGATCCGTTTCATGTCCGACGTCCAACTCGCCGAAGCCCGTGCATTCTACGGGTTTCAAATCGCCATGGAAAACATACACTCTGAATGCTACAGCTTGCTCATCGACACCTATGTCAAAGACGAAGAAGAACGCGGGCGCTTGTTCAACGCCATTAATCATTTTCCGTGCATCAAAAAAAAGGGCGACTGGGCGAAAAAATGGATTCACGATAAGCGCAGCTCGTTCCAAACCCGCTTGATCGCATTTGCGTGCGTGGAAGGCATTTTCTTTTCCGGCGCATTTTGCTCTATTTTCTGGATGAAGAAACGCGGATTAATGCCCGGCCTCACATTCAGCAACGAGCTCATTTCACGAGACGAAGCGCTTCACACCGAATTTGCCGTGCTTTTATACAATAAAATGGCCAAACCGGTGCAAAAGTCGCGCGTCCAAGACATTGTAAAAGAGGCAGTCGACATTGAAACCGAATTCATTTGCGAGGCGCTACCGTGCCGTTTGATTGGCATGAATTCCAAACTCATGACGCAATACATTGAATTTGTCGCAGACCGACTGCTCTTGCAATTAGGGTGTGAAAAAATGTATAATTCTTCCAACCCGTTTGACTTTATGGAGCTTATAAGCATCGAGGGCAAAACGAACTTTTTTGAAAAACGGGTCAGCGAATACGCCCTCGCAGAAAAAACGAAAACGGAAGAAATTTTTGACTTTAATGAAGCGTTTTAGACACCCCCCTTGATTATTTACTTTCATTTTTATTGAATTATATCTAATGGAAAAATATATTTGTATTATATATATTATCAAAAATAAGATGTCTCAAAGTGATGAAACCACTATTAAGAAATATATTGATGAGAATTATATAACTCCTCCAAATGTTATGCGATTTTTGTGTGCCAATTTGGGAGAATCTTTTTTTTTAAATGTGTTTAGACAAGATCATCCAGATTTACATATTTTAACTGCAGATGATATTCGTTCAATGTCCCGCAATTACTATATTGAAAATGGTAATAATTTACAACAAACTTTAAAATTTATTGAATCAAAATTAAAAGAATATTATAAATTTCTTTTTGACATTTGGATATCTTTTAAATTTACAATTATTATAAACATTCCTGCTGAAGCAACAGAAGAACAAATTGTCGAAGACACCATAATAGAATATTTACCTATTAAGTTAACAATGCTACTATATTCTCTGTTTAATCTTTTTTATAGAAAAATCATTGAAAGTTCTTCAGATATGTCTAAAAGTGTCACAATTCAACAAGAAGTAACTAATATTGTTTCATTATATTCAAAATTGTATATATTTTTACGAGAACCAGACCGATCTTTACCCTATTTTATTTTCGATAAAAGAAGTATTTCTTTAATTCTTTTATTAAATGTTATGGTTTTTAAATTTTATGATTCTCTACATCATGTTTCTTTAGTTATTTTCGACAATTACATTCATTTTGTAAATCTAATGTTTCAAACATTTATATCCCTATTCGGAAACACTCCTACTCCTGAAAATAGAAACAAAATTGACGTTGGATTAGGTCATGTTGCAATTTTTTTATTGGATGTGCCAAATCGCGTGTTACATAATGATGAAATTCAACCTGAATATGTATCTAAACAGTTAATGCGCGAGTTTGAAAATATACAAATATTTGTTGATAGATCGGTGGGAAACAGTAGTAAATTTTCATTAAAAGAGGTAATGGAAATGAAAGCATCAGGTATAGACGTTACAAGATTGTTCCCAATAGATATGCTTGTGTTTTCTCCATTGACTCCAGTTGTTTTACCAAATGCAATCGGTATGGTTTTGGAAGTTAGAAGAAGATTGAATGAGAAACAAGGGTCGACTCTTGGAGATGGGGATTCGGGACCTATTATTGAAGTATTAAAACAAAAATATCCCCGGTTTGAAGAAACTGGCGATTATTTTAGTTTTCTACAAATTTTAAACAATTTGATTGATAAGTTCACTTTAGATCATTCGGTTAATATAAAGGATAAGATTACGGCTCGTGCAGATTTTTCTGAATGTCGGATTAAAGTTCCCGAGTTTGAATTGCGTTCAAGGTCTGAAATGAGACAAATTACAGATGAAAAAAAAGCAGATTCTATTAAAAAACAAAAAGAACTAGAAAAAGAAGAACTAGAAAAACAAGAACAACAAAAACAACAAAAAAGTGCCGTTTTATTAGAGGAAGCGCGAGCACGTAAAGCACGTAAAGAAGAAATTGAAATGCAACGTAAAGAAAGAATTGCCGCTGCTGCTGCTGAAAAAGAAAGAATTGCTGCTGCTGAAGAAAGAGAAAGAATTGCTGCTTCTGCCGGTCTAACAGATAAAGAAAAAGAGCAATTAACTATACAAAGAAATGGTAATTTCAAAAATAATGTAAAAGATATTTTTCAACAATTTTCAAAAGACATTACAGAGGGTAGTTATCAAAGTGCTGCAGATAGATTAAACGCAAAACTGCCGCCCAAACTCCGTTTACATGTTCCATGGACAGAGGCGAATATGAAAAAATTTCAACCTAAAGTGAAACAAGAATATGAAAAGTTATTAGCTTCAGCTTTGGCTTCTTCTGCTGCTTCCCAGGTTGCAGTTGCTGATCCTTCTGCTGCTGAAGCGGTTGATCCTTCTTCTTCTTCTGCTGCTGAAGCGGTTGATCCTTCTTCTTCTTCTTCTTCTGAAGCGGTTGATCCTTCTTCTTCTGCTGCTGAAGCGGTTGATCCTTCTTCTTCTGCTGCTGAAGCGGTTGATCCTTCTTCTTCTGCTGCTGAAGCGATTGATCCTTCTTCTTCTTCTGCTCAAGCTGTCGAAGCTTCTTCTCCTAAAGTTGCTCTTTCTCCTTCTTCTTCAGCGATTGCTGTTGTTTCTGATGCAAGAAAAAATGCAAAATTAATACAGTTCGAACAGGATATTGGATCATTATGCGGTGGAAACGGTGTTGCATGTTTCACATTTATGTTTCGTTGCACTTTAAAACAATTTTTTAGAATTTCGAATTTTGTTCGCAAAACATCAGACCAAGAGATTATAAAAATGTTGTCAACATTAACTCCCGCCCCTGGTGCTCCTCCTTTAACAGAATATATGAAATTAGATAGCGGACAAACTAGTAGATCATTATTAGGGTTGGCGCTTTTAAATGGCCTCTGTCGACACGAACACGTTCGAATTGTATTTATTGGAAGAACGTTTCTTCAACTGCTTGCATGTCATTCAAGATTACCACGAGATAAATGTATAGAACTGTATATTCCACAAGAAACTTCAGACATCGACGTAGACGTCATTTTTAATAATGATATAGATCCTATGCAATATCGATCCTTTGTTATTCATATATTTAATTTATTATGGGATATTCCTGAGACAAATATTCATATTCAATGGGAAAAAAAGCAAAAACCAGTAATTTCAGAAGAGGTGTTAAAACAGGTTAGTGAACATCGTAGTGAAATGGAAACGAAACAATTTTTGAATGCGAGCGCAACTCGTGCTTTTGCTGATGCAGCTCCTCCTCGATCCCAACACGACATGCATGATAATTATGCATGGAATTTGTTTACATCAAGTAAACAAGGACAACGCATATATGAATCCATTTCAAGAGGTTCTCCTGATACGGTAAAGTTTTTTTTTAATAATGAAGGAGCCATTGGAGAAGTTTCTGATATTAGCTTTAAAACTTCGGGCAAATTTGTTGAAACTTTTAAATTTCCGGGTCCTCCTGATGCTTCTATAGATATGTTACGTTTATTAGAACTAAAATACAAACCCCGAAGCCCATTGTTCCATGAACCTGAATTCCACGATGTCTATTTGGAGTTCGAATTTCCAGATGCACAAAGTGGATTGGAGGAATGTTTAACTATTATTATAAACACTTTATATTCATTTGTAACAAATAGCTTTGATTTTGCAGGTCGAAAAGATTATTATTTTATTCATATATCAAATTTACTAAAATTTATAATTAGAGCAATTCAATATCAAGGTATACATTTATTCAACCAGAAAGGATCCAAATATAACATACGTGAATTATACGATGAAATCATGTCGGGTTTACTCAGAGTATTACAATCTAGACAAGACATTGATGATAAAATTAAAGAAAAGATTGAGAATACTGCATTAAACATTATAGGTGGTACGTTTTTTACTCCAGATGGTTTTATTAATACTCGTGGATTCGAGGATACAAATACCTATAGAAATACAGAAAAAAATGCAAGAGGAGCTGCAACTAGAGTTGGTATGGATTTACATAGGCATATTTTAAGTATATTGGAGGGAAATGGTTTTGATTCTAGGTTTTTGTCAAAAACTAAATTATTCGGAGGTAAAAAATACAGTAGACGACGTAATAGAGACAATAAAAACAAATACGGACACACTAATAAACAATACACTCGTCGCCGCCACCACACTAAAAAAAATAAAAAACAACAAAATAGAAAAACAAAACGTCGTAATAAAAATAAAAAAATAATAAAACTAAAATTCACATCATCAAAAAAAATGAATCCAACCTTGAAAATAAATAAAAAATAGACCAGAACAAATACTATAAATTATAAAAAATACTACATTATTTATTTTTATAATTTTAATTAAAAAAATCCTCTTCTTACACGTCTAACAACTCGTTGTGGCTGCTGTTGCGGCAGTTGCTGTTGTTGTGGCTGCTGATGCGGCGGTTGCCGTTGTTGTTGTTGTTGTTGTTGTTGTTGTTGTTGTTGTTGTTGTTGTTGTTGTTGTTGTTGTTGTTGTTGTTGTTGTTGTTGTGGCTGTTGTTGCTGTAAACGCATTTGTTGCTGTTGTTGTTGTTGTTGTTGCTGTTGTTGCTGTTGCTGTAAACGCATTTGTTGCTGTTGTTGTTGTTGTTGTTGTTGTTGCTGTTGTTTCTGTTGTTGTTGCTGTAAACGCTGCTGTTGCTGCATTTGAATTCCAATTCTACGTTCTTCCTGTTTTGCTAGCAGTTGTTGTTGGTGCATGGCGCGCTGTTGTTCCTCTTGTGCTGCTACTGTGACACCTCGCGATTTAAACTTTATCCGTTTTTCTTCATGAATGTTCTGTTCCTCATACGTGTTGGACGCGTGACTGTATGCGCAATCGAAATGCGAAACGTGAATGTATTGAAAGTCAACTACTGCATTTGTGCTTCTGCTCGATTGTTCTTCCTTGTAACTCAAATTCTGTATTGTGCGGAGTCCGTCATTCGTCGTTTTATAGAACACCATTTCAGCTTCCGATCGCGAAATCGTTCTCATGATTCCTTCCACCATTTGCAAAATATTCGGATGTTGCAGCGGGAAAAATCCGCGGCGGTCTATTTTCAGACCACTCTGTAAAACCCGGTGCTGCATGTAGTTGTCTTCTCCGCCCCACGCCCAAAAATTCGGAAACCCGTTGGTCCGTTCAAAATCTCCGCCCTTGATTGAAAAAATCCCACCAAGCGCAAACTTCACTCCGTAAAAATGCTTCACAATTCCCGCGCGCGTTTCATATTGTATGATCCCTTTATCACACGGAACCGTGTCGACATCGTTGAACACAAAAGTCATTTCTTGATACTCGTTCGGATATTTTTCCTTCACCGCCAAAAACCCTATATTTTTCATACCCCCGCGGTTAAACGGCCGACTGTCCTTCTGGTGAACAATGTAGATTTCATACGTCGACGGATCATATTCGGATAAAATGTGCTTCATGTATACCGAAAAAAATTTCAAATGGTGCTCGCGATCTCGATATGGAACAATAAATACAATTTTTGGAATGGCGGATTTTTTAATGTGAATTGTTTCTTCTACACTTACACTTGCATTATCATTTATTATGGTCGGTATGGTCGTTGTTTCATTTGTAGTCATAATGATATTTTTTTATAATATTATATTTAAATTATAATATTTAAACTGTTTACTACGTATTTATTATTAAATATTTTACAGTTATTCATTATTTATTATTCACTTTATGTTTTCACTTTATGTTTTCACTTTACGTTTTCACTTTATGTTTTCACTTTACGTTTTCACTTTCCCATCCACAACCGCATATTTCTCTAAAATAACTCGCGGTATCAAATTGCTCGTATACTGTTCCAACTTCTTAAAACACTTGTTAATCGTCACTTCGCTGATTTCCGTGACCCGATTCACGTCCTTTTTACAAATGTTCAAATTGCATATCTGCGAAACGAAATATATGATGCCCGCGGCAATCGAGTGCGGCGTGTTCTCCGGAATCAAATTCTGTTTTTCAATCCGCGTCGCCACAAACTGACACAACTTCGTGAGCTCGCCGTTCATATTCAATCGACTGCAGTACCGCTCTATAAACGCCTCCGGTTTCGTTTTGCTAAAATTCGTCTTGTCCGAATTCTCAAATTCGTGCTCCAGCTCGTTTATAATCGTAATCGCATTTTTGCAGCCCTTGGTCGCGCTCGTATTGTCCAAATTGAAAATCGTCGCAATCTCTTTAATGGTGCGCGGACAGCCGTGCTTTCGACACGCAATGTATGTGGACGCCAGAATGATTCCGTCGCGATTCAGTCCGCGATACGTCTTGAACTCGGAAATCTTTTTGTGATAACGCAACGCCTCGTCCACGATGATTTTGGGTAGACCGCCATTGTGCGCAATAATGGTTATACATTGAAACTCGTCGTATTGCGCCTTTTCACGATACGGCATCGATTGCCACTCCGTGTACCTTCGAAACTTGCGCATCTCGTAACTTGTCGCGCCGTCGCACATTACCTTGCACCCGTATGATGACTCCACAAGCAGCGGATTCACCGGCATCCCACATCGCGTCGGGTCGCTGGAGTGATTATCGTCGGCGCCGTAATAGCGCCACTCTGCGCCTTGATCAAGCACGTCTTTGTATACAATCCCGCATTTTTTATTCGTGCACGTCAAAAATCCATCATCCGTAAAACAAACCGCCGAAGAACAACTATCGCAAAATTCTCTCTGACCGCTGCTTCTATATACACACTCCAAACTGCCTTTCTTGTCACTTTTATTACTACCTTCGCTATTAAAACTTGTTTCAATTTGGTCCCACAGCTGTTGTTTACTTAATTTAGAAAATGCGCCATCGCCGCCGCCGTGTCTGTTTTTTTTCGTCGTCTTGTGTTCATTCGAATTCAATGTTTTTATTGTCGCGCTCGCCAATCCTATTCCTAATGACATCGATTGTATTTTGTTATTTTATATTCAAAGATGCTTTTAATTCAATTTTATTAATAAATTATTTTATTAATAAATTATTTTTAATATATATTAAATATAATTATAAAATCTTATCATTGCAAAAATAAATATAAATAATGGGAGCTTCATTTTCTACACAACTTTCCGAATCAAATATGGAATTAAGAAAACGCATTGACGCGGCTGCAACAAGAGTCATTCTCGATTCCAGTTTTAAAGATTTGTTGAAACTTTCAAACGAAACAAACTGCAACCGTTTAGTAAAAAAAGTGGCAAGCGTATTTCAGCAAAATAGAGATACCGTCGATCTCGAGCTGTTGCGACAAAAATTGTATGACAAACGAGAAGAACGAGAAGATAGAGAGAAGTTGGATGATGATAATGATGATGATGGCAGCAGTGAAAATACACCATCAGACAAACACAATAAAAAAATAAAAATAAAAAAAACTCCAAAAATTCAGAATGTTGAAAAAAAATGCATACAAATATCGAAATTTTATGTGCTGTTTGCACATTTATTTTCGTGCATCGTAAGCACCATCAACCCATCATTTAAAATTGAATCATCGTCGGATAAAAAAGAAAAAACATCGACATCAACATCGACATCGACATCCGATTCTTCTGAAGAGGTAGATTTTTGCAGTAAGCGCATTATTGGGCTTGTTGATAAAAGCGAACAAAACAGTGATGGCGAATTTCGCGTAAATCCAGACGTTTGCGAAACCAATGTTTCCAAGAGCGGAAAAGCCCTGCGTTTAATCGATTTGCCAGGAATGAAGCAGCTTAAAGAGCTTTATAATGATGGTTCGAATGACGACAGCGAAAAGAATGACGCGCAATATTTTTTTAAAGCATTCACAGGAAATAATCCACCAGATGATATTCGTCGTCTCGAACAAGTTCCGCTCAAAAGGTATAACATGGATAAAGAATGCGAGAAACAAAAAAGTTATAGTGGTGGTAAAAGCAAAGAAGAAGAAGAAGAAGAAGAATCTCAAAAAAGGGAACAGCGCAGAAAGGAACGTCGATTTCTTGAAAAAGAAGAGCAAGAACGAGAGCAAGAACGCGAACGCATGTTTTATACTTATGACCAGCGCCGCGATCGTAAAAGAGATGAAAAAGACGACGCAAGAACCGGTATTTATTTAAAGGGAGTCGTCGGCTCTTTAAAAGAACGATTGTTTTCGGAATACGTTCAACACATTAAAGAAATGATTGAGCGCGCCGAATACAACCGTTCAAAATTGCTCGAAATTTTATCTGAAATGTTCACCTATCAATATGACGGAGATGGAAATATCAACGGTGTTATTATAAACCCGTCGCTAACTTATAAAAAACTCCAAGCCCTTGTCGTTCAAACCCGACGACATGTGATCAAGCTTTACACGGATTGCGAAGAAGATTATAAAAATGGGCTGGATATTTTCTTTGCAATCGTGCAAGAAAAAATAGCGCTAACGCTCTCCGTTCAAGAAGATGTTCTGAAACAACAGCTGGAAAGCGTAATGTACGGACCGCAAGAACGCTACATTCCCGAGTCATTGCTGTATTCGCAACAATTTCCAGGCGCTCAAGAATTCAATAAGAAACAATTCGTTCCGCCTCATTTTAAAAGTTCAGTTGTTTCCATCGTTCAAAAAGAATTGCGCAATAATAGCGCTTTTCAATCCATTTTGCCGTCATTAAACGAATGGATCAGTGAAGAAATCGAAAATGCTACCGGTTTATTAGACCCGACGCAAGTCGCCGACGAGTTTCTTAAAGAAAATGTATACGGCGATGACGAATATAGTAGCGCCGCATCAACGATTGACGACGATTCTGGTTCTTCTTCCGCCCTTGTTACTTCTCCTGCCGTTTCTGCTCCTGTCGTTGTTCCTGCTACTTATCCTGCCATTGTTCCTGCTACTCCGCTATCAAAGGCAAAAACATATGCTGCTACAGCTTCAAAATCTTTTCCATCTGGACCACCGGTTTCTCAATCTCCTAGAAAAGTTAGAAGAGTGGCTGATATTAACCCGACAAAATTAACTAGTTTATTTGATGATGGATGATATTTAGGAAAAACGATGATTATTTGATTATTTAATTATTTAATTAAATATATATTTAGGAAAAACTACTTAAATAATTTTCTTGTGTTAATATATGGAAAAATACTTCCATCATTCGTAGCTTCTACTTCATAGCACAGTGGAAGTTGCACAGGTTCGCTTTGTGGTATAATAAATCACTTGGCAACAGTAACAGGTTCTAATCCTGACTATAGCAGTTAATTATTCGGTTTCTTTAAAGAAGGACTCTGCTAAAATATAAAATAAAAAACCGGCATGGCGCAGGGGCAGCGCGCAGGGCTCATAACCCTGAGGTCATACGATCGAAACGTATTGCCGGTATCCAGGGGAACCATAGGTTCCCCTTTAACCCCTCCTTTACATCCTCATTTACATCCTCCTTTACATCCTCCTTTACATCCTCATTTACATCCTCATTTACATCCTCATTTACATCCTCATTTACATCATAAGCAAGGGGTCATAGGGGACAGCATGTCCCCTACTTTCAAACCGGCATGGCGCAGAGGCAGCGCGCAGGGCTCATAACCCTGAGGTCATACGATCGAAACGTATTGCCGGTATTTAAATCTTCGGTGGCTTTACAGAAGCTACTCGTCATAGCTAAGAGACGCTAAACACAGCAATTATAAGCCGGCATGGCGCAGTGGAAGCGCGCAGGGCTCATAACCCTGAGGACATACGATCGAAACGTATTGCCGGAATCTAATCCTTCGGTGGCTTTACAGAAGCTGCTCGTCATAGCTAAGCGACGCTAAACACAGTAACAGTAACTATAACCGGCATGGCGCAGAGGAAGCGCGCGGGGCTCATAACTCCGAGGTCACTCGATCGAAACGGGTTGCCGGTATTTAAATTTTCGGTGGCTTTACAGAAGCTGCTCTAAAGCGACGATGCTAAAAACCATTCATATAAAACCCCCAGGATGTATTCTTTTTATTCATTTTTTATAATAACGATTATGTTTAATCATATCTATATATGTATGTATATGATTAACTAATATAAAACATTTACTTAAGTAAATTTAATAATCTTATTTTGTTTGGCATTTCATTTATAGACGTATAATTAAATATAAATGGTGTTAACCATTTTTGTCTATAATGTAATTCATCTTTGATGATCTTTAAATGAATTTGATTTATAGATATTTTATATAAATTTTTTAAAAACATTTATATAAAACGAAAAAAACGGACACGATAGGGATCGAACCTATGACCTTGAGGTAACTGTAAAATTTTATAACAGCCTCACGCTGACTACCGACTGAGCTACGTATCCATAATTAACGCCAAGCTATTTGCCCAACGCATACTATTACAAAGAAATCTCTTTAAGCGGTTTCTTATAAATATTATATTTGAACTTTTATAGTTAAATATTTATTTATTTTTTTTATGTGTAATTATGTAATTCTATCATTATAAATCAAATTCATTTAAATTATGAGTTGTTTATTTAATAGCATGTCGCATTTTATTAAAGAAGACGGAGGTCCGAACGGCATTCGACAGCGCATTTGCGATTATTTAGAAAAAAATTTACCGATTTTGGAAGGTATGGAAACGTGCGACGTTTTACAGTTGGAAGCACCCAGTTCCCAAAATTATATTTCAAAAATGCGAAAATCTTCGACATGGGGCGGAGCAATTGAAATACAGTGCGCGTGCAATATTTGGAATGCGCGCATTCTTGTGCACGATATTCGCGGTAATAATAATAATAATAATAAAATAGAGTTTTTACCTTTGCAAACATCAAATGCCGATAATGGTTGTCTTGAAATCAATTTAGAATGGAGCGGCGGGCATTATGAACCGCGTCACTAACGTAACGTTACTGGTTATATAGTTAATATATTAAAAAAATTGAAAAAATTAACATGTTATTATGTTCTCTATCCATAATCCAGACAGACCTATACGGATGAATTGTGAAATTTCAGAAGAACTTGCCGCGTTATTACATATTTCACGAAATAATAACACCACAACTCGCTTACAAATCATTAATTTAATCAACAAACATATTATTCATGAAAACGGGCTTCGTTATTTAAGATGTGGAGATAGAGGAGATAATAATATCAAAATGTTATTAAACTATCATGGTGTAATTGAGTTTAATTTACATCCATTCTACGAGAACCCCGGTAAGTTTCATAGGGTAAACCTATACCCTAGCGCTCCCGGGCTTCTTTATTTCTACAATTGTTCTCGAGCCGTCGTATTCACCGACACTGTTGAATACGATCATATAATACCATTACTTGAAAAAGATCTTGATAATGCAAGACGTGAAAGGTTTGGTAAACCACATTCTAGTGTGCTCACAGCGCTGAATAATCTTGCTGTTTTATTGGATGTCAGTGGCAATTTTTACCGTGCATTAGCACTATATCATGAATGTCTGGAGATGAGCACTACATATTTTCACAAATACCATTGTGAAGCACTCCTAACTATGAGTAATCTTGCCGCATTATTCGCCAATAATGGCCAATATGACCTCGCATTGTCATTATACGAAGAAATTTTACCGGAAACAGAATGTGATTATTCAAAAATAAAAATACCGTTAAACCAAGTAATACCCTCCCCATTAAACCTTATAACGCGTCATAATATTGCTAATTTATTTAAAAATAACTGTGAATACGACCGCGCATTGCCGTTGTATGAGGAATGTTTGGCCAATAACAGCGTAATTTTGAAATTAAGTAGAATGACATACCCATGCAACCGTGTGATTGCAGGCGGCGTCATGAACAATTTGCAGTGATAATTTCGGCAATAATAATGAACCGCGTCGATTTATACCGAAGCAACAGTAACTTCTTTCGAAATCGTTTTTATAATGCGTTTCTCTCCGGAATCCGGAATCGGAGTGCAAACATGATTCATCGTTAAAATAAAATCATCCCGCTTTAGTTCGTTTGTTTTTATTTCGGGGTCGGAATCTTTCAAATCTTTTAAAACCTTTACATGCTTTCGAGAGATTTCATTGATTGAACTTTTTATTTTTTCATTTCCTTCGTCTTTTTTCCATATGTCTTCATCTTTTATATACATGATGTCTCTCTTCGTATCAGTGCAATGTATCGGCCGCTTAAACACATCCAGGTCTTTGAGTCCGCGCATAAAAATCGACCCCACGCTTTCTTCCAAATTCTTTTCCCTCGTTACACTCAAATCATCAAATGTTATATTGAGAGATTTCACAAAATCGCATAAACTGATCGCGTCCTTACACTGCTCATTTAAAAAGAAATTCAAATTAAATTTTTGCTTAATATTTGTCGTATTATTATTGTTTGTAATGTTTCCGATGCATATCTTGGGTAACATTTCAATGATTTGTTGTTGCTGTTCTTGCTGCTGCTGCTGCTGCTGTTGCTGCTGTATCATAATCTGCGTCTGTTGTTTATTTTGTTCGATAATTATTTTCTTCATTTCTTCGTTGTCTTTCAACAGTTTCATTATGATTTCATTGCTTATTTTTATACAATTATCATCGCCATAACCATAATTATTTTGATAAATATCGTGATCTACGTTTATAAAATTTTTTTTATCATCGTGTTCCACATCATTAGTTGATATTTTTTTGTTGTGTTTTTTTGTTAATAAATGTCTATTATAATCAATCCTTCGATTGCATTTAAAATTACATGCATTGCAATTATAAATCATCTTTATATGAGTTTTATATTTTAATATATTGATATTTATTATATTATTATATTTTATTTTTATATTATTTTTAAAATTATCAAATCATCCTCGAAAATCAAAAATCTTGTTTTAAATCCTCAAAAATATCATTTTTGGATGGTGCTTTTACACTTTTTTTACACCCTCGTTTTGAAAAAACAATTTCTGAGACCATGTTTGCTTTGAAGAAAATCAAATGCACATTTTCGACCTTACCATTTATGCACTGGGTGGTTTTACACCCCCCCCCATCCAAAAAATTCAAAAAAGTTGACTTTTTCCCCAGTTTTTCCGATTTTTCGCTTATGGTCTCAACCGCGTATTTGTGTTTTATGGTCTTACTATTTACCATAATAAAATGCGAAAAAATGTCGTCAAAAAAAATGTAAAAAAACGGGATTTTCTTTTTCAACACTCTATTTTATTTTTCGAAAATGGACAAAAATAAATGTCCAAAAAAGTTTTTAAAAAAAAAGTTTCAAAAAACGGAGATCTTTTCATTTTTTTTTAATATCAATTCATCCCCGAAAATCGCAATTCTTATTTTCAACCCTCCAAAAAACACATTTTTGGATGGTGCTTTTACACCATTTTTGGTTTTTTTTACACCCTCGTTTTGAAAAAACAATTTCTGAGACCATGTTTGCTTTGAAGAAAATCAAATCGTGTATTTTACCCTTACCAAATATGCAGTGGGTGGTTTTACACCCCCCCCTCCTCCAAAAAATCCAAAAAGTTATATATTTCCCGATTTTTCCGATTTTTCGCTTATGGTCTCAACCACATATTTATGATTTTTGGTCTTACTAGTTGTCATAATAAAATGCGAAAAAAAGGTCTTCAAAAAAAAACACAAAAAAACGGGATTTTCTTTTTCAACACTCTATTTTATTTTTCGAAAATGGACAAAAATAAATGTCCAAAAAAGTTTTTAAAAAAAAAGTTTCAAAAAACGGAGGATCTTTTCATTTTTTCATTGACGCATTTATAAAAAAAATATCAAATCATCCCCGAAAATCGCAATTCTTGTTTTGAAAATAAAAAAAACAAAAAAGTCAAAAACGGAGGATCTTTTCATTTTTTCATCGACGCATTCTCTTAACATGTCGCTCTCCATCTCGCCGCCGAAGTATTTATCTCTCTATCTCTCTAGTTCCGAAGAAATAGAAAGTAAAATAAATGTCGAGATGATGACAATCGCGAATATGTGAATCCTATCATTCGTTTTTGTATATTATTTTTAGAGAGAAGAGAGATAAATCTAAAAATAAAAATATAATCATCTAATGTAAATTAAATGTTGCAATTGTTTTGAATTTTATTATCATTGAACATTTGATAACAACAAGAATTTGAAATATTGTTTCCAAGTAAATTTATATTTTGTGGTGTCCAATTTGTAATATACGTATATATGAAAAAAACAGACAACATGGATAATGCGTTGGAACAAATTAAAAGAAATTTTAAATTATATTTTTGTGTTCTTTTATCCCACATGAATGTCAAACTGATGATTAATCCATAAAAAAATCCCAACCAGTGAAACAAGTACGCAACGTTTTCGACTTTAATAAAAAAGAAACTTATTGTTTCGAATGCTATAATGATAACTAGTGTAAATAATAGCATTCCTTTCATAATTTTATCCATGTATTTATAATTGATTATATAATCAGCTAGTAAACTTCCAGTATAAGCAAACACGATATGAGAACAACCAATGACTTTTGCATATGGGTTAAAGTAACTATACGTAATTCCAGAATAAAAAGAAACTAGACCATATATCAATAATACTAGTTTATAGTTATAAGAAGATTCCACAATATACATTAATGGAAACAATATGATTGTATTACAAGCAATATGTTTAATATTTCCATGAACAAAAGACATTGTAAAAAATCTCCAGAATTCTAATCTTAAGTCGCGACAATCAGGGTAATATGATACGATTCCAAAAAAAAATGGATGATAATTTGGCGATACTTTTTCAGAACTTAGTTCATCCAAGTAAAATAGACCGGTGATATAACTAGCCCATATAAATAAATTAAAAATAATATAAATAAAATTTACATGTTCATTGCGAACATAGTAAGATATCAAACCATTTCTATTAAATGTATAGTAAATAACATTATTTCCATATGGTTGTTCATTTATTATATTCATATTACGAATAACTGAATATAATAAATTTTATTGTTTAAGTTCGATTACTTATTACATTATAATTTTCTTGTCTCCATTAGACGATGAACCATTTGAATCGCTTTCAGTTCCATCATTTTCTCCCGTTTTTTCAATCATCAAAATAGAAGGTAAATTTTCGGTTTTTATTTCTTCTTTATTCTCAACGACTTCTTCTGGGCGTTCATTTGCGTCTGCGAACGTGACATCTTCTGGCATTTTAATTAAATTTTTCTGGGGATTGTATAAATAAATGTGTCCCGCAATTTCGACAGCGTACCAACCGAACGGCGGGCGAAGTTCATAATCTTTGCTTGGTTGAGGCGGATACCACATGGTGTCTTTTGTTTTTTCATTATAATAATATTCTTTCCCTGATTCTTGGTCTACAAGTTTTGTCCATTCCTTTCCTAAACTGTCTTCTGAAGCACTTATGTTTAGATTCGCATTCGCATTCGCATTTGCATTTGCACCTTGTTTCGATTGACTTGCTATAAACATTTGTTGAAAATCTGGCGACGCATTGGTACCTTCTTCGATAATAATTTCTTCGACATTATTGCCTTCGCTGTTACTATTACTATTACTATTAGCGTATATTTTTTCTTTCATGTGTTCGTCGTCGCGACCTGGTTCTGAAATGACCAATTTAAACTTGTCGGAATCAGAATCATCTTTAACTTTTTCTCCCCGCCCTCCTTCCATGGATTCAATATCCGCATCGGTTTGTCCAGAGAGAATCTTGTAATTGTCGGAAAACGACATGCTTTCAATTTGGTCAATATTATCCTCGGTAATGACGCGCATGACGCAGTTCATGGTTTGCAGCTCTTGTATGAGCAGTTTGAGCGAGTAAGGTATTTGCACGACGCTAAAAGAGCGACCGAAGCGCGTAATATTCACCAGTTTCGGATTATCCGTCAGCGCGTCGTTGAATTGTATAGGCCCGTCAGCCATCGGGCTCATAAACACGTCGCTGTCCGGATTATAAATGGCCGCCATGCCCGTTTTATTGCAAATCGCCATGTAATAATTGTCTCCGCGAACCAGCATGGACTCCTGCAAAAATCGCGTGGCGCCATGCGCAATCACTCCATCACGTTCCATTTCGCCGATGCGTAAGCCACCGTCATTGGCTCGGCCTTGCACCGGCTGGCGCGTGAGATTGGTGTTTGGACCTCGAGCGCGAAAATTGATTTTATCCTTGACCATGTGTTTCAGACGCATGTAATACGTGGGTCCAATGAAAATTTCGCTTTCGATTTGTTCGCCGGTTTCTCCATTGTATAGAATTTGCGTGCCGGTTGAACTGTAGTTTTCTTTTTGAAGCATGCTGCCAAAGGTGGCGTGTTTATTTCCCAGGTTTACGAATGCGGTGCAGTCGCCGAATGCGCCGTATACCACACACGCTTTCGCCATGATGGTTTCGACGAATTGTCCAATGGTCATACGCGACGGAAACGCGTGCGGATTCACAATTAAATCGGGGCGCACACCATCGGCGGTAAACGGCATATCTTTTTCCGGAATAATGAGACCCACGGTTCCTTTTTGGCCGCATCTAGACGCGAATTTGTCTCCGATGTTCGGAGCGCGGTCTTCGCGAATGCGGACTTTGGCGATGCGGGACGGAATGTCCGGATTTGCCGCCTCTGTAATGTACGTTTTATCCACGTATCCGATCTGCCCTTTCTTCGGACGAATGGACGCATCGACAACCTTGCCCGGATTTTTAGAATTGGTGACCACTTGACCGATGAGGACGCTTTTTTCAGTCACCATTGTATTTTCTAGAACAAGACCGCTGGCGTCTAAATTGCTGTAATCGTACCCTTCGCCGCGTCCGGCATTTACCACAGCATTCTGTTGCTGGTAGTCGTTCATGTTGACAACGCGCGAATCCACACGTTCGCCGGAGGACTCTTTGCTCTCTTCGCGCGTTTCGTACATGTTATAATAACTGGTTCGAAAAAGGCCGCGCTTAATGGACCCCTCGTTGAAGAGAATTGAATCTTCGACATTGTAGCCGTTATAACTCATGATGGCGACGATTGGGTTTTGGCCGTAGGGGTTTTGTTCGTTGTTGAAATATTTGAGGTAGCGCGTTTTTACGAGCGGGATTTGCCCGGCGTTTAAAACGACGCCCATCTTGTCGAAGCGCTGCAGAAAGGATGTATTATACATGGAAACCGCCTGTTTGGACTGGCTGCACGAAAACGTGTTGCGCGGAAGCTGGTTATTCTCTGGAAATGAAATTAAATTTCCCATGACACCAAACATGAGGGACGGGTGTATATCCGAATGCGTGAATTGCGCTGAACCGGATTTTACTTTATCGTCCGGGCGAAACGCAAACAACGCGTTATTTTCTTCCGACGCGTCAATGTATTCCAGGACTGCCATCCTCGGTGCCATGCGTTCAAAAGTGATCCCTTCTGGCAAATTATCGAACAGCTTCATGATGCTTGCAACGTCATCCGTGTTGTAGAATTCGTTGTAGTTCATTCGTTTGACGCCGAAACCGCCGACAAGTTCATTCCAGTTGAATTTGCGCTCTTTTAGCATTTTCAAGACGGATTTCGCTTGAAACGCGAACATTTGCTTGTCGTTATTGTAATAATACACGGGACGACACGCGCGACCACCGTCCGTGAAAATCTGAATTTCGCGATACTGGATATCCCAGGAGCAACTGATGTGTACGGGTATAAACGACAAGCGCCGACACGTTTTAATACGGTCAACTACGAATCCCGGGTCGGCGACGACGCCGATCCAGCTGCCGTTTACAAACACTTTGGTTTGATAGTAAAGAAAATCTTTCGGGTATTTTTCCAACGCCAGCAAATTTATTCCGGGCTCTTTGAGCAACCACTGTGTCATGTCGCTGCCGTTGCAGCCGTTTGTAACGTGCGCGGATATTGCGAAATGTTTTTGAAGGCCGTCGTCCGGTACGTCGACCGGGTCCATGAGACACCATTGTGATCCGTGAAGCAAGCGGGGTTTGATGACCTTTGCAGAAACATCGAGCGGCAGATTCACTTTTCTCAAATGAGATATGGCGGAGTTATAAGAAAGACGGTTCAGGTCTTGGACGATGCCGGCTTGTTTGGTGAACTCGCTGCCGCCCCACTGACCCTTGAATGCGCGTCGGAGCCCCTCTTCGACGATACGGTCTTTAAAAATGTCGTCGTATTCTTTAACAATGTCAGTGAACCGCTCGGATAAAATGGCGGAATTGTAATTGTATTTAAAGTCGAGGAGGGTTCGAATGCGCTTGATTTGTTGCGCGTAATATTCATTGAACAAACTGTGAATTAATTTGCCGGGAATTTTAATGCGTTTAAATTTCAAACTGTCGCGATCAATCGGGCTCTCAACGTTTGCTTTTATGCGCACAAGTTTATTTACCATGTATCCTAAAAAGAATGCTTTGGATTGAAAATTGAGCTCTCCGATTTGCGGCAAGAAGAAGTTCATTAAAATATGCTGGGCTTGGACCACACTTTTCCCTTTGATGAACACGCCAATGTATTCAATGGCGGCGCGCTGGGTGAAAATCTTATTTGCGTCGTGCACGCTGGGACGAAACAGCTCGACGAGGTCTTCGTTTTCCGACATGTTTAGCAGACACGTTTCAATAATGTCGTAGTCGGAGATGACGCCGAGGGCGCGCATCAGAATGAAAAGTGGAATCGGACGTTTTACGTTGGGAATTTCGACAACGATTTGATTATTGGTGTATCGAGGGGTTGGCGCCACCATGTGCACGCGGAGTTTGCGTTCGGGTTTGGACGTGTCTTCGGAAACGGTGCGTATTTCGACCGAGTGGCTGTATTTATCATCCGGACTGCGCGTTTGAACGTAGAGCATGTTATCAGCAAAAATTTCCTGGCTCACAATAATTTTTTCCTTGCCGTCGATAATAAAATACCCGCCGTGATCGCTCTTGTCTTCGCCGAGATTGTAAATTACGTCTTTGGGAAGACCGGTTAGAATACAGAGATCGGAATGAACCATAATGGGAAATTTTCCGAGTAATATTTGCGGAAGTGTAATCGTTACTGTTTTTTCTTTGGATGCCGCCTTTTTTGAAAATTCTTCTTCTTGTTCGCCTTCTTCTTCAAGAGCAATTGCGACATTGTCGAATTCGACTTCAACGTCATAATGAATTGTCACGCCATACGTCATATTTCGAAGTCGCGCCTCGTTTGGATACATGTAATGAACACGCGATGTTGATCCCGTTTCATCATATATAACCGGTTTTCCGTAGTATATTTTATCGCCATTTTTTCCACCTAAATAAAAACGGGAAACGTTTCTAAATGTGTCGTTTTTTTCATCTTTTTCTTTTTGGAAGACGATGGGATTGTGTTCTTTGAATATTTGACGTATGCCGTTCAACATGAATTCATTGTAGGAGTCGATTTGGTGCGCCACCAAGAGATTGGGATTGTCGTTGAAAAGCTTATCAATAATATTCCACGGGATTGTTTCATTGAATAATTTGCTTGTATCATCGTCGTCGCCATCGCTTTTATCGCCATTGCTCTTGTCGCTCTTGTCGTGTTTTTTTCTTTTGACTTCTTGTTTCTCTTCTTCCAACTCTTCTTCTTGTTCCTTTTCTTGTTCTCTTTGTTTCTCTCCTTGTTCTTCTTGTCTTTCTTGTTTTGACTCTTCTCGTTCTTCTTGTCTTTCTTGTTTTGACTCTTCTCGTTCTTCTTGTTCTCCTCGTTCTTCTTGTTCTCCTCGTTCTTCTTGTTCTTCCGGATTTGGATTCGACTTTGGTCTGGATTCGGATTCGGGTTCGAGTGCAGACGCTTGGATGACAATTTTTTTTTTAGATTCAGATGATGATGATGACATGAAAGATAGCTATAATATATATATTATTTATATTATGAAGGTGATATATATTTAATTTGTTTCACTTTAATTAAATATATATTCTACTAATTTTATTTTTTTATAAAATGGATTTTAATCTTGCAAAGTTCCAATAATTTATAGCTTTTATCATATTTATACTAAAGTTTGCCGTATTTATAGTATTTATTTTGACATCATCAAGTGTTTCTTGTTTACTTGTAATGTACATTTTTTCCACTCCCTTCACGACTTTCTTTGTACGCTTGTTTCGTCCTTTGGTCTAGTGAGTGGTCATAATCGGCATAAGACGAATATTGCCCCCCGCTGCCATCTGCGTTATATCGATTTCCTGCAAACTGCGGACTTGGTGAAAACCAGTGTGTTTGTTCGGACCCTGGTGGCTGAACATTGTTTTGGTCGTCTTGTCGTCGCATCCTCATTTGTGTTGGTTGTTGTTGTTGTTGTTGCATTTGCATTTGCGCCGCCTGCGCATCTACTTGCTGCTGATAAAACGGCGAAGCAGAAGACGATGTGGGCGGAATGGACGTGGTTCTATTATTTAAAAGGGACCCAACCATGAAAACAAAAATAAAAAATAGAATAAAAGGAAGAAGGAGTAAAAACCATGCAAGCTGATTGTATCCGTAACTGCAAAGTGCATTCAAAATAAACGTCCATAAAGCCACGTATAAAATTTTCATAATAAAAAGCGGGGTTGTGTTTTGGACGGGACACTGAACATTCCCGACACAGTACATGTTTGGAGACCTGCCATAATTTTGAAATGCAATCAAAATGATTCCAATTGCAGAGAGAACGAGATAAACGGTTGCAGGAGTGCACAAATTCATATCAAAGATATAATTTATAAACTGTAAATTATAAATTATACAAATATTTTAATTTAAGATTATGCTAAATAAATTCATTATTTATTTGTTGTTTAGTCATTACAAATACATTATATCATACGACTTGAAATCGGCTGGTTATAAGGTTTTGGATCAGGGGGTGGGATTGTTCCTGCCATTCTAGAATTTAACTTACCAAATGAATATGTTACATCGTCTATAAATCCACCTCCCTTTAAATTTCTTCTGAATTTTTTTCTTGATCTGCCGCCGCCACTTCCGCCACCTTGTCCGAGTTTTAGAACCTGTGGGCCGAGCTGTGTTGGAAACCTGGCACTATACAGAGGTTGCCCATCATCAAATTTAGGAACAAGTCCTGTTCCAACCCCCTTAGGACTGAGAGAAAAGAAATTGCCACTTAAACTATCCGGCGTCCAAGGTGAAAAAAAACTTTTCCCTCCTGTTTGAATATTGCCGCCGCATCTTTGACCTCCATAAATTCTACCCATTCTTATATTACGAATCATTCTATTGCGCCTCCTATTTTGTTTTACTTGTTCCAATGACCTTGATCTTCTTTGTGTTGTATTTGTATTTTTTTTACCATATCTTTTTCTTGTATTTGACATGTTTACTGCTATCTATGTTATATATATAACAATATAATAATTAATTAAAATATTTATAAAAAATAAAATTAATTTATTCTTGATTTATTTTCTTTAATTCCAAATTCTTTTTAAATTTCTAATAATCATCTCCTAAAAGTAATTTGGAATTAAGATTTTTATTTCTTGGTTTACGAGGAAACGTAAAACATAGCTTGAACATATTTTTTATACCCGCACAACATCCTGCGAAGCATTGGCAATGGTTTGCATCTTCATGATTTTCATACAAGGGGTTTTTGTAAAACATGTTTACTGTGTAATCAACTAATACATAATAATAGCGTTTTATGTTTAAATGATTTTATTTTAATTTATTTTGTTTTATTTTAATTTATAAAAATGTATAGTAATAAAATAAAATATATGTGAAATATAAATCATATTTTAATCAACGAAATCAACAAAATCAACGAATTAAATGAAATATAAATCGTCGTCATCATCGTCATCATTTAAATGTTTGCCGAATATGTTTTGTATAAGAAACACGACAATTTTTTTCATTATCATATTAAGCGCGATCGGCATTTATTTTGTTTATTCTAATTATTTTAAAATGGCGGCAACACCATCTATGCCATCCGCGTCTATGCCGTCGTCCGCGGCGTCTATGCCACCGTTATTTATGATGTCGTCGTCAAGAGCGAATAGCGACGTTCTCGAAGACCCGTATGCACCTCCGTTGAGAAACGATAGTTATTTCGGCGGAATCGGCGGTCAAAACATGATGATGCCAATGGCCGCCGGCGTGCCGATCAACATTCGAACGCAAGGTCCGCCGGCCAACACAAACTATCGGCAGGTGGGACTCTTGACGCGCATCAACGGCAAAGAAACAATTCTGCCGCTAATGGGCCGCCCGCTTCAAAAAAATCGAGACAAGTGGCAGTTCTACACCATGAGCGACAAAAACAATTCGGTCAAGCTGCCCATATCGTTCAAGAAAAAGAGCTGCACCAGCGAATACGGCTGCGATAACATTTACAACGGGGATACGGTATATGTGGAAGGATACAAGGATGCTTTCCAGGCGACGATATATGACAATGCTGTAATGGAATATTTTTAACAACAGGCGGATCGGAGTTGGGTTAAACGAAACAATAAATACAATTTGATAAATGTATTAAAGGATTCGACACATGTAATTTAAACGAGATTAGTTCAGCAGGAAAAAATGTCATCGTTCGATATACGCACGGTGGTAACAGAGATGTTTATGATACAACAAATAAAAACTGGAATTTTGTGGGCGGATGCGTTACTGTTTGGATTTTTTATATTCATGCTTTACCAGGGGGTGATTATTACGAATTACAAGAGTGTGTATAAAAAAATGCAAGTAATTAAAAATCAATCCGTAAAAAAAAGTTGGTCGTATCTGACAAATAAATTCAAGAAAAAGTCCATCACGTATACGGGTTACATGTATAGTAGCGGATATCGAACTGTTTCAACGTATGTGGATTATCCGCCACCAATGATTCACGTGTTGGACTACATGCAGAAAAACGTGTATAAAGTTGAAAATACGTATAATATAAAGTATTGCGAGGTGATAGATGTGGAAACGAATACCGTGGTGAAAACATTTATTCCGGCAGATGAGATGGTTTCGTTTGAACTGTATCCGGACATTTACATTGAGTTATCGAGCGATAAAAATATAGCAAACAAGGAAAAGAAATCCGACTTTATAGATTTTTCTACTATTCATTTTTATATCAAAACGTATGAGCATGATATTTCTCATATACACTCGTTTATTAAAATGTGCGAAGAAAAATTTGAAACTTCGATCAACGAACAGCTGTTAAAGCAAAAGTATATATTTAAATATAACAGCAAAAAATCGGTAGGCGGAGATGAAGAACGACGTTATGATGACGGTGACTGCATAGGTTTAAAACGCGTCGGCATCAAATGCGACGAGTATCCGCTTGTAACAAATAAACATTTGATTCGAAATTGTTTTTTTACGCAGAGGGATGCGCTTATTAAGCGAATTGATTTTTTCATTCATAATGAGCAGTGGTACAATGACCGCGGCATTCCTTACCAGTTGACGCTGGTATTCGAAGGGCCCGCGGGGTGCGGCAAAACATCGACGGTAAAGGGAATCGGGGCGTATACGAATCGACACGTTGTGGACGTTGATTTGAATGGGATCAAAGACGTGTCCGAACTGGAGAACATATTCAACGGGACACACATCAACGGGAAATATATTCCTTCAAACAAGCGGATTTTTATGATTGACGAGATTGATAAGTTTTTTGAATTGCTGGATGACAGGGAGCAAAAGGAAAAAATGAGATTGGCGGCGGCGGCGGCAAATAAGGAAACAACAAATTCGAGCATTGTAATTGTGAAGGAAGGGATTAGTGGTGGAGGTGTTAGCGGGACAACAGAAAATAGATTTGGATCCAATTTGGCATCAACGGCTGCCGCGATAAGTGGGTGCGCAAACAAGACGTCGATGAATGATTTGACCAAGGGGCAGATTCTGAGTATTATGGATGGAATTATTGAGGCAAAGGGGCGGTTTATTATATGCACGGCAAACGACACGTCAAAAATTGATCCCACATTTAAACGGCCTGGGCGGATGGACGAATTCATTCATTTTACGAAATGCGATGCGCTCATGATTCATCAGCTGATGGACCTATTTTATGATGGAACTGTTGACGAAAAGCGCACGTATTCCAAAGAAGAATTGGCGCGGTTTCAAGGAACCGAGTTTAAACTGTCTCCGTCCGAACTGAATAAAATATGTTTTAACAATGTTTCTTCGAGAGAAGATGCGGAAAAACAAGTTTTAGAATCAAATGATTTGATTTGATTTTGAATTGAATGTTTAATACGAATATAATCTATATTTTTATATAATCATAAATATATAAAAATATACAAATGCAAATGCAAAATTTACAACAGTTGCAACAGCTACAACAGTTACAGAGAAATGTGGTGCGACAACCGCAACAACAACCGTTGCAGCAGTTACAAGTTGAGCAGGGGCAGATTGACGTAAACGTAAAGAATGCAATGGAGTCGTATTCAGAAAAAGAGAAACTGGTGTTTGAATTCTTGAAAAATATTATCGTCAATTTGATTCTCTCGACGAAGCAGCTGCGAGTAAAGCTGGAGCCAATATTGAACCAGCCAAACGTGATTTATGCGGAAATTTTCAAAGTGTACGAGGAGATTAAGGCGGAGTTCACGGCGAGCGATATCGAGAATATAGAATCGGTCGTATCGATAACGAGCTGCGTCAATGAAATGAACGGCATATTTACGACGGCGTTTTCGAACATTATGGAAGACGGAAAAATCGACATGAACGATGCCGTGCATTTTATGACATTCATTCATCAAATTATCAACTTGTTTAATGAATATACGGCGAATCAGAATTTTAAAGTGTCACTTTCATCCGAGTGCATTTTACACTTTTTATACTTTATTGTGAAGAGCATACTGGTACTAACGATGGATGGCGTGGAAGAGGCAAATGCGGTGCAAATGCTGGATGCATCGATCAAACTAATAAAAATAACCGTTTTGCCAATTACAAAATGCAAATGTAAATATTTTTGTTTTTCGTGCAATTAGTTTCAAATGTAATATATTGCAGCGTGTCACCGTTTACATGCGTTAAAACACTGAAAATAATCCTCATCACTACCATCGAGTCTTTGGGTGGTCCCCCCAAAAGAAGAACACGTGTATGCACCTTTTAGTCCATTCCTTACGTCATAGATTTTATCACAAAATTTTAGTTTTACACCTGGTTTAATATAATAAAAAGCATCTGGAGCAGATTGCATATTACTAAACTGCCCAAGCTGCCAACACACGCGACAATTTTCAGGGTTGGTATCAGATGTAATAACTACCCCTGTTGGATCTTGGTTAATTCCATAGTATTCATAAAGTACATCAATTCCATCTTGACCTTCGCCGCAATCCATCTCGCCTTCATAACAACACGCACATAGGATTTCATCAATATCAAAGCGCATATTATTATAACAACCAGGTTGAATATTAATTAATTTTTTTGAGACATTATTTGCAAGTTGAATTTCTTTTGTTGAAATCGTAAATACAACACGATCATTACTATCAAAATAAGCTTTACGAATCACACACGCGTATTGTTCTTCATCTGCCGTTTCTATAATTGTAGTTGGAGTGAATAGTTCTTTACCCTTTTCTTTCAAATTTTTATTTTTCTTAATAAAAGCATTTATCCAAGTTTTTGCAGGTAACCTAAAAACAGCACGTTTATCATTTTGATTACCTAAATTATCTTTATCCCAAACTTGATATATGAGAAATTTCCCGATTTTACTAAAGGTAATTCGATACATGTTTTTTTTATTTTTTAATTTTTTAATACAGACATCTCCTTTCACGATTTGGTCAAACGATGGTCGTGAGG